>TARA_R110002126_G_scaffold240444_3_pt1 | contig 388006 bp, 351 predicted proteins | sample TARA_R110002126 | Tara Oceans TARA_R110002126 (sample SAMEA4397536) | marine metagenome | biome: Polar Biome; feature: [DCM] deep chlorophyll maximum layer (ENVO:01000326); material: water (ENVO:00002006), including particulate matter (ENVO:01000060) such as... | depth 30 m
AGGGAAACCCCTTGGAGGCGCTCTTTGTCATCTGGCCCAAAATACCCCCGCCGGAGGCATCTGCCCGCGCGACAGGCACGGAACCGCGGGCGGCGAGCTGCCGGAGCAAGTCACCCCGGCAGCCCGAAATGTCAGTCGACCCAGTGGACTGCAGTCAGATCGGCGGCTTGCGTCGGAGCGTTGACCCAGAGTCCCTCGATCTTGGCATTGGCGACCGTCTGCATCGGCAGCTGGAACAGGAAGCCGCTGACGTAGTCTTCTGCCAGAATCGTCTGTGCCTGTTTCAGCATATCCGAGCGTTCCGCCTCGTCCGTGACACGGGTCAGGTCGGACATCAGATTCTGAAACTCCGGATTGTCGTACTGGAAATAGTATTCCGGGTTGGCGTAGATCCCGATATCCATCGGTTCGGTATGCGAGATGATCGTCAGGTCATAGTCGTGCGCGCCCTTGAACGTCGTCTCGAGCCATTGTGACCATTCGACATTCTCGATCTCGGGTTCGATCCCCACCGCACGCAGTTCGGCCGCGACGATTTCACCGCCGCGCCGGGCGTAGGAGGGGGGCGGAAGGGTCATCTTGACCTTGAGCGGCAGGGCGACGCCGGCCTCTTCCAGCAGCGCCTTCGATTTTTCCGGGTCGTAGTCAGACAGGTTGGTCAGATCGACGTAGTCCGGGTTGTGCGGTGCAAAGAAGGTGCCGATCGGCGTGCCGTAGCCGAACATCGCGCCGTCGATGATTTCGGGGCGGTTGATGGCGTGGGCCACGGCTTCGCGCACCAGCTTGTTGTCGAAGGGCGGGCGGCCGTTGTTCATCGCCAGGATCGTCTCGCCTTCGGTCGAGCCGATCAGCACCTGGAAGCGCGGGTCGGCCTCGAACTGGGGCAGGTTTTCCGGGGCGGGGAAGGCGCCGAAGGCGTCGACATCGCCGGCCATCACGGCAGCGAAGGCCGCTGTCGGATCCGAGATGAACTTGATCGTCGCGCTGTCGAGCTGTGCCGGCGTGCCCCAGTAGTCGGGGTTCTTCACCATCGTCACGGAATCGCCCTGCACCCACTTCGAGAACTTGAACGCGCCGGTGCCGATCGGATCATTGGCGATGGTATCGATGCTTTCGGGGGCCACGATCACGGCGTCGCCCCAGGCCATCTTGAACGGAAAGGAGCCATCCGGGCTGGTCAGCGTGACAGTGACGGTCGCGGGATCGACGACATCGACCGAGGCGATGCCCGCGAACAGGGCCTTCTGGGCATTGGTGCTGTCATCGGCGCGCGCCCGGTCAAGCGAGAACTTGACGTCCGTCGCCTCGAAGTCGGTGCCATCGTGGAACTTGGCGCCCTCGACCAGGTGAAAGGTATAGGTCAGCCCGTCGTCCGAGATATCCCAGCTTTTCGCGAGGCCTGGATTGACGGAGCCATCGGGGCCAAAACGGGTCAGCCCCTCGAAGATGTTGGAATAGACCACCTGGTCGATCGCCCCCGCCGCCGAAGAGGTCGGATCGAGGTTTGGCGGCTCGAGTTGCAGGCCCAGCGTCAGGTCCATCTTTTGCGCCTGCGCGCCGCCCGCACCCAGTGTCAGTGCCAGCACCGAGGCCAGCCCGGCTGCCGAAATCTTGGCAATCATGTCGTTCTCCCTGTTCTTGCCCACGTTGGAGCTGTTGCCGGTGCGCGGACCCTTGGCCAGGCCCCCCGCAAAGCCGGGGTCATCATCGGTGGAAACGGCGCGCGCGTCCAGACTTCGCACGCGCAGCATCTGCGGCCAGTTGGCCCCGTTATTGCAGGCGGTGCAAGAGCGGGCTCAGCGATCCACCAGCAGCTCTGCCAGCGACAGGGCCATGACTTCGGCCGATTGCAGCATGTCCTCGACCCCGACATATTCGTCGGGCTTGTGCGCCAGATCCAGAATGCCCGGCCCATAGGCGATGCAGTTCTTGAGCTTGCCGATCCGGTCGATGTGTTTCTGGTCATAGGTGCCGGGTGACACCACGTATTGCGGAGCGCGCCCCAGGGTATCGTTGATCGCGCGCGACACGGTCTGCACCACGGGCGAGTCCTTGTCGGTCATGCTGGGCAGCACGCGCATCATCTCTCGCATGTCGTAGCTGAAGGTCGGGCGGCGGGCCGAGACGCGGTCGAGCACGCCCTGAATTTCGCCCATCACCTCTTCGATGCTTTCCTCGATCAAAAAGCGGCGGTCCAGCACCATGCGGGCGCTGTCGGGGACGCAGGGGCTGGGCAGGCCGGTTTCGTCGCGCGAAATTTCGGCCTGCCCGCCATGCAGAGAGTTGATGTTCAAGGTCGATTGCTTTGCGCCTTCGGGCACCACCGGCATCGCGGTGTGCTTGTTCGCCAGCGCCGGGAACAGCGTCTCTTCCATCTCGTGCAGGACGGCGCCCATGTGGCGCACGGCGCAATCGCCGAGGAACGGCATGGAGCCATGGGCGATTTCGCCATGGGTCTCGATCTCGGCCCACCAGACGCCGCGATGGCCGAGGCAGATGCGATCGACGTTCAGCGGTTCGGGAATGATGACGTGGTGGACGTTGGCGAAATGGCCCTTTTCGGCCAGGTACGCGACCCCGCCAAAGCCGCCCGATTCCTCGTCCGCCGTACCGGAAATCTCGATCGCACCGGCCCAGTCGGGGACGACGGCAAGGAACGCCTCGGCGGCGATGATGCTGGCGGCCAGGCCGCCCTTCATGTCGCAGGCCCCCCGGCCATAGATCTTGCCATCCTTCAGTTCGCCGCCGAAGGGGTCCGTCGTCCAGCCCTTGCCGACGTCGACCACGTCGATATGGCTGTTGAAGTGGACGCATTCGCCGCTGCGCGTGCCATCGCGCCGGGCGACGATGTTCCAGCGCGGGTACTTGTCGCTGTCACCCGGCGCACCAAAGGCCCGGATCAGCTGCGTGTCGAACCCCGAGGCCGAAAGCCGCCGGTCGAGGTATTCGCAGATTTCGAGGTAGTTGTCGCCCGGCGGGTTCAGCGTCGGGATACGGATCAACTCCTGTGTCAGCGCGATCAGGTCGTCGCGCCGGTCGGCAATCGCTGCGTGCAGCGAAACGTGAAGGGGGGTGCGGTCATTCATGCTTTCATGCTGCGCGCGTCCGCACTACGGTGCCAATACCGTATGATTACGGTATGGGGGACGCATGGACAGCATGGAACAGATCGCCTGGGATCAGGCCCCGGTGGGTCTTGTCCTTTCGGAACAACGGGTTATCCGGGCCTGCAACATGCCGTTTGCGGCGATGATGGGGCGCGAACGCACCGCGCTGATCGGGCAATCTTTCCGCGTTCTGTATGCCAGCGACCAAGAATTCGACACGGTGCGCGATGTCGGCATGACCGCGCTGCACGATCACGGCGTCTACAGCGACGAGCGGATGATGCACCGCGCCGGGGGTGGCACCTTCTGGGTGCGGTTCCGCGCCCGCACGCTGACGCCCGAGGCCCCGCTGGACCGCGTGGTGATGAGCTATGCCCCCCTGGCGCGCGCCGAAACCAGCCGCCTGACCCCGCGCGAACGCGATGTCGTCGCGGGACTGGCCCGCGGCCTGACCAGCAAGGAAATCGCCCGCGGCCTCGGCCTTTCGCCGCGCAGTATCGAGGACGTGCGCGCCCGATTGCTGCGCAAGCACGCGGTGCGCAACGCGGCAGAGCTGATCCGCAGACTCGCCGGTCCAGGTCTTTGACCGAATGGTAAGTTAACTTACTGAGTTAAAAAGAAATTGCCTAAAATTCACCAAGAACAGCGAAGTTGTCTTCCTCCGTTCATTCTGATTTGCAAAGGCAGGGTTGCATGGGTATATCCCGTCATTGGGTCACAGGTCGGTTTCGGCGATCGTGCGCCGCAATTTCCTTCTCGAAAGACCGATCATGCAAGCGCCGCTGCACCACGACCAGGCCAGACGATTGGCCGAACTGAATTCCTTCGAAGTGCTCGACACCGACCCCGAGGAACCGTTTGACGATGTGGTCAAGCTGGCCTCGGCGCTGTGCGGCATGCCGATCTCGCTGATCAGCCTGGTCGACGAAGACCGACAGTGGTTCAAGGCGAAGACCGGCCTCGAGGAGAGCCAGACCACGCTGGAGGAATCCATCTGCGCCCATGCGATCCTGGCCGAGGATGGTTTTCTGGAGGTCACGGATACCACGGCCGACCCGCGCACCAGGGATAACCCGCTGGTCGTGGGCGACATGAACCTGCGCTATTACGCCGGTGCGGTGCTGACGTCCGATGACGGCTATCCGATCGGGTCGCTCTGCGTGCTGGACACCCAGCCCAACAAGCTGACACCGTTGCAGCGCGACGCGCTGAAGGTGCTGGCGCGTCAGGTCATTTCGCAGATGGAATTGCGGCGGTCCCTGCGCCAGGCCGAACTGATGCGCCGCGAGGTCGATCACCGGGTCAAGAATTCGCTGCAATCCGTCTCGGCACTCACCCGGATGCAGGCCCGCGACGTCAAGGGCGAAGAGGCCCGCGCGGCGCTGGAACACGTGCGGCGCCGGATCGAAACGGTCGCCTCGCTGCACGAACAGCTGTATCGCGCCGAGCAGAGCGAAACCATCAATCTGAACCACTTCGGCACCAGCGTCTGCCGCCTGATCGGCGGCTCGGCTCCGCCCAATGTGCGGATCGAATCAAGCTGGCCGCTGGTCGATGTCGATGCCGACGTGGCGGCGGCCCTTGGCGTGATCCTGAACGAATTCGCCGCCAATGCCTTCAAGCACGCCTTTCCGGATGGCCGTGACGGCGTCGTGCGCTGCCATGTGCAGACCGAGGTCGATGGCCGCTGCGAACTGGAACTGTCGGACAATGGCGTCGGCCTTCCCGGCGGCGTGACGGCCCAGCAGGGCCTGGGCATGCAGGTGATCGAGGCCTCGGCCCGTCAGCTAGGCGGAACATTCTCGCTGGAATCCGGCCCCTCGGGCACCCGGATCACGCTGGACTTCCCGTTGCAGGACCCCGATTACAACGGGCCTGACGAGAACGGCGCACTCGCCCGCATGTAGGACTCCGCGCGGGTCGCCCCGCGCGCAAACGCCCCTGCACGGTCATGTCACGGTCATGTCACGGTCATGCGTTGAACCGCCTTGGCTTGAACAACCGTGTTCAAACAGCCGCGTTCAAACAGCCGTGTCGCAGGCGGTGCGGATGGCGCGGATATTGTCGCCGTAGGGGCCGGGGTTGGCCACGCTGCCGCCCTTGAACACGGCAGATCCCGCCACCAGCACATCGGCCCCTGCCGCGCGCACCAGCGGTGCGGTTTCCGGGGTCACTCCGCCGTCGATCTCGATATGAATGGGGCGGTCACCGATCATCGCCCGCAGGCGCCTTACCTTGTCGATCTGGCTGTGAATGAATTTCTGCCCCCCGAAACCGGGGTTCACCGTCATGACGCAGACCAGGTCGACCATATCCAGCAGGTAATCCACTGCTTCCACCGGCGTACCCGGGTTCAATGCCACGCCCGCCTTGCATCCGGCGCCGCGAATCGCCTGCAAGGTGCGATGGCTGTGCGGACCCGCTTCGACATGGGCGGTCAGGATGTCGGCACCCGCAGCCGCATAGGCCTCGATATACGCATCCACGGGCGAGATCATCAGATGCACGTCCATCACCGTGCCGATGTGCTTGCGAATACCGGCGCACAGGGGCGGGCCAAAGGTCAGGTTGGGAACAAAGTGCCCGTCCATCACGTCGACGTGGATCCAGTCGGCGCCCTGCGCCTCGACCGCCTCGATCTCGGCACCGAAATTGGCGAAATCCGCCGACAGGATCGACGGCGCGATTTTCAACGCACGCGAAAAGGACATGTGGGTACTCCGAACCAGACTGATTGCCCGACGATATAGACGCTGCGGACGGGCGGGAAAAGCACGCAGTTCCGCCGCCCGCTCCGCCGTGACCTCACCGTTCAGGGCTTAGTCGTGCAGGGCTGCGATCCGCGCCACTTCCTCGGAGGATCCGAACACCAGTGGGCACCGCTCATGCAGCGCACCGGCCTGCAACGACAGGATCGGCGTCTTGCCATCCGTCGCCTGCCCGCCCGCCTGCTCGACCAGGAACGCCATCGGCGCGACCTCGTAAACCATGCGCAACCGGCCTTTTTCATAGCCCTTGCGTGCATCCGAGGGGTACAGGAACGTCCCGCCCCGTGTCAGGATACGATGCGTTTCCGCCACCAGCGACCCGACCCAGCGAAAATTCATGTCCTTGCCCTTGCTGCCCTGGGTGCCGCCTTCGCATTCCTCGACATAGGCCAGGACGGGCGCGGTCCAGTGCCGCCGGTTCGAGGCATTGATCGAATACTCCCTTGCCGCCTCAGGCAGGGACATCGCCTCGCTGGCCAGGGAAAAGCGCCCGGTTTCGGGGTCCAGGACATACAGCAACGTCCCGGCCCCAAAGGTCACGGCCAGCAGGGTCTGCGGCCCATACGCGATATAGCCCGCGGCGATCTGCTCCGAGGCCGGGCGCAGGAAACTCGCCGTTGCGTCCTCCGCGGCCTGGAAGATCGAAAAGATCGTTCCGATGGTGACATTGACGTCGATATTCGACGACCCATCCAGCGGATCTATCGCCAGCGCATAAGCCCCCTCCGGATCCAGTGTCAGCACGACTTCCTGCTCCTCGGAGGCATAGTGACGAACCCCCGCCGGCTTCAGCGCGGCCTCGAACAACTCATCCGCCATGACATCCAGCGCCTTTTGCTGATCGCCGTCGGAATTTTCCCCGACACCGGCACCGAGCGATTGCCCCAACGGACCGCGCGCGATCACGCCGGAAAGCTGCGCGCCCGTGGCACAAAGCGCATCAATGACAGGAAACAGGTCTTCGGGAACAAGGGCGGGATCAATAGCTGGCATGAAAAACTCCTGAGGTTTGCTCAGAGTTATTCCACAGACCGCGCCGCAGCAAAATGCCTTTCGGCACTCGCGCGCAACTGTGAGCGATAACACCTGTTGAGAGGTGTGGGGGGCGCTGCCCCCGCCTCCCTTCGGGAGACTCCCCCTGGGGTATTTCTGGCCAGATGACAGGGAGGCCCACTTGCCTCGGTCAAAGCAAGGCTCTTTATCATCTGGCTGAAAATACCCCGGGGGAGGCGGCGAAAGCCGCCGGGGGCAGCGCCCCCATGCGACGCATCAGTTGCGGTATTGCTTCAATTCCAGCTTGGCGATGGTTTCGCGGTGCACCTCGTCCGGGCCGTCGACGAGCCGCATCGTGCGCGCATTGGCAAAGGCCGCGCCAAGGAAGGTGTCCTGGCTGACGCCCTGCGCCCCGTGAAACTGGATCGCGCGATCAACCACCCGCTGGACCATGTTGGCACCGACGACCTTGATCATCGCGATCTCCTTCCGGGCAGCCTTGTTTCCGACGGTGTCCATCATGTAGGCGGCGTGCATTGTCAGCAGACGGGCCTGCTCGATCTCGCAGCGGCTCTCCGCGATCCAGTGCTTGCTGACACCCATGTCGGCGATGGCTGTGCCGAAGGCGGTGCGTTGCAGCCCGCGCTCGCACATCGATTGCAGTGCGCGTTCCGCCTGGCCGATCGACCTCATGCAGTGGTGGATGCGACCCGGCCCCAGGCGACCTTGGGCGATTTCGAACCCGCGGCCTTCGCCGAGCAGGATGTTGGAGGCCGGAACGCGCACGTTGTCATAGTGGATTTCGGCATGACCGTGCGGCGCATGGTCATAGCCGATCACGTGCAGCGGGCGTACGATCTTGACCCCCGGCGTGTCGAGCGGCACCAGGATCATGCTCTGCTGGCGGTGCTTTTCCGCCGTCTTGTCCGTCTTGCCCATGACGATGGCGATCTTGCACGCCTTGTCCATGGCGCCCGAGGACCACCATTTCACGCCATTGATGACGTAGTCGTCGCCATCGCGGCGAATTTCCGTCTCGATATTGGTCGCATCCGAGGAGGCCACCGCGGGTTCGGTCATGGAAAAGCACGACCGGATCTCGCCGTCCATCAGCGGGCGCAGCCACTTGGCGCGCTGGTCGGCGTCACCATACAGGAACAGCGTTTCCATGTTGCCGGTGTCGGGGGCGGAGCAGTTGAAGGGTTCGGATCCGATCGGCGACTTGCCCATCTGTTCGCAGAGCGTGGCGTATTCCACGTTGGTCAGGCCCATCCCCTCGTAGCCCTCTTTCGAGTGCGGCAGGAACATGTTCCACAGGCCGGCCTCGCGCGCCTTGACCTTCAGCTCCTCCATGATCGGCGGGTGGGTCCAGCGATCACCCGCAGCGTGCTGCTCGGCGAAGACCGCCTCGTTCGGAAAGATATGCTCCTCCATGAAAGCGATCAGTTTCGAGCGCAGGTCGCGCGCCCGGTCCGATATCGGGAAATGGTCGTACATCGGTTCTCCTCCTCCTCACCTGCCCCACTTGATGCCCGGCATGGGGCAGCCGGTCAATAGTGTGGAAAACTTTTCCGATCAGCGGAATATTGACGACCTGTTCCGCTTCGTGGCAGGCTATTCCGCAATGACACCCCTTTGGGAGGAGGGTCCCGACATGCTGGGAGAGGAGCTTCGCCTGCGCGCGCCGCAGGTGGCTGATGAGGAATTCAACGATTTCGGCCAGATGATCCGGGAGGCCGCCGCCCGCCACCCCGACAAGATCGCCGTCATCGACGAACAGGTCAGCCTGACCTGGGCGCAGTTCGCCGCGCTGGTCGCCCGCGTCGCCGGGCGGCTGGCCGAACGTGGCATCGGCCCCGGTGCGCGCGTCATGTCCCTGTCGGAAAACAGCGCGGCCCATCTGGCGCTGTATGCCGGGGTGCTGAGTGCCGGGGCCTGCATGGTGCCCCTGCCCTGGTCCGCCAGCCCCGAAGCCCTGACCAGGATGCGCAGCGATTGCGGCGCCGGGCTGCTGTTTGCCAGCGCCACGCACCGCGCCGTTGCCGATACGCTGGGCGCCGAGGTCATCGCGCTGGAGGAGCTGGAGGCCTTTGCCGCAGGGCCTGAGGCCGCGCCCGTCACCGTCACGGCCGATGATTTCTTTGACATCATCTATTCGTCGGGCACCACCGGCACGCCCAAGGGCATCGTGCACGAACACCGCTTTCGGTCCCGCCAGTTCGGCCGCTTTTGCGACCTGGGGCTGGATGCGGACGCGGTGCAGATCATGTCGACGCCGCTCTATTCCAACACCACGCTGGTCGCGGTGCTGTCGGGGCTGGTGGGCGGTGGCTGCATCGTCAGCATGTCGAAATTCAACACCATCGGCTTTCTGGACCTGTCACAGCGCCACCGCGCCACCCACGCCATGCTGGTGCCCGTGCAGTACATGCGCCTGATGGCCGAACCGACGTTCGACGATTACGACCTCGGCAGCTATGTCTGCAAGTTCTCGACCTCGGCCCCCCTGCCCGGCCCGCTGATTGCACGGATCATGGCGCGCTGGCCCGGCAACCTGGTGGAGTTTTACGGCATGACCGAGGGCGGCGTGTCGACCGTTCTGAACTGTGAAGCGCACCCGACGAAATGGGACACCGCCGGCAGCATCGCCGAAGGATCCGAGGTCAGGATCATCGGCGAGGATGGCCAGGAACTGCCCCCCGGCAGTTACGGCGAAATCGCCGGGCGATCCGGCTCGATGATGCCGGGCTACCTCAATGCCCCCGACAAGACCGCCGAGGCGACGTGGCGCGATTCACAGGGCAATGATTTCATCCGCACCGGCGACATGGGGCGGCTTGACGCGGACGGCTTTCTGCACCTGCTGGATCGCAAGAAGGACATGATCATCACCGGCGGCTTCAACGTCTATGCCGCCGATCTTGAGGCCGTGCTGCGCGCGCATCCCGCCGTGGCCGACGTTGCCGTGATCGCCGTGCCCAGCGCCGACTGGGGCGAGACGCCGCTGGCGCTGGTGGTGGCCGAGACGCCGACAGATGCCGAAGACCTGCGGCAATGGGCCAATGCCCGCCTTGGCAAGTTGCAGCGCATCAGTGCCGTCGAATTTCGCGCCGATCTGCCGCGCAGCGAGATCGGCAAGATCCTGAAACGGGATCTGCGCGCCCCCTATTGGAGCAAGGAGACCGCATGAAACGCTATGATGGAAAGGTCGCGATTGTCACCGGCGCCGCCAGCGGCATTGGCCGCGCCACGGCGCATCGCCTTGCCTCCGAAGGTGCGCGGGTCTGCCTGATCGACCTCGACCAGGATGCCCTGACCGCCGCCGCCCCCGGCGGTGACCACATGACCCACCCCTGCAATATCGCGGACGAGGCGCAGGTCGAGGCCGCCGTCGCCGCCGTGGTCGCCCGGTATGGCCGTATCGACGCCCTTGCCAACAACGCTGGGGTGATCTGCGACAAGGAGCCGATTACCAGCAACTCAATCGAGATGTGGCACAAGGTGCTGGGGGTCAACCTGATCGGCCTTGCGATGATGCTCAAGCACACCGCCCGCGTCATGGTGGGCCAGGGCAGTGGCGCCATCGTCAACACCGCCTCGGTCGCGGGCATCCGGTCCGGGGCCGGGGGCAATGCCTATTCCGCCTCCAAGGCCGGGGTGATCAACCTGACCATGACGGCGGCCTGCGACCTTGGCGGGCAGGGCGTGCGGGTCAACGCCGTCTGCCCGGGCCTGATCGAAACCGGCATGACCAGGTTCGTTTTCGATTACGCCCGCGACGCCGGGAAAGAGGCGAAACTGGGCTCGCGCTGCGAATTGCGCCGCTATGGACGGCCCGAGGAAATCGCCGCCGCCATCGCCTTTCTCGCCTCCGAGGATGCCAGCTATATCACCGGGCAGGCCCTGCCGGTGGATGGCGGCAATACCGCGTCGCTGAACCTGCCGGGGATGAAGGTCTGATGCCCGATACACCCAACCACCTGCTGCACATGAAACACTGGCCACCCGGCCTGCCCACCGACATGACCCTGCCGACCTATTCCGTGGCGCGGAACCTGATCGACAGCGCAACGCGCGTGCCCGATCAGGTCGCCATCCGGTTTCACGGGGTCACCCTGACCTATGCGGAAATGCTGGCGCAGGTTGAACGGCTTGCTGGCTGGCTACAGGCGCGCGGCGTGGTGCGTGGCGACCGGGTGCTGCTGTACATGCAGAATGCCCCGCAGTGCATGATTGCCTATTACGCGATCCTGCGCGCCGATGCTGCCGTCGTGCCGGTCAACCCGATGAACCGCCGCGCCGAACTGGAACACCTGGCCCGCGACACCGGCGCGCGTATCGCGCTGTGCGGTACCGAGCTGGTCGACCACCTTGCCCCGCTGGTAAGCGATGGCCTGCTCGATCATATCGTCGCGGCCGCCTATGCCGACATGACCGACCCCACCTGCGACATCCCCCTGTTCGAGACGCTTCGGGGTCAGTCCGATGTGCTGTGCGACGGTCCCGGCGTCACGCCATTTCGTGCCGCCATCGCCGAAGGGCACACCCCCGGCCCGATCACCGCAGGGGCCGAAGATCTGGCCGTCATCCCCTACAGTTCCGGCACCACCGGCAATCCCAAGGGCTGCGTGCACACCCACGCCAGCGTTCAGGCCACGATCCATGGCGGCGCGGTCTGGAACCCCTCGGCGGAACCGGACGCGGTGCACCTTGTGTCGCTGCCGCTGTTTCACGTCACGGGGATGCAAAGCTCCATGTCGATCCCGATCCTGCTGGGTCAGGAAATGGTGATCCTGACCCGCTGGGACCGCGAAACCGCCTGCAAGCTGATCGAACGCCACCGTGTCACCCGGTGGCGCAACATCGCGACGATGGCAATCGACCTGCTGAACACGCCCGATATCGAACACTATGACCTGTCCAGCCTGCGCGGTATCGGCGGCGGTGGCGCGGCCATGCCCGCAGCGGTGGCAGATCGCCTGCACGCCCTGACCGGTCTCGACTATCTCGAAGGGTACGGCCTGTCCGAAACCATGGCCGGCACCCACATCAACCCCGTGCACCGGCCAAAGCGGCAGTGCCTGGGCATTCCCGTGATCAACGTCGATTCCCGCGTGATCGACCTTCAGACCGGGGCCGAACTCGGCCCCAACCAGCCGGGCGAGGTCATCATCCACGCACCGCAGGTGTTTCGCGGCTACTGGCAGCGCCCCGAGGCCACGGCCGAAGCCTTCGTGCAGATCGACGGCAAGGCGTTCTTTCGCACCGGCGATATCGCGCAATACGACGAGGATGGCTATTTCTTCATGGTCGACCGGGTCAAACGGATGATCAACGCCTCCGGGTTCAAGGTCTGGCCGGCCGAGGTCGAGGCCCTGATGCACCGCCACCCGGATCTGAGCGAAGTCTGCATCATCGGCACCGCCGACCCGCGCCGCGGGGAATCAGTCAAGGCGATCGCGGTGCGCCGGGCCGGTTCACAGGTCAGCGAAGCCGAGGTCATCGCCTGGTGCAAGGCAGAAATGGCCACCTACAAATGCCCCAGGCAGGTCGAATTCGTCGACAGCCTGCCGAAATCGGGCGCGGGAAAGGTGATGTGGCGGGCGCTGGCGGAAAAAGAGGCGAAGCGCGTCAGCGCCGAAACTGTGTGACGCGATGCGGGGCGCCTGCGCTTGACCGGCCACGCCCCAATAGGTAGCTGCGCGGGACCCATCACCCGACGGCGTGCAACAAGGAACGAGCAATTGCGCAAAAGAGCAAGCGAACCAGCGACAGACCTCGACCGGGGCGACAGCGACCGCCAGTTCGTCACGGCGCTGCACCGGGGGCTGGAAATCCTGCGCGCCTTCCGCCCCTCCGACAAGGCGGGACTGGGCAATTCCGAGCTGGCGGACCGTACGGGCCTGCCCAATTCCACCGTTTCCCGCCTGACCTTCACGTTGCTGAAATCCGGCTATCTGGTCTATGACGATGGCACCGGACGCTATCGTATGGGCGTTCCCGTGCTATCGCTGGGCTATGCCTGCCTGGCGGGAATGCAGGTGCGCGAGACGGCGCAGGTCTACATGCAGAAGCTGGCGGACGATTGCGGCGACGGTGTGCTGGTGGCCCTGGGCGGGCGCGACGACATGGCGATCACCTATATCGCCGCCGCCCGGTCCGAAGGGGTCATCTCGCTGCAACTCAATGTCGGGTCGCGAATCTCGCTCGCCCGGTCGGCGATGGGGCGCGCCTATATCGCCGGCACCACCGAGACCGAGCGCGCCGAGATCATCGAGCGCATCCGCGACCGTTATCCCGCCGACCGCCTGAACGAGGTGCTGGAGGGCATTCACGACGCCCAGGAACAGATTGCCGCCAAGGGTTTCTATGCCAATATCGGCGGCTGGCAGAAAGACGTTCACGCTGTTTCGGTTCCCTATGCCAGCCAGCAACCCAATACACCGATGCTGGCCTTCAACCTCGGAGGCTATGCCTTTTCCCTGACGAAAGAGCGGATGGAGAATGAACTCGGCCCGAAGCTGGTCGACCTGGCGCGCATGGTCAGCCGCGTCGGTTACTGACACCCGCGGCGAGGCCCTGAGAGAAACCCGCGCGCCCGGTCCGCACCTTGTCCGCGTCTGGTCATGAGTGTGCAAGGCGCGCAGGGTGGGGGCGCTGCCCCCTTGAGGCCTGGCGGCCTCAATTCCCCCGGGGTATTTTCGGCCAGATGACAGGGAGCCGCGGGCCGGTGGCTGAGGCAAGGGCGTTAGGGGACCAGGGTGATCTTGCCGGTGGCGCCCCGGCCCAGCACCCGCGAGAGCACATCCGCGGCATCGCCCAGGCCGTAACGACCTTCGATATGCGGGCGGACGGCGCCGCTTTGGTGCCACGCGAAGAGTTCCTGCATGTTGTCAAGGTAGGCCTCGGGGTCATGGCGCGTCCAGTTGCCCCAGAAGACACCGACCACCGCATATTCCTTGACCAGCGTCAGGTTCACCGACAGCTTGGGGATCTCGCCGCTGGCAAAGCCGATCACCAGCAGGCGACCATTGCGCGCCATGAAGCGGGACGCCGCCGCGAAGGCATCGCCGCCCACGCTGTCGTAGACCACGTCGGCGCCATGGCCATCGGTCAGCCGCCTGACGTCGTCTTTCAGGGTGTCGTAGCCGATCGCGTGATCGGCGCCGCATTCCAGGGCGAGCGCGCGTTTCTGGTCGGTTGAACAGACGGCAATCACCTTTGCCCCCATCGTCTTGCCGATCTGGATCGCGGCGATGCCCGTCGCCCCCGCCGCGCCGAAGATCACCAGCCATTCCCCCGCCACGAGCTGCGCGCGTTGTTTCAGCGCGTGGTGCGACGTGCCGTAGGCCACCAGCAATGCGCAGGCTTCCGAGGCGTCCATGCCCCGGGGCATGGCAAAGCAACGCTCTGCCGCGCAGACCGCCATTTCCGCGTAGCCGCCGCCCGACACCGCCGCCAGCACCCGGTCGCCCGGCACGAGATGCGTCACACCCGCCCCCACGGACAGGACCTCGCCCGCGACCTCGTTACCGGGAACGAAGGGGCGGTCGGGCCTGGCCTGGTAGAGGCCCTGCACCAGCAGCCCGTCGGGATAATTCACCCCCGCGGCTTCGGTCCGGATCAGCACTTCGCCGTCACCGGGGGTCGGGTCGGGCAGATCCTCCAGCGACAGCGTCTCCAACGGTCCGAATTCATGGCAGACAATGGCTTTCACCTCGGGCTCCTCCTTCTCGATTCGCGGGCGGCAATTGCCGCGTTTGCTCTGTACGGATCAGACTAGGGAATATGGGCATTTACGCTAGAAAAATCAGTCTCTTAAGCCTGTTTTCGCCACTCATTTAAACGCCGCATCGCAGCATTCGCCGGCCCCTTCCGGCCTGCGGAATTTCAACGGAAAAATATTCCGCACTTCGGCGGATTTCCTTGGGTCTGCCGGGAATCGGCGCTAGTTTCCGAACAGGAGATTTAGGGAGGAGACGACATGGACGGCATGATGATGCACCGGCCATTGCTGGTGAAGGAAATCCTGGAATACGGGGTCGGCGCCCACCGCCGGAGCGAGGTCATTTCCCAGCGCACCGAAGGCGATATCCACCGCTATACCTACCCGGAGGCCGGCCGGCGCATCGCCCAGCTGGCACACGCGCTCGGGGAGCGGGGCGTCGGGATGAGCGACCGCGTCGCGACGCTGGCCTGGAACGGGTATCGTCATTTCGAGCTGTATTACGCGGTGTCCTGCATGGGCGCCGTCTGCCATACGATCAATCCGCGCCTGTCCGCCGAGCAGCTGATCTACATCGTCAATCACGCCGAGGACAAGCTGATCTTTCTCGACACGACATTCGTGCCGATCATCGCCGCCGTGCGGGACCAGCTGCCCGCCGATGTCACCTATGTGATCATGACCGACCGGGCGCACATGCCCGAAACGCCCTTTCCCGCGCTGTGCTACGAGGAGCTGATCGACGGTCGGCCCGAGCATTACGACTGGCCCGACTTCAGCGAAGATACCGCCTGCAGCCTCTGCTATACCTCCGGCACCACGGGCAATCCCAAGGGCACGCTGTATTCGCACCGCTCGACCGTGCTGCACGCGATGATCAGCGCCCTGATGCTGAACGGCAGCTTTGCCGAGGGCAAGAAGGTGCTGCCGGTCGTGCCGCTGTTCCACGTCAATGCCTGGGGGCTGCCCTATTCGGCCCTGATGTCCGGCGTGTCGCTGGTGATGCCCGGACCCTCGCTCGACGGGCCCAGCCTGTTCCGTCTGATGGATGGCGAGGGCGTGCATTCCGCCTGGGGCGTGCCGACCGTCTGGATGGGCCTGCTGGCCGAGATCCGCGCCCAGGGGCGCAAGCCCGAGGGGTTTGTCGACGTAGTGATCGGGGGCTCGGCCGCGCCGAAATCCATGATCGAGGCGTTCGAGCGGATGGACGTCACCGTCAGCCACGCCTGGGGCATGACCGAGATGTCCCCCGTTGGCACCCATGGCACGCTGCCCTTCTGGATGGATCGCCTGCCGCTAGCCGAAAAGCTGACGCAGAAGGCCAAGCAGGGCCGCCGCTGTTTCGGGGTCGACCTCAAGATCGTCGACGACAATGGCGCGCGCCTGCCCCACGATGGCAAGGCGGTCGGAGAGCTGTACGTGCGCGGCAACACCGTTGCGGCGGGATATTTCCGCAACGAGGAGGCAAGCGCCAAGGCCCTGGACGCCGAGGGCTGGTTCGGCACCGGCGATGTCGCCAGCATCTGCCCCGAAGGGTTCCTGACCGTGCAGGACCGCGCCAAGGACCTGATCAAATCCGGCGGCGAATGGATCTCGTCCATCGACCTGGAAAACGCCTGCCTGTCGCACCCCGGCATCGCCAATTGCGCGGCCATCGGTGTGGCGCACCCGCGCTGGGACGAACGCCCGATCCTTGTGGCCGTCGCCGCGGGCGATCAGAAGCCGACGCTCGAGGAGATCCGAGACCATATCTCGGCGCATTTCGCCAAATGGCAGTTGCCCGATGATGTCGTCTGGGTCGATGCCTTGCCGATGACGGCAACCGGCAAGGTTTCAAAGCTGAACCTGCGTCAGCAATTGGGCGACTATCAGCACCCCGAATTGCGCGAATCCGTTTGACCACCGGGGCGGGGCACCCCGTGCCCTGCCCGCCACCGCCGAGGGCTGCCGCATCGCAGGCTTTGCCACTGTTTCAGGACTCAGCAGTTTCATGAGTGATTACCTCACCGAAAACCGGGTCGCCATCGCCGCCGCGAACAATGCCGATCTGTGCCAGGCCATCTTTGACGCCCACGGGCTGGCCTACCGGCGATTGCCGGAAAATCACTGCCTTGCGGTCTTGCAGACGCCGCCCCCGTTCTATCCCAACCTCGTCACGCTCAGCGCCGGCGATGCCGGGGCGCAGCTGGCGGAATTGACCGCGATTGCCGCGCTGACCCCGGGACCGCTGGTGGTCAAGGACAGCTTTGCGCGTTTTGACCTGTCCTATCACGACTTTCACGTCAACCAGAAGGCCGACTGGATCTGGCGCGCGCCGCAATTGCCCGAGGCCGATACCGACCCAGCGACCACCGGCTGGCGCCGTGTCGAAACGGCCGATGACCTGGCCGCATGGGAGCGCGCCTGGGCGGACACGGGTACCCCGCGAGATCACCAGGTCTTTCCGCCTGCCCTGCTGGATCACCCGGACATCAGCATCCACGCCCGGACCGAGGAGGGCAGGATCACCGCAGGATGCCTGCTCAACCACTCGGAGTCCTGCATCGGCCTGTCGAATATCTTTGCCCTCGACCCGACGGACCGGCTGGTCGGCCAGATCGCGGCATTGGCGACCCAACTCGCCCCGCACAAACCGCTGGTCGGATATGAAGCGGGCGATGCGCTGGCCCGGATGCTGCGCATCGGCTTTGCGTCGGTCGGGCCGCTGAAAATCTGGCGCGCCGAGGCACCGCGTTTCTGACCTGTGCCTGTGGGTGCGGCGCAGGTCGTTCCCACGCATCGCACCGAAAAGGTATGGCGCCTGCGGCCCGGCAAGGCTCCGCGGATCTGCCGGGCCCGCGCGGCCCCGGGTCACGCAGTCATGCCGGGGCGGTCATTTTGGGGGCAATAATTTGGGGGGGCAGTCATTCCTGGGCCAGTCATTCCTGGGCCAGGCATCAGTGGGCCAGTCATCGGTGGGCCAATCATTCCTGGCGAATGCCCCTGCCCGTACCGATTCTACCGGCGCGCTGCCTCTGTGATCACCGTGGCGGCGCGCCTCGGCCTCACTGAACGGTGAGGACCTGTCCGCTTTCGGTGACAACCATGGGTGACCCGATGCAATGGCCGCTGAGGTCGGCGACAAGGTAGATATTGCCGATCGAGGTTTGCAGGCTGTGTTCGCGCAGCACGCTGCCCAGGAATTCCGGCGTGTCCTTGTATTGCGACAGGACATAGACCTGCACCGGATCATCGCGCAGGTTCTTCACGGTCAGGTCGGTAAAATCGCCATACGCGGGCGTATACGCCGACACGTCGGGGCAATCACTCGCCAGCGCCGGTTTCACCTCGGGGCGGGTGTCGGGCATCAGACCGCGCGATTCAGTGCACAGCCGCACCATGTCCAACGCCTGCCCGGACTGGTGCAGCGAAAACATCCGCTGTTCCGATCCGGGGGCAAATCCGATGAAACCGCCCGTCTCGCCCAGCGCCTGCAACATCTCGGCGTCGGGGGTAAAGCTGGGCAGACCGCTGCGGTCGTCAAAGCTGGCGACGTATTGCACACCATTCAACGTGATTTCACGTGTACCCGACACGCGGAACAACGAATCCGTCCCGACGCTCCACCCGGCCTGGTCCAGCGACAGGTAAAGAGACTGGCTCCATTCCTCGCGCACGGCGGAACAGCGCGGTTCGTCCGATCCGTTCTTGCGGGCATAGATGAACCAATCCCCGACCCGCGCCGTGAAATCGGCACGATAGCTTTGCACGGGCAGGCGCTGGCTCACCGCTTCGGCGGTCGTTGTCGTGACGTTTGCGGTTCCGGCCTCCAGCGCACTTGCAGGGGCGGCCGGGACGATTGCGACACCAAGCAGAAACAGGGCGCCCAACAGACAGGAAAGAGATTTGAAGTGTGTCATGACAACCTGCCAATAGGTACGATTTAACCAACCAGGGCGACTAGCTTCGCCATGCTCAATCACGAAACACCTGACGTGATACAGAGCGAGACCTGAATATAAGGTAAAATGCGCGGAATTCCACCGACCATTTACCGCCCGGATACCGACGTTGCGACCGACATGCGCAGGGATCACCGGCGTCGCTCCGAACGGGCACGATCCCGCGCATGCAAAACCCGCCCGGAGGATGCTCCGGGCGGGCTCTTGTGGTCATGGCGAAAAGGGGGCGCGCCGGGTCGCCTCAGACCTCCAGCCATTCCTTTCGGATATCGTCGCGGGTGGCAAAATCGTCGGGCGTCCCGCCATAGACGATCTCTCCGTGGCCCATCACGTAGACCCGGTCAGCGATGCGCAGCGCGATCGACAGCTTTTGCTCGACCAGCAGGATCGACACCCCGGCCTTGGCAATTTCTGCAATCATGTCACCGACTTGCTGCACGATCAGCGGCGCCAGGCCCTCGGTCGGCTCGTCGATGATGATCAGGTCCGGGTCGCCCATCAGCGTCCGGCACATGGTCAGCATCTGCTTTTCACCACCCGACAGGACCCCCGCCGGGTTGTCCGCGCGCCGCGCCAGGTTGGGGAACATGTCCAGCATCTGCTGGATGTTCCACTTGCCCGGCCGGCGCATGTCCTTGATCCCCAGCAGCAGGTTCTGGCGCACCGTCATCGCCGGAAAGATGTCGCGGCTTTCGGGCACATAGCCCAACCCCAGCCGAGCGATCTTGTGGTTCGCCAGACCGGAAATCTCCTGTCCCTTGAACCGAATCGACCCGATCGGACTGACCTCGCCCATGATCGCCTTGGCAGTGGTCGAGCGCCCGACTCCGTTGCGACCCAGCAGCGCGATCACCTCGCCCGGCATGATCTCCATGTTCACGCCGTGCAGAACGTGGGATTTGCCGTAATAGGCGTGCAGGTCCCTGATGGCCAGCATCGGCTCGATATTGGTGGCGACGTTCATGCCGGCACTCCCTCTTCGACTTCCTCGCCCAGATAGGCTTCGCGCACCTTCGGATCGCCGCGGATCTCCTCCGGTGTGCCGGTCGCGATGATCTCTCCGTAGACCAGCACGCTGATCCGGTCGGCCAGGTTGAACACCACGCCCATGTCATGTTCGACGATCAGCAACGTCTTGCCCTGGCTGGCCTTTTCGATCAGCGCCACGGCGCGGTCGGTTTCCGAATGGCTCATCCCCGCGGTCGGTTCATCCAGCAGGATCACCTCGGCCCCGCCCGCGATGGTGATGGCGATTTCCAGCGTCCGCTGGTCTGCATAGGGCAGCAGCGTCGCAGGCAGATGCGCCTTGTCGATCAGCCCGACATCCTCGAGAATTGCGGCGGTCTTTTCCGACACTTCCCGCAGGTTGCCGATGTTGCGCCAGAAGGAATAGCCATAGCCCATCGAATACAGCACGCCACAGCGGACGTTTTCCCGCACCGTCATGTTGGTAAAGATGTTGGACACCTGAAAACTGCGCGACAATCCCATGCGGTTGATCTCGAACGGTTTCTTGCCGGAAATCTTGTCGCCATTCAGCCAGATCTCGCCCGAGGTCGGCAGGAACCGCCCCGAGATGAGGTTGAACAGTGTCGATTTACCGGCGCCGTTCGGCCCGATGATGGCATGTCTTTCGCCCTTGGCCACCTGCAGGTTGACGCCCTGGATGATCTTGGCCGGTCCAAAGGACTTTTTCAGATCAATCAGTTGCAATGCTTCGTTACTCATGACGTCACCTCGCTTTCGCTGCGGGCCACCCGGCGCAGCAGCAGCGCACCGATCACAAACGGCAGCACGATCACCACCCAGGTCAGCGGGCTGCCATGCGCCAGTTCCAGACCGAACGGCTCGAACACCTCGCCATAGCCATCCGACCAGCGAAAGGCGACTTCGACCAGTGTGATGGTCGAGACCGCCATCAGCGCCAGCCCCAGCAGGCGGATGGCCCAACCGGCCGCGACCTCGTTCAGCCTGCCACTGCGCAGCACATCCCAGGTGCCATAGACGACACCGGCAATCCCGTCGGGCACGAACATCACGACGCCGACGAACATCAGCCCCAGGTACAACAGCCATCCGGCGGTATAATCGCTCAGGTTGCTGCCCATGTAGGTCATCACGATGGCGCCCATGATCGGCCCGGTGAAATACCGGATGCCGCCCACATAGGCCGCGATCAGGATCGCACCCGAGGGCACCAGCGACAGGTTTTCCGGCGTGAAGATCTCATCCTGAACGGCGGACATGCCCCCGGCCATACCGGCAAAGGCCCCGGCGAAGATGAACACCAGATAGCGCACGCGCTGCGGATTATAGCCGACGAACTCGACCCGCTCGGGGTTGTCGCGCGTCGCCTCGCTCAGCTTGCCCAGCGGCGTACGGGTAAAGGCATAGGTGCCGACGACACCGACAAAGGTCCAGAAGGCGATGTACCAGTAGACTTCGTTCAGCGGCCCCAGCGACAGGCCGAGGAACTCAGGCCCGCCCATGCGGTCGGCCGAAATCCCCATCTCGCCCCCGAACAGGCTGTCGAACATGAAGCCCGCCGCCGCCACCAGCTCGGCCACGCCGAGCGAGATCATCGCGAAGGGTGTGCCGGCCCGGCGGCACGACGGCCAGCCGATGACGGCCCCGGCCAGTGCCCCTGCGCCAAACCCGAAGGCGGGCATGGTAAAGATCGGCACCGCGCCCCAGATCCCGGTGTCCGCCGCGATCCAGTTCATCACGTGCACGCAGAAATAACCGCCCAGCCCGAGGTAAACCGCATGGCCGAAGGACAGCATCCCGGCACGGCCCAGCAGCATGTTGAACGACAGGGCAAAGACAATGTTGATCCCCATGTGGTTCAGCAGCGTCAGCGTCGAACGCGACGGCCCGAACAGCGGGATCACCGCCAGCGCCAGTGCGAACAGGATCATCGGCAGCACGCGCTGGCGAAACTTTTCGGCCCGGCTGGGGGCCAGATCGACGTAGGTTGTTGTCATGTCGGTCATACCTCACGGTCTCCCATCAATCCGGTCGGTCGCACCATCAGCACCACCACCAGCAACAGGAACGGCAGCATCGGCGCCATCGAGGCGATGGTGATCCCGCCGACCTCGGATGTGCCCGCCAGCCCCAGAAAGCCAAAGATATCGGCCAGCGATGCGTTGATCGACACCGCCGAGGTTTGCAGCAGCCCGATGATCATCGCGGCGATGAACGCGCCCTCCAGGCTGCCCAACCCGCCGACCACCACGACCACAAAGACGATCGGCCCCATCTGCACCGCCATCGCCGGATCGGTGATGAAGTAATTGCCACCGATGACCCCGGCCAGGCCCGCCAGCGCACAGCCCGCGCCGAACACCATCATGAAGATCATCGGCACGTTATGCCCCAGGTGCCCCACCATATGCGGATGGGTCAGTGCGGCCTGAATGATCAGGCCCGCCCGTGTGCGGCGCAGCAGATACCACAACGCGACCAGCATCAGGATGGCCACCAGCAGGATAAAGATGCGGTACGCGGGGTATTGCGCGCCATAGAGCGTGAACAGCGGAAAATCCAGCAGCTCCGGCACCTTGTAATTCACCGCCGTCCGACCCCAGAAGATCTTGACGACCTCGTCGATCAGATAGGCCAGCCCGAAGGTGAACAACAGCTCGGCCACGTGGCCCCGGGCGTGCACCTTGCGCAGCCCGTACCGCTCCACCACCATGCCCGCCAACCCGACCAGAACCGGGGCAATGAACAGCGCGATCCAGAAGTTGGACCCCTCCATCAACGTATAGGCGAAATAGGCCCCCAGCATGTAAAAGCTGGCGTGGGCGAAGTTCAGAACCCCCATCATCGAAAAGATGAGCGTCAGCCCGCTGGACAGCATGAAGAGCAGAAGCCCGTAGATCACGCCATTCAGCACGGCAAAGACAACCGTTTCCATGGTGTCCCCCCTGGTCTGAGCCGTCCCGGTCAGGGAACGGAGGGCGCCATGCCCAAAAGGGAATGACGCCCGGATTGCGGTAAAGAGAGGTGCCCGAGCTTACTCGGGCCGTTCCATCTGACAGGTCGTCGGCGTCGAGGCCGCCTCGGCGGAAATCTTGCCGCCGTCCACCAGTCTCCAGCCCAGATCGGTGTTGTCGACGCCGTACTTGACGTCTTTTGCCACCGTGGTCACGAACAGGTTCTGTTGCAACTGGTGATCTTCGGCGCGCATGGTGGCCGGGCCATAGGCCGCGTCAACCTCAAGGCCTTCCATGGCATTGGCCACCGCGATCGGCTCGACGCTGCCGGCTTTCTCGGCGGCGGCATCGAACATCTGAAGCGTCGTAAAGGCGCGGTCGTAGTAATAATCGTACTGCGGAAAACGCTCCTTGTACTCCTCGATCATCGCGTACTGTTCGTCCGAAGCTTCCAGGTTGGTGACGCCTTCGCTGACCTGGTACAGGGTGTCGACGGCCCCTTCACCCAGTGCGGCAACTGCACCGTTCGACCCGCCATAGAAGGTCAGGTATGGAATTTTCTGGCCAGCGTCGGCTGCCGCCTTGACCAGCAGCGTCATGTCCTGACCCCAGTTCCCGGTGATCACGGCATCCGCCCCGGACGAGATGATCTTCTGCACGTAGGGGGTGAAATCCTTGACCTTGGCCAGCGGATGCAGCTCGTTCCCGACGATCTCGATGTCGGGGCGTTTTTCCTTCAGCTGCGACACGGCCGCGGCCGCGACGGCCTCGCCATGAACATAGTCCTGACCGATGATGTAGACCTTCTTGATGTCGTCACGCTTGGCGACCCAATCGGTGATGGCGTTCATCTTCATGTCGGTATGGGCATCGAACCGAAAGTGCCAGAACGAGCAGGCTTCGTTGGTGAAGGCGGGCGTCACAGCGGCATAGTTGAAGAAAATCACCTCTTCGCCGGGGTTACGGGCGTTGTGCTTGTTCACCGCCTCGATGATCGCCGAGGCCACGGACGACCCGTTGCCCTGGATGATATAGCGCGCGCCGCTGTCGATCGCCTTCTGCAATTGCACCAGCGATTCTTTCGGGCTGACCTTGTTGTCATAGCCGACGATCTCGATGTCGTCGCCATTCACGCCGCCGTTTGCATTGATGTGTTCGGCCGCCAGCATGAAAGATTGCAGCGCCGGTTCACCCGATGATGCCATCGCGCCCGACAGCGGGTCGATAAAGGCCATCTTGATCGTATCCGCATGCGCTGCCGTCACGGCAATCGCAGAAACGGCAGCCGCGAGAACGGCAGTCCTAGTTGATCGCATTGTTGTCTCCTCCCAAAGATGGAAAACAGGGTATGCTGTTCCCGTCCTCCTGACCAGATGAAAAGGTTTCCGTCGCGGGTTGTCAAGCAAACTGTGAAATTCTATTCTGCAATGCAAAACATCAACCGTAGGGGAGGACGGGATGCTTGACTTTTCTGAGAAACCAGAGCGTTTCCGCGCAGGAATCACAACCTGGATCGAGGCGCATTGCGCCCCCTCCCTGCGCAATCGCGCGCCCTCCGACCATCAGATATGCTGGGGCGGCAAATGCTGGACCTTCGACAGCGACGCACAGCGCGACTGGATGCAGGCCGCCGCCGCCGAAGGGCTGACCGCGCCACGCTGGCCGGTCGAATATGGCGGGGCCGGGCTGACCCGCGCGCAGGACAAGATCTACCGCGAGGAACTGGCCCGTCTCGGCGCACCCACACCATTGGAAAGCTTCGGATTGTGGATGCTTGGCCCTGCCCTGCTGGCCTTCGGCACGCATGAACAAAAGCTTCACTACCTGCCCCAGATCACGCGCGGAGAGATTCGCTGGTGTCAGGGATATTCCGAACCGGGCGCAGGCAGCGACCTCGCCTCGGTCCAGACCCGCGCCGAGGATCGCGGCGATCACTGGGTCGTCACCGGCTCGAAAATCTGGACATCCTATGCCGATCAGGCGGACTGGATCTTTGCGCTGGTGCGCACCGACCGCGACGCGCCAAAGCACAAGGGCATCTCCTTCATGCTGATCGACATGGAGGCGGCAGGCGTGACCACCCGCCCCATCCGCCTGATCTCGGGCGCATCGCCCTTCTGCGAGACGTTCTTTGACGGCGTCATCGTCCCCAAGGTGGATGAAAACGGCAATTCCCGAATCGTGGGCGCGCTGAACGGCGGCTGGGACGTGGCAAAGCATCTGCTGACCCACGAACGCGAAATGATCGGCGGCGGGGCGCGTGGCCTGCTGGGCGGGCGCTCTCTCGGCGCGTTCCTTGCGACGCAAGACCCGGGCATCATGGCCGATCCCATCCTGCGAGCCGAGGCGATGATGCTGGAAATCGACAGCCTCGCCACCGCCATGACGCTGGAACGCTACGGTGACATGGCCAGGCAGGGCGGCGTCGGCGATGCCAGCGCCATGCTGAAATACGCCGGGACCGAGCTGAACAAGCGCCGCTATGAACTTCTGATGTCCGTCAGCGGCAGCGACGGCGTGGAATGGGACGGCCCGCAGGGCGCGCTCGCCCCCGACTGGCTGCGCACCAAGGCCAATTCGATCGAGGGCGGCACCAGCGAGGTGATGCTCGACATCCTGTCCAAACGCGTCCTGCAACTGCCGACCCAATAGGAACATTCGATGACGCAAAGTCTGATCCCCACGACGGATGAAGTGATGCTGCGCGACGCGGCCCGTGGCTTTCTGGCCGATGCCAGCCCGGTGTCGGCCCTGCGTGACAACCGTGACGCCAACCGCCCCTTTGACCCCGGCCTCTGGCGCGAAATGGCACAGATGGGCTGGGCCGGGGTGCTGGTGCCCGAGGATGCGGGCGGCGCCGACATGGGGCACCGCGCCGCCGGCATCCTGGCCGAGGAAATGGGCGAGGTCCTCGCCGCTTCGCCGTTCCTCTCCACCGCCGTCATCGCCGCCACGGCCCTGCGCGCCGCAGCGCACGCGCGCCTGACCGACATCGCGGGCGGTGACGTCACCTATGCGCTGGCGGTGGACGAGGGCACCAAGCACGCCCCCGAAGCCACCGCCCTGCGTGCCGCGGCCAGCGGCAACGGATTTCGCCTGACCGGCCAGAAACGCTTTGTGGCCGACGGGGCCAGTGCCACCCGCCTGCTGATCCTCGCCCGCACCTCCGGCAGCCCCGGTGACGCGCAGGGCCTGACGCTGTTCGATATCGACGCCGACCGTGCGGGCGTGACCCGCACCGCGCGCCCCACCATCGACAGCCGCGACCACGCGCAGCTTGACCTGACCGATGTCGCCGCCACCGGCGCGGACGTGGTGGGCACGCTCGACGATGCCATGACCGTCCTGCGCCCCGCCCTGAACGCCGGGCAGGCGGCGCTGGCGGGCGAATTGCTGGGCTTGTCCGCAGGCGCCTTCGGCATGACCGCCGCCTATCTCAAGGACCGCCGCCAGTTCGGCCGCACCATCGGCAGCTTTCAGGCCCTGCAACACCGCGCCGCACATCTGTGGAGCGAGATCGAGATCACCGCCAGCGCCATCGCAAACGCCGGGCGCGTCCTGGACGAAACCCCGGAGGAGGCCGCGCTGGCCGTTTCCGTCGCCAAGGCCCGCGCCACGGCAACCGCGAAACTGGCGGTCAGCGAAGGCGTGCAGATGCACGGCGGCATCGGCATGACGGATGATTTCGACATGGGATTTTTCATGAAACGCGCCCGCGTCGGCGCGGAATGGCTGGGCGATTACGGCTATCACGCCGCCCGCGTCGCAGCCGCAAGGGGCTTTTGACATGCAGATGACACCACACACCCTCAACGATCTCTCGGGCAAGGTCGCCCTTGTCACCGGCGGAGCCACCGGCATTGGCCGCATGGCCGCCGAAGGGCTGGTTGCCGCTGGCGCACGCGTGCTGATCGCCTCGCGCAAGGCCGAGGCCTGCGCGGCGGTGGCCGAGGACCTCAACGCCCTCGGCCTGCCCGGCACCGCCGAAGGCTTCGGCGGCGATGTCGGCACCGAGGCGGGCATCACGGCCCTGTCCCGGGATCTGCGCGCGCGCACCGACAAGCTGCACATCCTGATGAACAACGCGGGCCGCACCTGGGGCGCGCCGATGGGCGACTTTCCCTATGAGGCATGGGGCAAGGTGCTGGGGCTGAACGTCACCGGCATGTTCCACCTGACGCAGACCCTGCTGGATCTGCTGCGCGCCGCGGCCACCGATGACGACCCCGCGCGCATCGTCAACGTCGGCTCGGTCATGGGCGAAATCCCCAAGGGTCAGGGCGCCTATTCCTATGCCGTTTCGAAAAGCGCGGTGCACCACATGACCCGCGTGCTGGCCAATGAACTGGCCGCCGACCGCATCACCGTCAACGCCATCGCGCCGGGGCCCTTCATGTCCAAGATGATGGCCTTTGCCATCGGCCATGAGGAAGGGCGCGCCAAGACTGCCGCATCGGTCCCGCTGGGCCGGGTCGGTCGCGAAGAGGATATCGCCGGCACCCTGCAATTCCTCTGCGGGCGCGGCGGCAGCTATATCACCGGCGCGATCATCCCGCTGTCGGGCGGTATGCAGGTCGCCACCGCACAGGCGGCGTTCCTGGAGGATGACGCATGACCAGCCAGACCCTGACCCGCGCACAATTTCAGGAAAGGGTGGGCCAGACCATCGGCACCTCGCGCTGGTACGAGATCGGGCAGGACCGCATCGACGCCTTCGCGGACTGCACCGAAGATCACCAGTACATCCACATCGACCCCGCGCGCGCCGCCGAAACGCCCTTTGGCACCACCATCGCGCATGGCTTCCTGACCCTCTCGATGCTCTCGGCGATGGTCTATGAAATGCCCGCCGTCGCAGGCGCGGTGATGGGCGTGAACTACGGAATGAACAAGGTGCGCTTCATCAGCCCCGTGCCCTCGGGCGCGCGGATCCGGGGCCATTTCACGCTCGACCGGATCGACGACATCCGCCCGACAGAAATCCAGACCACGATGACCGTGACGGTCGAGATCGAGGGTCAGGACAAACCGGCCCTTGTCGCGGAATGGCTTGGGCGGCGCTATTTTGGAGAGACTGCATGACGATCAGATTTGACGGCCGCGTGGCCATTGTCACCGGCGCCGGTGTCGGCCTTGGCCGCAGCCATGCCCTCGGCCTTGCCGCGCGCGGCGCACGCGTCGTGGTCAACGACCTCGGCGTGGCCACCGATGGCACCGGAACCTCCACCGCGCAGGCAGATGCCGTGGTTGCGGAAATCCGCGCGGCGGGCGGTGACGCCATCGCCCACGGTGCCAACGTGACCGACGCCGAACAGGTGCAGGACATGGTCGACACCGCCATCGCCAAATGGGGCCGCGTCGACATCCTCGTCTGCAACGCAGGCATCCTGCGTGACAAGACATTTGCCAAGATGGACCTGTCGGATTTCGCACGCGTCGTCGATGTGCACCTGATGGGCTCCGTCGTGCCAACCAAGGCGCTCTGGGATCATTTCCGCGAAAACCAGTACGGGCGCATCGTCTACACCACCTCTGCCTCGGGGCTCTACGGCAACTTCGGCCAGTCGAACTATGGCGCGGCCAAGGCCTCTCTCGTCGGGCTGATGAACGTGCTCTGCCAGGAAGGCGCGAAATTCGACATCCGCGCCAACCTGCTGGCCCCGACCGCCGCGACCCGCATGACCGAGGGCCTGCTGCCCCAGCAGGTGCTGGACCTGCTGCGCCCCGAAACCATCACGCCCGGCCTGCTGACCCTGCTGCACGAAGACGCGCCCAGCCGCATGATCCTCGGTGCAGGTGGCGGCTGTTTCACCGAAACCCGCATCTATGAAACCGAAGGCCTCGCCTTTTCGGACGCCGACCTCGACCCCGACACGATCTTTGCCGCGATGGACCGGATCCGCGCGCAAGACGGCCAGCAGGTCATGCCCGGCGCCTTCGCCCAGACCCGCAAATACGCCCGGATGGCCGCCGAAAAGCGTGGCATCGAGCTTCCCGAAACCTGATTTCCCTGACATTTTCCAAGGATACTCCCATGCGTGACGCAGTCATCGTCTCCACCGCCCGCACCCCCATCGGCAAGGCCTTTCGCGGTGCCTTCAACAACACCCAAGGACAGGAGCTGATCGGCCACGCCGTGAAACATGCGGTCAGCCGCGCCGGTCTGGATGGCTCGGAAATTCAGGACTGCCTGATCGGCACCGCCCTGCAACAGGGTTCCACCGGCGGCAATATCGCACGGCAGGCGGTGATCCGCGCCGGGCTGCCCGACACCATCGCGGGCATGTCGATGGACCGTCAGTGCGCCTCGGGCATGATGGCCATCGCCACGGCGGCGAAACAGGTGATCCACGACGGCATGCAGATCGCCATCGGCGGCGGGGTCGAATCGATCTCTCTCGTGCAGAACCAGAACATGCGCACCGACCGCGCCCGCGATCCCTGGATCAACGAACACATGCCCGCGCTCTACATGTCGATGCTGGAAACCGCCGAGATCGTGGCCGAACGCTACAACGTCAGCCGCGACGATCAGGATGAATACGCCCTGCGCAGCCAGCAACGCACCGCCGCCGCCCAGCAGGCGGGCAAGTTCGATGACGAGATCGTGCCGCTGACCAGCACCATGGGCGTCATGGACAAGCAGACCAAGGAAGTCTCCTTCAAGGAGGTCACGTTGCAACAGGACGAAGGCAACCGCCCCTCCACCACGCTGGAAAATCTCGCCTCCCTCGACCCCGTCTTCAAGGACGGCCAGCAGGTCGCGCAGGGCAGGTTCATCACCGCAGGCAACGCCAGCCAGCTCTCCGACGGGGCCTCTGCCTGCGTCATCATGGAAGGGCGCGAGGCCGAAAAGCGCGGCCTCGCGCCGCTTGGCCGCTACGTCGGCGTCATGGCCGCCGGCCTGAACCCGGACGAGATGGGCATCGGCCCGATCTACGCCGTGCCGAAACTGCTCGAGGCGCACGGGCTGAAAATGGACGACATCGGCCTGTGGGAACTGAACGAAGCCTTCGCCTGCCAGGTCCTGCACTCGGCCCGCGTCCTCGGCATCCCGGACGAGATCCTCAACGTCAACGGCGGCGCAATCTCGGTCGGCCATCCCTACGGCATGTCCGGCGCCCGCATGGTCGGCCACGCCCTGATCGAAGGCAAGCGGCGCGGCGCGAAATACGTCGTCTGCACCATGTGCGTCGGCGGTGGCATGGGCGCGGCCGGCCTGTTCGAGGTGCTCTGACCCTTGGGCATCCTGTACCTCATACGTCACGGCCAGGCCTCTTTCGGCGCTGCGGATTATGACGTGCTCTCCGACATAGGGCACGAACAGTCCCAGGCGCTCGGGGCCTGGTTCGCGGCGCAAGGCGTGCGGCCCGACCGCACCGCCCACGGCGGTCTGCGCCGCCAGCGCGACACGTTGGAGGGGATCCTGCGCGGCATGGGGCACAGCGCCCAGCCCGAGGTTCACCCCGGCCTGTCCGAGTTCGACTTCAAGGCCCTGCTCAACGCCCGTTTTGCGGGCGGCGACGCCCCCGAAGGCCTGCACGACGACCGCAAGAGCCACTTTCGCACCCTGCGCGATACCGTGGACCTCTGGCAGCGGGGCGAGATCGCAAACGCCCCCGAACCCTGGCCGGATTTCGTGGCCCGGGTCGAGGCCGCCCGTGCCCACCTGATGCGCGATGACGCCACCGTCTTCGCCGTCTCCTCTGGCGGCGCGATCGGCCAGATGACCGCCGCCGTACTCGGTGCCCCGCCCCAGACCCAGACGGCCCTGCAACTGCAAACCAAGAACTGCGCGGTCACCCGCTTCGTCTATTCGCCGCGCAATTGCTACCTGCACGGCTTCAACGACACCCCCTTCATCACGGCGGACACCGCAGACCGCCTGCTGACCTACAGCTAGAGGCCGCCATGACCAAAGATGCCAACCAGCTGGACCTGCCCGCAATCGAGCATTGGCTGCGCGGCCACCTGCCCGGCTTCGAAGGCCCCGCACGGGCCGAAAAGTTCGATGTCGGCCAGTCCAACCCCACCTATCGCCTCACCACGCCGACGCATCGCTACGTGCTGCGCCGCAAGCCGCCCGGCGTGCTGCTGAAATCCGCCCACGCGGTCGAACGCGAATTCCGCGTGCAAAAGGCCTTGGCGGAGACCGATGTGCCGGTCGCGAAAATGCACGTGCTGTGCGAGGATGACAGCGTCATCGGCTCGCCCTTCTATGTCATGGACGAGGTACAGGGCCGCCACTTCAACCTGCCCGACCTGCCCGAACTGGCAGTCGCGGACCGCCGCCCGATCCACCTGGAAATCGCCCGCGTCCTCGCGGCAATCCATGCAACCGACCTCGCCGCGACGGGCCTTTCCGACTATGGCCCCACCGGCAATTACTACCGCCGCCAGATCGACCGCTGGACCAAACAATACCGCGCCTCCGAGACCGACAGGATCGCGGCGATGGAAGAACTGATCCCTTGGCTCGACACCAACATCCCCGCCGATGACGGGCGCCGTACGCTGGCGCATGGCGATTTCCGTATCGACAACATGCTGTTCGAAAAGGACCGCCCCCGCATTGCTGCGGTGCTGGATTGGGAACTCTCGACCATCGGCCACCCGTTTGCGGATGTCGCCGCCGTGATCATGCAATGGAACATGCCCGCAGGCCCCGATGGGCGCGGCCTCGCGGGACTGGACCGCGACGCGCAGGGCCTGATGAGCGACGCCGCCTTCATCGATGCCTACTGCCAGCACGCAGATATTTCCGGGATCGAGGGGTTTGGCTTTTACCAGGCCTTCACCTTGTTCCGCATGGCAGGCATCATCCAGGGCGTCTACAAGCGCGCCCTCGACGGCAATGCCTCGAACCCGGAACGCGCCCTCAAGATGGGGGCCCTCGTGCCGCGCTTTGCCTCGGCGGGCCTCGATGCCGCCCGCACCGTCTGAACGAACAGGAAGAAGGCCCCATGTCTGACCGCAACGTCGCGTCCAACTCAGAACCCAGGATCGACCCGGCCCTGGTTGAACCCCCATACCCGCTGCAAAGGCACATCGGCTTCTACATCACCGACTGGACACAGGGCTACGCCCGCTTTGAACTGCCGATGGAGGATTTCCTGATGAACCGCTACGGCATCCTGCACGGCGGGGTGCATTCGCTGATGTGCGACACCGCCATGGGCTACGCAGGCGCCTACACCGGCGATCCGGAAAACCGCAACCTGGCGATGACGCTGAATCTCAGCGTGAACTTCATCGGCCAGATGAAGGGTACGACCCTGATCGCCGAAGGAAGACGGACCGGCGGCGGTGCCAGGACGTTTTTTGCCGAAGCGACGATCACCGACGATCTGGGCACATTGTCAGCCCGCGCCACGGGGGTCTTTCGCCTGCGCGCCAGCTGAGCGGACGAGGCTCTTTCATCTGGCCGAAAATACCCCGGGGGAACTGAGGCCGCATGGCCTCAGGGGGGCAGCGCCCCTTGCCGAGGGTAGGATGGGGGCGCTGCCCCCGTCAGGCTGCGCCTGCCTCCCCCGGGGTATTTCCCGCCAGATGACAGGGAGCAGGTCGTGCCTCAGAAGAGGGCTTCGGCGCGAAAGCCTTCGGGGATGGCGTCACGCCCTTCGAGCACCAGATCAGCCATCACCTCGGCGATTTTCGGGGCCATGCCGAAGCCGATCTTGAAGCCGCCGTTGGCGATGAAATGCCCCTGGCGCCCGGGCCACTGGCCCAGCATCGGGGCGCGGCTGCGCGCGCGGGGGCGCAACCCGGCCCAGCGCGCAATCACGCGGGCATCTGCAAGCAGCGGCAGGGCGGCACGGGCCGCCGCGATCACCGCGTCAAGGTGCGCATCCGTTGCGAGGCCCTCGAAGCTGCGTTCACTGGTCGAGCCTATGGCGACCGTACCGTCGGCATGCGGGACGATATGGACTCCGCCAGCAAAGACCTGCGGCGCGCCGGGCGCGTCGAAATCCAGCAACGCGGCCTGTCCCTTGACCGCCACGCCCACCATCTGACCGGTTTGCCGGCTCATCTCTTCCAGCCCAGCGGCGCCGGTGGCCCAGATCACCGCGCCTTCGTCCGGGGCTTCTGTCGCGATCTCGGCCCCCCGTGCACGCAGGGCGGCGGCGAGGGCCGCACAGGCCTGACCAGGGTGAATGCGCGCGCTCAGCGTATCGCGGATCAGCAGGCCGGAGGGCGAGGTCGGCTCGACCCCCTCTCCGGTCGCCGCGATGACCTGCCAGTCTGCGTGCCCTTGCCACAACCGCGCCGCCGTCGCTTCGCGTCCACGCGCCAGCGCGACCGCATGGTCATCGGCCAGCGGTTGCAACCGGCCCGTGCGGCCATAGCCCGGGGCCATGCCCGACACCGCTTCGACCCCGGCCCAGAATCGCTCGGCCATCAGCAGGCTGTCGAGTTGAAAGGCCTTCTTGTCGTTCCAGTTCTCCGGCACATGCGGCGCCAGCGCCCCCACGATCCCGCCGGAGGCCCCGGCCCCCACGCCGAACGGGTCGACGATGCGCGTGCGCGCGCCGCGCTGCACACAGGCCCAGGCGCAGCTCAGGCCAAAGATCCCCGCCCCGCGCACCGTCACGTCCATTCTTGCCATTGCCAGCCCTCCGCTGCATGGTCGCCGCGTCTTGATGACACCGTCCGCGCAACCGCTTTCAGACCCCGTACCTAAAGGATCCCCCCATGCAGGGCCAGCCACCCGAGCTTGAGTGGAAAGACGGCGATGTGCCCGTCGCCACCCGCTTTGATGACCCCTATTTCAGCCTTGGCAACGGGCTGGCGGAAACGGCGCATGTCTTTCTGGCGGGGAACGGTCTGCCGGAGCGCTTTCACGATGGCTTTCACATTGCCGAGCTCGGTTTCGGCACCGGGCTGAACTTGCTGGCCGCGCTCAGGCTCTGGCGCGACAGCGGCCAGGCCGGCACCCTGAGGTTCACCACGTTCGAGGCCTATCCCATGGCGCCCGCCGACATGGCCCGCGCGCAGGCCGCCTTTCCCGAGATTGCCGACCTCGCCGCCGAGATGGCCCCCCATCTGGGCAAACCCGCCTTTACCCTGCCCGGACTGGACTTTGCCATGCAACAGGGCGATGCGCGACAGATCCTGCCGGACTGGCAGGGGCAGGCGGATGCGTGGTTCCTCGACGGGTTCTCGCCTGCCCGCAACCCTGAAATGTGGGAAGAGCCGCTGATGCAGGCCGTCTACGACCATACGCGCCCCGGTGGCACGGCGGCGACCTATACCGCCGCGGGCCATGTCCGGGCCAAGCTTGCCTCTGCCGGGTTCACCGTGACCCGCGCCCCCGGCTTCGGGCGCAAACGGCACATGACGCAGGCCCAGCGACCAGATCTGCGCCCATGACCGAACAGAACACCAAGCTCGGGATCTGGCTGATGATCCTGACCACGTTCATCTTTGCCCTTCAGGACGGGTTGTCGCGCCATCTGGCGGGCGAATACAACGTCATGATGGTGGTGATGATCCGCTACTGGTTCTTTGCCGCCTTCGTGATCGCCGTGGCGACGCGCAAGGCCGGTGGCATCCGCGCCGCCGCGAAGACCAGCCAGCCGATCCTGCAAACCACGCGTGGCGTCCTGCTGGCGCTGGAAATCTGCGTCATGGTGCTGGGCTTTACCTACCTCGGCCTGATCGAAAGCCAGGCGGTGTTCATCGCCTACCCGCTGATCATCGCGGCGCTGTCGGGGCCGATCCTGGGCGAAAGCGTCGGCTGGCGCCGCTGGTCGGCCATCGGCGTCGGCTTTGTCGGCGTGATGATCATCCTCGAACCCGGTTTCGGCGTCTTTGCGCCCGCCGCCATCCTGCCCCTGCTCTCGGCCTTCATGTTCGCCATCTACGGCCTGCTGAACCGGTATGTCGCGCGCCGCGATACCTCGGCGACCTCGTTCTTCTGGACCGGCTGGACCGGCGCGGTCGTCATGACCGCCACCGGCATCTGGTTCTGGGAACCGATGAGCGGCCCTGACTGGGCGCTGATGACCGTGCTGTGCATCACCGGGGCGCTCGGGCACTATACCCTGATCCGCGTCTACGAACTGGCCGAGGCCAGCGCCGTTCAGCCGTTCGCCTATTTCCAGCTCGGCTTCGGCTCGCTTGTCGGGATCTTCGTCTTTGGTGAAAGCATCCGCACCAACGTCGCCATCGGCGCCGCGCTGATCATCGCCGCCGGCCTATTCACTCTCTGGCGAGAGCGGCAGCAGCGTTGATCCCCCCAGTTCGGCGCTGAAGGGCACGGGTCGCGGGTTCACCCCCAGCCGCGCCCGGTACACCGGCAGGCTTTCCGCAACCCGCTGCACGTAGTTGCGGGTTTCGCGATAGGGGATCGTCTCGACCCAGTCGACGACGTCGACCTCCGGGTCGCGCGGATCACCGAACAGGTCGATCCACTGTTCGGCCCGCCCCGGCCCGGCGTTGTAGCCGACCGCAATCAGCACGACATTACCGGAAAACCGCCGCGCCAGCTGCGCCAGGTAGGCCGAGCCGAGCGTCGCGTTGTGGCGCCAGTCCGACAGCAGGCGCGCCTGGTCGTGGTCGTCGATCCCCAGGTTGCGCGCGACCTCCTTCGCGGTGCCTGGCATCAGCTGCATCAGACCCCCTGCCCCGGCCCCCGAACTGACGCCGATGTCGAACTCGCTTTCGCGCCGGGCAATCGCCAGCGCCAGCTCCGGCGCCACCGGCAGCGTCATCTGCGCCAGCGGATGCAGCGCGTAGTAATAGCGCGGCAGCACGATGCCACGGCCCGCGGCCCGCTTGCCCAGCATCACCTGCATATGTGCATCGTTACGCGATTCCAGCATCGCCCCCATCAGGTTCAGCCCCGCGACCGATTGCACGTCTGCCATCTGCATCAGGAACATTTCGGCCTGGATGGGCTGACCGGCGGCCAGCAGCAATGCGCTGGCCTCGCGCAGCAGCGACCCCGTGATCTCGGGCACCTGCCAGTCGGCCAGCGGGCCCTGCCCGCCCAGCGCCGGATCCGACGCGACGCCCGCGCGCTCGGCCGCCAGCAACCCGTAATAGCTGGTCTGATGGCGCGCGCCCTCGGTATAGGCCGCCTTTGCCTGCTCGGCCTCTCCCAGGTCCTCATAGGCACGCCCCATCCAGTAATAGGCCCGCCCCAGCGAAATCGGTGTCTCGACCCCGTTGGCCAGCGCCAGGAAATGGTTCAGCGCGACCCGCGGCTGCGCCAGCTTGCGCAGCGCGATGAACCCCGCCAGCCATTCCAGGTCGGCAAAGTCGCTGCCCTCCGTCAGCTGGTGGTGGGCGGCCAGGTCATAGGCCAGCCTGTTGTCGCCCCGCCGCATCTCTTCGCGCGCATAGATGCGGCGTTCGTTCGCCCAGGCTTCCGGGCGGCCCAACCCGCCCTCGATACGGCTCTGGGTCCGCATCAGCAGGCGGGCCTGTTCGGTCTTGCCCACGGCAACCAGCGCCTTGAAACGTCCATAGACCAGCGCGGCATCCTTGCGATCCGCCACCGGCAGCGCGGCAATCGCCTCGGCCGTGCCCGGCGCGCCGACGCGCGCCAGCCGCCGTGCCTGGGCCAGCGCCCAGTCGCGTTCACCGACGCGGGGCTTCATGCGGTCCAGATCCTCTTGCTGACCTTCCCAGAACAGCATCTCCATCCGGTCACGGTTGAAGATCCGCAGCAGGTCGCCCTGCGCATCATACAGCGCCGCCTCGTCGCTTTCGGTCAGGGGCATGGTCTGCCAGGCCTTGACGATGACGCCATCCGCCTGCGTCGCCGCGCCGCGCGCGCGCAACGCCGCCGCCAGGGCGATCACCCCGGTGCCGGTCGTCGGGCTGCGACCGTCGTAGAACGCGATGATCTGCTCGGGCGTGGCATTTGCCATGCCGGCCTCGCTACGTCGGCGCAGCAGGTCCAGACCGGGCCAGTCCCCGTGACGGGTCAGAAAGCGCTCCACCTCGTCCGGGCTGCCAAGACCCGCCCGCAACCGTTGCCATTCGATCAGCGCCACGGCCGCCGGGCCGTCGCGCCGCGCAACCTCGGCCGCGCGCGCCCAGTCCCCGTCCTGCGCCGCCTGCATCGCCCAGGCCAGCGGCCGCGGCGGCATCCGGCTGGGCCGCTCGCCACTCACGGGCGGCAGCAAGGCGACCTGCGCCACCGGCTCGCTCTCCGGCGGGGTCGTGCCGGCCCCCGTCGCACCCGTCACCGCCGGCGCCATACCCGCGACACCCGGCGCCTTTTTTTCCACCCCGCGCGCCACGGCCACCACCGCGACAGCCAGGCCCGCGCATAGCGCGATGCAAAGGGCGAAATGCGCCGAATAACGCGGTAGTCTCACTTGTTTTACCTCAATCTTCTGGTTAGACGCTGACAGGATAACCCCCCGCAGCCTGCCCTCAACACACTTTACCGGCAGCGCGGGTTCTCCCCCGGGCACACGCGGATTTCCGCCGCCCCCTTCGTGCGATACAAGATAAGGAGCGTGTCATGTTCAAAGGGTCCATTCCCGCCCTGGTCACGCCGTTCAAGGACGGCGAGCTGGATCTGGCCACGCTCAAGAAACTCGTCGACTGGCATATCGAGCAGGGCTCCTCCGGTATCGTTCCCGTCGGCACCACCGGCGAATCCCCCACGCTCAGCCTGCGCGAACACGAGATCGTCGTCGAGGAGGTCGTGAAATACGTCGCGGGCCGCGTGCCCGTCATCGCCGGGGCCGGGGCCAACAACACCGCCGAGGGCATCCGCCTGATCACCCACGCGGCCGAGGTCGGCGCCGATGCCGCCCTTGTCGTGACACCCTATTACAACAAGCCGACGCAGCGCGGGTTGATCGCCCACTACACCGCGATGCACGACGCCTGCGACCTGCCGATCATCATCTACAACATCCCCGGCCGCTCCGTCGTCGACATGACCCCCGCCACCATGGGCGAACTGGCGAAACTGCCGCGCATCGTCGGGGTCAAGGACGCCACCGCGAAACTCGACCGTGTGCCGCTGACCCGCATGGCCTGCGGACCCGACTTCATCCAGCTCTCGGGCGAGGACGCCACCGCCGTCGGCTTCAACGCCATGGGCGGCACGGGCTGCATCTCGGTCACCGCCAACGTTGCCCCCGCGCTCTGCGCCCAGATGCAGGCGGCGACTTTGGCGGGCGATTACAAGCTGGCCCTCGATTACCAGGACCGCCTGATGCCCCTGCACGAGGCGATCTTTATCGAACCGGGCCTGTGCGGCGCCAAATTCGCCATGTCCGAACTGGGCCTCTGCTCGGCCGAGGTACGCCTGCCCCTGACCGCGCTGGAAGACAGCACCAAGGACCGCATCCGCCACGGTATGCGCCACGCAGGCCTGATGAACTGATCGCGCCAGGCCTCTGGCCGATCAGGGCCGCCCTCAGGGGCGGCTTTTTCATGCGCGGGTGTCAGGCATTCTGCCGCGCCAGAAACGCCTCGAACGCCTGCAAGGTCCGATCCGACACGTGATGCTCGATCCCCTCGGCGTCCATCTCGGCCACCTCTGCCGGCACGCCCGTGGCGATCAGCAGCGCCACCACCGTGCGGTGACGCGCCCGCACACGTTCGGCCAGCGCCGCGCCCTCCTCGGTCAGGAACACCCCCCGATAGGGCCGCGCCGTGGCCAGCCCCGCCCGCTTCAGCCGCGTGATCGTCTTGGTGGCGGTCGGCTGGGCCACGCCCATGCGCCCGGCAATATCGGCCACCCGTGCCTCGCCCAGCTCCTCGTGCAGATCCCCGATCAGCTCGACGTAATCCTCCAGCAGGGCCATCGACTGCGCCTCGCGCGCGCGCGAAAAGCGGTCGGCCTGGCAGGCTGCCCCCTGGGGCGCGTCGAGCATCGTTTCGGGTCCCGTCTCTGGTCCCGTCTCTGGCCCCAACTCCGGCTGGCTTTCAGGCGCGGTCTCTGGCGTCATCTGAGGCATCGTATCCGGGTCCGCCTATCTGTTTTGCAAACGTCATAGCCAAGGCTCAACTGTATCACGATCCCTCTGTCGCGGCCACCAGTCGGGGCAAATAAAATTTGCCTGTTGTAACTGGTATAGCACTGGCTATAACTCGGCCGATAGATATCAGAGGCGCTCATGCTCGACCTGACGCTCAAGACCCGTGCCGGAATAACCAGGGTGCTGAATGGCCAGCGCAGCGGCCTGCGCGGGTTCCTGCTGTTCGCCGGTCCGGCCATCATCGCCTCGGTCGCCTACATGGACCCGGGCAATTACGCCACCAACATCCAGGCCGGTGCGGGCTATGGCTATGCGCTGCTCTGGGTCGTGGTGCTGGCCAACGGGATCGCCATGCTGTTCCAGGCCCTGTCGGCGCGCCTCGGCATCGTGACCGGCCACAACCTTGCCGAACTGTCGCGCGACCATTTCCCCCGCCCCGTCGTCTGGGTGATGTGGGCCGTCAGCGAAATCGCCGCCATGGCCACCGACCTTGCCGAATTCCTCGGCGGGGCCATTGGCCTGTCGCTGCTGTTCGGCCTGCCGCTGATGGCCGGCATGGTCATCACCGCGATCGTCACCTACGCCATCCTCGTCTTTGAACGCTACGGGTTCCGCCCGATGGAGCTGATCATCGGCGCGCTCGTCGGTCTGATCGGCCTGTGCTACTTTGCCGAACTGCTCGTCGCCCCGGTCGACTGGTCCGCGACGCTGATGGGCATGACCACGCCGCGCCTGCCCGACAATGCCGCGCTGATGATCGCCGTCGGCATCATCGGCGCCACCGTCATGCCGCACGCCATCTACCTGCATTCCGGCTTGACCCAGGGCCGCGCCGAGGTGCGCAGCGACGCCGACCGCCGCAAGGTGCTCAAGTTCTCGAATATCGAGGTTGTGCTGGCCCTGGCCGTCGCGGGCATGGTCAACATGGCCATGGTGATGATGGCCGCCAGCGCCTTTCACCAGGGCCATTCCGAGGTGGCCGAGATCGAGACCGCCTATCACACCCTGACACCCCTGCTGGGGGCGGCGGCGGCGGGCATGTTCCTGACCTCGCTGATCGCCTCGGGCGTGTCCAGTTCGGTCGTCGGCACCATGGCCGGTCAGATGATCATGCAGGGGTTCCTGCGAGTCCGCGTGCCGATCTGGCTGCGCCGCCTTGTCACCATGGTGCCCGCCTTTGCCGTCGTCGCCGCCGGGGTGAACACCACGCAGGCGCTGGTCGCCAGCCAGGTCGTGCTGTCGATCGCGCTTCCCGTGCCGATGGTGGCGCTGATCGTGTTCTCGGCACGCCGTGACATCATGGGGGCCTTTACCATCGGGCCTGTCCTGCGCACTCTCGCCATTCTCGGCGCGACGGTGGTTCTGGGCCTGAACGTCGTGCTGCTCGCCGGGGTGTTCGGCCTGTCGGTGCCGTTTCCAGGCGGCTGACCGGCGGATTGCCCGGCCGCGCAGCCGGGCAGCTGAACGGCGATTTTCACACCGTTCGGATACCGCTCTGATACCGTCCAGATACCGACGTTCGAATCCGGCGATATCAAGGGCTTGGCCCGCTCAGACCGGCAAATGCCGACGTCGGTGCGCCAGACCGCCCTCAGGGATAGGGATTTGCCGGCGCGCGACTGTCCGACAGCGTCTGCGTCGACCGTTCCACGATCCGCTCGATCGCGTCCGCCAGATGCGCCTCCGCGATATTGTAGTCGCCGCGCTCCACCCGGATCTTGTGCGCCTCCAGCAGCACGGCGGCATGGCTCGATCCCTCCGGCGGAAAGAACTTGTAGCTCGCCAGTTCGATCAGCAACCCCAGGGGATCCTTGAAGTAAATCGAATCCATGAAACCCCGGTCCTTGACGCCCGAGTGCTTTATCCCGCGTTCGTCCAGGCGGGTCACGGCCTGGCTAAAGCTGGCCGCGCTGACGTTGAACGCCAGGTGGTGCACGCAGCCCGGATCCATCGGTGTCCGGTCGTGCATGGGTTTTCGTTTTTCATTGGTAAAGATGGTGATCAGCCGCCCGTCGCCGGGATCGAAGTACAGATGCCCCTCGTCCGGGTTGTCCAGGTTGGGTTGATCAAAGACAAAGGGCATGCCCAGCACACCCTCCCAAAAGTCTATACTTGTCTGACGGTTAGCACCAGTGATCGTGATATGATGCACGCCTTGAACCTGTAGTTTCCGCATGTCGCCCCCTCCGGTTTTCGTCGGAAACGATCCTGCGGCGCTCAGGCGCTTGCGTCAACTCGGGCGGGCGCACAGCCTTGGTGCGCCCGCCTGGATATTGGGTCAGACGCCCGCGTCGATGATCGCCTTGGCCAGGATCGGCACGGTCTGCGTGTTCAGCCCGGCGATGTTCATCCGGCTGTCGCCGACCATGTAAATGCCGCTCTCCGCACGCATTTTTTCCACCAGCTCAGGTGTCGTACCAAGACGAGAGAACATGCCACGGTGCTGCCCGAGAAAGGCAAAGCGGTCCGACCCCGACAGTTTCTGCAACTCATCCGCCAACTGTTTGCGCAGGCCCAGCATCGACAGTCGCACGTCCTCCAGCTCGCCCGCCCAGTCGGCGCGCAGGGCCGGATCGTTCAGGATCGTGCTGACAATCCGCGCCCCATGGTCCGGCGGAAAGGAATAGTTCTGCCGGTTCAGATAGGCCAGCGTGCCCTGCGCCAGTTTGGTCTTGCCCGCATCCGCGCTGACCGCCATCAGCAGGCCAGTACGTTCGCGGTAAATCCCGAAGTTCTTGGAGCAGCTCGCCGCGATCAGCAGTTCCGGTACGTTTTCAGCAACATAGCGGGTTCCGGCCGCGTCCTCGTCCAGACCGTCGCCAAAGCCCTGGTAGGCGATGTCGATCATCGGCAGCGCGCCCTTGTCGTTCAGCAGGGCGACGACTTCGCGCCATTGCGTCATGTTCAGGTTCGCGCCGGTCGGGTTGTGACAGCAGCCATGCAGCAGCACGACGTCGCCCGCTTTCAGCCCCTTCAGGTCCTCGACCATGCCATCAAAGGCCACGCCGCCCGTCTCGCTGTCGAAATAGCGATAGGGCACAACCTCCATGCCGAGGTACTTCAGGATCGACAGGTGGTTCGGCCAGGTCGGGTCCGAGACAAAGACGCGGGCCTCCGGGTTCCCCATCTTAATCATTTCAAAGGCTTGACGGACCGCACCCGTGCCGCCCGGCGTCGCCACAGCGGCGACCTGATCGCGGGTCACCGCGTCGCCCAGCACCAGGTTGATCAGTGCGTCGGCATAGTCGGGATCACCCGCAAGGCCGGTATAGGCCTTGGTCGTCTGCTCTTCCCAGATCTTCTGCTCGGCGGCTTTCACCGCGCGCATCACGGGCGTGACCCCTTCGGCATTCTTGTAGACGCCGACGCCAAGGTCGATCTTGTCGTCGCGCGGATCGGCCTTGTACATGCCCATCAGTGCCAGGATCTTGTCAGCAGGCTGCTCTTTAAGGTTCTCGAACATTTTTCTCTTATTCTCCTACGGCGACGGGCAGGGTGGGGAACGCGCCCCATTCCGCCCAGGAACCGTCATACAAGGCATGGTCGGTCTTGCCGATCCGCTCCAGCGCGAGGCAGACAACAGCGGCGGTCACACCCGACCCGCAGCTGGTAATGGCAGGTTTGTCCAGATCGACTCCGGCGGCCTGGAAAGTGGCGCGCAGGTCGTCCGGGGTCTTGAGGGTTCCCTTGGCGCTCAGCAAATCCGGGAAGGGTACGTTTTTCGAGCCCGGGATATGCCCCTTGCGCAGGCCAGCGCGCGGCTCGTCCACCTCGCCGCGAAACCGCGGCGCGGCGCGGGCATCGATGATCTCGTAATCCCCCAGCTTGCTGGCGGCGCTGACTTGCGTGACGTCCTTCACCATCTGGTTCTGGCGGCGCACGGTCATGTGGCGATCACGGATAAGTGGCTCCATATCCTCGATTTCCCGGCCCTCGGCCCGCCATTTGGGCAGACCGCCATCCAGAACGGCCACGTCGAACTGCCCCATCAAACGGAACAGCCACCAGACGCGGGCGGCGGAAAATATGCCGGTTGAATCGTAGACCACGACCTGATGCCCGTCCCCCACGCCCATGGCGCGCAAACGCGACATGAACTTTTCGACCGGCGGCGCCATGTGTGGCAGCTCGGAGCGATGGTCGCTGATCTCGTCTATGTCAAAGAATCGCGCGCCGGGGATATGCCCATCTGCGTACTCGGCCTTGGGGTCGCGACCTGAACCGGGCATGAACCAGCTCGCGTCGAGCAAGCGTAGGTCAGGGTCTTTCAGATGTTGGGCCAACCAGTCGGTCGAAACGAGAACCTTGGGATCATCCTGCACGGGATTGCGCCTTTCGCATGGAAACCGCTGATTCCCTAGCCTTCCCCACCCGTTTTCGCAAGGGTCAGGGGCTAGTGATGCTCTTTCAGCAGCCGCTGTTTCTGACGACCCCAATCGCGTTTTGCCTCGGTCGCCCGCTTGTCGTGGTTCTTCTTGCCCTTGGCCACGCCGATCTTGATCTTGGCCATGCCGCGATGATTGAAATACATCACCAGCGGCACCAACGTCATGCCTTCACGCTGCGTAGACTTCCACAGACCTGCCATTTCCTTTTTGGAAACCAACAGCTTGCGCCGGGCACGCGGTTCATGGCCGAACATCGCGCGATCGTAGGGTGCGATATAGGAATTCACCAGCCACAGCTCTCCCTCCTCCACCGCCGCATAGCTTTCAGCGATGTTGGATTGGCCGATGCGCAGCGATTTCACCTCGGACCCGGTCAGCATGATGCCGCACTCGAGGTCATCCTCGATTGCATAGTCATAACGCGCGCGGCGATTTTCCGCGATGATCTTGTAGTTCGGGTCTGATTTTTTCTGTGCCATGATCGCGCCTCTTTACGTCACCCGGGGCAGCGCTGTCCATCGCCGGACGACTGCGGAATTAATTTCCATAATGCGGCTTGGAAAATACCCCGGAACGCGTAACTTGTGGGCAAAGGAAAGGATTTCAAGATGACCGACACGATGCAACGGATCGTTCTGGCGCGACGACCGCAGGGCTTTCCCGTCGACGCCGATTTCCGACTCGAAGATATCGACATGCCCTCGCCCGCCGCGGGCGAGGTGCTTGTACGCCTGACCCACATGTCGCTGGATCCGTACATGCGGGGCCGGATGGACTATGTCAAAAGCTACACCGCGCCCCAGGAGCTGGATCAGACCATGGGCGCCGGGGGTGTCGGGGAGGTGATCGCCTCACGCGATGACGGCTTCGCACCGGGCGACAAGGTGTTCGGGATGTTCGGCTGGGCAAGTCACGCCTGCCTGCCCGCCAACCAGTTGCGCAAGCTCGACCCCGACCTGCCGCCCTCGACCGCGCTTGGCGTACTGGGGATGCCGGGATTCACCGCCTGGTCGGGCCTGGATGCCTATGCCAAGATGAAGGCAGGCGAAACGCTGGTGGTGGCAGCGGCGACAGGTCCCGTCGGCTCGATGGTCGGGCAACTGGCCAAGAAGGCAGGGCTGCGTGTCGTCGGCGTCGCCGGCGGGCCGGACAAATGCAAGATGGCGGTCGAGACCTTCGGCTTTGACGCCTGTGTCGATCACCGTGCCTACAAGACGCCGATCGAGATGATGGAGGCGCTGCACGCCGAATGCCCGGATGGCATCGACGTCTATTTCGAAAACGTCGGCGGGCAGGTTCTGGGTGGCGTACTGCCAATCATGAACACCTACGGCAGGATCATCGTCTGCGGCATGATCGCGTGGTATTCGGGCGAAAGCGACGACACCGGCCAGATGCCGCTGCAAAAGCTGTGGCGCATGGCGCTGGTCAAGCGTCTGACGATCCAGGGGCTGCTGCAAACCGATCATGTGGATCGGTTCGGCGAATTCCTGGCAGAGGTCGCACCGGATGTTAAATCCGGCAAGATTGCCTATCTCGAAGACGTGGCAGAGGGTCTTGAAAACGCACCCCAGGCCTTCTTTTCGATGCTCAAGGGCGGCAATACCGGCAAGCAGGTCGTCAAGATCTCCTGACGCCGTTTCCGCGATGGAAAAGGGGCGGCGGATTAACGCGCCGCCCCTTTTCCGTGACCAAGGCCGCTCTCAGCCGAGCTGTTCGTCAAGGATCTTCTTCAGTTCCGCATAGCTCATGTTGGAATACTTTTCGCCATTGATGATCAGGGTCGGGGTGCCGCTCACATCATCTGCCGTCGCATTCTTCTGGTACCAGGCTGCCAGGGTCCGCGCCTGGTCTTCGTCCGCCAGGCAGGCTTCGAGGGTGGCATCGTCCAGACCTGCGACTTTGCCCAGCTTGCGCAGGTTGTCGGCGATGTCCGCTTCGGACTTCGCGCCGCGCAGCCACTGATCCTGCTGTTCATACAGCATATCGGCGATGCCAAAGAACCGCATCCCGCCATTGCACCGCGCGATCAGCGAAGCCCAGAGGCCATAGCGGTCGAAATACACATCGCGGTAAATGAACTTGACCTTGCCGGTATCGATGTAATCCGTCCGCAGTTGCGTAAAGACATTGTTGTGAAAGTCACGGCAGTGCGGACAGGTGAAGGAAGCGTATTCCATCATGGTCACAGGCGCATCGGCATCACCCAGCACCATTTCCGTGACGCCAGAGGTATCCACATCTGCCACTGCCGAGGCATCACCGGCGTTGACGGCGGTCTGCGCCTCGGCCGCATTGCGGGTGTTGTAGAAATAGCCGCCTGCGGCCACGACGACAGCCGCGCCTGCGATACCGCCGCCGATGAGGGTTCTGCGATCCATCAGTTGTGATCCTTTCTCAAACCTTAGATTTTCCTAGTACATTGCGGGCCAGCGCCTCAAGCGCCGCTTTCAGCCCGTCGTCCTTGACCCCGTCCGCCACGGCCGAGGCACGCGCGACAACCTGCGGGTCAGGCTGAATTGGCGCGGCGGGCGCCTTGCGCATTTCAAAGGCCACCTGCCCTTCGGCAAAGCCCGTGCTCGCCGTCTGGGTGATACGGACCCGCGCGATGGCATTGTAGCCGTAGACGCCGTTGACCCGCTCGCGCAGCACATCCTTTTGCATTTCCAAGACCGGAGCATGGGCCCCCGTTGTCAGCAGCACCAGGGTGCCCCCCAGATTGCCGCGCGGATACTTGACCTCGACCGGGCGGGCGATGGCCGCGATGTCGGCCCCCGCTATTTCCTCCCAATGGGTCAAAAGCCGCGAGATGGCAAAACCACGCGTTTCACCGGCCTTTCGGATCCTGCTCTCAAGCAGGCCGTAAGTACGGGTAAAGCCATAGGTTGAGGACTGTCGACGCGGCACGGGTTGCATCCTTTCGATTGGCGCTATTCTAGTGGGTGTCACTGGCCATGCCAGAGGAAAGCCATGGCAAAGACGGGTGGAGGCATAAAGATTGCGTGAGACGGCAGTAGCAAAAGCGACAGGGGATGCGCCAGCGCAGTCTGCGGATCTGCTGGCCTGGTACGACGTACATGCGCGCGACATGCCCTGGCGGACCAGCCCGGCGGACCGCGCCCGTGGCATTCTGCCCGACCCCTATCACATCTGGATGTCCGAGGTCATGCTGCAACAGACCACCGTTGCCGCGGTGCGCGATTATTTCCTGCGTTTCACGGCGCGCTGGCCCACCGTTGCCGACCTGGCCGCAGCCGAGGACGGTGACGTCATGGGCGAATGGGCCGGGCTTGGGTATTACGCCCGCGCCCGCAACCTGCTGAAATGCGCCCGCGCGGTCGTCACGGACCACGGCGGCCAGTTCCCGGACACTCTGGAAGGTCTGCTCGGCCTGCCCGGCGTCGGCCCCTATACCGCCGCCGCCATCGCCTCCATCGCATTTGATCGCGCCGAAACGGTGGTGGACGGAAACGTCGAACGCGTCATGGCGCGCCTCTACGATATCCACACACCCCTGCCCGGCGCAAAACCGGAGCTGACGGCCCGGGCTGCCCGGCTGACACCGACGCAACGACCCGGTGACTATGCCCAGGCCGTAATGGACCTTGGCGCAACGATCTGTTCCCCGCGAAACCCCGCCTGTGGGATCTGCCCCTGGCAGACGCCTTGCGCCGCACGGCGTCTTGGCACCGCAACGGAACTGCCGAAGAAAACCCCGAAAAAACCCAAACCCACCCGCACCGGAATTGCCTATATTGCGCGGCGATCCGACGGTGACTGGCTGCTGGAGCGCCGCCCTGATCGCGGACTTCTGGGCGGGATGCTCGGCTGGCCCGGATCCGAGTGGGCCGAACAGGTGCCGCCACACGCCGCACCATTCGACGCGGACTGGGTAACGTTGCCGGCACAGGCCCTGCATACGTTCACACATTTTCATCTGCGCCTGACGATCCAGGTCGCCGTCGCGCCGCAGGGCACCAATCCGACAACAGGCAGCTTCCTGTCCGGCGACATGTTCCGCCCCTCGGATCTGCCGACGGTGATGCGAAAGGCGTTTGACCTGGCGCAGGACCACTTCGTAGGATCGCGCTGACCAACGCCCCTTTGTCGGGAAAATGCCGATGTCCCCAACTGCCCCTTCCGGCTTTGCCGCTGCACTCCCCTTCTGGCTCTCGCTGGTGATGGTGCCGTTGGTGGTGATCGGCGCCTTGCAAGGCGGGCTCAGCGTTCTTCTTGTCCCGCTGTACGGGTACGGGCTGTTTTCGGTGCTCGATCACCTGCTTGGACTCGACCCCACCAACCGCGACATCCAGACCGGGGACAACGCCCTGTTCTGGCATCGTGCCGTCACGCTGATCTGGCCCCTCTTGCAGTTCCTGACGCTGTTCTGGGTGATCTGGTACGCCAGCCACGCCGACCATCTCGGCATCCTGGAAACCATCGTCCTGTTTTACGGCGTCGGCACGATGACCGGCGCCATCGGTATCGTCTACAGCCATGAGCTCATGCACCAGCGTACCAAGACGGAACGCTGGATGGCCGACGTTCTGCTGTCGATGGTGCTCTACAGCCATTTCCGCACCGAACACCTTCTTGTGCATCACACACACGTGGCAACGCCGCGTGACGCGGTAACCGCACGCTATAACGAAGGGTTTCCGCATTTCTTTGCACGCGTCATGCGCGAATGCCCCCGGTCGGCCTGGGCCGCCGAGGTGGACCGATTGCACAAACGCGGTCGAACCGCCCTGGACCGCAGCAACCCCTTCTGGCGCTATGCCGCGCTTCAGGCTGCGATGCTGCTTCTTGCGATTGGGTTGGGGGGGGTGACGGGCCTCGTGTTGTTCCTGTTTCAGGCGCTGGTCGCGATCTGGCTGCTCGAACTGACCGACTACATCGAACACTACGGCCTGACCCGCAAATACCTCGGGAATGGCAAATTCGAACACGTCAAACCGCATCACAGCTGGAATGCGACGCATACCGCCACCAACTGGTTGCTGATCAATCTTCAGCGCCACTCAGACCATCACGCGCGGCCTGACCGGCGCTTTCCCCTGCTGCAGGCCCGCTCGGGACAAGAGGCGCCGCAACTGCCGCATGGCTACCCGATCATGGCGATGATGGCGATGATGGCGATGATCCCATCACTCTGGCGGCGCAGGATGAACCCCCGCGTGCGCAAGTGGCGCGCGATGTACTACCCCGAAATCACAGACTGGCGCCCCTACAAGGCCGGAACCCATCGCGATCTGAGCTGAGGGCGTGCCTGACCGATCACGATGGGGAAGCGGGTTTGCGATAACAGAGGTTTGAGGCCGCCCGAAGAACAGCGATACCTCGCCCCTCAACCGGCCTGGCAAAAGGTCGGCGCCCCCGGCCCGGTGATTGCTTGCGCCAGGTATCCCCACGTACCCCCTGGCGGCGCCAACGCAGGCGCGGCCCTGAAAAGGACCGCGCCTTCAGTTCATGCCGCCATCACGCGCGACAGATGGAAGTCCGTATCGCCCAGCTGATGATCGATCATGACCAGGCGCTTGGCATAATGGCTTCCGGGATATTCCCAGGTCATCGCAATCCCGCCGTGCATCTGGATCGCCTCTTCGGCGACAAGGCGCCCGGCACGGCCGATCAGGTTCTTGGCCATCGAGGCATAGCGGCTTGCCTGCCCTCCGCCCAGTTCCGACGCAGCCTTGATCGTGATCGACCGGGCCTGCTCGATCTCGGTCAACATGTCGACGGCCCTGTGCTGCAACGCCTGAAAGCTGCCAATGGGTCGCCCAAACTGCTTGCGCGTGCCCAGGTATTCCACGGTCATCGCGTGCAGGACATCCATCGCCCCAACCGCTTCGGAGCACAGCGCGACGATCCCGGCGTTGACCGCGTCCTGCAACGCCGCGCCTGCATCCGCGATCAGCAGGGTTGCCGGCGCATCATCCAGCAAGACCTCGGCTGCGCCACCGCCGTCCATCATCGCGTAGCCAGTCACCGAGGCAGCGCTGGCCGCGACCTCGAACATTGCCAGCTTGCCCTCGAACTTTGCCGCGATCAGAAAGACTTCGGCCACCTGTCCACCGTAGACGGCGGATTTGCGACCGTTCAGAACATGCCCCTCTCCGCGGGCTGTAGCCTCTGTCGCGATCAAATCCAGCTCATAAGGCGCTTCCAGCTCTCCCAGGCCGACCGCGTATTTCGTCGCGCCGCTCAGCAGGCTTTCCTGGTCGGCGCCCGCCGCCGTCAACAGACGGCTCGCCAAGACTGCCGCCAAAACGGGTTCGGGGCACAGGGCCCGCCCAAGGGCCTCGAACACGACCGAAATATCGAAGCCGCTGCCGCCAAAACCACCGGCATCCTCTGGCGCCAGCGCGAACAGGGCCCCCAGTTCCGATAGCTCTGCCCAGCGATCCGGCGCGTGATAAGGGGCGGCGTAGGCCACCTTGGTGCGCGCCTCGAATGGGTATTTGTCCTTCAGATAGCGGGTCAGGGAATCCGACAACATCTGCCGGTCTTCTGTCAGGTCGAAATCCATGCCTCAAAGCTCCAGCATTGTCTTGGTCAGAATATTGCGCTGGATCTCGTTGGACCCACCGAAGATCGAGGTCTTGCGATTGTTGAAATACCGCGCGGCGTCATTGGCGTGATCTGCAGGCGCCAGTGACAGGTTGCCCTCGATACTGCCTGGAAACGGCGCTGCCGCCGGCCCGAGCGCACGTCGCGCCAGGTCCTTCAACTCCTGCCCGATGACCGTCCCCTTGATCTTGAGGATCGAGGTTTCCGGCCCCGGCGCACCCTGTTTCTGCGCCTTGTAGAGCATCCGCAGGTTGGTGATCTTCATGGCTTCAAGGTCGATCTCGACCTGCGCGATCCGCGCGGCAAACAGCGGATCCTCTGCCAGAGGTTTGCCGTTGCGCTTGACGACGCGGGCCAGCGCCTTGACCTCTTCCAGTGACTGCATCGAAAATCCGACACCGGCGATATTCGTGCGCTCATGCGTCAACAGGAACTTGGCAATGGTCCAACCCATGTTTTCCTCGCCCACCAGATTGGCGGCCGGAACGCGGACGTCGGTAAAGAATACCTCGTTCACCTCGTGGCCGCCTTCGATCAGGCGGATCGGGCGCATCTCGATCCCCGGCGTGTCAAGGTCGACCAGGATAAAGGAAATCCCCTGCTGCTGCTTCACGTCCGGGTCGGTGCGCACCAGGCAGAAGATCATGTTGGCGTGCTGTCCCAGCGTGGTCCAGGTCTTTTGTCCGTTGATCACATAGTCATCGCCATCGCGAACGGCGCGCGTCTTGAGGCTGGCAAGGTCCGACCCGGCACCGGGCTCGGAATACCCCTGGCACCACCAATCCTCACCCGACAGGATGCGCGGCAGATAGTGGTCCTGCTGTTCCTTGCTGCCGAACTGTTGCAACACCGGCCCCAGCATGGCGAGGCCAAAGGGCACGATGCGCGGCGCATAGGCGCGACAGGCCTCTTCTTCGAAGATATGGCGCTGTACCGGGCTCCAGCCGGGGCCGCCGAACTCCGGTTCCCATGTCGTGGCCAGCCAGCCCTTGGCGTTCAGGATCGCATGGTAGCGGTCCATCATGTCCTTGCTCAGCTCGCCTCCCGCCCGCACGGCATCGCTCATCTCGCTTGGCAGGTTCTCGGCGAAGAAATCCCGAACCTCCTGCCGAAAGGCCTGCTCTTCGTCGCTGAAAGACAGATCCATGCGCTTATCCTTCCTTGTTCAAATCTGCGAAGGTGCTGCCGTCGGCGGCCATCTTTCGCAAAATATCCGGCACCCGCCAGTAATGTGCGTCTTCGGCGGCGTACCCTTCGATCCGCTCGACCAGCGCCGCCGCGCCAATCGTGTCGGCATAGTGCAGCGGACCGCCCCGAAACCGGGGGAAGCCGTAGCCGAACAGAAAGACCATATCGACGTCGACCGGCCGCTTGGCTGTACCATCCTCGACCACCCGCGCCGCCTCGACGATCATTGCCGTCATGTAGCGATCGACGATGTCTTCGTCGGAAAAGTCCTTTGGCGTGATCCCCTTGGCGGCGCGCACCGCGTCGATGATGCCGGCGACCTCCGGGTTGGGCACGGGTGCGCCACTGTCGTACAGGTAATAACCCTGCCCGGTCTTGCGCCCGAACCAGCCGTTTTCGCAGATCTTGTCCGCGATATCCCCGGCATACCGTTGCGCGGGATCACGCGTCTCGGCCTTGCGCTTGCGCGTCATCCAACCGATATCGAGGCCCGCCAGATCGCTGACCTTGTGCGGCCCCATGGCAAAGCCGAATTGCTCCAGAGCGCGGTCCACCTGCTGCGGCGAGGCACCATCGAGCACAAGATACGCCGCGCAGAGCCCGTAGTGCGCCAGAATGCGGTTGCCGATGAACCCGTCGCAGACCTGCGCCAGCACCCCAACCTTCTTCAGCCGCTTGGCCAGGGCAAAGCCACTGGCCAGAACATCCGCACCCGTATGCTTGCCCTGAACGATCTCCAGCAGGCGCATGACATGGGCCGGGCTGAAAAAGTGCAGGCCCAGCACATCACCGGGCCGGTTGGTGCTGGTCGCGATTTCATCAATATCGAGGTAGGAGGTATTGGAGGCCAAAATCGCGCCCGGTTTGCAGATCGCATCCAGCTTGCCAAAGATGTCTTTCTTGACGTCCATCTGCTCAAACACGGCCTCGATCACCAGATCGACGTCCGACAGGCTCTCCATCTCCAGCGACGGTTCCAGCATGGCAATCGCGGCGTCACGCTTGTCGCTGCTCAGCTTGCCCCGACTAACAGCTCCGTCGAGGTTCTTGGTGATCGTTGCGACGCCACGTTCGAGGCCGTCGGCCGCCACCTCGATCAGACGAACCGGCAGACCGGCAATCAGGCAGGACGTCGCGATGCCAGACCCCATCGTCCCGCCGCCGATGACGCCGATCTTGGCGATCTCGCGCGTGGGTCCCTTGGCTTCGGCGATGTTGGAAACGGCGCGCTCGCCGAAAAAGGCATGGATCAGCCCCGCGCGTTGTGGCGTTTCCATGCAATCGAGGAACGCCTGCCGTTCAACCTTCAGCCCCTCGTCGATCGGCAGATTGCAGGCGGCGACGGCCTCGACACACTTGGCCGGGCTGAACAGATGCGGCGCCTTGCGGCGGACGCCCTCAAGCGTGGCGTCCAGAACCGCGCGGTCATACTCTGCCTCGATCCTGTCGGTGCGGCGGGTGGTCAGGGTGCCATCCAGCACCTGCCGCGCTGCTGCCAGCGCCACGTCGCGGGGCGCACCTTCGACCACGCGATCCACCACGCCCTTCTCAAGCGCCTCGGACACTGGCACCTGACGTCCCGAAAGGATCACGTCCAGCGCGAAGGACAGGCCTGCCAGACGCGGCAGGCGTTGCGTGCCCCCGGCACCGGGCAACAGACCCAGCAGGACCTCAGGCAGACCCACCTTGGCGCCCTTTATCGCGACGCGCGCATGGGTCGCCAGCGCGATCTCGAAACCGCCGCCAAGGGCCGTACCGTGTATGACCGAGACGACCGGGATCGCGCTGCGCTCTACCTCGTTCAGGACATCGGGAAGGGACGGTTGCTTGGGTGGCTTGCCGAACTCGCGGATATCAGCGCCAGCGGTAAAGGTGCGCCCGGCGCAATACAACGCGATCACCTTGGCCTTTCCGGCGGAATTGATATCCGAAATGGCGCTGGACAGACCGATACGCACGGCGTGACCCGTCGCATTTACCGGTGGATTATCTATGCAAATCAGCGCGATATCATCCGCCGTCTCGGTCGAGATGACATCCGCCACCTGTACTCCGTCAGCCATGTCGCTCCTCCCCCATCGCAATGGCAATTTCAGGCGGATTCCCCCCTCGCGCACGGCGCGCAGAGGAAACCCACCCCGTTGGGAAGCAGACTAGGCCGCGCGAGGGGCGCGGGTCAATAGTGTGGAATTACATTTTGCATTGCGAAATAGGTCAGGAGATGATCTCGAATTTCACCACATCCACCATCCCGCGGTCCGTGATCTTCAACGCCGGGATCACGGGCAACGCCAGGAAGGCCAGTTGCAGGAAAGGTTCCTCCAGCGCGACATCCAGCGATTTCGCAGCAGCCCGCAGCACGATCAGGGCGTCATGGACCACCTCGAAAGGCTCCGTGCTCATCAGTCCCGCGACCGGCAGCGCCAATTCGGCCAGCACCTTGCCGTTCTCGACCACCACGAACCCGCCCTCGATCTCTCCCAGCCGGTTCGCCGCAAGCGCCATGTCGTCGTAATCCACCCCGACGCAGGCAATGTTGTGGTGATCGTGGCAGACGGTCGAGGCGATGGCTCCGCGTTTCAATCCAAAGCCCTTGACGAAACCACTGGCGATATTGCCGTTGATGCCGTGCCGCTCGACCACGGCGATCTTGACCAGATCCCGTTCGGGGTCGGGCTTCTTGTCGCCATCCTCGATCGCGATCACCTCTTTCAGGTGCTCGGTGATGATCTTGCCTTCCATGATGCCGATCACGTCGGTTTCTTCGCGGTTGGCAGAGGTGCGAAAACTTTCGGCGGTCACAACAGGCGCCTTCACCGAATTGCGCCCCACGGGAGGTGTGATCGAACGGGCCGCAAAGGCCGCATCGTTGAACTGTACGCCCCCCGAAAACACCATTTCGGCGCGGCAGGTCGCCAGATCGTCGATCACCACGATATCGGCGCGCTTGCCAGGGCTGATCGAGCCGCGATCCTTGAGGCCGAACGCCTCGGCGGCCGACAGGCTGGCGGCGCGATAAACGGCCAGCGGCGGACAACCCATGCGGATCAGTTCCCGGATCATGAAATCCAGGTGCCCGTGTTCACCGATATCCAGCGGGTTACGGTCATCGGTGCACAGGCACATGTAGGCGCTGGTGATGTCGCTCAGCAGCGGTTGCAAGGCGACCATGTCCTTGGAAACCGAGCCTTCGCGGATCAGCACGCGCATCCCCTTTTGCAGCTTCTCGCGGGCCTCCTTAGCGGTCGTCGCCTCATGCTCGGTGCGGATTCCGGCGGCGACATAGGCGTTCAGGCCCTTGCCCAGCAACTGTGGGCAGTGGCCATCTATATGCTGGCCCCGAAACAGCTCCAGCTTGGCCATGCAGCCGGGGTCCTGAAAGATCACGCCGGGGTAATTCATGAACTCGGCCAACCCGATGACCTGCGGGTGATCCATCAACGGCGCCAGATCGTCGGCTTCGATCCGCGCACCGGCGGTTTCCATGTGGCTCGATGGCACGCAGGAAGACAGGTTGACGCGGATGTCCATCACCGTCTCGGTCGCGCAGGACAGGAAATACTCGATCCCCGGCACCCCGATCACGTTGGCGATCTCGTGCGGGTCACAGATCGCCGTGGTCACGCCACGCGGGCCGACGCAGCGGTCGAATTCATGCGGGGTGACCATGCTGCTCTCTATGTGCAAATGCGTATCGATAAATCCAGGCACCAGGATCTTGCCGGAAACGTCGATCTCCTCGACCCCGTCGTATTGCGCCATGATGCCGACGATGCGCTCGCCGCAGATCGCGACGTCTCCCTCCAGCAGCGCGCCGGTGACGACGTCCAGAACCTTGCCGCCCTTGAGGACCAGATCCGCCGGGACATCGCCCTTTCCCTGTGCAATCATGTCGGACAAGGGTTTCAAAGTCATCGTGGCCTCCTGCAAATGCTCGCCTCAAAAAGCCTGATCCGGGCCGCCTTGTCCAGCGCTGGACCGCGGCGTAAGCAGGGCGTGAACCGCAAGAGGACCCCGCATGAGCCTGTTTGACCTGCCCCCCATTCCCGACATCCCCGTCACCGGCGAGACGGAGGGGTATCCCGTCCGCCGTATTTTCTGCGTCGGGCGCAACTATGCCGCCCATGCCGCCGAATTTGGCAACGAAGTACCCGATTCTCCTTTCTACTTCACGAAATCCCCGGCCTCGATGATCCTGTCGGGTGGCACCGCCCCGTATCCGCCCGGGACCACCAACTATCACTTCGAGATGGAGCTGGCCGTGGCCATCGGCGCGCCGGTCTTCAAATGCGCTCCCGAAGATGCGGCGGCGGCGGTCTATGGCTATGCTTGCGCGCTGGACATGACCCGTCGCGATCTGCAAATCGCGGAACGGAACAAGCAGCGCCCATGGGATCTGGGCAAGGACGTGGAAAATTCCGCTGTCATCGGGCCGATCACCAAGGCCGCCGATTTCGGCGCGGTGGCCAAGCAGGCCATTGAACTGACGTTGGATGGAACGACCAAGCAGAAATCAACGCTGAACCTGATGATTCACGATGTCGCTGCGATCATCAGCCACCTCTCAGGGTTCTACCATCTGCGCGCCGGCGACATGATCCTGACCGGAACCCCCGAAGGCGTCGGCCCCGTTGCGCCGGGCAATGTGATCGAAGGCACCATCGACGGACTGACCCCCGTGCGCCTGACGATCGCCGAGGCGGCCTGACACCTGATCGCGCTTGCGCATGCGCCGACCCGCGCAGGCGCGGCCAGGGAACGCTGCCTTGTAAATACGCGGCGACCTGCCGCCCTGTCGGCGGCGCGTGTCTATCGTTGCTGCATCGCAGCGGCTCAGCTAGTCTCAGAGGATGAGTCGAAAGAACCGCCTTTCCCCTGATGATTGGCTGCGCGCCGGTCTGGATGCCCTCTCGACCCTCGGTCCAGAGGCGCTGAAGGCCGAACCTTTGGCCCGCGCGCTGGACACGACAAAGGGATCATTCTACTGGCACTTTCCCGATGTTCCCGCGTTCCGTCAGGCCCTGCTGAAGTTCTGGGGCGAGGAATCACAGGCCGCACCTGCTGCGCCGGACGATAAACGCGCAGCGGTGGCTCAGCTCCACGCCCTTGTACGCAACGGATTTTCCGATGATCCGCTGGCCGAGGCCGCGATGCGCGCATGGGCCCGCACCGACGCGACCGCCAAGGCAACGCTGGAAGATATCGATGCCCGCCGACTGACCCACCTCGAGGACGTGCTGAAACAGATCGGTGTCACAAACCCCGACATCGCCCGTCTGCTCTATGCTGCCCGTATCGGCATGGGAGAGTTGGGCCCCGCGGATGAAAAACGCAATCACGAGGCGCTTGATACCCTCGTGGATCTTGTCCTCGCCCTCAGATGAAACAGCGCGCTCAAGCTCGCAGCATGGCGCGATTGCGGCACTCGGGGCGCCGGGTCAGCGGTCTTGCCATCGCCTGCCTCGCGCTGTCTCTGCTCGGTGGCTGCCGAGAGGCCGAGCTGATCGCGGCACAAACCACCTGGCAGCTGGACGCCATCAACGAAAAGACCGTGCCCGACACAGACCGTGCCACGCTGCGCATCCCCGCCCTTGGACGGCTCGAAGGGCAGGCCCCCTGCAATCGTTACTCAGGCACCTGGGTCGGGGTCGAGGATGACTTCCGCACCGAAGGCATTGCCAGCACCCGGATGGCCTGCCCCGCGATCGACGCGGAACAGGTCTATCTGGCGGCACTGCGGCGCGTCACCTCGGCCACGGTCACCGACGACACGCTGACGCTGACCGGGCCTGGCCTGACACTGCGCTTCAGCCCGCTGCTACGCGCCGGCTGATTGCCTCGATCAACCGCTGCCGCGCATCCGGCAGGGGTTTGCTGCCCAGTTCCGGCGCCAGCCGGTTGTGCAGGAAATGCCCTGTGACCATCAGCGCAGCGGCCACGTCCGCATCAGGGGCATCGCCCTGTCCCATCAGCGTTGGCGGCAGTGGCAGCAGCCGGTCGGCGTACGCCCCCGCCCCGGCGCGCGTGACCGCCCGCCCCGTCCGGGGCGAGACATAGGCCAGCCCCTCTGTCGCGCCCGTCACCGCGCAACACGACAGATCCAGACCATAGCCCATGTCCTCCAGCAGCGCCATTTCCCACCTCAGATAGGCCAGTGGCCATACCTCGGGGCGATCCAGCAGATCCAGCAATTGCTCTGTCTGACGATAAAGCCGTGGATGCGCTTCTCGTTCGGGCAGGCAGAACACCAACAACCCCGTGACCGCGTTCAGCCCCGCCAACGCCAACCGCTCTCCCAGGCTGACAGCCGCACGCGATCGCACGGGTTCCACCGTGAAATATCCCAGATGCTCCTCGAGTCGGGCACGCCAGGCGATGTCCAATTGGGCACCCGGTTGCAGCATCGGCGCGATCTTGCGCGAGGATCCGCCGCGTACGATTCCGGCGTGCCGACCATGCGAAGGCGTAAACACCTCAATGATCGCGGCACTCTCGCCATGACGCCTGACCGCCAACAAGATTCCGTCTTCCCGCCATTCCATGCCATCATCATCCATCGACTTGCAGACAGCGGCAAGATGGCTCAGCTTACCGCCATGGATTTTCGCTCTTCCACTCTCTCACCAACGGCCCGCGCGCTCGCATTGCTCATCGTGATCAGCGCCGCCGTCTCGCTGTCTTTCGAATTCATGGCCACGCAGCTTGACCATCCAACCGACTCGGCATTGCAAATCCTGTGGCGACTGGCGCGCTATTTCACCATCCTCACCAATCTGCTGGTGCTGATCAGCTTTTTCGCCATCGTTTCGTTACGACGAAAGCTCGGCGCATTGTGGATGGGCGGCCTGGCCGTCTGGATAACCGTCACGGGGGCCGTGTATCACCTGCTGCTGGCCAGCGTGCACCAGGGCCTGTCGCTCTATGCCGATTTCGGCCTCCATACGCTGACGCCGGTGCTGACGATGCTCTGGTGGCTCATCTTTGCACCGAAGGGCAACCTTGGCCTCGGACCGGCCATCCTGTGGCTGTTCTGGCCTGCACTCTATATCCTGTACGCCCTTTGGCGCGGCACTCGCGACGGCGATTACCCTTATTTCTTCATTGACCCGGCACAGGTCGGCTGGGACGGTGTGGCGATCTGGTCGGCAATGCTCGGGCTGGGCTTTCTGGCCCTCGGGCTTGTCTATTCCTGGATCGGCCGGATCGCACGCCGCTAACGCGCATCAGTCCGACAGACCGTCCTCGTCCAACAGATGCCGCCCCTGGCGGTCCTCGACCTCGATCACCCACAGATCGGGATCAAAGCTGCGCTGACGTGCAATGGCCGCATCCACCTCGCGCTCCGCACCTTCGGCCAGCGTGACCCAGGTGCGCGCCCCGCTCATGATGTCGAAGCTGCGCTGAAACAGCCGGGCCTGGCCGTCCAACGTGTTCATCTTGACCAGAACGGCCCCGCCCGTGTCATCGCCATGCGCCACGACAAAAACCGGAATATCAGCCAGCCGCAGACGCGTCAGGTAGGCAGCGACCCAGATTTCAGCTTTCAGACGCATCGCATACTCCTCCGGGTCCACGGCGCTATGCGCCGCCACCCATTGTTGCTAGGCTGGGCAAACACCGAACAGGACCCCTGCCAGATGCCCCTGCCTGCCGCCATCCTTCTCATCGTCGGGATTGTCCTGAACGTGATCTACATCCTGTTCAGCCTGCCAGCGTCCTACGGAGTGGCCCTGAACGTCACCGGGATCATCAGCATCCTGATCGGTCTGATCTGGTGGCAGATCGCCCGCCAGCGCGGGCGGCGCTGACCGCGATCAGTTGCCGTCCTTGAAATCCAGACCCATCTCGGAATAGCGCTCGGATTCCTCAAGCCAGTTTTCGCGCACTTTCACCTGCAGGAACAGGTGAACACGGCGGCCCAGAAACTCTTCCATCTCGGTGCGTGCGGCGGTCGACACACCCTTGATCGTCTCGCCCTTCTTGCCCAGCAGAATGCCCTTGTGACCGTCGCGCACAACATAGACGATCTGGTCGATCCGCGCACTGCCATCCGGGCGCTCCTCCCAGCTCTCGGTCTCGACCGTCAGCTGATAGGGCAGCTCCTGGTGCAGACGCAGTGTCAGCTTTTCGCGGGTCATCTCGGCGGCGATCATGCGCATCGGCAGATCGGCAATCTGATCCTCGGGGTACAGCCACGGCCCCTCCGGCATCTTGCCCGCCAGCCAGTCCCGCAGCGACTGCACGCCATGTCCCTTTTCAGCCGAGATCATGAACGTCTCGGCAAAGGCAAACTGGTCGTTCATCTTCTTGGTCAGGGCCAGCAGCACGGGGGCCTCGACGCGGTCGATCTTGTTGATCGCCAGCGCGATCGTGCGGCCCTCTGACATCTCCTGCAAACTCGCCAGGATGGCCTCGACGCCCTCGGTGATACCACGATGCGCCTCGATCAACAGCACGACGACATCGGCATCCGCCGCGCCGCCCCAGGCGGCTGCCACCATTGCGCGGTCCAGGCGGCGGCGCGGCTTGAACAGGCCAGGCGTGTCGACAAAGACGATCTGGCTCTCACCCTCGATCGCGACACCGCGAATCCGGGCGCGGGTCGTCTGCACCTTGTGGGTGACAATGCTGACCTTTGCGCCAACCATCCGGTTCAGCAGCGTTGACTTGCCCGCATTGGGTTCGCCGATCAGGGCCGTAAAGCCGGCGCGTGTGCTCATGAGATCATCCGTTGATGTGAAGGGGGCCTTCTAGGGCAGAATAGCCCACCGTACCAGCCCTGTCTGCAAGGTCGTTCAGACGGGTGTCACCGCTGTCACACGGCCCGACCGCAGCAAGGTATAGATCCCGCTACCCACGATCAGAACGCCACCCGCAAGTGTCCAAAGATCGGGGCGCTCGCCAAACACGAAGAACGCGATGACCAGCGCAACCAGCAACCGGCTATAGCGGAACGGGGCAACGACACTGATTTCCCCGGTGCGCATCGCCAGCGTCAGCGCGGTATAGGCACCGACCCCGAAAATGGCCGTAACCCCCAGCATCCCCAAATCCCGCAGCGGTGGCAGGCGCGGCACATCGCCCGCCACGACCATCAGGATACCGCCCGCCGCCAGTACAACGAAGAACCCAAGTGTGCCCAGCTGGTATCGCGACACGCTGGGCGGCGCGGCGCGCGTCGCCAGATCCCGCCCGGCGAACCCGATCATGCCTGCGACCGCCAACAGCGCGTCGACACGAAATGCCTCGGGTGTGGGGCGCAAGATCAGCAAGACCCCGCAGAACCCGACCGCCATCGCGCTCCACCGGCGCAGACCGACCTTTTCCCCCAGGACAAGCGCCGCCCCCAATGTCACCACCAGCGGCGTCGCCTGCAAGATGGCCGAGGTCGTCGACAGCGGCGTGAATGCCAGCGCCAGCGCAAAGAACAGCCGCCCGCCCAGCTCGAATACCGACCGGATCAGCAGGCGGGGCCGCACCATTTCGGGGTTCAGCACCCTTTCGCCCACCCGACGCGACAGCAGTGCAAAAACCGACATCCCGATGGCGCCGAACATCGCCAGCGCAAAACCCGGCGCCACATCCGCCGTCACAGTCTTGAAAAATGCGTCCTCGCCGGCAAACAGCATCATCGCCAGAACCATGAACAGGCTGCCGCGCAGGTTGTCGCTCACGCTTCGCCGTCTTTCATGACCCGGTCCAGCAGCGCCCTGGCCGCCGCCTGTTCGGCCATCCGCTTCGAGTTCGCCTTGGCCGAGGCTTCTTCACCGGTCTCCAGCCGTGCGCAGATGGTAAAGATCGGCGCATGGTCCGGGCCGCTGCGCGCCGTCTCGATATAGGCCGGGGGTGGCAACCGACGTGCCTGCGCCCATTCCTGAAGCGATGTCTTGGCGTCGCGGGCATCTTCGTCGACCGTGGCGATGCGCGGCCCCCAAAGGCGCAGGATCATTGCCTTGGCCGCGTCGAAACCACCGTCCAGGTACACGGCGGCAATCACCGCCTCCATCGCGTCCCCCAGCAAGGCCAGCTTGCGACGACCGCCGCTGATCTGTTCCGACCGGCCCAGTTTCAGCACCGCACCGACGTCGATCTGGCGGGCGACATCGGCACAGGTCTCCTTGCGCACCAGCGCGTTGAAGCGCGGCGCCAGCATCCCCTCGCTTGCCACGCGATCACTGGCCAGCAGCGCCTCGGCCATCACCAGGCCCAGAACCCGGTCACCCAGAAATTCCAGCCTCTGGTTGTCGTCGCGCGTCGGCGTCGCGACCGACGAATGGGTAACAGCCCGCAATAGCAGTTCAGGCCGGGCGAATTCATGGCCCAGCCTGTCCTGAAACAGCTTCATGTCCTGCGATAACTTCATGCCTGGGTCCGGTTGCCTGACGGTTTACGCGTAAAAACACCCATCTGGCGCCCGGCGCAAGGCCGGGACCGCCGCGCAAACTGCCGCACGATCAGTCGACCTTGCGGAAAAACCGGTCCTTGCGCCAATCCCAGAAGAACAGCAGCGACCGGCCAGCAGACGAGAATATGATCCGATCCGCCCGCCCGATCAGGTTTTCGGCGGGAACAAAGCCCACGCCACGCGCCGATTGCGCAAACCGCGAATCGGTAGAGTTGTCGCGGTTGTCCCCCATGAAGAAGTAATGCCCCTCGGGCACACGATAGACCCCCGTGTCGTCCGCCTGGCTCTGATAGCGAATGTCCAGGATATCATGCGTCACGCCATTGGGCAGCGTTTCGATGATGCGGGTCTTCTTGCACTCGCCGCCCATGCCGACCGGGGCATTCGAACACAGCGGGGCGCGCCCTTGCGGACCCTGCGGTTCGTAGGTTTCGACAAAGGTGCCACCGTCTTCCTGCTTCACCGGTTCACCGTTGATGTACAGCAGCGAATCCCGCACCTGGATCTCGTCGCCCGGCAGGCCGATCAGGCGCTTGATGTAATCCTCGCCGGTGACGGGATGGCGAAACACGACCACGTCGCCACGCTCGGGCGCGCTGCCCATCAAGCGGCTGTTGCCATCCCCATCCAGAAAACCGCAGATGTCCTTTGCGTCCAGATCGAGGCCGGCCACCTTGATCGACGGGCACGACGCATAGGAATATCCATAGGCCATCTTGTTGACGAACAGGAAATCCCCGATCAGCAGCGTGTCCTTCATTGACCCCGATGGAATCCAGAATGGCTGAAAGAAGAGAGTGCGAAAAAGCCCTGCGATCAGCAGCGCCCAAAAGATCGTCTTGACGGTTTCCCAGATGAAATTACCGCTTTCCTTGGGCTTGTCGGCCATGATCTGCCGGTCCTCCGCTAGCTGTTTCGCGCATCGGGCCCAGCGGCCCCTAAAGCCCGCGTTACATGCGGGGCAGACGGGGTCAAGTCAAGCAGCACGCAGTTCACTCCGCCGCGACCGGCTTTGCCGCATCCTGCGCCGATGTGATGACCCCGGAAAATCCTAGTCCGGCACGGACAACTCCGCCTGCGGGCCATTGATCGGGCGTGCCTCGATCACGACAAAGGCCTGCGCCCAGGGGTGATCGTCGGTCAGCGTCACGTGAACGATTGCCTCGTGACCTGGAGGGGTCATCTGTGCCAGACGCTCTGCCGCCCAGCCCGTGACCTCCATCACGGGTTGGCCGGTGCGCAGGTTGCTGACGGCCATGTCGCGCCAGGAAATGCCCATGCGCAAACCGGTACCAAGCGCCTTTGAACAGGCCTCCTTGGCGGCCCAGCGTTTGGCATAGGTGCCCGCGACATCCTTGCGCCGCGCCGCCTTGGCCTGCTCGACCTCGGTGAACACGCGATTGCGGAAACGATCCCCGAACCGCTCCAGCGTTGCCGCGATACGCTCTATATTTGCCAGGTCTGTGCCGATGCCCAGAATCATCAGGCGCGCGCCGCATCCATCAGGCGGCGCATTTCGGCAATCGCAGGGCCCAGCCCCAGGAAAATCGCCTCTCCGACCAGGAAATGCCCGATATTCAGCTCTCGCACCTCGGGAAAGGCGGCAATCGGCTGCACGGTATCATAGGTCAGCCCGTGCCCCGCGTGCACCTCAAGGCCCAACGACGCGGCAAAGGTGGACATCTCGCGCAGCCGTTCCAGCTCCGCGTCGCGTTCCTCGAACCGTCCCTCGGCGTGGGCATCGCAATAGGCACCGGTATGCAGCTCGATCACCTCGGCCCCGATGCGGTGCGCGGCTTCGATCTGGCGCCGGTCGGCGGCGATGAAGATGGACACCCGGCACCCCGCCTCGCGCAGCGGTGCGATGAAATGCGCCAGCCGGTTTTCCTCGCGCGCAACCTCCAGGCCGCCTTCGGTCGTGCGCTCTTCGCGCTTTTCCGGCACCAGGCAAACGGCGTGGGGGCGATGGCGCAGCGCAATCGCCTGCATTTCATCCGTTGCCGCCATCTCGAAATTCAGCGGCACGGTCAGGCTGGCGGCCAGTCCCTCAATGTCGGCATCCGAAATATGGCGACGATCTTCGCGCAGGTGGGCAGTTATTCCATCGGCCCCGGCCTCTTCGGCCAGTCTCGCCGCGCGCAGCGGGTCGGGATAGATCCCGCCACGGGCATTTCGCACGGTGGCAACGTGATCGATGTTCACGCCAAGGCGCAGTCTTGCAAGCTCGCTCATACAGGCACTCCTGTCAGGGTCGGGCCACGCCGGGCCAAACCATTCCCGTCAGGGCCAGCCGCCCCGAAACGCCCAATAGATGCCGGAACACCGCGCCAAGGACCAGAGCCAATCCCCCGGATCGCCTGCAACGACACCGGCTTTTACCGCGCCGCCTCGCTAGGAGCCGTTGCCGTTTTCGCGCGCCTGCTTGCCCTTGACGCCCTTGCCACCCGCAGGCCCAGCCTTTGCGCCCGGTCCCTTGCCCGCAACTCCCTTGGTCGATTTGGCGCGGATCGCGGCCAACTTGGCCTTCAGCGCGCCGCGCCGCCGCGCCTGGTAGGCACGGATCAGCGGCACCGAAACGTAATATCCCACTAGCCCGGCGACCAGACCGGGAAGGATCCCCCCGATCATGTAGGGGAAAAAGATCTGATGATAGAACACGCTGAGACCGTGCCAATTGGCGTCTGTGTCCGTGAACAGCGCCAGCAGGTTGTTCTTCAGATCATCCGCCGCATCAACGAACTTGCCCCCGAACGAACGATGCTCCTCGCCGCCACCGCGCATGTGCATCCCCAGCATCCAGTACCCTGTCTGGATCGAGATCGCGCCAATCGGCACATAGGTCAGCGGATTGCCCATGAACGTGCCCAGCAAGGCCGCAATCACGTTTCCCCGTACCACCAGCGCGATCAGCGCGGAAACGACAAAGTGCATCCCGAAAAAGGGGGTGAAGACGGTAAAGATGCCGGCGAAAATGCCCCGGGCGATCTTTTCCGGCGTATCGGGCAGACGGCGCAGCCGGTGCTTGGTGTAATGAAATGCCCGCGCCCAGCCGCCTTTGGGCCAGAAGAAGTCAGCGATGATCTTCCAGTATGGCCGTCTGTCTCGACGCTTAAAGACCAACGGGCTCTCCCTGCGGGGTCAGAGGCGGCGCCACGGGCGCTTCCTCGGGGTTGCGGTGGCGCGAAACCGAAGCCACATCCCCCTCGGCCTCGATGGCCGAAATAACCGTGTGCAAATGCTCGGCGTCGCGCAATTCGATATCTACCAGCAACCGGAAAAAATCCGGTTTACGGTCCTTGAACTCAAGGTTGGAGATATTGACCTTCTGCTCGCCGATCAATGTGCAAATCCGGCCAAGCACGCCCGGATCGTTTGCCAGCGTCAATTCCAGCGTAACCGCGTAAATTGCGGCATGTCGTCCGGCCTGCCAGTGCAGATCGACCCAGCGATCCAGCTGATCCTCGTAGGCCGACAGCGATTCGCAGTCGATGGCATGCACCGCCAGCGGACGTCCCCGCCAGGTAATTCCGACGATCCGCTCGCCCGGCAGCGGCTGGCAGCAGCGCGCCCGCTTGAAGCTCTGCCCCTGTTCCAGCCCGACCAGCGCCCGGTCGCGCTTGACCGCGTCCAGGTCATCCTTCGGCGACAGCTCCGGATACAGCACCGCAACCACCCGCGCGACGCGCAGTTCTGCCCGGCCAAGCTGCGCCAATAACTCATCCCGGCCTTCCAGCCGCAACTTGCTGGCGGCGGTTTCCAGCACCTTGTCGGTGGCCTTCTTGCCGATATGTTCGAACCCCGACCGCGCCAGCTCCCGGCCAAGCTTGACGTAACGCTCGCGGTCGACTTCACGCAGGGCCCGCCGGATGGCGGCCTTGGCACGCCCCGTCGTGGCGATCTCCAGCCAGGTCGCTTGCGGCTCCTGCCCCTCGGCGGTGATGATTTCGACCGACTGACCGTTCTTCACCCGCGTCCACAGCGGCACCCGCATCCCGTCGATCTTCGCCCCGACGCAGGCCGACCCGATCCGTGTGTGAATGGCATAGGCAAAATCGATCGGCGTCGCGCCGCGCGGCAGCTTGACCACCTCGCCCTTCGGCGTGAAGCAAAAGACCTTGTCCGAATACATCTCAAGCTTGACGGCCTCGAGGAAATCCTCGTGATCTTCCTCGGCGCCCATCTGCTCGGTCAGGGCGCTGATCCACTTGGTCGGGTCGACGGCAAAGGGGTTTTCCGCCTTCACGCCGTCCTTGTAGGACCAGTGCGCAGCAACGCCCGCCTCCGCAACCTCATGCATTTGCCGCGTGCGGATCTGCACCTCGACGCGTTTGCCATCCCGCCCCGACACCGTGGTGTGGATCGAGCGATAGCCATTCGACTTCGGCTGGCTGACGTAATCCTTGAACCGCCCCGGAATAGATTTCCAGCGCCGGTGAATGACGCCAAGCGCGCGATAGCAATCATCCTCGGTCTCGGTGATGATGCGGAAACCATAGATGTCGGACAGGCGGGAAAAGCTCTGGTTCTTCTCCTGCATCTTGCGCCAGATCGAATAGGGTTTCTTGGCCCGCCCCATCACCTCGGCCGGCACGGTGTTGCCCGCCAGCTCGCGCCGCATGTCGCCGGTGATACGTTCGATCACGTCCCCGGTTTCGTTCTGCAGGCTGACGAAACGGCGGATGATGCTGTTGCGCCCCTCGGGGTTCAGCACGCGAAACGCCAGATCTTCCAGCTCTTCGCGCATCCACTGCATCCCCATGCGGCCGGCCAGCGGCGCAAAGATATCCATGGTTTCACGGGCCTTCTGAACCTGCTTTTCCGGCTTCATCGCCTTGATCGTGCGCATGTTGTGCAGACGGTCGGCCAGCTTGACCAGAATCACCCGCATGTCCTTGGACATGGCCATGAACAGCTTGCGAAAGTTCTCGGCCTGCTTGGTCTCGGTGCTGGACAGTTGCAGATTGGTCAGCTTGGTAACGCCATCGACCAGGTCCGCCACCTCTTCGCTGAAACGCTCGGCGATCTGCATATAGCTCGCCTTGGTGTCCTCGATGGTGTCGTGCAGCAGCGCGGTGATGATCGTCGCATCGTCCAGCTTCTGCTCGGCCAGAATGCTGGCCACGGCAATGGGGTGGCAGAAATACGGCTCACCCGAACGGCGCATCTGTCCGTCGTGCATCTCGCGGCCAAATTCATAGGCGGCGCGGATACGCTTTTCGTTTGTCTTGGGGTTATAGGCGCGGACGAGCGCGATAAGATCGTCTGCCGGGATAAGATCCACGTTGGTGCCTTTTTCCCCTTCGGACTTGCTGTCCCGCACCGTTCGGCCCTTGCTATATTGGCCTGCAGCGACCTGGCCGTTGATCTGCATGTTGGGTCAGCACCGTGCGGGCACACCTCTCGGGCGTCCCGCAACGGCCATCTTCAGGCTCAGCCCTGACGTTGCGCCTCGACCAGCGCACGCAGCAGCTTTTCTTCGCTCATGTCGTCTTCCACCGGCTTGTCGGCAGGCTCGGCACCCATGAGCAGGGCCATGCTGTCTTCTTCCGGCTCGTCGACTTCGATCTGCGACTGGTTCGATTCGATCAGCCGTTCGCGCAGTTCGTCCGCCGACTGGGTCTCCTCGGCGATTTCACGCAGGCTCACGACGGGGTTCTTGTCGTTGTCGCGATCCACGGTAATCGCGCCGCCTGCGCTGATCTCGCGGGCCCGGTGGGCTGCCAGCATGACCAGTTCGAAGCGGTTCGGAACCTTGTCGACACAATCTTCTACGGTTACGCGCGCCATCGGAGCACTCCTCGGGACTTGGATGCGGATTGATGTAGAGAGAGTGGTTTTATGCCTGCCGCCCTTTATTGACAAGCAGATTCTGGCAAAGGAACAACAGAATCCCGTTCAGACTGTGGTAAATTTTCGCACATTTGCGTGACAGTCAGGCCCAGGACCGGGTGCATCCACTGCGGACAGATGTCGCACAGCGGCACCAGCACGAAGGCCCTGTCCTGCACCCTCGGGTGCGGCAGGATCAACCTATCCGGGCTTTGCGTCTGCTGCTGCTCCGCCGAAAGTGTCCGCCAATGCCCCTGCGTCACCTCATCGGGCAAAACCAGGTCGCCCGCCGCGATCAGATCCAGGTCCAGCGGCCGCGCGGCCCAGCGTGTTGTGCGTAGACGGCCGAACGCCTGCTCGACATCGTGCAGTCGGGCCAGCACCTCCTCCGGCGCCGCGTCACTGCACAGTTCGAGGGCGGCATTCACGAAATCGGGCCCCGCCCCCGCCGGAAAGGCCGGTGTCCGGAAAAACCGGCTGACACGACAGGACCACCCCGTATCCCGGCGCAACATTTCTACCGCAGATTGCAGGACCTCGACGGGTGACAAGCCGCCAGAAGGCAGATTTCCGCCTATCGCGACCAAATATGATCTTATCACCGCTGGCTCCCGTTTATCATTTGCACTTCCAAGTTCACTTGATGCACTCTCAAATAACTTTATTTTAAAGAGTCCGCTCCGCCGGTTCATTCACTCCTCACTCACTCATCGACCCGGACGGACAATTAGAAGGGTATTTTTTTATGTTCTATAAAGACGAACGGCTTGCGCTGTTCATCGACGGATCGAATCTGTACGCAGCGGCAAAATCGCTCGGATTCGACATTGATTACAAGTTGCTCCGGCAGGAGTTCATGCGCCGGGGAAAATTGTTGCGCGCCTTTTACTATACCGCCCTCCTGGAAAATGACGAATATTCCCCGATCCGCCCGTTGGTGGACTGGCTGCACTACAACGGCTTCACCATGGTGACGAAGCCCGCCAAGGAGTTTACCGACAGCCAGGGCCGCCGCAAGGTCAAGGGCAACATGGATATCGAACTGGCAGTCGATGCAATGGAACTTGCGCCGCGTGTCGATCATATCGTCCTGTTCAGCGGCGATGGCGACTTCCGCCCGCTCGTGGAAAGCCTCCAGCGCCAGGGCGTACGGGTCTCGGTCGTATCCACGATCCGCAGCCAACCCCCCATGATCGCGGACGAGTTGCGCCGTCAGGCTGATAATTTCATCGAGCTGGAGGAACTCAAGGACGTCATCGGGCGCCCCCCGCGCGACACGAACGACGAAACGCGCCCGCGCACGGCAGCCACCCTCTGATCCGGTCCGCTACCCTGATACCCGCGCAATAGGGGCACGCCCCCGAGTCGATGCTCGCGACCCGACGCCCCCCCCTCCGCATCACCTGCCTCACCCGCCGCGGCGCATCCGGCGGGCGGGTGGGCCAAGGGAAGAAGCCGGGGATTGCGCGACAGGCCCCTTTGAAGGTTCAGCCACGACCCGCTACACTGGCGGAGCATTCATTCGAAGAGACCCCGATGACAAAGCCCCCTCTCACGCTCTACCTCGCCGCACCGCGCGGTTTCTGCGCCGGCGTCGACCGTGCCATCAAGATCGTCGAGATGGCGCTCCAGAAATGGGGGGCACCGGTCTATGTCCGGCACGAAATCGTTCACAACAAGTTCGTCGTCGACAGCCTGCGCGACCTCGGCGCGGTCTTCGTCGAGGAACTGGACGAATGCCCTCCCGACCGTCCCGTGATCTTTTCCGCCCATGGCGTGCCAAAGGCGGTTCCGGCCGAGGCCGCGCGCCGCGAGATGATCTATGTCGACGCCACCTGCCCGCTGGTCTCCAAGGTCCACATCGAGGCCGAACGTCACGCCGAGGCCGGCCTGCAGATCATCATGATCGGCCACGCCGGCCACCCCGAAACAATCGGCACCATGGGCCAGCTGCCGGATGGCGAAGTCCTGCTGGTTGAAACCGAAGCAGATGTCGCCACACTTCGCGTGCGCGATCCCGCCAAACTGGCCTTCGTGACCCAGACCACGCTCTCGGTCGACGATACCGCAGGCATCGTCACCGCCCTGCACGCCCGCTTTCCTGCCATCACCGGTCCGCACAAGGAAGATATCTGCTACGCAACGACCAACCGGCAAGATGCGGTCAAGGCCATGGCAGGCCGCATCGATGCCATGCTTGTCGTCGGCGCCCCCAACTCCTCCAATTCCCGCCGTCTGGTCGAAGTCGCCGCCCGTCAGGGCTGCCCCTATGCCCAGCTCGTGCAACGCGCCACCGATATCGACTGGCGCGCGCTCATCGGCATCCGCGCCATCGGCATCACTGCCGGCGCCTCTGCCCCGGAGATCCTCGTCGACGAGGTGATCGCCGCCCTGCACGCCCGCTTCGAGGTGACCGAGGAACTGGTGGAAACCGCCAAGGAAAACGTCGAATTCAAGGTGCCGCGCGTCCTGCGCCTGCCGGCGTAAGAAACACCAGGCCGCGCGCCTGCCAAGCCGCGCATGCCTCCGGCGGGGGTATTTTTGGCCAGATGACAAAGAGCCGGTCCACATCGTTTCCCTGTTGGAAATATCCCGGGGGAGCCGAAGGCGGGGGCAGAGCCCCCAACGCCACGTGGACCCAGGCGCAGTATATGCTAAGTCAGGCCAGAACGCCCCGGCACCGGGGCGCCGCAACCCGACGGAGGCACAGATGTCCAAAACCCCGATAGATCCCGCAACGCTCGACCGGCTGGCCGAGGTTGCCGTCAAGGTCGGTCTCGATCTGCAACCGGGTCAGGATCTGATCCTGACCGCCCCCACCACCGCCCTGCCGCTGGTGCGCCGTATCGCCGCCGCTGCCTATCGCGCCGGTGCGGGCGTCGTGACCCCGATCCTGTCGGACGCCGAGGTCACCCTCGCCCGGTACCGGCATGGGCACGACGAGACCTTCGACACAGCGCCGAGCTGGCTCTACAACGGCATGGCCGAGGCCTATGGCAAGAACGCCGCGCGCATGGCCATCGTCGGGGACGACCCGATGCTGTTGGCGGAAATGGACGCGGCAAAGGTGGCGCGGGCTGGAAAGGCGAACTCCATCGCCTACAAGCCGGCCCTGTCGAAGATCTCCAACTTCGACATCAATTGGACCATCGTCGCTTATCCCGGCACCGAGTGGGCGCAGCGCATGTTCCCCGATCTGTCCGCAGACGACGCGACGGCGAAACTGGCCGACGCGATCTTTGCAGCCTCCCGCGTCACCGGCACCGACGCCGTGGCCGAGTGGCAGCAGCACAATGCCGCCCTGCGCGCCCGCACCCGCTGGCTGAACGATCAGCGATTCGACGCCCTGCGTTATACCGGCCCCGGCACGGATCTGACGATCGGCCTGGCGGATGACCACGAATGGCATGGCGGCGCGTCCGAGGCCAGGAACGGCGTCACGTGCAACCCGAACATGCCGACCGAAGAGGTTTTCACCACGCCGCACGCCCACCGGGTCAACGGCACCGTCCGCGCCACCAAGCCGCTTGCGCATCAGGGCAACCTGATCGAGAACATCGAGATGACCTTCAAGGATGGCCGCGCCGTCTCGGCCACCGCCTCGGGCGGCGAGGAGAACCTGATCAAGCTGATCGATACGGACGAGGGCGCGCGCCGCCTGGGTGAGGTTGCCCTGGTCCCCCATTCCTCGCCGATCTCGGCCTCGGGCCTGCTGTTCTACAACACGCTGTTTGACGAGAATGCGTCCTGCCACATCGCGCTCGGCCAATGCTATTCCAAGTGCTTCCTCGACGGGGCGACCTTAAGCGAAGCAGAGATCGCGGAAAAGGGCGGCAATTCCAGCATGATCCACGTTGACTGGATGATCGGCAGCGATGAGATCGACATCGACGGCATCAAGCCGGACGGCACCCTCGTACCCGTGTTCCGCAAGGGCGAATGGGCGCAATAAAAGCCATCGGCGGCGGGGCATCTTTCCCCGCCGCACTTGACCTTGCCCCCGGCGCATGGTGTCACCGCGCACAGCCACAGGACCAGACCCATGCCAGACCTCTATGCCTTCACCGACGGAGCCTGCTCCGGCAACCCCGGCCCCGGCGGCTGGGGCACCCTGCTGCAAGCGCGCGACGGCACGAAAGTCGTGAAGGAGCGGGAGCTGAAGGGCGGCGAAGCCAATACCACCAACAACCGCATGGAACTGCTGGCCGCGATCAATGCCCTCGAAGCGCTGGAACGGCCAACCAAGCTCACCATCTTCACCGACAGCCAATACGTGAAAAACGGCGTCACCACCTGGATCCACGGCTGGAAGCGGAACGGCTGGAAAACCGCCGCCAAGAAACCGGTCAAGAACGCCGATCTCTGGCAACAGCTTGATGCGGCGCAAAAGCGGCACACGGTGACCTGGGAATGGGTCAAGGGCCACGCCGGCCACCCCGAAAACGAACGTGCGGACGAGTTGGCGCGTGCCGGAATGGCCCCCTTCAAGTAGCGCTTACCGCGCCACAAAGCCCCCTCGCCCATCTGGCAATCGCCCCGGAATGGCCCAACGACGCACCACCTGCGCCACCAGCCCCCCCCGCTGTTTACGCAGCGGCTAAAACGTTGTCGCACTGTGATCTTTTTCTGCTAGGCTGAGGCGGCACGCTTGGGGCGCGCCCGACCGGGGCCGCCCTGCCAAAAGGTCGCGCGGCATAATCGTCGCATGGGCCTGAGGGCGAAAACCGGTCAAACAGGGCCCCGACTTGTTCAGTGAGGCGCAAATGCAGGATTTCCTTGGTCTCGATGCCGTGACACTCGCCCGAATTCAATTCGGCTTCACCGTGTCCTTCCACTTCATCTTTCCGTCCTTCACCATCGGGCTGGCCAGCTACCTGGCCGTGCTCAACGCGCTCTGGCTGAAAACCCGCGACGAAACCTACCTCCGGCTGTTCCGCTACTGGGTCAAGATCTTTGCCATCGTCTTTGCCATGGGCGTCGTGTCGGGCATCGTCATGTCCTACCAGTTCGGCACCAACTGGTCGGTGTTTTCCGACAAGGCCGGCCCGGTGATCGGCCCGCTGATGGCCTACGAAGTGCTGACGGCGTTTTTTCTTGAGGCAGGCTTTCTCGGGATCATGCTGTTCGGCCGGTCCAAGGTGGGCGAGGGGCTGCACATGTTTGCCACCGCCATGGTCGCGGTCGGGACCGCCATTTCGGCCACGTGGATCCTGTCGGTGAATTCGTGGATGCAGACGCCGCAGGGTTTCACAATCGGCGAGAATGGCCAGTACCTGCCCGCCGACTGGATGCAGATCATCTTCAACCCGTCCTTTCCCTACCGGCTGGCCCATGCGCTGACGGCGTCCTACCTGACCACGGCGCTGGTGGTGGGCGGGGTCGGTGCATGGCACCTGCTGCGCGGGCGCAGCCGCAACACCGGCGTGCGGGTCATGTTTTCCATGGCGATGTGGATGGCCGCCGTGGTCGCGCCGCTCCAGATCTTCATCGGGGATCAGCACGGCCTGAACACGCTGGAACACCAGCCGATGAAGGTCGCCGCGATGGAGGGGCATTTCGAAAGCCACCCGGATGGCGCACCGCTGATCCTGTTCGGCCTGCCCGATCAGGACGCCCAGACGGTGCGCTACAAGATCGAGGTGCCAAAGCTGTCCTCGCTGATCCTGACCCATTCGTGGGATGGTGCGCTCAGCGGCCTCGATGCGGTGCCCCGCGATCAGCAACCCCCGGTCGCCATCGTCTTCTGGTCCTTCCGGATCATGGTCGGCCTCGGTTTCCTGATGATGGGCGTCGGCCTCTGGTCGCTCTGGGCGCGTTGGCGCGGAACGCTGTATGATGCGCGCTGGCTGCACCGCCTTGCCGTGGTGATGGGGCCCTCGGGCTTCGTCGCCGTCATCGCCGGCTGGATCACGACCGAGGTCGGACGCCAGCCCTGGGTGATCTATGGCCACCTTGCCACCGCCGACTCGCACTCGCCCCTGGACGCGGCGGCGGTCGGCACCTCGCTGATTGCCTTTGTCGTCGTCTACTTCCTGCTGTTCGGCTCGGGCGTGGCCTATATCCTGCGCCTCATGTCGAAACCGCCCGAGCCACGCGAGGCCAGGCTCAAGGATGGCGCCGGACCGATGCACGCCGCGGGCCTTGGCGCGGTGCATGGCGAGAGTTCAGAGAGGGGGACGGCACAATGATCGACATGCTGACAGACCTGACCGTGATCTGGGCGCTGCTGCTTGCCCTGTCGGTCTTCATCTACGTCGTGCTGGATGGCTTTGACCTCGGCATCGGCATCCTCTACCCGCTGTTCCCGAAAAAGAAGGACCGCGACCTGCTGATGAACGCCGTCGCGCCGGTCTGGGACGGAAATGAGACATGGCTGGTGCTGGGTGGTGGTGGTCTGATGGCGGCCTTTCCGCTCGCCTATGCGGTACTGCTGCCCGCGCTCTACCCGCCGATCATCATCATGCTGCTGGCGCTGGTGTTTCGCGGCGTCGCCTTCGAATTCCGCTGGCGCGCCAGCTCGGCGTTCACCCGGCGCGCATGGGATGCGTCCTTTTTCTGGGGGTCGCTGCTGGCGGCGCTGATGCAGGGCATCACCCTCGGCGCGCTGTTGCAGGGCATCAGGGTCGAAGGGCGCGCCTATGCGGGTGGCTGGTGGGACTGGCTGACGCCCTTCACGCTGCTGACAGGCGTGGCCGTTGCCTGTGGCTATGCCCTGCTCGGCACCTGCTACCTGAACTGGAAGATCGAAGGCGACATCCAGACCCGCGTGCGTCACCTCGCCCGCCGCCTCGGCGTCGCCACCATGGCCTTCATCGTCGCGGTCAGCCTGGCCACGCCCTTTCTCGCGGGCGAATATTACCTGCGCTGGTTCACATGGCCGTCGATGCTGGTGGCGGCACCCGTGCCGATCCTGCTGGGCCTGATCGCGCTCGGCTTTGCCCGGTCGCTGTTTGCACAGGGGCGCGACTGGCTGCCCTTCCTGCTGGCGCTGGCAATGTTCGCACTGTGTTTTCTGGGGCTGGGGCTGTCGATCTGGCCGAACGTCATCCCGCCTTCGATCACCATCTGGGATGCCGCCTCGCCGCACTCCAGCCAGGTCTTCATGCTCTGGGGCGCCGGGATCATGCTGCCGATCATCCTCGGCTATACCGCCTATGCCTATTACGTCTTTCGCGGCAAGCTCGACCCGGAGGAGGGGTATCACTGATGCGCCGGATGCTCTGGTTCGTCGCCATGTACGCGATCGGCCTGGGGGCGATCACCGTGGTGGCGCTGCTGATCCGCGCCGCCCTGCCCTACTGATCGCCCACGCGGCCAGTCCCCGTAGGGCGGGGTTCACCCCGCCTCCAGGGCGGCCGTGCCTAGCCCAGCACATCGCCCGTGCGGATCGGAACGCCCCGCAAGAACACCTCGGCGTCCTGCGGCCCCTTGCCTGCCCGCTGCAATTTCAGCAGTTGCACGGCGCCGCTGCCACAGGCCACGCGCAGCGCATCGTCCAGCACCTCGCCAGGGACACCGCCGCCAGGGACGCCCGCCCCGCTGACCACGCGTGACGCCAGCAGCTTGATCCGCTGCCCGTCGAACTCCACCCAGGCACCCGGAAACGGCGACAGCCCCCTTATCAGACGGTCGACCTCTTCGGCGGAGTGCGCGAAATCCACCCGCGCCTCGGACTTGTCGATCTTTTTCGCATAGGTCACGCCCTCGTCGGGCTGCACCTCGGGCTGCAAGGTCTCCAGTCCTGCCAGAGCCTCGACAATCAGCGCGGCGCCCATCTCCGACAACCTGTCGTGCAGTTCCGCCGTCGTTTCCTGCGCGCCAATCGCCGTCGCACGCCGCAACAGCACCGGCCCTGTGTCCAGCCCCGCCTCCATCTGCATGATGCAGATGCCGGTCTCGGCGTCACCGGCCATGATCGCACGATGGATCGGCGCGGCCCCGCGCCAGCGCGGCAACAGGCTGGCGTGAATGTTCAGGCAGCCGTGCGCCGGGGCATCCAGCACCGCCTGCGGCAGGATCAGCCCATAGGCCACCACCACGGCGATATCGGCATTCAGCGCAGCGAACTCGGCCTGCGCCGCCGCGTCCTTCAGCGACACCGGATGGCGCACCTCCAGCCCCAGTTCGATCGCGCGCGCATGGACCGGGGTCGGGCGGTCCTTCTTGCCGCGACCGGCGGGGCGCGGCGGCTGGCAATAGACGCAGGCAATGTCGTGACCCGCCGCAACCAGCGCCTCAAGCACCGGCACGGAAAACTCCGGCGTTCCCATGAAGATCACACGCATATCGCTTCTCCCTGCCTCGGCCATCGCCCCAAGGGCGGGGGTACACCCCGCCGCCCGTGTCCGTCACCCGGCCTTCCTGGCCCGCCGCAACAGCATGTCGCGCTTTACCTTGCTCAGGTGGTCGAAATACATCTTGCCCGCCAGATGGTCGATCTGGTGCTGCACGGAGGTCGCCCAGAGACCGACAAAGTCTTTCTCCTCGACCTCGCCCGCCGCGTTCAAAAAGCGTACCGTCACCGCGCGGGGGCGTTCGATCCTGGCCGACACTCCGGGCAGGTTTGGGCTGGCCTCCTCATGCGGGCGCAGTTGCACGCTGGCATGCAGCACCTCCGGGTTGGCCATGCGCACGGGTTTGCCGCGCTCCTCGCTGGCGTCCACGACCGCCAGGCGCAGCATCACCCCGATCTGGGGCGCGGCCAGACCGACGCCCGGCATTTCCTCCATCGTGTCGATCATGTCGCGCCAGATCGCGCGGATCTCGTCCGTGACCTCTTCGACGGCGATGGCGGGGCTGCGCAGGCGCTTGTCGGGCCAGGGGATGCAACGGCGGGCGGTCATTCCAGAACCTCGTAGGCTTTCATCAGCGCCTCCAGCGCGTCGGGGGCCAGGTAGTTCAGATAGACCCGCCCCTCCAGATGATCGAATTCGTGTTGCGCACAGACCGCTTCAAAACCGCTCAGGCGCTCTTCGTGCAAGGCCCAGTCCGGATCATGCCAGCGCAGAACCACCTCTGCCGGGCGCGGCACCTCGGCGGTGACACCGGGAATCGACAGGCAGCCCTCGGTGTGCACCGCCATCGCATCGGACCGCCAGACGATCTCGGGGTTCAGACAGGCGCGCGGGCTGCGCGTGCCCTCCTTCCAGGTGCAATCCATCACGAATACACGGGCCAGCACGCCGACCTGGCTGGCCGCAAGACCGCGCCCCGGCGCCGCATACATCGTGTCGAACATGTCCGCGACGAAGGCCGCGACATCCGCGCCCCGCTCGATCGGGTCGCAGACCGCCTTCAGGCTGGGATCCGGCCAGCGCAGGATATCCAGAACCGCCATGGCTCAGCGCCCCCGGCAGCGGATATGCGCGGGGCGACCCTCAGTCACGGGCCATTTCACGCTTCAGCTTCTGCATCTTGCGGGTGATCATCTGGCGCTTCATCGGCGTCAGGTAATCGATGAACAGCTTGCCATCCAGGTGGTCGATCTCGTGCTGCACACAGATCGCCCAAAGGCCGCCAAAGGTTTCCTGCTGCGCGCGCCCGTCGCGGTCCATCCAGCGGGCCGTCACCTCGGCAGGGCGTGTCACCGGCGCATATTGCTCGGGGATCGACAGGCAGCCTTCCTCGTAGGATTGGGTCTCGTCGCTGGCGGCGATGATCTCGGGGTTGAACATGACCAGCGGGCGCGGTGCCTCGCCGTCTTCCTTGACGCAATCCAGCACGATCAGCCTTTGCAGGATGCCGATCTGCGGGGCCGCCAGGCCGATACCCGGCGCGTCGTACATGGTTTCCAGCATGTCATCGGACAGCAGCCGCAGCTCGTCCGAAAGATCGGGCAAGGGGGCGGCGACCTTTTTCAGGCGCGGATCGGGGTGGATCAGGATCTGGCGTTTCATGCGCCCCATGTAGGACAAGCTTTGCCCTTGCGCAATATTGGCCGACGCCGTGCCGATCACCGCCTTGCGTGCAGCCACGCGCAGATCCGGGCCGGCCCTGCGCACCGCGGCCCCTTGCGCCGGGCCGGCAAATCAATAGCGTTCCCGTCAATGACAGGAGACAACATGGATTTCGACGAGATCATCGAACGGCGCGGCACCCATTCCGCCAAATGGGACGGCATGGAAAGCTATTGCGGCGTCTCACCCGAGAACGGCCTGCCGATGTGGGTGGCCGACATGGACTTTCGCCCCCCCACCTGCGTGCAGAGCGCGTTGCAGGCCTACCTCGATCACGGGATCTATGGCTATTTCGGCGACGACAGCGCCTATCGCGCCGCGATCTGCTGGTGGATGGACAACCGCCATGGCTGGACACTGGACCCCAGGGCGATCTTTTCGACCCACGGCCTGGTCAATGGCACCGGCCTCTGCCTGCAGGCATTTACAAAACCGGGGGACGGCGTGGTGCTGTTCACCCCGGTGTATCACGCCTTCGCCCGGGTCATCAAAGCCGCGGAGCGTGACGTGGTCGAATGCGAACTGGCCCTGAACGACGGCCGCTACGAGTTGGACTTCGACGCCTACGATGCGCAGATGACCGGATCGGAAACGATGCTGATCCTGTGTTCGCCGCACAATCCCGGTGGCCGCGTCTGGAGCCGAGCCGAATTGCAGGGCGTCGCCGATTTCGCGCGCCGTCACGATCTGATCATCGTGTCGGACGAGATCCACTGCGACCTCGTGCTGCCGGGCCAGAAACATCTGCCGATGGCGATGGTGGACGACACCATCGCGGATCGGCTGGTGATGATGACGGCGACCACCAAGACCTTCAACCTGGCCGGCGGGCATGTCGGCAACGTGATCATCCACGACCCCGCGCTGCGCAAGCGGTTCGAGGCGGTGATGATGGCCAATGGCATTTCCCCCAACGCCTTTGCGGTGCACATGGCGACCGCGGCCTATTCCCCCGAAGGCGCGGCCTGGGTCGATGCGCTCTGTGATTACCTGGACGGCAATTGCCGTCTGTTCGATGCCGGGATCAATGCGATCCCCGGGGTCCGGTCCATGCGGCTGGAGGGAACCTACCTGGCCTGGGTGGATTTTTCCGGCACCGGTATGGCCCCGGACGAGGTGCGGCGGCGCATCCTCGACGACGCCAGGATCGCCGTGAACTTTGGCGAGGTCTTCGGCGCGGGCGGTGACGGCTTTCAGCGTTTCAACCTCGGGACCCAGAGAGCGCGGGTGGAAGAGGCGGTCAAGCGGATGACGGAGGCGTTTTCCGATCTGCAATAGCAAGGACGGTGACCCTGGCCGGGGCGGGGGGCCAGCCCCCCGAGCCCCCCGGGATATTTCCGACAGGGAAACATGGGGGTGCAGGGCAATTTAGCACCGTTCAGACACCGCCCGGATACCGCTCAAATACCGACGTCGAAAATGTTTGTTTCCAAAGGGTTGCGGGATATGTCTGGACGGGCTGAATTTGACCACCTCGTGATCGGTGCACGCACCCTGCAAGAGGGGGTGGCCTTTGCCGAGGCGACCTTGGGGGTGGTGATGCCCGAGGGGGGCGCGCATCCCCTGATGGGTACGCACAACCACCTGCTGCGCCTGGGTGCGGCATCGTTCCTGGAGGTCATTGCGCCCGATCCCGCCGCCCGCGCACCGGGGCGGCCCCGCTGGTTCGGGCTGGATCATCCGCCCGAGGTGCCGCGTCTGCTGCACTGGGTCCTGCGGATGCCCGGCCTGGCAGCGAGGCGCGATCTGCTGCCTGCCGAGGTCGGGGAGGTGATCGAACAGACCCGGGGGGCGTTGAGATGGCAGATCACGGTGCCGCGCGACGGCAGCCTGCCGTTCGGTGGCGCCTTTCCCAGCGTCATCGATTGGGGTGCACGGGACGACCTGCCCCCCTGCGCGATGCCGGGGGCGGGATTTTCCATGACACGGTTGGAGGTTGCGCATCCCGATGCAGGGCGCATCGGCGATCTGCTGGCGCCGCTTCTGGATGACGGGAGAATTTGTTTCGCAGCGAAACGCACGCCCGGCCTGACAGCCTGGCTGGAGGGGCCGCGGGGTACGGTGGTTCTGGGCGGTGGTCCTCGTTGAGCGACGGCGCCGGGTCAGGGCAGTGTCGGGTCAGGGCGGTGTCGGGTCAGGGCGGTGTCGACTCAGGGTGGTGTCGGGCATGAAAAAAGCGCGGCCCCCCAGGGACCGCGCTCTGTCACCGCTGAGCCGAGGTAAGTCAGGCGTCTGCGGTTTCGTCTGTCGTTTCGATCGCCTTGGCCGTCACGGTATTGCCGCGCGCGATGTCGATCCGGCGGGGCTTGAGGGCCTCGGGCACTTCCCGGACCAGATCGATATGCAGCATGCCATCGGCATGGGTGGCGCCGGAGACACGCACGTGATCGGCAAGGGCAAAGCGGCGTTCGAACGCGCGGGTCGCAATGCCACGATGCAGATAGGTGCGCGGGCTCTCATCGCTCGGTTTGCTGGCAGAGACGACGAGCGCGCGGTCCTTGACCTCGACATTCAGATCGCTGTCGGCAAAGCCGGCGACCGCGATCGAGATACGATAGGAATCTTCGGCAGTCTTTTCGATATTGTAAGGAGGATAGGTCGAGGTGCCGACATCGCTGGTCAGCGCACGATCCATCATGTCGGCAAGCTGATCAAAGCCGACGGTGGCACGATAGAGGGGGGCTAGGTCGAAATTACGCATGGGTTTGTCATCCTTCATCAAGCGATAACGGTTTACGTGATGGCCCTCCGCGACGGGACGGGCCGGTCTGTGCAGGACCCGTCTTCTGGCGTCCTGCTGAAAACTATCTGGGAAGAGATCCTTGCGCTTTCAAGAGATCGCGGCGCCTCAGCGGCTGAAAATTGCCGAACCTGTCTGCGCGGCGGGCTGGGTGTTTGCCTGCTGTTCCAGCAGCAACTGGTCTGCCTGCGGCAGGGCCGCCATGCCGAACCCCTTGCCCGCGGCAAGCGCGGCGCGAAGCTGGATAAGGGGCTGGCCCAGCTGGGTGCCGAGCGCGACATGCCGCCCCCCCATATCGGCCTTGGCCGAGACGATGGAGACGATGCGGGGCTGGCCTGCGACAACGCTGAAGATGGGCGCGCCGGACGCGCCGAAATCGACGGTGCATGAGGTGACGAGCACGCCTTCCTGCTGGGTGATCACGGCGCAACCCTGTTGCAGTGGCGGGGCTTCGGCGCGGTCGAAGGCATAGGCGACGATGCTGATGCGTGCGCCACGGGCGGGCCGCAGATCGGTGTCAAAGGGCACGGCGGCATCGGCCCCGATCGGGTCGGACAGTTCCAGCAGCGCGACATCATTGCGCAACCGGTTGGGCGAATGGCCGGCGTCATAAACGTAATCCGGATCGACCACCGCCCGCCGGACCTGACGGGTGGCGCGGGCGCGTCCGTTGATCAGGCCCGCGCGAAAGGCAATCGCGGTTGGTTCTATCCTTTGGCCGCTGACCGCATCGAACATGCAGTGCGCGGCCGTCAGCACGAGGTTGTCCGCGATCAGCGCACCGGTGCAGAACCCCTTTCCCGCGATATCCAGACGCCCGACACCCTGCCAAGCCGAGGCATCCTGCGCCAGTGCGGGCGGGGCAAGGGCAAGCAGCAGAAAGACATAGCGTAACAGCATCGGTGCTCCGAAAACCCGGTTTCAGCCCGGATGCCCCAGGTGCTGTGCCCCTATCAACGCAGGATCGGCACCGGGTGTTGTGCCCGAGCGCGCGTCATCGCCGGAGGCTTTGGCCCCCCCGTCACCCAGTCCAGCAGCTCGACCGTATGAACCACCGGTACGCCGGTGGCAGATCCGATCTGCATCATGCAGCCGATATTCCCCGCCGCGATGACCTGCGGCTGAAGCGCCTCCAGCGTGCGGACCTTGCGCGCTTTCAACGTGGCGGATATTTCGGGCTGCATCAGGTTGTAGGTGCCGGCAGAGCCGCAGCACAGATGTGCATCCGCTGGCAACATCACCTGAAAACCCGCCGCCGCCAACAGCTTCTTTGGGGGATCGGTAATCTTCTGACCATGCTGTAGCGAACAGGCCGCGTGATAGGCGATCCGCAGGCCCTGCGCCTCGGGGCGCATCGGGTCGGGAAGGGTCAGTTCGGCCAGCAATTCCGTGATATCCCTGGCCAGTCCCGCGACCTTCGCTGCCTGATCACAGAGCGCATGATCGCGAAACATGTGACCGTAATCCTTGACAGTCGTGCCGCAGCCCGAGGTATTGATGACGATGGCATCCAGACCCTCGCCCTCCATCTCGCGGCCCCAGGCGCGGATATTGGCGGCAGCGGCGTCGTGGCTGTCTGTCTCTCGTCCCATGTGATGCGTCAGGGCGCCACAACAACCCGCGCCCTTGGCGACAACCACCTCGACCCCCAGCCGCGTCAGCAGGCGGATCGTCGCATCGTTGATATCGGTGTTCAGCGCCTTTTGCGCGCACCCGGTCATCAGCGCCACACGCTTGCGCCGGGCCCCGCTGGCGGCAAAGCTCTGCGGGGCGTCGTTGCGCGAGACCGGCGGGATACGCGCGGGTGCCATATCCAGCATTGCGCGCAGCCGGGCATCGGGAACGAACCGCCGCAAAGGGCGCACGATCCTCGCCCCCCACAGCGCGGCGCGAAACCGGCGCGGATAGGGTAGAATGGCTGCCAGCAGAGATCGTAACATGCGATCATGCCATGGGCGGCGATACCTCTTTTCGATGTAGGCGCGGGCATGGTCGACCAGGTGCATGTAGTGGACCCCGGACGGACAGGTCGTCATGCAGGCCAGACAGGACAGACAGCGGTCGATGTGCTTGACCGTCTTTTCGTCTGGCACACGTTCATTTTCCAGCATGTCCTTGATCAGGTAGATGCGGCCGCGCGGGCTGTCGAGCTCATCGCCCAGCATTTGGTAGGTCGGGCAGGTGGCGGTGCAAAATCCGCAATGCACACAGGATCGCAGGATCTGGTTCGCCCGCGCCGTCCCGGGGTCGGCCAGTTGTGCCTTGGTAAACGTCGTCTGCATCTCAGCGCGCTGCTCCTGACTTGTCGGGTTTCGGGGCGGTGTTCACGGCAAGCGCCGCCACGACCGTCGTACGGGGGGCACCGCGTGGCCTGACCCAGATCATGCCGGATCCATCAAGCGGGGGTTCAGGATGCCTTTTGGGTCGAAACGCGCCCGCAGGCCCGCCGCGATACGCTCCAGCGGGGCGGACTGCGGATGAAACATCGCCACGGCCGCGCGCTCAGCGCTCGGCGCCCTCACAAGCGTGGCATGTCCCCGCAGCGCCGACACCTCCGACCGCACAACGTCGCTCCGCGCGGATGTCCCCGCCAATGAAAGCCAGATCAGCCCACCCGCCCAGTCACAGATCGCACGATGCGCCACGCCTGCACCCTGCAAGGACGCAAGCAGGGCCGGTGCGTCGGTCGGCCTGACGCAAATCCGCCACAGCGGAGCGTCGCCCCCCGCGAAAGGCACGACATCCCGCACCTGCCGCCACAACGCGGCACTCTCCTCACCTTCGACGATCCTGTGCGGGCCCGGAACCGCCTCGGCAAGACGCGCGATGCGATAGGCCACGCTGCCGCGCAACCCCTCGACGCGAATACGCTGCTCGGCCTCTTCGCCGACAACACCGGGCCCGATCCAGACCGCCCCGCTGACGTCGAACGGCGTGCCCATGGCGCGGCACAGATCCGCGACGCCCGCACGCGCGTCCTGACCGCTCAGCACCAGCGTTGCCTCGGCCTGGGGCACCGCCAGAACCTTCAGGCTGACCTCGCTCAGCACACCCAGCGTCCCCCAGCTCCCCGCCATCAGCTTGACCAGATCATAGCCGGTCACGTTCTTCATCACCCGTCCGCCATTGCGCACGACACGGCCCGCCCCATCGACGAACCGAACCCCAAGCAGGAAATCCCGTGCGGCCCCGACCTGGATGCGCCGCGGCCCCGACACGTTGGCCGCCACGACCCCCCCGATCGTCGGCGCGCCCATAGCCCCCGTCACGCCACGATGATCCATCGGCTCAAAAGCCAGCCGCTGGTTCCGCTCGGCCAGCACGGCTTCGATCTCTGCAACGGGCGTGCCTGCCTGCGCGACAAGTGTCAGGGCACCGGGCTCGTACAGGCTCACCCCGCGCAACCCGCCCGTGTCCAGCGTTTCGCCCGTCACGCGACCGAATGCGCCCCGCGTTCCGCCACCCTTTATGCGCACGGGACTCGCCGCACCTTGCAACAGCTCCGCCAGTTCAACTTCCGTTTCGGGCTTCATGGTCATCTTGCCTCAAATACCTCGGGGTGAATTGGCTGCGGGCACTGCAGACAAGAGGGGCTGGCCCCTCATCCACGCCGTCCGGCACTGACCGCCAGCGGAAAAACCTTGGCCGGGTTCAGCAGCCACTTCGCGTCGAACACATCCTTGATCGCCATCTGCGCTTCCAGGTCGACCGCATCGTATTGCACCAGCATCAGGTCGCGCTTTTCGATCCCAACGCCATGTTCGCCGGTCAGACACCCCCCCACCTCGACACACAGCTTGAGGATCTCGGCCCCCAGTGCCTCGCACAACTCCAGCTGTCCTTCCTCATTTGCATTGAACAGGATCAGCGGGTGCATGTTGCCATCGCCTGCATGAAAGACATTGGCCACGTCCAGACCGAATGTCCGGCTCATCTCGGCGATCCGTCCCAGAACCAGAGGCAAGGTATTCACGGGGATCGTACCGTCCAGGCACATGTAATCGTTGATCTGCCCCATGGCCCCGAAGGCGCTCTTGCGACCCAGCCAGATCTTTGCGCTTTCCTCTGCCGAGGCGCTTTCGCGCAACTCCACGGGGTCGTGACGCCGCGCAATTGCAGTGATGATCGCCAGCTGTTCCTGAATTTCCGCTTCGCTACCCTCGACCTCGATGATCAAAAGCGCCTCGCAGTCGGGATAGCCTGCTCCGGAGAAGTCGTCCGTGGCGCGAATGCAGGGGCGGTCCATGAATTCGATCGCGACAGGAAGGATACCGGATTCGATGATGTCGCTGACACACCGCCCGGCGACCTCGTTGCTGTCATAGCCGATCAGCACGGGTCGGGCGCCCTCGGGCTTGGGCAAGATGCGCAACGTCGCCTCTGTCACGACGCCAAGCTGCCCCTCGCTGCCACAGATCACTCCCAGCAGGTCCAGCCCCGGCGCATCCAGATGACCGCCCCCCACCTCGACGATCTCACCGTTCATGAGAACCAGCGTCACACCAAGCAGGTTGTTGGTTGTCACGCCATATTTCAGGCAATGCGCCCCACCTGAGTTCATCGCGATATTGCCGGCAATCGCACAGGCTAGCTGGCTCGACGGATCCGGGGCGTAAAAAAACCCATCCGCCTCGACAGCGCCCGAAACCGACAGGTTCGTACGGCCCGTCTGCACCCGAATATACCGGTTGGCGTAATCCGTCTCGATCACGGCGTTCATCCGGGCCACGCCCAGGATCACGCAATCCGCGGTCGGCAGCGCCCCTCCCGCCAGGGACGTCCCCGATCCGCGCGGCACCACCGGCACACCCAGTTCGTGGCAGATCGCCAGCACCCGGGAAACTTCCTGCGTTGTGCTTGGCAGGACCGCACACAGGGGGGCACACCGATAGGCGGTCAGCGCGTCGCATTCATAGGCCCGGGTTTCGGCCGGATCATCGATCACCGCATCGGCGGGCAGAACCCGTCGCAAGCGTGCCACAAGGTCGGGTTTTCTTGCGACGACTTGCGCATCAGGGACGGGCATTTCCATTTCGCTGATCCCTTGTTTTGCTGAAAATTCACCGGAGCGCCAGGATTGGTAATATTTTATAACCAATAAATCAGATAGGCAAGACGCCTGACCTCAGGGTATCACGTGGGCCATGACATCGCTGGATTTCCTGACACTTTTCACCGTCTACGACGTGCTGGCCGTGGCCGCGATCCTGTTGGCATGGCTGACAATCGGGTGGCGAATCGAACACCCGTCAAAGCGCCGCCCCTCTGTTTCGATCCTGATGGCAGGCTACCGGCGGGAATGGATGCGTCAGATGGTGACGCGACAGCCCAGGATTTTCGACAGCCACATCCTCAGCACGCTGCGGCAGGGCACGTCTTTCTTCGGATCGGCCACGATGATCGCGATCGGTGGTGTGTTGGCCCTGATCGGCAATTCGGAACCCCTGGGTGGTATCGCCGAACAACTGGGGGCGGACGATACACCGCTGGTGTTCTGGGAAATGAAACTGGTGCTGGTGTTGTTCTTCCTGACCAACGCCTTTCTCAAGTTCGTCTGGTCGCACAGGCTTTTCGGCTATTGCGCGGTCATGATGGGATCGGTCCCGAACGAGATTGACGACAGCCGCGCCGTGACACGCGCACTGAAGGCCGCAGAGGTCAATATCAGTGCCGCGCGGGGGTTTAACCGCGGCCTTCGGTCTGTCTACTTTGCGATGGCCGCAACGGCCTGGGCGCTTGGTCCGATGGGATTGCTGATCGCGACGATCGTCACCTGTTCGATCCTGTGGCGGCGAGAGTTCGCATCCCTGTCACGCGCCGTTCTGCTTTCGGGCAATGACCGCGAAACCGGCATGTGACCGACCTGGCCGATCTGGTCTTGCCAGCTGCCATGTGCCCACTTTCGCAATAGTCAGCGGCGCCCTTCGCGCAACCAGCCCGCCAAGATCATCAATGCGCTCAAAAGCAGCACCAGCCACGGCGGCAACAGAGGGGTTTGCGTGACATTGCGCGTTTCGTAGGCATCTCGGGGCGTCAGGCCGATCCAGCCGCGTCCGGCCGCGGGCCGACCAGCACGAACGTCACGCACGGTCGGCAAACCATCGGAAAGGCGGCGCACACCGCCCCGCGTCTCATCCACCACAGGCGCCAGCGCGCCGCCGTCTGCGATGGTTTCCTCGAACTCGCGCGGGGCCGCGGGGCCAAGACCGATGACGCTGGTCAGGTCACCAGACGTCAACCGATACAACCCGATATCGGGCCCGGAATATTCCGCCTCGAACCGACCGGGAGAGGTTTCCTGCAGCGTGACCTCCTGTTGCGTACCGTCAGGCGCGGTGATCGTCACCGGTCCCGTCGTTTCCGACAGGGTACGGCGCACGATTGTCATCGTTTGCCCGACCGCTTCGGCGGTCAGCGCCTCTTCTTCCAGGTCGGGTTCCTTCATCATCCAGTGCGCCAGGCGCCGCAGCAGTTCAAGTTGCGGACCGCCGCCTTCGAAACCACGGTTCCACAACCAGGCATGATCAGAGGCAAGCAGGGCAACGCGCCCTTCGCCAACCCGATCAAGGATCAGCAGGGGCCGGTCCTCGACACCGGACATGACGACCTGCCCGCGTTCGGGCGTCACGTCGATCTGGCGCATCCAGCGGCCCCAGTCTCCGTCCCAAGCCTGTTCAAGCCCTGCCGTCACGGGGTGGCGTTCACCGAGGTCCGTGACCTTGGGGCGATAACCTTCGTCAAAGACGCGTGCAGTGGGGCGCGCGGGCAGGACCTCGGCCAAGGGAGAGCGATAGAGAGAATCCGCCGAGGCGAAATCAGGCCCGGCCGCAATCAGCACCGCCCCGCCCTTGGTCACGTAATCGCGCACGTTGTCGATGTAGAGGGTCGGCAAGATACCCCGCCGCTTGTAGCGATCAAAGATGATCAGATCGAAGTCCTCGATCTTTTCCAGGAACAACTCGCGCGTCGGAAATGCAATCAACGACAGTTCCGAAACCGGAACGCCATCCTGCTTGGACGGCGGACGCAGGATCGTGAAATGCACCAGGTCCACCGAACTGTCCGATTTCAGCAGGTTGCGCCAGGTCCGGCCGCCGGGATGCGGCTCGCCCGACACCAGCAAGACGCGCAACCTGTCGCGCACACCATTCATCTGCACGATCGCGGAATTGTTGCGCCCGGTCAGCTCTCCGTCCTGTTCGGGCGTCGTGAACTGAATGACATTGCGCCCGCCATGATCCAGTTTTACCGGCAGTTCGAAATCCCGCCCGGTTTCGGCGGTCACCCGGATCGGCTCTCCTCCATCAAGTGAAATCGCCACCTCCGCCTGGCCCTGCACGCCTTCGGGGACCGCGCCGTCATCTTCGATCCGAAGCGTCAGCACAACGTCCTCGCCCAAGATCCCGAAGGCCGGTGCATTCTTGACCACCAGGCGGCGGTCCCAATCCTGGGGCGTCCCGCTGAGCAGGAGGTGCAGCGGCGCGGGCAGACCCGGCGCCTGGTCGAGGTCATGCAAACGACCATCCGACAAAAGGATGACACCCGCGATCCGGGCGCGCGGTTCCTCGGCCAGCGCTTCCGACACGGCCGTCATCAGCAATGTGCCGGCGTCGCCCGGGCCATCCCCAACCTCGATCCGGCGCAGTTCGGTATTGGGGCGCGCCGTTATGCGCGCCGCCAGGGTGTTTGCCGCCTCTTGCGTTTGGGCAGCGCGGTCCGCCAGGCGCTGCGATGCGGACCTGTCTTCGACCAGCAGAACGATGTCGGTCAATGGCGCGCGATCTTCCTGCCGCAGAGAGGGGCCGCTGAGCGCAGCCAGAATCAGCGCCCCGGCCAGGCCACGCCAGGCCCACCCAGCCAGACCCCGCCAAAGGGCAAGCAAGGTGCCAGCGCCGACAATCGCCCCAAGCACCACCAGGACCATCCACGGCAGAAGCGGGTTGAATACGATATGGGCCATCATCATTGTCCCAACCTGTCCAGCAGTGCCGGCACATGCACCTGATCGGATTTATAGTTACCGGTCAGGACGTGCATGATCAGGTTCACGCCAAAACGCAAAGCGATCTCTCTCTGACGTTCCCCGGCAAAGCCGCTGCCCACCGGCACCAACGGATTGCCATTGCCATCGACCGCCCAGGCCGAAGCCCAGTCATTTCCCCCGATCACGACCGGCGTCACTCCGTCGTTCAGGTTGCGGAACGGCATACCTTCGATCAGTTCGGCATCGGCAGGCGCCGCTTCGACCCAGATCGTGCCTTGTGCGAAACGGCCCGGAAAGTCCTGCAAAAGGTAGAAGGTTCGCGTCAGGACATGATCCTTCGGGATCGGTTCAAGCGACGGTATATCCAAAGGTCGCGCAATGTCCTGCAACCGCCTTCCCTCGGGGCTGGCCGCGCCAAAGCCTGCGATATCGGCATCTCGGGTGTCAAAGAGGATCATGCCGCCCGTACGCAGGTAACGGTTCAGCTTGGCATAGGCGGCATCTGAGGGGATCGGCTGAGTCGCGCTGATTGGCCAATACAGAAAGGGAAAAAGCGACAGTTCATCGGTTTCGATGTCCACGGCCATCGGCGCAGCAGGTTCGACCGAAGTGCGGAAGAACAAGGTATCCGACAAGCCCTGCAACCCTGCCTGCGCAAGGTCGTCGAGTTGCTGGTTGCCCGTCACCACGTGAGCCAGAACCAGCTCTGCCGTCGCCGCGAGGGCAAAATCATCGTCAGATGCGGCCCCCTGGGCGTGCGCGCCGGGAACGGGCATCAGTAGCGCCACCAGGGCGATTGCCGCGGTCGTGGCGCGCGAGCCGCGCAGCCGACCGGACAGGGAAAGCGAGGCAAGGATATCTGCCAGCAGGACAAGCAGCGCCAGCGCCAGAAGCAGCCCGCCGAGCGGCCTCTCGTCAGGCCGCGCCAGACCTTCGACGGCGACATCGGCAGGCCAGCGCGTGGCGGCAAGTGTGGTTTCGGCGCCGATGACATTGCGGGCGATGCTGCGATCCTCGCTTTGATACAGACCGGGATGCAGGTTCGGCCCGAGAGGCGCCCCCAACAACAACGCCCCATCGACCCCCGGCAGCGTCCCGGCGTTTGAAATCGTGCCAAAGGCGTCTATCACGCGCAGCGGTTGCCAGACAGACCCCTCCAGGTCGCCGGGATCGGGCGTCGCCGTGATGGAGCTGACCGAGAGCCGTTCCATCATCTGAACGAACAAGCCCGAAAGCGGCAGGTTGGACCATTCTGCATTCGCGGTAACATGGAACAGGACCACCTGCCCCTGGTCGATCCGCTTGCGCGTCACCAACGGCGTGCCATCGCTGAGCCGCGCGATCACGCGCGAGGACAGTGTCGGGTCAGGCTGCGCCATCACCTGTGACGATACGGTGACGTCCTGGGGAATTTCGAGGCCGGAAAACGGGCTGTCCTCGTCAAACTGGGCCAGGGTCTTGGGTTCACCCCAGCTCATCGCACCGCCGACATTGCGCCCGCCGGCACGCAGGCGGACGGGCATCAGGGCGTCTTCGGTGTCCCGGCTGACCTCACTGGCAGCAAGACGGGGGCCGGCGAAACGCAACAGAAGTCCACCCTGAGAGACCCAGTCCAGCAGCATCTTTTCCTCGCCATCCGACAAGGTCGCAACGTCGGCAAGCACGATCACATCCGGATTTGCCGGGAGTATGTCGGTCAATGCGCCGTGCAGCAGGTCCGCGCTCGGTTCCAGCGCCTTTTCCAGGTAATGAAGCGGCGACAGCAGCTCCAACCCCTCGCGATCGTCACGGCCAGCGATCAGCGCCACCTCTCGCCGTCGCAGGCCATCATCCGTCAGGGACACGGCCCCTGCCGAACGTTCGCCGGCAATCGAAAAGTGCGTAAGGCGGGCGCGCAACTCCGCCGGCAGCGCCAGATCCTTGTCTGCCACGGCCTGTCCGGCGGCGAAGGTCACCTCGGCCGCCTCCAGAACCCGCATCGTACCCGCGGGATCGCGCCCATGCGCCTGCACCGAAATCACATGCGGCGCGTCCAGATCGTGACCCGTGCGAATGGCCGTCAGCCTGACCGCTCCGTCCTGGAACCCGCTGGGGCGCAAGGCAACGACATCCTGGCCTGTTTCAAGCACCCGGACCGGACCTTTGGCACGCACGACGTCCAGCACCTCGGCGCGACCAGGCCGATCCAGCCCATCAGAAACCCATACCGTTTCAAATCCGCGATCCACCGCCTTCAACTGATCGATCAGGCTGGCCATGGCGGGAGTGTCGGCAGGCGCGGGCTCCCACGCCTCGGGCGCGAGGCCCGGCAGGCGCGTCAGCCAGGTTTCCGCGGTCTGAAACATCGGTGCCTCAGGGGTGGTCAGGCGCACCACGGCGGTCGGGCGGCCCGCGCGCATCGCTTCGTTCAACAGTGTCTCGATGGCGTTTTCCTTGCGCGGCCATTCGCTGGCCGACGCCCAGCTGCCATCTAGCAGGATCAGCAAGGGCCCCGATGTGTCCTGCCGGTTCTGCGCCGGGTTCAGCACTGGCCCGGCAAGGCCGATGATCACCGCAGCCACGGCCAGCATCCGCAACAGCAGCAGCCACCAGGGCGTGCGGTCGCTGACGCTTTCATTGTCCTTTAGCCCCAGCAGCAGCGCCACGCCGGGAAACCGGCGGCGCACAGGGGCGGGCGGCACCGCACGCAACAAAACCCACAGGATCGGCAAAGCTGCAAGGGCGATCAGCAGCCAGGGCGCGGCGAAACCGATGGGGCCAAGACTCATTACGCGGTTCCCCTGTCGAGTGCCTGCCAGATCCACAGCAGGGCGGATTGTGCCGAGGCTTCGGTGTGATGGGTGCTGAATTGCCAGCCGGTCGCACGGCAAAGTGCGCTCAGGGCATCCTTACGCTCGGCCAGACGGGTCAGGTAGCGGTCGCGCAGGTCATTGGCTTTCAGCGTTTCATGGGCCACGGACCCGCCGACACTCTCGAAAATGGTGCGGCCCTGGAACGGGAAAGCCTCTTCGATCGGGTCGAGGACCTGCAGCAATACGCCGCGAATGCCTCGGTCAGCCGCCTTTGTCAGGGCCTGCGTCAATTGATCCGTTGGACCCAGGAAATCCGACACAAACAGCGCCCGGGTATTGGGTATCATCGCGCGATGCTCGGGAACCCCGAAATCCCCCTGCGACGGAAGGGAAAAGAATTCGGCAAGCCGCAGGATCTGGTTGTTGCCACGGCGCGGTGGCAGGGTCGTGCCTGTCAGCCCCACGCGTTCCCCGCCGCGCACCAGCAGAATCGCTGTTGCCAATGCCAGGCTACGGGCGCGGTCGCCCTTTTGCGGCAGGGTCTTAGATGACGTGAACTGCATCGACGCGGACTGGTCCACCCAGAGCATGACGCTCTGCGCGATCTGCCACTCTCGCTCACGCACGAATCGTTCGTCCGAGCGAGCCGAGCGGCGCCAATCGATCATCCGGCGCGGGTCGCCCGGTTGCACGGGGCGATATTGCCAGAAATCATCGCCCAGTCCGGCCCGTCGCCGCCCGTGATCGCCCAGCAGCACCGTCCCGGCGAGCTGTTCGGCGCGCGCCAGAAGCGGAGGAAACTTCGCAGCTTCCTCCTCGGCCCGATGGCGAAGGGCGGCAGGTGTCCTCACGCGGCTGCCTCGATCCCCGAAACACTGGTGGCGACATCCGCGATCAGCCCGCGAAGATCATCGCCGCGCGCGCGGGCGGCAAAGTTGAGGCCCATGCGATGCGACAGCACGGGCCGCGCCATGGCCAGCACATCCTCGGGCGACGGGGCAAGACGCCCCTGCAACATGGCGCGCGCGCGGACCGTCAGCATCAGGGCCTGCGCGGCGCGGGGCCCAGGACCCCAGGAAACCGTCTCGCGCACGCGGGCCGAGGCCGAGGGATCGTCAGGGCGGCAGGCCCGCACCAGGTCCAGGATCATTTCGACAATGCTGTCGCCCACCGGCATCCGACGCAAGAGTGTCTGCGCCTCCAGCAATTCCGATGCAGTAAACACCGCGTGGGCCTCGGTTTCGGTGGCGCCGGTGGTTGAAAGGAGAATCGCCCGCTCTGTATCGCGATCAGGATAATCCACGTCGATCTTCACGAGGAAACGGTCAAGCTGTGCCTCGGGCAGCGGATAGGTGCCTTCCTGCTCGATCGGGTTCTGCGTGGCGAGGACGTGGAACGGCATTCCGAGGGGGCGATCCTCGCCCGCGACCGTGACCATCTTTTCCTGCATTGCCTGGAGCAGCGCCGACTGCGTGCGTGGCGATGCACGGTTGATTTCATCAGCCATAAGCAACTGGCAGAACACCGGCCCAGACAGAAACCGGAAGCTGCGCGAGCCGTCTGCCGCGGTCTCAAGCACCTCGGAACCAAGGATATCTGCGGGCATCAAGTCCGGCGTGAACTGGATGCGGCTGCCGTCCAACCCCATGACGGTCGACAAGGTTTCGACCAGCCGCGTCTTGCCCAGTCCGGGAAGGCCGATGAGCAGAGCATGCCCGCCGCACAACAAGGCCGACAATGTCAGGTCGACGACCGCCTCCTGGCCGACGAACCGCTGGGTGATGGAGGCTTTGGCCTGCGCCAGCTTTTCCTCGACCGCTTCGATGGCAATCACGAGGTCATCTGCATCTGTCATGGCAAAAACTCCTGTTCGACCTATATCTTGTTTAACGAACTGTACTCACGAGATGGTTAACGGCCAATTCATGCTCACACAAAATACCGTGAAAGTGACAGCAGAGAGTATCCTTGCCTCTGCAAAAGCAGCCAAGGGACGCGGACTTCCGCCTGTTCACGCCTGGAACCCGGAATTTTGCGGCGATCTGGATATGCGTATCGCACGCGATGGCACATGGTTCTATCTGGGAACGCCCATCGGTCGACCTGAGCTGGTGCGCCTGTTCTCGACCATCCTGCGCAAGGATGGGGATCAATACTTCCTCGTCACGCCGGTCGAAAAAGTTGGTATCACGGTTGAGGATGCGCCATTCGTTGCCGTCGATTTCGACGTGGAGGGCACGGGCGAGACGCAATCTCTGACCTTCCTGACCAATGTAGCGGACAAGGCCGCTGCCGGGCCGGATCACCCGATCAGGGTTGTCCGCGACCCGGAGACGGGCGAGCCATCGCCCTATGTGCTGGTGCGCGACAGGCTGGAGGCGTTGATTGATCGCAAGAGTTTCTACCGCCTCGTCGATCTGGGCGACACCTGCGAAAGTGAGGGGCAGGACTGGTTCGGGGTCTGGTCCGGCGGCACGTTTTTCCCGATTATTCCGGCGGACGAGTTGACCGCGCCCTAGGCCGCACGCATCCTGATTCCAGACGGTCGGGCCCCTTGGGCCTTGCGCGGAAGGGGGATGAACCATGCCGAAATTCGCAGCCAGCCTGACGACGCTGTTTACCGAAATTCCCATGCAAAAAAGGGTCTTGGCGGCAGCCGAGGCCGGGTTCGAGGCGGTCGAGATCCCGTTCCCCTATGACACGCCCGCGCAGGACATCCGCAATGCCCTGGGCTTTGCGAACCTGCCGCTGGTCCTGATCAATGCGCCACCGCCCAACTACACGGGTGGCACGGCGGGGTTCGCCGCGATTGTCGGCGCGCAGGAGAGGTTCCGGCATGATTTCCGGCGCGCGTTGCGCTATGCGCAGACGTTGAAAGCCAGGCATATCCACGTCATGTCCGGGGCCGCGTGGGGCGACCAGGCCTTTGATACCATGGTTGAAAACCTCAGATGGGCCTGCGCCTTCGCACCAGAACAGAGCCTGACCATCGAACCGATGAATGCGACCGACCTGCCCGGCTATTTCCTGTGCGATTTCGAGCGTGGTGCGGGGGTCATCGCGGCGGTTGGCGCAGAAAACCTCGGGCTGCAATTCGACACCTACCATGCCCATATGATCACCGGTAACGTACTGGAAAGCTGGGATAAATATGGCGGTCTGGCGCATCATGTGCAGATTGCCGGGCCGCAGGGCCAGCATGAGCCCGAGCAGGGAGAGATCGATTTCCGCAGCTTTTTCGCCCGCCTCGATGCCAGCGGCTATGACGGCTGGGTCGGTGCCGACTATCGACCACGCGGCAGGACCCAGGACGGACTGGGCTGGCTTGCCGATGCGCAGGCGGGACTCGGGGCGTTCAAACGGCCCGCCTGACGTCTGCGATTGGGGCGATGACGCCCCCTGCTGACCCGGATTCAGGAACGTCGGTATTTGAGCGGTATCTGGGCGGTAACTAGGCGGTTTTTGCGCCGCTGAAACCTTTACGAACAATGACTTGGTGCGCACGTTGCCACGTCGGTATCCGGCACCGCCATGCGCCGCGAAAGGTGGCGTCGCGGGCTGGCCGAAGCGTGGCCGCCGACGCCGGGTTGAGCGGCCTTTCACAACCCCGACGAGGAGCCTCGATCAGGCCGACCAGAGGGGGAGACCGATTTGCCCGGGCGGCGGGCCACGCGCCTGTGCCGTATGTCAGTGACCGATCAGGGGGGCGTCGTTGCAGGCATTCGTCGGCTCCTCAAGCTCGATCGTGACATGGGTCAGGCCAAAGGACTCGGACAGGCATTGCTTGATCGCCGCGCGGGTATCTGCGCCGCCGGAAGGGGCCGCGAAGGCGTCGGGGGTCAGAACGACATGCGCCTCGAGCGCGACTTCGCCTTCCTGCATCTGCCACAGGTGCAGGTGGTGGACCGAGGCGACGCCGGGCACGGTGCCGAGCTGCGCCGTCACATCGCCCACGGTCGGGGTTTCGGGACTGCCCAGCATCAGCAGGCGGATCACAGGCGTAATCTCGCTGCCGGCGTGCCACAGGATATAGGCTGAGATGGCGATGGTGACGATGGGATCGACCAGCGTCCAGTCATACAGCAGGATCACCGTACCGGCGACAATCACCGCAACCGAGCCGAGCGCATCAGCCACGTTGTGCAGAAAGGCCGCCCGCATGTTCACGCTGTCACGGGACAGGCGCAGCACCAGCAGCGCGGTGATGGTGTCGATGACCAGCGCGACGGCGGCGACGATGACAACCATCCATCCCGCCACATCGCGCGGTTCAAAGAATCGCTGCACGCCTTCGGCTGCGAGGAACAGGGCGATGACAATCAGCGTGGTATAGTTGATCAGGGCGGCGACGACTTCGGCCCGGCCATAGCCGAAGGTCATGCCGGCATCCGCCGGGCGGCGGGCAATGCGGCGCGCCAGATAGGCGATCACCAGCGACAGGGCGTCCGACAGGTTATGCACCGCATCCGCGATCAGGGCCAGGGAACCGGACAAGATACCGGCGATGATCTGAACGACCGTCAGCAGGATGTTGACGGCGACGGCCCATGCAACGCGGCGGTCCCCGACAAGATCCGGATCGGTATGATGATGCCCGGCGTGGGAGTGGCCCGCGTGGGAGTGACCTTGGGGGCTGTCGTGGTGCGAATGATCATGCGGCATATTGCGTCTTTCGTAAGGGTTTGTCGGGGCTGGCCCCCAGGTTGCCCTTAATCTAGGATCTCTAGTCACTAGAGCTTCAAGAGGAGATTTCACAATGTTTTCCATCGGAGCCCTGTCCCGGCAGACCGGGGTGAAAGTGCCGACGATTCGCTATTACGAACAGGCCGGGCTGTTGCCGGAGGGCGAGAGGACGGCGGGCAATCAGCGCCGCTATGGTCGCGCCGGGTTGGACCGGCTGCATTTCATTCGCCATGCCCGCGACCTGGGCCTGCCACTGGAGGCGATCCGGCATCTGCTGGAGCTGAGCGACAAGGGGCGTGACTGCCACGGCGCCCATGAGATTGCGCGCGACCATCTGGCCGACGTGCGGTCGCGCATCACCCGGTTGAAACGGCTGGAAACCGAGCTGGAGCGCCTGGCCGCCACCTGTGACCATGCCCCGGGAGAGCCTTGCGGGCTGATCGAGGCGCTTGGCGACCACGGGCAGTGCAGCGGCGCGCATTAGGCCCGCGATTCGGCACATCTCCGGCCCGCCCCGCCGCGCAGGGGGCGCGATGCAATCGCGGGCCCTGTTCGCGGAGAGGGTATTAGCGGGGGCGGGTTTGCAGGGCCGGGTTTGCGGGGGCCGGGCGCTAGTGCGCCTCGGCCCAGCTCTTGCCCTTGCCCGCATCGACGACCAGCGGCACGTCGATGTGCACTGCCGGATCGGCGGCATTTTCCATGACGCGGCGGGCGACCTCGGCCACCTCGTCAGCGGCGCTTTCGTCGACCTCGAACACCAGTTCATCGTGGACCTGCAACAGCATCTTGGCGGGCAGGTCGGCGATGGCGTCGGGCATCCGGATCATGGCGCGGCGGATGATGTCGGCGGCAGTGCCCTGGATCGGCGCGTTGATGGCGGCGCGCTTGGCGAAGCCGGCGCGAGGGCCGCTGGCGGCGATTTCGGGCGTGTGGATGCGACGGCCGAACAGGGTTTCGACAAAGAGGTGTTCCTTGGCGAAGGCGGTCGTGGCCTCCATGTATTCCTTGATGCCGGGGAAGCGTTCGAAGTAGCGGTCGATGAAGCCCTGAGCTTCGGCGCGCGGAATGCGCAGGTTTCGCGCCAGGCCAAAGCCCGAGATGCCGTAGATGACGCCGAAGTTGATCGCCTTGGCCTGACGGCGCACGTCCGACGTCATGTCTTCGAGCGGGACGCCGAACATCTCGGACGCGGTGGCGGCGTGAATGTCCTGGCCTTCGTGGAAGGCCTGTTTCAGCGCGTCGATGCCGGCGGTATGGGCCAGGATGCGCAATTCGATCTGGGAATAGTCGAGCGACAGCAGCACCTTGCCTTCGGGGGCGACGAAAGCCTCGCGGATGCGGCGGCCTTCCTCGGAGCGCACGGGGATGTTTTGCAGGTTCGGGTCGGTCGAGGCCAGGCGCCCGGTGTTGGCGCCGGTCTGGACATAGGAGGTATGAACGCGGCCCGTTTCGGGATTGATGTGTTCCTGAAGCGCGTCGGTATAGGTCGATTTCAGTTTGCTGAGCTGGCGCCAGTCGAGGATGCGGCCCGGCAGGTCATGTTCGGTCGCGAGGTCTTCGAGGATATCCGCGCCGGTGGCATAGGCGCCGGTCTTGCCCTTCTTGCCGCCGGGCAGGGACATCTTGTCGAACAGGATCTCGCCCAGCTGCTTGGGCGAGCCGACGTTGAAGGTTTCGCCCGCGAGGTCGTGAATTTCGGATTCGAGTGCGGCCATCTTTTGGGAAAAGGCATTGGACATCCGCGAGAGCGTGTCGCGGTCGACCTGGATGCCGTGCATTTCCATCTGCGCCAGCACGGGCGAGAGGGGGCGTTCGAGGGTTTCGTACACCGTCGCGACCTTTTCGCGGTGCAGGCGGGGTTTCAGCTGCTGCCAGAGGCGCAGCGTGACATCGGCGTCCTCGGCGGCGTATTTCGCGGCCTTGTCGATGGCGACCCGGTCGAAGGTGATCTGGGATTTGCCCGACCCGATCAGCTCCTTGATCGGGATCGGGGTGTGGCCGAGGTAGCGTTCGGACAGCGCGTCCATGCCGTGATTGTGCAGGCCCGCATTCAGGGCGTAGCTGATCAGCATCGTGTCGTCGTAGGGGGCGACGGTGATGCCGTAGCGGCGCAGGATCTTGGCATCGTATTTCATGTTCTGCCCGATCTTGAGGACTGAGGCGTCCTCAAGCAGCGGTTTCAGCATGTCGAGCGCCGTGTTGAGGGGCATCTGGCCATCGGCCAGCGTGTCGGAGGCAAAGAGGCCCTCTCCTCCGTCCTCGGCCTTGTGACCGACGGGGACATAGCAGGCATGGCCGGCGTCGATGCAGAGGCAGAACCCGACCAGGTCCGCGACCATTTCGTCCAGCCCCGTGGTTTCGGTGTCGAGCGCGAGGTGGCCGCGTTCGTAGGCGCGGTCGATCCAGGATTGCAGCGCGGCGGCGTCGGTGACGATCTCGTACCGGCTGTCGTCGATCGCGGGCGCTTCGGGCATATCCGCCGCGGCAGCCGAGGGCGCGGGTTCGGTGATTTCAGGGGCCTCGGCGCCGAGGTGTTCGGCGACCCGGCGCGACAGGGTGCGGAATTCCATCTCGGCCAGGAAGGGCAAGAGGACCTCGGGGTCGGGGTCGCGCACCTCGAGGTCGTCGAGGGTGAATTCGAGCGGCGTATCGCAATCGAGCTGGACCAGCTTCTTGGACAGTTCGATCTGTTCGCGGAAGTCGATCAGGGTCTGGCGACGCTTGGGCTGCTTGATTTCCCCGGCGCGATCCAGAAGGTCTTCGAGCGAGCCGTATTCGTTGATCAGCAGGGCCGCCGTCTTGATGCCGATGCCGGGGGCACCGGGGACGTTGTCGACGCTGTCGCCCGCCAGGGCCTGCACGTCGACGACGCGGTCGGGCTTGACGCCGAACTTGGCCTCGACCCCCTCGACATCGATGCGCAGGTTCTTCATCGCGTCGAGCATTTCAACCCCGCCGCCGACCAGCTGCATCAGATCCTTGTCGGACGAGATGATGGTGACACGCCCGCCTGCCTCGCGTGCCTGGCAGGCAAGGGTGGCAATGATGTCATCGGCCTCGAATCCCTCGATCTCCTTGCAGGCGATGTTGAAGGCTTCGGTCGCGCGGCGGGTCAGCGGCATCTGCGGGCGCAGATCCTCGGGCATGGCGTCGCGGTTCGCCTTGTAGAGATCATAGAGATCGTTGCGGAAGGTATGGCTGCCCTTGTCGAAGATCACCGCGACATGGGTGGGCGCGTCGGGACCGGTGTTTCCCTCGACATAGCGGTGCAGCATGTTGCAGAACCCCGCGACCGCGCCGATCGGCGCGCCATCGGATTTGCGGGTCAGCGGCGGCAGGGCGTGGTAGGCGCGAAAGATGAAGGCCGAGCCATCGATCAGGTGAAGATGGCAGCCCGTGCCGAATTGTGTGCTCATGTTGCGCCTCCGGATGTTGCGGAGACCGTAATGCCACGAAGACCGCGGAGTCGCCAGCGTGCATCAACCGCCCTTGCCGCGACGGCCGCGCCCCCGACCGGCGAATGTGTCGGGACAAGGGGGCAATCCGGGGGCAAGGGAGGGGGGCGCTGCCCCCCGCGCCGGGGCGGCGCCCCCCCGGGGTATTTCCCGCCAGATGATGAAGAGCGCGCGGCGAAGACGGACCGACGGTGAGTTTAGGCGCGCCGGGCCGTGGGTGCGTGCGGGCCTAGTGACTGGGCCTAGTGGCTGGGCGCGTCGGGGGTGCCGTGGTCCTTGAGGACATATTTCGCGTCGCAATAGCCGCATTCGACGAAGCCGGTGTCGTCGGGGATGGTGAGCCAGACGCGCGGGTGACCGAGCGCCCCTTCGCCGCCGTCACAGGCGACCTTGTGGCTATCGACGATCCTGGTTTCCGGTGCTTCGATCGGCATGGGCTGTCCCTTTGCGAATGGCTGAGCTGCTGTGCTGGAATTACCGCGAAACAAGGCTCCGTGGCAAGCGGTGAGGCAGGCGGGCGCCGCGGCGCCGGTCAGGCCTGAGGCGCGACCATGCGGCCCATGTTGCGACCGGCCAGGATATGCAGGTGGAAATGCGGCACCTCCTGCACGCCATCGGGGCCGGCGTTCGAGATATAGCGCGCGCCGGTGTCCGGGGTGATCCCGGCGTCGGCGCAGATGCGCGCGACGGTGCGGTTGAAATCGACGATCTCGGCGTCGCTCGCCTCGGCTGCGAAATGGTCATAGGTCACGTAGGGGCCCTTGGGGATGACCAAGACATGAGTCGGGGCCTGCGGGCGGATGTCCGCGAAGGCCAGGGTGTGATCGGTTTCGAGAACGGTGTTGTTGGGAATTTCACCGCGCAGGATTTTCGCGAAGATGTTCTGGTCGTCGTAGGAATAGGTCAAGGTTTACCTCGGGTTGGCAGGGGTCGGGTGCGGGTCAGGACGGGCCTCAGTCCGTGAACAGGTGGTCGAGCGCCACGATATCATGTGCGGTGGCCAGTGGCACGCCCAGGAATCCGGCGACCGCGGGGGCATTTTCCGCCGCTGCCTGCTGTTCGCGGATGCGGTAGAGATTTTCGAAATCGCTGTCGCGGATCTGATCGGATTCGAAGGTCATGTCGTGGCGGATGGTGGGCAGCAGGCGCGCCAGGGTTTCGGGCGGCGTGCGTTCGCCCGCGAGACCGACGCGCCGGGCGTGGCCGGTGAGATAATCGTCGCTAAAGGCGCAGTCGATTTCGAGCAGGCGGGTCTGGGCGCGATCACTGCAGAAGTCGTGCAGCAGGTCGAGGCCGGAGGGATCCATGCAGACGACCATGCGGTCCGTCTTGTGATAATCGAACAGCATCCGCATCAGCGCGCGTCGGTGGCGGGTGCGTTTTTCCAGGTTGGTCTGGATGCCGCCGAGGTCGGGCAGCGGCGTGTGGTCTTCGTGAAACAGGTAATCGACGCAGTGCAGGCCGGTCACCTGGCGGATCTGGTCGACCAGCCGCTTTGCGACGTGCCATTTCTTGCAGATCACGATCATCAGCTGGCGTTCCCGTCCCAGCGAGCTTTCGGTTTCCCAGAAGCGGGTGGCAAAGCGGCGCCCGACGCGGCCGCGCCCCGAGAGGAACCGGAACAGCGAGCGCCCCTCGTTCGAGATCTGGAAATCGACACCGCGGGCGGCGTAGAGCTGACCCAGGCGGCGCTTCATTTCATGCGCCTGGGGGCTGATCTTGCGGGCAAAGAGGTAATCCTGGCCAAGCAGCAGGTCGTAGTGGTCGTTGTAGAAGGTGACCGGCATGCCGTAGTCGGTGAACAGCAGGAACGTCAGGGTGCGGGCGCTGATTTCGGTTTCCGGCACCAGGTGGCGCACGAGGGTCTGGAAGAACGTCTCGTCCGGGATCCAGGTGCGGCGGAAAAAGCGCATCACGTCGCGGCGGGTGCGGCAAAAATCGAGGATCGCCTCGATCGTGCGGCGGCGCAGGCACCACCACTGGGAGCCGATCTGGATCTGCAGGTCCGCCGGGATGCTGCGCGCCAGACCGAAGCGCCGTTGAAAGGCGATGGATCTGTAGAAAAGACGCTTGTTCTTTCGCTCGTTGAAGGGGTGCCGGTAGATCAGCCGTTCTTCCTTGATGCCGGTCTTGATCCAGCCCGAGCTGTGGAAATCGAAACTTTCGATATAATCCACCTCGTCGCGGTCAAGGACATCATGGGCGTATTCGGCGGATTTGATCGCCATGCAGTCGCCGGAGACCATGTAGAAATGCGTCGCACGCGGAAAGGCGTCGACGGCGGCCTGCACGGCGTGGAGCGTGGCCTGCACCAGGCTCCATTCGCCCCATCCGCACTTGGCCCGCTTGTGCGCAAAGACGACACGGGGATTGTCGTGGAGCGCGGCGCGAATGCGCTGATAGTCCGCCGGACTGGCACGGGCGTCGAAATGAATCGACATGTAGTCGCCCACCGCTGTCAGCCGCTGCGCCTGATCTATGATGGCCTCAGGATCCTTGTGGCACAACAATATGAATGCAATGGTCGCCATTGGCGAAACGTTAAGCCTTTCGACTGCATCAAGGTAGCCAAGTTTATGCGGCAACTTGGGTGCAAAAAACAGGCCTTGTTTGGGTTTTGCTGCACTATGGTCAAAGGGGCCGGAACGGGAGACGAGACCGGAACTGGCCGCGCGCCGGATCTGGCGGTGAGATCGGAGACTGGGTGAATGGGTTTTCCCGGAACATGGATGACGGAGAGCGAGAGCGTGATCTATCGCGTGGTGCCCAAGTGCGCCTGCTCGACCATCGGACAGATCCTGTATTATTCCGACCACGGACAATTCTTTGACGGGGACATCCATGATGCCACGGGCGGCCTGCACAAATGGGCGCTGGAGGCGAGCCAGCCCCTGATCGAGGGCAATGCAAGGGCGCACAAGAGCTTTGCCTTTACCTGCGTGCGCAATCCCTACACGCGCATCCTGTCCTCCTTTTTCGACAAGATCTGCGGCATCCAACGCAACGGCAGCCGCTATCGGGGCAACCTGGTGCCGATGCTGACCCAGAAATACGGCATCGAGGTTGGCGGCGCCGATGGCACCGAAACGTTTGACCAGATTGCCAGTTTTCGACGGTTTCTGCTGTTTGCACGCGACACGATCCGCTGGCGGCGCCCGATGGACCCCGATATCCACTGGTCGGCCATGTCGGGGCATGTCTCGACCTATATCGTCAACGGCGGGCGCTATGACGCGATCTTGTGGACCGAGGCGTTCAACGATGGCATGGGCAAGGTACTGGACCACATCAAGACCCCGCATCCCGTCGACCTGGCCACGATCCCGCGTTTCAACGAAAGCGAAGGGCATGGCCCGAAACGCCTGCACCCGGTCGAGGATTATTTTGACGATCTGTCGATGCACCTGGTGTACGAGATCTACAAACGCGATTTCGACATGTTCAAATACGACGCGCACGACCCGTCCAACAAGATGCCGGTGGGCGAGATCGACCTGGACGAGGTGCACGCGAAGCTGGGGGAGTAGGGCGGCCATGCGCGCCGCCCCCCCCTCACCCGTCGCCGGAAGCCAGCCCCCCCCGACACCGGCCAAGAATAGTCTGGCCGCAACCGCAAGACGATCGGCCTTGCCATGGCTCAGGCGGGTCGCACCGCCCTGAAAGGCCTGGTCCACCGGGTCACCGCCGCAAGCAAGGGCTTTTCGAGGCATAGATACGTCCCGACGCCCGCAGCGACCCCCAGCGTGACCATGATCAGCAGCGCAATCCAGGGATGGTTCGGCACGAACGGCGAGGCCAGCCGTACCGAGAAGTGAAACGACAGCAGGTGCACAAGGTAGATGGAGAAACTGGCATCGCCAATCAGCTCGAGCCCCGGAAATCGCCTTGGGGTGCCCGACGCGGCGAAAATCGCGCAGGCCGAGACGGCCCCATAGATCAAGGTTCGCGCCGCGCTGGACAGGCCCGGCAGGTTGAACAGCACGATCGGGGCGACGATCAAAGCCACAACCGAGACCGCAAACGCCCCGGTGGTATCGCGCATCCCCTTCGCCCGCAGGTAGAGCGCCGCCACACCGACGCCCATGGGAAACAGCAGGTTGAGATTGCCGGCCAGCACGTATTTCAGGGTCGCAACGCCAGAGTAATCGGGGCTCTGACGCACTGTGAAAGCCAGGCAGCTTAGTGCCCAGATCGCCAGAAGGACGTAAAAGGCGCGGCTGGAAAAGAAGAAGCACGCAAAAACGAGATAGAAGAAAAGCTCGTGCCTCAGCGTCCAGATGACCACCGGCAAGGGGCGCTCGACCGCGGGTATGATCAGCGCCGAGCTTAGCCAGGTCAGGACTGAATGGGTTTCATTCGTCACACCCACCGCGTTCAGGACGACCAGGAACGCGAACCAAAGCGAGACGACCATGAAGGTGATCGGAAAGATCCTGACAAAGCGCTTGAGCGCGTAGTTCTGAAGCGAGACCGGCCCCTTTTCGTCAGCGGCGTGGATGAAATATATGATGAACCCGCTCAGAACGAAGAACAATTCGACACCGCGCGTCCCAAGGTCCAGGTCCTCGACCCGGGTCAGGGTCGGGTTCTGCCTGGCCAGCCAGCTGGAGGCGTGATGAACAACGACGCCCGTCGCGGCGAGTCCCCTGAGCACCTGCAATCCGGCCAAGTGCCTTTTCATGTAACCACCTGATTAAAAAGGAAAAGCACCTAAGCGTGGTGAGCGTGTCGCCGGCATGTCAAGTCAAAGCCGCACCGCGATCCGCCTCTTTGGATTGCCCGCACAAAGATGCCGCGAAACCCGCCTGCTTGAACGCGGATGCCCATTTTCGCGCCCCCTCGGCAATCCCCGGGCCGCACAAAAAAAGCCCCACCGCAAGCGGCAGGGCCCAGTGCGCACCCTGCGTAAGACGCAGCGGTACAGGCGGCTGTGGTTTGGAGGGTACCCCGCGCGGGACCGGGTCAGGCGCGGGGCGAATTTCGCAGTGACGTCAGATCATCTCGGCACGAATCTGCTGGCGCAGCAGGTCGATCGGGATGGTCTGGCCATCTTTCTTGAAGCACCAGTAAGTCCAGCCATTGCAGGAAGGTGCACCTTCCAACGCGGCGCCCACCTGGTGGATCGAGCCCTTGACGTCATCGCCGATCAGCGTGCCATCGGCGCGGACCTTGGCCTTGTGACGGCCATTCATGCTCCACAGTTCCTCGCCCGGACGCAACATGCCGCGTTCGACCAGCTGGCCAAAGGGCACGCGCGGCTCTGCGCGTTTGGAGGCCGAGACCTCAAGCGTTTCACGGTCGAACTTGCGCACCCGTGCCAGACGCTTTTCCGCGACCTTGCGATAGGACTCTTCACGCTCGATCCCGATGAAATCACGGCCCAGCATCTTGGCGACCGCGCCGGTGGTGCCGGTGCCGAAGAACGGGTCGAGAACGACATCGCCGGGGTTGGTGGAGCCGACAAGAATGCGGTGCAGCAGCGATTGCGGTTTCTGCGTCGGATGCGCCTTGTCGCCGTTGTCGTCCTTGAGCCGCTCGTGACCATTGCAGATCGGCAGCACCCAGTCGGATCGCATCTGCACGCCTTCGTTCAGCGATTTCAGCGCCTCGTAGTTGAAGGTGTACTTTGCCCCTTCGGATTTCGAGGCCCAGATCATCGTTTCATGCGCGTTGGTAAAGCGTTTGCCGCGAAAGTTCGGCATCGGGTTCGACTTGCGCCAGACCACGTCATTCAGGATCCAGTAGCCTTCGTTCTGAAGCGCGGCCCCGACCCGGAAGATGTTGTGATACGACCCGATCACCCAGATTGCGCCGTTCGGTTTCAGGATCCGGCGCGCAGCCTTGAGCCAGTCCCGCGTGAACCGATCATAGGTTTCAAAGCTGGCGAACTGGTCCCAGGCGTCGTCAACGGCGTCGACCTTGGAATTGTCCGGCCGGTGCAGATCGCCCCGCAGTTGCAGGTTATAGGGGGGATCCGCAAAAATCAGGTCGATGGAATTTTCGGGAAGGCTGTTCATTGCCTCCACGCAGTCACCATCAAGAATCGAGTTCAGTGGGAGCATTTGCGCCCCCTTTACCTTGGTTTTCATCATTGCTCTGCCTCGTTACGGCGCGATTTTCGCGCTCGTTGTTATGGCTAAATGATGAGTCAAAGCAGAATCGGGGTCAATTTGTTTATTTGATTCAGGGGGTTAGTTTTAGTCTCGACACAATATATTGCGCACGGGGGCGAAGCTGCGCCTATGATGTGGGGTCACACCCAAATCCTGTAGGGCCGCCTTGTGTTGTTTCGTAGGATAGCCTGCGTTGCGTTCCCAGCCGTAGCCGGGAAAGTGTTGCGCCAAATCCCACATGATGTGGTCGCGGGCAATTTTCGCCATGATCGACGCCGCCGCGATGGAGAGGGAGCGCGCATCACCCTTCACCAGCGCCGTCGCGGGAAGGTTGAGACCGACGGGAATCCGGTTGCCATCGATCAGCACATGGTCGGGGCGCAGCGCCAGCCCCTGAACGGCGCGGCGCATCGCAAGGTGGCTGGCCTGGAGGATGTTGATCTCGTCGATCTCCTCGACCGAGGCATGGGCAACAGAAACCACGGCACAATCGCGCAGCAGCGCATAGACATCCTGCCGCCGTTTCAGACCCAGCTTCTTGGAATCGTTGATGCCATCGGGGATGCGCGCGGGGTCGAGGATGACGGCGGCGGCCGTGACCGGCCCGGCCAGCGGCCCGCGCCCGACCTCGTCCACCCCGGCGACATGCAGGGCTCCGGTCGCGCGGGCCTGCGTCTCGTAATGGAAATCGGGTTTGGGCGGCAACTGGATCATGGTCCGTGTTTTGATCAGAGGCCGGGCGCACACGCAAGATCTCGCACCATGTGTCGCACGAACGAGTGGGGAGGCGCGGCGGCGCCTCCCCACGATCATCCCGGCAGGAGATCTGCCCGGACAGTCATGGACCTGTCCATGGGCACTTGCCGGGATGGCCCGCGCGCCGCTTGGGGATATGTCAAACGGCGCGCGGTAACCGGGTGTCTCAGGAGGCCTGCCAGCCGTTCTGCTGCATGCAGACCTGGCGATAGATGTAGCGCGGCCCCTGGCGGCTGGAGGTTTCCTGCAGGCACGATTGCGGCAGACGCGTCGGGATCGACGCGTAGTCACGCGCACAGGCCGCCGAATACCCCTTGGCGCGGTAGCCATCGACATAGGTCATGACCAGGCAGTGGCTGGGCACGGCCATCACCGGGCGCGGCTGGTAACGCGGGTACGTCGGCCGCGAATCGTAGGCACGGCCCGGGCGATGATCATCGCGGCCCCGGTCACGGTCGTGCCGACGGTCATCGCGCCAATCCGGCTGCGGACGCGGGGGGTCACGCCGGGCCTGCTGCGTCTTGCGGTTGTTTTCATTGATCGCGTTTCCAATGATGAACAACGCCGTGGCACCGACGAACAGCTTTGCCAGATCCTCGTTCTTGGCCTGGACCGGTGTGGCGATCAGGGTGCTCATCGCCAGGGCGGCTGCGGCCAGCGTGGTAGTGAACTTGCGGGTTTTGCTCAGGAACATTGTTCAGTCCTCTCTCGGGGGGCGGTGATCCGGTGCGGACTCACCTGGGGTGGGGCGCCGGGCACAGGCTCCGGGCTTGATGTCCCGACACTGGCCCTGCCCCCCTTCGCCGCACAATAACGGCGCGTGGTTATCCGATAACACGCCCGCAACCACTGCGCCGTGGCGGGCGGCTTCGCTCTGTTATTGAATGGCAGCAGCAGTTCGCCCAAGGTCAGCGCATGACACGCACACATCCTCTCTCGCCGATTCCAATGGTGATGGCCCTCGGGCTGTCGCTGATCGCGGCCTTCGCCGTGCCGGCCACGGCTGCCGGCGCCTGCTATGCCGATTACAAGGCCAAGCGCGACAAACCCTATGAACTGCACTACGGGGTCATGCAGGTGTCGACCTGCGACAAGCAGCAGGCCGCCGACGAAGCCCGCAGCAGGCTTGCGCGCAACGGCTGGACATTGCTGAATATCGTCTCGGTTTTCGACGACACCGGATTGGCAGGCAGGAAAAGTGATGCAGGACCCTATTATCTTCGCTTCTGACCTCAGGCGCAGCGGCACCCGTGCCGTCGTTATCGGTCTGGGGGCGGTCGTGGCGGTCCTTTTGCTGGCGGCGGTGTTTCTGTTCGTGAACCTGCCCGACGCCAATGCCTTCAACACCCGGGTCGAACGGATCTTCGTGGACAACGACCTGACCACGCTGGCCGAGGTCAAGCTGCTGAACATCCTCGCCCTGTCCGGCACGGCGTTTTCGGAAACGCTGGCCAGCTACCGCATGGTGATCTTCGTTCTGCTGGTGTTTGCCACGGCACTGCTGCTTGCGGCGCTCGGCTTTCTGATCATGCTGATCGCGATGAACCGGCGCATGGCCCAGATCGAACGCGCCGGCATCGAGGTGAATTCGCTGATGATCAGCCGCGATGAAAAGATGGTCTACCTCAACAACCTCGGCTTCAAGCTGACGGATGCGGCCATCGAAACCCTCTCGGTCCTGGCCGAGGCGCGGATGGACGACGACGTCCTCTCCGGCGTGCAGATCGAGGCGATGATCAGCGGCAAACCCGAGGTGGATTGCGACGAGGCGGCGGGCGCCACCCGCATCAAGCGCCTGCGCGACACCCTGGGCAACCAGATCGTCAGCGAACTGCTGATCAAGAACATTGCGCGCCGGGGCTATGTTCTTTCCGTCGGCAAGGATGTTATCCGTGTGATCTGAACAACGGACCGGAGGGCCAGAGATGACGCAGATCGACCTGAATTCCGACCTGGGCGAAGCCTTTGGCCCCTGGAGCATGGGCGACGATGCCGCCATGCTCGACATCGTCAACAGCGCCAATATCGCCTGCGGCGGCCATGCCAGCGACCCAGAAACGATGTTCCGCTCGCTGACCCTGTGCAAGGAAAAGGGCGTGCAGATCGGGGCCCACCCCGGCTACGCCGACCCGCTCGGCTTCGGTCGCCGCGTCATCCCGATGTCCCCGCCCGAGATAGAGCGCCTGGTCGCCGCCCAGATCGGCACGCTGCAGGGCATCGCCGCCCTGGCCGGTGCGCAGGTCAGCTATGTCAAACCGCACGGGGCCCTGAACAACTTCGCCGCCGCCGACCGTGACGCCGCAGATGCCATCGCCCGCGCCGTCCGTGCCATGCCCGGCGCCCTCGCCATGCTCGCCGTCTCGGGAACCGAACTTGAGAGCGCCGCCCGCGCCATCGGCCTCACCACCGTGTCCGAAATCTTTGCCGACCGCGGGTATCAGCCCAATGGTCAGCTCGCCCCGCGCGGCACCCCAGGCGCGATGATCCACGCCCCCGACCAGGCCGCCGATCGCCTGCTGCAATTCCTCGCCACCGGCCTGATGCCGACCGTCGGCGGCGACCCCATCCCGCTGGAGGCCGCGTCGATCTGCGTGCACGGCGACAGTCCAGGCGCGGTTGCCATGGCCCGTCACCTGCGCGACCGGCTACAGGCCGAGGGCATCGCCCTCAGGGCCTTCACCTGATCCATGTTTCCCTGTTGAAAAAATCCTCGGGGGGATGAATTGCGGCCCCAGGGGACGCAAGAAGGGGGGCCGACAGCCCCCCTTCCCTCGCAAATATCCCTGAAAACCCGATCAGCTCGGCGTGATGCCCCGCATCCGCTCCGACCGGCGGCGCAACAGCTCGACCGTGGTCAACAGGCAGATCGACACGACGACAAGGATCGTCGCCACCGCCAGGATCGTCGGTGAAATCTGCTCTCGCAGCCCGATGAACATCTGCCAGGGCAGCGTCTTCTGCCCCGCCGAGCCGACGAACAGCACCACGACCACCTCGTCGAACGACGTGATGAAGGCAAACAACCCGCCCGAGATCACGCCCGGCAGGATCAGCGGCATCTGGATGCGAAAGAAGGTCGTCACCGGATTGGCCCCCATGTTCGCCGCCGCCCTGACAAGGGATCGGTCGAAACCGACCAGCGTCGCCGTCACGGTGATGATGACAAAGGGAATGCCAAGCGCAGCATGGGCCAGAACGACGCCGAGGTAGGTGCCCTGCAAGCCGATGCGCGAATAAAAGAAGTACATGCCCGCCGCCGAGATGATCAGCGGCACGATCATGGGCGAGATCAGGATCGCCATGATCGTCTGGCGGAACGGCACGTGCGGCTGGCTCAGCCCGATGGCCGCAAGGGTGCCGAACCCGACCGACAGCAGCGTCGCCATCGGCGCGATACGAACCGAGTTCCAAAGCGCCTGTTGCCAGTCGCTGTTGGTAAAGAAGTCACGGTAGTGACGCAGCGAATACCCGGCCGGATCGAAACTCAGCATTTCCGGCGTGAAGGTAAAGAAATTCTCGGCGTTGAAGCTCAGCGGCATGACGACAAGGATCGGCGTGATCAGGAACACCAGGATCGCACCGGCAATGGTGCGAAACGCATAATGCCACAGCACCTGCCCCGGCGTCGCATAGGGGGGCACGGCGGTACGGTACCGCCCCGAGGCCACCCAGAAGATGATATGGCCGAAGAAATAGCCCAGCAGAGCCCCCAACACCGCGCCGGGAATACCGCTCAGCAGCGCTCCGACGATGACGAACAGCGCCAGGATGCCCCATTTCGCGGTTTTTTCCTGGTCCCGCATGAAGGTGACGGCAAGGAACGCCAGCCCCCCCATCAGGATCGCTCCGCCCAGGACCCCGATCAGGCCTGAGCCCTGCGATGTCCCGATGAACAGACCGAAGAAGGCACCGAAGGCCGCCACCACACCGGCGGCGAACGAGACGGATTTGGGTTCGATTACAGCAAGTTTCATGTGATCACCCCAGCTTCACGTTGTCGATGCCGACGATACGGTCGTAGGCCCAGTAGAGAATGAGGACGCAGGCCAGCAGGATTGCCCCGAGCGCGGCACCAAGCCCCCAGTTGAGCGAGCTGGAAATGTGATAGGCGATCCGGTTCGAAATGAATGTCCCCGTCGTGCCGCCCACGATTTCCGGCGTGATGTAATAGCCGATGGACAGAATGAACACGAGGATCGACCCCGCACCGATACCCGGCACCGACTGCGGGAAATAGACCCGCCAGAACGCTGTCCAGTTGGTCGCCCCGAGCGATTTTGCCGCGCGCAGGTAGGTCGGCGGAATGGTCTGCATCACGGAATAGAGCGGCAGGATCATGAAGGGCAGCAGAATGTGCGTCATGGCCACGATCGTACCGAACTGGTTGTTGATCATCACCAGGCGGTCGCCGTCGGACACCAGCCCCAACCAGACCAGCACATCGTTGATCACGCCCTGTTGCTGCAACATCACCTTCCACGCCGAGGTCCGCACCAGAAGCGAGGTCCAGAACGGCAGCAGCACGAGGATCATCAACAGGTTCGCGCTTTTCGATGGCAGGTTGGCCAGCAGCCAGGCCACGGGATAGCCCAGCAGGATGCATGACCCCATGATCATCATCGACATGAACAGCGTCCGCTTGAACAGCATGATATAGATCTGCTGGTTCTCGGGGCGCATCTCGATCCCGTCCGGGGTCAGCTGCATGTCGATCGCGTTGAGAAAGTAGCCAGAGGTATATTTCGGGCTGTAGGTCTGGATGGTCGCCCAGACCGACGGATCCACCCAGTCCTTGTCCTCGCTCTGGAAGAAGGATTTGAGCGAGACCTGTTCAATGCCGGGCAACGCGGCCTTGGCGGCCTTGAGCGCATCCGCTTCGGGTCCGGTGTAGCCGTCGACGTTGGCCTCTTCGAGGTCGGAGATCAGGCCGACATAGACCGATTCCCAGGGGTCTTCCTCGGCCACCACATCGCCATCGACAAGCGCGGTATAGACCGCGAAATCGGAATAGGCGCGCACCGTCGTCGGCAGAAGCGTGGCAATCGAGTTCGAGGGCGCAAAGCCGACGTCGCCGCTCAGGCTGTCGCCGCTCATCCGGGCCAGCGCCTTGCGGCGGGCCTCGACGACTTCGGGGGCGGAGGTGCCGGTACCGCTCATCAGGGCGTACCAGAAATCACCGTCACCCCAGCGTTCGTCGGTTTCCTCGAGCGCGTCCAGATAATCGTCGCCGATGTCGTCCAGACCGCGCCCGGTAGAGCGGAACATGGAGGAAACACCGGTCTTTTCATAGTTCAGGCGGGTGCCGAGCTTGGTATGTTCCTTGGCCTCGGACGCCAGGAACAGGTCGAAGTAGAAATCTTCGAAGACCGCCTCCGATGGGGGCTCTCCGGTGGTGTGATCCCAGCCTTCGAGTGCTTCGGTCGTTGTGGGCAGCGTGTTCGAGACAATATCGTTTTCCACCGAGCGGAACAGCATGTCCGCGATCGGGGCAATGAAGGTGAGCAGCACGAAGATCAGCAACGGTGCGATCAGCGCCAGCGCCCGCAACTTCTGGCGCCTCAGGGCACGGTTCAGGCTGCGCTTGAGAGGGGTACCATCCGCTGCCAGCATCGGGCCCTTCTTCTCGGCCGTGTCGTTCGCTGCGGAGTTGCCCATGTCGATCGGTCCGGTCTGGGTCGTATCGCTCATGTCGTCCCTGTCGTTTTTTCTGTGAGCCGGCCCATTCTGATTTGTTTCGGGGCCGCTTTGGGGTGGGATGGGCCGCGTCGGCCCATCCCGGTATCACGTCAGGTCAAAACCCGATTACTGAGCCAGCCAGGACTGGAATTTCGCGTCGATATCGTCGCGATAGTCAGCCCAGAACTCGTAGTTGTAGAGGAACGTGTTCTCGGCGTTGGCCGGATCGGTCGGCATGTGCTGCTTCATCTCTTCGGGCACCAGCGGCGCCGAGGAGGCACGTGCGGGACCGTAGGAGATGTATTTCGCCTGATCAGCAAGACGCTGGGTGTCGGTGGCGAACATGATGAAGTCCTTGACGCGGGCCAGGTGTGCCTCGTCCAGACCTTCGGGGATGATCCAGCCGTCAAGGTCATAGACCTGTGCGTCCCACATCATGCCGACGGGCTGGTCCTGCTCCTCGATCACCGAATACAGGCGACCGTTGTAGGTGGAGCCCATGAAGACTTCGCCATCGGCCAGCAGTTGCGGCGTATCGGCGCCAGCGGACCACCAGATCACGTCGTCCTTGATGGTGTCGAGCTTGGCCAGAGCCTGCTCTTGCCCTTCGGGGGTTGCCAGAACGTCATAGACTTCGTCCTTGGCCACGCCGTCGCAGAGCAGCGCCCATTCCATGTTGTTGATCGGGCGTTTTTCCAGCGCGCGCTTGCCCGGGTATTTTTCCAGGTCGAACACGTCACAGATGTTGCTGGGCGCATCGACGCCTTCGGGCACCATGTCGGTACGATAGCCGAACGTGGTCGAATAGACGATCTGCGGGATGTAGCAATCGGAGACGATCAGGTCACCGAAGTCATCCGATGCCGAGGTGCCGTCATCGCCTTCGGCGAGCAGCTCGTCGGGATCGTATTCCATTGCCAGGCCTTCGTCGCACAGGCGGATGGCGTCAGCTGCAACGACATCGACCAGATCCCAGGTGATGTTGCCGGCTTCGTTCATCGCGCGCAGCTTTGCCACCGCTTCGTTGGAGCTTTCGTCCCAGGTCACGGAGACCTCGGGGTGCATTTCCAGGTAGGGCTCGACATAGGCTTTCAGCTGCGACGATTGATAGGCACCGCCCCAAGACACGATGGTCATGTCGTTGGCCATATCCTGAGCCGATGCTACGCCAGCCGTCATGGCCAGAGCCGTACCGGCAAGGAGGGTTTTCGTGAGTTTCATGTATAACTCCCAGTTATCCCCGTTGTTGATTTACGGATCCCGCGCTACGGGCGGAACGAACGGGATCTCGATAGGCCGCAGCAGCCTGACGGCCGCCGCGGAAACGTGCGATGATCGTCAGGCCTCGAGGGCCCGGCAATCCTCGGGCAGCCAGCCGATCTCGACTGTCTCGCCCCGTTTGAGGCGGACCTGATCGGGCGCGTTCCGGGTCTTGACGATAAAATCGTCGCGCCCCGCCACACGCAGACGCGTGCGGAAGATGTCGCCCATGTAGATGAATTCCATCACTTCGGCCTTGAGCAGGTGCGCGCCTTCCTGAAGGCGTTCCTTGTTCATCTCGACCCGCTCGGGGCGGATCGACACGCGGGTCCGGTCACCGGGTTTGGTGACGTTGATCGGACGGGCCGAAATCAGCTCTCCACCGTCCAGCTGGACGGTACAGGTTTTGCCGGAGATTTCCTTGACGGTCCCCTCCAACGTGTTGTTTTCACCGATGAATTGCGCGACGAAGCTGTTTTCGGGCTCTTCGTACAGCGTGTCGGGCGGCGCGAGTTGCTGGATGCGGCCATCGTTGAAGACGGCGACACGATCCGACATGGTCAGCGCCTCGGTCTGGTCGTGGGTCACATAGACCGTGGTGATGCCCAGTTCATGGGCAAGGCGGGTGATTTCGAACTGCATGTGTTCGCGCAGCTGCTTGTCCAGCGCGCCGAGCGGTTCGTCCATCAACACCAGTTCCGGTTCGAACACCAGCGCGCGGGCAAGCGCGATCCGCTGTTGCTGCCCACCGGACAGTTGAGCCGGGCGGCGGTTCGCAAAATCGCCCATCTGCACCATGTCGAGGGCGCGCATCACCTTCTTTTCACGCTCGGACTTGCCGATCTTGCGGACTTCCAGCGGGAAAGAGAGGTTTTCACCGACGGTCATGTGCGGGAACAGGGCATAGTTCTGGAACACCATGCCAATGCCGCGCTTGTGAGGCGGAATATTGTTGATCGGCGTGCCGTCCAGCATGATCTCGCCGTGCGTAGCGGTTTCGAAACCGGCCAGCATCATCAGGCAGGTGGTCTTGCCTGACCCCGACGGCCCGAGCATCGTCAGAAACTCGCCCTTGGGCATGCTGAGGTTCAAATCTTTCACGACCAGCGTTTCGCCGTCGTAACTCTTCTGCACGCGTTCGAACGCAACGAACGCTTCGCTGTCAGATGTTGATGCCAAATCCGGCTCCCCGTTCAGTTTTTTCTTCGCAGACGCTTGTGCTCCGCGTTAGGCTGTAGGCGACCTGTCGCTTGCGGACGATCCGTGGACCCAGCCTGTAGATCAACATGCCCGGTCCGAGCCGTCCGATAATCTACTCCAAACATGGGCCAATTATCGCCGTTGTCACCCCTGAATGTCGTTCAGGTGCAATTATTAATCATTTTTGATCAGGATTCACATCCCGTTTTCTTCAAATTTTCTGGTTTTATCGGTATTTTCGCGCATATCGCGACCTGACTGCCGGTTTGCACGGCATTTGTGCACATCTGCCCAGCATCACCCCTGAGGCAGGGATGAAGAGAGTCGCAAGCATCATTCACTTGCGAGGCTCCTCAAGCTTGAATATCGTTCACTTTCATGAGGGCGATTTGAATGGCTGACAACAAGGGTGAATCCCTGAAAGAAGGGCGCGTTGCGCGGCGGCAGAGGCGCAATCGCGAGGCGCTGATTCGTGCGGCGAGCGACGTCATGTCCGAAAAGGGCATCGATGCAGCCACCATGTTGGAGATCGCGGACCGGGCGGATGTGGGCGCGGGGACAGTCTACAACTATTTCCGCTCAAAAGATGACCTTGCCGTGGCCGTGCTGGAGGAGATCATGCAGGATCTTTCGCTGCGGGTCGAAACCGCAACGGGCGATTTCGCCGATCCCGCCCATGTCTATGCCGTGGCGCTGCTGACCGTGCTGGAAACCGCAACGACCGACGACCGCTGGCGGCAATTGCTGGGCCGCTCGGGCATCGTCGCGGATGTCATGTTTCGCAGAATTGGCCCATTTGCCATAGACTTGCTGAAGCAGGGGGCGCACAGCGGACGCCTTTCGCCGGGCGATGCCGCGATGACCTGGCGGCTGACGACACATGCCATCGTGGGGGCAGGCCTGTCGGTCAGCCATGGCGATCTGCCGGCAACGGAGATGCCGGACGCCGCCGTCCGACTGCTGTGCATGGCCGGGCTGAGCGCGGGTGTGGCGCAGGAACTGACCGCTCGTCCCCGCCCGACATTGCCCCCGGAAGAGGGGCTGGGCAGCATGGCGGCGCAGGGCCACTGACCCCGCCGCAGGCATCGGTTTCAACGTCGGTATCATGACGGTATCTGAGCGGTGGAATGACCGGTGCGCGGGAACCGGTGCGCAGGACCGGCGGCAGAGGTTCATCAAACGGCCCTGCCGGGACAGACGCGCCATTTGCCGCCGCGAAACCATTCCCCCATCGGGCGCCCCCGCCACGCGGATCGCGCCATAGCCAGCGGTTGCGCCGAACGCCCCCCTTACCTGACCCGGCGCGGTGTCGAAAACGGCCGGGGGCCGCCCCACGTCCGGCGGCGACGGGTGAGGCGCACGGCAGGTGCGGCGCTGTTCAGCGGGTTTCGAGATAGTCCATAAGCTTCATCAGGCGCACGGCGGTGGCGAGACCCAGACGCTTGGTACGACCCAGCGGAAAGGCGCGGGCCTGCGTCACCGGGAACGGCAAGGCCGCAGGGTCAGCGCCAAGGATGCGTTCTGCCATAACCCGCCCCATGACATGCGACAGGGCGACACCGCGACCGTTGTAGCCCAGCCCGACGAGCATTCCGCTGCGCGGTTCATGCAGATGCGGCAGGTGATCATCTGTCACGGCAACCTGCCCGCCCCAACGATAGCGCCAGCGCTGACCTTTCAGCTGGGGGAACACGCGCTCGGCATCGCGGATCAGCCAGTCAAAGCCATCGAAGGTGCCGTCGCGCCTTGGCTTGCCGACGCCGCCGTACACCATGCGATTGTCGGCCTCGCGGCGCGCGTACATGATGACGCGGCGGCTGTCAGAAATGGTGTGCCCCTCGGGGAGGATCGAATCGACCACCTCATCGGGCAAAGGCTCCGTCGCGATCTGGATCGGGGTCAGCGGCAGGACGCTGGCCGCAAGACCGGGCAGCAGCTCTCCGCTGTAGCCATTGGTCGCGACGACGACCCAATCCGACGTGACAGACCCGCCCGGGGTGGTCGCGCGCCAGACGTCACCGTCCTTGCGCAGCGCCGTCACCGGGCTTTGCCCGAAAATCTGCGTGCCGCGGGCAATGGCGGCGCTGGCCACACCGCGCGCCAGCATCAGCGGTTGCACCGCACCGCCCCGCGGCGTGACGACGCCGGAGGCGTAGGCCCTGCTGCCGGAAATACGCTCCAGCTCGGGTCCATCGACGTGATACATGCCCGCCCCGAAGGTGTTCCAGGCTTTTACCCCGGCTTCGGCGTTGCGGCGGGCGGTGGCGTTGTGATTGACCCGCAACCAGCCCGCTTGACGCGGTTTGCAGGCAATGCCGTACTGCCGGATCAGCGCGAACAATTCATCCGCCGACGTCAGCGACGCCTGGGTCAGCCGGTCGAAATAGGTGGCGCCCAGGATCTTGTGCAGCATGGCGGGGGTATTGTGGGGCAACATCGGATTGACCTGACCGCCGTTGCGCCCCGAGGCCCCCCAGCCGACATCGCCGGCATCAAGAACCACGACGCGGCTGCCGGCCTCGGCCAGGGCCAATGCGCAGCGCAGCCCGGTGAACCCGGCGCCGATCACGGTCACGTCGGCGCGCATATCGCCCTGCAACACCGGGCTGGCATCGCGTGCGCCCGCCGTCGCCTTCCAAAGGGAGTCTGGCCATGTTGGGCGGGCGACAGGAAGGTCAAACATAGGGGTCTCGTACCATGGAACGCGGGTGCCAGTATTCGAAGCGATGCTGGGTTTCGTCAAGGTGTGACCCTGTGTACAGGCGGTTCTCAGCCCGCCTGCCACCCCATTTGCCGCGAAATCTGTCGGGCGGCGGCGATGACCCGCTGCGCCTGCGATTCGACCTGCGGCGCGGTGGCGAGGTCGGACATCGTCCAGACGTTCAGACAGGCGGTAACCTGATCCTGCGCGTTCCAGATCGGCGCGGCGATTCCGATGACCGGCAGGTATTCCTCCTGCACCGCCATGCCGTAGCCGCTGCGCAGGATGGCGGGGAATTCGGCAGCAACGTCCTGCGCCGTGACCTTGGTAAATTCGGTGAAACGGTCATACCGCAGCGCACCCAGAAGCGCATCGCGCCGGGACTGCGCCATATTCGCCAGGAACACCTTGCCCGCCGCGGTGCAGTGCAGCGGCGCGTGATCGCCGGGGTGGGCGGCATAGCGCACCGGCATCTGGTCGACCGTGCGCAGGTACAGGATGGTGTCGCCGTCCAGCACCGACAGTGCGACGTTCATGCCCGTCTCGTCCCCGAGGCGCAGCATGACGCCGCTGGCAATCTGCTGCAAATCAATGCGACGCCAGGCCGAGCGCGCCCAATTGTGCAGCCGCGTGCCGGTTTTGTAGGTGCGGCTGGCCTTGTCGTATTCAACAAGGTCTTCGCCCTGAAGCACCGCGAGGATACGGTGGCAGGAGCTTTTGACGAACCCCGTCTGCGCGACGATTTCGGAGAAGGCCATGGGGCCGCGCGATTGCGACAGCACGTCCATGATCTGCGCACACTTGGTGACAATCGAACTTTCGCTGGATCGGCCCATGATCGGCCTCCGTGGTCTATTGCATTGCAGGACGCGACGGCGCGCTGCGGAAAGGCAAGGCAGACGGGGTCGCGCGACCGTCCCGAGAGACATGTTAAGGTTGACTGTGAAAGTCCGCCGTCCCTACTTTTGTGATACAGAACAAAAGTTCCGCAATTCGATAGATAAAGCAACCCTGTTCGACGGACATGCCTTGCGCGGGCGACAAGAGACGCAAGCTGGATCGCCGGACGACATGCACCCAACAGGAGCACATGATGAAAAACCCCCTTGCCACGTTTCTGGGCGGCACGGCGCTGGCCCTCTGCGCACTGACACTGAACAGCCCGGCGGCACAGGCCCAGGGCCTGGACGAGATCACGGTCGGCTATTTCCTGGAATGGCCGCTGCCGATGATGGAGCCGAAGGCGCTCGGCACCTATGACGAGGCGCTTGGCCTGACGGTGAACTGGGTCAGCTTTGAAACCGGCACCGCGATGAGCGCGGCCATGGCCTCGGGCGACGTTCAGATCGCGGTCAGCCAGGGCGTGCCGCCCTTTGTCGTCGCGGCCTCGGCCGGGCAGGACCTTGAGGCGCTGGATGTCGCGGTGTCGTATTCCGACAACGACAATTGCGTCGTTGCCAGCAAGCTGGAGATCGACAAGACCAATGCGGCCGACCTGGCGGGCAAGAAGGTGGCGGTGCCGCTGGGCACCGCGGCGCACTATGGCTTTTTGCGGCAGATGGATCATTTCGGCATCGAGCTGTCCAGCCTGAGCATCGTCGACATGGCACCGCCCGAAGGCGCCGTGGCCCTGTCGCAGGGCGCGGTGGATTTCGCCTGTGGTTACGGCGGCGGTCTGGCGCGGATGAAAGAGCATGGCAACGTGCTGCTGACCGGCAAGGAAAAGGAAGATCTGGGCATTCTGGTGTTCGACGTCACCTCGGCCCCCGAGGGGTTCGTCGCGGAATATCCCGATCTGGTCGCCAAGTTCCTGGCCGTGACGGCAGACGCCAATGCCCGCTGGAACGCCGGGGATGAGGGTGACGCGATGCTGAAAGTCATCGCCGAGGATTCCGGCATGGACCTGGAGGCGGCGCGGGCCGCGATCGCCACGATGGAATTTCCCAGCGTCGAGGAACAGCTGAGCGCGAAATGGTTCGACGGGGGCGTGCAGACCTTCATGAAGGGTGTCGCGGATGTCTTTGTCGAGGCGGGCAGCATCGGCAGCGCACGTGACAGCTATGCCGGCAACGTCAATGTCGAGCCGCTGAAGATCGCCGCCGGCGAGTGATCCGGTTGCGGGCCCGTGCACGCGGGCCCGCGATAGACCTGCGGCGAATTTGCTGCGACGCCCTCACATCATGCGGAGGCCGGATATGACCGGATTGTCCATCGACCGAATTTCCATGCGCTTTGATCTGCCCAACGGCAGCGCGGTGCAGGCGTTGAAAGACGTTTCGCTGACCATCGGGCAGGGCGAGATCCTGACCGTCCTTGGCCCGTCGGGGTGCGGCAAGAGCACGCTGCTGAATATCGTCGCAGGGTTTCTGGCCCCGACGTCGGGCAAGATCACCCTGAACGACACACCCGTGCGCGGCCCCAGCCGCGAGCGTGGCATGGTGTTTCAGAAAGGCGCGCTGTTCGAGTGGATGAACGTGCGGGACAACGTCAGTTTCGGGCCGCGCATGAAAGGGCAGAAACCGGGCGACTACGCGGCGGAGGTCGATCACCTGCTGGAGGTCGTGGGCCTGCGCGATTTCAAGGAAAAGGCGATTTACGAACTGTCGGGCGGGATGCAGCAGCGGGTGGCGCTGGCGCGCTGCCTGGCCAACCACCCCGACGTGATCCTGATGGATGAACCGCTGGGCGCGCTGGACGCGCTGACGCGCGAAAAGATGCAGAGCCTCGTCCTCAAGCTGTGGAAAGAAACCGGCAAGACGATCATCCTGATCACCCATTCGGTCGAAGAGGCGCTGTTGCTGGGGGAACGCCTGCTGGTGATGGCGCCCCGCCCCGGCCGCATCCATTCCGAATACCGCCTGCCCTTTGCCGACATGGGGGTCGACATGGACCTGCGCGAGGTCAAGAAGCACCCCGATTTCGCCCCAAGGCGCGAAGAGATCCTGTCGCTGATCTGGGACATGGAAGAAGAAATCATGGGCCGCAAGGAGGTCGCGGAATGATCCCCCTTCTGCTCTACATCGGCTTTTTCATCTTGACCTTCGCCATCGTCAGGGCGCTGACCGGCAGCATGAGGAAGGACGATTTCATCGCCCGCAAGACCGTGACCTTTGGCGATGAAAGCGCGGTTGTCGCGGATCGCCGGGCCTCGTTCTTTTCGATCTTTGCGATCTTCCTGTTGTGGGCCAGTTTCACCGGGTCGGTCCTGTTGCCGGACTTTTTGCATATGCCGGGGCCGTTCACCGGCACGGGCACCTTTACCTATACCGCACAGACAGCCGACGGGCAGAGCGATGACGCCACGGTGTCGGTTACCGTGCTGGCCGATGCGCAGGAGTCCGACGCGGTCGAGGTCGCGCCGGGCGAGGGGTTCGCCAAGAACGACAGCATGGCGATTTCGACCTATCGCAGTTCGCTGGCGCGCGTCGATGCCAATGACGAGGTGACGCGCGACGATGGTGCGACCGTGGTGGCGGTCAACGGCGAGCCGATTGCGCCGGGCGGCGAGGTCAGGACCGACTTTGCCCGCATCGGCATGTCGCAGCGCGGCACCTTGAACGTGGAGCCGAACAGCGGCTGGCAGATGGAGCCGATCTGGCTGCCGGCCCCGGAGGCGGTGTTCAAACGCTTTGTCGAGATCGCCTCGACCGGGTTCCGCAATTATACGTTGCTGGAGCATCTGGGCTTTTCCCTGTTCCGGGTCGTGTCGGGGTTCGTGCTGGGCGCCGTGGTCGGCATTCCGCTGGGCTATGCGATGGGGCTGTCCAACTGGTTTCGCGGCTGGTTCGACCCGATTGTCGAATTCATGCGGCCCGTCCCGCCGCTGGCCCTGATCCCGCTGGTGATCATCTGGGCAGGCATCGGCGAGGGCGGCAAGATCATCCTGCTGTTCCTTGCGGCACTGTGGATCATGGCGATTGCGGCGCGGGCCGGGGTGTCGGGTGTCGATATCGCCAAGGTCCACGCGGCCTATTCGCTGGGCGCGTCAAAGGCCCAGATCATGCGCCATGTGATCGTGCCGAACTCCCTTCCGGAGATATTCACCGGCGCGCGGGTTGCCATGGGCGTCTGCTGGGGCACGGTTGTTGCTGCCGAACTGGTGGCAGCGGAAAAGGGCGCGGGCATGATGATCATGGTCGCGTCGAAATTCCAGAACACCGACATCGTGCTGATGGGCATCATCCTGATCGGCATCATTGGCTTTGGCATCGACATCCTGATGCGCTGGTGCGAGCGGGTGTTGGTGCCCTGGAAAGGACGCTCCTGAGCGGCGTTATGGGAAGACTGAAAGGACGCTCCTGAGCGGCCTGACAAAGCGAAAAGAAGGGCCGCGCAACATGGCGCGGCCCTTCTTTCTTTACTTCACCAACCGTCAGGTCAGCGCTTTTTGCAGCGCGTAGTAGGAGTCTTTCGGGGTCCGCTCCATCGTGTCGAAATCGACGTGGACCAGCCCGAAGCGCTTTTCATACCCAAGCGCCCATTCGTAATTGTCCATCAGGGACCAGACGAAATAGCCCTGCATCGGCACGCCTTCGGCTACGGCGCGGCGCACCTGTTCGACGTGCTGGTTCAGATAGTCGATGCGGGCCCGGTCCGGCACGGTGCCGTTGACGATGTGATCCTCGTTCGACATGCCGTTTTCCGTGACGAGGAGGGGCAGGTCGCCGGTGTATTCCGCAGCCGTCCGCTTGAGAAACTTGTAGAGGCCTTCGGGGTAGATCTCCCACCCCATCTGGGTCTTGGGCAGCGGGCCCTCAACCTCGTGGTGATGCGGCCAGGGGCCATTGTCGGGGCCGATCAGCTTGCGCGTATAGTAATTCACGCCGCACCAGTCGAGCGGCGCTGCGATGGTGTCGAAATCGTCCTGCCAGCCCTCGGGCATATGGGGGGCGAACCCCTCCATCACGTCCGCCGGGTATTCCTTGTTGAACACACCGCCGAGGAAGAAGCGGTTGTAATAGGAGTCATAAAGGGTCGCGGCCTGCTGCGCCTGCGGGGTTTCATCGGCGGGGTCGGCCCATTCCATGTTGAAGACCGCCCCGAGGTTGGACATGCCGAGGCCGCGCATGGTTTCGATGGCGCGGCCATGTGCCAGCAGGACGTGGTGCATGGCGCGGGCAGTGGCGCGGATGTCGCGCAGACCGGGTGCATGATGGCCGAGGAAATGGCTGAGCCAGCCGACGCACCAGGGTTCGTTGATCGGGGCGACGTTGTACATGCGATCCCCGATGCGGCCCATGATCACCTCGGTGAAATCCGCGAACCAGCCGGCCACGTCGCGGTTGCGCCAGCCGCCGAGGTCGGCCAGCGGCGAGGGCAGTTCCCAATGATAGAGCGTCGCGCAGGGTTTGATGCCGCGTTCCAGCATCGCATCGGTCAGGCGGTCGTAGAAATCGAGCCCCTCGGCGTTCACCGGGCCGCGCCCTTCGGGCATCACCCGCGCCCAGCTGGTGGAAAAGCGGTAAGCATCGAAACCGGCGGCCGCGATCAGGTCGAGGTCGGATTCGTAACGCAGGTAGTGTTCGCAGCCCCGGTCGCCGTTTTCGCCGCGCACGACATTGCCGGGGGTGGCGGCGAAATCATCCCAATGGGTGCGCCCTGCCCCGCCGAAGGCATGGCCTTCGATCTGGTAGGACGAGGTGGCGGTGCCGAAGAGGAACCCTTCGGGGAAATCCTTGCGGGTGAAGTTCATGTCAGGTTCTCCTGCGGGCCGGCCCGGTGGACCCACCCACGACCAACTCTGCCTCAATCATGTGGTGAACGGGGCCGCTCTCCGGGGCGGAGATCAGCGCAACCAGCTGTTCGGCCAGAATGGCGCCAGCCGCGCGGACCGACGCCCGGGTGGCGGTGAAAATCGGAATATCGTCACCGTTGCGCAGATAGGACAGGTCGTCATCGTGGGTGATGACCGACACGTCGCGGCCCATCGTCAGGCCGGATTCCTGTATCGCGCGGCGAATGCCGATGGCCGCCAGCATAGAGGCCGACAAGATCGCGGTGGGCGGATCGGCAAGGTGCAACAGGCGCCGGGTTTCACGATACCCGTAGCCTTCGGTCATATCGGCACTGCACATCAGGGCAGGATCGGCGGCAATGCCGGCGGCATCCAGCGCCTCTTGATAGCCGGAGCGACGGCGTTGGGCAAAATCCATGTATTCCAAGCCGTTGATCAGCGCGATGCGACGGTGGCCAAGGTCGGTCAGGAACTGCGTGGCGCGCCTGAACGACCGTTTGTTGTTGACGTCCACCCAACTGTAGGGCGCGGTGATCCCGGTCGAGCGGCCATGCACGATGTAGGGCATCCCGATCTCGTTCAGCAGCGGGATGCGCGGATCCTCGACCGACGGCCCTTGCAGGATCACCGCATCGACCGCGCCACGTGCATGAAGTTCGCGATAGATCTTGCCCTCGTCATCCTCGAGCACGCGGCTGATCATCATGTCGTAGCCGAAACGCGCCAGCGCCTCTGTCGCGCCGCCGACGAAATCGCCGAAGATCGGGTTGACCATCTCATGCTCGGACGACCCCGGCACGATCTGCGCGACGACCATCGACCGCCCGGTCGCCAACCCCTTGGCACGGCTGTTGGGCCGGTAGTTGAACCGGACCGCAGCATCCTGCACGCGCAGGCGGGTCGCTTCGCTGACCTCGGGATAGCCGTTCAGGGCCCGGCTGACCGTGGTTTGCGACAGCCCCAGTTTTTCGGCCAGGGTCTTGAGGTTCATCATCGCTCCAAAGCGGTTTGGAAAATCCGTATTGAGTCCTCTTTGAAGCGAAACAGGCAGCAGGTCAATCCCGTTGACGTCTCAAGATAAAACTTCCAGAATGCGTTGGAAATGAAAGAATTTGAGACAATAGATTGACATCGCGCGCCAGTGTGGACATTAAAATGCAGCATTCAAAGCGCTTTGAAGCTTGAGTCGTGATCGGCGCAATGACACGCTCAATGCAACCGGGAGGAGAAACAATGAAAAATACGTTTATTATGGCCACCGCAGCCCTGGCACTGATGGCTGGCGGCGCCCATGCCGAAAAGGTCACGGTGTTCGGCCCATGGCTGGGGCCGGACCAGGAAGATGTCGAAGCGGTCATGGCCGGGTTCGCCAAGGCCTCGGGGCACGAGGTGTCCTATGTCGGCTCCGACAGCTTTGAACAGCAGATCCGCATCGATGCCGAGGCCGGTTCCGCGCCCAATATCGCGATCTTTCCCCAGCCCGGCCTGGCCAAGGACATGGCGCGCGCCGGGTTCCTGACGCCGATGCCCGATGGCACCGCCGACTGGGTCAAGGAAAACTATGCCGCGGGCCAGTCCTGGGTCGATCTGGGCACCTACCCCGGCCCCGATGGCGAGGATGCGCTGTACGGCTTTTTCTACAAGGTCGATGTGAAATCGCTGGTCTGGTACGTGCCCGAGAACTTTGAGGATGCGGGCTATGAGGTGCCCGAGACGATGGAAGACCTCAAGGCGCTGACCGAACAGATGGTGGCCGACGGCGAAACGCCGTGGTGCATCGGGCTGGGTTCGGGCGGCGCGACCGGCTGGCCTGCGACCGACTGGGTCGAGGACATCATGCTGCGCAACAACCCGACGGATGTCTACGACGGATGGGTCAGCAACGAGATCCCCTTCAACGACCCCCGCGTCGTGCAGGCGATCGAGGATTTCGGCTGGTTCGCCCGTGACGACGCCAAGGTGTCGGGTGGCGCAGGGGCCGTTGCCTCGACCGATTTCCGCGACAGCCCCAAGGGCCTGTTTTCGGCCCCGCCGCAGTGCTACATGCACCACCAGGCGTCGTTCATCCCCAGCTTTTTCCCCGAGGGGACGCTGGTTGGAGAAGACGCTGATTTCTTTTACTTTCCCGCCTATGCGGACAAGGACCTGGGCAGCCCGGTCCTGGGCGCGGGCACCCTGTGGGCCATTACCGACGACAGCCAGGGCGCGCGTGATCTGATTGCCTACCTCGAAACCCCCGAGGCGCATGAGATCTGGATGGCACGCCAGGGGTTCCTGACCCCGTTCAAGGGTGTCGACACCGAGGTCTTTTCCGACCCGACGCTGAAGAAGATGAACGATATCCTGCTGAATGCCACCACTTTCCGCTTTGACGCATCCGATCTGATGCCGGGTGCGATCGGGGCCGGGTCATTCTGGACCGGGATGGTCGATTATACCGGCGGCAAGCCCGCACAGCAGGTCGCGGACGAGATCCAGTCTTCCTGGGACGCCCTGAAGTAAAACCGACGACGAGGGGCGACGCGTCGCAAGCGCGTTGCCCTTTCGTGCATTTGAGACCAAGATTTCGGTCAGCCGGCGCAGACAGCCGGCGCAGACTCGGGCCGCGACGAAGGGGAAGGGCAAGATGAACTCCGCACTGCAGGCCGTGCTGACGATCCTGATCGGGCTGGGAGGGTGTATCAGCTATTTCTACCTGTCCAACCTGTTGCTGGACAAGGTGATCTGCCGCCCCACGGGTCCAAACGCCGGGCGCAACATCAACCGCGCCAACCTGATCCGGCCCTGGCTGTTTCTGTTTCCCGCCATCTTTGCCCTTGGCGTTTATCTGGCCTATCCGGTGTTCGAGACCCTGCGCCTGTCGCTGACCGACCGGGTGCCGGGCGGCGGCTATCGCTGGGCGGGGCTGAGCAATTACACCCAGATGTTCAACGAGCCGAAGTTCTGGGAGGCGATGCGCAACAACATGCTGTGGCTGATCGTGGTGCCTGCCGCGTCGACCGCGTTCGGGTTGCTGGCGGCGCAGCTGACGGACCGGATCCGGTGGGGGGGCATCGCGAAATCGCTGATCTTCATGCCGATGGCAATTTCATTCGTCGGTGCGGCGGTGATCTGGAAGCTGATCTATGATGCCCGTCCCATCGACCAGGCGCAGATCGGCGTGTTGAACGCGATCTACATCGCCCTGGGTGGAGACAGCCCGCAGAACTGGCTGACAATCCCGTTCTGGAACAACTTTTTCCTGATGATGGTGCTGGTGTGGATCCAGACGGGGTTTGCCATGGTGATCCTGTCGGCCGCCCTGCGCGGTATCCCCGAAGAGACGGTCGAGGCGGCGATCGTGGACGGGGCGAACCCGTTCCAGATCTTCTTTCGCATCAAGGTGCCGCAGATCAGGACGACCATTCTGGTGGTCTGGACCACGATCACCATCATCGTGCTGAAGGTCTTTGACATCGTCTACGCCATGACCAACGGGCAGTGGGAAACGCAGGTTCTGGCCAACTACATGTTCGACAAGCTGTTTCGCGCCAATGACTGGGGCATCGGATCGGCATCGGCCATGATCATCATGCTGCTGGTGTCGCCCATCCTGGTCTGGAACGTCCGCAATGCGCGGAAAGAAATGCGCTGAGGGGCAGACATGGACAATATCGCCGGTACCAAATCTTCGCTGACATGGGCGGTGCATCTTTCGGTGGCGCTGCTGGTGGCCCTGTGGCTGTTCCCCACCGTGGGCCTGTTCGTGTCGTCGTTTCGCACGGCCGACCAGATTGCCACGAACGGTTGGTGGAAGGCGCTGTTTCCGTCGGAGCAGAACCTGACGCTGCGCACAGACAGCCCCGAAACGCAGGTGCAGCAAGGTGCGCTCTACGTGATCGAGGGCAACCTGTTTGCCGTCGACGGGCGGCCCGTGGACGAGGCGACGGTTTCCGCCTGGGGTACCTCTTCGCGCGACATTGCCGCCTATGAGCCGGGCGACGTGGCCGAGGTTGACGATGGGGCCACCCTGACCGTGGACGATGCCGGCAACTATCGCATGGAAGGCCCGGCCGAGTTCACCGGACGACGGGGCGAGCGGGTGTTTGTCGTCGCCACCACCCCGCCCGAGCTGACGTTCGAGAATTACCGCAACCTGCTGTTCAGCGGGCGCAATACCGATGGCATGGTGAATGCGTTCTTCAGCACCATGACGGTGACGATTCCGGCGACGGTGATTCCGATCCTGATCGCCGCCTTCGCCGCCTATGCCCTGGCCTGGATGGATTTCAAGGGCCGCGCCCTGCTGATCGCGCTGGTCGTCGGGCTGCTGGTCGTGCCGCTGCAACTGGCGCTGATCCCGCTGCTGAAGCTGCACCTGGCCATCGGCATCGGCAAGGGCTACCTGGGCGTCTGGCTGGCCCACACCGGGTTCGGCCTGCCCATGGCAATCTACCTGCTGCGCAACTACATGGCGGGTCTGCCGCGTGACATCATCGAAAACGCGCGCGTGGATGGCGCAACCGAGTTCCAGATATTCACCAAGATCATCCTTCCCTTGTCCTTCCCCGCCCTTGCCAGTTTCGCGATCTTTCAGTTCCTGTGGACATGGAACGACCTGCTGGTGGCCAAGGTGTTCCTGATCGACGCCACGGGTCAGACGACCGTGATGACGGCCCAGATCGTCGATTTGCTGGGCACCCGGGGTGGCAATTGGGAAATTCTTGCCACGGCCGCGTTCGTATCCATTGCGGTGCCGCTGTTCGTGTTCTTTGCCATGCAGAAATACCTGGTCCGCGGCCTGTTGGCCGGTTCCGTGAAATAGGACACTCCATGACCTCACAACTCGCCCTATCGACAGAAACCACAACCGCTGGCGCCGATGACTGGTGGCGCGGGGGCGTGATCTACCAGATCTATCCGCGCAGTTTCCAGGACAGCAACGGCGACGGGATCGGCGATCTGGCCGGGATCACCGAACGCCTGCCCTACGTCGCCTCGCTGGGAGTGGACGCGATCTGGATTTCGCCGTTCTTCACGTCTCCGATGAAGGATTTCGGCTATGACGTCAGTGATTACTGCGACATCGATCCGATGTTCGGGGCGCTGGCCGATTTCGACGCGCTGCTGGCGCGGGCCCATAGCCTGGGGTTGCGGGTGATGATCGACCTGGTGCTGTCGCACACGTCGGATCAGCATCCCTGGTTCGCGGAAAGCCGAAACGGTCGCGACAACGACAAGTCGAACTGGTACGTCTGGGGCGACGCCAAGCCCGACGGCACACCGCCCAACAACTGGCTGTCGATCTTTGGCGGGCCCGCCTGGCAGTGGGATTCGCGCCGCCAGCAATATTACCTGCACAACTTCCTGACCTCTCAGCCGGACCTGAATTTCCATTCTCCCGCCGTTCAACAGGCGCTGCTGGATGTCGCGACCTTCTGGCTGGACCGGGGCGTGGATGGGTTTCGCCTGGATACCATCAACTTCTACACCCACGACGCGGAACTGCGGAACAACCCCGCCATTGCGCCCGAGCTGCGCACGGCCAAGACGGCCCCGGCGGTAAACCCCTATAACTGGCAAGAGCACCTCTACGACAAGTCGCGCCCCGAAAACCTGGAGTTCCTGCGCCGGTTGCGCGCGGTGATGAAGCCATACGGGGCCGCCGCCGTGGGCGAGGTCGGGGATGAACAGCTCGGCCTGGAGATATTGGGCCAGTACACCGCCGGCGACGACCTGATGAACATGTGCTATGCCTTCGAGTTGCTGTCAGGCGACACGCCGACGGCGAAATTCATCAAGGAAACGATGGACCATGTTGCGCGCGTGGCGAGCGATGGCTGGGCCTGCTGGGCCTATTCCAACCATGACGTTGTGCGCCATCCGACGCGCTGGCTGCTGACCGACGTTGCCACAAAGACGTTCAACACCCTGCTGATGTGCCTGCGCGGGTCCGCCTGCATCTATCAGGGCGAGGAGCTGGGCCTGCCCGAGGCCGATGTGCCCTATGAATCGCTGCAGGATCCCTATGGCATCGAGTTCTGGCCCGAGTTCAAGGGCCGCGACGGCTGCCGCACCCCGATGGTCTGGGAGGCGAATTCGGACCACGCCGGGTTCGGGTCGGAAATGCCCTGGCTGCCGATCAGTTCGTCCCAGGCGGTGCTGGCGGTGGACCAGCAGGAGGTGCGCAAGACCTCGACGCTGAACCACTATCGCCGCACCATCCAGATGCGCCACGACAGTCCGGCGCTGATGCGCGGCAGCCAGGAAGACATGCAGGCGAATGGCGACCTGCTGACGTTCCTGCGTGTCGATGGGGCCGAAACCGTGTTCTGCGCCTTCAACCTGGGGCGCGACGGCACCAGCGTTACCCTGCCCGCAGGCGAATGGGAGAACATGGCAACCGACATCATCGGCGCGACCGAGGCGACCTCAGGCCGCGCAGAGCTGCCCGGTTGGGGCTACCTGGTCGCAAGAAAGAAGGCGGATTGAGCCATGTCCCAGGTCACACTGAGCAATGTCGAAAAAACCTATGGGGGCGCGGTGCGCGTCCTCAAGGATATCAACCTCGAAATCGAACCGGGTGAGCTGATCGTCTTTGTCGGGCCGTCGGGTTGCGGCAAGTCGACCCTGCTGCGAATGATCGCGGGGCTGGAGAAGATCTCGGGCGGGGACCTGATGATCGACGGGCAGCGGATGAACGACATTCCGCCGGCACAGCGCGGCATCGCGATGGTGTTTCAGAGCTACGCCCTCTATCCGCACATGACCGTGCGCGAAAACATGGCCTTCGCCCTGAAGCTGGCCAAGAAATCCAAGGCCGAGATCGACAAGGCCATCGAAGATGCGGCCCGTGTCCTGCAACTTGAGGATTACCTTGACCGGCTGCCCAAGGCGCTGTCCGGCGGGCAGCGTCAGCGGGTCGCGATCGGTCGTTCGATCGTGCGCGATCCGAAGATCTACCTGTTCGACGAGCCGCTTTCGAACCTGGACGCCGCGCTGCGGGTCGCGACCCGGATCGAGATTGCCCGCCTGAAGGAGGCGATGCCGGACCGCACGATGATCTACGTCACCCATGATCAGGTCGAGGCAATGACCCTGGCCAGCCGCATCGTGATGCTGGCCGACAAGGGCATCGCGCAGGTCGGCACGCCGATGGACCTTTATGAGCGGCCAGCCAATGAAAAAGTCGCGCTGTTCATCGGGTCGCCCGCGATGAACCTGCTGCCGGGAAAGGTCACGGCGACGGGCGCACAGACGCAGGTACAGCTGGAACATGGCGAATACGTGCTGTCGGACATTCCGACGACCGAGGCCGATATGGGCAAGACCGTCAACATCGGTGTGCGCCCCGAGCATCTGGAGGTGACCGAGGGCGCGGCGTTGTTCCGGGGTCGCATCGACTTTACCGAAGCACTGGGCGAGGTCACGCTACTGTATTTCGAGACTGTCGGGACCGATCCTGCCCTGATTGCCAAGCTGAACGGCGTGCATGCCGGTCTGCGCGGTCAAACCATGGGCCTGACCGCCGCACCCGAAAACGTGCATCTGTTTCACCAGGGCGAATCGATGCGCCCCTGAGGATGCACTGGCAATTTATGCACCCCTTGGGGGTAAACTGGCAGAGGATCAGCCTTCCTCGGCCATGTAGGCCCTGAACGCGTCGGCGTGATCGGGGTGCCAGCGTGACAGGGCAGGACGGTTTTCAGCGACGTCACCTGCCGCCCAAAGCATCCTCTTGCGATCAGTGGCGGTGTCGACCTCATTATCCGGGCACAAGATGTAGAAGTCTCCGGCGGCCAAACGCTCCATCATGTAGTCTGCGACCTGTTCGGCGCTCCACGCGGCCTCTGGTTTTTCCTCCACGCCACGGGCGCGGGTCAGGCCGGTGAACGTGAACCCGGGGATCAGCAGGTGCGCCGAGACGCGCCCCGCCGTCTGCTGTACCAGATCATGCGACAAGGATTCCGTCAGCGCCTTGAGTGCCGCCTTGCTGACGTTGTAGGCGGTATCGCCGGGCGGCAGGGTGATGCCCTGTTTCGAGCCGGTGCAGATGATCGCGCCCGGCGCGCTACCCGCGATCATGTCGGGCGCGAACACCTGCGTGCAGTGGATCGCCCCCCATAGATTCGTCTCGAGCGTGGCCCGCCAGACCTCTTCGCCCGCGAACAGCCCGCCCCCGCCTTCGCGGCCGGCATTGCTCATCACCACGCTGACCGGGCCGAGCGCCTGCGCCGCCGCGCGCAGCGCCACGATATCGGCGCGGCAGGACACGTCGGTAGGCTGGGCGTGAACCGTATGCCCATCCGTGCTCAGCGCCTGTTGTGCCGCGTCCAGCGCCGGGCCAGGCAGGTCCGCAATCACGACCTGCATCCCCGCAGCTGCAAAACGGCGGGCGGCGGCCAGGCCGATTCCGCTGGCACCCCCTGTCACGACGGCAACGGTTCCGGGAACGATGGCGGGGTGGTGGGTCATTGTGCGGTCTCCTGTCGATGCCCGGGGATGGCACATCCGCCCTCCCCGGAACAGCCTGCGATGTCACGGCCCCCGACGGGTTTTCGTGACATGCGAGACGGCCCGGACGAACGTGGGCCGACCTTTCCGCAAAGACCATAGGGCCATGGCAGCAAAGGGAAAGGGTCCGCAAAGGCCGCCGGTGGCCCGCGAAACCCGATTTACGTTTGCCCCGAAACTGCGTAAGATGGGCGCACCAGGCCGTACGCGGCCTGTGCAGCGACCGGGCCCCTCTGGCGAAAGTGGCGGTGCTTTCGTGATGTCGGCACTGCGTTCGGTTCCAGCCGCCTGGACCTATCCAGCATGCTATTCAGGACGTTGCTCACACGCGGGCCAAAACGGCAAACGCCGTCCTCGGGCGCATTCATGCACTACTTTTTCTGGGCCCTCGTGGTCACGGCCGTCGGGCTGGCACTGGCCGCCCTTCTGGGATGGCAAACCACCGGCACGCTTCGCGGCACACTGACGGTTTTCCTGATCTGCGCGATTCTGGCGGTGCTGGAAATCAGCCTGTCGTTCGACAATGCCATCGTGAACGCCAACAAGCTGAAGGAAATGACACCGCTGTGGCAACGCCGCTTTCTGACGTGGGGCATCCTCATCGCCGTGTTCGGAATGCGCATCCTGTTTCCGCTGCTTGTCGTCGTCGTCGCCGCCGGAATCAGCCCCTGGAAGGCGCTGATGCTGGCCTCGACCCGGCCCGAGGAATACGCCGAGATCATGCATCACGCCCATCTGCCCATCGCGGCGTTCGGCGGAACCTTCCTGATGATGGTGGGCCTGAATTTCTTTTTCGATACGGACAAGGATATCCATTGGCTGAACTGGCTGGAATGCCGCATGTCGCGCGTCGCCTCGATCCGAAGTGTCGAGGTGGCGGTTGTTCTGCTGATCATCCTGACCTTTTCGGCACTGCTGCCCGGGCGTTCGTCCCAGGTCTTTATCTGGGCTGCAATCTGGGGACTTGTCACCTTTCTGCTGGTCGAGATCCTGGGCCGCGCGCTGGACAGTCCAAAGGCCACGCTGGGCGCCGGCGCGCGTGGGGGGCTGGGCGCCTTTCTGTATCTTGAGGTGCTTGACGCCTCGTTTTCATTTGACGGGGTGATCGGGGCCTTCGCGCTGAGTCAGAACCTGTTCATCATCGCCATCGGCCTGGGAATCGGTGCGATGTACGTGCGATCAATGACCATCATGCTGGTCGAAAAGGGCACCTTGACCCAATACCGCTATCTGGAACACGGGGCGTTCTACGCCATTATCGCGCTGTCCGTCGTGATGTTCGCACAGGCCCTGATCGAGATTCCCGAAGCGGTGACCGGGCTGGGCGGTGCGGTCGTGATCGGCGCCTCTCTCTGGTCGTCGATCCGCTGGAACAAGCAGTGCGACCACACCCGCGCCTGACACATCGCCACCCCGGCCCAACTGCGGGTCGGGGTCGACATCGCCGTGTCGTCGAGATTGGCGCAGATCAGGCCCAAGGCTCTGATATCGCGCAACAACAAGGTTGGGGTGAGTGGTGAGCCGTACAGGGTTCGAACCTGTGACCTACTGATTAAAAGTCAGCCGCTCTACCAGCTGAGCTAACGGCCCACTCGAGCCGCCGTCTAAGGGTGCCAGCGGGTAGGGTCAAGCAGAAATCCACAAAAAATTCACAGAAAAGCGCGCGCGCACCTGGACGGCGTCGTGGCGCGCCTTTTCAACAAGGGTCGGAGGGTCTATATCGCCGCAATGCAGATCAACGATTTTCCCCATGGCCTGCCCTTCATGAAGATGCATGGGCTTGGCAACGACTTTGTCGTGATCGACTCGCGCGGGCGCGAGGCGGTGACGACGCCTGCGCTTGCACGTGCGGTGGGCAGTCGCCATTTCGGCGTCGGCTTCGACCAGTTGGCCGAGATCAGGGATGGCGACGGGTCCGACATCACGCTCGACTTCTGGAACAGCGATGGCACCCGCGCACAGGCCTGCGGCAATGCCACGCGCTGCGTGGCGGCGCATGTCCTGGCAGAGGGCGGCGACAGCATCACGATCCGCACCGCACGCGGCCTGTTGCAGGCCCGGCGCGAGGGCGATCAGATCAGTGTCAACATGGGGCCGCCGCAGCTGGACTGGCACGAGGTGCCACTGGCGCGCGCCGTCGACGTGAAGCACCTGCCGCTGGCGGGTGACCCTGTTGCCGTCGGCATGGGGAATCCGCACTGCGTCTTCTTTGTCGACGATGCCGAAGCGGTGCCGTTGATGCAGCGCGGCCCCGAGGTCGAAAAAGATCCGCTGTTTCCGGAACAGGTGAACGTCGAATTCGCACAGGTGCGCAGCCGCGACGAGATCCGCATGCGGGTCTGGGAACGGGGCACCGGCGTCACCCTCGCCTGCGGGTCGGGCGCCTGCGCCACGGCCGTAGCGGCGGCCCTGCGCGGCCTGACCGAGCGCCGGGTGCGCATGGAGCTGGACGGCGGCTGGCTGACGCTGGACTGGCGCGATGATGGCGTCTGGATGACCGGACCGACCGCGCATGTCTTCGACGGCGTCCTTCCCGCCGCAATCACAGGGGCCTGAGCGATGGACAATACGCCACTCTTCACTACGCTCGGCTGTCGCCTGAACGCCTATGAAACCGAAGCGATGAAGGCGCTGGCCGCCGAGGCCGGTGTCGAGAACGCAGTGGTTGTCAACACCTGTGCCGTGACATCCGAGGCCGTGCGCAAGGCCCGGCAGGACATCCGGCGCCTGCGCCGCGAAAACCCCCAGGCGACGCTGATCGTCACAGGCTGCGCGGCCCAGACCGAACCCGAAACCTTTGCCGCAATGTCCGAGGTCGACCTGATCATCGGCAATACCGAAAAGATGCAGCCTGCCACCTGGGCCAACCTGTCACCTGATTTCATTGGTGATACAGAGCGTGTGCGCGTCGATGACATCATGTCCGTCACCGAAACCGCCGGGCACCTGATCGACGGCTTCGGAACCCGCTCTCGCGCATATGTCCAGGTGCAGAACGGGTGCGATCACCGCTGTACCTTCTGCATCATCCCCTTTGGCCGCGGCAATTCCCGGTCCGTCGCGGCAGGGGTCGTGGTCGAACAGATCAAGCGGTTGGTCGATCAGGGATATCAGGAGGTCGTGCTGACCGGGGTCGACCTCACCTCCTGGGGGGCGGACCTGCCGGCGACGCCGAGGTTGGGCGACCTGGTCCTGCGCATCCTCAAGCTGGTCCCCGACCTTGCAAGGTTGCGCATCAGCTCGATCGATTCGATTGAGGCTGATGACGCGCTGATGCAGGCGATCGCGACCGAACCGCGCCTCATGCCACATCTTCACCTTAGCCTGCAGGCCGGCGACGACATGATCCTGAAACGGATGAAACGCCGCCACTTGCGCGATGACGCTATTCGGTTTTGCGAAGACGCACGGCGCCTGCGCCCCGACATGACATTCGGTGCGGACATCATCGCGGGCTTTCCGACGGAAACCGAGGCGATGTTCAGCAACTCGTTGAAATTGGTGGAGGATTGCGACCTGACCTGGTTGCATGTCTTTCCCTATTCGCCACGCCCAGGCACCCCCGCCGCGCGGATGCCCCAGGTGAATGGGCGCGCGATCAAATCCCGCGCCGCGCGCCTTCGCGCGGCCGGTGACAGACAAGTTGCACGACACCTTGCGGATCAGCCCGGCAAAACCCACAGCATCCTGATGGAGAGCCCGAAGATGGGGCGTACGGAACAGTTCACCGAGGTACATTTCACCGCTCCCCACCCCGAAGGCCAAATCGTAACGGCACGGATTACCGGGCACAGCGACGGACATCTTACGGCCTGAAAGGAACAACGGGTTTACCGGGGCTTTGCCACAATTCCGATGGGCGGCTGCAAAGACGACGCGAAAGCCGACCTCGGTATCGCGTCGGTATCGCGTCGGTATTCAGACGGTGGAACTGCCGGTGCTGAAATACGGCTCGCCGAACGCCTCCGGCGGGGGTATTTTCGGCCAGATGATAAAGAGCGCCGTCCTGCATGTTTCCCTGTTCGAAATATCCCGGGGGAGGCAGCGTAGCTGGCGGGGGCAGAGCCCCCATGCGTGTCACCGCAGTGGCGGATTGAGATTGCATGGCGGAAACCCTGCGACAAGGATGACTCTCGCCCGATAAGAAGGATTCCTGAATGCACCCGAACCCGATCTACCGCACCATGTCTCGACAAGAAAACCTGCGCTTTGCCGCAGAGATCGGTTTCGGTGTTTTTTGCCTGTCGGACGGAGACGCACCGCCCTTGGTGGCGCAGGCCCCTTTCGTGATTGATGAGGAACACCTGATCCTGCATCTGGTGCGCTCGAACCCCGTGGTGCGGGCCTTGCGCCATGGGGGTCGGCAGGCACGGTTGGTGGTGATGGGTCCGCATGGATATGTTTCGCCCGATTGGTATGGCATTGAGGACCAGGTGCCGACCTGGAACTATGTTTCGGTCGAAGTGACAGGATTGTTGTCCCTGCTCGAGGAGGCTCAGATGCGTCCTGTGCTGGACCGCTTGTCCGAAAATTTCGAGACACGCCTGGCACCAAAGCCGGTCTGGCACAGCGAGAAGATGAACGAGCCCGCACTCGAGCGGATGATGCGGGCCATTCTGCCATTGAAAATGCACATCGAGACTGTCGAGGGGACCTGGAAATTGTCACAGAACAAGTCCGATGCGGTGCGCCTTGCCGCCTCGGCAGGCATGCAGCAGGCAAGCATTGAGCATCCGGGGTATGGGTCGGATTCAGCAGCCCTGGCAGCGTTCATGCGCGGGGTTCGCGGGACCGGCTGAGCCCCGGCGCCAATGCGATGGACAGGGCCTCTGGCCAGGCCTAGGGTCGCCACGACGCAATGAGGAGTCATGTCCATGTCCGGTCTGAAAGCCATCGTATCGCCACTGTCGCCCTTTGCCCGCAAGGTTCGGGTGACGGTCCTGGAAACCGGTCTGTCCGACAGTGTGTCGTTGGAGAATGTCTCGACCTCGGCGCTCGAGTCGCATCCGGTGCTGGTTGCGGCGAATCCCCTGGGCAAGTTGCCGGCGTTGGTGCGTGAAGACGGACCGATGATCTGCGACAGCCGGGTAATCTGTCGCTACCTCGATTCGCTGGGGGGCGGGCGGCTGTACCCCGAGGCGCGGACCTGGGAGGTCCTGACGCTGGAGGCGCTGGCCGATGGCATGATGGAGGCGGCCGTCCTGATGGCCTATGAGCACCGCCTGCGGCCCGAGGAAAAGGTGTTTCCGGACTGGGTCGAGGCGCAGTGGCAAAAGGTGTCGCGTACCCTGAGCGTGATCGACGCGCGCTGGATGAGCCACCTGGCCGGCCCGCTGGATGCGGCGCAGATCGCCCTGGGCTGTGCGCTCGGCTATCTGGACCTGCGGCACGACGCGCGCGCCTGGCGCGAGGGCAACGACAATCTGGCAGCCTGGTACGAGACCTTTGCCGCCCGTCCGGCGATGCAGGCAACCGTTCCGGCCTGAGGCCAGCCACGGGCCTGGGACGCCCCGCAATCGATCGACATCAACCGCAGTCGACCGACATCGGGACCATGCCGGAGCAAACAGAACAGGCCCGCCGGACGCCGGCGGGCCTGTTCGTGTCGATCATCCGGTTTGCGATGAGCCGGAACCGCGTCAGAAGCGGAAGCCGACACCGACGTTCAGCGCGTTGGTGAAGATGCGTGTGTCGAGGTTGCCACCCCCTGAGAGGTCGGTTTCGTTCCTGGACGCCGTGAATTGGTATTCCCCGAACAGCGACCACTGATCGCTGATCGGATAGCTGGCCCCCGCTGTCAGGCGCATGGCCGGACCGCCATACTGGTATTCGAAGGTTTTCTGACCGCCGGTCGGCGTCACCTCGACATGGGGAATGGATATGCCGATGCCACCGCTGACATAGGGCGTGATATTGCCCCACTGATTCTGCCAGCGGCGCGAGGCGTTGACGGTAATGATGTTCAGCCCGTCGGTGAATTCGAGGTGCGAGAACCCGGCAGCGGCCATATCGTCTTCGTCCGCATAGACCTTGTCATGGGTGAATTCGAGACCGACGCCCCAGTTGTCATCGCGCCACCAGGTGGCGCGCACACCGTAGTAGGGAGGCATATCGAAGCTCTTGCCTTCCCAGCCGATCAGCGCGTTGAAATCGCCGTTGGTCGGCGAGGTGCCCTTGACGCGGCTGTGCGGCGCCGTCTGGTACCCGGTGAAGAGGTTCACCTCGATCTCGGCCCGTGCAGGCGCACTGGAAATGCCGGTCAGCAAGGCAGCTGCGGCGATCGTTGCGGCGGTGCTGCGCAGGGCACAACGGGAAGGTTTCTGCATCATCGGAGGGGTCCTGACGTGATCTGTCTTTGCAACAGGCTTACACGCGCGGCACAAGGGTCTCAAGCGCGACACATGCGCGCCCCTTTTCGCAATCGGCGATTGTATGCTGGACCTGTGGAATGAGGCCCGCTAAACAACCGCTTGGAACGGCTGTGCATCTGCGCGGCCCCGAACCCGTATGTGGCCGCCGTCGGCCGGCCGAAGAATGGAGCTAAGTTCGTGTCCCACGCAGAAGATCACGAAGGCACCCGGAGGGACTTCCTCTATTACGCCACAGCCGGCGCAGGTGCCGTCGCAGCCGGTGCCGCCATCTGGCCACTGGTCAATCAGATGAACCCCTCGGCAGACGTGCAGGCGCTGTCCTCGATCCGGGTTGACGTCTCCGGTGTCGAAACCGGAACACAACTCACGGTAAAATGGCGCGGCAAGCCGGTGTTCATTCGCCGCCGCACCCAGGAGGAGGTCGACAAGGCGAAAGAGGTCGATCCTGCGACCCTGCCTGATTCGAACGCGCGCAACGCCAACCTGACAGGCGATTCGATGGCCACGGACGAAAACCGCGCCACGGCCCCCGAGGGTGCCGAAGGTCTGGCCGCCGAGGAATGGCTGGTCATGATGGGCGTCTGTACGCACCTGGGCTGTGTGCCGCTGGGCGAATCCGGTGACTTTGGCGGCTGGTTCTGCCCTTGCCACGGGTCGCACTACGACACCGCAGGACGGATCCGCAAAGGTCCGGCGCCTGAGAACCTGCCTATTCCGCTGGCCGCCTTCGATGGCGAGTCCGAAATCATTCTGGGCTGAGGGAGGACATCATGGCCGGAATTCCGCACGACCATTACGAACCCAAGAGCGGGCCTGAAAAGTGGGTGCATTCGCGCCTGCCGGTCATCGGCCTGCTCTACGACACCATCATGATCCCCACGCCCAAGAACCTGAACTGGATGTGGATCTGGGGTATCATCCTGACCTTCTGCCTGGTGATGCAGATCGTCACCGGCATTGTCCTGGTGATGCATTACACCCCGCATGTCGACATGGCCTTTGCCAGCGTCGAACACATCATGCGCGACGTGAATGGCGGCTTCATGCTGCGCTACCTGCATGCCAACGGCGCCTCGCTGTTCTTCCTCGCCGTGTACCTGCACATTTTCCGCGGCCTCTACTACGGCTCCTACAAGGCCCCACGCGAGATCACCTGGATCATCGGCATGATCATCTACCTGCTGATGATGGCAACCGGTTTCATGGGCTACGTCCTGCCCTGGGGTCAGATGTCGTTCTGGGGTGCGACCGTGATCACCGGCCTGTTCGGGGCAATCCCCTGGATCGGTGAATCGCTTCAGGTCTGGCTGCTGGGCGGACCGGCCGTGGACAACGCGACGCTGAACCGTTTCTTCAGCCTGCACTACCTGCTGCCCTTCGTGATCGCCGGCCTTGTCGCCGTGCACATCTGGGCCTTCCACTCGACCGGGAACAACAACCCCACGGGTGTCGAGGTGCGGCGCACCAGCAAGGAGGACGCGGCCAAGGATACCCTGCCGTTCTGGCCCTACTTCGTGCTGAAGGACCTGTTCGCCCTGGCGGTGATCCTGGCGGTCTTCTTTGCCATCGTCGGTTTCATGCCGAACTACCTCGGGCACCCCGACAACTATATCGAGGCGAACCCGCTGGCGACACCGGCGCATATCGTGCCCGAATGGTACTTCCTGCCGTTCTACGCGATCCTGCGCGCCTTTACCGCCGACGTCTGGCTGGTCCAGTTCCTGCATTGGCTGACAGGTGGCATCATCGACGCCAAGTTCTTTGGCGTGCTGGCGATGTTCGGCGCGATCGCGGTCATGGCCCTGGTGCCGTGGCTCGATACCAGCCGCACCCGGTCGGGCCGCTATCGTCCGATGTTCAAGTGGTGGTTCGCCCTGCTCGCGCTGGATTTCGTCATCCTGATGTGGGTCGGCGCACAAACGCCCACCAATCTGACCGGCTGGATCTCCCTCATCGCGGCTGCCTACTGGTTCGGCTACTTCCTGGTGATCCTGCCCCTGCTCGGCGTGATCGAGAAACCGACCACCCCGCCCGCGACCATCGAAGACGACTTCGAAGCGCATTACGGCAGCAAGAGCCACCCGGCCGAATAAGGAAAGGACAGAGACACATGTTCAGGAAACTCCCCCTCTCTGCCCTTGCAGCCCTGGCCCTCACGGCCGGCGCCGCCACGGCGCAGGAGCATGAATCGGCAGAAATCCACGACGTGGATTTCTCGTTCGAGGGGCCATTCGGCGCCTTTGACGAAAACCAGCTGCAGCGCGGCCTCAAGGTCTACACCGAGGTCTGCGCGGCGTGCCATGGCTTGCGCTATGTCCCGATCCGCACGCTGGGCGATGACGGCGGCCCCGGCCTGCCCGAGGATCAGGTGCGGGCCTTTTCGGGCCGTTTCGAAGTCTTCGATGCAGCGCTGGACGACTATCGCGCGGCGACTCCGAACGATCACTTCCCGGGCTCCGCGCTGTCGAATGCCCCGGATCTCAGCCTGATGGCCAAGTCCCGCGCGGCTTTCCACGGCCCGGCGGGTACCGGTATCAACCAACTGCTGAAGGGGATCGGCGGGCCGGAATACATCACTGCCATCCTGACCAGCTACACTGGTGAAACCCGCGAACAGGCAGGCGTGACATACTACGAGAACACGGCGTTCTCTACCGGCTGGATCGCGATGCCACCGCCCCTGGCCGGCGAGGACCTGGAGTTCGACGACGGACATTCAAACGAATTGCACCATGAAGCCGAAGACGTCGCTGCCTTTCTTATGTGGGCAGCCGAGCCGAAGCTGATGGCACGCAAACATGCCGGTCTGGTTGCCGTCATTTTCCTCGTCCTGCTTTCGGTCCTGCTCTACCTGACCAACAAGCGGATCTGGAAACCGGTCAAGTACAAGACTGAATCGGTCTGAGTTCCAGAAATCCGCACGACAAGCTTGAAGCCCCGTCAGAGAAATACTGGCGGGGTTTTCAGTTTCCGCAGAAAGGGGGGGCTCCGCCCCGCCAGCTTCGCTGCCTCCCCGGGGTATTTTCGGCCAGATGACAAAGAGCCTGCCTCGCCATGTTTCCCTGTTGGAAATATCCCGGGGGAGCCGCAGGCGGGGGCAGAGCCCCTTCTTCCTTCACAAGATCATTGTAGTCGCACGTTGGCGCGATCCGAACGCCCATTGGCGTCGACCACCGTTACCTCGGAAAAGCCTAGTCCCATGGCGGACAAGATGGCGTCGCTGCGGCGCGAGCCAATCACAACAGGCGTGCCGTTGACCAGCCAGGTAAAAGGCGGTTTTCCTTGGCGCACCCTGACGGGCAACCCTTCGGGCATTGCATCCAACGCTACGCCGTCCGGAGGAAAAACCAGCTCCGGTGCGTCGCGCTCAACCGAGAGGCCGATGCTGCGGCGATGAAATTCGCGCAAGGGCAGCGGCAGTTTCGAACCTTCGACCAGTAGCGTTTCTGGTGGCGGAGGCGGAAGCGGTGTCAGGGTGGGTTTGAGCCGCTGAAATGCCTCGAAGAGGACCGGCGCTGCCGTGTCGCCGCCAAAGACGCCGGGAACAGGGGTCCCGTCCGGGCGACCGACCCAGACGCCGATCACGTGCGCACCGTCAAAGCCGATTGCCCAGGCATCGCGATGCCCATAGGAGGTTCCGGTCTTGTAGGCCAGCCGGTTCAACGGTGCGCCCGCCGGAGGCGCGAGTCCGGAGAGGATATGCGACACTTGCCAGGCGGACGCGGAAGCCGTGATCCGAAGCGGCTGCTGTACTGCGGCCTCAGCCTGCCAGTACAGCGGATGCGCATGGCCGTCGTTGGCGAGTCCGGCATAGAGCTGCACCAGGTCCTGCAATGAAAGTCCCAGACCGCCGAGGGCAATGGCCAGTCCGGCCTGCCCGCCCGGGACGTGAGGATCAAGGCCGCCGCGGCGGAGCGCGGCCATGATGTTGGCGGGACCGAGGGCTTCGGTGAGGAGGACGGCGGGGAGGTTGAGGGACAGTTGCAGGGCATCGGTGGCCCGGACCGGCCCGCGGAAGGTGCCATCGAAGTTTGTGGGCTGGTAGCCGTTGAAATCGGTGGCGCGGTCGTCGATCAGGGTTTCAGGGTGCGCAAGACCCTGATCGAAGGCCAGGGCATAGATCAGTGGCTTGAGCGTTGAACCGGGAGAGCGCAGAGCCTGAGTCATGTCGACAAACCCTTGACCTGTATCGGAGAATCCGCGCGACCCGACGGAGGCGAGGATGCGACCGTCGCGGTGATCGGCCACGAGAATGGCCAGGGAGAGCTGAGATTTGCGACCCTCGAGCGCCGTTGCGGCCAGGGATTCGAGCGCGGCTTGCAGCGGTGCCTCGATCGTCAGCGTCTGGCGCGCGAGGTCGGGATGCGCGGCCAGGGCGCGATCCGTGAGGTGCGGAGCGAGGGCCGGAAAGCGTCGGCGTTGCGTCGGTATCCTGTCGGTTTTTGCAGCCCGTGCGGTGTCGGTGGAGATCACGCCGTCCTGCGCCATGCGGGTCAGCACGCGGTCACGCGCCGCCTGTGCCACAAGCGGCGCGCGGTCGGGGCGGCGGGCCTCGGGTGACTGCGGCAGGGCGACCAGAAGCGCAGCTTCGGCGGGGGTCAGGCGCGTCGGCTCCTTGCCGAACCAGGCCAGCGTGGCGGCGCGCAGCCCTTCGATATTGCCGCCCATTGGCGCGAGGGTCAGGTAGAGGTCGAGGATCTGATCCTTGGAAAGCGTCCGCTCCAATGCCAGTGCGACGCGGGTCTGGCGCAGCTTGCCCGACCAGCGGCCTGTGCTGCCCTTCTCAAGCAGCCGGGCGACCTGCATCGTCAGGGTCGAACCACCGGACACGACATGACCGTTCGTCAGCATCTGCCAGAGCGCCCGGGCCATGGCGCGGGGATCAACCCCGTGGTGGGTGGCAAAGCGGCGGTCCTCATAAGCGACCAGCATCCTGAGGTAGAGGGGATCGGCGGGGCCGGACATCGCCAGCCGCCAGCGCCCGTCATCGACCATGTAGGCGCTCAACAGGCTGCCGTCGGCGGCGCGCATTTCGACCGCCGTGGCGGGGTGCAGCGGCGGCAGGACGGTCGCGTCGATCCAGGTGTCCGCCGCATCGCGCCCAGCGGCCAGCGCCAGCAGGGCGGCGACCGACAGGGCAACCAGCGTGCCGCGCCAATCACGCCTCGTCCTGTCGCGCGTCATGGCGTGACCGAAACGCGGCCTTCGTCGGTGCGGGCGCGGTAGCGGGGGCGGTACATATCCTCGACCGAGGCCGCCGGGTGCAGGTAATCGCCCGGCGTCACCGCCCGCACCACGTAGGCCAGCGTGAAGGGGTCGGCAGAGCGCCAGTCGAGTGCGGCGAGAAAGCGGTCGCTGCGAAATTCGCTCATTTCCGGGGTCACGGTTTTCAGCCAGTCGAAGGCGGCCACGTCACCGGAGGACAGCAGGCGGGGGTTGTCGATCTCGAATCCGGCGGGCAGCGGATCGTTGACCATCAGGCGCGCGCCGGTGTCAGCAAAGGGCGTGACCGTGATCACCGTCACCAGGCGGTCGCCGGAGTGCAGGCCGCCCGGGTCGGTCTCCTGACCGTCGAGCGTATAATAGCGGCGCGTGATCCCGTAGCCTTCGCCGCCCGCCGCCACCGGGCCATCGGGAACGCCGAGGGTGGTGAGGGTCAGGTCGGTCGCGGTGGCGCCGGTGTTGGTGACCGTGACGGGCTGCATCGCGTCGCCTTGCATCACGCGCACCATCGGCCCTTGTGCGGGCGCACCGTTGACCGAGAGGCCCGCGACGGAAGGGTCACTGACCAGCGATTTCGCGGCAAGCAGGGTCCATGCGCTTTCCTGCGTCGAGCGGGGGGCCGTTTCGCCCCCGATCTGCGAGATCAGGCCGGGGCGGTCAAGCGCGTTGCTGCCGGCCTCGGCCGCCAGCGTCAGAACGGCGGCGGCGTCGCGCAGGTGGGTCCCGAAGTCGGGTCGAAGGGTCTGGGGTTCGGGGCCGGTGAGGTCGGCACGCAGCAGGGCACCGGCGCGGGCGAACATGGCGTCGGCGCGGGCCGTGTCGCCGTAGGTGGCCAGCGCCGCACCGATCTGGGCCATCGCCAGCGGCGTCGCGAAATCGCCGCCCTTGGTGTCGGCGTAATAGCGCAGGTCGCCCATCTGCGCTTCGCCTTCGCGGGCCAGCACCAGCAGTTGATAGGCCAGCGCCTCGCCGCCGTCGTTTTCATCGCGCGTGAAATCGGGGGCGTAGTTCACCTGGTTGCGCAGATTGTCGAGGGCGCGGCGGAAGGCGAGGTCGGGCACGTGGATGCCGTTCGCGCGGGCGCGCGACAGGAAATCGGTGACATAGGCGTCGAGCCAACCGCCCCCCGCCGTATCTGACCAGAGGTTGAAGCCGCCGTTGGCCTGTTGGCGGGCAAGGACCTGATCGACGGCCTGCGCAAGGCGTGTGTCGACCTGCGCCTGCGGGACGAGGCCCATCTGGTCGGTGATCGAGGAGAGGTAGAGCAGCGGCATCGCCTGCGACGTCACCTGTTCGGTGCAGCCGTAGGGATAGCGGGCCAGCTGGGCCAGCAGGCCGGGCACGTCGAGCTGCGCCAGCGGCCCGGCCGAGAGCGTGGCCGAGGCGGTGTCGATATGGAAGCCGTCGAAGGCGTCGGCGTTCAGGGTGAACGTCGCGCCGGGGGCCAACGAAAAGCGCCGGGTTTGCGCGACCTGCGGGGTGTTGCGGCGCACCGGCAGGGTCAGCGATTGCCTGAGGGTGCGGCCATCCGGCGTCGTCAGGGCGATCTGCACAATGTTGTCGCCTGCCTGCTGCGCCAGGATCGGCACCGAGAGGGTGGTTTTCTGCTGCGCGTCCAGCGTGACCTGCGCCGGGACATCGCCGAGGCTGAGGGTATCGGAGGTGACGGAGAGGCCCATCACGCCCGTCGGGCCGGTGGCATGGGTGATCTCAAGCAGCATCCGCGACTGATCACCGGGGGCGAGAGTGCGAGGCAACGAGGCACTGACCACGACCGGATCGCGCACCAGAACGTCCGACTGGGCGGATCCTACGCCGGTCTCGCTCCACCCAAGGGCCATCAGGCGGACGGTGCCGTTGAAGGCGGGGATGTCGAAGCTGGCCTGTGCGGTGCCGTCGGCATTGACGGTGACGGGGCCGGAGAAGAAGGCGACAAGGTCCTGATCGGGCGGCGGGCTGTCCATGGCGGCGCGGTTGGTGGCGTCGCCGCCCGAGCGGACGCGGCCCATTTCGCCCTGAAGCCCGTCGATCAGGCGACCGTAGAGATCGCGCAGTTCAACCCCGAGGCGGCGCTGGCCGAAGTAGTGGGCCTGCGGGTCAGGTGTTTCAAAGCCGGTGAGGGTGAGGATGCCGAGGTCGACGGCGGCAAGGGTGACGTAGCCGGTATCGCCCGCGGTCAGGCCGTCGACATGCACCGTCGCCGCAAGGGGGCCGCGCGGGTTGGAGGTTTCGGGCGCATCGATGCGCACCGACAGGGCCTTGGCGCCGGGATCGACGGGGGCATAGTCGAGGCCGAGGGCGCGGGCCGGGTTGTGCCCGGCGGCGACATCCATCGGGCGCAGGACGGTGGCGGTGACGTAGGCCCCCGCGCCCCAGCCTTCGGTGACCGGCAGGTCGACGAGGTTTTCGCCCTCTGTCACCTCGACGATCTTCATGTCGATCAGGTGGTTGGAGAGGACCGAGACCAGCGCGGTGCCGGCATAGCGCGGCACGAGGCGCAGCGTCGCCGTATCCCCGATGGCGAAACGATCAGCGGTCAGCGACACGTCGAGCATGTCGGGCGTCGTCGTGGCATCGGCGGGCACGTACCAGCCGGCGTAGACATCGATGCTGGCCGCCGCGGTCGGGGTCTGCGTGCTCTCAACCACGATCTCGTAGCGGCCCCAGTCGACGGGGGCCGAGACGGTGACGGGGTCGGGGCCGAGCGTCACGTCGCCCTCAGACACGGGGGCGCGGGTGGTGAAGGCCTCCCACTCCCAGTTGCCGTATTGGCGGTACCATTGGTAGCGGGTGGTGACGCGGTTGATGGTGTAGTGGACGGGCAACGCGGTGCGGTGAAGCGCGGCGTCGAGCGCGATGAGGTCAAAGCTGGCCTCGCCCCCCTGCGGGACCACGCCATCAGCGACGGGACGGATGCCGATCATCGGGTCGTCAGGCGTCATGATGCGGGTGATGCGACGTTCGACCGGGCGACCGGAGCCTTCCTGCACGCGCAGCGTGGCGGTCAGTTCGACCGGGGCCGCGACGTTGGGGGCGTAGCTGTCGAAGGAGAGGGTTGTCGCGGTGCGCCCCTCGGCGTCGGTCGGATCGAGCGAGACATAGTCGCGCGTTGTGTCGCCTTGCGCGTCGTAGAGACCGAAGTGGTAGCCGGGGAAACCCGGCAGCGTGTCAAGCGGGCGCAGGGCGTAATCGCCGGAGGCCGAAAGATCGGCGGCGGGGGCACCGAACAGATAGCGCGCCTCGATCGCGAGGGCCTGGGGGCTGGCAAGGGGCAGCGGAGCGTCGGGCAGATCAAGGGTGAAATCGAGGCGTTCGGGCAGAAAATCCTCGACCAGGACGGTTTGGGACGCCAGCGCGGGGGCGTCGAGGTCGGATTTCACCGCGATACGCCATGTGCCGCGCGGGACCGTGGGACCAACGGGAAAGGCAAAGACATGGCCACCGGCCTGACCCTTGGCCGAGGTCTGGCGGGCATATTCCACACCATCCGGGCGCGACAGGATGACGGTGACGGGCAGCCCCTCGATTGCCTTTGCTTCAGCGTCGCGGCTGAGGGCGGTGACATGGATCACCTCGCCCGCGCGATAGGCCCCGCGATCCGTGGCGAGAAAGACGTCGACGGCGGGCGAGGGCGCGCGCCCCTCGACACCCCGGTCCGACAGGTCGAAGGCCGGGCCGGTCAGCGACAGGAACGACAGATCATCGCCCTTTTGTGCCAGGATCGCCGCCGGGGCCGCGCCGCCCGTGCCGCGCAGCAGGCCGGGGGCAAAGGTGGCAAGGCCCCGGTCATCCGTGGTGGCCGTGGCCAGTACCTCGTTTGCATTCGACAGCAGGCTGAGCGTCACATCGGCGCGGGCACCGGCATCGTTCAGGCCGCGCACCACGGCGGTCAGGCCATCGGTGCCCTGCATCGTGGTCAGCCCCAGGTCGGTCAGCACGAACCATTGCGTCGCGGCCGGTATATCGTAGGGATCGGAACCGGGCACCGCCGCGCGCAGGGTATAGACGCCGGGGGCCTGACCCGCCAGCGCCTCGCCCATCGGCAGGCGCGAGGTGATGGTCTGGTTGCGTTCGGAGCGGACCTCGGCCGTGCCGGTCCAGACCTGTTCGGCAATCTTGGTCGAAAAATCATCCAGCTCGTAAGCTTCGATATCGCGGCCAAAATAGCTGTCCTGCACCGCGCGGACGATCGTGCGGTCCGAGATGCGGGACAGGGTCAGATCCACCGCGGCGACGTTGACCGTGTCGATGGGCAGGGCGGCATCAGTGGCGCGCGGCAGGACATAGCCACGACCGGGAAAGCGCGCCGAGGGGTCGCGGTCGGGGATATAAAAGCGCAGGTCGACGTCTTTTTGCAGCACCTCGCCGCTGCGCGCGGGCAGGCCCTGACGAAAGGTCGCGGCATAGGTTTCACCATGTGTGCCGCCGGTCAGGCAAATCTGGTTGCCGTCAGCCTCGACCGCCATCGACGGGTCGGGCAGGCGCACGAAGGGGGTGTAATCGACACCGGCCAGCGCAAGGGGTTCGGAAAAGTCGGCGCAGATGCGCGGGCTGGCCAGATTGCTTTCGACCGTGTTGCCGGTGATGCGAAAGCCATAGAGACCAATGGCCTGGTCGAGTTGCGCCGCGACGGCATCCGTCGGGCGCAGGTCTTGCGCCAGGCGCAGCGCCGGAATTGCGTCACGGCCCCGGCCCATGGGGATCAGCGCATCGGCCATCAGGATCAGCGCATCCGCCGTGGTCGGGACGTCGTCACTGCGCAGGTAGGCGTTGATCGCCGCCGACAGGGCCTGCGCGGGCAGGTCGCCCCGCGGGCCGGGATCCTGATTGTAGAACGCCAGGGTATAGGCGGCCAACCGGGCCCAATGACCGGGCGCGTCGGAGATTGCAGCGGCGCTGGCCATCGAGGCCTGCGCCCCGGCGAGGTCGCCGTTATCGGCGCGCAGGTCCGCATCTGCCGCAAGATCACCGGCGGAGGCGGTGCCGCTGGTGCGTGTCCAGGGCAGATCGCGGGCGAAGGTGCCGGCAGTGGCCAACGTGTCGGCCCCCAGGAACGCAAGCGATTGCGCGGCCGTTTCGGCACGCGCGCGCAGGTCAGGCCCAACCGGGACAACCCGTGCGGACATCGCCCCGTCAAAGGGTGTGGTCCCGGTCACGCCGCTTTTGGGAAAGCAGGAATTGTTGCGGGCGTTGAAGGTCAGCGCGACACATTGGTCGTTGTCGAGGCAGGCCGCCCGGCAGGCCTGAAGCGAGGTGTCGAAGATCTGTTGCAGGTCCGAGCCGGCGAAATCGGTATTCGCGCTGACGACAAAGCGTTTGGCGGGCACGATCGACGCCGGTGTGCCCTGCCCGACCTGCGGTGTCTGGTCCTGAGCCACGGCGCAGGTGGCAAACAGGGTGGAGGCTGCGACCAGCGCGACTGCAAGCATACGGGGCATGTGACGTCTCCTGCCGGGATGGGGCCAAGGTCGCACGACAGCGGGTATGGCGGCAAGTTTTCCTTGGGTTGGCCCTAATTCCTAAACGGATTTTTCATTCAAAACCGGGAGTCTCTGGCACGGGTCCGCAACAGGACCGCTACGGAGAACACCCGGATGACCTTGGCAAGCAAACTGGCAGAGGAGCGGCGCGCGCGCCTCGCTGCGGAACGCTTGCTTGAGCAGAAACAGGCCGAGTTGCAGGCCGCGAACCGCAAACTCGGCCGCCACGCCAAGCATCTGTCAGAGCAGATCCACGAAAAGCGGGCCGAGGTGGAGACGGTGCTGAGCGAGCATGAGCGGGTAAAATCCGACCTGAGCGCCGCAAATCACCGCATCGAAGTGGCCGAGCGGCGATTGTGGCTGTCGATCGAGACGATCCGCGACGGATTCGCCTTTTGGGATGCCGAAGGGCGGATGATTGCAGCCAACAACGCCTGGATGATGATCTTTGACGGCCTGACCGAGGTCAGCCCCGGCGTCAGCTACATCCGAATGCTGCAACTGGCGACCGAGGAAGGCGTGGTCGACATCGGAGAGGATGCGCCACAGACCTGGCGGCAGGGGATGCTGGCGCGCTGGCACATGCCGAACCCCGATCCGCGCGTCATCCGGCTTTGGAACGGACAATACGTCAAGCTGCTGGATCAGAAGGGCCATGACGGCGATGTCGTGACGCTGGCGCTGAACATCACCGGTACGGTGCGCTATGAACGCCGCCTGCGCGAAGCCCGCCAGAGGGCAGAGGCGGCAAATCGGGCGAAATCGACCTTTCTTGCCAACATGAGCCACGAAATACGCACGCCGATGAACGGCGTCGTCGGCATGGCCGACCTGCTGGTCGACATGGGTCTGAGCGAGGAACAGCGCGTCTATGTCGAAACCATCCGCAGTTCGGGCGAGGCCCTGCTGGAGATCATCAACGATGTGCTGGATTATTCCAAGATCGAGGCGGAAAAGCTGGTGCTGCATCCGCGCCCCTTCGATCTGGAACGCTGTATTCACGAGGTGCTGTTGCTGCTGCAACCGCGCGCCCGTGAAAAGAACCTGAGCCTGCTGATCGATTACGACCTGTTCACGCCGACCAGCTTTGTCGGCGATCCCGGACGCATTCGGCAGGTGCTGACGAACCTGATCGGAAATGCCGTAAAGTTTACGGCCCACGGGCATGTGCTGATCCGGGTGCTGGCCCTGCCCTGCCCCAATGGCAGCGCGGTGAACCTGACCGTCACGGTCGAGGACACCGGCATCGGCATCGCGCCGGAAAAGGTGGGCATGATCTTTGGCGAATTCGCCCAGATCGACAGCGACAGCACCCGCCAGTTCGAGGGCACCGGGCTGGGCCTGGCGATTTCGCAGCGGTTGATCCGCCTGATGGATGGCACGATCTGGGTCGACAGCGCCCTGGGCGAAGGATCGGCCTTCGGGTTTCGGATTTCGCTGCCCGCGGCAGAGGATGGGCATGCCGAACCGGAGCCGGTGCCAAGCCTTGGGCGCGTGCTGGTCGTGGATGACAACCCGCTGCACGTCTCCATATTGGAAAAACAGTTGGAATTGCTGGGGGCCGAGACCGTGTCGTGCCAATCCGGGGCAGAGGCCCTGGCCCTGCTGGACGATCGCATCACGCTGGTCCTGACAGATCACAACATGGAAGCGATGGACGGGCTGGAGCTGGCCGAGGCCATCCGCGAGACTGGCAGCACGGTGCCGATCATCCTGTTGAGCCCGGCGGTGCATTTCGCCGAGATGGACCCGGCCCGCCGGCATCTGCACGCGATCCTGCAACGCCCCACCTTGCGGGACGATCTGTTTCGCGTGCTGCGCACGCTGAATGCCGATACGGTGGTCGAACGCACCGCGCCAGACGTGGAACCGCAGCCGCAGGCCGCGACGGGCGGACGCCGCTGCCGGGTGCTGGCCGCCGAGGACAACAGGACCAATCGGCTGGTTTTCGAAAAGATCCTGGCGAGCGCGGATGTCGAACTGCGCTTTGCCAACAACGGAATCGAGGCGGTTCAGGCCCATGCAGATTTTGACCCGGACGTGATCTTCATGGATATCTCGATGCCGCTGATGGACGGAAAAGAGGCGACGCGGCGCATTCGGGCGGCCGAAGCGGGCAGTGACCGGCGGGTGCCGATCGTGGCGATGACCGCGCACGCGATGGAAGATGACGAAGAAAAGGTGTTTGCCGCCGGGCTCGACCACTATCTGGCCAAACCGTTGCGCAAGGCGGATGTGCTGGACAGGTTGGCAGCCCTGACGCCTGCCGGGCTGCACCCGCCGTTTCACGTGAAGCAGATGCCAGCGGGCGCAGCGTCTGGCGCCACGCACGCGGACACACCGGCAGACGCGGCCGCGCATCCCGAAGCCCCCCAGGGGACCCGTAGCGACAGCCTGTCAGAGGCAGCGCCCGATCCGGCGACATCGGACCCGGAGGCGGTGATCGACATGGCCCTGCCGGTGGACGGCGACGAAAGCTTTGACGCGCCGGAGCAGGAGGCCGCGCAGGCCGCCCTGCCGGTGTTCATGCGCCGCGCCGCAAAAACCGGGCGCTAACGCGGGGCCGGAGCGGCGGTCAGCGCACAGGCCGATCCCGAAGGGCTGAGAGTTGATGCGGCAATCACGGGATGCGGCAGCGCGGAACGGCCAGTGTTCCGCCCCCGGACTCAATCGGGCTGTGCCGGGCGCAGAAAGATCATCTCGTCCTGCGTGGACCTGTCGGGTTGATAGATATAGCCGCCTGTATCGAAATCGTGCAGCCCGTCGGGCGCGGTCAGACGGTGGGTGATGATGTAGCGGGCCATCGCACCCCGCGCACGTTTGGCGTTGAAACTGATCACCTTTTCCCGGCCCTTGGAGACGTCGAGGAAAACCGGCGTGATCAACCGCAACCCAAGCGCCTTGAGATCGACCGCGCCGAAATATTCCTGGCTGGCACAGTTCACCAGAACGTCGGTGCCGATCGCCTCGGCCTGCGTCTTTAGCGCCCTGGCGGGGGCATCGCGCCAGTATTGATAGAGGTTGCTGCCGCGCCGCGTCTTGAGGCGGGTGCCCATTTCCAGCCGGTAGGGCTGGATCGCATCCAGCGGGCGCAACACACCGTACAGGCCCGAGAGGATGCGCAGATGGTCCTGCGCAAAACTCAGCTCCTCTGCGTCCAGGCTGTTGGCATCAAGACCCTGATAGGTATCGCCTGCAAAGGCCAGCGCGGCCGGACGCAGGGCATCGGGTGCAGGATCATCCTGAAAATCCCGGAAGCGGTCGCGGTTCAGGCGCGCCAGATCTTCGGACAGGCTCATCAGGTCGCGCAGATCCTTGATGGATTTCTGGCGCATGGTGGCGGCCAGGCTGCGGCTTTCGTCGGCAAAGACGGGCGTCGTCGTCTGCTGATCGCGCGTGGCCCAGTCCAGGCGTTTGGCGGGGGAAATCACGGTCAGCATGTTCAATCCTTCGGTCTGTGGTATGTCGTCTGCGGGAGGGTCGGTATGTAGCGGATGCGCGGGGGCCGTCAAACGCCGTCGCGCAGCACCTCGAGAAAGGCATCCGCGAAGCGTTCGGCGCGCCGTTCGCCCAGAATGCGGCTGAGCGCGGCTGTGTCTTTCGGGCGGGTCTCGGCCACCTTGGCAATCAGCGACTGCGAGCAGGTCAGCGGTTTGTCGATGCCATCCGGCCCACGCGCCAGGTCGGTCTGAACCGCCATCAGGCGGTCGAACAAGGTGCCCGCGTCGCGCCCCGCAAGGCGCCGCCGCTGGGGATGCAGGGCCGCGACCTCGCCTGCGATGACGGACAGGAAGGTCGCGCCGTAGGCTTCGAGCTTCTTGGCGCCGATCCCCGAGATCCCGGCCATTTCATCGAGGTTTTGCGGCCGGGTCTGGGCCATTTCGATCAGCGTCTTGTCATTGAAAACGACATAGGCGGGGACGCGCTGTTCCTCGGCCAGCGCGCGGCGCTTGGCCTTGAGGGCCGAGAGCAGCGGCTCGTCCTCTTCGGACACGAGCGTGCGCACGGCCGGTCGGCGGTCCTTGCTGGCGGCAGCAAGGCTGTCCTTGCGCAACAGGATCTGGTCTTCTCCGCGCAGGATCGGACGGGCGGCTTCGGTCATGAACAGCGCGCCGTGGCGTTCGCCATTGGGGCGGATCAGGTCGAGGCCCATCATCTGACGGAAGATTGCCTGCCATTCGGTCTTTTTGTATTCTTTTCCAACGCCATAGGTCGGCAGTTGGTCGTGACCGCGTTCGCGCACCTTGTCGGTTTCGGTGCCGGTCAGGATGTCGATCAAGTGACCCGCGCCGAACCATTCGCCGGTGCGCAGGATCGCCGAGAGGCCCTTGCGTACCGCTTCGGTCGCGTCGAAGGTGGCGGGCGGGCTGTCGCACAGGTCGCAATTGCCGCAGCTCTGACAGTCTTCGCCAAAGTATTTCAGCAGCGTCGCACGGCGGCAGGTCAGCGCCTCGGCAAGGCCCAGAAGGGCATTCAGGCGGGCGTGATCGGCGGCGCGGCGTTCGGGCGGAGCCATGCCTTCGTCAATCTGGGTGCGGCGCAGGCGGATATCGTCGGGGCCGAACAGGGTCAGCGTTTCAGCGGGGGCGCCATCGCGACCGGCGCGTCCGATCTCCTGATAATAGGCCTCGATCGACTTGGGCAGGTCCGAGTGGGCGACCCAACGGATGTCGGGCTTGTCGACGCCCATGCCGAAGGCGACGGTGGCGACGACGATCAGGCCGTCATCCTGCTGGAACTGAAGCTCGGCGGCACGCCTGTCGTCTGGCTGCATCCCGCCGTGATAATGAATCGCGGCCATGCCAGCATCGCGCAGACCCTGCGCAATGCTTTCGGTGCGGGCGCGGGTGCCGCAGTAGACGATGCCGGACTGGCCCTTTCGGGCGGCGGCAAAGGTCAGGATCTGCTTGCGGGGGGAATTCTTGGCGGCAAAGGCGAGGTGGATGTTTGGCCGGTCGAAACCGCGCAGGAAGGTCGTAGGCTGGACGCCGTTGAACAGGCGGATGACGATCTCGGCGCGGGTTTCCTCGTCCGCCGTGGCGGTGAAGGCGGCGACGGGAACGTCGAGCATTTCGCGCAGCTCGCCGATGCGCAGGTAGTCGGGGCGAAAATCATGGCCCCATTGGCTGACGCAATGCGCCTCGTCCACGGCGATCAGCGACACGTTGATGCGCCGCAGCATCTGCATCGCGCCCCCCGAGGCGAGGCGTTCGGGCGCGAGGTAGAGCAGCTTGAGCGTGCCCGCCTCGAGCGATTGCCAGACGGCCTCGGTTTCCTCGTCCGTGTTGCCGGAGGTCAGGGCTCCGGCCTCGACCCCGGCGGCGCGCAGCGCACGAACCTGGTCGCGCATCAGGGCGATGAGGGGGGAAATGACCACCGTGACGCCATGGCGCAACAGGGCAGGCAGTTGGAAACACAGGGATTTCCCGCCACCGGTGGGCATGATGGCGAGGGTGTTCTGGCCCGCTGCGACCGCTTCGACGATCTCGCCCTGGCCGGGGCGGAACGCATCGAACCCGAATACATCGCGCAGCAGCGCCTCTGCCTCTGCCATGTTCGCCTGTCATCCTGTGTCAGTTGCCGCCGGGCCATCGAGGGCCCCATGCGGCGGTTGTCCCACACTCTGCGAGGGCCGACAAGGTCAGCCGCCGCAAGATGGTGCGCGAAGGATCAGTACATATACCCGATATTGTTCGAAATCACGATGCGCAGCGCCATGATCGCAAGCAGGACAAGCAGCGGTGCAAGATCGAAACCGCCCATCGGCGGCAGGATCCGGCGGATCGGGTCATACAGCGGTTGCAGGATCCGGTTCAGGCCGTACCAGATCTGCGCCACGAACTGCTGGCGGGTGTTGAGCACCTGAAAGGAAATCAGCCAGCTCATGATCACATGGGCGATGACGAAGAACCAGACGACGTTGAGGACGAGGTTGATGATCATCAACAGTGATTGCATGGGCGTTTTCTCCGAGTTTGACAGCCGGACTTAGGTAAGCAGCCAAGGCCAAATACGCAAGTCGGACGCAAGGTTCTGGTTGACGTTGTCCATGCGGCACCGCAGCAACGCAGCAAAGGAGAGCCGAATGTACCCCTATCTGCGCTTTGCGATGGAAATGCTGCGGGTCCGCAAGGCCGGACCACTGGCCATCCACGAGACCCATGTTTCCTTCCACCGGATCTGGCCGGGCGACATTGACCCGTGGATGGAGTTGAACAACGGACGCACCCTGACGCTGTACGATCTGGGGCGCATCCCCTTTGCCGTACGCTGCGGTTTCAACCGTGTCCTGCGGGAAAAGGGCTGGGGTCTGACCGTCGCGGGCAGCGTCGTGCGCTATCGCAAGCGTCTGACGCTGTTCACCAAGATCGAAATGCAGACGCGCCTGATGGGATGGGACAGCAAGTTCATCTACATCGAGCAGAGCATGTGGACCGAAGACGGCACCTGCGCCAACCATGGCGTCATCCGCACCGGCATCATCCGGGATCGCAAGCTGGTGCCCACGGACGAGGTGATCGCCGCACTGGGCGGAACCGGCACCACGATCACCCTGCCGGGATGGGCGCGCGCCATGTTCGATGCCGAGGATGCGAGGGACTGGCCGCCGGCGCGCAGCGCCTGACCGGGCGTGCAGCGGCCCCACACACCGCGTCGGGTCGGACACGCCCGTCGGCAAATTGACCCGGCGGCACAGGATTGGCTTGCCCGGCCCGGCCAATCAAAGTCATATCCCTGCAAACGACAGGTGGGGACGGACAATGCGCAAACGCATCTGGGGATGGTTCTTTTTCGACTGGGCCAGCCAGCCCTACAACACGCTGTTGCTGACCTTTATCTTTGCGCCTTACGTCAAGGAGTTGATGGGCGACGGGGCGGCAGCCCAATCTGCCTGGGGCTTTGGCATCGGCGCCGCCGGGTTTTGCATTGCCATCCTCGCGCCGGTCCTGGGGGCGATCAGCGATGTATCCGGTCAGCGTCTGCGCTGGATCTGGTTCTTTTCGGCCCTCTATATCATCGGATCGGCAATGTTGTGGTTCGCCGCGCCGGGCGATTTCAACCTGCATCAGACGTTGTTCTTTTTCGCCATCGGCCTGATAGGGATGGAGTTCGCCACCATCTTTACCAACGCGATGCTGCCCGACCTCGGCCCGCGCGAAGACATCGGTCGTATCAGCGGCAATGGATGGGCCTTCGGATATGTAGGCGGGCTGATCGCGCTGGTCATCATGCTGACGCTGCTGGCCGAAAATGCCAGCACCGGCAAGACGTTGATCGGTATCGATCCGATTTTCGGCCTGGATGCCACCACCCGCGAAGGCACACGCGCCGTCGGCCCGTTGACGGCGATCTGGTACGTTGTTTTCATGATCCCGTTCTTTGCCTTCGTGCACGACCCGAAACAGGCAAGGGCCCAGAAGGGTGCGGTACCCGCGGCCCTGCGCAACCTTGGCACCACCCTGCGCGACCTGCCCAGAACGCCATCGTTGTTCGCCTATCTGGGGTCGTCGATGATGTACCGCGACGCGCTGAACGGGATGTATTTCTTTGGCGGCATCTATGCCTCGGGCGTGCTGGGCTGGAGCGTGACCGAAATCGGGATATTCGGGATCATCGCCATCATCTCGGGTGCCTTGTTTGCCTGGCTTGGAGGGTATGCGGATGCGATCTGGGGGCCCAAGGCGGTCATCCGGGTCTGTATCCTGCTGCTGACCCTGGTCGCCATCGTCACCGTTACCATTTCACCCGTCAACGTGCTGTGGTTCGGGGTTCCGCCCGGATCGTCCCTGCCGGACATCGCGTTCTTTGTGATCGGCGCCATCATTGGCGCGGCAGGTGGGGTGATCCAGTCGGCCAGCCGCACGATGATGGTACGACAGGCCCGCCCCGATCGCATGACCGAAGGGTTCGGCCTGTATGCTCTGGCGGGCAAGGCCACGTCGTTCATCGCGCCGACACTGATCGGAATCGTGACAGCGATAAGCGGGTCTCAGCAGATCGGGATCACGCCGCTGGTTTTCCTTTTCCTCTTTGGTTTGGTCCTGTTAGCTTGGGTGAAACCTGATGGAGACCCGCTGACCTGATGCGCCTTTCCCGACTGATCCCCCTTGCGACGATCCTTGTGACCACCCTCGTGGGCTGTATGGCCAGCGACCGGGCCGATACCGTGACCCGGCAGGCGGTGCCGCCCGAATTGTCGGGAAAGGAAGCCCGCGATCTGTTCGGGGCGATGCCCTTTGCATCGTCGCAGCCATCGCAACCCTTTGGCAGTTATGCAAAAGGCTGCATTTCAGGCGCGGTGCAACTGCCTGAAACCGGCCCCGGCTGGCAGGCGATGCGCCTGTCGCGCAATCGCAACTGGGGCCACCCCGAGCTGGTGGACTATCTTGAAAAACTGGCGGGACAGGCGGCGCAGCTGCCCGGGTGGAACGGCATTTACATCGGGGATCTTTCGCAACCGCGCGGCGGTCCGATGCGATCCGGCCATGCGTCGCACCAGATGGGGTTGGACGCGGATATCTGGATGCTGCCCGGCGGCAACATGAGCCTGAGCCGCCCGGATCGCGAACGGATCTCGACCATTTCGGTGGCGCGCAATCGCAACACCGCCGTCAACGGCAACTGGACGCCGCAATATACCGAGCTGCTGAAAGCCGCCGCCAGCGACCCCAGGGTCGAGCGGATCTTTCTGTTTCCCGGCGGCAAGGTGCAGATGTGCAAGACGGCGACAGGCGACCGTTCCTGGCTGCGCAAGATCCGGCCCTGGTATGGCCATGACGACCATTTTCATGTTCGTCTCGCCTGCCCCAGAGGTATGAGCGGCTGCACCCCGCAAAACCCGCCGCCGCCCGGCGACGGCTGTGACGAGGCGCAGACCTGGGTCAACAATATCCTGAACCCACCGCCGCCCAAACCGCGCGACCCGAATGCGCCGCCCCCGAAACCGAAACGCCAGCTGACACTGGCCGACCTGCCCGCGCAATGCGTCTCCGTACTGCAATCGCGCTGATCGCGGTTGGGGGAGCAGTTCTGGCCGGCGTGTCCTGCGGTGCGGTTCTGACCGCATCAGAGGATCGCACCCCAATTGCGATCGTGCCCGTGCGGTCTGATCTGGCCAAGATCGGCGGCCTGTCCGGCCTTGAAGTCAGCGCGGATGGAACACGCTTTATCGCGTTGAGCGACCGAAGTTTTCTGGTGTTCGGGCGCCTGGCTCGAACGGAGGGAAAGCTGGTCGATGCAATCGTCGAGCGTCGGCAGGATTTCGTGCGCCCCAACGGCAAGCCGGCCCCCGTTGGCGCCGGTGACAGCGAAGGTCTGGCGCAGGCCAAGGATGGATCGCTGGCCATTTCGCTGGAACATCAGGATTCGGTCTGGCGGTTGCAGGACGATGGGCGGACGAAATGGGTCCGCCCTCCCCCCGAGACCGATGAATTGCATGAAAACGGCCGGTACGAGGCGCTTGCCGTCGATGACAGCGGCGCCCTCTATACCCTGCCCGAAACGCCGATTGCACAGCGCACTCATGTCCCGCTTTGGAAACTTGAGGGGCGCGACTGGCGCAAGGTGCGCGATATCGCCTTGGTCGACCGCTTTCGCCCGGTCGGCGCGGACTTCGGACCCGACGGCGCGCTGTACCTGCTCGAACGTGCCTTCGGCGTCGGATTCTCCAATCAGATCAGGCGGTTCGATCTGAACGACCCGGCCGACCCGGGCAAGGTGATCTGGCACACCGACGCCTACCGCCGCGCCAATTTCGAAGGCCTGTCGGCCTGGCGTGACCCCCAGGGGCATATCAGACTGACCCTCGTGTCGGACAACAATTTTCTGCCCTTCCTCGACTCGGCCATGATCGAGATTTCCCTTGATTCACTGGGGCCGAGCCGGTAAACGCCGCCAATTCCCCGCTCTGGGGACAAGTCTCCGCGACCTTGTCTAAAAAACGGATCAAACATGCAACGTCTTCATATTCCTGGCATTCTTGCCATGGCCGCGATCGTCGTGGCCTCCAACATCCTGGTTCAGTTCCTGATCCTGGACGGCCTGCTCACCTGGGGGGCCTTTACCTATCCCTTCGCCTTTCTTGTTACCGACGTGATGAACAGGATCTATGGCCCGGCCGCCGCACGTCGGGTCATTCTGGCCGGTTTCCTGACCGGAATCCTGTGTTCGCTGATCGGCACGCAGATCATTTTGCAAGGCGACGGCTATACTTACGCGGCGGTGGCGCTGCGCGTCGCGGTCGGATCGGCCTTTGCGTTCCTGATCGCCCAGCTGGTCGACGTGGCGGTCTTTGACCGGCTGCGGAAAGGCAGCTGGTGGCGCGCCCCGCTGATCAGTTCGATCATCGGATCGGCGCTGGATACGGTGATCTTCTTTACCATCGGATTCGCGCAATTCATTGCTTTCTTTGGCGAAAATGCCGATGCGGAGATCAGCTGGGCCTGGGGCCACGCGCCCTTCCTGAACTTTGGGCCGGATGTACCGCTTTGGGTATCGCTCGCCATGGCCGACTGGATGGTCAAGATGACGCTGGCGCTGATCGCTTTGCTGCCTTTCCGGGCAATTATCGCGAAAAAGCTGACTCCTGCTGCGTGATTTTCTTTGACTTTTAACAGCTTCATGCGAGGCTGAAGTCATTGGAAACAGTCAGAAAGGAGGTGCTCTAGTGTCTAATGAGGTATTGGAGAAAGGTGTCGGAACAGCCTGGAGGGATAGTCGCTGAGGCAGCCCTTGGCTGAACATCCTGACAGGTTGGTTTGGGCCTAACCGAACCACCTCCTGATCTCGTGAAGGGCCGTCCTGATAGCAGGGCGGCCCTTTCTGCATGCCGGTTCTGGACGGCACGTCGGCATTGTCGGGGCGGGGCGGCATAAGGCCTTGAAATGGCCGATTTTCAACGTCGGTATCTTGACGGTATCAAAGCGGTATCTGAACGGTGCCGTTCCGCGCCCGCCGATTGCGGCGGCGACGCGCGCAAGACGCCCGTGTCGGCCAGCAACGGAACCTTGCGTCACGGGGCGCATTGGGACCATGAACAGGAGAGCCCGGGCCACGGGCAGTGGAGAGGACGATGCTGAGGATCAACGACCGGATAACCATCGAGGACTGGGAGCTGGTGGAACAATTCATCCGCGCCTCCGGCCCCGGTGGGCAGAACGTGAACAAGGTCAGCAGCGCGGTCGAACTGCGGTTCGAGGCCGAGCGGTCCCCCAACCTGCCCGATGCGGTGAAGCGCCGCTTGCAACGCCTGGCCGGCCGGCGCTGGACGAAGGATGGCGCGGTGGTGATCCAGGTGCAGGAGGAACGCAGCCAGGCCCGCAACCGCGAAATCGCGCGTGAGCGCCTGGCGGCGCTGGTGCTGCAGGCGACGCTGGTGCCGAAGCGGCGGGTGCCGACGAAGGTGTCGCAGAACCAGAAGCGCAAGCGGGTCGATGCGAAGAAAGCGCGGTCGGAGGTGAAGGAAACGCGGGGGTGGGAGAGGTAGGGGGGGCATGGCGTTTCCATCCTGCGGCTGGTCGCCATCAAGAAAACAAGTCAAAAGACTGCCCATATTGTGTGTCTTACGACAGCAACACTACTATCAGTGCGTCCGAGGCTTCCATCTCAACCTGTTTGAGCCAGGATGATCAAGAGTGGATCAAGAAAGTGAAAGGCACCAAAAACACCCTAAGGCATTGCAATGAATTAAAAAAAACACACCGTTCCGATATCCACATGAAACACGGACAAGAGCGTCAAGACCACCAAGGATGATAGCCAGCTCTAGGGTGATCCTCATCTGCATACTTAATCAAGCCAGCGTCGAGAGCCTTACCGATCACAGCAGAAGCCTGCGCGGCATTCTTCTTATCGATCCCAAATCTCTCACACAAAGAGGTGTTTTTCATGCGCTCACCCGCCATAAAACGGAGCACAGTGTGAAAATAACAAGCTCTGACCCGTTCTTCCGGCGTCATTTCAGCAAAGGTTCTAGGCCCATAAAGAACAACCTGCATAGCGGCCTCAGTCGAACGTAGTAGCGGAGCGGGAAGCTGGAAGACCTCAACTTCCCGAAAAACCTTATCCAGCCCACTTCCCTGCTCTTCACACATGCCCATCCGTCGCATAAGGGCAGCAAGTGTTTCATTTCTAGAACGCGGAGGTTGATCAATCATACGGTCCGTATCGACAAGTGGACAACCCGGATTAGTAATTTCTATCCTATCGGCAAACAACTCTATTTGCGGACCTGCACCTGTAATTGTAAGATCTTGATGAATCAGGGCATTCGCGATTAGCTCTCTCAAAGACAGACGAGGAAATAGTGGATGGCTTTCCCTTAAAGCCTGCCCAATATGTTCATTCTGAGGAAGTAACCCATTCACATACTCCAATAGATTTTCGAAGCCTGCTGCGTATCCCTTTTTTCCATCTTGACGGTGTGTGACCGTTGTCGTTCTGTCAGCACCGCTATATCTCACGAACCGGACTCCTTTTCGGGCCATCGATGGACCAAAGTCGGACAGGTTACTTGCAAAGAGTATCGCTCCGAGGTTCAAGACATCCCACCTCGCGCCAAAATCGTTCCTAACTAGGCGCTCAACCTCAAGTCTTTCAAGGACCCGATCATCAGAATCCGGTCTACTCTCGCCCAGTAAGCGGTAATATACGTCAACATCCAAAAGCCTCAGGACATCACTTGTGGAAACGTAACTCAACGCAACTCCGTTCTCCCAAGTGTATGGCCTTAGTTTCTCAATTAACGCCTGGTAGCGCAATTGATCCTCTGACAACTTAGGAGTAGCGCTCCCAGACCTAATGTACGCAATACTATCAAATGCGGTAGGTGCCAGAATTGGGGCTGGAATCTCAAGAAGAACCACTCGGCCAGATGGATGAAGTACTTCCCTAAAATGAAAGGCTGGCGCGGGGCTAAGACGCTGCCTAAGCCACATTTCCAAAGGTTGATTCCCAACGATCTCTAAACCTGGATCAAAAGAAGTGCCTACTATCTCATGGGTATCATTTTCAACGCCCCATACCAAGTACGCGCTATCTTTACCTTCAAGTCTAGCGGAATTTGAAAGTGCAGATATATAGATCCCAATCTTAAAGGGGTCTTTCCAATTTTTCTTGAACTCAAGCCAACCATTTTCGGATGAGCGTGCGCGAAGGTCATCTACTATTTCAATGTCCCGATTTTGACTCAACTCGATCTCCGCTTACATCCTGAAAAATTAAAATAAAAAGCCCCCTAAACCACAACCGCCATCCGCTCCTGCTCACCCACCCCGAACACCCTTTTGTACCGCTCGATCTCGCTCTTCGGGCCCATGGCTTTCTCGGGGTTGTCGGAGAGTTTGACCGTGGGGCGGCCCTCGGCAGAGACGGCCTTGCAGACCAGGGAGAAGGGCGCGAGGGCGTCGTCTTTCACCAGACCTCGGAAATCGTTGGTCAGCAGGGTGCCCCAGCCGAAGGACACGCGGACGCGGCCCGAGAACTGGCGGTGCAGCTCTTCTATCTTGGCGACGTCGAGACCGTCGGAGAAGATCACCAGCTTTTCCGTCGGGTCCTCGCCCCGGGATTTCCACCAGTTAATCGCGGTCTCGGCGCCGGTTGCCGGGTCGCCTGAATCGATGCGGATGCCGGTCCAGCCGGCCAGCCAGTCGGGCGCATTGGCGAGGAAGCCAGACGTGCCATAGGTGTCGGGAAGGATGATGCGCAGGTTGCCCGAGTGCTCCTCCTGCCAGTCGGCCAGCACGTCGTAGGGGGCGCGGCGCAGGGCATCGTCTCCGTCAGCCAGGGCGGAGTAGACCATCGGCAGCTCATGCGCGTTGGTGCCCACTGCCTCAAGATCGTCGCGCATGGCGATGAGGCAGTTGGAGGTGCCGGTGAACTTGTCGCCCAGACCTTCGATCATCGCCTGCACGCACCAGTCCTGCCAGAGGAAGGAATGGCGGCGGCGGGTGCCGAAATCGGCAATCTTGAGACCGTCGAGATCGCGCAGACGCGTGATCTTTTCCCAGAGTTTCGTCATGGCGCGGGCGTAGAGGATCTGCATCTCGAAGCGGCCCATGCGGTTGAGGACGGCGCGGCCGCGCAGCTCCATCAGGATCGAGAGGGCGGGGATTTCCCAGAGCATGACCTCGGGCCAGGACCCCTCGAACGTCAGCTCGTACTGGTCGCCCTTGCGTTCGAGGTGGTAGGCGGGCAGGCGCAGGTTCTCGAACCACTCCATGAAGTCGGGGCGGAACATCTGGCGCTTGCCGTAGAACATGTTGCCGCGCATCCAGGTGGATTCACCGCGGGTGAGCGAGAGCGAGCGGACATGATCGAGCTGTTCGCGCAATTCGCCTTCGTCGATCATCCGCGCGAGGGGTATCGAGGTGGTGCGGTTGATCAGCGAAAAGGTGACATGGGTGTCGCGCTTGTTGCGAAACACCGACTGGCACATCAGCAGCTTGTAAAAGTCGGTGTCGATCAGGGAGCGGACGATCGGGTCGATCTTCCACTTATGATTGTGCACTCGGGTGGCGATATCGACCATGGACAGGCTCCTCACGTTGGGGGTGATAAAGCCGGGATGGGGCGGGGAATGCAAGGGCAGCCCGCAAAGGCCGAAGGAAACAGGCCGCGTGACTGCGGCCTGTTTGAGGGGCGTGGGCGCGCGCGCTGCGCGCGATCAGATCAGCTGACCGCCGGAAACCTCGATCCGCTGGCCGGTGATCCAGTTGCCATCCGACAGCAGCAGCGTCGCCACGGCCGCGCCTATATCGTCGGGCAGACCGACCCGCCCCATGGCGGTCAGGCTGGCGACATGGGCATTGGCGTCGGGGTTGTCGCGCAGGACTCCGCCGCCGAAGTCGGTTTCGATGGCGCCGGGGGCAAGGGCATTCACGGAAATGCCGCGCGCGCCGAATTCCTTGGCAGCGTAGCGGGCCAGCACCTCGATCGCGCCTTTCATCATCGCATAGGCCGCATAGCCCGGCAGCGAAAAGCGCGCGAGGCCGGTCGAGATGAACAGCACCCGCCCGCCATCGGCCACCAGCGGCATCAAGGCCTGCGTCAGAAAGAACGGGCCACGGATATGCACGCCGACAAGGCTGTCGAACTGGTCAACCGTGGTGTCAGCGATGGGGGCGTTGATGCCGAACCCGGCATTCTGCACGACCCCGGTGAGGGCATCGTGACCCATGTCGGAAAGGGCGGTCTTCAACGCCACTCCAAAGGCGGGAAATGCCTCGACCTCGGTCGTGTCGAGCGGCAGGGCGGCGGCGCGGCGGCCCAGTGCCTGAACCTCGGCCACGACACTGGCGGCCTGATCGGCACCGGTGCGATAGGTGATGACGACATCCGCGCCGCCCCTGGCAAGGTTCAGCGCCATGGAACGGCCAAGGCCGCGATTGCCGCCGGTGATGAGGAAAACTCTGTCTGTCATGGCAAGATAACTCCTGTTGCGTGATGAGGAAGATATAGCCGCCGGACCGGCGCCGATCCTGCCGCATCCTCCGCAAGACTTGCCAATTCCTGCGGCGCACCCCAAATACACCTTGCACGGCGGGCCATTTTTCCGCCCCATGCCCCCGAAGGGCATTGCGCAGGAGACATGACATGACCGACCCGATGCGGGCCAGTTCGCTGACCGATGCCGTTCAGGATTACGCCATTCGCGAGGGTCTGGGCCATGTCCCCAGCCCTTTGGCGGTGCCGAACCTGTCGGTGATGTATTCCCAGGCACCGACCGTCATGGCCAACACGCTGTATGAACCGGTGTTTTGCATGGTGCTGCGGGGTGAAAAACTTGCCGATTTCAACGGCAGGCCCTTGCGCTTTGCCGAAGGTCAGGGGCTGATCGTATCGCTTGATCTGCCCGCGATGAGCTGGGTCACCAAGGCCAGTGCGGCACGGCCCTATCTGGCGCTGGCGACGCGGCTGGATCGGGTTCTGCTGGGCGAACTGTCCCGCGGGATGCCCCTGATCGAAGACGAGGTGGCTGAAAGCGTGCTGTCGAGCGCGCCGATTTCGCCGCCGCTTTACGATGTGATGGCGCGGATGTTCGCGCTGCTGGACGCGCCGGAAGATATTGCCGTGTTGCACCCCCTACTGATGCGCGAGCTGCATTACCTGCTGTTGAAAGCGCCGCAGGGGGCAATGCTGCGCCGCATCGGTCAGGCGGGCAGCACCGCGGAACGGATTGCCGAGGTTGTCGCCCATCTGCGCGCCCATCTGGATCAGCCGATGCGGGTGGAGGCGCTGGCACGCATCGCGGGGATGAGCGCGACCGTGTTTCATCAGTCGTTCAAGGCGATGACCGGCACGACGCCGGTGCAATTCCTGAAGCGGTTGCGCCTGCTTGAGGCGCAGCGTCAATTGCGTGGCGGCGAGGCCAGCGTGACGCAGGCCGCCTTTGGCGTCGGCTATGAAAGCCCGTCGCAATTCAGCCGCGATTACAGCCGGATGTTCGGGACCAGTCCGCGCAGCGACCGCATGGGTATCGCGGCGGAATAATCCGTCAGAGCGCGACCCCGACATCCGCCATCGCCGCAAGCGCCCGGTCACGCGACCCGTCGAAATCGATGGCGCGGCACAGATCAGGGCGGACAGTTACGTCGAAACCCAGCTGCGCGGCGTCCACCGCGCTGTAATTGACGCAGAAATCCAGCGCCAGCCCGACCATGGTCAGTTGGGTGATGCCGCGCGATTTCAGGTACCCCTCCAGGCCCGTCGGGGTGGTGTGGTCATTTTCAAAGAACGCCGAATAGCTGTCGATCGCCGGGTTGAACCCCTTGCGGATGATCAGATCCGCGCGGTCCACGGCAAGGTCGGGGTGAAAGCTGGCCCCGTCCGAGCCCTGGATGCAGTGATCGGGCCAGAGCACCTGCGGGCCGTAGGGCATGTCGATCACGCTCATCTCGGCGGCCCCGTCGTGCGAGGAGGCAAAGGAGGAATGACCCGCCGGGTGCCAGTCCTGCGTCAGGATCACCGCGTCGAATTCGGTCATCAGCGCGTTGACCTGCGGCACGATCAGGTCGCCTTCGGCCACGGCAAGGGCGCCCCCCGGGCAAAAGTCTTTCTGAATGTCGATGACGATGAGAGCGTTGCCCATGGTCTGGCCCCTTGTGCGGAATTTGCCGCGACCTTGGCCGAGGCGGGGCGTAGGGTCAATCGGTGCGACCGGTTTGGCGGCACAGCGCCGCCCTTGGTGCACCAACTGGCCGGATTTTCGCACAAGTGTCGCGGCGCGCGTGGCCCCTCGCCGCTTGCCTGACGCGGCAGAAGCGCTTAGATCGCCGCCATGTTCACCGTTGCCGCACTCTATCAGTTCACCCGGTTCGAGGACCCTGCCGCGTTGCGGGGGCCGCTGGTCGCGCTGTGCGAGGCCGAAGGGATCAGTGGCACGCTGTTGCTGGCGCGTGAGGGGATCAACGGCACGATCGCCGGGTCGAAGAACGGGATTGCCGCGGTGCTGGCGCATCTGCGCGCCCTGCCCGGCTGCGATGATCTGGAATGGAAGCTGTCGACGGCGGCCGAACGCCCCTTTGCCCGCATGAAGGTGCGGCTGAAGAAAGAGATCGTGACGATGGGCCAGCCCGATGTCGATCCGCGCGCCCGCGTCGGGCATTACGTGGAGGCGGCGGAGTGGAACGATCTGATCCGCAGCCCCGATGTGGCCGTGATCGACACGCGCAACGATTACGAGGTCGCCATCGGCACCTTCGAGGGCGCGGTTGACCCCGAGACGGCGTCGTTCCGTGATTTCCCCGCCTGGTGGGAGGCGAACAAGGGGCGCTTTCACAACAAGCGGATAGCGATGTTCTGCACCGGCGGCATCCGCTGCGAGAAAAGCACGAATTTCCTGCTGGGTCAGGGGGTTGAGGATGTCTATCACCTGAAGGGCGGCATCCTGAAGTACCTGGAAGAGGTGCCCGCCGAGGAGAGTGCGTGGCAGGGCGAATGCTTTGTCTTTGATCGTCGCGTGTCAGTCGGGCACGGGCTGATCGAGGGGCCGCATGAGCTGTGCCACGCCTGCCGCCGCCCGATCCTGCCCGAAGAGCGCGCGCATCCGGCCTTTGAAGAGGGCGTGTCGTGTCACCACTGCGTGGATGAGACCAGCGAAGACGACAAGGCCCGGTTTCGCGAGCGGCAGAAGCAGATCGCACTGGCCCGCGCCCGCGGAGAACGGCATCTGGGCGATTTCGACGGGATATGAACGGCGCCCGCGATTGCGGCCCCGCGCCTGCGGCGGGCGGGGGAGCCTAGCGGCGCGGGCCCCTGTCATGCGCGGAGCCGACGGACACGGACCGCTCGGTTAACCATGTTCAGAAATAGCTGCGCACCAGGCTGCTGGTGACGAGGGTCCATCCATCCGCGATCACGAAGAAACTGAGCTTGAACGGCAGCGACACGATCGCGGGGGGCACCATCATCATACCCATGGACATAAGCACCGCAGCGACCACAAGATCTATGATCAGGAACGGCAGGAACAGCAAGAATCCGATCTGGAAGGCGCGGGAAATTTCGGACAGCATGAAGCTGGGAACGAGCACCGAGAGCGGTGCCTCGGGGCCAGTCACGATCTGCGCGGCGTCGGGACGCAGGGCGGCCATCGCCTCGAACGTGTCCGGGTCCATGCGGTTCGCCATGAAGCCACGGAACGGCGCGATCGCCAGCGGCAGGGCCTGTTCAAGCTGCATCTCCTCCTCGACCAGGGGCTGGATGCCGTCCTGCCAGGCCTGCTGAAACACCGGCTCCATGATGTAGTAGGTCAGGAACATGGCCAGGCTGATCAACAGCATGTTGGGGGGCGACTGCTGCAATCCGATGGCCTGCCGCAGGATCGACAGCACCGTGACCAGGAAGGGAAAGCAGGTGATCATGATCAGGATGCCCGGCGCGAGGCTGAGCACCGTGAGCAGGAGGATCATCTGGATGCCACGGGCGGTCAGCGAGCCGTTTTCCGCGATATTCACCGAGATGTCCTGCGCCGAAACGGGCGTCGACAACAGCAGCGCGGTCACGAGCAAGAGCGCGATCAGGAGAATTCTTCCCGGATGCGACAAGATCAGAGCTCTCCCGACAGGTCGCTGACCTCGGTCAGGCGCACGGCGAGCTGACCGGCCTGGTCGCCCTCGAGCTCCTCAAGCTCGCCACGTGCGATCAGGCGATCCCCGACGTAGAGTTCCACGGGATCATCGACGCGCCGGTCCAGCGGCAGCACGCTGTCGCGCGTCAGCTTGAGCAGATCGCGGATCAGCGGGCGCGCCTTGCCGACCGAAATCGTGATTTCGATCGGGACGACGGTAAAGGGGTTGCCACGCGGTGCAGCGCCCTCGGCGGCTTGATCATCCATTCTGAATTTTCCTTTCCTGTTCCGTGAAGAAGCTGTCGACCGCCTGGCGAATGCCATCGGTCACCGCGTTCAGGTCGATCTCGGTCTCTTCATCATCGAAGCGCAGGAACACCTGACCCTCGGAGAGCGTGTCATCGGGGACGACGGACAGCGGGAACCCGAAATCCTCCTCCATCAGGCCTTCGGTCGTGGCCAGGTTGTCCGGCGCGACCAGGATTTCGACACGCTGCGACGCCTTGCGCTTGGCCATCTGCTCCAGCTCGGTCTTGATGCGCAGCCCAAGGGTTTCGCGGGCAAGATCCGGCACCACCTTGTCGATGATATCGCCCATCAGCGGGCGGATGGCCGAAAGCACCGCCGAATGCGCCTCGGTATAGGTGAAGGAGAGATCCTGGAGATTGCGGGCCAGGTCGCTGGCGATATGCGACTGCTCCTCCCTCAGCGCCTTGGCGGCATCGTCCCACCCGGCCTTGTAGCCATTTTCAAACGCTTCCAGGCGGATCGTTTCCAGCTCTTCCTCGTTCATGGCAGGGCCGGCAGGCAGCGGAGCCGTGCCAAAATCCTCTAGAATACGGGCAATCTGTTTCATGCGGTTTCCTTGGTTTCCTCGAGCCAGCTGCGCAGGATCTCCAATGTCTCGTCCTTGCGCTCCTCGATCAGGGACTGAAGTTTGACCACCGGGTCGTCGCTGCTGCCGCCGCCATCGAAATCGCCCATCATCGGAAAGCCGCCGTCCTCGCCGCCGAAACCGCCCATCGACAGGTCGGGCAGGGCGAAATCATCGTCCTCGATCTCGCCCGTCAGAACCGGACCATCGCCGCCTTCCAACAGGGGGAGGCTGTCGGCGCCCGCGCGCCCCGTCAGCACCGGACGCACGACGAAAAGGCCAAGCACCAGCGCCACGATGGCCAGCACGGCCATCTGCACCAGCGACATGACATCGAGGTTCAGCCCGGCGACAAAGCCCTGTTCGCTGCTGGTGCCAAGCTGTGCGAGGGGTTCGAACTGCATCGACTTGATGGTGATCACGTCACCGCGTTCCGAATCGAAGCCAACGGCGGATTCGACCAATTCGCGCAATTCGCCCAGCTCCTCCTCGGTGCGGGCAACGGGGGCGGTATCGGGGGCCGCGGCGCTGATGCCATTGACCAGAACCGCAACGGTCAGGCGACGAATCGCCCCGGCGGCGCGGGTCACCTCGCGGCTGGTTTCCGAGACCTCGTAGTTCACGCGTTCACGGGTTTCGCTGTTCTGGTTGGACGAAGAGCCGCTGCCCGCAGCATCGCCGCTGGGCAGGTTCGAGGCCACCGTGACATCGCCGGAATCGGAGTTCTTGGAACTGTTGCTGCGTTCCTCGGTATCGGTGCTGATGGCGACGCGTCCATCGGGGTCGAACCGCCGTTCGACGATGGATTCACTCTCGTTGTTGGTATCGACGCTGACTTCGACCACGGCATTGCCGAGGCCGACGCGCGCCTCGAGCAGCCGCTGCACCTTTTCCTTCAGTTCCTGCGCGCGGTCCTGCCCGGCCGTTGTGCCGGTGTCTTCGGTGGCGCCGACCAGTTCGCCCGCATCGTCGATCACCGCAACGTCGTCAGGGGACAGCCCGGCGACGGCAGAGGAGACGAGGTAGCGCAGCGCCTTGGCCTGGGCGCCGCTGATGTCACCGCTGGTCGCAAGCGAGATCGACGCGGTCGGGCGCAGGTCGCGCTGAAACGGATTGGCGCCCTGATGCGCGATGTGGACACGCGCCGAGTCGATCTGCGGGCTGGAGGCGATGGTACGCGCCAGCTCCCCCTCCTTGGCACGCCAGTAGGCGGCATCGAACATCTGCGACGTCGTGCCGAAGCCGGACAGGGAATCGAGCAGTTCGTACCCCTGGCTGGAGTTGCGAGGCAGGCCTTCGCTGGCCAGGGTCATGCGCAGTTCGTCGCGCGATCCGCCCTCGACATAGATGCTGCCGCCGCGCACCTCGTAGACGACGCCGCGCTGTTCCAGCGCGCTGACGATTTCGCCCGCCTGACCGTTTTCGAGGCCTGAATACAGCAAGCTCATCGACGGTTGCGACGCCATGCGCGCCAGGCCCAGAACCGCCGCGAACATCGCGACCGTGGCCAGAATCATCAGGATCCGGCGCCGTGTTTCAAGGCTGTTCCACAGGGTCATGAACTGTTGCAAACTGCATCTCCTGTCCAGCCGGCATTCTACCGGCGACTACCCCTTAATTGGCCGAACGGGCTTAATAATCGGTTAGTTCATCACGGTTAAAACGGACCCTGTTGAGAGAATTTGGTTGGGCCATGTCAGAAGAGACCACGGACACAGAGGAAGAACCGAAAAAGCGTTCCAAGCTGCCGCTGATCCTTGGGGTCGTGCTGGCGCTGGTCGGCGGTGGCGGCAGCTTTTTCGCGATTTACAGCGGCATGATTCTGGGCGGCGACGATGCCCAGGCCGAAGCGGCTGCCGAGACCCCGACAGAGGTATTCGTGGCCCCCGACGTCGCTTTCGTGGCGCTGGAACCGATGGTGATTTCCTTCGGACCGGCATCAGAAAACCGCCACCTGCGCTTTACCGCCAGCCTGGAGGTACCCTCGGGGCAGCAGGGAGCGGTCGAAACGGTGCGCCCGCGCGTCATGGACGTGCTGAACAACTATCTGCGCGCGTTGCGGATGGCCGATTTCGAAGATCCGGCGGCCCTGGTGCGCATACGCGCCCAGATGCTGCGGCGAATCCAGGTGATCACCGGGCCAGACGCGGTGCGCGACCTGCTGATCGTCGAATTCGTGATGAGTTGAGGGGACAGGACATGGAAATGATTTCGGACATCTTGCTGGTCGCGGGCGCCCTGGGGGCCGCGTTCTATTGCTTCATCCTTGCGCGTCGGCTGGCGCGGTTCAACGACCTGGAAAATGGCGTGGGTGGCGCGGTCGCGGTGCTGTCGGCCCAGGTTGACGACCTGACCCGGACACTGAAGGCGGCCCAGGGTGCGGCGGGCGAGGCCAACGATTCGCTCGGCCAGCTGACCGAGCGGGCAGAGGGGGTGGCAAAGCGGCTGGAGCTGTTGGTCGCATCGATGCACGATCTGCCCGATCCCAATGCCAACCCGCAGAGGGGACCGGAGACAGAGGCCGGGCCGGCGTCCATGCTGCATCGCACCACCACGCCGCAGCTGAGCGAAGCCGCACCGCATAGCGAACAGCCGGTCTTTTCGCGCCGCTCGGCGTCGAGCTGAGGCCTGGCAATGGCAAAGGTCCCGAAACCCGCAAAGGCCAGCCAGAGGGTTGCTGGAAAAGGCGCCGCAAAGGGCAAGGCCGCACCGCGTCGGCGACGCGCGCGGCGCGGCACCCTGATGATGATCGCGGCGCTGCTGGTCACCTCGGCCATCCTGCGCGTCGGCACACAGACCGGTCACGTCCTGGCGCTGGAAAAATTGACCAGCGGTGCTGCGGAGGCCGCTGACGCAGGACAAGAGAGCGCTCAGTCTGACGCGCCAATGGCCATGTCACCGGATATCGAGGCCATGCTGGCGGCCTTCAAGGCGCGCGAAGCGAGACTGGATCAGCGCGAGGCACAGATCCGCGACCGGATGAACGCCCTGGCCATCGCGGACGAAGAGATCGACAAGAAGCTGGCGCAGCTCGAAGCCGCGGAAAATGCCCTGAAACAGACATTGGCGCTGGCCGACAGCGCCGCGGAAAACGACCTGTCCCGCCTGACCGCAGTCTATGAGAACATGAAGCCAAAGGATTCCGCGGCGCTGTTCGAACAGATGGACCCGGATTTTGCCGCCGGCTTCCTTGGCCGGATGCAGCCCGGCGCGGCCGCCGCCCTGATGGCCAGCCTGACGCCGGAGCGTGCGTATACGATCAGCGTCGTGCTGGCCGGGCGAAATTCATCTGTTCCAAAGAAATGACCTCTAGCGTGAACAGCAACGTGCAGGCAGTGGATTCGAGGCGGCGGACATGATTGGTTTTATCGGTATTGCGGTCATCTTCATCATGGTCTTCGGCGGCTATATCCTTGCCGGTGGCAAGATGGGGATCATCCTGAAGGCGCTGCCGTTCGAGATGATGATGATCGGGGGTGCCGCCCTCGGCGCCTTCCTTCTGTCGAACGACATGGCCGGGGTGAAACACACCGCCAAGGATATCGGCAAGGTGTTCAAAGGCCCCAAGTGGAAGCATGAGGATTACCGTGACCTGCTGTGCCTGTTGTTCGAATTGATCAGGCTGGCCAGGCAGAACCCCGTCGCGATCGAGGAACATATCGAAGCGCCCGAGGAATCGACGATTTTCAGCAAGTATCCCAAGATCCTTGGCGACAAGGAGGCGATCAATCTGATCTGCGACACCATGCGGTCCGCCTCGATGAACTATGACGATCCGCATCAGGTGGAAGAGGTCTTGGAGAAGCGCATGGAGGCAAACCTGCACCACGCGCTGCATTCCAGCCACGCCTTGCAGCAGGTCGCTGATGGGTTGCCCGCCCTGGGCATCGTTGCGGCCGTGTTGGGGGTGATCAAGACGATGGCCTCGATCGACCAGCCGCCCGAAGTTCTGGGGAAAATGATCGGTGGCGCGCTGGTTGGCACATTCCTGGGGGTGTTTCTGGCCTATGGTCTGGTCGGTCCCTTCTCCGGCAAGGTCAAGACGGTGATCGAAGAGGATGGGCATTTCTATCAACTGATCCGCGAGGTGCTGGTGGCCAACCTGCACAACCATGCAACCAACATCTGCATCGAGGTCGGTCGCCAGAATACACCCTCTCATTGCCGCCCCAGTTTTTCCGAGCTGGAAGAGGCCCTGAAGGAAGTGAAAAGCGGGGCCGCATGATGCTGCGATGGTTGCCCCAGATCCCGGCTTCGCCCCTCTCCATGCTTTTGGCGTTGTTGCTGTTGCCAGGTAGCGCGGCGTCGCAGGTCGCGACCGTGCGCTCCGGTGACCACCCCGATTTTTCCCGCCTGACCGTTGCTCTGCCCGCTGGCACCCAATGGTCGATGGAGCAGACGCCGGGACGCCTGCGAGTCGACCTTGCAGGCGACCTTGGTGCCCTGGATCTGAGCCAGATCTTTCGCCGCATATCCCGCGATCGTATTGCGGATGTTCAGCCGCTGCCCGGAACCGGGCTGGACATCCGCTTGACCTGCGATTGCGCTGCCGAGGCGCAATTGTCAGCAGACAACCTGCTGATCATCGACATCAAGGACGGCCCGCCCCTGCCCGCACCTGCCCCGGCGCAGCTCGCAGCGCCGCGTCGCCTGCCGACGGCGGGTGCAACACAGCTGAGCTTTGGCGAAACCCCAAGCGTCCCTCTGGTGGCCGATGCCAATCCGGACACGCCCCCCGCACCCCAACAGCCACCCGAAATACCACAGCAGACGCCCGAGGAGCGCGCCCGCACAGAGCAGGCCGAGAAATTTGCATTGCGTCGGATCAACAGCCTGCCCGATCTACCGCCGCCCACACCCGAACCCGACCCGAACCTGACCCGGGAATTGGAAACCACGCTGTTGCAGGCAATTGGTCGCGCAGCGACAGAGGGGTTGCTGGATGCGGATGCGGCGAATGCCTCTCTCCTGCCTGCGGATCTACGGCAGGTCAGCACCACCAAGGACAGCGACGCCCACACGGACCCCGGAGTGATGGCGACCCCGGGCACGCTTGAGGCGGCCAAGCCCGGTGAGAACACTCGCTTCGTCCTGTCCGGGGACAGCTGCGAACAGACTATGCCCCCCACCATCGCCGACGACACCGAGGACGATTTCGCGGCGCGTCTCGGCCAGCTGCGTGCGGCGCTGACGGCGGAGTTCGACCGCGACGACAGCACCGCCTATCGGGATCTTGCCCGGTTCTACCTGCTGAATGGTTTTGGCGCCGAGGCATTGCGCCTGTTGGAATCGGTGCCGCAAGACCCCGCGCTGGCCGAAGAAATGAAGACCTTCGCCACAATTCTTGAATATGGCCATGGTGCGGCGGATGGTCCGTTTTCCGGCAAGATCGGCTGCGATACCGAAGCCGCAATGTGGGCCGCGCTGACCGGACCGACCCTGGCGCCTGGTCAGGATTTCGACGGTGCAGCGATCTTGCGTTCTGTCGCTGCCCTGCCGGTACCGCTGAAATCCTACCTTGGTGCTGTTCTGGCCGAGCGCTTCAGTGCCGCGCAGGAAAACGAGATGGCAAAGGACCTGTTGCGCATCGTTGATCGCGATGTAAGTGAACCAACCGCCCTTCGTAATTTTGCCGCCGCGCGCATCACCTCGCATGAGGCCGGCCAGCCCGATCATGCCGCCTACCAGGACTTGATCGCGCAGAACGACGATGTTTCGCCCGAGGCGCTGCTGCACTACACCAACGAATCGATCGACAATGGCGACAGCATCGACCCCGAAACCATCGGCCTTCTGGAAAGTTACCGCACGCAGTACCGCGATGCCCCGATCTCGGCCAAGTTGGTACAGACCGAGATCGTTGCCCACGCCTCTGCCGGCAATTTCCCGGCAGCCTATGATCTGTTTGCCAGTCAGGCCGATACGATGGATGCGGATGCGCGCGCCACGGTGGCCGATGGCCTGACGCGCAACCTGGCCAGCCACGCCGCCGACGCCGTATTTACCCGGCAGTTCTTCGGCCACGAGGGGATCATTCGCCAAGGCGCGCGGCCAGAGACCATGAATGCAGTTGCCCAACGCTTGCTGGATCTCGGATTTCTCGACCAGGCGGAACAGCTGATCACCAAAGGCGCGGATGGCGAAGCCGGGCGCCAACGGCGCATTCTGCGCGCCAAGATTGCCCTGGCAGGCAACCAACCCCGACGCGCCGAAGCCGAGCTGTTCGGGCTGACGGGCGAAGATATCGATCTGCTGCGCGCCAAGGCATCGCTGGATACGTCCGACTATGCCCAGGCGCAGACGCTGTTTGACGCCGCCGGCAGCACCCAGGACGCGGGAACGGCCGCATGGCTCGGGCGTGACTGGACCACGATGAGGACGTTGGAGGACCCGCCCAAGGCGCGGCTCGCCGACGTGGTGACCCAGCAGCAGGATGCGCCCATCGCCCTGCCGGAGATCGGGCCCCCGACGCTGGCTCTCAGCCGCGACGTGCTGAGTCAGAGCAGCGATACGCGCACGGCACTGCGCGAGTTGCTCTCGACCGTTCAGGTCGAAACCGCGCTGGACCAATAACCCGCATACCACCGCGAAATATTTGCGAGTCTTCAACCATTTCCCGGAATAGTCGGCCCCAGACGACAGCGTACGACGCGCCAGAATGGCACCGGCCACCCAAAGCGGCCGCCCGCAGAATGCAAGTGGGACATTGATGACCGACTCCGAATCCCGACCGCTTTTTCAGCCCACGATCCTGTTGGCCCTGGCGCTTATGTCGATCATCGTCATGATGATCCTGCCAGTGCCCGCCTTTGTACTGGATGTCGGCCTGGCAGCCAGCTTTGCCTTGGCGATCCTGATTTTCACCGTCACCCTGTTCATCGAAAAGCCGCTCGATTTCTCGGCGTTTCCGACGGTGCTGCTGGCCTCGCTGATGCTGCGACTGTCGCTCAACGTGTCTTCGACAAAGCTGATCATTGGCGAAGGGCATACCGGCACCCGCGCCGCGGGCGATGTCATCCGCGGATTTGCCGACTTCGTCATGGGCGGATCCGTGTTTCTCGGCCTCGTTGTCTTTGGCGTTCTGCTGATCGTCAACTTCATGGTCATCACCAAGGGTGCCGCGCGCATGGCCGAGGTCGGCGCGCGTTTCGCCCTGGACGGAATGCCCGGCAAGCAGCTGGCCATCGACAGCGACATGTCCGCCGGCGCCATCGACCACGTGCAGGCCAAGGAACGGCGCGAGCGCGAGCAGTTGGAAACCACATTTTTCGGCTCGCTCGACGGCGCCTCGAAGTTCGTCAAGGGCGATGCTGTCGCGGGCCTGCTGATCACCATCCTGAACCTGGTCGTGGGGCTGATGATGGGTGTCATCGTGCACGGCATGGCGCTGGGCGATGCTTTTGAAACCTATGCCATCCTGACCGTCGGCGACGGTCTGGTCACGCAGATCCCCGCTGTCATCATCTCGATCGCCTCCGCTCTGCTGCTGGCGCGGGGTGGCGCGACGGGCGCAACCGATCTGGCGCTGGTCGGCCAGCTGGGGCGTCACCCCGCCGCGCTGACCACCGTGGCCATCCTGATGATGCTGTTCGCCTTCGTGCCCGGCCTGCCCTTTCTGCCCTTCGTGATCGGCGGGCTGGTGCTGGGCGGATCCGCCTTTGCCGTCCATCGCAAGAACAACAAGGCGGCGGACAGTGCCAAGCATGACAGCAGCGACATGCCGGCTCTCAAGCCCAAGTCGCTGGGCGACACGCTGGATCTGGACGATGTGCACGTGGAATTTGCACCCGACCTCGTCAACATGGTGCTGGACCCCGGCACCGGGCTGGATGCCCGGATCGAGAATATGCGTCTGCATGTGGCAGAGAGCTATGGTCTGATCCTGCCCGAAATCCGGCTGACCGACGACCCCTCCCTGCCCTCGGGCAGCTATGTCATCCGCATTCAGGGGGTCGAACAGGCCCGCGCCACCCTGCGACCCGATCACATCCTGGCCCTGATCCAGGGTGGCGGCGACGATGTGCCCTCGGGCGAGGACGTCAAGGAACCGGTATATGGCGCGCCCGCCCGTTGGATCGACGGATCAACCCAGGAAAGCGCGGCGCTGTCCGGCACCACCCTCGTCACCCCGACCGAGGTGCTGGCGACCCATCTGCTGGAAACGATCAAGCGGAATTTCCCGCGTCTTCTGACATTGAAATCCATGCGCCGCGTGCTGGAGGAAATGACGAACCTGACCGATGCGCACCGTGCCGAGGCGAACCGCAAGCTGCTCGATGAACTGGTGCCCGACAAGGTTCCGCTGGACCTGCTGCACCAGGTGCTGCGCCTGCTGGTCGGGGAACAGGTTTCCATTCGCAACATGCCCCTGATCCTTGAATCCGTGGCCGAGATCCGCCCCCACATGCCCCAGCCCGAATCGATCTGCGAACACGTGCGCCATCGCCTGGGTTTCCAGTTGATCGCGGATCTGCGGCGCGCGGATGGCACGACACCGTTGATCCAGCTGGCACCCGGGTGGGAGGACATCTTTGCCACCTACCAGCTGGACCGCGAGCGGGGCAGCATCGACATCGCCCTGCCGCCCGACATCTACAATCGACTGGTCGGCAATGTCTCGGCCGCGATCAGCGATGCCAGCGACAAGGGGATCTACCCCGCCGTCGTGACGTCGACCCAGCGCAGACGTTTCCTGCGCATGGCGCTGAGTGCGCGCGGCATCACCAATCCGGTCCTGTCGTTCGAGGAAATCGGCGTTGACGCCCGCCCGGCGCTGATCGCGATGGTGCCCGATGAATGAGGCCGCCGCAGATGTCCTGACCCTGCTGCGGTTGCAGGGATGGACGGCCGCTATGATCTTTCTTCGGGTCGGCGCGTTCACCTCGCTCGTGCCCGGCTTCGGAGAGCAATCCGTCCCCACCCGCGTCAAGCTGGCGGTGGCGATCAGCCTGACTGCGGTCGTGCTGGCCGCCGCACCCGCCCTGCCCGAGGGCACCGCGCCGGACCTCGCGACCTTCCTGCGGTTTCTGGCAACCGAAACGCTGATCGGGCTATCGCTCGGCCTGGGGCTGCGGTTGTTCGTCATCGGCTTGCAGACCGCAGGGTCGATGATCGCACAGGCGACCTCGTTATCGCAGATCCTGGGCAATGCGGGGGTAGAGCCGATGCCAGCCATCGGCCACGTCCTGGTCATTGCCGGTTTGGCGCTGGCAATGACGCTGGGGCTGCATGTGCACGCCGTACTCTACCTGTTGATGTCCTACGAGGTGATGCCCCCCGGCCAGTGGCCCGATGCCAGCGATATCGCGCAATGGGGTATCGGCCTGACCGCGCAGAGTTTTCAGATGGCCTTCAGCCTTGCTGCGCCGTTCATCATCATTTCTTTGATCTACAACCTTACGCTGGGCGTCATCAACCGCGCCATGCCGCAGCTGATGGTGGCGTTTGTCGGTGCGCCCGTGATCACCTTTGGCGGGCTGGCCCTGCTGCTGATCCTCTCGGTGCAGATCCTCAGCAGCTGGTCCGGGCGGCTCATGGCCTTTCTCGTGGCCCCGTTCTGAGGCGGCGAAGATGGCAGAAGACGACCAGAGCAGCGAAAAACCACACGAGCCGACACAGCGAAAGCTGCAAAAGGCGCGCGAACAGGGCGAAGTGCCACGGTCGAACGACCTGTCGACAGCCGCGGCCTATGGCGGGTTGTGCATTGCCGGGGTTGCCGTTGGCGGGCCGGCGCTGATCCGCCTCGGCGGGACCCTGCAAAGCCTGATCGACCGGCCGGAGTCCCTGGCGCCTCTCTATTTTGACGGCGCCGGCACGACTCCGACCGGCGGGCTGATGGCCAGCGTCGCCCTGTCGCTGCTGCCGTTTTTCCTGGTCCCGGCTGTGGCGGCGTTGACGGCGGTCATCGCGCAGCAGGCCTTTGTCGTCTCGGCCGACAAGATCCGCCCGAAGCTGTCGCGCATCTCGGTCATTTCCAACGCCAAGAACAAGTTCGGGCGCGGCGGTCTGTTCGAATTCTTCAAGAGCTTTGCCAAACTGCTGATCTATTCGGCCTGCCTGTATTTTTTCGTGTCGGCCAAGCTGCCGGAAATGATCAACACACTCTATCTCGGCCCCGGCATCACCACGGCGACGTTGCTGCGGCTTTGTATCGAATTCCTGTTCATCGTCTTTCTCATCTCGCTCGTCATCGGCGGCGTCGACTTCCTGTGGCAGCGGGCCGAGCACATGCGCAAGAATCGCATGTCCGACAAGGACATGCGCGACGAATTCAAGGATTCCGAGGGCGATCCGCACATGAAACAGCAGCGTCGCCAGCGTGGCCAGGAAATTGCCAACTCACAGATGATGGCAGACCTGCCCAAGGCCGATGTGGTGATCGTCAACCCGACCCACTATGCCGTGGCGCTGAAATGGGACCGCACACGCGGATCTGCCCCGGTGTGCCTGGCCAAGGGGGTCGACGAGGTTGCCGCGGTCATGCGCCGTATCGCGGGCGAACACGCCATACCGATCCACAGCGATCCGCCAACTGCGCGAAAGTTGCATGCAACGGTCGAAATCGGTGACCAGATCGACCCGGACGACTACCGCGCCGTCGCGGCTGCCATACGGTTCGCGGACCAGATGCGCAGCAAGGCGAAAGGGCGGATCAGATGAGCCTGCCGAACACTCAGCGGCTTGCGCCGCTTGCCGCGATCACGGACATGGCGCATCAGGCCGCCCTGATGCGCCTGCGTCGCATCACCGCACGGGAACAGGCCCTGCGCGACAGCCTGGCGGATCTGGACGATCGGGCGGCAAACGGATTTCTGCGCTCTCTGTCCGGTCACGACAATGTGGATGGCGTTGCGAACCTGGGGTTCGTCGGCGGACAGGAACGCAACTGGCGCGACTGGATCTCGGTCCAACGGGCCTCGCTTCAGGTCGACCTGGCAAAGGTTCTGGGTGAAAAGGCCGAGCACATGACCCGGCTGACACAAACCCTGGGCCGCAAGGATGTGGCGGAAAAAATGCTGCGCGCCGCGCAGGAGCGCGACCGGCGGGACCGATCGCAAAAGCAGATGGCTGCGCTGCAAGAGCTTTCGCTGATGCTGCACAGCCATCGCACCAGACGGTGACGAAGGTCAGGAATCCTGCCGCGCGATATCGGTGATCAGAACATCCGACACCAGCGGCCCGAGCGATTTTGACGCCACCCTGTACAGCGCGGCCCGAAGCACATCCAGGTTGTTGGAGCTCGTGAACGATCCCTCGAACCCACCCATGTTGGCGTGATCGAACATCACCTGCAGAAAGGCATCACGCAATTTCGGCTCTCGCCCATAGACCACGTCGCTGCGACCCGGTTCGATTTCAAGGCTGATCGAGACCACGACCAACGCGCCGACACGTTCCTGCGTGACGACCGGCACGATGAACTGATCGTGCATCTTGATGTATTCCTTGTCCGCGGGATCGGCCTCGACCTTTTCTTCGGGGTCGGGGGCGGCATGGGTGTCTGTCGCCATCTCGGTGTCGCCGCACGGGTTGATCGCCGCCATTTCCTGCGGGGCAGGTTTCAGCATCAGGCCCGCGCCGCCACCGGCCCCGATTCCGAGCAGAATCAACAGGATGGGAAGGAGTTTTTTCATGAACTTTCCTCAGAACGGCAGGACGCGGTCGATGATCTGCTGACCGATGCGGGGTTGCTGCATGTCGGTGATCTGTCCACGCCCGCCATAGGAAATGCGCGCCGAGGCGATCTTGTCATAGGTGATTTCGTTCTGGCGCGAGATATCCTCGGGTCGCACGTACCCTGACACCAGCAGTTCGCGCAGTTCATAATTCACCCTCACCTCCTGATTGCCGGTGATCGACAGCACGCCGTTGGGCAACACATCGACGATGGTTGCCGCGACCCGCAGCGTCAGCTTTTCGTTGCGGCTGACCGTACCGTCGCCATTGGCGCTCGATGAAGATGAGATAGACACCGCGTCGGCGGCGCTGGCGCCGGCGGGCAGCTCCGTATCCAGGCGTTGCGGCAGGCCGAACAATTGCGGAATGCCAAGGCTTTCCGATCCGTCACGGGACCGCGAGGTGGAATTGGAGATCTCGGCCTTGTCGTCGATCTCGATCACCACTGTCATGATATCGCCCTGTTTCATCGCCCGCCGATCCCCAAGCAGCGACCCGCGATCACCGGTCCACAACGACGCTTCCTGCAACACTCCGCGCGCACGGGGGGCCGTTTTCGGCAGCCCCGGGGACAGCATTGCATAATGTTCGCGGGTGTTCATATCGTCGGTGAAGTCGGGCGTCTTGCCGATATGATGGTCGCCACAACCGGAGACGAGCAGACAGCAAGCACCGGCAATGGGCGTATAAATTCTCAATTTCATTGGACCTTCACCGTTCCGTCAGGTTGCACGACACCGTTCACCGTCTGACGCGACGACAGGTTCATCACCCGGATGCTCTCGCCTTCGCCGGCGCGGGCGAGCGAGCGTGCCTCGGCCACGATGACCAGCCCGCCACGGTCGTAGACCAGGCTGACAATCGCATTGCGTTCGATCAGCGCCGGCGGGCCAACATCGCCCATCCGCAACGGCCGCCCGGCATAGATCGCGACACGGGTTTCCTGCCCGATCAATCCTTCGATCTGCGTCAGCGCACCGGGCATGTCGCCCTCTCGCAGGACAAGGTCGCCGGGTCCGATCAGGCTCTGGGCCGGCAGCGTTCGTGCGGCGACGACCGTATCTGCCAGCACACCCGCGCCGGGCAGACCCAGCAACAGGCAGGTGATCAGCCCACGCATCAGCGCACCTGCGCCGTGGCGGCCAGCATCTGATCGGCGGCGGTGATCACCTTGGCGTTCAGTTCGTATCCGCGCTGCGCCTCGATCAGTTCCGTCACTTCGCGCACCGGATCGACCGAACTGTCCTCCAGGTAACCTTGCCGCACCGTGCCCAACCCGTTCAGCCCCGGCGTCGTCACCGTGGCGGGGCCAGATGCTTCGGTTTCGGAAAACAGGTTGCTGCCGATTGCCTCCAACCCCTTGGGATTGCTGAAACCGGCGATGCTGATCTGGCCCAACTGCTGCGCCTGAGTCTGGTCGGCGAAATAGGCATACACCTCGCCATCGGCATTGATCGAAACCGAGCGCGCATCGTCGGGAATGACGATTTCCGGCGAAACGGGAAATCCATCCGACGTGACGATCAGCCCCTCACCAGTGCGCTTCAGCGCGCCGTCGCGGGTATAGGCCGGCTGACCATTGGGCAGCGTCACCTCAAGATAGCCGCGACCCTCGATCGCCAAGTCCAGGTCGCCGCCGGTGTTCGACAGCGACCCTTGCGCAAGCTGCATCGACACCGCCGAGGGGCGCACCCCGAGGCCCAGCTGAATCCCCGTGGGCAGAATCGTCCCGTCGGCCGAATTCACCGTACCTGCCCGTGCAAACTGCTGATAGTGCAGGTCCGCGAATTCGGCGCGCCGCGCATTGTACCCGGTGGTCGACATGTTCGCGAGGTTGTTCGAGATCGTCTCGACCCGCATCTGCTGGGCGGCCATCCCGGTGGCCGCGATCTTGAGGGCTCTCATGGCGCGTTCCTATTTCAACAATGTTTTCATGGTGGTACGAATTCGTTCGTCTTCCTTGTCCAGAAAGGACTGACCCAGTTCATAGGCGCGTTGCACGCTGATCATGCGGGCGATCTGGCCGATGGGATCGACGTTGGAGGATTCGATGAACCCCTGAATGGCACGGGGCGCCTCAACTGGCACAACGCCTTCGTCCGCCCGGAACATCACACCGCCTTCGCGTTGCAGGCGCAGCGGGTCGACGGGCGCGACGATGCCGATTTGCCCGATGGGCCGGCCCCCCGTGCTCAGCGTGCCATCGGCGGCCATGCCCAGATCGGTTGCATCTGGGGGGATGAAGATCGGGGCGCCGCCCGGATCCAACACCGGATAGCCGTCGTTCGTCACCAGGTCTCCCGCAGGCGACAGGGCAAAACTGCCTGCACGGGTCAGCCGCTGCCCACCCGGTGCCTGCACCAGAAAGAACCCGTCGCCCTCGATGGCGAAATCCAGATCGCCGCCGGTCTTGGTCAGCGTGCCTTGGCTCAGATCGATACTGCGCACATTCGCCGTGGCCATGGACAGCGACGGCCCGACCTCGGTTCCCTTGACGAATTCGGAAAAGATCAGACCTTCCTGCCGGAACCCGGTGGTGGCGCTGTTGGCGATATTGTTGGCGATCACGCTCATCTCGCGCATCAGGCCCGATTGTCGGGTCAGGGTGGTGTAACCGGCGTTGTCCATGCTCAGCCTCCGATGACGAGGGGGATCAATTGGTCCTGAAAGAAGGACACGAGGGTTTGCGTCATGAAGCCCATCGACAGCCAGAAGACGACGACGATGGCCATCAGCTTGGGCACGAAGGTCAGCGTCATTTCCTGGATCGAGGTCAGCGCCTGGAACAGACCGACCGTGACCCCCGCAACCAATGCCACCGCCAGGATCGGGGTCGAGGTGATGACCGCGACCCACAGGCCCTGGCGCAGGCTGTCGAACAGAATGGCTTCGTTCATGCGGCACCTGCCTTTTCGGAACAATCGCGCCGGGCGATCAACCATTGCCGCACGCGCGCGCATCCGAGTTCATTGCGAATGCTCAGACCGGCATCCGCAGGATTTCCTGATAGGCTTCGACGACCTTGTCGCGCACCGTCACAGCCGCCTCGACAGCCAGTTCGGTCTGCGACAATGCCTGGACCAGCGAATGCGGATCGGCCTGGCCGATCATTGCGGCTTTCGCCGTTTCTTCGCCTTCTCGAAATGTCTCGGCGAAGTTTTTCGCAACTTCGCCGAGGGCTTGGCCAAGTCCTGTGCCGGTTCCGGGGACAGGTTCGGTGGCCGGGCGGGCTGCCGCGTACTTCTGGGCAGCATTCAATGCACGAATGTCCATTCTGGACCTCCTTTATCGACGTAAAAGTTCAAGCAGGCTGGCCGACATCTGTCGGGCCTGGTCAAACATCTTGAGGTTCGCCTCGTAGCTGCGCTGCGCTTCGCGCGCGTCAGCGATTTCGACCACCAGATCGACGTTCGATCCATCGTGGTGGCCGGTTTCATCGGCGAGGGGATGTGACGGATCATAGATCCGCACCAGTTCGCTCTGGTCGAGTTTCACTCGACCCGTGCGCACCTCGCCCGCGCCATCATCGGAACCCGCCACGCTTTCGAACGGGACGGTCTTGCGCCGATATCCGGGCGTGTCCGCATTGGCGATGTTTTCCGACGTGTGCTGTAGCCGCTCTGCCTGCGCGCGCAGGCCAGTCGCCGAAACGGACATGGAATTCAGGAAATCACCCATTCTGGGGGCTCCTTTCGGGGTTATCTGCGACCGATGGAGGTGCGCATGATGGTCAAAGCACTGCGGTAGATCGACAGCGCCCGACTGTGCTCCTGCTGTACTTCGACCGACTTCAGCACCTGCTGCTCCAGCGAGACGGAGTTCCCGTTGGGCGAGGTCCACATGTTGCGATCACGGAAAGATTCGTATGCGCCCTGATCCCCTGCGCTGCCGTTCAGGTGGCTTGCACGGGTCGCACGGGCCGCGAACCCGGGGGCGGTACGATTCAGTGTTTCGGGAAAGGGAAGGATGTCACGCGCCTTGAAACCAGGCGTATCCGCGTTCGCCATATTCTCGGCAATCACGGTCTGCCGCTGACCCGCATGGCGGGCCATGGACTCCGACATGCGGAATATTTGCAGGTTTTCAAACACCGGGGCTTCTCCCTCGATTGGCTTCAATCAAGGCTTAACTCCGATTCCTTTAGAAATGGTTGGTGTCTTATGAAGGAGGCGACCGATGCCACAGAATGTGCTGCAAGGGGTCCGTGCGGAAATCGAAATGCTTTCGGCTGTGCGGCACGTTGGCCGGATCGAGGCGGTCGATGCCGAGGTGCTCAAGGTCACAGGTCTGGGGCGCCATGCCCGGCTTGGCGACATCCTCAGGGTCACCCGTGCCGACGGAACCGACCTGCACGGCGAGATCGTCAAACTTGACCGAAACGCGGTGACGGTGATGCCCGATGCCCCCGCCGAGGGCGTCTCTCTCGGGGATCGCGTGCTCTTGCGCGGACCGCTGCGTATTGCACCCGACGATTCCTGGGTCGGGCGCGTGATCGACCCACATGGCCAACCGCTGGATGGCCACCCTATCCTGCCGGGAAGTGTCTGGAAACCCTTGCGAAATGACCCGCCTGCGCCGGCGGATCGCCGCGGCCTTGGCGCGCGACTGGATACCGGCATGACGGTGTTGAACACGCTGCTGCCGATCGTCGAAGGGCAGCGCGTCGGCCTGTTCGCAGGCTCCGGCGTCGGGAAATCCAGCCTGATGGCCCACCTGGCGCGCAACATGCAGGCCGATGTTGCGGTGATTGCGCTGGTCGGTGAACGCGGCCGCGAGCTGCGTGAATTCATCGACAAGGTGTTGGGCCCCGAGGGGATGAAACGCGCCGTCGTCGTCGCCGCCACCTCTGACCGCTCCGCGCTGGTGCGGCGTCGCTGTGCCTGGACCGCGATGAGCGTCGCAGAACATTTCCGCGAGCAAGGCCAGCACGTCTTGTTCCTGGCCGATTCGATCACCCGCTTTGCCGAGGCCCACCGGGAGGTCGCTGTCGCGGCGGGCGAATTGCCTGCGCTGCGCGGCTACCCACCCTCGACCGCGCACCAGATCATGCAATTGTGCGAACGCGCCGGGCCAGGTGCGGGCGACGCAGGGACCATCACCGCCGTGCTCAGCGTTCTGGTCGCCGGGTCGGACATGGATGAACCCATCGCCGATATCCTGCGCGGCGTTCTGGATGGCCATATCGTGATGGACCGGGTGATTGCCGAACGCGGGCGGTATCCCGCGATTGACCTTTTGCGCTCGGTTTCGCGCAGCCTGCCCGACGCCGCGACCGTCGACGAAAACCGCGTCATTACCGAGGCGCGCCACCTGCTCAGCGCCTACGCCAGATCGGAATTGATGGTGCAGGCGGGGCTGTACCTGAGTGGCAGCGATGCGACGCTGGATCATGCCATTCGCGCCTGGCCAGAGCTTGACCGTTTTCTGGCCGAAACCGAGACGCAGGGAATTTCCGCGTCGTTCGACAAACTTCGACTTCTCCTGCGCCGGTCGGCCTCCGCAGGTGCGGCGCGATCGACCGGAGCCGCCAAATCCCGGCCGTCACCGTCGCGGAGCGCAGGCGACCCGATGCGCCAGGTCGGCGCACCGGTATCCTTGCCCGGCCGATCAGGCTGATCCGATCAGATCGGGCTTGCCGACAAAGGCGGGCGCGCAAGGCGACAAAGGAACGCCGGAGCCATTCGCATTGGATGGCACCGGCAGGATCGAGGTATCGACAGGACATGGCGTCGCCCCCCACGGCAAAGAAAAGACCGCGCAACAAGGGCCGACGAATTTTCAGGCGGGAACACGATAGGGGCCAACGCGGCCCCGGTCCGACCGCGGTACGACCGGGGTCAGGACAGGCGTGTGTTCAGCAGACGCTCCTCGCGCGGTAAAAGCGCACGCAGGGATTTCAGGCATTGATAGAACTGGTTGCCGATAACGGCATCCGTTGCAGCGCCCAGCAGGGCGCGACTGTCCGGGTCAGTCAGGATCTGGCTCAGTTCCTCGATGCGACGCAGCATCTGGTGGCGCGTCTCTTCGGGATCGGCATCTCCTGTCAGGACCAGCTGCGCCGCATAGCAGACACGCCGGACCGGTGTGGTCGCCTCCTCTGGGTGGATTGCATCGCGCAGACGCAAGATCTTGACGTTCGGCGTGACGATCGACAGGCGCGACCGGCGGTCCCCGTTTTCGATAACGGCACCGTTGATCAGAACCCGTTCCTTTGGTGATAATTTCAGAACAAGACCACTCATTTGGAGATCCCCTCGCTGCGCAGGCCCCGCATGATCGAGGAATTCACTTCGATCAACGGCAGCACATTGGCCTCTCCCTTCAGCACCTTGCGGCTATGGGCCTGTGTGAACTCGGAAAGATAGAAAATCTGGGCGCGCAATTGCGCTGGCAGTTGGTTGGCATCGTCCACCACTTCGCTGGCCAGCAGGGTCCATAGCTGGCGATTGTCGAAAACGGCGCGGGCGATATCGGGGAAGGCAGCCTTGCTGCCTTTCTTGGCAGTCGCGATCAGACGGTGCGTGATGCGTGCGAATACGTCGTATTCCAGCCCGCGTGCCGTCCGGATGGGTGTCTGCGCCTGGCCATAGGCCCGCAGAGCTTGAGAATGAGCTGTCACGTGAAGTCCTTCCAGTGAGCCGTGAGATTTCAGGGAACCTCATCAGGGGCGCGCCGCGCGCGCCCCTGACAGTCGCCAATCCGTTAACGGAACAGCGAGAGCAGCGTTTGCGGTGCCTGGTTGGCAATCGACATTGCCTGAACGGCCAGCTGTTGCTGGACCTGCAGCGCTTGCAGGCGGGCCGATGCTTCTTCCATGTTGGCATCGACCAGGGTGCCGATACCGGATTTCAGCGAGTCGGTCAGCGTACCGATAAAGTCGGACTGGGTTTCAATCCGGCTTTGAACGGAACCGAAGGACGCAGCCGCGTCGATCGAGGTCTGGATCAGGGTCTCGATCTCGGTCAGCGCGCTGGCAGCGCCGGAGTCGCTGGTGATGTCGATATCCGTCACCGCCGACAGACCGCCACCGATGGTGTTACCAGCAGCCGCGTAACCGTTCGCTGTGATCGAGAAGTTGTCACCCGTCACCGACGATCCGGTGAAGGTCACGACACCCGCGGCAGAGGTCGCGGCAACCGTGCTGACATCATCGCCCATCTCTTCGGCAACATAGGCGTTGAAGGCTTTCGCCAGGCCCGCGGCAACATCCGTCACCGTGTCCCCGTCACGGGCAACGTAGGAGATGTCGTTCAGACCGCCAGTCGCGACTGCGGCATAGTTACCGGCACCCGCAGTAATCGCCAGCGAGTAGCCAAAGCCGGCTTCGACGCCGGTCACGGTCAGTGCCGAGGTGGGCGGCGTCGCCGCGCCTGTCAGGGCGGAGGCCGCCGCATCTGCCGCGCCGGTCAGGTTGTTGGTCGCGGTTGCGATAGCGGTCCCCGTGATCGCCGATGCCGTGGTGCCGAGGTCCTGCTTGCCGACGGCAATCTGGCTGACAGCCACGCCGGACGTCGACCGGTCGAGCGAGGACAGGATGTTGACCGTGCCGCTGCCCGCCGTCTTTTCAGCGTTCGACAGCAGGTTCAGGCCGTTGAACTGCGCGGCGCTGACCACGGTACCGATCTGGCCCCGCAGCGCGTCGACATCCGCCTGGATCTTTTCGCGGTCGACGTTCTCTTCCTGGGACGCGACGATCTTGCCCTTCATCTGGGTCAGAAGGTCGGTCACGGTTTCCGAGGCCTGACGTGCCACCGCAACGGTCGATTCACCCAACGCGAGGCTTTCCGAGATGCCCTTGAAGCCCTTCACGTCGGACTCCATGACCTTGGAAATCGCCCACACGGCCGAGTTATCCTTGGCGCTGGCAACTTTCATACCGGTCGAGATCTGGCCCTGAATGCCGACCATCGATTTGTTGACGGATTTGAGGGTTTGCAGCGCGACCATTGCGCTGTTGTTTGTCAGAATGCTGGACATGCATTGTTCCTTTGATCGATTGGGCGCTTTACGCCCGTAAATTTACCATCCCTTTCGGGTCGGCTCGGATGTCATTCTGACGGGTGCAGGATCTGGGACTTTGCCCGAACTTGCGCCATCCGTTTGGATGCAAGGGGGAACATGCGCTACAGGTGCTAATGGTTTGCTAAATGCCGGACAGTCAGTGCCCGGCATTTGATGCAATTGCGATCGGGTCAGGCCCGCTTCTCCAGCTTGTTTTCGTGTTGCTGGACCAGCGCGGACTTGCGCCCCTTGTCGTCATAGGTTTCCAGCGTGCGGCGGATCTTGCGCAGCGTCGAAAACCGGTTCGCGACGGTGCGGATGCCCCGCAGTGCGCCATCCAGCAGCGCCTGGTTGCGCATCACCTTGCCCTTGAGAGGTTGCAGGTGATGGGCTTCGATCCCGTCCATTTCATTCAGGGAATCGATCAGCCCTTCCTTCAGCTCCAGCAATGCCGGCAGGCTGTCGAGCTTTCCGCTGACGAGCGCTTCACGCTCCTGTTCCAGAAGTTTATCGAGTTCTTCGATCAGGGTCTGTTGCGGGTCTTGAGTCATTTCTCTTTCTCCAGGAGTGATTGATAGAGCATTTCGGCCAATCCGATTCCCCCCGCCTCCACCATGGCGTGGGCCTGTTCTTCACGTAGAAAAGAAGCAAACTGGTCCTCTCCGGTGCCGCCGCCGAAGGACTCCGGGGTTTCGCCCAACCCGGCAGATTTCAACATTTCCGACAGAAAGGCGGCCTCCATCTTCTGCGCGGCGTCCCACAGCTCCTTCTTGCGGGGGGGCGGGGCGGGCGGAGTGGGCGGGATGGATGCGAGGCTGTCGGTCATGGTGAAAGGCTCCAATTTGATCCAGTTCATTGAAAATGCAGCATCACCGGTAAAGAAGCGGTAACCGTGATTGGCCATAGTACCAGGACGCGGAAGAACTCCCGGAGAGCCATCATGAATTTCCTCCCAATGCCCCGCACGGGCCCGGTGCCGGGCAACACCTCTGCCCTGGCGCAATCCGCCGCACAGCGCGCTCGCCCCGCGGCGGCGTCCAGATCCGGACCGGATCGCCCCCCCCATCAGGATCAGCGATCAGGCACGACCGCCGGCACCCCGCAGGGCGGCGGCCCACACCCGCAGGGCAATGGCGACACCGGGCCGGGGGCGGCAGAAACACCGTCGCGCAGGCAGCTATCGCGCCAGGTATCCGCCGGATCCGACACCGCCCGCACGTCTGGGCTGACCACAGGGGCCCGCCCCGGCGTCACGGCGCAGGGCACGGCTGCCGCACGCGACGAGGCGCCGGGCTTTGCCGCCGTTTTCAGCGCTTTGTCGGAGTCGCAAACGCCCCCCCTGTCTGCCCCCTCGGCTGCCCCCGTGATCGGCACGCGATCCGACGCCAAGGCGGATCGCACTGACGCTACCGACGCTGCATCGGACACCACGGCGCATCCTTCCTCCGCCGACGACGCGCTGGATAAGGCTGGGGCACACGATGCGCCCGGCCCTGGCACACGCCCCGGGACAACGGCTGGCACGACCTCCGGCATGGCCCCTGGCCAAACATCCGACACTTATGGCGACGCCGACCCTGCGACCGACGATCGCGATCCGCGCGCCCTGCCCCCCGACTCGGGCCCGGACCGTCCGCGTCATGGCGCGCTGCACCCGGTCGCCTTTCCCTACGCAGATCCGCCCGGTGCAATGTCCGGCCACAGCGCGGCGACTGGTCCCACCCCGCAATTGCGCAGCAACGACGCCCCTATGGCGAGACAGGCAGATGCCGCCGCCCGCGCGCCCCAGGTCGGCAACCACACAGGCAGGCCGCCGGCGCATTGGCCAACGGCCCCGCTCACGGCTTCGACCTCGCGAATGGCGGTGCAACAGGGTGCGGCCCCATCCGCAGGCGCGCCCACCGCCGTGCAGGCCGATCCCTCCGGTGAAACACGCGCGGCCCCCATCGCCAACCAGTCCGGCATTTCCCAGTCCGGCATTTCCCAGTCTGGCCTTGCCCAGTCTGGCCATATCCAGCTTCGTACGGCCCAGTCTGCACCGGCCCAGGACCTCCCACAAACCGCCAGCCGCCAATCGCCCCCCGAACAGGGCACCCAACCGCGAGAGAATGCGCTTCGGGTCACCGACGCCCCCTCGTCCGCTCGGCAAGGCGGGCCCTCGGCACCGTCGGACACCGCCACCGACGCCACGCGCAATCGCCCGGCGCAGCAGCCTTTCGGGGATCGCACCCTGCTCTCCGCCTCCGGCACCACATCTGCGGTCAGGGCAGAACAGACCTCAGCGCCGCCCCCGGTCTCACAGACCGGGCCGGCGCAGCACGCCCCTGCGCCTGCCGACCTCCGCGCGGCGCAGGGGGCACCGCCGCGGGCAACACCCTCCGAATCCTCCGGCGCTCAGCCGCTGCCCTCCGCCGATCCCCGCCCGACCGCGCCCCTGATGGCGCAACTTGCGCCCGGCACTGGCGCCAATGGTGCCACCGATCCCCGGATCGGCGCACAAGCCACGCCGCCGCCTGCCCTGCAAACCGGCGATACAACCTCCCGACGTGGCACCACACCTCAGGCCGCCGCATCGCCCGCGCGGATGACCGCGCCACGTGCGCTGACTGCGACACCGGCACCGACTGCGACTGCGACTGCGTCCGTCTCCGTGACGGCGCTCTATTCCGGCCCCCGCAATGCCCCCCGGCAAAACGCTGCCGCCGCCCAACCGGCACCGGTTACACTGACGGCAGAGGGTGATCCCGCGCTGACACGTGGCGCCGACGGCCTTGATGGCGATCTCACCGGCCTGCGCTCCGCCGACATGCCCGGTGCAGCGCCCGATGGCCGCGCCGTCACGCAGCGCGACCTGGCGCGCCACATCGCCAACCAGATTGCCAGCGCTGCCGCCCGGCCGGATACGCGATCCGACGCCCGCATGACCGAGGTGCGCCTGGACCCCGAGGAACTGGGGCGGGTCAGCCTGCGCCTCAGCGCCGATGACATCGGCGTCACCCTGCACGTCACCGCGGAACGGGCCGACACGATGGACCTCATGCGTCGCCATATCTCCCTGCTTCAGGACAGCTATCGCGCCATGGGGTACCAGCGGGTCGAGATTTCGATCAATGGCCAGCAAACCGGCGGCAGCCATGGCCAGTGGGCTGGCGGCGGCGGCACGGGCAACGGCCCCGCTCCAGACGGATCCGGTGACCGGCCTACCCCGACGCCCCCCGCGCCCGAGGCTGCGGCCACCGCACAAACCGAATCGGGCCTGCGCCAGGGGGGTCTGCGCCAGCCCGGCCAGCAAACCGACAAGATCGACATCAGACTTTAAGCTCGGAAGGAGCCTCCCATGGACGTTGCGCAAACCACCGCCGCGGCACAGACCAGCGCCGCCTCGGCAGCCAGTTCCGCCAGTTCCGCCAGTTCCGTCAACAGCGACGCCAAGCCCGGCATCAGCTCGGATTTCGAGACATTCCTGCAAATGCTCTCGACGCAGCTCAAGAATCAGGACCCCCTGAATCCCGTCGAATCCGCCGATTTCGCGGTGCAGCTGGCGACGTTCTCCTCGGTCGAACAACAGGTGCTGACGAACAACCTGCTTCAGGGGCTGGCGGGGCAATTCGCCTCCTCCGGCATGTCGGACCTGGCCAATTGGGTGGGCATGGACGCGCGCTCTGCCGCGCCCGCCAGCTATTCCGGGTCACCGATCAGCATCGCGCCCGCGCCGCAGGCCGGTGCCGATGAAACCCGCCTGATCGTGCGCAATGCAAACGGAACGATCGTGTCCAGCGCCCCGATTCCGGTGTCCGACGATCAGCTTGAATGGGATGGCAGAACCGCGTCGGGTGCCGCCCTGCCCCATGGCACCTATACCTTCGAGCTTGAGAATTACGCCAATGGTGCCCTTCTCGGCACGGATGTGGTCGAAAGCTATTCCCGCGTCAGCGAAGCCCGCATCGTCGATGGTCAGACGATGCTGGTCACCACGTCGGGAACCATGCTGCCCAGTTCGGAAATCTCGGGGCTGCGCCAGCCCGGCGCCTGACACCTTGCTGCCTGCCCGCGCAGCTTTTAGGTATGCGGGGCGGCAGGCAACAGGGGCAGCACGGTGCAGCAGACAGGCAACAGCGGGCCGCCCCAAAGGGCGCAGGCACCGGGCGCAGGCGGCCCTGACGCCGCCACCGACCTTGCCCGCCTCGGGCTCGCACGGGGGCTGGCCCGCGATCCCGCGCTCTGGCAACCCCAGACAGGGGGGCGCAGCAACCTCAGCTGGCGCGTGCCGCATCCCAACGGTGACTGCGTGGTCAAGCTGTTCCGGCCCGCCCGTGGCTGCACCGTCTTTCCCAATGATCCGGCGGCCGAGGCGCAGATGCTGCGGCACCTGTCAGGGTGCGACATTGCGCCGACCCTGTTGCACGCGGGCGACACGCCGCAGGGTCCCTGCATCGTCTATCGCCATATCGCCGGGCCAACCTGGGCAGGCGGGCGGGCCGAGATCCCCCGGATTGCGCGCCTCCTGCGACACCTGCACGGCCTGCCGGCCCCCTCAGGCCTGCGCCGCGGCCCGAACGGCACCGATGCCCTGCGGGACGAGATCGCGGCCCAGTTGCCACCCGGTGCGCACTGCCCGCCGCTGCCCGATGTCACGCTGCCCCCGGTCGCGCCCCGGCTGATCCATGGCGATCCGGTGCCCGGCAATATCGTGATCTCCGCAAGCGGTCTGCGACTGATCGACTGGCAGTGTCCGGCCCTTGGCGATCCCTGTCTCGATCTGGCGACGTTCCTGTCGCCGGCGATGGGGCTGCTCTATCTCGGCAAACCGCTCGATTCGGCGGCGCGTGCGGACTTTCTGGCGGCCTATGGCGATGCGCAGGTCGTCGCGCGCTATCACGCGCTGGCGCCGTTCTTTCACGCAAGGATGGCGGCCTATTGCCTCAGCCGCGCGGCATCCGGGTCCGCCGCGGATCGCCGCGCGGCCACTCTTGAACTTGCCGCTCTCGCTTGAACTGGCGACCTTGGCGCGGGCTGACCACGCGCCGCGACCCTGATCAGAAACTTTCGGCCAGCAGCATCACCAGCAGGCCCAGCGCCAGACCACCGCCGCCCCAGAGCATCCGCGTCCGCCAGGTACGCTGCGGTTGCGGGGGCGTTTCGGCCATCTGCTGGCTCAGCGCCTTTTCCACAAGACCGGGCAGGCGCGGGCCAAAGCGGGCCATGACCTGCGCCGTGCGGCCCAGATCGCGCAGCAAGGCGCGCGGCCCGATGCTCTTGCGGATATAGTCGCCGACGACCGGCTGGGCGACCTGCCAGATATTGATATTGGGGTTGAGCGAGCGTGACACCCCCTCGACCACCACCATCGTGCGTTGCAGCAGGATCAGCTCGGTCCGCGTCTCCATCCCGAAACGCTCCGTGACCTCGAACAGATAGCTCAGCAGACGGCCCATCGAAATCCGCGTGGCGTCCATGCCGAAAATCGGCTCTCCCACCGCGCGCAGGGCGCGGGCGAATTCGTCGACATCGCGGTCGTGGGGCACGTAGCCCGCTTCGAAATGCACCTCGGCGACGCGCAGGTAATCGCGCTTGATGAAGCCATAGAGGATCTCGGCATAGACGCGGCGTGTGTATTCGTCGATATGCCCCATGATGCCGAAGTCATAGGCGATGATATCCCCGTCGAGCGAAACCTTCAGGTTGCCCTGATGCATGTCCCCGTGGAAAAACCCGTCGCGCAGCGCGTGGTTCAGGAACAGGGTCAGCACCCGTTCACCCAGCACGGCACGGTTCAGGCCGGCGGCGTCCAGCGCGTCGTTGTCGCCCAGCGGCACCCCTTCGGCCCAGTCCATCGTCATGACGCGGCGTGTCGAATACATCCAGTTGATCGCGGGCAGGCGGAATCCGGGGTCATCCTGGGTATTGGCCGAAAATTCCGACGCGCTGGCCGCTTCCAGCCGCAGGTCCAGCTCGGCGTTCACCACGCCCTCGAAATGCTTGATCACCTCGGACGGGCGCAGCCGGCGCGACGACGGCGACAGCCCCTCGATGATCGACGCCGCCAGGTAAAAGGCATCGACATCGCGGCGGAACGCACGTTCGATACCCGGGCGCAGGATCTTGACCGCGACATCGGCGCCGGTTTCGGCCAGGCGGGCGCGATGCACCTGCGCGATCGACGCGGCGGCGACCGGGGCGGAAAAGTCGGTATAAATCGACTCCAGCGGTTGCCCCAGCTCCTGCTCGACCGCGTTGCGGGCGGCCTGCTGGCTGAACGGGGGCAGCTTGTCCTGCAACACGCGCAATTGCAGCGCCAGCTCGGGGCCGACGACATCGGGGCGCGTCGACAGGATCTGGCCGAACTTGATATAGGCGGGGCCCAGCGCCTGAAGGGCGCGCGGCACGGGCGGCATCGCCGCATCGCCCTTCAGCCCCAGGAACTGGAACGGCCAGCCAAGGATGCGCGCGGCAAGGCGCAGCAGCGGCGGGGCCTGGTAGGCATCAAGGATAACGCCCATCGCGCCGGTACGCTCGAACGTGGCGCCGGTGCGCACCAGCCGCCAGATGTTGTGCGGTCCGCGCATGATCTAGATTTTCCATCCCGAATGCAGGGCCGCAACACCCAGGGTCAGGTTGCGATACTTGGCGTTTTCAAAGCCCGCGTCGCGCACCATCTGCAGGAACGTCTCCTGGTCGGGAAAACGGCGGATCGATTCGACGAGGTACTGATAGCTGTCGCGATCATTGGCGATCAGCTGGCCCATCGCGGGAATCATGTTGAAGCTGTAGCGGTCATAGGCCCATTGCAGCGCCGGGGTGGGGATCTGGCTGAATTCCAGCACCATCAGGCGGCCCCCCGGGCGCAGCACGCGGTAAGCCTCGGCCAGCGCGTCCTGCGGGCGGGTGACGTTGCGGATGCCGAAGCTGATCGTGTAGACATCGAAGCTGTTGTCGCGGAAGGGCAGCGCCATGGCATCGCCGGTGACCCAGTCGAGACTGTCGGCCATCGCCGCCGCCTCGGCGCGCTTGCGGCCCGCGACCAGCATCGGCTCGGTCAGGTCCAGCACCGTGGCATGGCCGAAGCCCGCGCGCTTCAGGAACCGGAACGAAATGTCGCCAGTGCCGCCCGCCACATCCAGCAGCTGCTGGCCGGGCCGCGGGGCCAGCCAGTCCATCATCGCATCTTTCCAGATGCGGTGAATCCCGAGGGACATCGCGTCGTTCATGACGTCGTATTTCGAGGCAACCGAATTGAAGACGCCCTGCACACGGCCGGCCTTCTCGTCCTCGGGGACTTCGCTGAATCCGAAATGGGTGGTCTTTTCGTTCATGGCTCTTGCGCTTATCTGTGCTGTGCCCTTCCTTATAGGGTGCTGGGCCGTCGCTGCAATGCGTGCATGTGGCACGGGGCCGCGACAGGCGGAAAGGGGGCCATCTGCCGGTGTGCTGTCCTTTGTCGAGCCGGGCTGCGTGGAACCGCGCGGGGGCCAGCCCCCGCGACCCCCGGGATATTTGCAACAGGGAAACCTGTAGAGACCACGAGAATGGCAGCGGGCCTGCCGGGAGAGCACATGCCGGAACTACCAGAGGTCGAGACCGTGCGCCGGGGGCTGGCGCCCGCGATGGAGGGTGCGGTGATCACGCAGGCCGCCGTCAACCGGCCCGATCTGCGCTGGCCGTTTCCCCAAGGAATGGCCGCACGGCTGCAGGGCCAGAGGGTTCTGCAGTTGCGCCGCAGGTCCAAGTACATCCTGGCCGATCTGTCGGGGGGAGAGAGCCTGCTTGTTCACCTGGGCATGTCGGGTCGGATGACCGTATCGGGCGATCCGCTGGGGCAGTTCGTGCATGAGCACCCGCTGGCCGCGAAGCACGACCACGTGGTGCTGGACATGGACAATGGCGCGCGCATCACCTTCAACGATCCGCGTCGCTTCGGGTCGATGGACCTGATGGCGACGGCAGGGGCCGAGGCGCACAAGCTGCTGGCCGGGCTGGGGCCGGAGCCCCTGGGCAACGCCTTTTCCGGTACATACCTGGCACAGGCCCTCAGGCTGCGGCGGACACCGGTGAAATCGGCCCTGCTGGATCAGCGCGTCGTGGCGGGGCTTGGCAACATCTATGTCTGCGAAGCGCTGTTTCGCGCCGGGATATCGCCGTTGCGCCGCTGTGACCGGATTGCGACACGGCGGCTGGCCGCGCTGGTGCCGGTGATCCGGGATGTGCTGGGCGAGGCGATCGAGGCGGGGGGATCGTCGTTGCGCGATTTTCGCCAGGCCAGCGGGGAATTGGGCTATTTCCAGCACAGCTTCGACGTTTATGGCCGCGAGGGCGATCCCTGTCGCACCCCCACATGCGGCAGGCCGATCCAGCGCGTCGTGCAATCGGGACGGTCGAGCTTCTTTTGCCCGCAGTGCCAGCGATAACGCGACGGCGCGCAAAGATAACTTGATCCGGGGTCGCAAAGTGTTAGGGAATCGGGACTAAATCTTAACCAAAGGGATCCTGACCCCATGGCCTATGAGACGATCATCGTCGAAATAGAAGATCACATCGCCCTGGTGAAACTGAACCGGCCGGACGCGATGAATGCCCTCAACGATACCCTGCTGGAGGAATTGGCCGATGCGCTGACGGCCGCGCAGAAGAATGCGCAGGTGCGCTGCATCGTGATTGCCGGCACCGAGAAATTCTTTGCCGCCGGCGCCGACATCAAGATGATGTCCGAGAAGAGCTTTGTCGATGTCTTCATGGGCGATCTGTTCGGGGCGGAAACCGCGGCCATCGCGCGGATTCGCAAGCCGATCATCGCCGCCGTGTCCGGCTATGCCCTGGGGGGCGGTTGCGAACTGGCGATGATGTGCGATTTCATCATCTGTTCCGATACCGCCAAGTTCGGCCAGCCCGAGATCAACCTCGGCGTCATTGCCGGGCTGGGCGGCACCCAGCGGCTGACCCGCGCCGTGGGCAAGGCCAAGGCGATGGACATGAACCTGACGGGCCGTTTCATGGACGCCGAGGAAGCCGAGCGCGCGGGCCTCGTGTCGCGTGTCGTTCCCGCCAAGAAGCTGATGGAAGAGGCGATGGGCGCCGCCAACAAGATCGCGGAAAAAAGCATGATCACGGTCATGGCGGTCAAGGAATCGGTCAACAGGTCGTTCGAGACCACCCTGACCGAAGGGATGCTGTTCGAACGCCGCCTGTTCTTCTCGATGTTCTCGACCGAGGATCAGAACGAAGGCATGACCGCCTTTCTGGAGAAACGCGAAGCGCAGTTCCGCGACCGCTGATCTATCGGGGGGGGGCGCGGCGCGGCCGGTCAGGCGAAACTGGCCGACAGCCGCTCCGGCGCCAGGTCCGCCAGGTCGAGGCCCGGCACCGCCGGGTGCCTGCCTGCGGGCGCAATGCGCCCCTCGACCAGGTCCGCCGCGATGCGCGACAGCGCAGGCGCGGTCTGGATGCCCGTTTCGCCCTGCCCGGCCAGCCAGAAGAACCCCTGCGCCCGTGGGTCGAAACCGCAGACCGGATTGCCATCGGCGGCAAAGGTGCGCAGCCCGGCCCAGACCGCGTCCGGCTGGCCGATCTTCAGATCGAACGCCGCCATCAGGCGATCCACCCCCTTGGCCACGTCCAGCGGCGCCGGGCGCGCGTCAGAGGGCAGGCAGGGCGTGTCGTCGCCGGGCGTTCCCTTGAACCGGCCGTTTTCGGACTTGAGAAAGAAGCACGCATCGATATCCGCAACCATCGGCAGGCCCGCCACGTCGACCCCCGGCGGCGCGGACAGCGATAGCGCGGTGCGCCGTTTCGGTGTCAGGCTAAGCGGGCTGGCCCCTGCCATCGCACCGACCTGCCCCGCCCAGGCCCCGGCGGCATTGATCACAACCGGCGCCTGATAGGTCCCGGCCTCGCTGGCGACCTGCCACGCGTTGGTCCTGCGCAGCAGCGTCGTGACCTCTGCGCCACAGACCAGGCGGGCACCGCGGGCCTCCATCCTCGCCTGATGCAGCGCCATCAACCGCCCGACGTGGATGTCGCGCACCTCGGCCTCCAGGACACCGGCGGCGGCATATCCGGGCCGCAGGATCGGCACCCACAGCCTGACCTCCTCGCTGTCCAGCCAACGGCAGAGCGGCTTGGGCCCCGCCGTGTCGAAAAAGCGGTGCAGCTGGTCCAGTTGATCAGCGCGGGCGACCCGCACCAATCCGCGGGGTGCCAGCAGCGGCAGATCCTCGATTTCCCGATAATGGCCCGACAGCTCGGCCAGCGATGCGCGGGTCAGGGCCTGCACCACCTGCGATCCCTGGTTGAACTGCATCACCGCCGTTCCGCGGCCCGTCGCATGATAGCCCGGCTGCGGTTCCCGCTCCAGCACCAGCACGCGGGCCCGTTCCGCCAGCGCGCTGGCAGCCGCCAGGCCACACAGGCCGGCACCGATCACGATGATGTCGTAGGCTTCGGCCATTGTCCTCTCCGGCGCCCCGTTCCTGCAGGGGGTGTGGCTGACCGGGAGACTCGTTGCCGCACCGCCCTGTCGGTGCCCGATCGACAGAAAATCTAGCCAAGCGATTCTCGTACGTAAACAAATTGATCTTTCCCATCGGCGGTGCGACGCCACCTGTCACAAATTACCGGCCCGAAACCGCCCCGAGTCGCGCATGAGAGTCAGCCGGCCGGCCCCCGGTCCGGCCGGTCGCGGCAAAAACAGGCAGTTCTGCGTCCCATGGCATACCGCGCCCGTTGCACGTAAAAAGCCACCAGAGGGCAAAGAATGCGCCCACACCTGTTGACTCGGAGGCGACTCGCCTCTAGAGACCCAGCTTCAAGAATTCACCGAACCCAAAACATGGGACGATACTAATATGGCCAACTCGCCTCAGTCGAAGAAACGCGCCCGTCAGGCAGATGCACGTCTGACCGTGAACAAAGCGCGCCGCTCGCGCATTCGCACCTTCCTTCGCAAGGTTGAAGAAGCGATTGCATCGGGTGACAAATCTGCCGCCGAAACCGCCCTGCGCACCGCTCAACCCGAGCTGATGCGTGGCGTGACCAAAGGCGTCTACCACAAGAACACCGTGTCCCGGAAAATGTCGCGCCTGTCGTCGCGCGTCAAAGCGATCGCTTAATTTTTCCGACCAACTGATCGAAGAAAAGGCGCTGCTTCGGCCGCGCCTTTTTTTATGTCTGGGCGCTTGTGCAACAGCTCTGCGATTCCTTTCGGCAAGAGTTTGAGTCAAGCACGTTGTGCGGTTGTAAGCGTCCCGTCACAGTTGATACCTTCGAACTTGCGAGTCACTTCGCCTTGGGGGGGCATCGCGGTTCTACCTGTTCCGCACGCCGATAAGGGCACGATAACTGGGGTTTTCGTGCGCTGCCACTATCGGCAATGTCCAAGCACTGACGACTGGTCATGCGTCTTACGGCACGGCATTTTTACGATGCCCGACCCGGATGCAGATCTTTGACCAATTGTAGCCGGTCAACCGGCCTGCCGCCTGTTTCGTCTCGGCAACGAAACGGATCGGTACGTCTTTGCCTGTCCCAGGGCACAGTGAGACAGTCCCGGCACCGGGCGCGCAAAAGGGCACTGACGTATGCTGCACAGGGGCAAAAGAGAATAAGATGGCGACGATGAGTTGGGGCGAACTTAAGGACAATCTCCGCAAGAAAGTCGGAGAGCATAACTTCACGAACTGGATTGCACCGCTGGAGCTGGATTCGCTGAAGGATGGTGTTGCCACCCTCTCCGCGCCCTCCACCTATGCGGGCACCTATGTTCAGCGCAATTTCGGTGACGTGATCCTGGGCGAGATGGGCGCGCTGCCCGACAATGTCCGGCGCATCGAATTTTCCGTTGCGCGCCGCAATGCCCCGGCCCCGATGGCCGCCGCCAATGGCCGCGCCGCCACCGTCAACGACACCGGCGACACCGCTCCGGCCCCGACCCCGGCGCCCGGCGCCGCACCGCGCCGCGCCGGCACCTATGATGCCGACACCCGCTCGATGCAGGAACGGATGCTCCAGCCCGCGCCGCTGGATCCCGGCTGCACCTTCGACAGCTTCATCGTCGGCAAGCCGAACGAACTGGCCCATGCCGCCGCGCGCCGCGTCGCCTCCGGGGCCGAGGTCGAATTCAACCCGCTGTTCCTTTATGGTGGCGTCGGTCTGGGCAAGACCCACCTGATGCACGCCATCGCCTGGGAACTGAAATCCAGCAATCCCGACCTGAACGTCGTCTACCTGTCCGCCGAACAGTTCATGTACCGCTTCGTGCAGGCCCTGCGCGACCGCAAGATGATGGATTTCAAATCCCTGTTCCGCAACGTCGACGTGCTGATGGTCGATGACGTCCAGTTCATCGCCGGCAAGGATTCCACGCAGGAAGAATTCTTTCACACCTTCAACGCCCTGATCGAACACAATAAACAGATCATCCTGTCGGGCGACTGCGCCCCGAACGAGATCAAGAACCTGCCGCCGCGCATCTCTTCGCGCCTCAGCTCGGGCCTTGTCGTCGATCTGCACCCCACCGATTACGAACTGCGCCTCGGCATCCTGCAATCCAAGGTCGACGTCTTTCGCATCAAGCATCCCGGCCTTGTCGTGGCCGACGGCGTTCTGGAATTCCTCGCGCATCGCATCTCGACCAACGTGCGTGTGCTTGAGGGCGCGCTGACCCGCCTCTTCGCCTTCGCCTCGCTCGTGGGCCGTGAAATCACCATGGACCTGACGCAGGATTGCCTGTCCGACGTGCTGCGCTCCTCCGATCGCAAGCTCACGATCGAGGAAATTCAGCGCCGCGTCGCGGAACACTACAACATCCGCCTGTCCGACATGATCGGCCCCAAGCGCGTGCGCAGCTTTGCCCGCCCGCGTCAGGTGGCGATGTACCTGTGCAAGAAACTGACCTCGCGCAGCCTGCCCGAAATCGGCCGCCGGTTTGGCGGGCGCGACCACACCACCGTCATGCACGGCGTCAAGCGCATAGAAGAGCTGATGTCGCAGGATTCCCAGATTGCCGACGATCTGGAAATGCTGCGCCGCTCGCTTGAGGCCTGATCGGCCCCCGCAGCCGCGACATACCCCCGTTTTCCCGCAAACCCGGCGCCGCCCCAGCGTCGGGTTTGCCTTTGCCCGTGCTTCGCCTTACCTCACCCGGACAGGGCCGCCCGCATGGCCCGACTGCGCCGCGCCTTTCCCTGCCCTCTCCCGCCGACAGGACCATTCTGCACATGCGCCTCAATATCGACGTCACAATGGAATATCAGCTCGAGGATCCGATGGTCTTTCTGACGATCGAGGCCGCCGACACCGATGGCCAGATCGTGATTGATCAACAGCTCGACGTTCAGAACGCCACCCTGTCGTGGGTCGACGGAGAAGAGGGGCTGGGCCAGCGCGTCTGGGCGCGGGTCGGGGGCGAGGTGATGCGCCTGCACTATCGCGCGCTGGTCGATGTCACCCGCAGCGACATCCCGCTTGCGGGCTTGCAGGCCGCCGCCCGTGAAACCCTGCCCGGCAGCGTCATCACCTTTCTGCGCCCGTCGCGGTTCTGCCAGTCCGACCTGTTCACCTCCTTCGTGGATCGCCAGTTCGGCTATCTTGACGGCGGCGACAAGATTGCCGCCATTCGCGATTGGGTTGCGGATGAAATGACCTACGTGCCCGGCAGTTCGCACGCCGGCACCACCGTGCTCGATACCTTCGCCGCGCGCGAAGGCGTCTGCCGTGATTATGCCCATATGGTCTGCGCGCTGGCCCGCGCCGCCGACATTCCCGCCCGCTATGCCGCCGTCTATGGCCTCGGCGTGACGCCACCGGATTTTCACGCGGTGGCGCAGGTCTGGCTCGACGGGGCGTGGCACCTGGTCGATTCGACCCGCATGTGCACCCCAGAAGACCTGGTGGTGATCGCCGTGGGCCGCGATGCCTGCGACATCGCCTTCATGGAAACCGGTGCCTTTGCCAACATGGTCGCACAGGATGTTTCGGTCATCGCCGTGCCCGAGGGCTGAGCGAACCGCGATCGCGCCCACCCCTCTCTGGCCTCACCCCTCTCTGGCCTGACGCTCTGGCCTTTCCTCTGCATGGCGCTCTCCGCCTGCGTCCGCCGCGTGGCGAAAGGCCGCCGCCTTTCCCTGCCCGGCCGGATCGGCGATTCGCGGCGCGGACGGGGCATTAACGATTGTGCGGCACCTGTTTTTGCACCGCCCGGTTACCGTTCGAATACCGACGCAAGCACCGACGTGCCGTTTCCGCGGTTTCCCCAGTTAACCGACGCAACCCAGGCGATTCGGCCATTGGCGCCACTGAAACGGTACCGACACGGTGGTGCGGTGCAGCAGAGGGCCGTTAACCTGCGCAGATGTCACCCGCCGCCGCCCCGCCCCCCCATCAGCGCCCCGCATCAGCGCCCTGGCGCCGGTCGGTTCGGCGTGCATCGGCAGGGGATTTGCCCGCCATGGGGCGCGGCTGTTGTTTTATGGCCGCGCCTTGATGACACCTGCTGGTGCAAAGCGGCAAAATGCGCAAATACCCGTTGTGCTGACTGTAGAAACGGGTAGCTTTTCGGTCCCGGCAGCAGTGCGCCCGGCGGGACCACGACAGGGACAGGGAAAAAAGCCATGAAACTCAGCATCGAACGCGCGGCTCTGCTCAAGGCGGTGTCGCAGGCCCAATCGGTTGTCGAGCGGCGCAATACGATTCCGATCCTCGCCAACGTGCTGATCGAGGCGACGGGCAACGACGTGATGTTCCGCGCCACCGATCTGGATATCGAGGTCGTGGACAAGGCCCCGGCCATGGTCGAACGCGCCGGAGCCACCACGGTTTCCGCCGTAACCCTGCATGAAATCGTCAGAAAATTGCCCGACGGCGCGATGGTCACCCTGTCGGATGACGGCACTGCCGGGCGCCTGATGGTGCAGGCGGGGCGGTCGAACTTCAACCTCGCGACGCTGCCGAAAGAGGATTTTCCGGTGATGGCCTCGTCGGAATACAGCTCCAATTTCAGCGCCCCGGCGCCGGTGCTGCGCCGGCTGTTCGACAAGTCCAAGTTCGCCATCTCGACCGAGGAAACCCGCTATTACCTGAACGGCGTCTACATGCACGTGGCCGATGGCGACGAAGGGCGCGCGCTGCGCTGCGTGGCCACCGACGGTCACCGCCTGGCCCGTATCGACGCGCCGCTGCCCGAAGGCGCCGAGGCCATGCCCGGCGTCATCGTGCCGCGCAAGACCGTGGGCGAGCTGCGCAAGCTGCTGGATGACGACGACATGGAGATCGCCGTGTCGGTGTCGGAAACCAAGGTGCGATTCGCCACGCCGCAGATCACCCTGACCTCCAAGGTCATCGACGGGACGTTTCCGGATTATTCACGGGTCATCCCGCAGAATAACACCCGCCGTCTGGAAGTGGACGCGGCCGAGTTTGCCAAGGCCGTCGATCGCGTCGCCACCGTCAGTTCCGAACGCTCCCGCGCCGTCAAGCTGAGCCTGGACGAGGATCGCCTGATCCTGTCCGTCAACGCCCCCGACAGCGGCGCGGCGGACGAGGAGCTTGCCGTCGCCTATTCTGACGAGCATCTGGAAATTGGCTTCAATGCCAAGTACTTGCTGGAAATCGCCAGCCAGGTGGATCGCGAGAACGCGGTGTTCATGTTCAACTCATCGGGGGATCCGACGCTGATGCGCGAAGGCAATGACCTGAGCGCGGTCTACGTCGTGATGCCGATGCGCGTGTAATATCGCCCGTTCCGGGCGATGCCTCCGGCGGGGATATTTTCAACAGGGAAACGGGAAGGAGTCCGGGTTTGGCGGAGCTGTGTCTGACCCGGCTGGAGCTGTCGCATTTCCGGTCGTGGAAGCGCGGCACGATCCGCGTCGATGCCCGTCCCGTGGCGATCTGGGGGCCGAACGGCGCCGGCAAGACCAATATTCTTGAAGCGGTTTCAATGTTTTCGCCCGGACGCGGGCTGCGCCGCGCCGCGGCCGAGGAGATGGTGCGCCGCCCAGAGGGACTGGGCTGGAAGCTGAGCGGTGTGCTGCGGTCGCTTCACCAGATGCACGAGGTCGAGATGCTGGCCGAGGCGGGACAGTCGCGCACCCTGCGCATCGATGACAAGGCAGCGCCGCAGGTCGCGCTTGGCCGGATCGCGCGGGTGCTGTGGCTGGTGCCCAGCATGGACCGCCTCTGGACCGAGGCGGCCGAGGGGCGGCGGCGGTTCCTGGATCGCATGGTGCTGAGTTTCGTGCCCGGTCATGCCGATGCGACGCTGGCTTATGACAAGGCCATGCGCGAGCGGAACCGCCTGCTGAAAGACATGGTGCGGGACGAGCCGTGGTACCTGGCCCTGGAACGGCAGATGGCCGAAACGGGGACGCAGATACGGCTCAACCGGTTGAAAGCGCTGCAATTGATTGCCGAGGCGACGGAGGAGGCCGAGACGGCGTTTCCCGCGCCGCAACTGTCGCTGACCCACCCCGAGGGCGAGTTGCCGGCGACCGAAGCCGATCTGCTGGTCGCATTTCAGGAGAGCCGGCGGCGCGACATGGCCGCCGGGCGTACCCTGATCGGGCCGCACCGCGTCGACCTGGAGGCGTTCTGGACCACCAAGGGGATCGCGGCCCGCGATGCCTCGACCGGAGAGCAGAAGGCCTTGCTGGTGTCGCTGATCCTGGCCAATGCGCGCGGCCTGGCCCGCGATTTCGGTGCGCCGCCCATCCTGCTGCTGGACGAGGTTGCCGCCCACCTTGACGCAGGCCGTCGTGCCGCGCTTTATGACGAAATCTCGGCCCTTGGCGCGCAGGCCTGGATGACCGGCACCGGGCCGGAGCTGTTCAGTGAACTGGGCGATCGGGCGCAGTACCTCGACGTTACCGAACAGGGCGGCGAAAGCCGTGCCGAGCAGAAGGACACCGCCACATGACCCCGCAACGCGTTACGCTGATCACCCTGGGCGTCGCCGATCTGTCGGTCGCCCGGGCCTTTTACGCCGCGCTTGGCTGGACCGTCACGGCAGAGCAACCCGGCGTTGCCTTCTACCAGATGGACGGCATGGGGCTGGGTCTGTTCGGGTTGGAAGATCTGGCCAAGGATCAGGGGCGCGCAGGTGCCGCGTTGGGAACCGGCGCGATCACCCTGGCCCAGAACATGGCCGACCGCGCCGCTGTCGATGCCGCCTGGGACAGGGCGATGCAGGCCGGGGCGGTTGCCCTGAAAGCCCCCGAAGAGGTCTTTTGGGGCGGGTATTCAGGGTATTACGCCGACCCTGACGGCCACGTCTGGGAACTGGCGCACAACCCGTTCTGGCCGCTGGACGACGCCGGCCGCCTGACCATCCCCAAGACCTGAGAGCCCCCGGATGACAGTCTCACTTGCGGAACTGGCGCTGTATGCCGGGGCGATGTTCATCATGGTCCTGACCCCTGGCCCGGTCTGGCTGGCCCTGGCCGCGCGCACCCTGTCCGGCGGGTTCGGCGCCGCCTGGCCATTGGCCCTGGGGGTGGTGATCGGGGACGGTCTCTGGCCGCTTCTGGCGATCCTCGGGGTGTCCTGGGTGGTGGGGCAGATTGAGGGGTTCATGCTGGTGCTGCGCCTTGTCGGGGCCGTGATGTTCCTGTTCATGGGGCTGGCCCTGCTGCGCAAACCCGACCGCGGCATCACCAGCGACGGGCGCCTGACCCGCCCCGGCAGGCTGGCGGGGTTCCTGGCCGGGCTGGCCGCGATCGCGGGCAACCCCAAGGCCATCCTGTTCTACATGGGTATCCTGCCCGGCTTCTTCGACCTGACGCGTGTCACCGGTTGGGATATCGCCGCGGTTGTCGGTATTTCGATGGGCGTTCCGCTGGTCGGCAACCTGCTGCTGGCCGGGCTGGTCAGCCGGGTGCGGCGGCTGTTGACCTCGGGCAGCGCGATGCGCCGGACGAACATCTTTGCCGGGTGTCTGATGGTCTGTATCGGCCTGGTCATTCCCTTTGCCTGACGGCGCTGCCACGGTCGCCCGGGCACCGAAATGACGGGTCAGGATCCAATGCGGGGAAAACCGCTGCGGCGCCCCTGAATCTTGTGTCATACGCGTGACATTCCCCCCACGAGAGCTTAGGTTGAGCCAAGAAATTCCAAAGGGGACACGCATGGCCGAGGCCCAACCGAACATACCTGAGTATAACGCTGATTCCATCAAGGTTCTCAAGGGCTTGGATGCCGTCCGGAAACGCCCGGGCATGTACATCGGCGATACCGACGATGGCTCGGGTCTGCACCACATGATTTACGAGGCTGTCGATAACGGTATCGACGAGGCGCTTGCCGGCCATGCCGACTTTGTCCGGGTGATCATCCACGCCGACAACTCGGTTTCGGTGCGCGACAACGGACGCGGCATTCCGGTGACGATCCACACCGAAGAGGGCGTCTCGGCGGCCGAGGTCATCATGACCCAGCTGCACGCGGGCGGCAAGTTCGACCAGAACTCCTACAAGGTGTCGGGTGGTCTGCACGGCGTCGGCATCTCGGTCGTGAACGCCCTGTCCGACTGGCTGGAACTGCGGATCTGGCGCGACGGCAAGGCGCATTACGTGCGCTTTGAGGATTCCGTCACTGTCGCGCCGCTGATCGTCACCGGCGACGCGAACGGCGAACAGGGCACCGAGGTGCGATTCCTGTCGTCGACCAAGACGTTTTCCAACCTCGAATACGATTACCACACGCTGGAAAAACGCCTGCGCGAACTGGCCTTCCTGAACTCCGGTGTGCGCATCACGCTGGAAGATCACCGCCCCGCCGAAGCCTTGAAGACCGAGTTGTACTACGAGGGTGGCGTCAAGGAATTCGTCAAGTACCTCGACCGGTCGAAAACGCCGGTCTTTCCCGAACCGATCTTCATCACGGGCGAACGGGACGATATCGGCATCGAGGTCGCGATGTGGTGGAACGACAGCTACAACGAAATGGTGCTGCCGTTTACCAACAACATCCCGCAACGCGATGGCGGGACCCACATGGCGGGCTTTCGCGGCGCCCTGACCCGGACGATGACGAAATACGCCCAGGACAGCGGCATCGCCAAGCGCGAAAAGATCAGCTTTACCGGCGACGATGCGCGTGAGGGCCTGACCTGCGTGCTGTCGGTCAAGGTACCCGACCCGAAATTCTCGAGCCAGACAAAGGACAAGCTTGTCTCGTCCGAGGTGCGCCCCGCCGTGGAATCCCTTGTGGGCGAGAAACTGGCCGAGTGGTTCGAAGAAAACCCTCAGCAGGCCAAGATCATCATCGGCAAGATCGTCGAGGCCGCACAGGCGCGCGAAGCCGCCCGTCGGGCCCGCGAACTGACCCGGCGCAAATCGGCGCTGGATGTGAACTTCCTCGCCGGCAAGCTCAAGGATTGCTCGGAAAAAGACGCGACCAAGACCGAAGTCTTCCTGGTCGAGGGCGACTCGGCTGGCGGCTCCGCGCAGACGGGCCGGGATCGGCGCACGCAGGCGGTACTTCCCCTGCGCGGCAAGATCCTCAACGTCGAGCGGGCGCGTTTCGACAGGATGCTCTCCAGCCAGGAGATCGGCAACCTCGTCATGGCGCTCGGCACCGGCATTGGCCGCGATGAGTTCAACATCGAAAAGCTGCGCTACCACAAGGTCGTCATCATGACCGACGCCGACGTCGACGGCGCGCACATCCGCACCCTGCTGCTGACCTTCTTCTACCGCCAGATGCCCGAGCTGATTACCGGCGGCTACCTCTATATCGCGCAACCGCCGCTCTACAAGGCGTCGCGCGGCAAGTCCGAGGTCTACCTCAAGGATCAGGCCGCGATGGACGACTTCCTGATGGATCACGGGGTCGAGGGGGCCGTGCTCAAACTGGGCAACGGCAACGAACTCGGTTCGCAGGACCTCAAGCGCGTCGTGGCCGAGGCGCGCCAGCTGCGCCGCGTTCTGGATGCCTTCCCGACGCATTACCCGCGCCACATCCTGGAACAGGCGGCCATCGCCGGGGCCTTCGTGCCCGGTGCGATCGACGCCGACCTGCAAGGCGTTGCCGAACAGGTTGCCGCCCGCCTGGACCTGATCGCGCTGGAATACGAACGTGGCTGGCAGGGGCGCATCACGCAGGATCACGGCATCCGCCTGGCCCGCATCCTGCGCGGCGTCGAGGAAGTCCGCACGCTGGACGGTCCGATGCTGCGGTCGGGCGAGGCGCGCCGCACCGGCAGCTTCACCAAGTCCCTGCAAGAGATCTACAGCGTGCCCGCGACACTGGTCCGCAAGGAAAAGCGCCAGATGATCTATGGCCCGCTCGACCTGTTCAAGGCGATCCTGGCCGAGGGCGAAAAGGGCCTGTCGATCCAGCGCTACAAGGGTCTGGGGGAAATGAACCCGGAACAGCTGTGGGAAACCACGCTGGACCCGGATGCGCGCACCTTCCTTCAGGTCAAGGTCGACGACATCGCAGAGGCCGACGATCTGTTCACCAAGCTGATGGGCGACGTGGTCGAACCGCGCCGCGAATTCATCCAGCAGAACGCACTGAACGTCGCCAACCTCGACTTCTGATCCGACAATGGCGCCCGCCCGTTGCGTGCCCCTTCCGGGCCGCGACGGGCGGGCGTCCTAGCGCTCGCTCGCGCCCTTTCCGGCCAGAATTTTGTCGCGGAATTTCGCGATACGGGCCACGCGGGTCGCAGATTGCTTTGCCCCGTTCAGATTGATGACATAGCTCCTCTGGCGGCCCGGTGTCAGCGCCCGAAAGGCCTCGTCCAGCTCTGCATCGCCCTCCAGCGCCTCGACCAGTTCGTCAGGGTAGTCCAGTGCGGCTTGCACCTTTTCCGGTTTGATGCCCGCCTCGGCATATCCCATCGCCTCTTTCAGATAGGACAGGATCAGTCCCTCCTGCGCGGCAACCTGCGCGGCGTCGTCAAAGCTGATCAGATTGGGATGGTCCGTATTCGGCCCCTGCCGCACCATCACCCCCGCGGGGTCCTTCATCAGGGCCGCATTGAAGAAACTGAGGCAGAAGTGCCTGCGAAAGGCCCCGATGATGACGATGTTGCGCCCTTCGTGCACATAGCAGGGGTGGCCCCATTTCACCGTTTCGATCAGTCCCGCGGCGCAGCAGATCCGGCGCAGATCGCTCAGGCCATTTTCCCACAGGTGCACCGAACACTCCGGTGTCGCGAACCGGGAACAGCGCCCGCAGCCCTGGTGGAAAAATGTCTCGATATCCGTGATCATCGCCGCCCCCTGCCTCGGCCCCCCTCTGGATGCCTGTGCCGCTATCTGGTCGCGTCAGCCTCGCCCCGGCACGCGCGTCCCGGCCCGCATCGGCGTCAGATTGCCGGGGCCATCGTCCGGTGCGGGAATGAATTCGGCCCGATCCTGCGGCGGCAGGTCGAACACGCCCTTGCCCCAATCCGCCATCCGCCAGGCAATCTTGGCCGCCTCGATCTTTTCTTCGCTCGAGGCCACGAAATTCCACCAGATATAGCGCGGCCCGTTCAGCGTCGCCCCACCCAGGGCCATGAACCGGGCACCCTCTGCCCCGGCCCGCACGCTGATCCTGTCGCCGGGGCGAAACACCATCATCTGCCCGGCGCGAAACACCTCGCCCGCCACGGTGATTTCGCCATGAGTCACGTGAATGCCGCGATCCTCGTGATCGTCGGGCAACGGAAAGGCCCGCCCCGGCCGCAGCGTCACATCCAGATAGAACGCCTCGGAAAACAGCGTCACCGGGGCCGTCCGGCCAAACGCGCTGCCCAGGATCAGACGCGCCGTGATGCCCTCGGCCTCGAACATCGGCAGGTCCGGCTGGCCAAAGTGTTCGAACATCGGCGCGCGCTCCTCGTGGTCCTCCGGCAGGGCAATCCAGGTCTGGATGCCATACAGGCTCTGCGGGCCCTCACGCTCGGCACTGGGCGAGCGTTCGGAATGGCTGACACCCTTGCCCGCGACCATCCAGTTGACCTCGCCCGGCTTGATCAGCTGGTCACTGCCAATGGAATCCTGGTGGTGGAACGTGCCCTTGTACAGATACGTCACCGTGCCCAGCCCGATGTGGGGATGCGGGCGCACGTCTATGCCCTGCCCTGTCACCAGTTCCGCCGGGCCCATCTGGTCGAAAAAGATGAACGGCCCCACCATCTGGCGGCGCGGGGCCGGCAAGGCGCGGCGCACCTCGAACCCGCCGATATCGCGGGCGCGGGGCACGATCACGGATTCGATGGCATCGCGGGCAATCGCCTCGGGGTCGGTCAGATCAACAGCAGGATTCCAGCTCATGACATTCTCCTCTCGCTAAGGAAAATGTACCCGTTTCGCACCACTTTGCATCCCCGCAATCGCGCACATATCACCTGCGTGCGGCGTCATGGGCCGCCATCGTCCGCACATCGGGCCACGGGCAGCGCGCTGGCAGCGCCCTCGCAGCGCCGCGGCGCAGGGCCCGGCAGTTGCCGGTTTCTTGGGCAGCGACATCGATTGTCGGCACGGCCTCCGGCGCTTGATGGAATCCCCGTTTACTTCCTGTGACCTTCCGCGACATTTCGAGGTCATGCCGGACAAGCTCTCCATCATCGTCGTCGAACCGGATCGCGACCGGGCGCTGTTGATCGTCGACAGCCTGCGCGGTGCTGGCGATTACGACATCCATGTCATTTCCGAGGTGACGGGCCTTGCCCGCTCGATCCGCGCCCACAATCCCGACATGGTGCTGGTCGATATCGCCAACCCCTCGCGCGATACGATCGAGGAGCTGACCCTCGCCTCCGGCCCTCTTGAACGGCCCGTCGCCATGTTCGTCGACCAGTCCGACGTCGGCCTGACCCGCACCGCGATCGAGGCTGGCGTCTCCGCCTATGTTGTCGACGGGCTCAAGGCAGATCGCGTCAAACCCATCCTCGATGCCGCCGTCGCCCGCTTCAACATGTTTCAGCGGATGCGCACCGAACTCGCCGCCACGAAAAAGGCGTTGGAAGAACGCAAGGTCATCGACCGCGCCAAGGGCGTGCTGATGAAGGCGCGCGGCGTCAACGAAGACGAAGCCTATGCCCTGCTGCGCAAGACCGCGATGGATCAGGGCCGCCGGGTCGCGGACGTGGCGCAGGCGCTCGTGACCACCGCGGGCCTGCTGGGATGAAGGGGGCCACTCTCTCTGTCGGCTATATCGGCCTCGTGGACGCCGCGCCGCTGATCGTGGCGCAAGAGATGGGCTTCGCTGCCGAAGAGGGGCTGGACCTCGACCTGATCAAGGCCCCCTCCTGGTCCTCGCTGCGCGACATGCTGGTGTTCGGCCGGGTCGAGGCGGCGCATATGCTGGCGCCCGTCCCCGTGGCCTCCGCGCTCGGGCTCGGCGGCAACGGCGGGCCGATCTCGGCGGTGTCGGTGCTGTCGGTGAACGGCAATGTCATCGGCGTCAGCAACGATCTGGCACGGCGGCTGCGCGATGTTGGCCATGACTTCGCGTTCAACGATGCCCGCAATGCCGGTCTGGCGCTGATCGCCGCCAAGCGCCCCGACAAACCGCTGCGCATCGGCGTGCCCTTCCCCTTCTCGATGCACGCCGAACTGCTGTACTACTGGCTGTCTGCCGTCGGTCTGCCCGCGCCGCAAGGCGTTCTGATCCGCACCATCCCCCCGGCGCTGATGGCCGATGCCATGGCCGCCGGGGAAATCGACGCCTTTTGCGTGGGCGAACCCTGGGGCTCCATCACCGTGGAAAATGCCGCCGGTGAACTGCTGCTGCCGACCCGTGCAATCTGGGCCTTTGCCCCGGAAAAGGTGCTGGCCGTGCGCACCGACTGGGCCGAAACCGAAGGCGCCCTGCTGGGCCGCCTGATCCGGTCGGTCTGGCGTGCCGGGCGCTGGCTGTCCGATCCGGCCTCCAAGAGCCTCGCCGCCGAGATCCTCTCGGCAGGCAATTACCTCGACCTCCCCGCCGAGGTGCTGGACCGTGCCCTCTCGGGTCGGCTGATCATCGGCCCTCGCGGCGACATGCGCGAGGTGCCGGGGTTTGTCGGCTTTCACAAGGGCACCGCCACATTCCCCTGGCGCAGTCAGGCGGAATGGATTGCGCTGCAACTGGCTGCGCGCACCGGGCTGGACCGCGATCAGGCCCTGCGTGCCGGGCGCGCCTCGTTCCGATCCGACCTGCACCGCGCTGCCCTGGCAGGAACCGAGGCCGACCTGCCCGGCGCGTCGATGAAGATCGAGGGCGCGATTCGCTCCGAAACGTCCATCGCCTCTGCCTCCGGTCACCTGTCCCTGCTGCCTGATACGTTCTTCGATGGCCGTGTTTTTGAGCCGACAGCCGAGTGACGCACAAAAAAATCGCGTCACTTTGCCCCCGGAATGGGCAAATCGGGTCTTTGCCTGCGTTTTTGACGCCGCGCATCATCTTCTCTTTGCTTTTGTGGCCCGGCCCCGTCTAGATCAAGGGCGTAGGTAGGCAATGGCGCCCACCGAACCGAATTCTCCCACCGATTGGGTACGACTGAGCAAAGCCGCTCGACTCTCTGATGCACAGGCATCGGGGTAGGTCGATGTGGCTTTTTTCGTGTTTGCCCGGGCGGTTGTGAACCCCGGGCCATAAACGGGGTAACCTATGAAGAACTTGATCCTTTCGCTTGCTGCCACCACCGCTCTGGTCGCACCGGCCCATGCCGAAATGCTCGACCTCGAAAAGGACGTGCTCACCTTCGGCTTTATCAAGCTGACGGACATGGCCCCCCTCGCCGTCGCCTATGAACAGGGCTTTTTCGATGACGAGGGCCTGTTCGTCACGCTTGAGGCGCAGGCCAACTGGAAGGTGCTGCTCGATGGCGTCATCGGCGGTCAGCTCGACGGCGCGCACATGCTGGCAGGCCAACCCCTGGCCGCCACCATCGGTTACGGCACCGAGGCGCATATCGTCACCCCCTTCTCGATGGACCTGAACGGCAACGGCATCACGGTCAGCAACGAGGTCTGGGACATGATGAAACCGCAGCTGGACACCGGCGCCGATGGCAAGGTGGTGCACCCGATCTCGGCCTCCACCCTGCAACCCGTGATCGAGAAATTCGCGGCCGAAGGCAAACCCTTCAACATGGGCATGGTCTTTCCCGTCTCGACCCATAACTACGAACTGCGCTACTGGCTGGCCGCCGGCGGGATCGAACCGGGCTATTACAGCCCTGAAAACGTCTCGGGTCAGATCAACGCCCAGGCCTATCTCTCCGTCACCCCGCCACCGCAGATGCCCGCCACGCTCGAGGCCGGCACCATCTCGGGCTATTGCGTCGGTGAACCCTGGAACCAGCAGGCCGTCTTCAAGGGCATCGGCGTGCCGGTGATCACCGATTACGAGATCTGGAAGAACAACCCGGAAAAGGTCTTCGGCATGTCCGCGGAATTCACCGATGCCAACCCCAACACCACCCTCGCCATCACCAAGGCGCTGATCCGTGCCGCCATCTGGCTGGACGAGAACGACAACGCCAACCGCCCCGAAGCGGTCGAGATCCTGTCGCGCCCCGAATACGTCGGCGCGGATGCCGAGGTGATCGCCAACTCGATGACCGGCACTTTTGAGTATGAAAAGGGCGACGCGCGCGAGGTGCCCGATTTCAACGTCTTCTTCCGCTACAACGCCACCTACCCCTTCTACTCCGATGCGGTCTGGTACCTGACCCAGATGCGCCGATGGGGCCAGATTGCCGACGCCAAGCCCGACAGCTGGTACGACGAGGTTGCCCGCTCCGTCTACAAGCCCGAGATCTACCTTCAGGCCGCCCGCATGCTGGTCGACGAAGGATTGGCGGACGAGGCCGACTTCCCCTGGGACAGCGATGGCTACAAGGCCCCGACTCCGGCGGCAGATGTGATCGACGGCATCAGCTATGACGGCAAGACCCCGAACGCCTACCTCGAGTCCCTGCCCATCGGCCTCAAGGGCGACCAAAAGGTCGTCGGCACCGAAATCCAGGGGTGACGTAACCGCCCCTCGTCGCCGGACCTCGCCCGGCAAAGCACCCGCGCAGCGCCGTTCAGGGCACACCACCGGCGCTGCGCGAAACACCGAAGGGCGGGCCTGCGCACCGCTCCGGCGACCGCCCTTCGCACTGCCACAGGCACCGCTCAGATACCGACAGGATACCGACGTGCTTTTCGCCATCAGATCAGAGAGTTGAGCCATGACAACAGTCGATCCAGATTTTGCACGTGTCCAGGCCAGGGCGGCCCGCCGCGCACGGCTTTTCACCCGCATCAACACCGCCGATAAATGGCTCAACGTCCTCGGTCTCGCCTGGGTCACCCCGATCCTCAAGGCCCTGGCAGGCGACAATCCCCGCGCCCAACTTGGCGATATCTGGCGGCTTCTGATGGTGCCCCTGCTGGCCATCGTGGTCTTCCTGTCGCTCTGGGGCTATCTCGCACCCAAGGTGCAGACCTCGCTCGGCGCGATCCCCGGCCCTGCCGCCGTCTGGTCCGAGGCCGTGAACCTGAACCATGAGGCGCAGCTCACAGCGCAAAAAAGGCAGGATTTTCAAGACCGTATAGATAAACGCAACGCCCGTCTGATCGAACAGGGCAAGGCGGATCAGGTCAAGGACATCCCCTATACCGGCGCGCCCAGCTACTACGAACAGATCTGGACCTCGATCAAGACGGTGTTCTTCGGCTTCCTCGTCGCCTCGGCCATCGCCATCCCGCTCGGTATCGCTGCGGGTCTGTCGGTCACCGCCAACGCAGCCCTCAACCCGTTGATTCAAATCTTCAAACCGGTCTCGCCCCTGGCATGGCTGCCAATCGTCACGATGGTCGTCTCTGCCGTCTACGCCACCAACGACGGCATGTTTTCGAAATCCTTCCTGGTTTCGGCAATCACCGTCACGCTCTGCTCTCTCTGGCCCACCCTGATCAACACCTCCCTCGGCGTTGCCTCCATCGACAAGGATCTGATCTCGGTCTCCAGAGTGTTGAAAATGAACACTTATACCAAGATCACCAAGCTGGTCCTGCCCTCGGCCCTGCCGCTGATCTTCACGGGATTGCGCCTGTCCCTCGGGGTCGGCTGGATGGTCCTGATCGCGGCCGAGATGCTGGCCCAGAACCCCGGCCTTGGCAAATTCGTCTGGGACGAATTCCAGAACGGCTCCTCCTCCTCCCTCGCGCGGATCATGGTCGCCGTCTTCACCATCGGGATCATCGGCTTCCTGCTCGACCGGGTCATGTACGCCCTCCAGTCCCTCTTCACCTTCTCGAACAACAGGTAAGCACCATGGCAATCCTCAGTTTTGACAATGTGAACAAGGGCTTCGGGACCGGCCTGTCCCGTGCCGAGGTGCTGCGCGGCATCTCCCTCGACGTGCAGGAGGGCGAGTTCGTCGCCATCCTCGGCTTCTCTGGCTCGGGCAAATCCACCCTGATGAACCTGATCGCCGGGCTGGAATTTCCCGACAGCGGGACGGTCCGTTTCAAGGGCGCGCCGATCACCGGCCCCGGCCCCGAACGCGGTCTGGTGTTTCAAAGCTACTCGCTGATGCCCTGGCTGACCGTGATGGGCAATGTCATGCTGGCCATCGACGCCGCCAACCCGCGCATGGCGAAGAAAGACAAACAGAAAAAAGCGTTGCATTACATTGCGATGGTCGGCCTGTCCCATGCTGCCACGCGCCGCCCTGCCGAACTTTCTGGCGGGATGCGCCAGCGGGTTTCGGTTGCCCGCGCCCTGGCGCTGAACCCCGAAATGCTGCTGCTGGACGAACCCCTTTCGGCGCTGGATGCCCTGACCCGCGCCAACCTCGCGGATGAGATCCTCGCGATCTGGGAACGGGACCGCAAGACCTGCATCCTGATCACCAATGACGTGGACGAGGCGATCCTGCTGGCCGACCGCATCGTGCCACTGAATCCCGATGGCACCCTGGGCGATGCAATCCCCGTCACCCTGCCGCGCCCGCGCGACCGCAGCGAAATGAACCATGACGAAGGCTTCAAGGCCCTGCGCGCCCGCGTCACCACCTACCTGATGGACGTCGGCATCCAGTCCCGGATCGAAGGCACACGCAGCCTGCCCAACGTCCAGCCAATCCACAGTCTGCCTGCCGCCGTCGTCGATGCGCAAAAGGGCATGATCGACCAGAAATTCCTGTCTTATGAACAGCTTCACAAGGTCTATCCGACGCCCAAAGGCCCCCTGACCGTGGTTGAGGATTTCAATCTCAAGCTCAATCGCGGCGAATTCGTTTCGCTGATCGGGCACTCGGGTTGCGGCAAATCCACCGTGCTGACGATGACGGCGGGCCTCAACGCGATCTCGAAAGGGGTTATCAAGCTGGATGGCTACGACGTGAAAGGCGCCGACCCCGAACGCGCCGTCGTCTTTCAGTCGCCCAACCTTTTCCCCTGGCTGACCGCACGCGAAAACGTCGCCATCGGCGTCGACAAGGTCTACCCCAAGGCCAGCCGGGCCGAGCGGCAGGATGTCATCGAATACTACCTCGAACGCGTCGGCATGGCCGATGCGATGGACCGGCTGGCGGACTCGATGTCGAACGGCATGAAACAGCGCGTCGGCATCGCCCGCGCCTTCGCCCTGTCGCCCAAACTGCTGCTGCTCGATGAACCCTTCGGGATGCTCGACAGCCTGACGCGGTGGGAGTTGCAGGAGGTGCTGATGGAGGTCTGGAGCCGCACCAAGGTCACCGCCGTCTGCGTCACCCATGACGTGGACGAGGCGATCCTGCTGGCCGACCGGGTGGTGATGATGACCAACGGCCCGCAGGCCACCATCGGCAAGATCACCGAGGTCAAGCTGCCCCGCCCGCGCACCCGCAAGGCGCTGCTGGAGCACCCCGATTACTATCTCTACCGCGAACAGGTTCTCAGCTTTCTCGAAGAATATGAACATGGCGCAAAGGGCAAATCCGCCACCCAGGATGACACAGCAAAGCAGGAGGCCGCGTGATGGACGCCGCACTCGATCTTCCGGTCAAGACCTTCATAGAAGTCGCAGAAATCTGGGTGCCCCAGGGGGATCGGCTGGTTCTGGGCGAGGGGCATTATGGCACCCTCGACAGCTTTGCCGAAGCCTCGCGTCACGCCAGCTTCGCCCGTGGCGAGGGCCTGCCCGGCAAGGCCTGGGCCGAACAACGTCCCATCGTGCTGAAGGAATTCGACGGTTCGTACTTTCAACGCACCGAGGCCGCGCAGGAGGCCGGCCTGACCGCCGCCGTCGCCGTGCCGATCTTCAGCGGCAAGACCCTGAAGGCGGTTCTGGTCGTGCTCTGCGCCAATGACAACATCCGCACCGGCGCCATCGAGGTCTGGAAGGAAAACGATGGCGTGCTGATGCTGGACGATGGCTATTACGGCGCGGCCAAACATTTCGAGTGGGTCTCGCAGCACACGCATTTTCCGCGTGGGCAGGGCCTGCCGGGGGGCGTCTGGGCCTCGCAGACGCCGATGCTGATGCGCGATCTCGGCTCGGGCTATCGCTTCATCCGCGCTGACAGTGCGGGCAAGGCGGGGCTGACCACCGGCCTCGGCCTGCCGATCCCCGTGCCGGGGGGCGCGACCTATGTTCTGGCGTTGCTCTCGGCCCTCGGCACCCCCATCGCCCGCCGGTTCGAACTGTGGGATGCCAGATCTGCCCGCGTCGGCAAGGCCGGGAAATCTGCGGTGCTGGCGGATGGTATCTGCGCCCGCGACGGCGCGCTCTGGGTCGGCGAAACAGAAGAGCCACGTCGCGCTACCCCATGGCAGGGCCTGATCGGCCGCGTCCTTGCGACCGGTCTGCCCGCTGTCGAAACGGGAAATGCCGCACTGACGCAGGGGTATGACACCGCCGTCGCCCTGCCCATCCATCTGGATGGCGAGGTCGCCCACATCATCGCCTGGTATTGCTGAAAGGAAGGACGGAACATGCAGAAACTGGTCATAATCGGTGCTGGCATGGCCTCTGGCCGTGTCCTCGAACATCTGCGCGACACCGCGCCCGACGCCTTCGACATCACTGTTTTCAACGCAGAACCGCGCGGCAACTACAACCGCATCATGCTGTCGCCCGTGCTGTCGGGCGAAAAGACATATGCGGAAATCATCACCCATGACGATACCTGGTATGCCGACAACAACGTCACCTGCCGCTTTGGCGAAAAGGTCATCGCGGTGGACCGCGACCGCCGCGTCGTCATCGGTGAGAAGGGCGAGGTGCCCTATGACAAGCTGATCTTCGGCACCGGCTCCGCCCCCTTCATCATCCCGCTGCCCGGCCACGACAAGAAGGGCGTCGTCGCCTACCGCGATCTTGAGGACACCAACGCCATGGTCGCGGCGGCAGCCAAGCCCGGTGCCCGCGCTGTCGTCATCGGCGGCGGTCTGCTGGGGCTTGAGGCCGCCGCCGGTCTGCGCCTGCGCGGCATGGAGGTGACGGTGCTGCACATCGCGACGCACCTGATGGAACGTCAGTTGGACGAGGCCGCCGGATACCTGCTGCGCCGCGATCTGGAAAAGCGCGGCATCAACGTGATCCTGCAGGCTTCGACGCAGGAAATCACCGGCGGAGATGCGGCCGAGGCGGTGCACCTTGCCGATGGCACCGTGTTGCCCTGCGATATCGTCGTCATGGCCGTCGGCATCCGCCCCGCCGTGCAACTGGCGCGCGATTGCGGCCTGACCTGCGGTCGCGCGATCGAGGTCGACGCCCAGATGCAGACCTCCGACCCCGATGTCTATGCGGTGGGCGAATGCGTCGAATTCAACGGCAATCTCTTCGGCCTTGTCGCGCCGCTCTATGATCAGGCCAAGGTGCTGGCGAAAACCCTTCTGGGGCAGGCTGACGCCTTCAAGCTGCGTGAGCTGTCGACCAAGCTCAAGGTCACCGGCTGCGATCTCTTCTCTGCCGGGGATTTCGCAGGTGGCGACGGGCGCGAGGATATCGTGTTCCGCGATCCCGGCCGTGGCGTCTACAAGCGCCTGGTGATCGAGGATGATCAGCTGATCGGCGCAGTCATGTACGGCGATACGGGCGATGCCAACTGGTTCTTCGGGCTGATCAAGGACGGCACCGACATTTCGGAAATGCGCGACAGCCTGATCTTTGGCCCCGCGTTTCAAGGGGGTGCCCAGGCGGACCCTATGGCAGCCGTTGCAGCCTTACCGCCTGAGGCGGAGATTTGTGGCTGTAACGGCGTTTGCAAGGGGGCCATCACCGCCGCGATCGAGGGCGGCGCGACCGACCTCGGCGCGATCCGGGCCACCACCAAGGCCAGCGCCTCCTGCGGGACATGCACCGGGCTGGTCGAACAGGTGCTGTCGGTCACGCTGGGCGACGATTTCGTCAGGCCCGCCGCGCAACCGGTCTGCAAATGCACCGATCTGACCCACGAAGACGTGCGTCGCCTGATCAAGTCGCAAGAACTGAAATCCCAGCCCGCCGTCTGGCAGGAACTGGGCTGGAAAACCCCGAACGGCTGCCACGTGTGCCGTCCGGCGATCAACTATTACCTGCTGGCCGACTGGCCGCTTGAATATCAGGACGACCTGCAATCGCGCTTTGTCAACGAACGCAACCACGCCAATATCCAGAAGGACGGCACCTATTCCGTCATGCCGCGCATGTGGGGCGGCATCACCACCCCGGATGAGCTGCGCGCGATTGCCGATGCCGCCGACAAGTTCAAGGTGCCCACCGTCAAGGTCACCGGCGGTCAGCGCATCGACCTGCTCGGCGTCAAGAAAGAGGATCTGACCGACATCTGGTACGACCTCAATCAGGCGGGCATGGTCTCCGGGCACGCCTATTCCAAGGGGCTGCGCACTGTCAAAACCTGCGTCGGCACGGATCACTGCCGCTTCGGTACGCAGGATTCCACCGGCCTCGGCATCAAGCTTGAGAAAAAGCTCTGGGGGTCGTGGACGCCGCACAAGGTCAAGCTGGGCGTCTCGGGGTGTCCGCGCAACTGCGCCGAGGCGACGTGCAAGGACGTCGGCATCATCTGCGTCGACAGCGGCTATCAGGTCAGCGTCGCCGGCGCGGCGGGCATGGACGTCAAGGAAACCGAACGCCTGCATGACGCGCGAACCGAGGAGGAGGCCATCGAATGGGTCGCCGCCTTCGTCCAGCTCTATCGCGAAAACGGCAAGTATCTGGATCGCGCCTACAAATGGGTCGCCAAGGTCAGCCTCGACTGGGTCAAGGAAACGCTCTCCGACGATGCCACCCGCGCCGCGCTGAACGAACGGTTCGAAATCTCGCAATCCGTCTATCGCAAGGATCCCTGGGCAGATCACAACCAGACCCGCGCCGCGCTCTACCAACCGCTTGCCGATCTCACGCAGGAGGCCGCAGAATGAACACCCCTATGAGCTGGATCGACATCGGTCATATCGACGACATCCCCCTGCGCGGATCGCGCGTGGTGAAAACGCGCGCGGGCTGCCTTGCCGTGTTTCGCACGACCGAAGCGCAGGTCTTTGCCGTCGGCAACACCTGCCCGCACAAGGGTGGCCCCCTGTCCGAGGGCATCGTGCACGGCACCTCCGTCACCTGCCCGCTGCACAACATGATCTTCGATCTGGAAACCGGGCAGGCACAGGGGATGGATACCGGCCAGATCCCGACATACCCGATCCGCATCGAGGCCGGCCGCCTTTTGCTGGACGCTGCCAGTGTCAGCTCGCGGAGCGCCGCCTGATGACGCCCCCCGGCCCGCCGGAAACACGTTCGACCTGCGCCTATTGCGGGGTCGGGTGCGGGGTCCTGCTGCGCGCGGATACCGCAGGCGGGCTGGCGGTGCGCGGGGATCCCGATCATCCGTCCAACTTCGGGCGCCTCTGTTCCAAGGGCACCAACCTGGGCGAAACCGTCGATCTTGACGGGCGCCTGACGCATCCTCTCTACCACGGCACGCAGATCGACTGGGACAGTGCCCTGCAAACCGTGGCCGACAAGTTCAGCGCGGCAATCGCGGAACATGGACCCGACAGCGTGGCTTTCTACGTCTCAGGTCAACTGCTGACCGAAGACTATTATATCGCCAACAAACTGATGAAGGGGTTTATCGGGTCCGCCAATATCGACACGAATTCAAGGCTTTGCATGGCGTCGACGGTGGCAGGGCACAAACGCGCCTTCGGCACCGACACCGTCCCCGGCACGTACGAGGATCTTGAGCAGGCCGATCTGGTGGTCCTCACCGGCTCCAACCTCGCCTGGTGTCACCCGGTGCTGTATCAGCGCATCGTCGCGGCCAAGGCGGCACGGCCGAGCATGAAGATCGTCGTCATCGACCCGCGCCGCACTGCCACCTGCGACGGCGCCGACATGCACCTGCCACTGAAACCCGGCAGCGACGTGGCGCTGTTCAACGGACTGCTGGCAGCCATCGCGCAGCAGGGCGCGCGCGATGATACCTTCGCCCAGCATGTCGACGGCTTCGACCCCGCGCTCGCTGCGGCCCGCGCCTGCGACCTCGGGGTCACCGGCCTCGATCCGGCACTGATGCAGCGGTTCTTCGACCTGTGGATCGGCACGGAAAAGGTCGTCACCGTCTTCTCTCAGGGCGTCAACCAAAGTTCTTCCGGCTCGGACAAGGTCAATGCCATCCTGAACTGCCACCTTGCCACAGGGCGCATAGGGCGCCCCGGCATGGGGCCGTTTTCCGTCACCGGTCAGCCCAATGCTATGGGGGGACGTGAGGTCGGCGGGCTGGCCAATACCCTCGCCTGCCACATGGACATCGGAAACCCCGATCACCGGCAGGCTCTGCGCCAGTTCTGGGATGCCCGGGCGATGCCGGAAACCGCTGGCCTCAAGGCGGTCGAGATGTTTCAGGCCGTTGCCTCGGGGCAGATCAAGGCGCTCTGGATCATGCACACCAACCCCGCCGTCACCATGCCCGACGCCGACGCGGTCAAGGCCGCCATCGCAGGGTGTGACTTCGTTGTCTGCTCCGACATCACCCCCCAGACCGACACGGTGCGGCTGGCTCACATGCTGCTGCCGGCCGCTGCATGGGGCGAAAAATCCGGCACTGTCACCAACTCCGACCGCACGATCAGCCGCCAGCGCACGGTTCTGCCCGCCCCGGGACAGGCCCGCCCCGACTGGGCGCAGCTGGCCGAGGTCGGGCGCCGCATGGGTTGGCATGCGGCCTTCGACTATACCACCCCGTCCGAGATCTTTCGCGAATATGCTGCACTTTCGGGGATCGCGGGCGGCTTTGGACTCGATTTCGACATCTCCGGCCTCGCGGACATTTCAGATGCCGCCTATGACGCCCTTGCCCCAACGCGCTGGCCTGTCAGCGCGGGCAGGACCGGCGGGCGCTTTTTCGGTGACGGTCGGTTCTTCACACCGTCCGGGCGGGCACGGATGCTGGCGCTGACGCATCGCGCGCCCGCTGCCCGACTGCAACCGCGCTTTCCCCTGCGCCTGAATACCGGGCGCATCCGCGACCAGTGGCACACGATGACACGCACCGCGAAATCGCCGCGCCTGTCCTCGCACCTCGCCGAACCCTTTCTCGAACTGCACCCCAGTGACGCCGCCGTCCGCGGCATTACCCCTTCGGCCCTGGTCGAGGTCACCACCCCCCATGGCCGCGCCATCCTGCGCGCCCTGATCACCGATCGCGTGCAACCGGGCGATATCTTTGCCCCCATGCACTGGACAGGTGAAAACGCCCCCTCGGCCCGCATCGACACGCTGATCGCCCCGGTCACCGATCCGATTTCGGGCCAACCGGAGAGCAAGGCCGCCGCCGCCCGCATCGCCCCGTTCCCCGCCCGCTGGTACGCCTTCGCCATATCCTCCGACAGCTTTACCCCCACCGCCGACTATTGGGCGCGCGCCAGAACTGCCCAAGGCTGGCGCGCCGAAATCGCAGGCACCGCTTTACCCGAGAACTGGGAGGCGTATGCTGCAACCCTGTTCGGGATCGAGGGAGGCGACATGCAAAGTCTTTCAGACGCACGGCGCGGCACCTTCCGCGCGGCATTTCACGACGCAGGCCGCCTTCGGGCCGCGCTTTTCGTTTCACCCACGCCTGTTGCCGTGATGCGCGATTACCTGTCCGGGCTGACGGGCACGGTGGCCCCCCTTGCCCTGTCGGGGCGCATCGGCGCGGATCAGCCCGACCCCGGCCCGACCCTGTGTTCGTGCTTTGGCGTGGGGGTGAACACCATCCTGACCGCCATCGCGGACAAGGGCCTGCGGTCGGTCGCCGAAATCGGGGCCGCCCTGCAAGCAGGCACCAACTGCGGCTCCTGCCGGCCTGAACTGGCTGACCTGCTGACCCGCACCGCGACATCGCGCGAGGCGGCAGAATGACCGCCCTTGCCCCCCATGTGCGCACGCTCGGCCGCGGGCCCGGCCGGTCGCGATCCCTGACCTACGAGGAGGCTTTCGATGCCATGCGCATCATCCTCGACGGCCAAGGCGACCCTGAGGCGATAGGGGCGCTGCTGATGTTGCTGCGGATGAAGGGCGAGGTACCGGAGGAAATCGCCGGATTCGTCGCTGCGGCCCGTGCCACGCTGCCCCAGATCACGCCACCCGCGCTTGACTGGCCCTCCTACGCCGCCGGGCGCAGCCGCGGCTTGCCGTTCTTCCTGCTGTCGGCGCGGCTGGTTGCGCGGTCTGGTCACACGGTGCTGATGCACGGCTGGAACTCCGAACACCACATGGCGACCAGCGCGTCAGTGCGTCAGGCGTTGCCCTTTGCCGGCATCGCGACCGCGCCCTCCGTTGCAGAGGCGGGCAGGTTGCTTGGCCGTGACGGTATCGCCTACCTGCCGCTTGAATCCTTTCAACCCGGCCTGCTCGACCTCTTGCGCCTGCGCGACAAGCTGGGCGTGCGCTCCTGCGTCAATACGGTTCTGCGCGTCCTCAATCCTGCACATGCCGCCGCCAGCGTGCAGGGGGTGTTTCACCCGCCCTACCGCGATTTGCAGGCCGATGCGGGCAAACTTCTGGGACAAAACAGCCTGACAGTGATCAAGGGCGGAGGCGGCGAATTCGAACGGAACCCCGCCAAGTCCATCGCCTTGTTCGGTCTGCGCGACGCCGCCGCCTTCGATGGCACCGCCCCGGCGCTACTGGATGAAACCACCCGGCTCAATCAGGGATGGAGCGATCCCGCCCTTCTGGCAGGCCTCTGGTCAGGCGACTGGCACGACCCCTTTGCCGAGGCGATCGTCATCGGCACCGCGGAACTGGCCCTCGCCACGCTGGGGGAACCGACCCCGGGCGCAACCGCGCGGCGCCTCTGGTCAGACCGCGCGAACCAACTGGCCGATCTGCGGGACTGATCCCGGTCAGCAGCCGATCCCGCTGGCGCCGCATCGCCGGGGGCCAGCCCTCAGCTTTCGGCGCGCACGGCCTGCACGATGCTGTTCAGCACGCTGTCCAGCAGCCCCATATCCTCGGCCTCGCCCATCACCCGGATCAGCGGCTCGGTCCCGGACTTGCGGATCAGCAACCGGCCGCCATGGCCAAGCGCCGTCTCTCCGTCGGCAATTGCCTGCTGCACGGCGTCAGTGTCCAGCGGGGCCTTGCCCTCGGCAAAGCGCACATTCACCAGCTTCTGGGGCACCGGAGAGAACACCGAAGCCAGTTCGCTTGCCCGCTGACCCGTCTCCACCATCGCCGACAGGAATTGAAGGGCCGCCAGCAGCCCGTCGCCTGTGGTCGCGTGATCCGTCATCACGATATGGCCCGATTGCTCTCCGCCGAGGTTGAAGCCGCCCGCCTGCATCCGCTCCACGACATAGCGATCCCCGACCGCCGTGCGTTCCAGCGCGATCCCCTGCTGGCCCAGGTAACGCTCCAGCCCCAGGTTCGACATGACGGTCGCCACCAGCGTATCGTTGGCCAGCCGTCCCTCGGCCTTCCAGCGCGACGCGATCAGGCCCATGATCTGATCGCCATCCGCCACGGTGCCATTCTCATCGATCAGGATCACCCGGTCGGCATCGCCATCCAGGCAGATGCCCACATCCGCCCGCGTCTCTCGTACGCGACGCGCCGCCTGTTCAGGGCTGGTCGATCCGCAATCTTCGTTGATGTTGAAGCCGTTGGGCTCCACCCCCATCGGAAAGACCTCCGCCCCCAGTTCCCACAGGACCTGCGGCGCGGTGCGATAGGCGGCGCCGTTGGCACAATCCAGCACGATGCGCAGCCCGTCCAGACGGGTCGTGCGCGGCAGGCTGTTCTTGGCAAACTCGACATAGCGTTCGCGCGCATTCTCATAACGGCGGGCGCGCCCGATGTTGCCCGACTGCGCAGGGGGCACACCCTCTTCCATCAGCCGCTCGATTTCGGCCTCGGCCTCGTCCGACAGCTTGAAACCGTCGGGGCCAAAGAACTTGATGCCATTGTCCTCGGCCGGGTTGTGACTGGCCGAGATCATCACCCCCAGATCCGCGCGCAGGGAATGCGTCAGGTAACCGATCGCGGGCGTCGGCACCGGCCCGAACAGGAACACGTTCATGCCGGTCGAGGTAAAGCCCGCCGTCAGAGCGTTTTCCAGCATATAGCCGGACAACCGCGTGTCCTTGCCGATCACCACACGGTGCTCCTGTGCGTCCCGCCGGAAATACCGCCCCGCCGCAGCCGCCAGCCGCAAGGCGACGTCCGCCGTCATCGGCCATTTGTTGGCCCGCCCACGCACCCCGTCGGTACCGAACAATTTCTGTTTCATATGGACTCCCCGACGCTTGCCTGTGACACAGGCATATAAAGCGGGATGCAGGTGCTGTCCAATGGCCCTGCCCTGCACGAATTACCGGCGGGCCTCCGCCACTTGTCGACGTGTTCAGGATTTTTCGTCCGGCGCTAACGGGCGTCTGTTGATCGATCCCGCAAGGCCCGCTACGACTAGCTGCGTAACTGCAATTTTTGATCCTTTTCGACTGGACGCCTTGGCATGACAAAACCCATTTCCACCGTCACCCCCAACACTTGGGAATTCTTGCGTGACCCGATGATCAAGCCGACGGGGTTCCGCGAATACGACGCCCGCTGGAAATACCCCGAAGAAATCAACCTGCCGGGCATGACGGCCCTCGGCCTCGGCCTCGGCACACAGATGCACAAACGTGGGGTCGAGCCGGTGATCGCCGTCGGCAACGACTACCGCGATTATTCGCTGACCATCAAGAATGCGCTGATCCTTGGCCTGATGCAGGCCGGGATCACGGTCAAGGATATCGGCCCCTGCATCACGCCGATGGCCTATTTCAGCTCTTTCCACCTCGGCGTGCCGGGCGTGGCCATGGTCACCGCGTCGCACAACCCCAACGGCTGGACCGGCGTCAAGATGGGCTTTGCGATGCCCCTGACCCACGGCCCCGATGAAATGAGCGAACTGCGTGACATCGTCCTGAACGGCGAAGGCGTGGCGCGCGACGGCGGCAAGTACGAATTCGTCGATGGCGTATTCGATGCCTACCTCGATGACCTCGTCGGTGACTTCAAGATGACCCGCAAGCTCAAGGTCGTCTGCGCCACGGGCAACGGCTCGGCCTCGGCATTCGGCCCCAAGGTCTTCGAACGCCTCGGCGTCGAAATCGTGCCGTCGCACAACACGCTCGACTACACCTTCCCGCACTACAACCCCAACCCCGAAGCCATGGAAATGCTGCATGACATGTCGAAATCCGTCACCGACTCGGGGGCAGACTTCGCGCTCGGGTTTGACGGTGACGGCGACCGCTGTGGCGTTGTCGATGACGAGGGCGAGGAAATCTTTGCCGACAAGGTCGGTGTCATCATGGCCCGCGACCTGATCAAGCTCTACCCGAACTCGACTTTCGTGGCTGATGTGAAATCCACCGGTCTCTTCGCCTCCGACCCCGACCTGATCGCAGGCGGGGCCAAGGCCGACTACTGGAAAACCGGCCACAGCCACATGAAACGCCGTGTGCACGAACTCGGTGCGCTGGCCGGCTTTGAAAAGTCCGGCCACTACTTCCTGGCCGAACCGATCGGGCGCGGCTACGACGATGGCATGCGCGTCGCCGTGGAAATCTGCAAGCTGATGGATCGCAATCCCGACATGAAGATGTCGGACCTGCGCAAGGCACTGCCCGTCACCTATTCCACCCCGACCATGTCGCCCTACGCCTCGGATACCGAGAAATACGATATTCTCGACCGTATCGTGGAAAAGCTGGTCGCCATTGAGAAGGCCGGTGAAACCTTCGCCGGCAAGCCGATCAAGGAAGTCGTCACCGTCAACGGCGCCCGCGTCATTCTGGAAAACGGGTCCTGGGGTCTGGTGCGGGCGTCCTCGAACACGCCGAACCTCGTCGTAGTCTGCGAAAGCTCGGAAAGCGAAGAAGAGTTGCGTGCGATCTTCAAGCAGATCGACGACGTGATCCGCACCGAACCCGGCGTCGGTGACTACGACCAGACGTTCTGATCGAACCTGCCCCGGTCGCGTCCATTCCGACGCGTATGGAAAAGTTAAAAAAGGGGTCAGGAAACTGACCCCTTTTTCTTGTTCCGCAAGCCTCTTGCCCGGTCAGCGCACCAGGAACTCGGCATGCAGCGCGCCTGCGGCCTTGATGCTTTTCAGGATGTCGATCATGTCGCGCGGCGATACGCCAAGCGCGTTCAGACCGGCCACCACCTCGGACAGCGATGTGCCCTCGTCGATTTCGGCCAACCCGATCCCCGGCTCTTCCTGGATCGCTGCGTTTGTCCGTGGCACCACCACCGTCTGCCCTTCGGCAAAGGGGTTCGGCTGCACCACGATCGGGGCCTCCTCGATCCGCAGCGTCAGGTTGCCCTGTGACACCGCGACCCGGCTGATGCGCACATCGTTGCCCATCACGATGGTGCCGGAGCGTTGATCGACCACCACAACCGCCTTCAGCTCGGGCTCGACCCGGATATTCTCGATCCGGCCGAGCGCATGCGCTGGCGAATCCATCCGTGTGCGCGTGATGTCCAGGCGAACTGTCCCCGAATCCAGCATCTGCGCAACACGTCGACCGAACTCTCGGTTGATCGCCTGCTCGATGCGGCCTGCGGTGGTAAAATCCGGGCTGCGCAGGGCCAACCGCAACGTGGTCAGTGACGCCAGCTCGAAATCGACTTCCCGTTCGACCCGTGCGCCTGACGGGATCACTCCGGCGGTCGGAACGCCCTGAATGACCTGCGCCGCATCGCCCGCGGCGGCGGCCCCCCCGGCGATCACCGTGCCCTGGGCCACCGCATAGATCTGCCCGTCCGCCGCGTTCAGCGGGGTCATGATCAGCGTGCCGCCCAGCAGGCTGCCCGCATCCCCGATGGCCGAAACCGTGACGTCAATCTGCCCCCCCGCGCGCGCGAAGGGCGGCAGGCTGGCGGTGACGAACACCGCGGCTACGTTCTTGGGCCGGAACTGTTCGCCGGCGACGTTGACGCCCAGCCGTTCCAGGATGTTCGACATGATCTCTTCGGTGAACGGTGCATTGCGCAGCCCGTCACCAGTGCCGTTCAACCCCACCACCAGGCCATACCCGACCAGGTCGTTGCTGCGCACACCGTCGAATTCCACCAGATCCTTGATGCGGATCGGGGCGGCCTCAGCCATCTGAGGCAGGCTCAGCCCCAGGACGATCGCCAGCGCAGAAAGGACACATCTCAGCATCACAGGAAATCCGTCAACGACAGACGCGACAACTTCACCGTGACGGAATACAGCGCCTCCAGCTGATATTGCAGGTCTTCAAGTTGCGTCGCCGCCTCATACTGGTCGACCTCGAGCAATTCAGTGCGCGCCATGAGGTACCCCGTTCTTTCTGCGGCGATCCGCGTTGCGCTTTCCTCGGTTCGGGCCTGCGCATAGCCGAGGTCGGCGCGAATCCGCACCAGCCCCTGCTGTTCGAACGACAGTCCCTGTCCGCCGGTCATCAGCATTTCTTCCTGCAATTCCCGTGGGAACCCCAGCGACTTGTCCGCCGCCAGAGCGGCCATCGCGGTATGCTTCAACAGCACCCGGATCGAATCGTCATCGGCCCGCAGGTCCAGGTTCACCGTCTCCCCCGCACCCAGGCGGAACGGCGGCAGAGAGGCTGTCGCGCCCTGATAGGCCAGCGTCTCGAACCCGCCGCCCGCATCATCGAACCACGAATCCAGCTTGGCCTGGATGCCGCTCAGCGTCGTTTCGCCCGCGATCAGCGTGCGCAGTTCGTCCAGCATTTCGGTCGAGGAGATCAGCGGCGTGGTGTCACTGTCGACACCGGAAAACAACGCCCGTCCCGCCACCTCGGTGTTGAGCGAGCTGACCATCAGCGCCATGTCCTGCACCGCGCGATCCGACACGTTGTACATCACCTCTGACACCTTGCTGTTGGCCGCGCTCATCGACGCCAGGCCAAGGTCCGTCGCCAGGTCCTGAAACTGACCCAGCACGGTTTGCATCGCGTCGGTGAACAGGATCGCCTCGCCGGTGGCCGCATCGTAGCCCTCCAGCAGGGTCAGGTTGCGCTGCACGTCCGACAGGTAGGAATAGCTGCCGGACAGGTGCCGCGATACATCCGCCGTGCGACCGCTGGCCAGCTCCTGCACCAGCGAATTCATGCGCGTTTTCAGGTCGGTATGCTGTTGGCGCAGCATAAAACTCTGGGCGAGATCGCCAATGGAATTCATGGACATGGCTCAGATCCTCATCAACGTGTCGATCATCGATTCGACGGTCTGCACGATCCGCGCATTGGCGGCGTAGGTTTGTTCGATCAGCAGGATGCGCTGCATTTCCTGGTCCGTATCCACCCCGTCGGCCAGCAATCGCTCCTTCAGCTCGGACGACTTGGTACTGGCAAAGCTCAGCTGCTGATCCGCCTGATTGCGGCGCGATCCGACCACCGACTCCAGACTCGATGCAAGTCCTGCGGCAGAAATCCCGGTGGTTCCGAACACCGCCGATGTGGGGACGCGACGCGTGTTCATCGCCTCCAGCATGTCGTTCAGCAGAGTGGACTCTCCCGCGCTGCCGCTGGTCGCCGCACCCAGCCCCGCGCGCAGATGCCAGGTGGCGCCACCCCTGGACGGATCGACGATCGCGTTCACCTCGATGCGCCCCGACAGGCCGACCTCGTCCGCCGTGGCAAAAGCGAAACCGCTGTCAGTGAACAGCCCCGGATCACCCGGCGCCCGCGTGCTGTCCAGACCGGCATCTTGATACCGCTCGACCATGTCGCGCGCGGTGGTGTCCAGGTTGGCCTGCGCCTCGACCGACAGCGTATCCCGGATCTGGAACAGGGCGCCCAATCGGCCGCCGCTGACCGGCCCCGTGGCCGAATCCGTGTTGATCTCGACGCCATTGATCGTCAGCCCCGACAGCAACCCATTGTCGCGGGTCATGTGCGCCGTGATCGTATTGGTGCGCGAAAAACCCAGCGTCGCGGCGGTGCCGTCGATCAGGATCGCGCCGCCCGGCGTATAGAGCGCCAGCGTGTCATTGCCGCGGGGGGCCTCGATCACCGGCACGATCTCCGACAATTCGTCGATGACCGCCTGGCGATGATCCATGAGAGAGGCCGTCTGCCCCCCGGTATTGCGTTCTTTCGAGATCGAAATATTCAGCGATTGAACCTGTTGCAAAAGGGCATTGGCGCGCTCGACCGTGGCGCCGATCTCCGCATCCGCTTCCTCGCGCATCTTCTGAATACCGTCATTCGCGGCGTTGAACGTCTCTGCCAGATCCTTGGCGGTGTTCAGCACCCCGCTCAGCCGTTCGGGCAGATCGGGGCGGGCGGCGGCGGCAATCAGCGCGTTTTCAAACGTCGCCATCCGCCCGGACAGCGAATTGCTGTCTTCCGGCGTGCCGGTGATCGTCTCCATCCGGTCAAAGAACTTGGCGTTGGTGTCCGCATAGGCCATGTCCGACCCCGCCGCGCGCCAATCACCCACCAGCCGGGAATCGACGTGACGCACCACGCCGTTGATCATCACGCCGCCATAGCTGCCGGTCTGGCGCGTCGACACCTCCAGCTCGCGACGACCATAGCCGTCGTTCAGCGCATTCGAGATATTCGACGACACGACCGCCGCCGCGCGGCCGGCAACCGTCAGCCCCGACAGGGCGTTAGAAAGAGCTCCGGACAGACTCATCGCTCAGACCTTCCATTTTGGAAAAGGGGGCGGCGCCCATTCAGGGCGCCTGCCGGGATCAGCGCTTGATGTTGGTGGTTTCCTGCATCATCTCGTCGACGGTCTGGAACACCTTGGCATTCGACGAATAGGCCCGCTGTGTGCGGATCATGTCCGTCAGTTCCGATGCGACGTCGGTGGTTGATTCCTCGCGGGCGAAGGAGACCATTTCCCCCGTCGGCCCGTCATTGGCATCCCACAGAAAGAACGCGCCGCTCTCCGGTGTCACCGCGAAGGTCTGGTAATCCATCGCCGCCATGCCGTTCAGGTTGGGCACATCGGCCAGGGGGATCTGAAAGATCGTGACCCGCGCGCCGGTGTTGTAGATCGCCTGGACATAGCCGTTTGCATCCACCTCGACCGAACTCATCGTGCCGACCGGTGATCCGTCCTTGCTGATCGTCTTGGGCACGAAGGACGACCCGAGTTGCGTCAGCCCGTTCGCCGTATCCTCGGCGCCCAGGTCAATCTCGATGGGGCCGCTGGCGGTGGTGACGATCACCTTGCCCGTGGCGGGATCCCAGGCCGTACCGGTGGTTTCCGCCACCGTGTCGATGGTGCCACCCGCCGTGCGGGAATCGTTGAACGTCATGAGGTAATCCCCCACGATCGCCCCTGCGGAGCCGCTGTCGGCCACCTCCATCTGCCAGGTGTTCGACGCACCGGCGGCCGGAATGGTCGGCGTAAAGGTGATTGTCAGCGTCTCGGATTTGCCGAGGTTGTCGTAATATTCGATCACCATCTCGCGTGCGTCGCCCGCGGCATCGGATTCCGTCTCGACCGCGGGCAGGTTCACGCCCAGCCGGACCGACGTGGTGGGCGCGCCGGAAAAGGCGTTCAGATCAATCTGCACCGGCTGCAACCCGCTGGCGGTTTCGCGCGGATAGGTCGGGATGGTGCCGTCGGCATTGGCGGGCCAACCCAGCAACGTCAGCCCGGATTCGGTGCGCAGATAGCCTTCGTCGTCCGTCCGGAACGACCCGGTCGAGGTCAGCATCATCTGTTCAAAGGTGCCCGTCTGTTCGATTTCGGACGACGACGCGACCGGCAGCATCCCGCGCCCCCTGATCGCCAGGTCGGTCGCATTCGAGGTGCCCACCAGGGTGCCGCGTTCGTCCACCAGACGTTGCACGGAGGATCGCACGCCCCCGGCCGTGTAGCCGCCGCCATTGGCGCCAATGACCATCGAATGAAAATCCGCTTCGACCCGCTTGTATCCGAATGTCGAGGAATTCGAGATATTGTCAGCCACTGTCGCCAGCTTTGCCGCGTTCGTTGAGAGCCCGGCCACCCCCGCATTGAGCGATGAGGAAATAGTCATGAATACGCCTTTCTGCTGCATCGACCTTTCGTCGCTGCAACAGCTAAGCGTGGGGCATTAAGATGCCGCTAACAGCTAAAATCCTCCACAAATCGCGTGCCATATTGATCCTCGGTAGCCGCGCGAACGCCCTGTCGCAGCGCGCACCGCCGGCGTCACCTCAGCGGTCACTGCGCAGCAGGATGATCTCCAGCCGATTGTTGCGCGCAGACATCGGGTTGCGGGCCGACAATTCCCGGTCGGCATGGCCGGTGACGCGAATGATGCGATCCGGATCAAGGCTTTGCGCGATCATCAGGCGGCGCATCTCTTCGGCCCTCTGGGTCGACAGCCCCCACACCGGGTTGTCGTTCAGCACCACGGGCCGCGCGCGCACATGCCCCTCCACCGCCATCTTGTTGGACACGATCGAGGTCACGCGCACCAGCATCGACGCGATCTGGGTCAGCAGCGGCGTCGCCTGCAATGTATCGTCAACGAACAGGGTCGCATTGTCGGTATCGAACAGCTCGATCACCAGCCCCTCGTCGGTCACGCGGCTGATGATGTGACGCAGCAGATCCGGGTGCACGTCGCTTTCGCCGCTGTTCCCGGCCAACATCTTCTCGATCTCTTCAAGGGCCTTGGTTTCGGCGTCCTCGGCTTCGGTGTTCTCGCGCCCGCTGGATTTGTCCTGCGCCGTCGGGTTGAGAGAGGTCGACCCCGTTCCCACCTCTGGCAGCACGATTTCGGAAAACACGCTCTCGCCGCCAAAGGCGCCGTCACCCCCACCCGAAACCTTGTTGATCGGGATCGTCGGACTGAAATAATCCGCGATTCCGCTGCGCTGTTGTTCCGTCGTCGCATTCAGCAGCCACATCAACAGGAAGAAGGCCATCATCGCCGTGACAAAGTCGGCATAGGCCACTTTCCAGGCCCCACCATGGTGCCCGCCGCCACCGACGACTTTCTTCCGTTTGATGATGACTGGCGCGACATTTGATTGCCCGGCCATCTTCACCACCTGTTTTACTCACCCAGCCAAAGTCATAGGCCGCAAGCGTTGCGGTCCGCTTAACACCTGCAATTGTTGGTATTCCGCCGCTTTCCCGGGCTTGCCACGCCGTTGGAAACCGAAAATTAACCACCCTCCCCGATAGGCTTGGGCCGCAATGGCCGGGGGCGCAGGATGACACGACCGACGACAGAACAGGCAACCCCGGGGCAGGTCCTCTTTCTGGGCGCAGACGGTCGGGTCGGACGGATGCTGCGCCAGGTGCTGGCCTGCCCGCCGCAGGACCTGCGCCCCTTTGCCAAAAGGCCGCTGGTCTGGCAATCGCGACGGCCGCAGTCGGGGCCGGACGACCTGTGCTGGTCGCCGGGCGATCCGCCGCCCGCCGGCCTGCATCCCCATACCATCGTGGCGCTCTGGGGCGTAACGGCGGGTGATGGCGCCGCCCTGGCGCAGAACACCAGCCTGGCGCTTGCGGCGCTCGACCTGGCCCACCGCACCGGCGCGCGCCGGGTGCTGCACCTGTCCTCGGCGGCGGTCTACGGCGCGCCGCCCGCGCCGGTGTCCGAAACCTCGGTTCCCCTGCCCTCGACCGCCTACGGTGCCGCCAAACTGGCGATGGAACACGCCATTGCCGATTGGCACGCGCAAACGCGCACCGGGCCCCGCAGCACCGTGCTGCGGCTGGGCAACGTGGCCGGGGCCGATGCGCTGTTTGCCAACCTCTCCGGGCCGCTGACGCTGGATCGCTTTGCCGGGGGTCAGGGGCCCAGCCGCAGCTATATCGCCCCGTGCGACCTGGCGCGTGTGATTGCCCGGCTGGCCTCCGGCCCACTGGCGCAGATGCCTGCCCTGCTCAACGTGGCCGGCCCGTTTCCCGTCGCCATGTCCGATATCGCGCGCGCCGCCGGGGTGGCAATGTTCTGGCGCGACGCGCCGCCCGCTGCCCTGGCGCAAATGCACCTGGTCACCGAAGCTCTGCATGCCCTTGGTCTGCGCCTGCCCGACAGCGCCAGCCCCGCCCGGCTGGTGGCGCAATGGCGCACCTATGTGCCGGCCCCCGCGCTGATCCGGCGGGCGCGCGGATGACACCCGCGAAACGCCTGATGGATCTGGCCTTGGCCCTGCTGGCCCTGGCGCTGCTGTGGCCCGTTCTGCTGGGCATCGCGCTTTGGATACGCCTGCGCGACGGCGGGCCGGTGCTGCATGTGTCGGAACGGATGAAGACACCGCAAACGGCCTTTGCGCTGGTCAAGTTCCGCACCATGGCACCCGATCCCCACGACAGCGGCGTTTCCGGGGGCGACAAGGCGTGCCGGGTCACCGCAACCGGCCGCTGGCTGCGCCGCACCCGCATCGACGAACTGCCCCAGCTCTGGAACATCCTGCGCGGCGACATGAGCCTTGTCGGACCACGCCCGCCGCTGCGCCAATATGTAGACCAGTTTCCCCTGCTCTATGCCCAGGTGCTGACCTGCCGTCCCGGTGTCACCGGCCTCGCCACGTTGGAGTTTCATGGACGAGAAGACGCCTTGCTGCGCGCCTGTACCAGCGCGGAACAGACAGAACGCATCTATGTCCGTCGATGTATCCCGGCCAAGGCGCGCCTTGACCTGATCTATCTGCGCAGGCGTAGCATCGGGCTGGACCTGTTGCTGATCCTGCGCACGCTGAACCGCCGGGTGCCGCTGCGCCGCCCGCCAAGACGTCCGGTCAGGTCGGCCAACTCGACCACCTCGGAAAGGTCGACAAGCTCGGCCACCATCCCCGGCATCCGCGCCTCCGCCACGATCCCCTGCCGCGCTGCCCCGGCCTCCGCCCCTCGCCCGGGCCGCCGCCCCTCCGAATGACGCCGAATGCCCCCGATGCCGGTTTCAGGGCGCTGTTAGGCGAATGATTACCTATTGCCTGTTTACCTGTGTGAACCGCTCTGCGCGGCGTTCTGATCAGGCGAAAGAAAACGATGCCAATGCGCTTTATCACCCGGCTGGGCACAGGCCAGAAAGCCGCGATCCTGCTCTCGCTGGATGCCGGGATCGCGCTGCTGTCGCTGGCCGGGGCCGACCTGCTTCTGAACGGCGCGCTGCCCGATCTGCGGCCCCTGGCGGACGGGCGGTTCCTGTTGCTCGGCCTGCTGACCGTGCTTGGCACCAGCAGCTACCTCGGGCTGCCCCGGATGAAGCTTCTGGCCTATGAAAAGCATGGTATCGTCGAAACCGGTATCCTCGCCGCCAGCCTCGGGGCCAGCTGTGCAGTGGCCAATGCGCTGCCCGGGGCCCGTATCCCGCCGCAACAGATCCTGTTTGCCAGCCTGCTGTTCCTGGCGCTCTGCGTCTCGGCGCGGCTGGCCCTGCTGCGGCTGACCGAACTCCTCTACCGTCTGGCCAAGGCCCGCCAGCGCCTGCTGATCTACGGCGCGGGCAAGACGGGCCAGCGCATCGCCGCCGCCCTGGCCGAGGATGACAGCATGATGCCCGTCGCCTTTCTCGACGACAATCCGCGCCTGCAAAGCCTGTCGGTGGGCGGGCTGCACGTTTATTCCCCCCTCAGGATCAAGACGCTGGTGCAGCGCCTCGACATCGACAGCATCGTCCTGGCCGTGCCGGACGAAAGCCGCCTGCTCCAGCTCCGCAACCTCTCCGATCTGCCCTGCAAGACGCTGACCCTGCCGTCTCTGGCCGAAACCCTGGCCGGAAAACGCCCCGCCCAGGCCCCCAGCCGCATCGCCCTCCAGGATCTGCTTGGGCGCAAGCGGCTGGATCTGGAATTTCCCGAGGCCGGCGACAGCTACGCGGGCAAGAGCGTCCTTGTCACCGGGGCCGGCGGCTCCATCGGGTCGGAACTCTGCCGCCAGCTTGCCGCGTTGTCACCGGCCCGGCTGGTGCTGCTCGACCACTGCGAACTGGCGCTCTACACCATCGCCCGAGAGCTGGAGGACATGTTTCCCGAACTGGCGCTCGTGCCCGTGCTGGGATCGGTCTGCGATGCGCCGCTGGTGCGGGCGCTGCTGGGGGAACAGCGCATCGACACGATCCTGCACGCCGCCGCCTACAAGCATGTGCCGCTGGTCCAGTCCAACATATTCGCCGGGCTGCGCAACAACATCATCGGCACCAAGACCGTCACCGATGCCGCGGCCGATGCCCGGATCGACCGGTTCATCCTGATTTCGTCGGACAAGGCCGTGCGCCCCACCAGCGTCATGGGCGCGACCAAGCGCCTGGCCGAGGAGATCGTGCAGGACCATGCCACGCGCGCCGCCCATACCCGGTTTTCCATGGTGCGGTTCGGCAATGTCATCGGCTCGTCCGGGTCTGTCATTCCGCTGTTCCAGGATCAGATCACCCGTGGCGGCCCCGTCACCGTCACCCACCCCGAGGTGTCGCGCTATTTCATGACCGTGACCGAGGCGGTGCGCCTCGTGCTGACCGCCGGCTCCTTCGCCTGCGGAGGCGAGGTTTTCGTGCTCGACATGGGCGCGCCGGTGCGCATCCTTCAGGTCGCGCAGCAGATGATCCGGGGCGCGGGCCTGACCATCCGCGACGAAGACACCCCCCGCGGCGAGATCGAGATTCGCTTTACCGGCCTGCGCGCCGGGGAAAAGCTGCACGAGGAACTGTTCATCAGCGCAGACATGCTGCCGACGCCGCATGCCAAGATCCTGCGCGCCGAGGAGCGGCACCTCTCCCAGATCGAGGTCGCCTCGGCGCTGTTCGAGATCCGCCGCGCCATCGAGGCCCGCGATACCGACGCCGCCGCCAATGCGCTGGCCCGCTGGGTCTCGGAACGCGCCCGGATCAAGGCCACCGGCTAGGCCCGTCACCCACCCCGCTTCTGCCAACGGCGCCGCCCGCACCTCTGCGCCAGGCACCGCCCCGTCGCTCCGCCCCGCCGATCGGCCCCGTCGATCCGCGCCCGTCGATCCGCGCCCGCCTGCCGTCAGGCGTGCCAGGTCTTGCGCAGCACCCGCATCCAGTTGCCCCAGGCCAGCTTTTCCATCAGCGCCGCATCGACCCCATGATCGGCCATCGCCGCGCGCAGGGCGGGCAGGCCGGCACAATCCCCGATCGCCTCAGGCACCACCGCGCCATCGAAATCCGATCCGAACCCGACGCGATCTTCGCCCAGAACCGAGATCAGGTGATCGAGATGCCGCATCACCATGTCCAGCGGCACATCCCCGACCATCTGCCCGTCGGGCCGCAGGAACGACGCGGCAAAGTTGATGCCCACCATGCCATCGCTCTCCGCGATCATCCGCAACTGGCGATCCGTCAGGTTGCGCGCGCTTTCGCAGACCGCCCAGGCGTTGGAATGGGTCGCCACCAGCGGCGCATCCGACAGCGCCGCGACGTCGTCAAAGCCCTTTTCGTTCATGTGCGACAGGTCCAGCATGATGCCCAGCCGGTTGCATTCCGCCACCAGCGCCCGCCCCGCGCCGGTCAGCCCGCCGCCAATGTCCGGCGACGCCGGAAACCGGAACGGCACACCCTCGGCAAAGATCGTCGGACGGCTCCACACCGGCCCGAGAGAGCGCAGCCCGCGCGCGTGCAACCCCTCCAGCTCTGCCAGGTCGGCACCGATCGCCTCGGCGCCTTCGACATGCATCACCGCCGCCATGCGATCTCCGGCCAGCGCGGTCTCGATCTGGGCCACCGTGGTGCACAGCTCGATCACCCCGGCGGCCGCCAGCGCCTCGATGGCCGCGACCCCTTCCAGCGTCACCTTCAGCGCCTGCGCCTGGTCCAGCGGGGCGGGCAGCGGCACGTCATAGGTGGCGCTGGCGAAATCCTCCAGGCGAAAGGCTCCGGCAGGGCTGGGCACGAAAATCGCAAAGAACCCGCCGCCAAATCCGCCTGCCCGCGCGCGCGGCAGATCGATATGCCCGCCCGCCAGGCCATCGCGCACCCCCTCGGCCGTTGCCTTGCCGGTGATCAGCTTCAGCACCAGGTCGTTGTGGCCGTCAAAGATTTTCGGGGTCGTCATCTGCGCCGTCATGTCGTGCTCCTGTCATCCTGCCTTGGCGCATCACACTCCGCCGCCCCCGAAAACACCAGTGGTCAGAGGCCGATTTCCCACCGCGCCCAGCGCCGGATCACAGAAACCACCCGTTGCATGGCAAAAAGGCGCCCGGTTCAGGGCGCCCTCCCGGCGAAAATTCCTCTGTCAGGCGGTGGCTCAGTCGAAACTGACCGTCTTGTCCGGTTCGCCCGCCACCCAATATCCCGCCGATTTGGTCCAGACCAACGGATGCCCCGCCTCGATGAACCAGGCGCGCACCGCCTGCGTGACCGACGCTTCGGCGGCGATCCAGATAAATGTGCCCTCGCCAAAGGGGGCGTCTTTCACCGCCTCCAGCAAGGCGCGCGCGTCGGCCGCCTGCGATTCCGGGCGGTGCACCCATGTCATGCGCAGATCGGCGGCACTGTCGAATGCCTGTTCCTCTGCGGCGTCGCGCACGGCGGCGAACATGCTGACCCGTGCGCCCGCCTCGGCCTCTTCGGCAAAACGGCCCATGGCGGGCAGAGCGGTTTCATCGCCGATCAGCACCCACTGGCTGATCTGGCCAGTGATCCTGCGCGATCCACGCGGACCGCCGATGTTCAGCCGGTCGCCCACGGCGGCGCCGACGGCCCATGCCGTCGCCGGCCCCGCGTCGTGCACCGCAAAGTCCAGCACCAGGCTGCGGCCATCCGTATCGTAGCGGCGCGGCGTGTAATCGCGCATCACCTTTTCCGCGCCCTCGTCGGGAAAGAAGATCTTGACGTGGTCGTCAAAGGCACCGCTCACGAAAGTATCCAGGTCGTCGCTGGTCAGGGTGATGCGGATCATCTGCGGGGTCAGATATTCCTTTGCGGTCACCGTCAGTTCGCGCCGCCGCAGCTCGTGGCGCAGGCGTTCGATCGTCGGTGCGGGCAGGGTCGCGGCTTGCGAAGTCTCTGTGTCGGTCATGGGGTTTGCTGTCTATCCTGTGGGGCCGCCCAGCCCGGATGTCATGAACACCCCGAGGCATCGGACCACCGGCCTGTTGCCGGTCACGTCTGCCTCCGCCGGTTGGCGTCAACACCTACGGATCAATTCCGTACAGTTTCACTCAGGAATATAGCGGGCGCAAAAGACCGGACGCAACCCCCTGCGGTCCGCCCCCACGCACAAGCCTGCGCGCACCAGCGCACGGCCCGACGATACGCTTTACCCCCCGGACGGCAGCGTCAGGCCGGGGCAGAGCCGGGTTTCGACCTCGCTCACTCCAACGCGCCCTGTCCTTCTGCACCAAATGGCGTTCGCGCCTCTTTCCAATGGATATTCCCTCGACCTGCCCTCGGACCGGTCCAGAACCGACCGTCACGCACCAGCGCACCACTCTCACACCGGCCCGCCGGTGTACCTGCGCCCACCGGCAGCGCGTCTTGCACCTGCCCCAGAACAGGAAAAGCCCCGGCATCGAACCGGGGCTTTTGCCTTGGGTGGCGGCGCATATTGCACCGCTTGCTTACCGTCCAGATACCGTCAGGATACCGACGTCGAAAATCCACGTTATCAATGGCTTGGCCCGGATGCTCCCCGGGCCGCACCGACACCCGGACAGATCAGCCCATCCGCTCCGAAGCATAGCTGCCGGGGCTGGCCGGGAACACCACCGTCTTGTTGCCGTTCAGAAAGACGCGGTGATGGATATGCGCATGGATGGCGCGGGCCAGCACCTGGCTCTCCACGTCGCGGCCAAGGCTGACGTAGTCCGACGGGCTCTGCGCATGGGTCACGCGCACCGTGTCCTGCTCGATGATCGGTCCTTCGTCCAGGTCGGCGGTGACATAGTGCGAGGTCGCCCCGATCAGTTTCACGCCCCGCTCATAGGCCTGCTTGTAAGGGTTCGCCCCCTTGAAGCTGGGCAGGAACGAATGGTGGATGTTGATGATCCGGCCCGACATCTTCTGGCACATCTCGTCCGACAGGATCTGCATGTAGCGCGCCAGCACGATCAGCTCGGCCCCCGTGTCGCGCACAACGTCCATGATCCGCCCCTCGGCTTCGGGCTTGTTCTCCTTCGTCACCTTGATGCAGTGGAACGGAATGTCATGGTTTACCACAACCTTCTGATAATCCATGTGATTCGAGATGACGGCCACGATATCGACCGGCAGCGCACCGATCTGCCAGCGATACAGAAGATCGTTCAGGCAATGCCCGAACCGCGACACCATCAACACCACCTTCATCTTGTGGTCCGGGTCATGAATATCCCAGGTCATCTCGAAATCGTCGGCAATCGCGGCAAACCCCTTGCGCAGCTGTTCCAGGGTCGATCCGGTTTCGCTGACAAAGGTCGTGCGGGAAAAGAAATGCCCCGTCTCGGTATCGTCGAACTGGGCAAGGTCACGAATATTGCAACCCATTTCAGCCAGATAGCCGGAAATCTCGGCCACGATGCCACGCCGCGTCGCGCAGCTCACGGTCAGGATGTATTCACTCATGTCGGTTTCCTATGATGCACTCAGGCGATGAAGGGGAAAGGCGTCAGGGGGCGCCCGTCAGGCAGTCAGCCCCTCGGGTTCGGGCAGGCCATTGGCGCGGCAGTAGGCGGTCAGCGTATTGGCCAGCAGGCAGGCGATGGTCATCGGGCCGACGCCACCGGGCACCGGCGTGATGGCCCCGGCCACGGCCGCGGCGCTGTCGTAATCGACATCCCCGACCAGCCGCGTCTTGCCTTCGCCCTTTTCCGGGGCGGGGATACGGTTGATGCCCACGTCGATCACTGTCGCGCCGGGCTTGATCCAGTCGCCGGGGATCATCTCGGGTCGGCCCACGGCAGCAACAAGAATATCGGCGCGCCGGCAGACCTCGGCCAGATCTTTTGTGCGGCTATGGGCAATCGTCACCGTGCAACTGTCGCCCAACAGCAACTGCGCCATCGGCTTGCCGACGATATTGCTGCGGCCGACGACAACGGCATTCAGCCCCGACAGATCGCCCAGGTGATCGCGCAGCATCATCAGACAGCCCAGCGGCGTACAAGGCACCATCGCCTTCTGCCCGGTGCCCAGCAGCCCGACGTTCAGCACGTGAAACCCGTCGACATCCTTGGCCGGATCGATCGCCGCCAGCACCTTGGCCTCGTCGACATGTTTCGGCAGCGGCAGTTGCACCAGGATGCCATGCACCGCCGGATCCGCATTCAGCGCAGCCACCAGCGCCAGCAGATCCGCTTCGGGCGTCGTGTCGGCCAGCTTGTGTTCGAACGATTGCATCCCGGCCTCGACCGTCTGCAACCCCTTGTTGCGCACGTAGACTTGGCTGGCGGGGTCCTCGCCCACCAGCACAACCGCCAGCCCCGGCGTGATGCCATGGCTGTCCTTCAGGGCGCGCACCCCGTCGGCAACCTTGCCCCGCACCGTTGCGGCAAATGCTTTTCCGTCAATACGTGTCGCTGTCATGATACCCTCGGCGTCCTGTTCCGTTCGGCCTCGCCGTACCGGAAAATCCACCCAAGGGACAGATGGGCGCGCACCCAACCCCGACCTGTTTGCGATCAAGAACGGCGTATTGGTGCGCAAACGGTTCCCTTAGACGCCATTTCTTTCCGAAACGCGTCAGCCGTCGCCACGGCGCGACCGAAACGCCCATGTCCCGTTGCCCAGCACCGGGCCCGCGCGCTCCAGCACCATGGGCGAGCGTGAGAATGCGATGGGTGTGCGCAGCCCGGCCAGGCCTTCCGGCGCGATCTTCATGCCGCGCGCCTCGATCTGCGGTTCGGCCAGCGCCTCGGCCACCGTGTTGATCGGCCCGCCGGGCACGCCCGCAGCCTCCAGCGCGGCAATCAGATCCGCCTTGGTGCGGGCGGCAGTCCGCTCCGCGATCATCGGGCACAGCACGTCCCGGTTGCGCACCCGCGCCGGATTGGTCGCGAAATCGGGGTCTTGGGCCACGCCTTCCAGCCCCAGCATCCGGCACAGCGCGGCGAACTGTCCGTCATTTCCACAGGCCACCACGAAATGGCCATCGCTGGCAGGAAATACCTGGTACGGCACGATGCTGGCATGGGCATTGCCCACCCGCGTCGGGTTCCTGCCCCCCAGCAGATGCGCCATGCCCTGATTGCTCAGCAGGGCGACACCGGCGTCCAGCAGCGACAGGTCGACATGCTGTCCCCGGCCTGAGCGAGCACGTTCGATCAGCGCCGCCTGAATGCCGATGATGCCGTAAAGGCCGGTGACGATATCCGTGACGGCGATGCCGACCTTTTCCGGCTCATGCTCCGGCGATCCCGTCAGGTCCATCAGCCCGCACATGCCCTGGATCAGAAAGTCGTAGCCCGGCTGGCGCGCCCGCGGCCCGGTCTGACCAAAGCCCGTGACGCTGGCATAGATCAGGCCGGGATTGCGCGCCGACAGCGTGTCGTAATCCAGCCCGTATTTCTTCAGCCCGCCGAACTTGAAGTTCTCGATGACCACATCCGCCTCGTCGATCAGCGCGATCAGGCGCTCCAGATCCGCGGCATCGCCAAAGTTGCAGACAACGCTGGTCTTGCCCCGGTTGGCCGAATGGAAATAGGTCGCCACCGTCTCGATCCCGCCGCGGCCGTCGTCGCGTTCGATGAACGGCGGGCCCCAGCGGCGCGTGTCGTCGCCCGCCGGGCTTTCGACCTTGATCACTTCGGCGCCCAGGTCGGCCAGCGTCTGCCCGATCCACGGCCCCGCCAGCACCCGCGCCAGTTCGACCACCTTCAGCCCGGCCAGCGGGGCGGCGTCGGGTGTGGCAGGCTGTGTCGGGGCGGTGTCTTGCATCTGGCTGTCCTCTGCGGTCTCGGCCCGGCGCACGGGCATGAACGTACCTCATACCTACCGGCAGAAAACGCTGGATAGAAACAAGAAATCGTCATGGCTTGATGCACTCACCGCATCAAGCGGTGGCCGGGGCAATGACCAGCCCCGGCCCGGCGCCGTCAACTGCCGAATCCCGTCACCACAGGTTCGGAATGGTCGACGCGCGGTGCCTGGGTGAAAAACGGCCCCGCCAGCGCGCGCCACTGCTGGAACCCGTCCGAGGTGCGAAAGCCTTCGGTATGCGCCTCCAGCGTTTCCCACAGCACATGCAGGCGGTAAAGGCCCGGTGTCTCGATCACCCGTTCCAGCGACATGCCAAGGCAGCCCCCGGCGGCCTGAAAGATCGGCACGGCCCTGCCGACGGCCTCCAGAAACTCGGCCTCCTTTGCCGGGTCGATCACCAGTTGCGCGATTTCGCGGATCATCTGCGGTCCCTCGTTTTGCTCCGATATGCCGCATCACGTTTTCACCTGGCGGCCCACTTTGCCAGCGGTTTCCACCTGCCCCGGCACGCGCCCTTTCGCCTCTGTTCCTTCGGTCTGCCCACGCGCAAAAATGCCACGCCCCACAGCCCTTGGTTGCACGACGGGGCGATCCGGCATTGCCACCAGCCGCCACCCGGACCACGTTCAATTCATCACAACGCGAACAATTGATCAGGCAAAGCCAGCCGGCCCTGCCGCAAAAGATCAAAAAAGGGGGACGAACCTTGAGCTTTCTCGACACGATCTTCAATGCAATCAACGACCTGACATGGGGCTGGGCGCTGATCCCCTTCCTCGTCGTGCTGGGTGTCTTCTTTACCATCACCAGCGGCTTCGTGCAGTTCCGCTTTTTCACGCGCATGTTCCGCGTGCTGGGCAAAAGCCCCGATGCCGACCCCAACCAGATCAGCGCGCGCGAGGCGCTTCTCGTCTCGGTCGGCGGGCGCGTCGGCGGCGGCAATATCGCAGGGGTTGCCGTGGCGATCACCGCGGGCGGCCCCGGGGCGGTGTTCTGGATGTGGGCCATCGCGCTGATCGGCATGTGCTCGGCCCTGGTCGAGGCGACGCTGGCACAGACCTATAAACGGTCCGAGGAAGGCGGCGCCTATCGTGGCGGCCCGGCGCAGGCCATCGTGCATGGGCTGGGGCAGAACTATCGCTGGCTGGCCGTTGTCTATGCCGTCTGCCTGATCGCGTCCTTCGCCATCGGCTTCAACGCCTTCCAGGGCAACACCGTCGCCGGGGCCGCGCTTGACAGCCTCGCGATCCCGCGCCTCTACACCGGTGCCTTCCTGGCCATCGCCACGGGGCTGATCGTCTATGGCGGCATCCACAGGATCGCCAAGGCGGCCGATGTGATCATCCCGATCATGGCCTTCGGCTATCTCGGCATGGCGCTGATCGTCATCCTGCTCAACCTCACCGGCCTGCCCGCCGTGATCTGGGATATCGTCGCGAATGCCTTCGGGTTCCGCGAAGCCGTCGCCGGCGGCATGGGTGCTGCCATCGCACAGGGCCTGCGTCGCGGCCTCTTCTCGAACGAGGCCGGCCTCGGCTCCGCCCCCAACGTCGCGGCCACCGCCTATGTGCGCCACCCCGTCAGCCAGGGCATCACCCAGAGCTTTTCGGTCTTCATCGACACCATAATCGTCTGCTCCAGCACGGCCTTCATCATCCTTCTGGGCGATGTCTACCAACCCGGTGCCGAAGGCATCGACGGCGTCGCGCTGACCCAGCAGAGCATGGTCAGCCACGTCGGCGCCTGGGCGCAGTACTTCCTGACCGCCGCGATCTTCCTCTTCTCGTTCTCCTCGATCATGTACAATTACTACCTCGGGGAAAACGCGCTGAACTTCATGACGAAAAGCAAGATGGCGCTGCATGTCCTGCGCCTCGCGATCATCTTCATCGTCTTTCTGGGCGCGGTCGCACCGGGGGCCACGGCGGTCTTCAACTTCTCTGATCCGATGATGGGCATCCTCGCCGTGGTCAACCTGCTGGCCCTGATGATGATGTTCCCCATCGCCCTGCGGCTGATCAACGATTTCCGCGCCCAGCTGAACGCCGGTGTGAAACGCCCCGTCTTCGATCCAAAGGCGTTCCCCGACCTCGACACCGACCCGACCGCCTGGCCTGACGCCAAGTGATCACGGTCTGACACCTTGCAAGAAGGGCGCCCCTGCGGCGCCCTTTTTCATGCGCCCCTTGCACAGCCGCCGCCAAGGCGCGATCTTGCGCCCGAACCAAGGGGGGGCCTGCAACATGATCCACGACTATTGCATCATCGGCGGTGGCATTGTCGGCCTTGCCACCGCCCGCGCCCTGCTGGCCCGCACCCCCGGCGCCAGCCTGATCCTGCTGGAAAAGGAAACCGCCCTCGGTCAGCACCAGACGGGCCATAATTCCGGCGTCATCCACTCCGGCATCTACTACGCCCCCGGCTCGTTCAAGGCGCGCCTTTGCCGCGAGGGGGCCGCGCGCACCAAGGAATTCTGCCAGCAGCACGCCATTGCGTACGAGGATCGCGGCAAGATGATCGTCGCCACCCGCCCGGACGAAGTGCCGCGCCTGGATGCCCTCTATGACCGCGCCGGCGAAAACGGCATCCGGGCCGAGCTGATTTCCGGAGAGGAGATCACGGCCCGCGAACCCAACGTGACCGGCCTCAAGGGGATTTTCGTCCCCGAAGCCGCCATCGTGAATTATACCGACCTGCTCCATGCCATGGCCGCCGAAATCATCGCCCAGGGCGCCGAGATCCGCTATGCCACCCAGCCGCGCGCCATCGTAGAGGGCGGCAACAGCGTCACCGTCACGACCGACAGCGGCGTGATCGAGGCCCGCCGCCTCATCGCCTGCGCCGGTCTGCAATCGGATCGCGTGGCGAAAATGGCCGGGCTCGACCTCGATCTGCGCATCGTGCCGTTTCGCGGCGAATACTATCGCCTTGCGCCGCGCCGCAATGATGTCGTGCGCGCGATGATCTATCCGGTGCCCGAACCCGGCCTGCCATTCCTGGGCACCCACCTGACCCCGATGATCGACGGCTCGGTCACCGTGGGGCCGAACGCCATGCTGGGTTTTGCCCGCGAAGGCTATCCGAAATTCTCCGTCAACCTGCGCGACAGCCTCGACATGGTGTCCTTTCCCGGCTTCTGGTCGTCCATCCGCCAGTTCATCAAACCGGGGCTGAACGAATTGGGCAATTCCCTGTTCAAGTCCCGCTACCTGCGCGAATGTCAGCGGTATTGCCCCGACCTGGAGCTGTCCGACCTGACCCCGATGACCTGCGGCATCCGGGCCCAGGCGGTGATGAAGGACGGCACCATGCAGAGCGATTTCGTGTTCCGCAACACCGACCGGATGCTGCATGTCTGCAACGCGCCGTCGCCCGCCGCGACCTCGGCCCTGCCCATCGGTGACATGATCGCGGATCGCGTCCTGGCCGCCTGAGCCGGGGGGCATCGCCTGCCGGGCGCACGCCGCCTCTCGACGCCCCGCGCCAATGCCCCAACACTGGCCCCTACACTGGCCCCAACAATGCCCCAACACTGGCCCAACACTGGCCCGCCCGGCTGCGGTCCAAGCCGCTCCATATCGCGCCCGAACCCCTCAGACCGGCCCCGGCCATGGGCCGGCACCGCATTGCCGCCATGCCGCGACTGTCCGAAAATTGCACCGTTCGGATACCGTATAGATACCGCCTTAATACCGACGTTCGGATTCAGCGTTTTCAATGACTTGACCCCCCAAGTCGGTATCTTACCGCTATCGCCTTGACCTCCGGCCCGTCACGGGGCCAACTCCGCCCCGACCCTCCCCTGATCCGAGCGCCCCCTCATGTCCGAAACCCGCCTTTCCCTCTCTGACGCCCGCGCGCTGATCGTGCAGACCCTGTTGCGTTGCCGCACCTCTGAATCCAACGCCCATGCTGTCGCCGACGCCCTGCTTGCCGCTGAACTTGCAGGACAATTTGGTCACGGGATGCGCCGCATTCCCGCCTATGCCGATCAGGCGCTGATCGGCAAGGTCGACGGTTTCGCGATCCCCACGGCACAGCAGACGCGGCCCGGCGCGCTCTATGTCGATGCGGCGCACGGCTTTGCCTACCCGGCCCTCGACCTCGCGCTCGACTGGCTGCCGGGGGCCGCCCGCGCCAACGGGATCGCCATCGCGGGCATCCACCGCTCGCACCATTGCGGCGTTGCCGGCGTACCGGTAGAAAAGCTTGCAGAACAAGGGATTATCGGCCTTCTGGTGGCCAATGCCCCGGCCTCCATGGCGCCTTGGGGCGGCGATCGCCCGCTGTTCGGCACCGACCCCATCGCCTTTGCCGCCCCGATCGAAGGGGCCGATCCGGTGGTGATCGACATCTCCCTCTCCAAGGTCGCGCGGGGCAAGATCATGACCGCCGCGCAAAAGGATGAACCCATCCCCGAAGGCTGGGCGCTGGACGCCGATGGCAACCCAACGACCGATCCACACGCGGCGCTCAAGGGCAACATGCTGCCCATGGGTGACAACAAGGGGATCGCACTGGCAATCATGGTCGAGATGCTCTGCGCCGGTCTGACGAACGCGAATTACGGTTACGAAACAACGCCTTTCCTGACCTCCGAAGGCGGCCCGCCCGCCACTGGTCAGACCCTGATCGCCATCGACGCCGGGGTTTTCGGGTCTCACGCCACCGCGCGCTTTGCCGCGCTCGCCGGTGAAATCGAAGGGATGGAGGGCGCCCGCCTGCCCGGTCGCCGCCGCCAGGCGATCCGCCGGCAGATCACCGCAGACGGCATCGCCGTCGACGCCGCCCTTCTGCGCACCATCGACGCCATCGCCCGCTAGATCAGCCCCGACACGCCCGCCCAGATCAACCGCAGCGAAATCAGGATCAGCACCACGTTCAGCGCCCGCTTGAAATTGTGGTCGCTGATCTTTTCCAACAGCAGCCGCCCCACCAGCGTGCCCGCGAACCCCGCTGCGATCATCATCGCGATGAACCCCGCCCAGGGCCCAAAGGCAAACCCCAGCGTGCCAAAGACGATGGTCTTCAACACATGCTGCAAGGTCATCATAACTGCATGAGTTGCCACGTGTTTCTGCCGCGGCAGATGCAGTGACTTGACGAAGTTCGCCACGAAAAGGCCCGTCGCGCCAAAGAACATCGACAGGAAACTGGACAGCCAGCCGGTCAACGCAGGCCAACGCGCCAGCCACTTTGGCGGTTTGGAAAGGATGCTCCAGATCACGAACAGGCCAACGCCCATCTGGACCAGTGCGGGGGGCAGGTTGACCACGACCGATCCACCCATCGCGACGCCGATCACCGCGCCAATGGCAAACGCCAGGAACGGTTTCCAATAGACATGCCGGATCAGGATCACCGCACGAAAAAGGTTCGATCCGAACTGGATCACGCCATGGATTGGGATTAGCGCCAGCGGCGGCACAAGGTTGGCCATGACCGCCAGCAGCAGCGTCCCGCCCCCTATGCCCAGGGCGACCGTGATGAACGAGCAGAAAAAGCTCATCACCGCCAGAAGCACCCCGACATGTGCTGGCAACCCATTGAACAGAAAGTCGGAAACGTGGTCCATCAGGGCCCTCACTCAACGGCAGGCCAGACTGAGGCCGGTGTGATTTTCGGTCTGCGCGGTGGCGGCTGGGCTGGGGGCCTAGCCCTCGGTCGGGTTGATCACGTGAATCGGCGCACCTGCCGCAAACGCGCGAATTTGTTGATAGATATCGGTGAACTGCAGGTCCAGTTCATCTTCGGTGACATACCCGATGTGCGGCGTGCAGATCACGTTGGGATGGCTGATCACGGGATCGCTGGGATCGGTCAACGGCTCCCTGTCGAACACGTCCAGCGCCACCGTGCCGGGATGACCAGCGGCCAGCGCCTGCTCCAGCGCGTCCTCTTCGACCAGACCTGCCCGCGACGTGTTGATAAAGCTGGCCGAAGATTTCATTCGCATCAGATCTGTCGCGGTGACCAGGCCTCGCGTGCTGGCGGTCAAACGCACATGCAGGCTGACGAAATCGCTCTCGGCGAAAAAGCTGGCGCGGCTCGGGGCCACTTCGGCACCATCCGCCTCGGCACGGGCGCGCCCCGCGTCGCTGCCCCACCACCAGACCTTCATGCCGAAGGCATCGGCGTATTGCGCCACCTGCCGACCGATCCGACCATAGCCGTAAAGACCCAGGCGGCGCCCCGAAACCGTCTGGCCCACACCCATCTGCCAATGCCCGGCACGCAGGCTCTGCATCTGCTGCGGCAGTTGTCGCGCCGCGGCCAGCAGCAGCGCAAAGGTCAGCTCGGCCGCGGCATTTGGCGGCGCATCGCCGCTGGCCCGGGAACACAGCATGACGCCATTGGCGGTGCAGGCCTCGACATCGACGTGCGGATAAACGCCACGCTGGCTGATCAGCCGCAGGTTCGGCAAACGCTCCAGCAACGGTGCGGTGACATGGGTGCGTTCGCGAAACAGCACCAGGGCCTCGGCATCCTTCAGCCGGTCCGCAAGCGTGTCGAGGTCTTCGGTATGGTCCGTCCAGACCGTAACCTCATGCCCTTCAAGCAGTTGAAAACACGGCAGTTGCCGCAACGTGTCGAACCAGTCGTCGAGTATGTGAATCTTCACGCGCGGCCTCTTTCTGCGGATCAGCCAATGCCCTGTCGTGCCCTTCGCCAGGGAGGGAACACCGGCCCCTTATCTGCCAACTTAGTGCGGAAAGACCAGACCTTCGAACAATTTGCGCGCCGTGCGAAGAGTGCCGGCGGCCAGGATCGCGCCATCGGCATCCGTTTCGATCAGAACCTCGGCCGCCCCCGTCGGATGTTCGATTGAAAAGGTCCCATCCTTTGGCAAATTGGCCAGCCCGGCTGCTGGGCTACCCTCGACCAGGCACGCGCTTGCCACGGTCACGGCGGCAAACACGCCGATGCTGGCGTGACAGCGGTGCGGGATAAAGCTGCGTGTCGACAGGGTGCCCCCCGCCGTTGGGGCCGAAACGAGGGTCATCTTGGGCACCGATTTGTCAGAGACATCGCCCAGGTTCATCAGCGTCCCCGCCTGCAACCGGATCGCCTCCAACCGGGACTTCAGGTCGGTGTTCGCCTCCATCTCGTCACGCGTTTCGGTGCCCGACGCGCCGACATCGGCGGCGCGCAGGATCACGCAAGGCATCCCGTTGTCGATCAGCGTACAGTCCACCCCGTCGATCACGTCAACGGCATTGCCAGTTGGCAGCATCACGCCACCGCCTGTCATCGAGCCGGCAATCTTTGTGAACATCAAGGGCACCGGCGCGTGCTGACCCGGCACACCGTCGATCGTGGCATCGCCCGCGTAGGTGACCTTGCCACCCGGCGTCTGCACCTTTGCGACCGCCACCTCGCCTGTGTTCAACATGTGGATGCGCACCTCGGTCACGGCGGCGCTGGCCTGCACCAGGCCCCGCTCAATCGCGGCGGGACCGACGCCAGCAAGGATATTGCCGCAGGCCTGCGCATCCGTGACAACCGCCTGATCCACGAAAACCTGCAGGAACAGGTAATCCACATCCGCATCATCGCGCGTTGACGGCGACAGGATCGCAACCTTCGAGGTCAGCGGATCCGCACCGCCGATCCCGTCGATCTGGCGCGGATCCGGGCTGCCCATCAGGCTGAGCAGGACGGCATCGCGTTCTGCCACGCCCGCCGGCAGATCCTGAGCCAGAAAATATGCCCCCTTGGAGGTGCCGCCGCGCATCCAGATGCAGGGAATGCCGTCGCTCATGTTCTTCGCTCCTGTCAGATGTACTTGAGGCCTTTCGCCTCAAGCCGTGGGCGCATGTCGTAGATGTCGAGGCCCAGTTCGCCTGCCGCAAGCCGCACTCGCTTGGCTTCCTCTGCCGCGAGGCGTTTCTGAACGCCCTTCAGCACCTCTTCTGCCTCGTCACGTTTCACCACGCAGACACCGTCGTCGTCGGCACAGATGATATCACCCGCCTCGATTGCCGCACCGGCGCAGACGATAGGAACGTTCACCGAGCCGAGCGTTTCCTTGACGGTGCCTTGGGCAAAGACCGCCTTGGACCAGACGGGAAAGCCCATCTCGGTCAGATCGCGCGTGTCGCGCACACCGGCGTCAATCACCAGCCCGCGGCAGCCGCGCGCCATAGCGGACGTCGCCAAAAGGTCACCGAAATACCCGTCTTCGCAGGGCGAGGTCGGCGCCAGAACAAGGATGTCACCCGCCTGCAACTGTTCGATGGCGACATGCAGCATCCAGTTGTCGCCCGGCGCGGCCGAAATCGTCACGGCGCTGCCGGCAATCATCGCCCCCTTGTAGATCGGACGCATGTGACTTTGCAGCAGGCCCTTGCGGCCCTGTGCTTCGTGCACCGTGGCAACGCCCGCCTGCCCGAGGGCCTCGATGATCGCCGGATCGGCGCGTTGGATATTCTGAACGACAACGGCCATGACAGCCTCCTTCTGGAATGGGGTCGCACCCCGGCGGGCGGGGCGCGCAAACGCTTATTTTTCGATGGGCGGGGTGCCGTGGGTGTGAAAGGTCTCGATGGTCTTCAGACCCCAGGCCTGACCCTTTTTGCGGTCGGCCTCGCTCCAGACGACAGGGTCCCAATCGGGATCCAGGATCAGGCGCGCACCGGCATTTGCAATCTCGACCCGGTTGCCCGCAGGCTCCCAGACATAGAGGAAGAACGTGTTCTGAATCGCGTGCTTGTGCGGTCCCGTCTCGATATGCACACCGTTTTCCAGAAAGATGTCGGCGGCCCGCAGGATGTCTTCGCGCTGATCGGCGGCATAGGTGACATGGTGGAAACGGCCCTGCCCGCCGCCGTGCTCCTCCGTGCAAGCCAGATCATAGCCCTTGTTGTTGACCGTGAACCAGCAGCCGCCGATGCGCCCGTTGTCCAACTGGATCATCTCGGTCACTTTCGAGCCCAGACAGGTCTCCATGAAACGGCGGAATTCCGTCACGTCCTCGGACAGCAGGTTCAGGTGATCGAGGCGACGCGGAGCGGCCCCCGTATGGTGAAACCGGCTGGCATTGTTCTTCAGCGCGGGTTTGTCCGCCGTGCCATGCCGATACTTGACCGTGTCGAAATAGATTTCGAAGACATGGCCAAAGGGATCCTCAAAGCGGAAGGCACGCCCGTGGCTCAGATCGCCGTCGTTCCAGCCGATCACCTTGAAATCGCTTGCCTCAATCGCCGCCACACGACGCTCCAGCGCCGCTTGCGAGGCCGCGCGATAGCCGATGTGCCCGACGCCAGTGGTATCCGAACGGGTCAGCTTCAGCGTGCAAAATTCATAGTCATCCCAAGCCCGCAGATAGGCCGAGGTTTCATCCTGACCACTGATCGTCAGACCATAGATGCGGGTAAAGAAATCAAGGCTTTCGTCAAACTTGTTTGTCAGCATCTCGACATGGCCAAGGTGCGCCAGATCGTCAAAGTCGGACATTCGTGTCTCCGTTCAGAATGAGGTCGGACAGTGAAACAGGCCCCGGCACTACCACCGCGACCTGTCCTCAAGCCCTCCTACAGCGTATCGACAGTGCGCGGAAAGATTGACTGGAATCCTTCGGCATACTGGCAATCACGCCCGCCCGATTGACCGCCCGAGTTGCGTTTGAAGTGGTTGGCGCGCTGTTGGGCAACCCGCGTGTAGTAATCCCAGAGGTGAACCTGCCCCTGCATGCACTCCATCGCCGCGCGCTTCTTGTCCCAGACAGACGTGATGTCGAGGAATGTGTCCGGTTTCCATCCCATCTGCTCGGTCTGATGCGGCTCGAACAGATACAACTGCGGTGCGCCCAGCACCTTTTCGCCCGGATTGTGCCCCCAGGCCTGCGCGATCATCCGCGCCTCAAGCGCGACCTGCGTCATGTACATGTGGTCGGTGTTATAGGGGTCGTACTGGCTGTGGCTCATCATGAACTTGGGCTGAACCTTGCGGATCAAATCGACCAGGCGGAACTTGTCCTCTTTCTCCAGGTGCAGCGGGTAATCGCCAAGGTCAAAGCATTCCAGCTCGTGCACGCCCAGGGCTTCGGCGGCGGTCTCGGCCTCCTTGCGGCGGATGTCCTTGACCTCCTGCAGCGACTTGCCTTCTTTCCACAGGCGCGCGCTTTCCCCGCGTTCCCCAAAGGACAGGCAGGCTACCGTGACGTTATAGCCCTGCTCGGCATGAGACGCGATGGCACCCCCACAGCGCCAGACGAAATCGGCGGCATGGGCGCTGATCACCAGAACGGTTGGCTTCGAACACATCAGAGAACTCCTTTCGAATTTGGCCCCAATCTGCGCCCGAACGGCAGAAATGCCAAATTTGAACGCCGTGCAAATCCATAAGAGCACGCTATAGGATACTCACACAGTTCGGCAAAAAGCACTGATGCCCTTCACAAAATCTGCAATCCGTATAAGTTTTGCACAAGCGGATGCAGGCGCATATCCATCGGGAAAGGGCCGGACATGAAATGGAACCTGCGGCATCTTAGGGTGTTTCTGGCTGTCGTGCATCATTCATCGGTGTCACGCGCAGCCGAGGAATGCCACCTGTCCCAACCCGCGGCGACCCAGGCCATCGCAAAACTGGAAAACGGATTTTCCCAACCTCTGTTCAAACACAAGGCGCAGGGGCTTTACGTGACCGAGGCCGGTGCGGCACTGGCCCAGCGGGTCAAACGTGCTCTGACCCGGATAGATCAGGCTGCGGCGCCCATTTCGCCCCGCCTGATCGCTACGGCGACGTCCTCTCAACTCGACGCGCTGATCGCGGTGCGCGAGCTGGAAAACTTTACCTTGGCGGCCCGCCACCTCGGCCTGGCGCAGCCGTCGGTCCACCGCGCCGTCGCCCGATTGGAGGCCGAAGCCCGCAAGCCGCTGTTCGAACGCACCGCGATGGGTATCCGCGCCACGCGCGCCGGAAGGCAACTGGCCGATGCAGCCCGCCTGGCCTTTGCCGAACTGGATCAAGCGGTCATGGACCTGGCGGATCTGGCAGGTCGCGAGGCGGGGCAGATCGTTGTCGGGGCGATGCCGCTGTCGCGGTCCTTCATGCTGTCCCAGGCGATCATTGAGTTCCGCAAGCGCCGGCCATCCGTGTTGATCCGGGTGGATGAAGGGCCCTATGACGACCTTCTTGCCGGCCTGCGCCGCGGCGAGATTGATTTCCTGATAGGGGCGCTGCGCGAGCCGGTTCCGATCGGGGACATTGTCCAGACCGAATTGTTTGCCGATGACCTGATCCTTGTTGTAGGACCGCGCCACCCTCTGTCCGGTCAGGACCGGGTCACGCTGTCGCAAACCATCCGGTTTCCCTGGATACTGGCGCGAAAGGGAACTCCCTCGCGCCGGATTTTCGATCAGCTTTTTGCGGGCCGGCCAACGCCTCAGAGCCTGATTGAAACCGGATCGATGATCCTGATGCGGCAACTGTTGCAGCAATCCGATCACATTGGTTTCATATCGCGCCTCCAGGCCGCTGCCGAGGTGGATCTGGGTCTCATGGTGCCATTGCGCACGGAACTGCACGAAACACGCCGCCCCATCGGACTGACGACGCGTCTCGGCTGGATACCGACGAAAGGGCAGAAAATGCTGATTGATGAAATTTCAATTGCCGTACGACAACGCAATATTTGCAGCGTTGACAATTGAACTGTCGATAAAATGCAATGCTCCGATTTATGGACTTGCCGTTTAGGCAGCTTAGCAGTTATTCAGATATGTATGTGTTTTCGGTCCCGAAAGGCCTGTTGGTGCCTACAGAAAATCGCTCACGTTTAGATGCGGATATTGCCGAAGCGGTCAAAGATGTCGCAATTCTCGACACTCTGTCGCATCTGCTCAGACGCGCGCATTTCCGTAACGAATATCTCTTCAGCGGTATCTTTGGAGAAACGGGCCTGACCTCGCGGCAGATGGTTCTGCTTGTCGCGATCGCGCAAAACCCCGGTGTTTCGCAAAAAGTGATTGGCGATATCGTCGCGCTGGACGTCAATACGGTCAGCGACACCCTCCGCCGGATGGAGCGAAAACACCTGATCGAGCGCATTTCGTCAAAGGCGGACGGCCGATCGGTGGTCGTGCGCCTGACCTCGGATGGGCTGAAAACGCTGAAGGATGGCATGTCGCGCAATCCGGCCCTTCAGAACCAGGTCGCCGAAAGGCTTAACCCTGATGAAGCGGCGGATCTGAAAATGTTGCTGCAAAAGGTTCTGGGGGTCGACTGAGGCCGCCCTTCCGCCCAATCAGCCGAAGCAGCGCGATCCCCCTTCGCCAGGTTGTGTGATCCAACTTCGTCTCACATATCGTATTGCAGATCGTAGGATCGCTTGAAAAAGTTCTCGTTTTTCAACAGCTCAGCAGGTGTGCCTTGCTCCAGGATCTCACCGTCCTTGACCACGATGATCTGGTCGGCACGCATGACCGAAGACAGCCTGTGCGCGATCAGGATCGTCGTGCGCCCCTGCGACAAGTCATGAAGCGCCTTCTGGATTTCCGCCTCGGATTCCGCATCCAATGCGCTCGTCGCCTCGTCCAACAGCAGGATCGGGGCATCGCGCAGGATGGCGCGGGCGATCGACAGACGCTGACGCTGTCCACCGGACAGGTTGCCCCCATTTTCACCGACATCGCTCTCGTAGCCCTCGGGGAGCTTGCTGATGAAATCATGCGCATTGGCTGCCTTGGCTGCTGCTATGATCTCGTCATCCGTGGCGTCCGCGCGGCCGAGCCCGATATTGTGTTTCACGCTGCCCGCGAAAAGAAAGGTGTCTTGTCCGACAAAGGCCATGTTTTCGCGCAATGATGCAAATGTCACGTCACGAATATCCATGCCGTCAATTTCGACCTGACCATCCGTGGGATCATACAAACGCATGGTCAGGTTCAGGATCGTCGATTTCCCGCTACCCGACGGCCCGACAAGCGCCGTGCTCTTGCCCGCTGCGAATTCCAGGTCAAGCGACTTCAAGACGGTTTCGCCGTTCCCGCCCTCGTAATTGAACGACACATTGCGAAATGCGACCTGCCTCGGCCCTTCGGGCAGGGGTTTGGCATTTTCGGATTCCAGCATCGTAATCGGATGATCCAGCAGGTCATACATCATCTTGACCCCGACCAGACCTGTTTCGATCCCGATCCGCATGGAGGCGAGGCGCCGCGCCGGATCGTAGGCCATGATCAGCGCCGTCAAAAACGACAGCAGCTGCCCCTGCGACGTGACAACGCGGCCGCCGAAGATCGTTGTCGCGCTCATCGCCAGGATCGCAGCAATAGCAAGGCCCGACAGAACATCCATCATCGGCATCGTGGCCGCCTGCAAACGGGCAATCGAGTTGGACATCTTTTCAACGCGGGTCACGGCCTGGTTCATACGGGCGGCCATGTGATCTTCGAGGGCGAAAGCCTTGATGACCCGTATACCCATCGACGTCTCGGTGGCGACCTTGATGATCGCAGACAGCGAAACCATCTCGCGCGTGACGATATCGCGGACTTTCTTCAGCAGGTTCTTGATACCGAACAACGCGACCGGAATGGTCACGATCGAGACCGCCGAAAGCACTGGTTGCTGGGTGAACATCACGAAGCCCAGCCCGATCAGCGTAAACAGATCCCGAACGAACGAGAGCAGGACCGTATCAAGCACCGCCCGTGCCGCCTGAGAGGCCTGCGTCAGGCTGACCAGCGTGTCGGAAGAGCTTTTGGACCCGAAGTACGAAACACCTTGCTGAATGAGGCGGTCGAACATCTTAATCTGTTGCGAGGCAATGATCCGGTTGCCCGCGATGCTGAGGAAAACGGCCTGCAAGTACCCGGCAATCCCCTTTACGGCAAAGATTGCCGCCACAGCCATCGCCACGCCATACACCTTGTAGGCGGGTTCGTCGGGGGACAGCGACTGCACGATATCCTTCATGATCCACGCCGAAGCCGCGGTCGTGCCGGCGACGAAGAACATCGACAAGATCGCCAACGCGTACCATTTTGCCTGGGCTTGGTAGTTTTCGCTCAGAAGCCGGTAGAGCAACTTTTCCTCGATGCCGGGCAACAACTTTGCAAGCATGTGCTTCTCTCGCTCTGATCTTTCGCGGCCTAAGTACACTCTGGTCCAGTGAAGTTCCAGCGTAAGAGCACCGCACGGCATTCAGCCGCAAGGCGACCGGGGCATCCGAAGATGCCTCGGTAGTGTTTCATGGAATGCTACCTAATAACGAAAATCGCTGAAAGTAGGGGGCGGCGGAGCATGCCTGTCACAAGGCTGCGTCAAAGACCACGACTGTCTCGGCCGCGACATCGACCTCTTTCTTGCCCGGCATCAGGAATACCGTCGTCTGGCGTGCGGCAGAGGTATCCATGATCCGTCGCCAGCGCCGGCGTCCCGGCGGTTCGGGCAGGTGCACGGTGCAGGCATCGCCTCCGTTGATGACAGCGAAAAGCACGTCATCGCTCATGGAGTAGCTTGGCGTTGCCGATGCCGCCCGAATTTCGACGCACAGGCAGCGGAATGTGGGATCGTGCCAATCCTCTGTCGTTGGTGCCTGCCCGTCAGGGCGCCGCCAGAAAAGATCCGGGATACCATCGCGATGGCGCGGCTGGGAATGCAGGAACAATCGCTGCCGCAAGACAGGGTGATCGCGGCGCATACGCGCCAGCCAGGCCACGAAATCCGCCAGATCATAGTCGGGGCGATCCCAGTTGACCCAGGCGATGGCATTGTCCTGGGCATAGGCATTGTTGTTGCCGCCCTGGCTGTTGCCGATCTCATCCCCCGCCAGCATCATCGGCGTACCTTGGCTCAGGAACATCGTTGCCAGCATGTTGCGCTTTCGCCTTGCCCGCGCCGCAAGGATATCGGGGTCCAATGTCGGCCCCTCCGCCCCCATGCCGTCCGAGTGGTTGGGTTCATGGCCGTCCCGGTTTTCCTCTCCGTTCCCCCAGTTGCGCTTGGCGGAATAGCTGACGATATCTTCCAGCGTGAACCCATCGTGCGAGGCAAGGAAGTTGACCGAAGCCGTGGCGGCACGGCCATCATGGTCGAACATGTCCGCCGATCCCATCAGACGCCCAGCGATGCTTGAGGTCACGCCCTCGTCACCTTTCCAGAACCGGCGCACATCGTCGCGATAACGGTCGTTCAGTTCCATGAAAGGATGCGGCCATGCCCCGAGCTGATAGCCGCCCGGCCCGAGGTCCCAGGGCTCGGCGACCAGCTTGACGTTGCGCAGCACCGGGTCCTGTTTGATTGCCGAGATAAATCCGCCGCGTGCATCGAACCCGGCCGGACCCCGCGCCAGCGCCGTGGCGAGGTCAAAGCGGAAACCATCGACATGCATCACCTCGACCCAATATCGCAGGCTGTCCATGACCATGCGCAGAACCGCCGGGTGCCCGAGGTTGAGCGTATTGCCGCAGCCGGTATCATCTATGTAATAGCGCGGATCTTCGGCCAGCCGGTAATAGGCGCGGTTGTCCAACCCCCGAAAGCTCAGCGTCGGCCCCAGCTGGTTGCCCTCGGCAGTGTGATTATAGACGACGTCTAGGATCACCTCGATCCCGGCAGTATGAAAACGGCGGACCATCGTCTGGAATTCCCAGATATCCCCACCACTCATGAAGCGCGGATCAGGCGCGAAAAAGCCGATGGTCTGATAGCCCCAGAAATTCGACAGCCCCTTTTCCACCAGAAATCTTTCGGACAGATGCGTCTGGACAGGCATCAGCTGCACCGTGGTCACACCGATCTTGTCCAGATGATCCAACACCGGGGCCGACGCCATGCCGAGAAAGCTGCCGCGTTTTCGCGGGTCGACGCCGGGATGTCCCGCCGTCATCCCTTTGACATGCGTCTCATAATGCACCGAGAGAGAGCGGCGATGATTTGGCCGACTGTCATTGCCCCAGGGAAAGCTGACATCTGCAACTTCGGCCTTTGGCATCGCAAAGGCACTGTCGCGGGAATCGAACCCCAGATCTGCACGCGCTGCACCCGGACGATAGCCCAACAAGGCATCCGACCAGCGAAAACGCCCCGAGATCTTGCGCGCATAAGGATCCAGCAACAGCTTGTTGTGATTGAAACGCAGCCCCTGCTCCGGTTCATGCCGGCCCCGTGCGCGGTAGCCGTAGAGCGTGCCGGGCGACAACCCGGCCACGTAGACATGCCATATATCGCCATCGCGTTCGCGCAGCGGGATGCGCGCAAGTTCCCGCCGCCCATCTGACGAAAACAGGCACAACTCGATCTCTTCCGCCTCGCCCGAAAATACCGCGAAATTGACTCCCTGCCCGTCCCAGGTTGCCCCCATGGGGTCGGGTCGACCGGCGGACAGACCATGATGTGCCAACTTGTTCGGGATGTCCCGACCCGCGCCGCTACGCGCAACACTCGGCCCGAACAAACGCGGGTCTCGTCCATTTCCGTTCATTCAGTTGCCTCGGTGATGATGTCGGAAAAAAGCGACGCATATGCAGCGGCAGAGCGTTCCCAGCCAAAGTCTGCTCTCATTCCATTCTTCTGGATCTGCTTGAAAGTCGTGGGCGCCGCGTGCAGCGTGCACAGTTGCATGAGTGCATCGTACAAGCCACCCGCATCAATGCGCGACATCATTATGCCCGTCGCAACACCCGCCCCAAGAGCCGCCGGATTCGCCGCGATCACCGTATCCGCCAGCCCCCCCGTCGGGGCAACAAGCGGTACGGCACCGTAGCGAAGACCGTACAACTGGGTCAGTCCGCAGGGCTCAAAGCGCGACGGGACCAACATTGCGTCTGCCCCGGCATACATCAGGTGCGAAAGCGGCTCATCATATCCGCGTGCCATGCCGACCTGCGCCGGCCAACGCGCGGCAGCGTCATGGAACGCCTTTTCGATTTCGGGGTCCCCGGACCCGAGAACGACCAACCTGCCCCCGGCGTCGATATATCCCGGCAACACCTCCGCCAGCAGATCCAGCCCCTTCTGCTCGGTCATCCGGCTGACGACGGCGGCCAGCGGCCCCGGGCCGTCCTCCAGCCCGAAGCGATCCAGCAGGGCCTTGCGGTTCTTTGACCGTGACGCCGGACGCGCCGCAGAGAAAGGTGTGATGGCCGGATCGGTTTCGGGGTTCCAAACCTCCAGGTCGATCCCGTTCAGGATGCCGACCACCGGACGATTCAGCGCCGCAATGACCCCATCCAGCCCCATGCCGAATTCGGGCAGCGACAATTCCGCAGCGTAACGCGGCGATACGGTGGAAACCCGGTCCGCGCACATCATCCCGGCCTTGAGAACACCCACCTTTCCCCAGAATTCCAGGTGCCCCTGTTCGAATGCCTCCGGGTCGATCCTGAGGCGCGAAAGGCGCTCCGGCTGCGTCAGTCCCTGAAAGGCGATGTTGTGAATGGTCAGCAGGCTGGGCACGCGCACCCCGTGCTGGCGCAGATACAACGGCACCAACGCCCCCTGCCAGTCATGCGCGTGGACAAGTTCGGGACGCCAACCATCGGTCAGGCCGTCGCGGGCGATTTCCATCGCCACCCAGCACAGCGCAGCAAAGCGTTCCGGGTTGTCGGGATAATCGCGCCCCTGCGGATCCAGGTAGGGCCCACCATCGCGGGAAAACAGATGCGGTGCGTCAAGCAACAGAACGCTCATGCGGCCCGATCTGCCGATACGGACCGAGGCCGGGCCGCCGAAAAGATCGGATGATTGCCAGACCACCCGCGTCTTGCCCACCTTCTTTGCCACACCCGGGTAGGCCGGCAGCAGGACACGCATGTCCCAGCCATGCGCAGCCAGCGCACCGGGCAATGCCCCACTGACATCCGCAAGGCCGCCGGTCTTTATCAAAGGCACGCATTCCGACGTGACCGACAGCACCCGCCGCATACCGCTCGCCTCCGACGTGCTCGTCATCTTCCTGTCCTTCATTGCGCCTGAGGCAAATGGGGGTCAGCCGTTCTCGGCCATCCATCGTTCTACCATCGGTTGGGTTAAGAGCGTCACTCCGCCCTCGCTGACCCGGAACCACTTCGCGTCTTCTTCGGGGTCCTCGCCCACCACCAGGCCCGGCGGCACCTTCACGCCGGCGTCCAGCACGACTCGGCTCAGGCGCGCCCGTCTGCCGACGACCGTATAAGGCATCGCCACCACCTGAAACAGTTCAGCATAGCTATGCGTGCGAACACCGTTGAAAAGCAGCGACTCGCGCACTTCGGTGCCCGAAATGATGCAGTTGCCGGCAATCATCGATGAGACTGCCGATCCGCGCCGCCCGTCTTCGTCATGAATGAACTTGGCCGGCGGATTGACCTCGCCGTAGGTCCAGATCGGCCAGGCCGTGTCATAGATATCCAGTTCAGGGGTAAAGTCGGTCAGGGCGATATTCGCAGTGTGATAGGCATCGATGGTGCCGACATCGCGCCAGTACACCTTTTCATTTTCGCCCGTCGTGACGCAGCTTGCGGCAAACAGGTGCGCCATTGCCTTGCCGTCGCGTACCAGTCCGGGGATCAGGTCGTTTCCGAAATCGTGACTGGAGTCTGGATTGGCCGCATCCGCAATCAACAGCTTGCGCAAAAAGGCCCACCGGAACACGTAGATCCCCATCGAAGCGAGTGCGAGGTCCGGCGCGCCTGGCATCGAAGGCGGGTCCGCCGGCTTTTCCAGGAAATCGGTAATGCGCTGTTTATCGTCCACCGCCAGGACACCAAAGGCGCTGGCCTCGGCCCGCGGAACCGAAAGACACCCCACGGTGACATCCGCGCCCGTGTCTTCATGTTCGCGCAGCATCACCTCGTAGTCCATCTTGTAGATGTGGTCTCCCGCAAGGATCACGATATAGTCGATGTTGTAGCTGTCGATGATGTCGATGTTCTGCGTCACGGCATCGGCGGTGCCAAGGTACCACTGGTTTTCAGACACCCGTTGCGACGCCGGCAGGATGTCGAGGTATTCGTTGCGTTCAGCACGCAGGAAAGACCAGCCGCGTTGCAGATGACGGATCAGGGAATGCGCCTTGTACTGGGTCGCGACCGCGATCTTGCGCATTCCCGAATTATACGCGTTGGACAATGCGAAATCGATGATCCGCATCTTGCCACCGAAATAGACAGCCGGTTTCGCGCGGGTATCCGTCAGCTCTCTCAAGCGGCTTCCCCGCCCCCCGGCCAGGATAAAGGCCATTGATCGTGCACTTAGCTTCTGAGTGTTCATGGGTTTCATTTTACTGACCCTCCCCGCCAGTCGTGATCCTGATCAGACACCTCCGGGCTACGGCGCATTGGCCACCCGGCCCTTACCTGTCACCGCTTGCGCCGCAGGAAAATCACGGAAAGCGGTGGTATAGTCATAACAGCTATGGCAGGCATCGCGTTCCCACTGACGGCCTCCGCACGCACCGAACCCATGTTGCCGCGGTTGCCTCCGCCGTAAATTTCAGCATCGGTGTTCAACACCTCCTGCCAGACACCTGGCTCGGGCAACGGCAGCGCGTAATCGCAGCGTTCGACAGGGGTAAAGTTGCACACGACTGCGATCTCGGCGTCCTCGGCTTCGCCCCGGCGCAGAAAGGCCAGCACGGACCGCTCCGAATCCCGCTCGACAAGCCAGTCGAACACAGCGCCGCCCAGGTCATCGCGATGCAACGCCGGTTCGTCCCGGTAAAGGCGGTTCAGGTCGCGCACGAGGTTCTGCACCCCAGCGTGGGCCGGATCATCCAGCAGATGCCAATCCAGGCTGATATCGTGGTTCCATTCACGTTCCTGACCAAACTCACAGCCCATGAACAGCAATTTCTTGCCCGGGTGCCCCCACATGAAGCCATAGTAGGCCCGCAGGTTGGCAAACTGCTCGGCCCGCTGACCCGGCATCTTGCCCAGCATGGACCCCTTGCCGTGCACGACCTCATCGTGGCTGATCGGCAGGATGAAGTTCTCCGAAAACGCGTAGACCAACCCGAAGGTCAGCTTGCCATGATGGTGCGCACGGTGGATCGGGTCTTCGTGCATGTAGGCCAGCGTATCGTTCATCCAGCCCATGTTCCACTTGTACCCGAACCCCAGACCATCCTCATGCACCGGCCTGCTGACACCGGGAAAAGATGTGCTCTCCTCTGCGACCGTCATGATGCCCGGGGCCGCGCCGTAGGTTTCGACGTTCATCTCGCGCAGAAACGAGATCGCCTCCAGGTTTTCGCGTCCACCGTGCACATTGGGCACCCATTCGCCATGTGGGCGGGAATAATCGCGATACAGCATCGACGCCACGGCATCGACCCTCAGCCCATCGACACCATATTCCGTCAGCCAATAAATCGCGTTGGCGATCAGATAGTTGCGCACCTGCCGCTTGGAATAATCGTAGATCAGCGTGTTCCAGTCGCGGTGAAACCCCTCGCGTGGGTCGGCGTATTGGTACAGCGGCGTTCCATCTAACCAGCCCAGCCCATGCGGATCGGTCGGAAAATGCCCCGGCACCCAATCCAGGATCAGCCCCAGCCCGGCCGCCTGCGTCGCGGCGACAAAGGCGGCGAATTCACGCGGCGTACCGTGCCGGATCGTCGGCGCATACAGGCCCACCGGCTGATACCCCCAGGACCCGTCGAACGGAAACTCCGACACCGGCATCAGCTCGATATGGGTAAAGCCCATGTCGGCGGTATAAGCGACCAGCTCAACAGCCAGTTCATCGTAGCTCAGGCGCCTGCGGTCGTCTTCGACCTTGCGACGCCAGGACCCAAGGTGCACTTCGTAGATCGAGATCGGAGACGAGACCGCCTGACGATGCGCGCGCGCAGCCCGTGCCTCGGGTGCAGGCCGGTCGGGCAGCCGACGCACGATCGAGGCCTGCGCCGGGGGATGCTCGGACCCAAAGGCAACGGGATCGGCCTTTTGCGGCAGGCTGGCCCCGTCGGGCCCCAGAATATCATACTTGTAGGCTGCGCCCGGCCCGACATCCGGCAGGAAAATCTCCCAGACGCCTGATGCACCGCGCACCCGCATCGGATGGCGCAGCGGTGACCAACCATTGAAATCGCCGACGATGGCCACGCGGCGGGCATTTGGCGCCCAGACGGCAAACACTGTGCCCGCGACCCCTTCGTGCGTTTCGGGGCGCGCGCCCAGCTTTTGCCACAGGCGCAGGTGACGGCCTTCCGAAATCAGGTATTCATCAAGCTCTCCCAGCACCGGCGAAAACCGATAGGGATCATGCCGGTCCTGCGTGCGCCCGTGCCCTTCGGCTCGCAGCATGTACCCCCCACCGGCCGCAACACTCTTCGGGACCCCTCGCAGGATAAAGACACCGCCGCCCTCTGCCTGCATTTCCACGGCATCGGTCGACCCAGATGTCAGGCACCACATGCGCTCGGCCTCGGGATCGAACGCGACCAGGGTATCACCATGCAGACCCAGGATATCGAAGGGCGCACCGTGTCGCCCCTGACGCAGGGCATCAAAAGCAGCCGTGTCGGGTGTATGGGCGCTCTCTTCACCGGAATTGCTGATCATTGCCCCCCCAATCGCGCCCAAGTCGCCAGCGCGGCCTCAGATAAAGACCCAACACGTTCATCGATTTAACAGTTCCCCGCCCTCGGGTCGCTGCAATCCGCGTATTGCAGATCAAATCAGCATAGTTCGCCCGACGCCAGCCTTGAAAGACGCGCAACTAACGCAATCATTGTAATGGCTGACGCCCCGTCCCATCCTTTTTGCACGCGCTGCGGAAAGGTTGCGATTCTCGCCAGATACTTTCGCACAGAGCCAACCAGGGACACCGCATGTCGAACCGTCCAGCCGAAACCGACCCGCATCAGACACCGCGCCATACCGGCGGCTCCGACTGGTGGCGGGGTGCCGTTCTCTATCAGATATATCCCCGCAGTTTTCAGGACGACAACGGTGATGGCATCGGGGATCTGCCAGGGATTACCCGCCGTCTCGATCATGTGGCCAACTTGGGCTGCGACGGCATCTGGCTGTCTCCGATCTTTCCCTCGCCCATGGCCGACATGGGTTATGACGTCTCAGATTACGTCGATATCGACCCGCTGTTCGGGACGCTGACGGACTTCAGTGCCCTGATCGACCGGGCCCATGACCTGGGACTGAAAGTCATCGTGGACCAGGTGATGAACCATTCCTCGAACCTGCATCCCTGGTTCGTCGAAAGCCGCTCCAGCCGCGATAATCCGCGCGCCGACTGGTACGTCTGGCGCGATCCAAAGCCGGACGGATCGCCGCCCAACAACTGGCCTTCGGTCTTTGGCGGACCGGCCTGGACATGGGACGGCGAGCGTCGACAGTATTATCTGCACTCCTTCCTCGCCGAACAGCCCGACCTGAACTACCTCAACCCCGACGTGCAGCAGGCTGTGCTGGATGCCATGCGCTTCTGGCTGGAACGTGGCGTTGACGGCTTCCGCCTCGATACGGTCAATTATTTTTTCTACGACCCCGAGCTGCGCGATAACCCCGCAAAATCGTTCAAAGGGGAAAAACCCCCGGTGAACCACTACGACTGGCAGCTGCATCTGTATTCCAAAAGCCGCCCGGAGAACGTCGAGTTTCTGCGCCGGATGCGTGCCCTGACGGATGAATACCCCAACAGGATGCTGCTGGGCGAGGTTGGCGATGCCGATCAGGCGATCGAACTGATGGGTGAATACACCTCGGGCAACGACAAGCTGCACATGGCCTATTCCTTCGACATGCTTTCCGATCTCTACACGCCGGACCATTTCCGCGAGGTGATAAATGGCTTTTGGGCGGGCGCACCGGATGGCTGGCCGCTCTGGTCGATGTCCAACCACGACGTCGTGCGTCATGCGACCCGCTGGGCGGCCAAGGACAGCGGCAATGATGCGCTGGCCCGACAGGCGATTGCCTTGCTGCTGGCGTTCGAAGGCTCGATCTGCCTGTACCAGGGCGAGGAACTGGGCCAGACCGATACCGATCTTCTCTACTCGGAGCTGACGGACCCGGTCGGCCTGCGTTTCTGGCCCGCCAACAAGGGGCGCGATGGCTGCCGCACGCCGATGGTCTGGGTCGCCCAGGATCCACAGGGCGGCTTTACCACGGGCACGCCTTGGCTGCCCGTAAAGCCGGCGCAAGCGGCCCGCGCGGTCGACGTGCAAGTGGAAAACACCGCTTCGATACTGACACATTACCGACGCATGATTGCGTATCGCCGCGCCACGCCTGCGTTGGCTCATGGCAAGATGCGTTTTGTCGATGCGCCCGATCCGGTGTTGCGCTTCACACGCGGGGCCGGGGCCGACGCGCTCGACTGCGTCTTCAACCTGTCGACGAACCCGCAACGCGTACCATGCCCCGGCACAGCGGCGATCACCGGCCCCTCTCAGGCGGCTGAACTGACGGGCGATGAACTGACCCTCGGGCCGAACGGCTGGGCCTTTCTTGTCAATGACAGGGCCGGCAAATGACCCCAAGACTGCATCCTGGAAACCTTTAAGCCATTGGGAAACATGATGGATCAGACCGGACTGCCACAGACCGCACTCGTCGGACCATCTTCCATCCAAGATCAGCATCAGCCCTATTGGGGCGTTCATCTTCGCAACCGGGGCAACGATGGTGCCGCGCCTCTCTGGCAGGCCGCGCTTTGGGCCCCCGACACCGATCACGTGACCCTCGTCCTGCAAGGAGAGCGGTACGCCATGCACCGTGGCACCGATGGCAGGCATCTGCTTGAGTTTTCGGCCCCCTTCGGCGCGGAGTATGGCTTTGATCTCGGCGCGGGCCTGCGCCCCGATCCCGCCGCCCGACGTCAGGCAGATGGCGTTCACGGGCCCTCAGTCCTCGTCGACCCCCACCATGCGTGGCCCGCCTCCGAGGATGGCTGGAGCGGTCGCCCCTGGGACGACGCCGTCATCCTGGAAATCCATATCGGTCTCTTCACGCCGGAGGGGACATTCGCCGCCGCCGCGTCCCGCCTGCGCGGGTTGGCGGATCTGGGGATCACCGCTGTCGAAATCATGCCAGTGGCCCAGTTTTCGGGAACCCGGGGGTGGGGCTATGACGGCGTTCTGCCCTATGCGCCACATGGCACCTACGGCACCCCGACCGACATGAAGGCGTTTGTCGCCACCGCCCATGCCCTTGGCATCGCTGTCATTCTGGATGTTGTGTATAATCACTTCGGTCCTGATGGTGCCTATCTGCATGAAATCGCACCCGGCTTTTTCGACGCAGGGCGCAGCACACCATGGGGGGCCGGAATCGATTATACCCGCCCTGCCGTGCGCGACTTCTTTCTGTCGAACGTCGCCATGTGGATTGGCGACTTTCACATAGATGGCCTGCGCATCGACGCCGCACATCAGATCCGGGATCCGTCGGACCCGGAGCTGCTGACCGAAATCGCCAGGACAGCCCGCGTCACCGCTGGCCCGCGCACCATCTGGCTGGTGCTGGAGGATGAACGTAACCTGACCTGGCCAACACAGCCCGTCACCGGCCCCTACGATGCCCAGTGGAACGACGATTATCACCACGCCCTGCATTGCCTGCTGACAGGCGAGGATGAAAGTTACTACGCGCCCTTTGCCGCCGACCCCCTTGCCGATCTGCTGCTGGCTCTGCGCGAAGGCCAGGTCGATCAGGGCCAGCCGCGCCCAGGTGGCGCCAGCCCGCGCGGAATGCCCTCGGCGCATCTGCCCGTGACGGCCTTTGTCAATTCGAACCAGACACATGACCAGATCGGCAACCGTGCCCACGGCGACCGCCTGATCAGTCTTGTCGGCGACGAAGCGGCATGGATCGCCCATGCCCTGCTGCTGACGGCGCCTTTCATCCCGATGCTGTTCATGGGCGAAGAGGCGGGTGAAACTGCCCCCTTCTGCTTTTTCGCAGACCTGCCGGAACCCTTGGCCAGCGCCACCCGCAAGGGGCGGCAGGCCGAGTTTTCACGTTTTTCATCTTTCAGTGGCAAGGTGCCCGACCCCATGTCACGGGCAACCTTCGACGCGTCACGCCCCTATCTCGGGCAGGCAGATCGGCTTTCGCAATGGCGCGACTGGACCTCTCGTCTGGTTCAAGTCCGACGGGACCATGTCCTTCCCTTGATCAGATCTGGCCGAGGCGCGCCAACGCAAGCCAAGGCGACCGGCGCCCGCAGTCTTTCCGTGCTGTGGCGCTTTGCTGCCGGAGAGCTGTTGATCAACGCGAACCTCGGCTCGCCCCCTGACACCCCGGTTCCGCATGTCCCCCAGCCTGAAATCGCTGTCGGAAACATCGATACCGATCCCTTTGCCTTCACGCTCAGCATAAGGCCCGCATCATGATGGCATCCAGATGCCCGGACGCGCTCAACACCGCGACTGCAACCTACCGCATCCAGCTCCGCGATGACGTCGGTTTCGCGGAGGTCGCGGAGTGGCTGCCGCATCTCGCGCGGCTCGGCATCAGCCATCTCTACCTCTCACCGATCTTTACCGCGCAAACCGGATCGACCCACGGATACGACATCACCCGACCCGACCAGATCGAACCGACGCTGGGCGGGCGCGCGGGGTTTGAAAAGCTGGCACTGAGCGCGCAAAAGCATGGCCTGGATATCGTCATTGATATCGTGCCCAATCACACAACCCTCAGCTTTGAAAACATCTGGCTGCGCGACGTGCTGCGACACGGAGCCAGCAGCCGATACGCCCGACATTTTGACATTGATTGGGACGGTCGCATGCGGCTGACGATGCTGGGCGATGCGTTCGAGGTCGTTGCCGCCAATGAAACAGGAGAGCTGGCCCAGGAGCCTGATGGCCCCGTACTGCGCCTTGCCGGCCTGTCCGTTCCCCTGAACCCGGCCACGTGCGAGGGCCTGCCGTATGGCCCGCTGAACCCCGCCCGCCTGCGCGCCCTGCATGATGCACAGCCCTGGCAACTGGTCCACTGGGAGACGGAGCGCGATCATCTGTCACATCGGAGATTCTTCAACGTGACCTCGCTGATCGGGATGCGCATCGAGGATCCGCAGGTCTTTGAGGAGATGCACGCCCTGACCTTCGACCTTGTCGAATCCGGGCTGGTTCAAGCCTTGCGCGTCGATCACGTTGATGGGCTTGCAGACCCCGTTACCTACATGGAAAGGTTGGCCGCACGTCTGCCGGAGACGCCAATTTGGGTCGAAAAGATCCTGACCGGCGATGAAGCATTGGACGACAGCTGGCCCGTGGCAGGCACCACGGGGTATGAGGCTGCGCGCGCGATTACCGCGGTGCTCAGCGTGCCCGAAGGCGTGGCGCGCCTGGCAGGCGCCTGGGCAGAGACGACCGGCAGCAAGGCGGATTTTCATAGCGCCCTGCACACCGCGAAACACGAGGTAATCCGCCAAGAGCTGTCGGCGGAGCTGACGCAACTGGTCCTGCTGGCACAGGCGCTCGCCTCCAGTTTGCCACATCTGGAAACAGGCCCGGAGACATTGCGCGAAGTGCTGATTGCCTTGCTGGTCGAAATGCCCCGTTACCGTACGTACTTTGCCGACGGCCTTGCACGCCCCGAAGACATTGCGTTGTGGCAAACCGTACAGGATCGGGCCGCGACACATCTGCGCAATGATCGCGTCCTGCGGATTCTGGGTGCGGAAATTGCCACGGGCAGCGGTGCCGCAGCGCATCGCCTGCGTGTCCGCTTTCAACAAGTCAGTGGCGCCCTGCTGGCCAAGGCCCATGAGGACACTGCCGGCTTTCGCCATGTGCCCTACCTTGCCGCGAACGAAGTCGGCGCGGACCCCGATGATCCGACCATGTCGATAGGGGCATTTGCCACCTTTTGCCGGGACAGGTTGCGCAACTGGCCGGCGGCTCTGACATTGACGTCATCTCATGACACCAAGCGATCCGAAGACGCGCGAATGCGCCTCGTTGCGATCAGCCACGACCCAGAGGCATTCCTGTCACTGCTGGGCGCGACCAGGTCGCGCGCCGATGCCAAAGAGATCACGGCGGCAAACCTTTGGCTGCTGACTCAAAGCGCCCTGGCAATCTGGCGACCGCGCGATGATCCCGACGGCGGCGATGTCGGCGCGCGTCTGGCCGCCCATATGCAGAAGGCACTGCGCGAGGCCAAGCAGGCGACGTTCTGGCCCTATCCGAATCCCGATATCGAAAACCCGGTTTGCGCATTGGCGGTTGCCCTGATGTCCGACTGGCAGGCAAACCCGCCGGCCGAACTGCTGCGTCTTTGCCAGCGGGGCCAGACGCTGTCGCTGTGCCAACTGGCCCTCAAATGCGTTATGCCCGGCCTGCCCGATATCTACCGAGGTACCGAAGCAGCCGCGCTTGATCTGACCGATCCCGACAACCGCCGTCCCGTTGCCCTGCATCACCTGTCGGACCTACCCTCCCGGGGCGACTTCGACGGGCAAAAGGCGCGGCTCATGGCGCACCTTCTGGCAGCACGCAAAGCTGACCCCGGGCTGTTCCTTGCCGGCAGCATCGAAATCGACGCCACGAAGGGGGCCATCACCCTTGTACGCAAATCCAAAAGCGGACGCACCTTTGCCCTTTCCCTGCGCCCCTGGCTGCCATCGTCGCAGGCGGTAGAGATCAACGTGAACTCGTCCGAGCTGAGCCTGAACCTGTCTCATGCAGACTCGGATCGTTGATCTGGCGACGCCCCCCGTGTTATCGGTTACAGTGTGAAATTCATTGTCTCGCTCGGCGCCTGGCGACAAAGGATCAGCACCATGTCCCACCTTGACCAAGGCAAGACTGTCGAAAGGGCGATGCAACCGATCGCCGACCTTGATGTCCCGAAACGCCTTCGTGCCAGCGTCGACAAACAGAACCAGATCCTTCTGGATCTGGCCATCTCCCTGGTGCAGGCAGGGCTACCCGAAGATCAGGTTCGTTCGATCATAGATGCCGCCTGCGCCTCTTACCGGGACGAGTTGGTTTCGACCATTCCGGCAATAAGAGCGCAAGATGGATGAGCGGCGGCGATTGAACGACGAACCGGGACGACTTGCAGCCCTCAGGCGCGCCGGAATCCTCGATACCCCGCCTGAAGAGCCGTTTGAGCGGATCACCGAACTGGTGCGGTCCGTTCTGGGCGTCCCCATCGCAACTGTCAGCCTTGTCGATGAAGAACGTCAGTGGCTAAAATCCAGCGTCGGGTTGACGATTACCGAAACACCGCGCGACCTTTCGTTTTGCACACATACGATCAAGACACGTGAGCCTCTGATCGTGCCTGATGCAAGGCTGGATACGCGCTTTCGCGACTTTCCCTACGTGATCGGAGAGCCCGGTGTGCGCAGTTACCTCGGCCTGCCGCTTGAAACCCCCGACGGATACAACCTGGGCGCGCTCTGCGCGATCGACACCGTGCCGCGTGATTTCACGACGACCGAAGCTGCCATCATGAAAAACTTTTCCAGGCTCGTCATGAACGAGCTGGAATTGCGCCAGATCGCCATGAGCGACTCCCTGACCGGTGCGATGACGCGAAGGGGCTGGATGGAGGCGGTTGAGACCCAGATTGCCCGCTGCCGCAGAAACGGTCAGGCATCGTCGATCGTGTTGCTGGATGTCGACCATTTCAAGCGCATAAACGATGGCCATGGACATGCTGCGGGCGACCGGATCCTGCGCGGCGTCGCGCAGGCCTGTTTTGCCAACCTGCGCGACGCCGACCTTTTCGCCCGCATCGGCGGCGAAGAATTTGCCATATTTCTGCCCATGACCGATGCGGCGCACGCCGCGGCATTGGCCGAACGTCTGCGCGAACAGATCTCTCTGACGCCCTACGATCTGGACGGGGCGGCGGTGCGGATCACCGCCAGTTTTGGCATCACCCAGGTCCGGGCAGATGTCGAAGGGGTCGAGGCCGGACTGAAGATCGCCGATGCCATGTTGTATCGTGCCAAGCTGGATGGTCGCAATGTGTGTCGCGTCGCCTGACGTGCACGGCGCCCAATTCTTGCGCCATCTGCAAATCGCGGCACCGTCCGGGACTGGGGAAATGACAAGCTGTTCCGCGACCCGCCTTTGACGCGATATTGCCCCGATGCGGGTCAAAGGGTACGGTTCCGACACAGATTTGAGTGCTTTTCGCAGGCTCTGATCGCAGCGCCGCGCGGCGGAATGGCGGGCAAGCGGATGAATTGGTTTTGAATTCCGCCCGCCAAGAGGTTGACTTGTCGTTCGCCAAGCCCACCAATATAGCCATTGGCGGCGATTGAACCCGCCTGAAAATCCGGGATAAGAAGCACCCAAGTGCCCGCCCCGCCTGAATATTGCAGTTTGAACCGGACCCATCTTTCCATTTTTCGGACCGGGACACGCCATTTTTTCATGGCACTGCCTTAGATAGCAAAGACGATCGGGAGGATCACATGACGTCACTTAAACCCCGCGGCGCTCGCGCGACCGCGCTTCTTGGCACCGCTCTCGCCATCTGCCTGGGTCAGGCCGTTGCCGCACAGGATCTGCGCCTCTGGACAACCGAAGAGCAGCCCGAACGGCTGGCCCGACAGGAGCAGTTGGCCGCCGATTTCGAAGAGGCCACCGGTATTTCCGTCGCGGTCATTCCGGTCACGGAAAGCGATCTGGGCACGCGCGCGACAGCTGCCTTTGCCGCCGGCGACCTGCCGGACGTAATTTACCATACCCTGCAATACGCGCTGCCCTGGGCAGAGGCCGGATTGCTGGACACGGCCGCCGCGACAGAGGTGGTCGAGGATCTGGGCATGGACACCTTTGCCCCCGGTGCGCTGGACATGGCGGCATTTGATGGTGGCATCGCCTCGGTCCCGGTTGATGGCTGGACGCAGATGATCCTGTACCGCAAGGATCTTTTCGAGGAAAAAGGGCTGGAGCCGCCCACGACCTACGACGCCGTGACCAAGGCTGTAGAGGCGCTGAACAACCCCCCAGAGATGTACGGATTTGTTGCCGCGACCAAGGTCGACGACAACTTCATGAGCCAGGTTCTGGAACATGTCTTCCTTGCCAACGGCGTCAGCCCGGTCGGCCCGGATGGCTTTCAGCCGCTGGATGAGAGGAAGACGGTAGAGGTGCTGAATTTCTACAAGACCATCGCGGATGCCTCGCCTCCGGGTGATCTGTTCTGGAAGCAATCGCGCGAAGTCTATTTTGCCGGTGATGCCGCGATGATCATCTGGTCGCCGTTCATCCTGGACGAACTTGCTGGCCTGCGCGACAGCGCCCCGCCGACCCTCACCGACGACCCCACGTCGGCCGAACTCGCGTCAAAGACAGGTATCGTCACCAACTTTGCAGGGCCGTCCAACCCCGACGGCGCGGCCTGGGCCGAAATGAACATGTTCGGTATCACGGCTGACGCCGAGGTCGACGACGCCATTGATTTCGTCAAGTTCTCGATGAACGAGGGCTACATGAACACGCTGGCCATTGCGCCTGAAGGCAAGTTTCCGATCCGGCGCGGAACCGAAGACGAACCGACCAAGTTCGCGGATGGTTGGGCGAAACTTGATGTTGGCGTCGATCGCAAGGCACCCTTGGGTGATCTGTACGCGGCTGACATGATTGACGAAATTGTCGGCGGACTGGACGTGGCACAGCGCTGGGGTGTCGAGGACGGGCAGCTCGCCCTCGCGTCTCAGATGGTGAACACCCAGATCATCAACCGCTATGTGCGCGAATTCATCGACGGCCGCCGCTCCGCGGAAGAAACCGTCGCCGTGATGAATGAAGAGTTGGCCAAGGTCGAATAATGGCAATCTGCACCATCGGGGGCGTGGCATGAGCACCGCCCCCTCCGTCCCCCCCAGGCCGCCGCGCGGTCGTGGGCCGCTGGCCCGCCGAGAGGCGCGGCTGGCATGGCAATTGCTGGCGCCGACCCTGGCGGCGGTGTCACTGGTCGTGATCCTGCCGCTATTGGCCATTTTCTGGATCTCGTTCAAACCGGTCACCCTGGCAGACCTGCGCCCTCCTGCGCCTGTGGTCAGGGAAAGCCTGCGTGGCTCGGGCGAGGATATGCGGGTCGAATACAGCCTGCGCAACTCCTCGCAGGATCAGACCGTGTCGGGTGTCGTGCTGACGGACACCTTGCCCGATGTGCTGTCATTTCGGGGCTCGCCCGAAGCGCCCTGCCAAGCGGATGGCAAGGTTCTGACCTGCAATTTCGGTGATATCGAAGGTGGGTTCCGCACCCGCGTGGCAGTTCCCGTAACTGGCCAGGGTGACGACGACGCGCTGGAGGCCGCTGCCGAAGGGTCGGAACCAACTGTTACCGGCACCGCCCCCAACGTCCTGACGAACCTGACGTTCACCTGGCAGAACTTCGCCCGGATCTTTGATGGCAGCGAATTCTGGAACGTCCTGGGCGTGACGCTGTTCTATACCTTTTTCGGCACCGCCGGCGCGCTGGTTGTCGGACTGTTCGCGGCCCTGCTGCTGGATCGGTCCTTCAAGGGACAGGGCATTCTGCGCGGGCTTTACCTGTTTCCCTATGTCGCCCCGGTCATTGCCGTCGCCTTCACCTGGGTGACGCTGTTCGATCCGTTTTCGGGTTCGGCAAATGCGCTGCTGATCCAGATGGGCGTCAGCCAGTCCGCGATCAACTTTTTCGGGGAACGCCCCCTTGCGCTGGTCATGGTGACCCTGTTCGAGATCTGGCGCTATTTCCCTCTTTCCTTCCTGTTCATCCTGGCCAGAATGCAGTCGATCGACACCGATATGTACGAAGCTGCCGATATGGACGGGGCTTCGCCGTTTCAGAAATTCCGCTTTCTGTCATTGCCGCAACTGCTTGGGATCCTTTCGGTTCTCTTCCTCTTGCGGTTCATCTGGACCTTCAACAAGTTCGACGACATCTTTCTGCTGACCGGCGGTAATGCCGGGACGCGGGTGTTGACGGTGAATGTCTATGAACAGGCGTTCGATCTGGCCAACATCGGCGCGGGCGCGGCGGTGGCCGTGGTGATTTTCCTGTGTCTGACGCTGTTCAGTATCTTCTTTTTCCGCGTCATGAGCCGGGAGGAAGGCCTGTGACCCCTGCCCGCCAAGTTCGGAGCCAACCATGAAGAGCCTGAGAACCGGATACATCACCGGCGCAGCCCTGGGCGTGCTCTGGTCCTTCACCATGGCAGTGACCGTGGCCGTCGCGATGAGCTTTGCCACCGGCGACGGCTTTCGTCCCGGCACTCTGGGCATTGTCCTGTCGGGCCTGCTGTGCGGCGCCCTGTCCGCGCGCGTGGGTCGCTGGGTCGCACCGGTGGCCGGCGTCGTGATCTATGCCGTGCTGACCGCTGTCGGCCTGCCCCCTGTCGTCGCCGAGGGAGGGATGCTGCATGTCGTGTTGAGCGCGGTAATCGGCGGCGCTGTTGTCGGGCTGGGCATGTGGGCGATCAGTGGCGACCTGCCGCCCGGTGCGCTGACCCGGCATGAGTTCGAGGCGTCGATCATCCGGTTTCTGACCGGGTTCGGCTATGTCTTCTTCACCGCCATCGTGGTGATCCCCTTCTACGTCATGGTGATGACCAGCCTGAAAAGCCAGCAGGCGCTGTTGCAGAATCCGCTCGATTTCAGCCTGGACCTGTCGCGCGGATGGGACCTGCTCCGCAGCTACCGGGAATTGCTGACCGACTACAACTTTGGTCAATACCTCTGGACCAGCTTCTTTATCTCGGTCCTTACGGTGTTGATCACCTTGGCTTTTTCGATCCCAGGTGCCTATGCCGTCGCACGCCTGCGGTTTCGTGGCCGCGCCGCGATGTCCCGGTCGGTGCTGTTGATCTACATGGTGCCGATGATCGTTCTGGCGCTGCCGATCTACATCGGCTTTTCGATGGCCGGGCTGCGCAATACCGTGTTCGGGATCATCGTGATCTATCCGGTCACCACCATCCCGGTCGCGCTGTACATGCTTCAGGGCTATTTTCGCGGGTTGCCCGCCGAGGTCGAGGAGGCGGGGCTGATGGACGGCCTGTCGCGCCTTGCCGTGATCTGGAAGATCACGTTGCCGCTGTCCCTGCCCGCCTTGGCGTCCGTGTCGCTCTATGTCTTCATGATTGCATGGAACGAATTCCTGTTGGCTTTCATGCTGTTGGACGACCCTTCAAAGTTTACTCTGACCCGGGGGATCGCCAGCCTGAACTCTTCGGAGATACCGCGGCAGCACCTGATGGCGGGGGCCGTGATCGCGACCGTCCCGATCATGGGGCTGTTCCTGGGGCTGGAAAGATTCATGACACGCGGGCTTACCGCGGGATCTGTGAAAGGATGAGGCGATGAGCGCTATCACATTGAAAGCAGTCGAAAAATGGTACGGCCCGGTCCAGGTGATCAAGGGCATCGACCTTGAGGTGCACCCCGGCGAATTCGTCGTGTTCGTCGGCCCGTCGGGTTGCGGCAAATCCACTCTTCTGCGGATGATCGGCGGGCTGGAGGAGATCAGCCGGGGGCAGTTGCTGATCGACGGGCGCGACGCCACCAGCGAGGCCCCGAGCCAGCGCGGGTTATCGATGGTGTTCCAGAGCTATGCGCTTTATCCGCACATGTCCGTGGCCGACAACATGGGCTTCAGTCTGAAAACCGCCGGAGCGCCGAAGTCGGAGATCGATGCCAAGGTCGGCACCGCCGCCGAGGTGCTGAAGCTGGAGGAGCTGCTGGACCGGCGGCCCAAGGACCTGTCCGGCGGGCAACGGCAGCGGGTGGCCATCGGGCGATCCATCGTGCGCGATCCGACGGCGTTTTTGTTCGATGAACCGCTGTCTAACCTGGACGCCGCGCTGCGCGTCGAGATGCGGTATGAAATTGCCAAGCTGCACCAACGCCTTGAAAAAGCGATGATTTACGTGACCCATGACCAGGTCGAAGCGATGACGCTGGCAGATCGGATCGTGGTTCTGGACGCCGGGCGTATCGCGCAGGTCGGCACCCCGCGCGAGCTGTACGAGCGGCCGGCGAACCTGTTCGTGGCGCAGTTCATCGGGTCGCCCAAGATGAACGTATTGCCCTGCACCACCGTGGAAGGCAGCTGGAAGATCGAAGGCGGACGGGGCGATATCGGGGCCCCGGAGGGGGCCGTGCACCTTGGAATCCGGCCCGAACATATCGAAGTGCTGCCCGCTGGCCAGGGGGATTGCGACGTACGTCTGGATGTCGTGGAATACCTTGGCGCGGATACCTTTCTGGTCTGTGACGGCGGGCCGATGGGCCGGCTGACGGTGCGGGTCATCGGCAATACCGTGCTGCGCCCCGGCGCCGATTGCGGGCTGCGGTTCGACCGGACGCGGATGAGCTTTTTCGACGAGACCGGCAAGACGTTGCGCTGAGCCGGGGCGCAACGTCGGTCTATCCGGGCTAAACCCTTGATATCGCCGGATTCGAACGTCGGTATTTGGGCGGTATCTATACGGTATCTGAACGGTGTTTTTTGAAAGGGGCGGAACGTGGCGCAGTACACTCTGTATTATTGGCCGATCCCGTTTCGTGGCGCGTTCGTGCGCGCCGCTCTGGCCCATGCCGGGGCAAGCTGGGACGAGGCCGGGTTCGACGCGACGCTTGATCAACGCGCCGCCGATCCCGCGCAGCAACTGGTGCCCCACATGGGGCCGCCCGTTCTGGTGGAGCACGCCACGGGGCTGAGCCTGTCGCAGATGCCGGCGATCCTGATCTACCTGGGCGAGGCGCATGGGCTGCTGGGCCAGGACAGGGCCCAAAAGGCGCTGTGCCTGAAGTTGATCAGCGATGCCAACGACGTGTTGTACGAGATGACCCGCTATAACGGCGCGCAGGTCTGGACCAGTGAGAGCTGGGCCGCGTTCCAGCCGCGCCTGGCCCGATGGATGGCGATTTTCGAACAGCTTGGCCTGCGCCATGGGCTGCGGCGGGAAGACGGCTATATGCTGGGCACCGAAGCGCCGAATATGGCAGATTTGGTGGTATCGACGCTTTGGGGAACCATGACGGACCGGTTTCCGCCCCTGCGGACGCTGCTGGACACCCACGCCCCGGCAATCGCTGGCCTGTCCGACCGGATCGCTGCCCTGCCCGCGCAGGCCGCCCTGATCGAACGATCCCGCGCAACCTATGGCTCTGCCTGGTGCGGGGGCCAGATCGAGGCGTCCTTGCGCGCGGTATTGGCGGGCGATGCAGGCGGCACACCTGGCTGACGCCCACCCGACTGACGCCCACCCAGCCTGTGCGTGACCGCGCCGCTGTCGGAGACGCCGCAGAGGCTGCCGGTACCTGTCTGTAGATCGGCCGGCGGCGCGCGGCGCGGTGTCAGGCGGCGTCGACGGCCTTTTGCAACAGGTCCCGCACCTGGGCGGCCACGCCTTTCAGCGCGTCATTGTGGATGGCGGTCATCGAGGCAACGGGGTCAATCGCGCTGACCTCGACCCCCGCGTCGGTCTGGCGCAGGATCACGTTGCAGGGCAGCATGGCACCGACACGCGGTTCCATCCCGATCGCCGCGTGCGCCATTGCGGGATTGCAGGCCCCGAGGATGACATAGGGGGCCAGATCCACGTCGAGCTTTTTCTTCATCGTCGCGGCCACGTCGATTTCGGTCAGCACGCCGAAACCGTTTGCCGCCAGCGCGGCGCGGGTGCGTGTGTCGATGTCTGCGAAATCGGCGCCCGCGAACAGGCGATCGAAGGTATAAGGCATCCTGCGTCTCTCCCTTTGGGAACGTGGGCCGGTCGGCCCCGTGCCACAGCCAGGCATTCCACCTCCGACATTAAAGCATTCAGCTCAATGAATATGGAGAGGGTCCGGCGCGGCACCCTGATCTTTGCGCGCTGCACGGCGGCGGCACCCCGCATGCGCGCGCCGACCCCGTGGGCGGGCGGCACGGTCGTGCGGGGGCCAGATGGTGTGGGCGGGATCAGGCGGCGGGGTTTGCCACGCTCCAATCCGCGTACCAGGTGCGGAACAGGGTGAACTGGGCCTCGATATAGTTGCGCTGTGCGTCCGACAGCGCGTCCTCTTCGTTGAAATGCAGGGTGTAGGCCGCGTCACCGCCCAGAACCATCAGGTGCTTGTAGTACAGAACCAGGTCGGGGCCTTCGTCGAAGGATGACAGCACACCGAGCGCCGCGTCGAGTTCGAGTGCCTGGGCGCGGGCCTTTGCATCGCCGGTCGCGGCCTTTTTGCACAGAGAGACAAGGTGCAACACTTCGCGCGGCAGGGCGTTGCCGATGCCGGTGATCGCGCCGGTCGCGCCGCAATTGACGAAGCCGTGAAAGACGTTGGTGTCGACGCCGACCATCAGGGTCACGTCATCGCCCTGCGAGGTGATGTTTTCCGCCGCATAGCGCAGGTCGGCGGCACCGCCGAATTCCTTGAAGCCGATCAGGTTGGGATGTTCGGCGCGCAGGGCAAAGAACAGGTCGGCGCGGGTGGCAAAGCCGTAGTAGGGGCTGTTGTAGATGACGGCGGGCAGGTCGGGCGCGGCGGCAAGGATCGCCTTGAAATGCGCCTTTTGGGCGGCGGGCGAGGTGCCGCGCGACAGGACGCGGGGGATGACCATCAGGCCCTTGGCCCCGACCTCGGCCGCATGGGCGGCGTGGGCCACGGCCTCTTTCGTGTTCACGGCGCCGGTGCCGACGACAACGGGGATGCCGGCGGCGGCCAGTCGCGCCACGCCTTCGCGGCGCTGGTCATCGGTCAGCAGCGGCCAGTCGCCCATGGAGCCGCAGTAGACCACGGCCGACATGCCTGCCGCGATCAGCGATCTGGCCGTCGCGACAAGGGCGTCGTAGTCGGGCTGCCGGTCGGGGGTGCAGGGCGTCATCAGCGCGGGGATGGAGCCGGTGAAGATGGTGTCGGTCATGGTCTTTGGTCCTTGGGGTTGGGGCAGGGTGCAGGGCACCGCCGGGCAACAGGGTGCTGCCCGCAGGTCTGGCCGTCAGGGGTGCGGCGCGCGGCGCCACGGGTTTCGGGGGTAAGCGGGGGCTAGAACCCCACGATCTGGTCGGGCAGCCAGGTCGCCAGCGCCGGAAACAGCGCCACGATGGCGAGGGTTGCCAGTTGCAAGAGGATGAAGGGAACAACGCCCCGGCACATCTGGCCATAGGTCATGTCGGGCGGGGCGATGGATTTGAGGTAGAAGATGGACGAGGCCATTGGCGGCGTCAGATAGCTGGTCTGGATGACGATGATCGCCATGGTGCCGAACCACACCGGGTCGATCCCGGCCTGACGGATGAAGGGGGCGAACAGCGGCACGCAGATCAGCACGTTCGCCGTCCAGTCCAGCACGAAGCCCAGCAGCAGCACGATCAGCAGGAAGAACACGATCATGCCCGCATCGCCAAAGCCCGCCGCCTGCACCGCGTCGCGGATCAGACGGGAGCCGCCATTGGCTGCGAAGGTGCCCATGAACATCGTCCCCGCCGCCACGATCAACAGGATCATGGCCGAGATGCGGACGGTGATCTTGAGCGACTCGGACAGCATCGGTAGGCTGAAACGCCCGTACAGGATGCAGAGCAGCAGCGCACCGACAGCCCCGACCGCCGCCGCCTCGGTCGGAGAGGCGATCCCGGCGAGGAGCGAGCCGAGAACGGCAAAGATCAGCGCGCAGATCGGCAGCATCGAGGTGAAGGTCAGCCACAGCTTGTCGCGCAGGGACATGGTCGTGACGTCATCGACGAAATCCACGGCCTCGGGCGGGTCGATCATGCCCTGGATGATCAGGTAGGCGATGAACAGCACGATCATCAGCAGGCCGGGCAGCATCATGCCCGCCAGCAGCTCGCCCACCGAAATCTGCGCCAGCGCGGCATACATCACGGCAATGACCGAAGGCGGGATCATCGTGCCGAGCGAACCACCGGCGCAGATGGTGCCGGCGATCAGGCTGTTCTTGTAGCGATACCGTTGCATCGCGGGGATCGCCATCATGCCGATCATCACCTCGACCGCGCCGACAACCCCGGCGGCGGCGGCAAAGACCGCACCCATGGCGATGGTGGCGACGGCCAGACCGCCGGGCAGGCGACCGAGCCATATCTGCATGACGCGGAACAGCCGCTCGGCGATGCCGGAACGTTCGAGGATCGCGCCCATCAGCACGAACATCGGGATGGCCGACAGGATGAAGTTGGTCGCCGCGGAATAGAACGAACCGTAGAGCTGCCCGAAGGCGTTCGGGCCGAAGGCCAGCAGCCCGGCCCCGGCCGACACGACGATCAGCGAAAAGGCGATGGGGATGCCGGTCAGCACCAGAACGAACAGCAACGGAAACATGAAGGCGGCAACGGACATCAGGCTTATGCCTCCAGATCGAAGGAAGAACGGGTCTGGCCGACGAAGGCCCGCAGACCCTGCACCGCGACTTGCAGCGTCAGGGCGACAAGGCCGAGGGCGAGCAGGCTGTAGAACGGCCACATCAGTGGCGCCCATGGGCTGACCATCTCGACCTCGGCGGTGGTCCAGGCCCGCAGCGCGCGGTTGATCGCGAACCACGACAGCCCGGCAAAGATCGGCATCAGCAGAAAGAAGAAGACCACGCCTTCGATGCCGCGGCGCAGGCGGGGCGGCAGTTTTTCCGCCAGAAAGTCGATGCGCACATGGGCGTCTTCGCGCAGGGCATAGGCGGCCCCGAGGATGAACAGCGTGCCGGTGCACATGTAGGAGATATCGAACGCCCAGATCGTCGGCGCGCTGAAGATATAGCGCGCCACGACCTCGAAGATCATCGAGGTGACCAGCACGATCGCCACGCCATCGGCGATGCGCGACAGCACCAGCGATATTCCGTCGACGATTGCAAACAGCCTTGTCATGTTGGTCACCTCGTTTTCAGATCCGTTTCGGGATCAGTCCTGGTTGCGGATCAGGTACTTGCTTTCGGCCGACCACGTGGCCTCGAATGCCTTGTACCGGGTCAGCAGCTCGTCCATCGCGGGTTTGCCGGCCTCTTTTTCGGCCTCGGCCTTTTTGGTGATCCAGTCGACGCCGGCGTCCGTCAGCTCGGTCACGAAGGCAGGGTCCAGGGTGATGATCTCGTTCTTGCCGCTGCGATAGGTTTCCATCGCTTTCACGTCGGCGCTGTAGAAATGGATCAGACCTTCCATCGTGGTGATTTCGGCGGCCTTTTCGATCAGCGGCTTGAGGTCGTCGTCAAGCGCATCCCAGGTTTCCTGTTTCAGCACGACTTCCCACAGGAAGGTCGGCTGGTGAACACCGGGAACGATGATGTACTTGGCAGCTTCGTGGAACCCTTCGGGCAGGTTCGCGGAGGGCGGGCCCCATTCGATCAGGTCGACGCCCTTGCGTTGCAGCAGGGTATAGATTTCCCCGGGCGGCACGACGGTGGGAACGGCGCCAAAGTATTCGCGCATCACTTCGGCCCAGGGACCGGAGGTGCGATATTTCATGCCCTTGAGGTCAGCGGCGGTTTTGATCGGCACGTTGGAATGGGCCATGATCTCGGACGAGCCGATGCCGACGACCAGGCTTTTGAAGCCTTCGCTGGCGCGCAGGTCATACAGGGCTTCCTTGCCGCCATCCTCGTAGATCCAGGTGATATAGGCCTCGGGGCCCATGCCACCGGGGAAACCGGCAAAGACCGCGTTGATCGGGTCCTGGTTGACCAGGTAGCTGGGGGTCGAATGGCCCGCCTGGATGATACCGTCGCGCACGCCGTCATACACCTGAAGGGCAGGGACGAGGACACCGGCACCGAAGGGTTCGATTTCGACCCGGCCGCTGGTCAGCAGGTCGACGTTGTCGGCAAAGCGTTCGAGGAAGTTGACATAGAAGGGCGATCCTTCGGGAACCGAGGTCGGCACCTGCCAGGTGACATCTGCCGCCGTCGCGGGGATCGCGGCTGCGAGCAGGGGGGCGATCAGCGCCCAACGTTTCATGGTCTTGAACATGGGAAGGTCAAAAGCTCCTGTTGTGCGCTGCGAAGGAAAGCACGCCGCAGCGTTATTGTTGGCCGGTCGCGCAGACGGGGTCGCACGACCGGAACACCCCGTCGAAGGGACGATGCAGAAACCATACATATTTGTATTTTTCGTGTCGACATGAAAAATATTCGATAGATACTGTGATTAAGTCACTACGATTTATCGGTAATTTTTCACGCCGCCGGTTTTCGCGCGCTGAATGGCCCCCGTGCGCGGCCTTGCGCAGGGCGAACGGACCTTGATTCGGCACATGGGTGAATTGGCCGTCGAGGCCCGCGAAATTACAGCGTGATGTCGCCGTTTTCGCGCCGGTCGGCGGTGATATAGGCCTGGATCTGGCGGACGATCTGATCGGCGTGCTGCTTGGCAATGCGGTCGGCGGCAGGCACGTCGGAGGCTTCGATGGCGCGCACCATCTCTTCGTGTTCGTCCAGGAACAGCGGCGGCAGATCGTCATTGAAGGACGAATAATAGAACCGCAGCAGGCGGCGCCCCTCGTCCAGCAGGCGGTCGAACAATTCGCAGTAGTAGCGATTGCGCCCGGCCAGCGCGATGGCCGAATGGAAATCGCGGTTCACCTCGATCATGTCGGACACGTCGCGGGCGGCAACGGCCTCGGCATAGCCCTGCTGCAAGTCGCGGATCGCGACGATGTCCGCCGCCGTCCGGTTGGCCGCCGCCAGTCGCGTGGTGACGCGGTACATCAACGTCAGGGCATCGAAGAACTGGGGCAGGTCGAGCAGGTCGATGGGTGCCACGATGGTCGAGCGGTTGGGCAGCGCCAGCACCAGCCCTTCGCCCGACAGCTTGATCAGCGCCTCGCGGATCGGGGTGCGTGACATGCCGAAACGTTCGGTCAGGTTGGTTTCGTCGATCGGGCTGCCGGGGCGCAGGCGCAGTTCGAGGATTTCGCGCTTGAGCGTGTCATAGACCGTCGCGACACCGGACCCGCGCCGGCGTTTGGTCTGTTCGAGCGATGGAATCGTCGGTTTGTCCATTGGCGCATCCCCTGCACACGGGCGAAAATCGTGAAGACGTCATGCCAAGTAGTAAGAAATATATATAATGTCGACAAGAGAGTGTTGGAGGGCGGCGCCACCGCCATTGAGCCTGTGCCAGGCCCCGGGCGCGGACGGCGCAACGTGCAGGCGCGCGTTGCAACACAGGTGGTTTCAGCCGATTTCGCGCGCATCCGGCCGCGTCTGCCCCCGGCAGCGAGGTTGTGCACCGGGGGGGCACGGGGGTCACTGGGGGTCAAACGGGCGGCAGGGCCAAAGCCGTGCGCCCTTTCGGCGACAATTTGTGCAACATATCCTTGTGGACTTACGGCGACGCTCGCCCGAACATGTGCACAACCGGGGCCTGCCCGTTCGCAGGCCCAGGCCGACCAGGTAATGTGTGTGTGACGAAGTCCCGTGGTGCACGGGGGAGGAGCTTTATGGGACATACTGCAGGGTACTCCGTGTGCTTTTTGCCGTTTGTGCGTCACGACCAACGACACCGCTGGCGCATCGGGACCATGCGTACCGGCAGGGGGTCGCGCCATGTCCGCTAGCCGCCTGCACGCCGATCTGAAATCGCTGTCCGTCCGCCCCCGCAAGGAGGACCTGGAACATCTGATCCGCTATACGCCGACCGGCTGTGCCCTGTCGGCCATCGTGGCGGCGATCGTCCTGATCGCCATCTGGCCCGTGGCCGGCGGTCCGGTGCTTGGGGTTTGGGCGGCCTATACGCTGGGGTTGAACATCTGGGTGTTCGCCCGCTCGGTCCGGGGCAGTCGCCGGGTGTACCGGGTCACGGCGCGGTCGCTGATGAAACTGCGTATCTTCGCCATCCTCCTGGCGCTGCCCTGGGCCGCGCTGACTCTGCTGGCCTTCGGCCTGTGGGACAATCACCAGCTGGCGCGCGTCGTCTCGTCCTTTTCGGCCGTCGGCATGGCGGCAGGCGGGGCCTTCATGTTGTACCGGGTGCTGTGGTCGGCGCTGCTGTTTCTGGTGACGATTCTGGGGGCCGTGGTCGTTGCGGTCCTGATATCGGATGTTCAGGGCGGCTGGTCCATCGCCGCCTTTTCCGTGGTGTATTGCGTGTTCCTGTCGGATTTCGCGATCAATTTCGCCCGCCTGGACTGGAGCCGCAACGACGCGCTGGATGCCCTGACATCGACGGTGGGCAAGCTGGAAAAAGCCAATACCCGGATATCGGAGCTGGCCTATGCGGATTCGGTGACCGGGCTGTCGAACCGGACGTCGTTCCAGTTCGCCTTGCAGGAGATGCTGGACACGGTCGCGCCAATCGACGCGGACGGACCCGTGAAAAGCGGCGTGGAGGGCGGATTTGCCTTGCTGCTGATGGATCTGGACCGCTTCAAGAACGTCAACGACACGCTGGGACATATCACCGGGGATGACCTGCTGGCCGCGGTCGGGCAGCGCCTGGTCGAGATCTGCCCCGCCCCCGATATCGTCGCCCGCCTCAGCGGCGATGAATTTGCCGTTCTGTGCCACACGCCGAAATGCGATCTGCCGGTGCTGATGCAGCGCATCGTGGTGGCGATGGCGCAGCCCTTTCGCGTCAACGACATCAGCATCCATACCGCCATTTCCGTCGGCGCCGCCCTGTGCCCCGACGATGCTCGCGACCCCGAGCGCCTGATGGGCATGGCCGACCTGGCACTGCGCGACGCCAAGAACGAGGGCCACGCGCAATATTGCATCTACAGCCCCGCACTTGGCCAATCCTTCGAAGAAGCCAATCACCTGGCGGACGAAGTGCGCATCGCCCTGCGCAATGGCGACCTGTCCATGCGCTATCAGCCGAAATTCCGCCTGACGGACGGCAAGATGTCGGGCGCCGAGGCGCTGATACGCTGGTACCACGCCGACATGGGCTTTGTTTCGCCCGACCGGTTCCTGCCGATCGCGGCAGAGCGTGGCCTGATGCTGGACGTGACGACGGCGGTTTTCGACATGGTGCTGAACGACATGATGGCCTGGCGCGCCGCCGGCATCAGCTTTGGCCCCGTGGCGATCAACCTGCATGCCAACGACCTGAAATCGCCCGATGTCCTGCTGAGCCACCTGGAGCGGGCGCTGGGATTGGGGTTCGGTCCCGAGCATCTGATCCTGGAGATCACCGAGGGCTGTTTCAGCGAGCGCAACCCCGAGGCCGCGATTGCCCTGCTGCAACAGATCTCGGACATGGGGTTTGAATTGTCGCTGGACGATTTCGGCACCGGCTACGCCGCCCTTTCGCATCTGCGGACGCTGCCGGTGTCGGAAATCAAGATCGACCGGTCCTTCGTGGCCGAGATCAACCAGTCAGAGCGTGATCACACCATCGTCGCCGCGACCCTGTCGATTGCCCGCAGCGCCAACCTGCGCACGGTTGTCGAAGGGGTCGAAACGCTGGACCAGGTACGCACCCTTCAGGCGCTTGGCGCGGATTATGGCCAGGGCTATTACTGGACGCCCGCCCTGAGCGCGCCCGATCTGCAACGAATGGCCCTCAAGGGACCGCGGCCCGACGAGCCGCGCCATTAGCCGCCGGATACCCGGCCAAAAAAACGCCAAAAAACCCCGGCAACGCCGCCGGGGGGCAGGGTGTGCGCAGGCAGGGTGCGCTGCCCTAGTCCTGGCGGGGCCGGATCACGCTGATCAGATCGCCACGCGCGTCCTGCGCGCCGAAGGATTTGTTGACGGCATAGACCGTGCCATCCCGCGTGGCGGTGACATCGTTGGGATAGCTGCCAAGATCGAGGTTCGCGGCAATCGTGCCATCACGACCGACCGCCGTGATGGTGCCCGCCCCCCGGTTCACGACCCAGGCAAGCCCGTTGGCCGCATCGAACCCGACGCTGAGCGCACCTGCGCCCACCGGCACATCGTGGCGCACATCGCCCGTATCGGGATCGACCAGCAGCAGGTCGTCGGACCCCTGGCCGGCCACGAACACCAGACCGCTGTCGGGATCATAGGCCACGCCGGTCGCATGGATCGCACCGGGCAGGGCGAATACCTGGGTAACCTCGGCCGTCTGCGTGTCGATCACCGCCAGTTCGCTGGTGGCGCGCGACGTGACGAATAGCCGCCCCCCCGCCGCATCCAGCGCCATGTTCATGACATAGAAGTTTTCGCCGCGCAGAGAGCTGTCGATCTCGATGATCTGGCGGGGCTCAAGCGTTTCGGCGTCGAAGACGTGCACCTTTGCGGTGGCAGAGGAGGTCACGAAGACACGGTCGCTCGCCGCATCCACCAGCACCTCCCGGCTGTGATAGACCTGCCCCTGCGGGAACTGCCGGATCAGCCGCAGATCGTCGGCGGCATAGACCGCGACACTGTTGCTGGCGGTGTTGGTGACCCAGACGTGGCCGCGCGCCTCGTCCAGACCGATGCCGAAGGCGGCGGCGGGCGCGTCCGCGAACCGGCCACCTTCGGTCGTGCGCAGCGCTTCTGGGTAGGGCGCGGGAGTGGTGCAGGCAATCACCCCGAGCGTCCGGGGATCCAGTTTCAGGATCTCGGCCGCCATGGGCCGGAACGACGAGGCCGTGACGAACAGCGCCCCGGCAGAGGGACTGTAGGCAAGCTGGTACAGACCCGGAGCGGGCGATTTCACCGAGGTGATGTCATACTCCTGCGCGCCCGACAGCGGCACGCGGGGCGAGATCTTGAGATCGAGCAGATCCGTGGTCGAGGGCGCGCTGCCCAGCACGACAATCGGGTGCATCCCCACGGCGGCGGTCTCGGGCAGGGTGAATTCAAAGGCCAGGGCGCCCTCGGCATCTGCGGTCAGCGGCGCGTCGCCGGTCAGGCTGTCCGGGCCGCGCTGAAGGGTGATGGCCTGCCCCGGCACCAGACCCTGACCGCTGAGCACGACCGTGCTGCCGGGATAGATCGGTTGATCCGGGGTGGTCGGGGCCACGCGAAAGCTGCCCGTCTGGGTGACCGGCGGCGGAAAGGCGGATTGCGCCATGGCGGGCAGGGTCGTGGCTAGCAGGGTCGCGGCGGGCAGGGTCGCGGCGGGCAGCGCGCCCAGCATCAGGACAAGCGCGGCGGCGCGGCACCCGGGGGCGGGTTTCTGTTTCAGGGTCATGGTGGGATCCTTTCGGTTCGGCCTGCTGGATGCAGGAGTGAGAAGGGCCAATCAGCACCGGCAGGGCCGACGGGCGGTCAGTAGAAATCGGTCAGGAAACGGCCCGACTGCTGCATCTGGTGCAGGTCCGAGGCGTTGAGGCTGGTGCCGAGGGCCGCAAGGATCGCCCGTCCGGGGTCCCGGCTGCCGCAGACGAAAAGGGTGGGCTGGCGGCCCGGAGCGCCGGGCGCGACAAAGGCGCTGAGGGCCTCGGCATGGTCGCGGATCCAGTCCGGCAGGCGTTGTGGCCGTGGTCCGCGCGACAGCACGCAATCGATCCGCAGGCGGTCGGGCCCGGTGCGGGCCAGATCGCGCAGCGGGGCAAAGGCCGCATGACGTTCGCCGTGGACCAGCCACAGAGGCGCGGTGCCCGACCCCGCCAGACGCGCGCGCAGCGGCCCCAGCACGGCGGCAAGGCCGGTGCCCGTCGCGATCATCAGCAACGGCTGGTCGTCACGGTCCGCGATCGCAAGAGCGTCCATATGCGGACTGTCGCGCAGGCTCAGCTGTACCCGCCCGCCCTGCGCCAGGCCTGCGGTCAGCCAGGCCGAGCCGAGGCCCGGCGGGCCATCGGGGCCATGCCGACGCCGCAGGATCAGCTCGACTTCGCCGCTCTGGGGGAGGGAGGCAACCGAATAGCTGCGCTGCTGCGGGGTGCCGTCCGGGGCAAGCAGCGCCACATCGGCAATCGCGCCGGGCGTCCATTCCACCGGCACATCGGGGCGCAGCCGCAGATGATACGCGGGATCCCCAGCCTGACGCGGTGTCAGCAACCGACGCTCGGTCAATCGCCACTGGCCCGGTGTGTCGGCGCCCACCCTTGCGTGCCATTGCGCCAGATCCGCAGGCGCGCCGCGGTCAACCTCGACCCGCGGGAACAGCGGATGCGCGCCGCAGGCCACAAGCGCGGCGTCGACCTGCCGTCCGAAGCCGCAAAACGCTGGATAGCGCCGGTCGCCAAGGGCCAGCAGGCCGTACCGCAGGCCGGTCAGATCGCACTGGCGCAACGCGCCCAGGCGGCGGGCAAAGGCGCGGGCGTTGTCGGGTGCCTCGCCATCCCCGGCCGAGGCCAGCAGGAACCAGGCCGTGCTGGCGCGCCGCAGGATTTGCGGCGTGACGCTGTCCAACGGGTGTGGCGTCGTGCCCAGCCGTCGCGCCTGATCCCAGGCCAACCTCTCGGCCAGACCCGATTGCGATGCAAACAGCACCAGGGTGTCGCCCGATGCGGTGTCGCCCCCGCCGGGGGCGGTCGCAGCGGCGCGGCGCTGCCACAGCAGAACCGCCAGCCAGCCCAGCCCAAGAACCACGGCAAGGCTGATCCGAAACGCCGAAAGGGTCAGGGCCGGGATCACGCCGCGTCCTCCCATTCTTGCAGGCAGGTACCCACGCGGGCGCCGTCGGGCAGGGTCAGCAGCGCGGGCAGGTCCTGCGCGCGGGCCAGCGCCAGCCCCTGCTGCGGCGGCAGAACCATCAGCGCGGTCGCCCAGGCATCGGCCAGCGCCGCGCGGCGGTGAAAGACATGGGCCGACAGAACCGCCCCTCCGCCCGGCTGGCCCGTGACTGGGTCGAGCGTATGGCTCCAGCCTGCGCCGGGCCCCGCGCGCCGCCGCCAGTGGCCAGACCCGGCCAGCGCCATGCCGTGCAGCGCCGCCAGATGACGGGTCGCATCGTCGCGACAGGTCGGTGGGGCTTCGATGTCGATCCACCAGGGTTGACCGTCCGGCGACAGGCCACGCGCCGCGACCTCGCCCCCGATCTCGACCATGTGCACCCGCAGCCCGGCGGCCACCAGGTGCTGCGCGGCACGCTCGACCGCCCAGCCCTTTGCGATGCCGCCGAAGTCGAGCCACAGGCCGCCGGGTTGAAAGGCATGATCCCCCTCGATCCTGAGCCGCGCGCGCCCCGAGGCGGCGCGCGCATCGCGCAGCTCGGTCGCGTCCGGGGCTGCGGCAACCGGCCCGGAGGGGCCAAACCCCCAAAGGTCGGCAAGCCGCCCCAGCGTCGGATCCAGCGCGCCCCCTGTCAGGTCGCAGATGCGCAGGCTGTCGCGCAACAGCGCCATCAGCGGCCCCGGCAGACGATGCCAGCCCGGCGGTGCCGTATTGAACCGGGACAGCGCGCTGTCAGCCGCCCAGGGGCTGAACAGCGCGACGGTTTCGGCGCAGGCCGCGGCCACCAGCGGCGCGGGGTCGGGCAGGCCGGGGGCCGTCCAGGCGATCAGATGCCAGCCGGTGCCCATGCTGGTGCCGCGCGCCGTGATCCGCCGCCAGCCGGGCCCGGCCATGTCGCCCGGCGCGCCGGGTTCGATCAGGATATGGCGCGGCCCGGTCATCCGCCGTGCACGAACAGCAGGAACAGCACGGCCGGCAGGACAAGACCGCCCAGGGTCACCGGCCAGGTGGCGGGACGGGCGCGCGCGTGCATCGCCAGAATGCCCAGCCCGCTGAGCGCAAACAGCACGGTCCCGAGCGCCAGCGCGTCGATCACGAAGGGCCAGGCCGCACCGCTGTTGCGTCCCTTGTGCAGATCGGCGGCCAGCGCCAGCCAACTGCGCCGGGTGATGCTGATGTCCGCCGTGGCGGTGGCGCGGTCGATGATCACGCGGCCTTCGCCGCCCGGTCTGGGCAGGTCGATCCAGACCTCGCGCGTGTCGAAATCAGCGACGCTGCCGCGCAGAGGCACCCCGACACGCGGCGCCAGCCAGTTAGCCAGCGGGCGCGGCAGCGGCGCGGTGCCCGATGTCGGTGCGGCGCCGAGCACCTCTTGCAGCGTCACGGGCAGCGTCAGGGCGCGCACTTCGGTATCCACCCGTGCCGGGATCAGGCCGGGGTGGTTCAGGAAAACGCCCGTAGCAGCGAAAAAGATCAGGATCGACAGGCTGGCCGCGCCGGTGATCCGATGCCACAGGGTCAACTGCCGCAGCCACCAGGCGCGGGCCGTCGACCCCGGCAGAGAGGATGCGTTTCCTGCCATCTCAGGGCGCGATGGTCAGCGTCACGGCGCCCAGCTCTTGCGTGCCGGTACCGGTGGCAGTGGTGGTGATCCCGCTGGCGGTCGCCGCGCCGGTTTCGCGGGCGGCGGACCCGCCCCAGTCGAAGGGCAGCCGCACCAGGTCGCGGTCGCCGTCTTCGCGGGCGACCTCGACCGCCAGCACATACGCGCCGGGCGCCAGTGCGGACAGCGGCGCGGCGTCATCCGTCAGCCGCACCTGGTAGCTGCCCGGACCGCGTGTCGGGCCGCTGATGCCATCTGCGGGCAGGGTCATCTGTTCGCCCGTGGCGCGCCACCAGCTGCGCAGATGCCTGAGAAACCCCGTGCCCAGGTCATCGCGCAACCGGGTGTCGTACCAGACCGCCAGCGTCGCCTGCGGCACCCCGTCAGGGGTTTCGACCCATGCCGCCAGGTAGGGGCGGTAATAGGGGGCCGCCGCCACGCGGGGCAGGGTCAGGTCGATCGTGACCTCTCCGGCACCGGCGGCCGGGGCGACCAGGCTGGCCGCGACCACAGGCAGCACACCGCGGCAGAGGGGCCGTGGCAAGGGCCGTGGCAGGGACCGTGGCATCGGATCAGCCCTCGTTGGTGCCGGTGGCACCATTGCTGTCACCTGTCGCGCCCGCCCCGGTATCACCGTCATCCTCGGGGTCCGGGATCGGATCGGCATCGTTGACGATTGCATTCTCGTCCGTGTCATGGCGGGCGAACGTCGACGCGGCGACAAGCTGTTGCTCGGACCAGGACAGCGACCCGTCGCGGCTGCGGTCGACAATGGCGAACCGCACGTGCGCCTGTTCGATGGACCGGTCGTAGCGCTCGTCCTTTTCCAGCCCCTGATCGGCATATTGCTGATCCAGTCGGCCCTGGAACTCGGCCACGTATTCCGCCTCGTTCAATGCGCCGTCGCCGTCGGCATCCGCACCGTCAAAGCGGGATTTGCGGATGGCGTCGTATTCGTCCAGCGTGACGGCACCGTCGCCGTCGGTGTCATAGGCTGCGATGAACGCCGCCTTTCGGTGGCCGCCAGCCACACCGGGGGCGGGGCGGTCGTTTTCGCCGGCGGCGGTTGCAGGCTGATCCGCCGCCTGCTGGGCCATCACGGGCGCAGCGGCAGGTGTCAGCAGGGCAAGGGCAAGCGGGATCAGGATGGGGCGCATGTCTGTTCTCTTCTCTCGGCAGGTGGGTGGTGGGGGAACGGCGGGCGGGGTATGTCGGCCCCGCCCGTCGGGTGATGGATCGGTGCCTGTCGGATCAGAACGTCCGACCCAGCGAAACCTTGACGGTGCGCCCCGGTGCGGGCCGCGTGGCAAGGTGCGGCTGATAGTATTCGTCCAGCAGGTTCTCGACGCCCAGCCGCATGTCGACGCCCTTGAGCATCCCGCTGTCGGCGGTGTAACCGACCGAGACATTGTGCAGGACGACACCCGGGGTCGGGGTCGTGGCGCGGTCCATGTCCAGCGCCCAGACACCTTCCCATTTCAGGTTCAGACCCGAGTCGAACCGCTTGCCCAGCCCTAGGCGCACCTTGTCGGCGGGCTGTTGCGACCAGAAGTTGCTGGCGGCGTCGGGGGTGCGGTTGTAGCCGTTGGCGAAACTGGCGTTCAGATCACCGTAATAGCCCGCGTCGGTAGCATAGGAGGCTTCGATCTCGACGCCTTCGACCTCCAGATCGGTGATGTTGCTATAGCTGGTCACGTCCCAGACGTCGGTGTGATAGGCATTGACCTTGAGCGCCAGGCGGTCCCCCGACGCCAGCAGGTCGCGACGGTCGAACGACACCCCCAGCTCCCAGGTTTCGGCCTTTTGCGACTGGGTCATGTAGGCGGCATTCGTCAGGTCATCCAGGATCGGCATCCCCTCGGTATAGGACCAGGACCCGAAGACGGCGAAACCGCTGGCCCACTGGTGGCGCAGCGACGCGCCACCCATCAGGGCCGTATTGTGATAGGTGCCATAGCCGTATTCGCTGCCATCGATATCCTGATCCTCGAACCGCACCGCCGGCGAAAAGGTGAAACCACCGAAGGTGATGTCGTCGACCAGGAACAGCGCATGGCGTTCGTCATCGCCGCCCGGCGCCGACGACGCATCCAGCCGGTCCTTGAGGATGTATTCCGCCCCCATCCGCAGGCGGTGGTCGGCCTGCCCGGTGACAAACTCCATGGTGTTCTTGGCCGTCAGCTTGGTCGTGACGTAATCCTGATCGGCGTTGAGCAGCGACATCGTGCTGCCGGTCGAGGATTCCTGGTCGATGGTCTGCTGGGCCCGGCTGAGGATCACATCGACGTTCACCAGGTCACTGTTCAGCGAATCGTAGCTGTATTTCAGCACGCTGGTCTTGGAATGCACGTCGCGGTCGACATTGCCGAAATTGGACGATCCGAATTGATCGTAGGGCACATCCTTTTCCGAGCTTTGCGTGTCGGAATAGCTGAGGGTCAGCGAATGCTCTCGGTCCTGACCGAAATGCACGGTCCCCTTTGCAAGGTAGGACGGCGTTGCGAAATCGGTGTTTTCCACCGTTTCGCCATTTCCATCCTCGTAGGCCCCCTGTTCGCGCCACGTATAGTTGAACAGCAGCTCCAGGGCGTCGCTGGCCTGCCAGGCCAGGGTCGAGGACGTGACCAGACCGTCGCCGTTCGAATTGTAACCAAGGTACTGGCGGGCGGCGAAACCGTCTTGGCCATTGGTGAAATCCGACGCGTCCTTGGTGTCGAAACGCACCATGCCGCCGATCGCCCCCGAGCCGTATTCGAAGGTGCCGACGGATCCGCGGATCACCTCGGCCTGCTTGTACAACGCCGGATCGGTATAAAGCTGCGTACCGATGCGATACAGTTCCTCGGCCCCGCTGGTCGCGCCGTCAACGATGATCTGCACGGTCTGATCGGTGCCATATGTGCCGGACCAGGCGCCCATGCCGCGGATGTTGATGGCCGACCCGCCGGGCGTGGATCCGTTGACCAGGTTCACACCGGGCACGGAATCCAGCAGCTCGGCTGTGGTCGAGGCCTGCCTGTCGTCGATCTCTTCCTGGTCGATGACGGTGACGGGGGTGGCGGTCTGGGTCTGCACCTCGCGGTCGGATTCGACAACGATGGGGGCCAGCGTGATCTCTTCGGATTGGGCAAGGGCGGCATGGGGAAGCACAAGCGCCACACTGCCCAAAAGCAGTCGGCGCAGGGTCGCGGAACGATCCATCTCAAGGTCCTGTCGGTTGCGCGGGGGTGCAGCGGTGCACGCCCGTCGTCAAATATGTTTTAGGGGAAGTGCTGGATGCCTTGAGAGGCTCTGGCCTGCGGGCGCTTATAAAGGGGCAGGGCGGGCTGTCAATCCTGATAGATATACTCAGGAAATATTTTCGCGCCCTTGCGCGCCTTTCACCGACCCCTGCACATCTGCGCCGCATCCCGGCGGTGCTGCGCAGGGCAACCGGGTGCGGCCCGCCTGGACAGGACTGCCATTGCCCGCCGTGTCCGGGTCGGGTTCACCGTCGGTTTCGGGGTCAGTATCAGGCGACGCCGCCCAGCCCGCTGGGAAAAACGCCATCCTGTGAAGATCGGCAGGCCGGGAAAAATGAATGGGGCAGGCGCAGGTCGGCAGAAACGAAAAAAGCCACCCCGGAGGGTGGCAATTTTCGGACCAACCCGCTGGGGTTGGTGGTGCCGCTGAAGGGACTCGAACCCCCGACCCCATCATTACGAATGACGTGCTCTACCAGCTGAGCTACAGCGGCCCTTAGTCGAAACAAGGCCCGGCCACCGGAGTGGAAAAGAGCCTTGTGCGGCGGGGCTATAACACCCCTCCGCGGCTGGGGAAAGTGCTATTTTCGACCGAAACGCGGTGCCCCTGCCGGGGCGATGGCTGCCTCTTCCTCTGTCAGCACCTCTGCATCGGGAACGGATTCCGTGGCCGACGTTTCGGTTTCCGGTTCGGCGCGACGGGGTGTCTCGGGTGCGGTGTGGTCAGGCGCCGGATCCGCCGGGGCGGGCACGTTCACCGCATCGTCGATCCGCCCCACGATCAGCGGCAGCATGTGTTGCGACATCGGGGTCTGATATTCGGTTGCAGGCGGCACCTTCCAGGCCAGCGTATCGAAGGCCTGGCAGTTTTCGCAGACCGGCACCCATTCCGCGTGGACCTGGTTGCAGTTCTCGCAGGTCCATTGCGGGCCACGCGGCGCGCTGACGGCGCGGGTCAGCCAGCCCTTGACGATGGCATCGGCGCTGCCTTCGCCGCGTTCGATCGCGGCCATGATGGTCAGGGCGCGGGCGTCGGGGGCGGTCACGGCCAGATCCCCCAGGGCCCGGCGCGCTTCGGGGAAATCTTCGGCCCCGATGTTCAGCTCGGCCAGCAGCAACCGGGTCTCGCGGTGCTCGGGCTGAATACGCGTCAGCGTGCGGAATCGCTTCAGGCGGGCTTCTGCGCTCTCGTCCGGTTCAAGGGCTGCAAAGGCGGCGGCAAGATCGGGATGCGGCAGTGTCTCCCACGCCTTTTTCAGCACGCGGGTGGCGTATTTCACCTTGCCCTGCTCGGCATAGGCGCGGGCGGCGAAACAGGCGGCGGGGATCAGGTCGGGCGACAGGCGGTTGGCCTCGATCGCGGCCTCGCGTGCCTCGATGCTGCTATCCTCGTCGATGACGGTCTTGGCCTCGCTCAGCGCCAAGACCGCGTCGCGGCGCTTGTGCACATCGCGGGGCAGGGCGCCGGTGCGCAACTTGGCCTTCAGCGTGGCGCGCGCGCCCTGCCAATCCTGATTGCCGGCCTGAAGGCGCAGCAGGGTGTCCTGCACCTCGACGTGGCCCGGTTTCAGCGCAAAGGCCTTTTCGGCCAGCTTCATCGCCGTCTCGGTATCGCCCTCTTCCAGCTTTTGCTTCATCAACCCGCGCACCCCGACAAACCGCGTGCGTTCATCGGTCAGCAGGCGTTTGTACGCCTCTTCGCGCTTGCGCTTGTCGCCCGTCAGCTCCGCCGCCTGGGCGGTCAGCAGGTTGGTCAGCTCGGGCCGGTCAAGATAGCGGTCGGCCTTGTTCGCCTTGGCGATCGCCAGCCGCCCCTCGCCCGAGGCCAGCGCCATCATGCCCTCGCTCAGCGCCTGAAGGCCCTTGCGTTCGCGGTTGCGGTCGAAATAGCGCGTCAGCGCGGTCTCGTCACCGTTGATAAAGCGCAGCAGCGCCACCAGCAGCCCGACCAGCTTGCCCAGCACCCAGATCGCGGCGACCAGCAGCAACAGCGCGATGACCGCCTTGATGGGGGTCAGGTTGTATTCATAGGCACCAAACGCAATCCGCACCCCCCCCTCAAGGTCCAGCAGATAGCTCGCGCCAAGGGTAAGAGCGGCGACGATGACGACGAAAACGACGATTTTGACAAGCGACCATAGCATACGGGGAAATCCTCAGTTCGTCTTGAAATCGGCCGACATCGCCTCTTGGGCGGCGACGGCTTCGGCCCGGCCCGACGCAGGGTCGATCCAGGGTTGCATTTCGGCCTTGGCGGCGTCGGGCAGCGACGAAAGTTCGTCCAGCGCCGCACGCAGCTGACCATCCCGCAGCTTGCCCTCGGCGCGCGACAGGATCGCGTCGGGGTCGTCGCCGTCGCGCGGGTTCAGCGATCGCGCGCCCAGCTGGGTCTTGAGGAACGACACGACAGACGAGGTATCGCCGCTGTCACGTGTCACCGCCAGCGCCTTGCGGGCGTATTCGGGGAAATCGTCGCGCAGACGTGCCATCGTGACAACCCCGGCAGAGGCATGGTCCTGCAGCGGGGCCGGGATCTCAAGGCCCATGTCCGCCAGCGCACTCAGCGGTGTTTCGTAGGGATCGCCGGCATCCAGCGCCGACCCGATGCGCACCAGGGCCGCGCGGATCTGCGTGTCGCGGGCCGTGCTGGCGGCGTCGGCCTTCATCTCTTCGGACTGCGCGATCATGTCCTCGATCTCTGCGCGCTGGTCCTGCATGGCCTGCTGCAACTTGCTCAGCTCGCCCTCATAGGCCTGGATCGCCTCTTGCGACACGCCGGTTTCTACGGGCCGCTTTTCAATCTCGGTCAGACGCGCGGCCAGGTTCGACAGGCTGGCGGTATTCTGATCGGTGGCCGAGGACAGCTCGGACAGGCCGGATTTTACCTCCGCGACATCGCCGCTCATCCCCTCCAGCGCCGACAGGTCCGGGCCTGCGTCGACACGGGCGCGCAGATCCTCGATGGCACTGGCCTGTTCGTCGATCCGCGCCGAAAGCCCATCGTCGCGGCCGCCGCCACTCATGAACGGGGCACCTTCGGGATAGAGCGCCAGCGCCAGGCCAAAACCCAGGCCAGCCGCGATGACCCCACCCAGCAGCGCCGGGAAAAACCCGCCGCGCTTGACGATGACGCGTTCGGCGACAGGCGCGCCATTCTGCGCGGCACCCGAGGCGGTGTTCTTGGCTGCGTCCCGGGCTGGGTCCGGGGCTGTGGTCGGGGCGGGTTTGGTCGAGGGAATGCTGCTGGCCGAAACGGCCGCGCTCTCGGGTGCGGCATCCTCTGACGGGATGTCACCGTCGGCTTCCGCCCCCAGGGTCGCGGCATCGCCGTCATATTCGTCCGCCGCACGCGGATCATGTTCCGGGGGGGCCAGGGCAGCGGCAGGGGTCAGCGACGTTCCGTCGCGCGGATCATGCAAAGGCGCGCGCAACACGACCTTGCCGGTCTGCGCAGGCGCGTCAGCGTCCGCGTCGGGCACCGCGTCGACTTCGGACGCGCCCGTGTGCGGTAGATCATCGCCGGATGCTGCCGCCTCGGGGGCGCCGGTTCCGGTCCCCGTCGACGCGATCTCGGCCTTGTCTGTCTTGTCGCTGGTCTTCTTGGCCACGGATCAATCCTCTTCGATTCTCAAATATCGCCGCATAACTTCCGGCAGCTTAGCCGCCACCCCCACGCGTCTCAAGTTGATGCGCTGCGGCGATAAGTCCAGTTACCACACCTAGCATTGTTTCGCTGCCGGGGTGCGCAGCAATTTCGACGCGAATGCGTTTCAAACCCGCGATCTGGGGTAAAATCATCGGGCTGATCGCCGCGATGAGCAAGGGCGCATCGCCCTGCCAGGCGTCTGCGAACAACCGCGCAGAGCGGGGTGAGTATAATGGCGCCACAATCGGTGCCACCCCGGTCATCGCCGCCCTCGCCTGGGGTGTCGGCGGGCAGGGGCGCTGCTGATATGCCTCGATCGCCTCGGCCCTCAGGCCCGCGGCCTGCAACGCGCCCACCAGGTCGCCCCGATGGTTCCTGCCCCGCAAATGCAGCAGGGGAACACCAGGGTTTTCTCTCAATATCAGGGCCTTGAGGTCTTCGGCATTGCCATCGGCAGACATCGCGTCGTGCCCAGCCGCCCGGGCCAGCTCTGCCGTGGCATCGCCCACGCAATAGGCAACCCGCGCGCCGCCTCGCCAGCTGCGCACGCCGTTGCGCGAGGTAAAGATCAGGGCGCATTCGGGATCGCGCGCGGCAAGGTCGGCCAGCACCGCCGCATCGAACACCACCTCCTGCAAGGGCGAGATCACGATGCGCACATCTCCAGCGCGTGCCGTGACAGCCTCTGCCAGGCGCTGCGCCTCGGCCTCGGGCCGGGTGATCAGGACAACGGGTTGCATATCTTTACCCCACTGGGGGCGCCGCGCCTGCCCACAGCGGTTTCGTGCCGCCGGCAGAGTTGTTTGCGCCCTGTCCCGGTGTTACCTGCCACGCAGTGATTTCGCAACGGACCGGCCATGACCCAAGACCTCACCTTCCTCGGTATCGAGAGCAGCTGTGACGACACAGGCGCGGCTGTCCTGCGGGGCCGGCCCGGCGCGGCGCGCGTCTTGTCCTCGGTCGTCGTCGGCCAGAACGACCTGCACGCGGCCTTTGGCGGCGTGGTGCCCGAAATCGCCGCCCGCGCCCATGCCGAAAAACTGGATACCTGCGTGGTCGAGGCGCTGTCGCAGGCGGGGCTTTCCCTGGCCCAGGTCGATGCCATCGCCGTCACCGCAGGCCCCGGCCTGATTGGCGGCGTGCTGTCCGGTGTCATGTGCGCCAAGGGGCTGGCCGTGGCCACGGGCAAGCCGCTGATCGGGGTCAATCACCTTGCCGGTCATGCGCTGACGCCACGCCTGACCGATGGCATCGCCTTTCCCTATCTGATGCTGCTGGTGTCGGGCGGGCACTGCCAGTTCCTGCTGGTGCGCGGTGCGCAGGATTTCACCCGCCTCGGCGGCACCATCGACGACGCCCCGGGCGAGGCGTTCGACAAGACCGCCCGCCTGCTGGCCCTGCCGCAGCCCGGCGGCCCCTCGGTCGAGGCCGAGGCGAAGACGGGCGACCCCGACCGCTTTGCCTTTCCCCGCCCGCTGCTGGACCGCGACGGCTGCGACATGAGCTTTTCCGGCCTGAAAACCGCCCTTCTGCGCACCCGCGACAGCGTGATGGACGGCGATGCCCTGCGCCGGGGCGACCGCGCCGACCTCTGCGCCGGGTTTCAGGCCGCCGTGGTCGATGTGCTGCGTGAAAAGACCCGCCGCGCGCTGGCGCTCTACCTGGCCGAGGCACCTGCACAACCGACCCTTGCCGTCGCCGGGGGCGTCGCCGCCAATACCGCGATCCGCTCCGCCCTGATGGGCCTGTGCGCGGAAACCGGAACCACCTTCACCGCCCCGCCGTTGGCCCTGTGCACCGACAATGCCGCGATGATCGCCTATGCGGGCATCGAACGCTTTGCACTGGGCGAACAGGATGACATGACACTGATGGCCCGCCCGCGCTGGCCATTGGACACCGCCAGCCCGGCCATGCTGGGCAGCGGCAAGAAAGGGGCGAAGGCATGATTTCCATCCTCGGGGCAGGGGCCTTTGGCACCGCGCTCGCCGTGTCGATGCAACGCGAAAGCGACGCCCGTACCGTCTGGCTCTGGGGTCGCAACGCGGATGCCATGGCGCAGATGCAGGCCAGCCGCGAAACCCCGCGCCTGCCCGGCGTCACCCTGCCCGACGGGCTGACCTGTGCGTCGGAGATGTCGGCGCTGCCCGACCACGGCCCCATCCTGCTCGCCACCCCGATGCAGACGCTGCGCGCCCTGCTGACCACCCACGCCGATCAGCTGTCGCACCGCACGCTGGTGATCTGCTGCAAGGGGATCGAGCTGTCGAGTGGTCTGCGCGCCTCGCAGGTGCTGGCCGAGGTGCTGCCCGATGCCACCCCCGCCACCCTGACCGGCCCCAGCTTTGCCGCCGACATCGCCCGTGGCCTGCCGACCGCGCTGACCCTGGCCTGTGGCACCGCCGCCTGCGCCGAAACCCTGCAAACCCAGCTGTCGACCCACAACCTGCGCCTCTACAGTTCGACCGACATTATCGGCGCGGAACTGGGGGGCGCGCTGAAAAACGTCATCGCCATTGCCTGCGGCGCCGCCATCGGCGCGGGTCTGGGGGAAAGCGCCCGCGCCGCCCTGCTGACACGCGGCTATGCGGAAATGCAGCGCATGGCGGCTGCCCTTGGCGCCGAACCCGAAACGCTGGCGGGCCTGTCCGGCTTTGGCGACCTGACGCTGACCTGCACGTCCGAGCAATCGCGCAACTACCGCTTTGGCGCCTCCATCGGGCGGGGCGAGGCGTTTGATCCCGCCGTCACGGTCGAAGGCGCCGCCACCGCCCGCGCCACCCATGACGTTGCCACGCAGCGCGGTCTCGACATGCCCATCACCGCCGTCGTCACCGGCCTTGTCGAGGCGCGCCTTGACGTGGCCACCGCGATGGACATGCTGCTGTCACGCCCGCTGAAAAAGGAATGACCCGATGCCCTTTGCCCTGATTGCCCGTGACAAACCCGATGCGCTGGACCTCCGCATGGCCAACCGCGCTGCCCACCTCGCCTATGTCGAGGAAACCGGCGTCGTGATGTTCGGCGGCCCGCTTCTGTCGGATCAGGGCGACATGCGCGGCTCCCTCGTCGTGCTCGACCTGCCCGACCGCGCCGCAGCCGAGGCCTGGGCCGCGGGCGACCCCTATGCCCGCGCGGGCCTGTTCGAAGATGTCGAAATCTCGGCCTGGAAAAAGGTCGTCGGCTGATGCGCTACTGGCTGTTCAAATCCGAACCCGGCACCTGGGGCTGGGACGATCAGCGTGCCAAAGGCGACGCGGGCGAGGAATGGAATGGCGTGCGCAACTACCAGGCCCGCAATTTCATGCGCGAGATGGAGCTGGGCGACCGGGGTTTCTTTTACCATTCCGTCAACGAGAAACGCGTCGTCGGCATTGTCGAGGTTTGCGCCACCGCCCACCCCGACAGCACGACCGAGGATACCCGGTGGGAGTGCGTCGATATCAAGGCGGTCCGATCGTTTGAGGTGCCAGTCACCCTCGACCAGATAAAGGATGACCGCAGGCTGGCCGAAATGGTGCTGGTCAAGAACTCTCGCCTGTCCGTTCAGCCTGTAACCCCCGCTGAATGGCGACGCGTCTGCGAAATGGGGCAGACGGACCCGGATTGATGTCCCCTGCCGTGACATGCGGCAACGACGCGTCCCCCCTCGGGACGCGCCGCTCGGCGTCCGGGCTTACCCAAAGACGCGCTGCCTGAATTAAACGAAGGGTCGGCCTTACCCGTTACCCTCCGTCACCCCACGTGCTCCCTAAGCACCACACGTGTATCTGATCTGAAAGGTCCGGGCCTACATGGCCGTGCCTCAGCAATAGCGTGAAACACCCCCACATTGCAAATTCCGAATGCGAAAAATGCGCTTGGTTTTTGAAAGGTTTCGATAACCTGCGCCTCCGTTCGCAATCCTCCGCACCCGCCATTTACGCACAAACGCACAACCTCCGGCGGCACCCGCCACCGTTCCGACATGCGGAACGAGAGGGAAATCGCGGAGAAAATCTGCGCCGCGCCGCAGCAAAATCACGCCCTTTATCCCCAAAATGGCCGAAAAAGCGCGAAATCCGAACCCTTTCCGTGAAAAATCCATGACACGGCGCGCCTGGCCAAGGCAGGCTGGTGCCATGCAGCGTCAGATCCGCCGCAGACGACCAAACATCGCACCAAACGGGGGACCGATCCGGACCCGACCGGAGGGTACCCCCGAAAAAACAGGGGGAAGTAATGTCGAAGGAAATTTTCGTCGTGGCTTACGAGGGCGGGGATGACAGTACGCTGTTGAACTACGCCATCGAACGGGCCCGCAGGGAGGATGCGACGCTTCATATCGTCCACGTCCTCGAATGGTCGCCCTATACCTTTCTCACCCCGCAGGAAGTCGAGGAGCGTCACACCCGCCGCAAGCAGGAAATGACACGCGCGAAAGAGGCGATCATTGATCCCGCCATCGCCACGGCAACCGCCGCCGGTGTCGAGGCGACGGGCGAGATGCGCTATGGTCAGGTCGTCGAACTGATCGCCGCCACCGCCACCGCCAAGGCCGCCGCGATGATCTTTGTCGGTCGCTCGGGGTCCAACTCCATTTCGGCCCGCGTCTTCGGATCGGTCCCGCTGGGTCTGGCGCAGATTGCGCCCGTGCCCACCGTCATCGTCCCCTGAACAGAAAGGCCGAACACATGAACAGATTTCACGCATTCGCGGCGGCCACAGGCTCTGCCCTGCTGATGGCCGGGCCGGCGCAGGCCCAATCCATCGACGCCACCATCAACCAGATGTTTGCCGATTACACCGGCTGGTACGTCAGCCTGATCTTTGCCGATCTGCCGGGAACCAACTTTTCCTGGATCGCGCTCTGGCTGGTGGTCGGGGCGCTGGTGTTCACCGCCTATTTCGGTTTCATCCAGCTGCGCGGCTTTGCCCACTCCATCGCGTTGGTCAAGGGCGACTACTCCGACCCCGATGACGCGGGCGAGGTCAGCCATTTTCAGGCGCTGGCGACGGCGCTGTCCGGCACTGTCGGTCTGGGCAATATCGCCGGGGTCGCGGTCGCCGTCGGGATCGGCGGGCCGGGGGCGACCCTCTGGATGGTCATCGCCGGGCTGTTCGGCATGGCGACCAAGTTCACCGAATGCACGCTGGGGGTGAAATACCGCAATGAATACCCCGATGGCCACGTCTCGGGCGGGCCGATGTACTATATCACCAAGGGCTTCAAGGAACGCGGTCTGCCCGGCGGTGGCTTCATGGCCGTGCTGTTCTGCATCTTTACCATCCTCGGCGCGCTCGGCGGTGGCAACATGTTCCAGTCGAACCAGGCCCATGCCCAGCTTGCGGGCGTTTTCGGGGATTATCCCGGCTGGATCACCGGCATCATCCTGGCCATCGTGACCTTTGCCGTCATCGTCGGCGGCATCAAGTCCATCGCCCAGGTCACGGAAAAGATCGTGCCGTTCATGGGCGTGTTCTACGTCGTCGTGTCGCTGATCATCCTGGCGATCAACTATGACATGATCGGCTGGGCCTTCGGGCAGATCTTCATGGGGGCCTTCACCGGCCTCGGCGTGCTGGGCGGCTTTACCGGCGCGCTGATCCAGGGCTTCCGCCGGGCGGCCTTTTCCAACGAGGCGGGCATCGGCTCGGCTGCCATCGCCCACTCGGCCGTGCGCACCAAGGAACCCGTGACCGAAGGCTACGTCGCCCTGCTGGAACCCTTCATCGACACCGTCGTGATCTGCACCATGACCGCGCTGGTCATCGTCATCACCGGGGTGCTGAACGTCGATCCCGACACCGGCCTCTATATCTGGAACGCCGAAGCGGGCCGCATCTCGACCGAAGGCGAAGTGTCCGGTGTCGCCCTGACCTCCGCCGCCTATGCGCGGGCGTTTTCGTGGTTCCCCTACCTGCTGGCCATCGCCGTCGTGCTGTTTGCCTTCTCCACCATGATCTCGTGGAGCTATTACGGCCTCAAGGCGTGGACCTACCTGTTCGGAGAGGGCAAGGCAGTCGAAACGGTGTTCAAGGTGATCTTCTGCCTGTTCATCATCATCGGCGCGGCCGCCAACCTCGGCCCCGTGATCGACTTTTCCGACGCGATGCTGTTTTCCATGGCGATCGTGAACATCATCGCGCTCTACTTCCTGATGCCCATCGTCAAGCGAGAGCTGAACAGCTACATCGCCCGGCTGAAATCAGGCGAGATCAAGCGCTTCAAGCACTGATCCCGATCCGAAAAACGAAAGGCCCCGCATCACCTGCGGGGCCTTTCCTGTCTGAAAGGGCGACAAAGGCCGCCGCAGGATCAATAGCGGTAATGCTCGGGCTTGAACGGGCCATCCGGCGTCACGCCGATATAGGCCGCCTGCTCGGGGCTCAGCTTGGTCAGCTTGGCACCGACACGTGCCAGATGCAGGGCGGCAACCTTCTCGTCCAGATGCTTGGGCAGAACGTAGACTTCGTTCTTGTACTGGTCGCCCCGGGTCCACAGTTCGATCTGGGCCAGCGTCTGGTTGGTGAAGGACGCCGACATCACGAAGGACGGGTGGCCGGTCGCATTGCCGAGGTTCAGCAGACGCCCCTCGGACAGCAGGATGATGCGATTGCCTGACGGCATCTCGATCATGTCCACCTGTTCCTTGATGTTCGTCCACTTGTGGTTCTTCAGGCTGGCGACCTGGATCTCGTTGTCGAAGTGGCCGATGTTGCCGACAATGGCCATGTCCTTCATCGCGCGCATATGCTCGATCCGGATGATGTCCTTGTTTCCGGTGGTGGTGATGAAGATATCGGCGCTGTCGACGACGTCTTCCAGCAGAACCACCTCGAACCCGTCCATCGCCGCCTGAAGGGCGCAGATCGGATCGGCTTCGGTCACCTTCACACGCGCTCCGGCCCCGGACAGCGACGCCGCCGACCCCTTGCCGACATCGCCATAGCCACACACGACGGCAACCTTGCCCGCCATCATGGTATCGGTGGCGCGGCGGATACCGTCGACCAGCGATTCCTTGCAGCCGTACTTGTTGTCGAACTTCGACTTGGTGACGCTGTCGTTGACGTTGATCGCGGGAAACGGCAGATGACCGCTTTTCTGCAATTCATACAGACGGTGCACACCCGTGGTGGTTTCCTCGGAAACGCCCTGGATGGCCTCGCGCTGCTTGGTGAACCAGCCGGGATTGGCCGCCATGCGCTTCTTGATCTGCGCGAAGAGAAAGGTCTCTTCCTCGCTCTGCGGCACTTCGATCAGGTCGGTTTCACCGGCTTCGACGCGCGCGCCGATCAGGATGTACATCGTGGCATCGCCACCGTCGTCCAGGATCAGGTTGCAGGTACCTTCGGGGAAATCAAAGATCTTGTCGGCGTAATCCCAGTATTCTTCCAGCGTCTCGCCCTTGATGGCGAAAACCGGCGTGCCGGTTTCGGCAATCGCCGCCGCGGCGTGATCCTGAGTCGAGAAAATGTTGCAGCTCGCCCAACGGACCTCCGCACCAAGAGCGACAAGCGTCTCGATCAGCACGGCGGTCTGGATCGTCATGTGCAGCGACCCGGCGATCCGTGCACCCTTCAGCGGCTGGCTGTCGCCGAATTCCGAACGCAGCGCCATCAGGCCCGGCATTTCGGTTTCCGCGATATCCAGTTCCTTCCGTCCGTAGGCGGCAAGGTTAATATCCTTTACGATGTAGTCCTGGGTCATATAGTCCGTTCTCCTGGTGGGTCGGTCCCTAGCCGGGATATCAGTTGCCCGAAAGCTCGACAATGGCAGGCCCGGATATGTACGGCCTCAGCATGACGAAGGTGTAAACATGAAGCAAGCCAGAGCATGGCAACGCATGTTGTCCGGGCGCCGGCTGGATTTGCTCGACCCGACCCCGGTGGATATCGAGATCGAGGATATCGCCCATGGCCTGGCCTTCGTGGCCCGCTGGAACGGCCAGACGCACGGCGACCACGCCTATTCCGTGGCCGAACATTCGCTGCTGGTCGATACGCTGTTCTGCCGCCTGAACCCCGGTGCGAAACCGCCCGAACGGCTGACCGCGCTGCTGCACGACGCCCCCGAATACGTCATCGGTGACATGATCTCGCCCGTGAAATCCGCCATCGGCCCGGATTATGACGTGCTCGACAAACGCCTCGCGGCGGCGATCCACATCCGCTTTGGCCTGCCCGCCAGCACGCCCAAGGGCCTGAAGACCCGTATCAAGAAGGCCGACCGCGTTTCCGCCTGGATGGAGGCCACCCAGATCGCCGGGTTTTCCGAAGCCGAGGCGACCCGCTTTTTTGGCCGCCCCGATGCCGCGCTGATCGACGGGTTGGACATCGTGCTGCGCCCCGCCCCAGCGGTGCGCGCCGATTTCACCGCCCGCCACGCGCACCTGATGGAGCAGATGACATGACCACGATCCTGACCCGCCGCGCAGGGGTGCTTGATTGCGCCGCCCTCGCGGACCTGCTGAACGAGGTGATCTTGCAGGGGGGCACCACCGCGATGCTCGACCCCGTGACGCGCGATGATCTGGCCTCCTGGATGGCGCGCAGCGACCGCGCGGTCTGGACCCTGGCCGAGGACGAGGCGGGCACGCTGCTCGGGTTTCAATGGATCGAACCGCACGCCCGGCACGGTGCCAGCGTTGGCCAGATCGGCACATACGCCCGCATCGGCAAGACCGGCCTCGGCATCGGTTCGGCGCTGTTCGAGGCGACAAAGGCCGGCGCCCGCGCCGCGGGGTATACCTGGATCAACGCCGAGATCCGCGCCGACAACACCGGCGGGCTGATCTATTACCAAAGCCGCGGTTTCGAGGATTATGGCCGGATCGACGATTACGTCCTGTCCGATGGCAGCCACGTCGACAAGGTGCTCAAGCGCTACGATCTGTGATCCGGGGCGGGCGGGCGGCAACACACCCGCAAGACTTCGGCAACAAAGATGAACGCCCGGGTTAACCCCCGGACGATTTTTTTCGCACCGCTCACCTACCGAATAGATACCGTCAAGATACCGACGTTGCGATTTGGCGCAAAACCCTTGTTTCGCAGGGGTGTTAACGCGGCGAACGCTTGGCCAGAATCCGCTGCAAGGTACGTCGGTGCATGTTCAGCCGGCGGGCGGTCTCGGAGACGTTGCGATCACACAGCTCATAGACCCGCTGAATGTGTTCCCAGCGCACCCGGTCCGCGCTCATCGGGTTTTCCGGTGGCGGCGGCAGGGCATCGCCCAGCGCCAGCAGCGCATTGGTGATATCCGTCGCATCGGTCGGCTTTGACAGGTAATCCGTTGCCCCGATCTTGACCGCCGCAACAGCCGTCGCAATCGCGCCATAACCGGTCAGCACCACGACCCGGCAATCGGGGCGCTGTTCGCGCAGAACCTCTACCACGTCTAGTCCGTTGCCGTCCTCAAGTCTCAGATCGCAAACGGCAAATCGCGGTGGCCGCGCCGTGGCAAGCGCCTTGCCCTCGGCCACCGAACCGGCAGTTTCAACGTCGAAACCGCGCTTTTCCATGGCCTTGGCCAGGCGTTTCAGAAACGGCTCGTCATCATCGACCAGCAGCAATGTCCTGTCTTCGCCGATATCCAACTGGTCATCCATCTGTGCCACGCCTTCCTGCATCACGCGCGGCACCCCGGCCCGCGGAAAACCCGCGCTTTCCCAAAGTAGTAAGCGCGAAGCAGGCCGCCGTCAAACCCGACCCGCTCAGGACGCGGCGTCGATAAAGCACGACATCTGCTCTGCAAGCTGCTCGGCACTCAGGTTGCGGCGATAGAAGTCGGCAAAGCCCAGATCGGGGAACATAAGGTAGGAAAACGTAGAATGATCAACAAGATAATAGTCTTCGTCAGCCGGATCTTCCGGCGGATTTATCTTGTAGTAGGTGCGGTAAGCCTGGCTCGCAGCCTTCAGTTGTGCGTCACTTCCACTCAGGCCCAGCAGGCGGGGGTGCAGATAGTCGGTGAACTGCGCCAATTGGTCCGGCGTGTCGCGCGCGGGATCGACCGAGATGAAGACCGGCGTGACGTCCTTGCCCTGTTGTTCAAGGATTTCCACGGCTTGCACATTGCGCGCCATGTCCATCGGGCAGACATCCGGACAATAGGTATAGCCGAAATAGATCAGCGTCGGCCCGGTGATCACATCCGCGTCAGTCACCGTCCTGCCCGTTTCGTCGACCAGTTCGAACGGCCCGCCGATCTGGCCCGATCCACCGGAAACTGCGCTTCCCCGGCAGGCCGCAAAGGCATCCTCGGACCCCTGCCGGGAACTGTACCACAAGGCCCCGGTCAGTCCGACCATGGCCGCGACGGCCGCCGCTGCATATAGGCGCAACATCTGCTTTTTCCTCTCCGGCAATTGCCTGATGGTGGTCCAACACCTATCAATCAGGGCACCAAATGCAATGCGACCCGTTGCGCCCCACCCCCAAGAAGGCCGCCATGTCAGATACCGACTTTCCGATCCAGAAAGGCCACAATCGCGGCAATTGGATCAGGCTCAGAACCCTTATTTTGCTGCGTTGGGGCGCCATCACCGGCCAGCTTTCGGCACTGCTCGTCGCCGCCGAGATCTACCAGCTCGACCTGCAGTACGGACTGTGTTTCTTCGTCGTCGGCATCTCGGTCATCGGCAACCTCGTCGCCAGTGTGATCTTTCCCGAAAGCAAGCGCCTGACCGAAGCCGAGAACCTGCTGATGGTGCTTTTCGACCTGCTGCAACTGGGCCTGCTGCTGTATCTGACAGGCGGGCTGCACAACCCATTCTCGATCCTCATCGTCGGCCCCGTCACCGTCTCCGCTGTTGCGCTGACCGCGCGCTCCTCGCTCTTTGTCGGTTCGACCGCCATCGTGCTGGTGACGCTGCTGTCGGAATTTCACCTGTCGCTGCGCACACAGGATGGCAACGCGCTCGAGGTGGCCGAGCTGTTCCTGTTCGGCAACTGGCTGGCCATTGTTATTGCAGTGATTTTCCTCGGGATCTATTCGCGGTGGATCGCGACCGAGATGCATTCGATGTCAGACGCCTTGCAGGCGACGCAGATGGCCCTGGCACGTGAACAGAAACTGACCGACCTGGGCGGGGTGGTCGCCGCAGCCGCGCACGAACTGGGTACCCCCCTGGCCACCATCAAGCTGACCTCTGCCGAGCTGATCGACGAGCTGGATGCCTCCCCCGAATTGCAGGAAGACGCGCGGCTGATCCGCGATCAGGCTGACCGGTGCAGGGATATCCTGCGCTCGATGGGGAGGGCCGGCAAAGATGACCTCCACATGCGCCAGGCACCTCTGTCGACGGTGATCGAAGAAGCCGCCGAGCCACACCGCGAACGTGGCAAGGTGATCCACTTTACCCACGGCGACGGCATTGATCTGCCCCCCGCAATCCTGCGTCAGCCCGAATTGATCCACGGCTTGCGAAACCTCGTCCAGAATGCCGTCGATTTTGCCAATGCCAACGTCTGGGTCGAAAGCGCGTGGGATGACACCGAGATTTCGGTCCGCATCATGGATGACGGACCCGGCTATTCGCCCACCGTCCTGGGCCGCATCGGAGATCCGTTCATGCGGCGGCGGCGCATGTCATCGGACCGCCACGCGCGCCCTGAATACGAAGGCATGGGGCTGGGTCTGTTCATCGCGAAAACCCTGCTTGAGCGCACCGGCGCCGAGCTGACCTTTGCCAACGGCAGCGACGACCCACTGGACGCCGGCGATACGGACCCCGAGCGCAGCGGAGCGGTCGTCGAAGTGACCTGGCCACGCAGGAAGATCGACGCGCGCAACGGCGAGTCTGCCCTCCCGCCGGGAGAAAATATTCAAATTACCAGATAGAGGCTGAAAACAAACGCAAACATGATAGTGTGATTTGAAGTTAAGAAATTCTTTACCACTTTACGGCCTCCTTGTTGAGTAAGTTATTGGAGCCTGCTGTGACCTTCGATATCGGCACACATCTGGCTGGGTTGAGCCTTTACGACACACTGCTTGCGGTCACGCTCAGCGTGCTTCTGTCACTGGGCAGCATTGGGTTGATCACCATCGTCACGCGGCGTGTAGCACGGGCGCACACGGGTTCGCCGGATGTCGCAGCGCCGACAACGTCTGTCTTTCTGTTTGATGAACAACGGCTTGTATCGGCGCCTGCCGACTGGCGCGACAATCTTGATACGGCTGGTCAGGATGCGTCGGACTGGGATGTCCTGCGGCGGCAACTTCTTCCACGGTTTCCCGATCTGCCTGAACTGCCTGAGCTTGGGCCAGATGAAACATTTCGCAGCCTCAAGGCGCGCTGTTCCGATGATCATGGCGTCCTGCGGATCCGACAGATCGGCCGCAGGCTACGCCTGACCCTGCGGGAATCCGAAGCAGGCAGCCTTGTCCACCTTCATGCCGCACAACTGAACGGGCAGCGACTGGATCAGATGACCGCACTTGTGGAATATCTGCCGATCCCGATCTGGACCATGGACACGTCCGGCCACGTCCTGCGCAAGAATGCCGCCTATCGCGCACTTGAGGAGCAACTGGAGGGATCGTCCGACGTCAACGTGCCCCTTGTCCGCAATGGCGAAACAGCGACGGACCGCCCCGTTCTGACCTATCGGATCATGCTGGATCCACGTGGTCGACTGCCGGAACGCTGGTTCGACGTCTCCGCGCGCCGGATCGAGGACGGGTGGCAGTGTTCAGCCCAGGATGTCACCGCGTTGGTGCGGGCCGAACTTGCGCAGCGGAATTTCGTTCAGACCCTGACCAAGACCTTTGCGCAGCTCTCGACCGGCCTTGCCATATTCGACCGGGACCGCCAGCTGATCCTGTTCAATCCGTCGCTGGTCGACCTGACGTCCCTCTCCCCGGAATTCCTGACATCTCGACCCGCTCTTTCGCATTTCTTCGACCATCTTCGCGATCAGCGCATCATGCCGGAGCCAAAGAACTATGCCTCGTGGCGTGAACAGCTGAATGCCCTTGTCAGCGCTGCCGCCGACGGGCGCTATCAGGAAACATGGAGCCTGCCATCGGGCGCGACCTATCGGGTCACCGGACGCCCACACCCCAACGGGGTCGTCGCGTTCCTCTTCGAAGATATCAGTGACGAAATCTCGATGACGCGGCGGTTCCGGCAGCAACTGTCTCTGTCCCAATCCGTTCTGGATGCCATCACCGACCCGATCGTGATCTTTGATGCCCAGGGCCTCATGAGCTATTGCAATGCCGCCTACAGGCGATTGTTCCACATCGACCCGGATGAGGACCTGTCGCAGGTGGTGATCCGAGACGCACATCGCACCTGGTGCCGCAAGGCGACAACCTCGACCGGTCTCGGTGAATTGCTGGAGCGGCTTCTGACACGACCGGACCGACAGGACTGGACCCATACCCTGCAACTCCGTGACGTGGGCGAGGTGTCTTGCAGGGTAGTGCCCCTGGTTTCGGGTGCCTGCATGGTGAACTTCGGATTGATGCGGGTCGCCGCGCTGCCGGTGGAAACGGCCGCCGAATAAGTCCGACGCGACGCGTAGCGCCATATCCCGCTTGCGACGGGTCAGGGGCACGGTAATGTCGCGCCATGAGCAGGCAAACATTTCAACGAGATCTCACCCTGGTTTCGCCGGACGCCACCTGCGGGTTCGCGCAGCGCCTCGGTTCGGGCCTTTCGACCGGTGACGTATTGCTGCTGTCGGGTGGCATTGGTGCGGGCAAGACCCATTTCGCCCGCTGCCTGATCCAATCGCTCCTGACCCTTCCAGAAGACGTGCCATCGCCCACCTTCACGTTGGTGCAGGAATACGACACACGCAAAGGCCCCCTCTGGCACGCGGATCTGTATCGGCTGACCGACCCGCTGGAGGCCATCGAACTTGGCTTGGAAGATGCATTCGAACAGGCGATCTGCCTGATCGAGTGGCCTGATCGACTTGGCGACCTTGCGCCGATGGCGGCTCTGCGGATCGACTTTGCCACGGACCCGGTTCATGACGAGGCGCGGCGTGTGCGGATCGAAGGCCCCGTTGCCATGCAGACACTAATCGAAGAGGCTTTGGCACATGGATAGAACCGCGCGAAAACTGCGCTTTGTCGCCGGAACCGACTGGGCCGATGCCCGGATCGTTCCCCTGGCCGGCGATGCCTCGATGCGCAAGTACGACCGCCTGCACAAGGCCGATGGCCGCACGGCTGTTCTGATGGATGCGCCACCCGACAAGGGCGAAGATGTGCGGCCCTTTCTGGTGATCGCCCGATATCTGCTGGGTCTCGGACTGTCAGCGCCGCAGATCCTGGCCACGGACGAGGCCGAAGGTTTTCTGCTGATCGAGGACCTTGGGGATGCGCTTTTTGCTCGCGTTGTCATCGAAAGGCCAGCGCTGGAAAGTACACTCTACCAGGCCGCGGGCGATGCCTTGGTCACCCTGCATGCCGGCACCCCGCCCGAAGGTCTCGCCACCTATGATCCCGCCACGATGACCCGGCTCAGCGCGCTGTCCTACAGTTGGTATCAAAGCGGTGCACGCGGGACGGACCCGACGGGGATGGAAGACTTTGCCAAGGCGTTCGAACCGCTGCTCGGCCAGACCACCGGCACCCCGGACGTGGTGATCCTGCGGGATTATCATGCCGAGAACCTGCTGTGGCTGCCCGAGCGTGACGGCGTGGCCCGTGTCGGACAGCTGGATTTCCAGGATGCGATGCTGGGGCACCGGGCCTATGACCTCGTCTCGCTGCTTCAGGACGCCCGCCGTGATGTGCCACCAGCCCTGGAAGAGAAGATGATCGCCCGTTTCATAGCTTCTTCGCACGCGGATCCCGACACGTTCCGCCGGGCCTACGACGTGCTGAGCGTTCAGCGAAACCTGCGCATTCTCGGGGTGTTTGCCCGCCTGTGCATGGCGTACGGACGGCCACATTACGTGGACCTCATCCCCCGCGTCTGGGCCTATCTTTTGCGCAGTCTTGATCGCCCCGCGTTGTCCGACCTGCGTGCTAGACTGCTGCACGACCTGCCTGCCCCGACACCGGAAACCCTTGATAAACTGAAAGAACAATGCGCCACACGCCCGCTGCCCTGATGTTGTTCGCTGCCGGGAACGGGACCCGGATGCGTCCGCTGACCGAGACGGTGCCAAAGCCCCTGATAGAGGTGGCCGGCAAGCCCTTGCTGGCGCATGCGATGGACCAGGTCGCGACCATGCCCAACCTGCGGGTCGTCGCCAACGCCCATTACAAGGCCGACCAGATCGAAGCCTATTTCGCCGGCTCCGATGTTGTCGTGAACCGCGAGTCGCCCGACCTTCTGGATACCGGCGGGGGCCTGCGAAATGCGTTACCGCTGCTGGGCGATGGTCCGGTTTTCACGATGAATACCGATGCCGTATGGCTTGGTCCGTCGCCGCTGGACTGCCTGGCCAGGGCGTGGGACCCGGTAAGGATGGATGCACTCCTGCTGGGGATTCCGTTGGATCGTGCCCATGGTCATGCAGGTCACGGCGATTTCAGCGCCGATCCCGATGGACGCGCCGCGCGCGGGCCGGGCCTGATCTATTCAGGTGTGCAGATCCTGTCGACGAAGGAGCTTCTGGAAATCGAGGGGTCGGTATTTTCACTGAACGCCCTTTGGGATCGCCTGCTGGTGCGGCAACGCGTCTTCATTCAGCCCTATCCAGGACAATGGTGTGACGTTGGACGACCGGAAAATATCGCTGTCGCTGAGGCGATGTTGCGGGGCGGCGATGTTTAGGGAAACCGGCCCGGCGCGTGTATTCGGCGTTCCGCCCGGGGCAGATTTCCCCAGGGAATTGCTGCGGGGATTGAACGCACGGATGCAGGGCCGCCCCCCACACGAGATGGCCCAGGTTCAGCTGGTGGTGAACACCCGACGCATGGCGCGGCGAATACGCAGCATTTTCGATGCCGGGCCACCCGCGTTGCTGCCTCGCGTTCTGTTGCTGACAGATTTGCAAGGCGCTGAGCCGATCCCGACAGCGGTTTCCCCCATACGCAGGCGACTGGAACTGATCCGACTGCTGTCGGCGCTGCTGGATGCAGAGCCTGATCTGGCCCCGCGTGCCGCGCTGTACGACTTGGCCGACAGCCTGGCCAAACTGCTGGACGAAATGCAGGGCGAGGATGTGACGCCCGAAGATATTGCCCGCCTGGACGTCACTGACATGTCCGGGCACTGGGCGCGCAGCCTGCGCTTTCTCGAGATCGTGAACAGCCTGCCTCGTGACAGCGACACGCCAGACCCCGAGCAACGTCAGAGGCGGGTCGTCGAATCGCTGATTGCGGAATGGCAGGCGCGACCGCCGCAGCATCCCATTCTGCTGGCCGGGTCCACCGGATCGCGCGGTGCAACCCATCTGCTGATGCAGGCCGTCGCACGCCTGCCGCAGGGCGCGGTCATCCTGCCCGGGTACGACGACCATGTGCCAGAGGCGATCTGGCAGCGACTGGATGAACCCCTGACGGGAGAGGACCACCCCCAATTCCGCTTTCGCAAGCTTATGCTGGGTCTCGACCTTGCCCCTGCTGATATCACGCCTTGGGTTGACGACGTTCCATGCAATACCGCGCGCAACCGGTTGGTGTCGCTGGCCATGCGGCCCGCCCCGGTGACGCACCAATGGCTGGAAGAAGGACCGGCCCTTGGTGATCTTGAAACGCCGACCCGCGATATCACCCTGGTAAAGGCAGCCACACCCCGGGCCGAGGCGATGGCGATTGCGCTACGCCTGCGCAAGGCGGCCGAGGATGGCCAGACCGCCGCCCTTATCACGCCCGATCGGATGCTGACGCGCCAGGTCAGCTCTGCACTCGGACGGTGGGGCATTCTGCCGGACGATTCCGCCGGAACGCCACTTCAGGTGACACCTCCTGGCCGCCTTCTACGCCAGGTTGCGGCGCTGTTCGTCGCCGCCCCCAATGCAGTGGAGCTTTTGGCGCTGCTCAAGCATCCATTGACACATTCGGGTGCAAAGCGTGGTCCCCACCTGGATCTGACCCGCAAGCTTGAGATTTACCTGCGCCGCCGCGCCCGTCCGAAACCAGACCACGAGGATGTGCTGGCCTTTGCCGCGCAACAAAGTGGGGACTTCGCGCCGCTTTGGGCCGACTGGCTTTGCAGTCACGTCTTCGGGGTGGCCGCCCCCCAGGCTACGTCGCTCGCGGATCGGGTCATCGGACATATCGCCCTTGCCGAGGTGATCTCTCGGGGCTGTATCGACGACGCCACGGGAACGATCTGGGACAAGGACGCTGGTGTCGAGGCGCAGCGGATCATGGCCAGCCTCGCCCAGGATGCGGTCCACGGCAGTGATTTTGCGGCCCGAGACTATGGCGATCTGGTCGGTGCCATCATCGCCAACGGCGAGGTGCGCAATCCTGATGAACCGCACCCCCATATCCTGATCTGGGGCACGCTAGAGGCGCGTGTCCAGGGTGCGGACCTGGTGATCCTCGGTGGTCTGAACGAAGGCAGCTGGCCCGAGGCCGCAACGCCCGATCCCTGGCTGAACCGGCAGATGCGCAAGGATGCCGGTTTGCTGCTGCCCGAACGACGCATTGGCCTGTCCGCGCATGACTTTCAGCAGGCGATTGCCGCAAGAGAGGTTTGGCTCAGCCGCTCCATCAGATCGCAAGATGCGGAAACCGTCCCGTCGCGATGGCTGAACCGGCTGACGAACCTGTTGAACGGGCTTTCCGATGGCGGGCCCGCCGCATTGGCGCAGATGGAGGCGAAGGGCGATGACTGGCTGGCCAGGGCACGACTGATCGAGGCGCCCTTTGACACGCCGCCCGCAACACGCCCCGCACCTTGCCCCCCCATAGAGGCACGACCCCGAGAGCTATGGGCCACCGACATCCGCAAGTTGATCCGGGACCCCTACGCGATCTACGCCAAGCGGATCCTGCGCCTGTCGCCGATGAATCCCCTGATGCGTGAACCCGATGCCCTGATGCGTGGGATCGTCAGCCACGAGGTCATCGAGGCGTTCGTCAAGGGTGTCTGCGAAGACGGGTTGCCCAATACGCCCGAAGCGCTGCTGGAAATTGCCGGCGAGGTGTTGAACCGAGAGGTTCCCTGGGGCGAGGCGCGCGTGCTTTGGCACGCCCGTTTGGGGCGGATCGCCGGGTGGTTCACCGCGCACGAAGCCGCCCGACAGGAAGACGCCGCGGAAATCCAGTATGAACAGGTTGGCAAGGCGATGGTCGCAGGCCTCGGGTTTACGCTGGCGGCCAAGGCGGATCGTATCGACCTGGACCATGCCGGGCGCGTGCACCTTTTCGATTACAAGACAGGGGCACCCCCTACCAAGGATCAACAGGCGCTTTTCGACAAGCAGCTGCTGTTGGAATCCGCGATCGCAGAACGTGAAGGGTTCGGCAAGATGGGGGCGCGTCCCGTCGCGCGCGCCGTCTACATCGGTCTGGGCGCCAACCCGGTTGAGGCCCCGGCGCCGCTTGACGACAATCCCCCCGGCCAGGTCTGGGAAGAATTCACCGAGCTGGCGCGCGCCTGGTTGGAACCGACGCGCGGATACACGGCCCGTCGCGCAATGTTCGACATGAAGGATGCCAGTGATTACGACCTGCTGTCACGACATGGAGAATGGGACGTGACGCAGGACCCCGACAAGAGGACCGTCGAATGATTGCCCGCGACCCCGCCTCGGCCCGCCAGATCCAGGCCGCACTGCCGGACCGGTCGACCTGGCTATCGGCCAACGCCGGGTCCGGCAAGACCCGTGTGCTGACCGACCGCGTCGCACGCCTGTTGCTGGATGGCGTGTCGCCCCAGAACGTGCTGTGCCTGACGTACACCAAGGCCGCCGCCTCCGAGATGCAGAACCGCCTGTTCAAGCGCCTCGGTGAATGGGCAATGCTGGCCGATAGCGACCTGCGGACGGCGCTTGCGCGGCTCGGAGTCGAGGATGCGATTGACAGCACCCGCCTTGCCCGCGCACGTACTCTTTTCGCCAGCGCGATCGAAACCCCCGGTGGCCTCAAGATCCAGACAATTCACTCTTTCTGCGCCTCCCTGTTGCGGCGGTTTCCGCTTGAGGCCGGGGTCAGCCCGCAGTTCCAGGAGATCGAGGACCGAAACGGCGTCATCCTGCGCGACGAAGTGATCCAGAAGATCGCCGAAGGTCCGGATGCGGCCGTTCTGGAACGGGTCGCCTACCTGCTGACCGACGAGACATTTCGTGCCCTCACCCAGGAGGTCGCGCGACACCAGGACCTGTTCGCCAGACCACTTGAGCCGGGCGCGGTCGAAGCGGCGCTGAACCTTGCGCCCGATGTCACCGTGCAGGACGTTCTGGACAATGCCTTTACGGACGCGGATCTGGCGTTTCTGCCGGAGCTGATCGAGATGCTGCGATCAGGCACCACGAAGGGCGACCAGACGGCGCTGGAACAACTCTCGGGGATTGGTCAGCGTTCGCTTGCGGCGCTCGCGATACTGGAGGACCGGTTTCTGACGAAGTCAGGCAAGGCCCCGTTCACGCCCGCCAAGTTCCCCGGAAAGGATGCCAGGTCGGCGCACCCGCACCTGGTCGACCGGATCGACGACTGGCAGCAGCGTGTTTGCGAATGGCGCGATACCCGCGTTGCCCTTGCCGCGCGCGATAAGGCACTGGCCCTGCATGATTTCGCACGGATATTTCTGCCCGCCTATGCCGCCGCGAAAGAGGCCCGTGGCTGGCTGGATTTCGACGACCTGATCCTGCGAACCCGCGACCTGTTGACCAACACCGTTGTATCGCAATGGGTACTTTGGCGGCTGGACGGCGGCATAGACCACATCCTTGTCGACGAGGCGCAGGATACATCGCCCGTGCAATGGCAGGTGGTGTCGGCACTGGCACGCGAATTCACATCCGGGGCAGGGGCGCGCGACGACGTCATGCGCACGATCTTTGTCGTCGGTGACAAGAAGCAGTCGATCTATTCCTTTCAGGGGGCCGACCCCAGCGAATTCGATCGGATGCGCGAGGCGTTCGGTGACAGCCTGCGCCACACCGGCGAACCCCTGCAATCGCTGGAGCTGGAGTATTCCTTTCGATCAGCCTCGACGATCCTGAACCTGGTGGACCGCGTCTTTGACGGGCGCGAGGCAGCCGGATTTACCACAGACCAGCGCCACCGCGCGTTCAAGGAGGCTATGCCCGGGCGCGTCGACCTGTGGCCTCTGGTGGAAAAATCCAAGGACAAGGACGAGAGGGAGTGGTTCGACCCTGTCGATCTTCTGGCCGCCACCGACCATAACGTCGTGCTGGCCCAGCAGATTGCCCACTCCATCCGTGACATGCTGGCCTCCGGTCAAACCATCCCCGAAGAGGTGGGGCATAGCGGCACTTACGTGCGTCGCCCGATCCGCGCTGGCGACATCATGATCCTGGTCCGTGGCAGGTCCACGGTGTTCAACGAACTGATCCGCGCCTGCAAGAAGGCCGACCTGCCGATCGCCGGCGCCGACCGTCTAAAGGTTGCCGCCGAACTTGCGGTCCGCGACATCGGTGCCCTCCTCAACTTTCTTGCGCTGCCCGAAGACGATCTTTCGCTGGCCTCGGTCCTGAAATCGCCGTTGTTCGGGTGGGACGAACAGGCGCTATACGATCTGGCCCACAAGCGGGGCGATCACAAACGGCTGTGGGAGGCGATGAAGCTGCGTTCCGCTGATTATCCGGCCACGATTGCGATGCTGACCGACCTGCTGGAACAGGCCGATTTTCTGCGCCCTTACGACCTGATCGAGCGTATCCTGACCCGGTTCGAAGGGCGGCGAAAACTGCTGGGCCGCCTTGGCGAAGAGGCCGAAGATGGTATCGACGCCCTGCTGGATCAGGCGCTGGTGTATGAGCGTACCGAAGTGCCCAGTCTTACCGGCTTTCTGGTCTGGATGGAGGCCGACGAGCTGGAAATCAAACGACAGCTCGACAGCGCCGGAAACCAGATCCGTGTCATGACGGTCCACGGCGCCAAGGGGCTTGAGAGCCCCATCGTGATCCTGCCGGAAACCCTGATCTCCGCACCACGATTTGAGGACAAGGTCGTGCCCGCGGGCAGCGTGCCCCTGTGGTCGATGTCGCAAGGCGAGGCACCCGCAGCCTACCGGGCCCTGCGCGAAGAAAAGATCGAGAGACTGACCCAGGAACGTGACCGACTGCTCTACGTCGCGATGACCCGCGCAGAAAAATGGCTGATCGTCGCCGGGGCCGGAACCGAGGGTAAGTCCGGGGCCGATTGGTACAGCCGTATTCGCGACTCGATGATCGAAATGGGCGCAGGAGAACACGAGCATCCGGGCGGGCAGGGCCTGCGGTTGGAAAACGGTGCGTGGGACGAGCTTGACCTGATCCGCCCCCAAACAGTCGAACCCACGCAGCCGATGCTGGAGAGCTGGGCCACCGAAAAGGCCCCCCGAGCAGAAGGGCCCGCCAGGACGCTCAGCCCGTCCGACCTGGGCGGCGCAAAGGCCCTGCCCGGCGAAGCTGGTCTTGACGAGGACGCCGCCAAAAGGCGTGGGCGGCAGGTTCACCTGCTATTGGAACACCTGCCATTGCTGGATCAGGCCGAGTGGGAGGAGCAAACAGAACGCCTGCTGGCCGACGGTCCTGACGCGGCAGTGCAGGCGGAGCGCGCATTGCTGTTGCAAGAAGCCCGCCGGGTTCTGACAAGCGCCGCGACCAGCCCGTTTTTCGAGGGAACCGCGCTGGCCGAAGTGTCGATCACTGCCACGTTGCCAGAGCTGGGCGGCCAACGCATCCACGGCACCATCGACCGCCTGATCGTCGCTGACGATCACGTGCTTGCCGTGGATTTCAAGACGAACGTCGTCATTCCCGAAACCGCCAGCGCTGTACCGGCGGGGCTTTTGCGCCAGATGGGGGCCTATGCCTCGGCGCTGTCGCAAATCTATCCGGACCTGCCCATTCGCACCGCAATCCTGTGGACGCGCAATGCGACACTCATGCCGCTGCCGCACGATATCGTCATAGCGGCGTTGCAAGACAGTCCCCCTGCTTGACCCCTGCCCGGGGGAGACTTAGGTTCAGGTCCAACACGCATTCCCCCGATGGAGAGAAATCATGACGACCGTTGCTGTCACGGACGAAACCTTCGACGCCGAAGTCAAAAACTCCGATATCCCCGTTCTGGTGGATATCTGGGCCGAATGGTGCGGCCCCTGCAAGCAGATCGCACCCGCCCTCGAAGAGCTGTCGGACGAGATGGAAGGCAAGCTGAAAATCGTCAAGCTCGACGCCGATTCCAACCCGACCTCGGTCATGTCGATGGGCGTTCGCGGCATTCCCGCTCTGTTCATTTTCAAGGACGGCGAGATCATCTCCAACCGCACCGGCGCGGCGCCCAAGGCCGCTCTGAAAAGCTGGATCGACGATTCCATCTAAGGCATTTCACTGCCGACCGATTACGAAAAGGGCGCCCCAGGGCGCCCTTTTTCATGCGCCGGCGGCGTTACAAAGGCACTCCGCCTCGCCGCAGCGCACCCGTGATCTTTTGCATGGCGTCGTCACGACCGGCATTGATGCTCATCTTCTGCCAGAACCACCAGATGTAGCGGGCAAAATCCGGTACATGATCGGCAATGCGGTCAAAGTCCTGCGGGCCGAGCGCGATGTGATGAAAATCCACCCGACCGAACAGCAGTGCGGGTTTTTCAAACAGGAACCCCGAAAATGCCGCCGCCGAATTCTCGGTCACGACATAGTCGCAGGCCTGCAGGCATCTCTGCATCGGTGCCGTTGTCAGCTGCAATCGCGCAAACCTGCGCGACAGGTTTTCAAGCGCACCAAGTTCTGCCCCGGAATAGCGCACCCGTGGATGCAGCGTCGCCCAGATCGGGCGCGTCGGATCGGCTGCCAGGGTGCGCTCCAGCATTTCGATGGGGGCGCAAACCTGAAACAACCTGTGTTCCAGCAGTCGGGATTGCAGTGGCGCATAGATAAATCCATCTCGGGTTGCCTGATTTGGGGCATCATCGAACAACCGCTTTTGCCACCGCCGGAAGAATTGCCGCGAAACCCCCGGATCGACTTCGGAGGGCACGAAGTCTCGGCGGGCAACGCGCCAGTTCCAGCGTTCGGCAAACGGCTCTATCGCCCAGAAAGGATAGTGATAGACGCGGCGAAACGTCAGGGCCCTGTCGTGCGTCGGGTGTTCCATGTGAAACATCGCATAGCCCGGTAAATCAGGTGCCCGCGCGCGGGCTGCGGCACCCGTTTCCAGCAGATGAACCTGATACCCCGACCGCTCCAGAACAGTGCAAAGCAAACCGATGAAATTGTGCTGGCCTGCGATCGCGTCCGATCGCAGGCCAGGCTCAAGGTACAGCCGCATTTCCCTCGGGTGATCCATGCCGCAAACGCTACCCGCGCCCCCTGGCTGCGGCAAGCGGGATATGGCCCAGGCCCTTGCCGCCCCGTGCCAAGGCCCTCATATACCTCCCCAGACCAAAGGAGATTTACATGGCAGAGAGCGACTTTCCCGGCTGGCACGGCACGACGATCATCGGCGTCCGCAAGGGGGACAAGGTGGTTGTCGCTGGCGACGGGCAGGTATCCCTGGGCCAGACGGTGATCAAGGGGACGGCACGCAAGGTGCGCCGCCTGTCCCCGGGCGGCTATGATGTGGTCGCCGGTTTCGCCGGCTCCACCGCCGATGCCTTTACCTTGCTGGAGCGGCTGGAGGCGAAGCTGGAAGCGACCCCTGGCCAACTTGCCCGTGCCAGTGTCGAGCTTGCCAAGGACTGGCGCACCGACAAGTACCTGCAAAAGCTCGAAGCGATGCTGATCGTGACCGACGGCAAGGACCTGTTCGTGATCACCGGCGCCGGCGACGTTCTGGAACCGGAAAACAATATCGCTGCCATCGGGTCGGGCGGGAACTTTGCCCTGGCCGCTGCACGTGGCGTTTATGACTATATGGATGACCCTGAACAGATTGCGCGCCAGGCAATGGCGATTGCGTCCGACATCTGCGTTTACACCAACGGAAACCTGACCGTGGAGACGATCGGCTAAGCGCCGATATCTCTTGAAAGGACCCCAATGACTGACCTTACTCCCCGGGAAATCGTCTCGGAGCTCGACCGTTTCATCATCGGCCAGAAGGATGCAAAACGTGCCGTGGCCGTGGCCCTGCGTAATCGCTGGCGTCGCAAGAAATTGTCCGATGACATCCGCGACGAAGTCTATCCCAAGAACATCCTGATGATCGGCCCGACCGGCGTCGGCAAGACCGAGATCAGCCGCCGCCTGGCGAAACTGGCCCGCGCGCCCTTCATCAAGGTCGAAGCGACCAAGTTCACCGAGGTCGGCTATGTCGGTCGTGACGTTGAACAGATCATCCGCGACCTGGTAGACAGCGCCATCGCAATGACCCGTGATCACATGCGAGAGGATGTGAAATCCAAGGCGCACGAAGCTGCAGAAGACCGCGTGATCGACGCAATTGCCGGCACCGACTCGCGCGACGCTACGCGCGAGATGTTTCGCAAGAAACTGCGCAACGGCGAGCTGGACGACACCGAAATCACGCTTGAGGTCGCAGACACCTCGAACCCTCTGGGCGGAATGGAAATTCCGGGACAGCCCGGCGGGCAGATGGGCATGATGAACCTGGGCGACATCTTCGGCAAAGCCTTTGGCGGTCGCAAGGTCACCAAAAAGCTGCGAGTCGCCGACAGTTACGCCCTGCTGATCAGCGAAGAGGCCGACAAGCTGCTGGACGAGGAAACCGTGAACCGCGCCGCAGTGTCGTCAGTCGAGGAAAACGGCATCGTCTTTCTGGACGAGATCGACAAGGTGTGCGCGCGCACCGACGCCCGTGGCGGTGACGTGTCACGCGAAGGCGTCCAGCGCGACCTGCTGCCGCTGATCGAAGGGACGACCGTGTCGACCAAGTACGGCCCGGTCAAGACCGACCATATCCTGTTCATCGCATCGGGCGCCTTTCACATCGCCAAACCGTCGGATCTGCTGCCCGAACTTCAGGGGCGGCTGCCGATCCGGGTGGAATTGAAAGCGCTGACCGAAGGCGATTTCGTTCGCATCCTGACCGAAACCGACAATGCGCTGACGCGCCAGTATTCCGCCATGCTCGGCACCGAAGGGGTCGACGTGACCTTTACCGAAGACGGAATAGCGGCGCTGGCCCGGATCGCGGCCGAAGTAAACCAATCGGTCGAGAACATCGGCGCGCGGCGTCTCTATACGGTGATCGAGCGGGTGTTCGAGGAACTGTCCTTTACCGCTCCGGATCGCGGAGGCGACTCGATCGCGGTGGATGCGGAGTTCGTCGACAAGAACCTTGGCGCACTGGCAGCTTCGACCGATATCAGCCGATACGTGCTGTAAAGGCGCGCTTTATCGGTTGCGTCTCAGATAGATATAATATGCCCCGGCCCCGCCATGCCTGGCGTGGGCCGAGGTTACCTGCAACACCAGTTGCGACAGCGGCGGAATGGACAGCCAGTGCGGCAACTGGTGGCGCAACACGCCGTGCCTTCCGGGAATGGGGCCATCGTCATCCTGGCGGCGGCCCTTTCCGGTGATGACGAGGACGAGGCGAAGCTCATTCTGCACGGAACGCAGGATGAACGACCTCAGCGCCTGATGCGCGCGCTCCACCGTCATGCCATGCAGATCAATTCGCGCTTCCGGCAACAGTTTGCCCTTTGTCATGCGCGAATGCGTCTTCTTGTCCATCCGTACGGGAGCAGAGCGCAACCGGTCCCCGATCGGGGCAAGCAGATCATGCGCACCGCCGCTGTGGGACGCCTTTTGGCCCACGTGGAAAGGCATGATCTCGTGCTTCGGAGCAGCAGGCACGTGCTCCGGCACCTGACGCCGTTCTTTCGTTACCTCTGGCTGCACAAGGTTTTTGCGCGCCGGGCCAAGTCGTTCCGTCGAACTGGCCACGCGTTCCCAAAGCTCAACTTCCTCGGGACGCAAACGACGGCGGCGGCTCATGGCGCATCCTCCACCATCATGGCATAGGCGCGTTGGATCGGCAGCAGAACGACCATCCGGCCTGCGTCCTTCATCCGCCCGGCCTCGCGCCCTGCACCCGCCCCCGTGCCCATGAAAACATCGGCACGTTGCGGTCCCTTGATCGCAGAGCCTGTGTCCTGTGCGACCATCAGGCGGCGCATTTCACGAAACCCTTTCTTCTCGATCCACACCGGCGCGCCCAGAGGTATGTATTGGGGATCTATCGCAAGGCTGCGCCCAGGGGTGATCGAACGATTCATTGCCCCCTTTGGGCCCGCCTCGGACGGTACGTCATCAAGAACGCGGAAAAACACGAATGACGGATTGTGTCGCAGCAGCTCCGCACCCTCGATCGGATTCCGCCTGACCCAATTACCAATCACCTTGGCAGACACCTGGTGCGGCTCGTAAATCTCCCGTCGCACCATTTCCTTCCCGATGGATCTGTAGTCCTGCCCATTATTGCCCGCATATCCCAGGCGAATGTGGCTGCCATCCTGCAACAGGATTCGGCCCGATCCCTGGATCTGAAGGAACAGCAACTCGACCGGGTCATCGACCCATGCAATTTCCAACCCACGTCCGGCAAGAGCGTTGCCTTCTTCGATTTCGCGGCGGGTCAGCCATGGCACTCCTTCGGTCACGTCGGGCGGCAGGCGATAGACAGGATAGCGGAAACGGCTTGTGCGGGTTCTGGATCCATCCAGCTCGGGCTCGTAATAGCCGGTGAACAAGGCAGGGGAGCCATCCTGAATCAGGACCGGCCTGAAAAACAGTTCGAAAAACGTCTTGGCCTGACCATCCTGCTCCGACTGATCCTTTGCCATCAGGCAAAGCGTCTGCCAATCCACACCCTTCATGTCTCCACAGGTGTTCAGAAACACGCTCAACGCCGCCTGTTGATCGTCGGATGTCCAGCCGGTCAGCCCGTGGAAATCCAGCACTGAATAGGTCGGATCAACGGTTTCAGAGGCGGCAACAGAAGCAAACTGGGCAAGCGCGGCACTGCAGATCGCCACATATGCCGCAGCCGCCCGCTGGTTCATTCGCCCGTTGCGACAAGCTGCCAGTTCACGTTGTCCGAACCCATCTTGCGCTCGAATGTCCAGATATCCAGCTGGGTTTTGACCTTGCCCGGCTCGCCCTCGACGATTTCGCCATTGGCATCGCGAACGACCTGCGTCAGCTGGCCAAGATAGCGCACGGTCAGCTCTGCCGTCTGCGTGTCCTCGTGGAACACCGCTTCGGTCAGGGTCATTTCCTTGACGCCGACAAACTCACCCTCGACCGTCAGGCCCTGTTGTTCGCGCATGTCCACGACCTGCGCGAAACTTGCGTAGACGTCAGGGGCCAGAAACGCGCGGACATCGTCAAGTTCACCCTTTTCAAAGCCCATCAGGATCATCTCGTAGGCCGCGCGTGCGCCGCCCAGAAACTCCGAAACGCTGAAGCCTGGCTCGATCGACTTCATCTTTTCGATGGCGCGCGCCGAAGGGCTGTTCGCGGGAACGTGATCTGTGATGTCGGGATCAGGGCCACCTTCGATCACCTCAAAGGAGGTGGATCGTGCCGTGGGTTGCGGACTGGTGGCAACCGGAGGTTTCTCAAAGCCTTCCCGTGTTCCAAGGACGTTTCTAAGACGGAGGATCAGGAAAACGGCGATCCCCGCAAGAACTAGTAGCTGGAGAATTGGCGAATTCATGAAAACCTCTTGGACCTCCGGGCATGGTAACAGAACGAACTCGCTCTTATGTAGGTGACGCGCAGGGTTGAGTCCACTCTGCCACCCGAAAGAGGAGTAAGTTTCATGTGGCTATTGATGGTGTTCATCGCAATCCCGATGATCGAAATTGCCCTTTTCATCCAGGTCGGCGGCCTGATCGGCCTGGGCTGGACCTTGGCCATCGTGCTGTTCACCGCAGTTCTGGGCACTTGGCTGGTCCGCCAACAGGGCGCGCTGGCGATGAACAACATCCGCAAGAGCTTTTCAGAACTGTCCGATCCTTCGGCCCCCCTGGCGGATGCCGCGATGATCCTGCTGGCCGGCGCGCTTCTGGTGACGCCCGGTTTCTTTACCGATGCGCTTGGGTTTGCCCTGCTGACACCGGCGTTCCGACGCGCCGCATTCACCTTTCTTCGAAAACGCATCAAGGTTCAGAGCTTTGCAATGGGGTCGGGCGCGGCCAACAGACCAGCGCAGGACGCCGATATCATCGAAGGCGATTATTCAGAGATCGACCCGCCCAAGCGCCCGACGCATCGCCCCTCCGGCTGGACACAGCACTAGGATCTGAACACAATTTTCATCACTTCACACTTAGTTCATTGGGACGTTGAGACGCCCTTGCCAAGCTGGTAGGACATTTGCCAACATCTCAACCTTCCGCAGGAGCAGACAATATGGCCGAAGAACTCCAGAACGGTGCCGCCCAGCAGGCGCCACAGGTAAAAATGAACGTCATGACGCAGTACATCCGCGACATGTCGTTTGAAAATATCCTCGCGCGCAAACCGGCGACCGGCCAGGTACAACCTGACGTAAAGGTTCAGGTCGCTCTCGACGCTAAAAAGCGTGAAGGCGACAATCAGTTCGAAGTGATGATGAAGCTGACGATCAATTCGGTCACCAAGGAAACCGGTGATTCAATGTTCGTCCTCGAACTGGAGTACGTCGGTGTTTTCGCGATCGAGGGCGTCCCGGAAGAGCAGATGCACCCGTTCCTGCTGATTGAATGCCCGCGGATGCTGTTCCCCTTCGTGCGTCGCATCGTCAGCGATGTCACACGCGACGGTGGCTTCCCGCCGCTGAACCTGGACACGATCGACTTCGTGCAGCTCTACCGCGCCGAACTTCAGCGTCGCTCTGCCGCACAGGCGGCTGCCCCGGCCAACTGATCGGTCTCAGCCCAGTTTTTTCCAGATTGCGGCGTCGCCCATCTTGTCGATGAACTCGGCATGGGCGGCGCTTTCCTTTTCGCTGAGCCGAGAGGGCAGGGCAACCGGGCGCGGCCGGGGCCGCCAGTCATCATCCACCGTGACCGTAGACTTGTTGTCTTCTTTCGGGGCCAGCACCAGGTCCGGCTGCCGGCCGCCAACAAGCTCCAGATAGACCTCGGCCAGAATTTCCGAGTCGAGCAGCGCTCCGTGCAAAGTCCGCGACGAATTGTCGATGCCGAAACGACGGCAAAGCGCATCCAGCGACGCAGGCGAGCCGGGAAACCGCTTGCGCGCGATAGCCAGCGTATCCAACGCCTGTGACATGGGAAGTTTCGGTTTGCCCAGCCAACCCAGCTCGGCGTTCAGAAACTTCATGTCGAAGCTGGCGTTGTGGATCACCAGCTTGGAATCTCCGATGAAATCCAGAAAATCCTGCGCAACCTCGGAAAACACGGGCTTGTCGGACAGGAATTCCTCGCTCAGCCCGTGCACGCGAAAGGCATCGTCGGGCATGTTGCGTTTGGGATTGATATAGACGTGAAAGGTCTCGCCCGTCGGCATGTGGTTGAACAGCTCCACCGCACCGATCTCGACCAGACGATCTCCCTGCTCGGGTTCAAAACCGGTCGTTTCCGTATCAAGGACGATCTCACGCATTTTCCAGACCTTTTCTGACTTCCGCCACGATGGCTGCGACCTGTTCGCTGGCATGTTCGACGGTGTCCGTCAAAACGATATAGGTCGCGCGTTTGCGTTTTTCTGCATCAGGCATCTGTTTGGACAATATCATTTCGAACTGTGCCTCGGTCATCGCGCCCCGGGCCAGAACACGTTCTCTTTGAACTGCTGGCGGGGCCGTCACGACGACCGTCGCATCCATGTCGTGCGCCCCCCCGCCTTCGAACAGCAAGGGGATATCGAGGACCACTATATCCGACGTAGCCTTGGCAACAAATGCGCGTCGATCTGCGGTCACGAGGGGATGCACGATTTCCTCGATGCGGTGCAGGGCTGTTGGATCGTTGGAAATGATCGTCTTCAACGCGTCGCGCGAAACGGCCCCCTCGTGAACCGCATCCGGGAACGCTGTTGCGATCGATTCCACCGCTAAACCACCGACGTCATACAGACGGTGTACCGCGGCGTCTGCATCCCAGATATCGCAGCCCTCGGCGGCAAAAAGGCGGGCTGTCGTCGACTTGCCCATCCCGATCGATCCGGTCAATCCGATCAGGAAACTCATCGCATCGCCGCGTCGCGCAACTCCGGCGTCACTTCCGGCCGCCGTCCGAACCAGCGTTCGAAACCCGGCACAGCCTGGTGCAACAACATGCCAAGACCATCCACCGTTGTGCAGCCGGCCGCCTGCGCTGTCTGTAAAAATGTAGTCATAAGAGGGTTATAGACAAGATCCGTCACCACCTGCGCCCCATGCAGCCCATCCATCGGCACACGAAGTTCGGGTTTTCCGATCATCCCCAGCGATGTGGTATTGACCACCAAGGCCCCCTCGGAAACCATATTTCCGGCCTGAACCCATTCGACCACATGCAGGCGCTTGCCGAACTCCTGCTGCAAACTGTCGGCCCGTGCCCTTGTCCTGTTGGATATCAGTATCTCGGGCACGCCCGCATCAAGAAGAGAAGAAATAACAGCCCGCGCCGCGCCCCCCGCGCCCAAAAGCGCAGCCGGCCCTGCTTTGGGATCCCACGCAGGCGCACACTGGCGCAGATTTTCGATAAAACCATACCCATCCGTATTGTCGGCATGGATACGTCCATCAGCCCCGAAAATCAGAGTATTCGCAGCCCCGATCAGAGTAGCACGATCCGTAACCTGGTCGGCTATGCGCAAAACCGCTTCCTTGTGGGGAATGGTGACATTCACACCCACGAACCCCAGCTTTGGCAGCATACGAAGTGCGGATTCAAGATCGCCGCCCGCGACATGCATCGGCACGTAATGGCCCTGCAAATTCATGGACTTGAGCCAAAACCCATGCACCTGCGGAGACCGAGAATGCGCAACGGGGTTACCGATCACACCGGCCAAGGGAATACGCTCCAGGCTCATGACTCGATCGCTCCTCTCAAGGCAAGATAGTCAAGGACCTCCAGCAATGGCAAACCCAATACTGCAAAGTAATCCCCCTGAATCCGGGAAAACAGGCGGCTACCTTCCGCCTCGACCTGGTACGCACCACAGGAGTGCGAGACCTCAGGCCAGTTTCGCGCAAGGTAGGCCTCCAAATAGTCGTCGGAAATAGCGCGCATTGTCATCGTGACGTCGCTCACCTTGCGCCAAACGGTCTTGCCACCTTCGACGATGACTGCGGCGCTGTGCAACTGATGCTGCTTTCCGGCAAGCATCTGCAACTGACGCTTTGCTTCTTCCAGCCTCGCCGGCTTTGAAACAATCTGACCGTCAAATGCGAGGACTTGGTCACACCCGATTGTGAACGCGCCCGGTACTCTTGCGCCGATCTTCTCAGCTTTGGTTTGCGCCAATGCGTCCGCGACGTTCCGAGGGCTTTCACCTTCGGCCAGCAGGGATGCCTTGATGGACTGTTCGTCGACCCGCGCGGTCATCACTTCGAACGAAACACCTGCGCGTGCGAGTAGCTCAGCCCTGATTGTAGAACCGGACGCGAGGATGATGCTTTGCGACATGGGGATAACCTAGTGAAAAACCGCGCGATAAAGTCTGGTCAACTTCTGGAAAAAAACAGCTTGGAGCGCAAGAGGCCAACCTGCTGTGCAGGACTCGCCCGAGTCGCCCGAGTCCCGCAAGAAGCACCCTCTGTGGGGAAGGATAACCCGATTTGTCCTTTCTCAGGAGTCGCCCCGGGATTGATCCACAGCTGTCACGTTGGGCAAATGCCGCTTTATATTTGATATAACTATATGATTTTTATGTATAAAAAATATTTCAAGTTCTAACAATCCCGACGTGACTCCAAGTTTACCCCCAACTTATCCACAATGTGCAAGATCGTAAGGAAAACTGAAGTATCCACAGGAAAAGGCAGCTCTACATCTAACAACAATCTTTTCTTTAAATAGAATTGAAGGATATGTGGGACGAGGACGAACGGAGATAACTCATGTCTGACTTCCTCGCGCTGGCTTATCCTTGGACGAAAAGTCTCCACATCATCGCTGTGATCAGCTGGATGGCTGGCATTTTCTATTTGCCACGACTTTTCGTGTACCATGCGGAGCAGGGACAGGACCCGCAGGTCGATCGCCTGTTTCAGACCATGGAATACAAGCTTCTGCGTGCGATCATGAATCCTGCGATGATAGGGACATGGATCTTTGGTCTCGCCCTGGTCTTCACGCCGGGCATCGTCGACTGGTCTTTTTTGTGGCCTTGGACCAAAGCAGCTTCGGTCTTGGCCATGACATGGTTTCATCACTGGCTAGGTAAGCGTCGCAAGGACTTCGAGGCAGGGAAAAACGACCTCTCAGGCCGCCGCTACCGTATGATGAACGAGGTTCCGACACTTCTCATGCTGATCATCGTCATCTCGGTTGTCGTGAAGTTCTAGAAGAATTGACTCGTTGCTCTCCAAGGCTTATGTACCGCCCCAAGTCACCCGTCCGGGTGAGATACTTTCCAGACATAGAAGCGATCGCGTGCTCCACTGCTGAGCCGGTCCAAGGACATTTTTTCGATGAGTGAGAACCGCCTCAATCTGTATGATCTCAAGGCCAAAAGCCCCAAGGATCTTTTGGCGATGGCCGAAGAACTTGAGATCGAGAACGCCTCGACCATGCGCAAGGGCGAGATGATGTTCCAGATTCTCCGTGAGCTTGCGGATGAAGACTGGCAGATTGGCGGCGATGGTGTGCTGGAAGTCCTCCAAGATGGATTTGGTTTTCTTCGTTCACCCGAGGCGAACTATCTGTCGGGGCCGGATGATATCTATGTCTCTCCCGACATGATCCGTCAGTTTTCTCTCAGGACCGGCGATACTGTCGAAGGGCTGATGAAGCAGCCAGACGACAACGAACGCTACTTCGCCCTGACCACAGTGTCCTCGATCAACTTCGAAGATCCGGAAAAAGCGCGTCACAAGATCGCTTTCGATAACCTAACGCCGCTGTATCCCGACGAACGTCTGAAGATGGAAATTGAAGATCCGACCATCAAGGACCGTTCCGCCAGGATCATCGACCTGGTGGCTCCCATCGGTAAGGGTCAGCGATCGTTGATCGTTGCTCCGCCGCGCACGGGTAAAACCGTACTGCTGCAAAATATCGCGAATTCGATCGAGAAAAATCACCCTGAATGCTATCTGATCGTGCTTCTTATCGATGAGCGTCCGGAAGAGGTGACCGACATGCAACGTTCGGTAAAAGGCGAGGTAATTTCCTCGACCTTTGACGAGCCTGCAACGCGGCACGTGGCTGTTTGCGAGATGGTCATCGAAAAAGCCAAGCGGCTTGTCGAACATAAACGAGATGTTGTTATTCTTCTCGACTCGATCACCAGACTTGGTAGGGCCTTCAACACCGTGGTTCCGTCCTCCGGTAAGGTTCTTACAGGGGGTGTTGATGCCAACGCTTTGCAGAGGCCCAAGAGGTTCTTTGGGGCTGCTCGAAATATCGAAGAGGGCGGTTCACTGACCATCATTGCGACGGCACTGATCGACACCGGTAGCCGTATGGATGAGGTCATTTTCGAAGAGTTCAAGGGGACTGGCAACTCTGAGATTGTCCTGGATCGCAAGGTCGCCGACAAACGCGTCTTCCCTGCCATGGATATTCTTAAGTCCGGTACCCGCAAGGAAGAGCTTCTTGTCGATAAGATCGATCTTCAGAAGACCTTTGTTCTGCGTCGCATCCTGAATCCGATGGGAACGACAGACGCTATCGAATTCCTGATCTCGAAGTTGAAGCAGACAAAGACAAACTCCGACTTTTTCGACTCGATGAATACCTGATCCGGGCGCCTGCCCGGAGAGGAGCTACCAATGGACACGATCTTTGCCCTTGCTTCGGCGCCGGGAAGGGCGGGTGTATCAGTGGTCCGGATCTCCGGGCCCGATGCCCTCTCTGCTCTTTCATGCTTTGGAATTTCGACGCTACCCCAGCGGCTTGCCAGCCTTCGGATGCTTCGAACATCTGATGGGGAAGTTCTAGACCAAGCTCTGATTCTGTTTTTCCAGGCCCCCAATAGCTTTACCGGCGAGGATGTCGCTGAGCTCCATCTCCACGGTAGCCCAGCCATTATAAGCAGAACTCTTCATATTCTCGGTGATATCCCCGGGTTGCGTATGGCTGAGGCCGGAGAATTTACGCGCCGTGCTCTGGAAAACGGAAAAATGGATCTTTCTCAGGTCGAAGGCCTTGCGGATCTTATCGATTCAGAAACCGAAGCGCAAAGGCGCCAAGCACAGCGAGTCTTCTCAGGCAAGCTAGGTGATATTGTCCAGGTATGGCGCAAGGATCTCATTCGTGCGGCTGCTCTTCTTGAGGCCACAATCGATTTTGTCGATGAAGATGTTCCGATCAACGTGCGGCCGGAAGTACAGGAGTTGCTTTTTGGTGTAGAGGCCAGCTTGCGCGAGCAAGCTGCAGGTGCCGAGGTCGCAGAGCGTGTAAGAACGGGCTTCGAGGTGGCTATAATCGGGGCACCGAATGCGGGAAAATCTACGCTTCTAAACTATTTAGCGGGCCGTGATGCCGCCATCACTTCGTCGGTGGCGGGAACGACTCGTGATGTGATTGAAGTTCGTATGGATTTGCGCGGCCTCCCAGTCACCTTGCTGGATACCGCTGGTTTGCGCGAAACTGACGATGTCGTAGAAGCAATTGGGATCGAGCGCGCCCGTGCGCGTGCAGAATTGGCCGATCTTCGCATTTATCTTCTGGAACCTGGAGAAGCGCCTAAATTCCCTCTGAAACACGAAGATCTCATACTGCGTGGCAAGGCAGATCTTTTTGACGGTGCAGAGGGTGTGAGTGGCATAACGGGGCAGGGTGTCGATAGGCTCATTGATCAACTGGCAGATATTTTTTCTGCGCGTTCGGCTTTGGTTGCGACGGCAACCAGGGAGAGGCACCGCTTGGCCATTATTCGTGCCTTGGGATATCTCGAAGCTGCGGAAGCCATGTTGAATAATTCCGCCTATGGAGAGGATGTGATCGCCGAAGAGCTGAGGTCGGCTATTCGCTCCCTCGATTCTCTGGTAGGGAAAGTCGATGTCGAGACTCTCCTGGCGGAGATCTTCTCAAGTTTTTGCATCGGAAAGTAGGAGTTGTTTCACGTGAAACATTCGGATTTCGACGTAGTTGTGGTTGGCGGTGGTCATGCGGGTTGTGATGCGGCCCATGCGGCCGCGCGAGTCGGTGCAAAAACTGCGCTCATCACGTTGAAGATGAGTGGAATTGGCGTAATGTCGTGCAATCCCGCGATTGGCGGATTGGGCAAGGGGCATTTGGTCCGGGAAATTGACGCTCTTGATGGAGTTATGGGGCGGGTTGCTGATAAGGCAGGTATTCAGTTCCGCTTGCTAAATAGGCGGAAAGGCCCTGCCGTGCAGGGTCCAAGAGCGCAAGCTGATCGCGCGATTTACAAAGCGGAAATGCTTAAGGAGATCACTGATTGCCCTAATTTGAGCATATTGGTTGGTGAAGTAACTGATTTCGTTATCGAATCGGGCAGGGTTTCAGGACTGGTTCTAGCAGATGGATCGAAAATCTCAGCCTGTGCCGTCGTTTTGACGACGGGCACCTTCCTGCGAGGGTTGATCCATATCGGAGATAAGAGCTTTCCTGGTGGTCGTATGGGGGATAGCGCGGCAAATCTTCTCGGCGAAAGGATGGAGAGTTTTGGCCTTCCTCTGGGTCGATTGAAAACCGGCACCCCACCCCGGCTTGATGGTCGTACTATCGATTGGGATATCCTTGAAAGTCAGCCGGGAGATGATGCCCCCGTTTTTTTCTCATTCCTCACCAAGTCGACAAGTACGCCCCAGGTCTCCTGCGGTATCACCCATACCAACGAAAAAACGCATGAGATTATCAGGGCGAATCTGGCGCGATCTGCGATGTATGGTGGTCATATAGATGGCGTCGGCCCTCGATATTGCCCGTCTATCGAGGATAAAGTCGTTCGCTTCTCAGAAAAAGATTCTCATCAAGTTTTCTTGGAACCTGAGGGGCTTAATGATCACACGATTTATCCTAACGGAATTTCAACATCACTGCCTGCGGATGTGCAGGAGGAGTACGTACGCTCGATCAAGGCGCTCGAAGAGGTAAAAATACTTCAGCCTGGGTACGCCATCGAGTACGATTTTGTTGACCCCCGATCGTTAGATAACCGACTCGCCGTAAATGACGTTCCAGGCTTGTACTTGGCCGGCCAGATTAATGGCACAACGGGTTATGAGGAGGCCGCGGCGCAAGGGTTGGTCGCCGGCGTCAATGCGGCAAAAGATGCTCTTGGGCAGGATCCCGTCACATTCACCCGCTCCGATAGCTATATCGGTGTAATGATTGATGACTTGACGACGCGTGGCGTATCTGAGCCCTACCGTATGTTTACTTCTCGCGCTGAGTTTCGCTTGTCGCTCCGCGCTGACAACGCAGACCAAAGGTTGACGGGTCTTGGAATTGAGTGCGGACTTGTGGGTCCTAATCGCGCAAGTATTTTTAGGGCAAAGATGGATCGTCTTGAAAAGGGAAGGGCGATGCTGACCGATTGTGTCGTCACGCCGAAGACGCTGAATAAAAATGGGGTAAAGATTAGCGAAGATGGGAAGCAGAGATCCCTCTACCAGGTTTTGTCGTTCCCGGATGTCGCTATACAAGATCTTGTGAAAATCGAAGAAGATCTTGCTCTGTTGGATGGAGAGACACAGTCGCAGCTCAAAAACGACGCGCTCTATGCAACTTATGTTGAGCGTCAGCAGAAGGATACCGAAGCCCTTAAACGGGATGAACTGAGAGAAATTCCTTCGAATTTCGACTACGGCGTCCTGGATGGTTTATCTAATGAGCTTAAGCTTAAACTCAAAGTCGTCCGCCCGTCAAATCTGGCACAGGCGGGCCGTATTGAGGGGATGACCCCTGCGGCCTTGGCGCTCATTTTGTCTCGGCTAAATCGCTCGCTGAGGGAGCGTTCTGCGTGAGCACTGAACAAAAAATCGAAAGCGGTGTTTCACGTGAAACATTCCAACGGCTTGAGATGTATGTTGACCTTCTTTCTCGCTGGAATGAGAAAATCAATATAGTATCAAAAAATACTATTCCCTTGGTATGGGAACGCCATATAGCTGATTCCGCTCAGCTTTATTCACTTGCGCCAAATTTTTCGTCCTGGGTCGATCTTGGTAGCGGAGGTGGATTCCCGGGATTGGTGGTGGCTATCTACGCTTCGGAATTTCACCCCAGCGGCCATGTTACACTTATCGAGTCCGATCAGCGAAAGTGCGCTTTTTTACGGACAGTGGCGCGTGAGGCGGGGCTGAAAGTTACTGTTTTGGCGGAGCGAATAGAGCGCGCAGCACCCCAAAATGCTGATATCCTCAGTGCACGAGCTCTAACGTCCCTGAACGGACTGATAGAATTTTCTGGGCAACATATGTCTGAGGATGGAACCGCGCTTTTCCTTAAGGGCGCGCGGTGGCAAACGGAACTTGAGGAAGCCAGACAACATTGGCGCTTCCGCTGCGAGACTCACAAGAGTATGACCGAGCCAGAGGCCGTTATCCTGGAAATTGGAGGAGTCGAACGTGTCTAATGGAATTTCCTCTCAAACTCCACGGATCGTTGCAATCGCCAACCAGAAAGGCGGGGTTGGGAAAACTACGACCGCTATCAACCTTGGGGCCGCGCTGGTTGAGCAGGGTAAACGAGTGCTTTTGGTTGATCTCGATCCGCAAGGCAACGCATCGACAGGTTTAGGTATTGAGCCTGATATGCGAGAGAATACCACGTATGAATTGCTGCTGGATGATGCCAGTTTGCAAGATGTCATACAGGAGTCGTCGGTCAGGAACTTGGATATCGTGCCTGCGACGGTTGACCTTTCATCAGCGGATATCGAACTGATTTCAAACGAAAAAAGATCGCATCTTTTGTTCGACGCGCTTCGGCAACCTGCGATGAGCGACTATAATTACGACTATGTGCTGATCGATTGTCCGCCTTCGCTAAACTTGCTGACAGTCAATGCGATGGTTGCGTCCCATTCTATCTTGGTACCACTGCAAAGCGAATTTTTTGCTTTGGAGGGTCTTTCGCAGCTCATGTTGACCATCAGAGAAGTGCGTCAAACGGCCAACCCTGACCTTCGGATCGAGGGCATCGTTCTTACGATGTACGATTCTCGAAACAATCTGAGCCAACAGGTTGAAGAAGACGCTCGCGATAATCTTGGTGATTTGGTCTTTAAGACAATCATTCCGCGGAACGTTCGAGTGAGCGAAGCGCCATCATTTTCTATGCCCGTCCTGGAGTTCGACGGGACGTCCAAGGGCGCCATGGCATACCGCGCTCTCGCCGACGAGCTTTTGAAAAAACACGAACGAGTTGCCGCCTGAGGTCTAGGAGAGAACGATGGAGAAGAAAAAAACGCGTGGTTTGGGCCGCGGACTCTCGGCCTTGATGGCGGATGTGACACATGATGATGGCATGATCAGCGCCGGTGCTACGCGCCGTCCAGATATGCTGGTCCCGATCGAGAATGTGGTTCCCAACCCCGATCAGCCACGTCGTACCTTTACCTCATCACAGCTCGAGGAACTGGCGTCCTCCATCCGTGAAAAAGGCGTGATTCAGCCTCTCATTGTGCGGCCTAGGCCTGGTGCGTCCGGTGAATACGAGATCGTTGCCGGCGAACGCCGTTGGCGCGCAGCACAAATGGCCAAGCTCCACGAGCTTCCAGTAATTGTTCGCGATTTCAATGACATAGAAGTCCTTGAAGTTGCGATTATCGAAAATATCCAGAGGGCTGACCTAAATCCAATTGAGGAAGCGGCTGGCTTTAAGCAATTGATGGAAAAGTTCGGCCATACCCAGGAGAAGCTTGCGCAAGCATTGGGTAAAAGCCGCAGCCACATTGCAAACCTGATGCGTCTTTTGCAATTGCCTGATGAAGTTCGGGAAATGCTGCAGGAAGGCCAGCTTTCTGCTGGTCACGCACGCGCGCTCATCACGTCCGACGATCCCGTTATGCTGGCGCGCCGGGTTGTGGATAACGGCCTCTCTGTCCGCGCGACAGAGCAACTCGCAAAGAAGCCAGAGAGCTCATCTAGAAAAGTGCGCGTGGGTGCAGCGGCCAGTAAGGCACTCGGAGAGAAAGATGCTGATACCAAGGCGCTCGAGTCTGATCTGTCTGCTGCCCTTGGCATGAAAATAGAAATCGACCACGTGACCGGCCAGGAGGCCGGCAAACTGTCGATCCGCTATGACTCGCTTGAACAGTTGGACGAACTTTGTCAGATTCTGAGCTCGGCCCGCTAGGTCGTGTCCATATAAATGCCAAGACACAGGCTAGGGTAACGCCTTGGAATATCAAAAGCATCGACCGTAGACCCATTACCAGGGCGATCAGGAAGACAACGCATACAGCAAGCGTAGCCAGACGCTTGCTGCGCTTGGATATAGCACCATATCTGTACCAATTCTGGATTGGGGGACCTAGATATGGGTGATAGATCAGCCATTGGTGCAACGCTTCGGAAGATCGGCTAAAGCAAAAAGCCGCGAGTAGCAGGAAAGGCACTGTCGGTAGCAGTGGTAAAACTATGCCGATTGCGCCCAGCCCGATGCAGATAACCCCGAGAAATACCCAGACGTATCGCATATTTCACTCCGCCAATAACGCGTCCAGTACGGCGTTCAGCAGCATCCGGCCTTGGCTTGTGACCAAAAGCTGATCTCCTGCTTTCTCAATCAGACCCAAATCTCTCAATTCTTTGATCTTGGATCCTTTTAGCGGGTATCCATTAAGAGCTTCGAAACGCGAAAGATCGACTCCTTCGCGCAACCGGAGACCCATCAGCAGGTATTCCTGTGCCTGCTCTGGGCCGCTCAGTTGGTCACAAACTGAGTCTGCGCTGCCATTTTCGGCATATTTTATCCATTCACCGGGCGTACGAAATGCCTCGGTGGCGAATTTGGACCCATTCAGGGTTACACGGCCATGGGCACCTGGCCCGACGCCAACATAATCTCCATAACGCCAATAGAGGGAATTGTGCCGACTGCGTGCACCTTCTCGGGCGTGATTTGACACTTCGTAGCATTCAAAGCCATGTGCTTCGCAGAGCGATTGGGTCAATTCATACATGTCTGCCGCGAGGTCGGGGTCGGGGAGTCCCCGGAGTTTGCCGCGCTTGTATCTGTCCCCGAAGGCGGTGCCATCCTCAACCGTCAACTGGTAGAGAGAGAGGTGATCCACGGCCAGTCCAAGTGCTTGAGTGAGCTCGGTTTCCCAACCCTTCAGTGTTTGATCCTGTCGAGCGTAAATCAGGTCGAAACTGACGCCATCAAAATGCGCGCGGGCGATATCAAAGGCCCTCATAGCCTCCTTGACGGTATGTAGTCGCCCCAATTTCGCAAGATCACGATCATCGAGCGCCTGAAATCCCATTGAGACGCGATTCACGCCGGCAAGCGAATATCCGTTAAAGCGTTCCGCCTCAACCGAGCCGGGGTTAGCCTCCAACGTGATCTCGACGTCATTGCCTTGGGGCCAGAGTCGACGGATGGTCGAAATAACAGCGTCGACTGTTTCCGGCTCCATCAGGCTGGGCGTTCCACCACCGAAGAATATCGACTGGACGACGCGGCCGGGCGTCAGGGCTGCGTAGCGTTCAAGTTCACGAACATAGGCTAACGCCCACCGTTTCTGATCTACATATTGCGCGACATGGCTGTTGAAATCACAATATGGACACTTGGATTGGCAAAACGGCCAGTGGACGTAAATGCCGAATCCCGCATTTTGCCAATCTTCACTCAAAACAGCCCGACACGAGTTTTGCGAAGGCATCTGCCCGATGGGACATAGCATTCTTGGTGTCAGCGTTCATTTCGCCGAACGTCTCTTCATAGCCGTTGGGCTGAAACATCGGATCATAGCCATGGCCCTGGCTTCCCCGCATAGGCCATGTCAAACGGCCGTCGACCTTGCCGACGAAGATCTCGTCATGGCCATCAGGCCAGGCAAGGCAAAGCGTGCAATTGAACGCCGCGGTGCGCGGCTGCGGCGACTTTTTTTCTTCCAACAGGTTCCAGACCTTTTGCATGGCCATCGGGAAATCACGGCCATTGGGGGTTTCGGCCCAATCTGCTGTATAAACGCCGGGCGCGCCATCCAGCGCATCCACGGAAATACCGCTGTCGTCGGACAAGGCAGGCAGGCCTGTTTCCTTGGCTGCGAAATGCGCCTTGATCCGGGCATTGCCGACAAAGGTATCTTCGGTTTCTTCTGGCTCTTCTAGCCCGTGCTCGGCCGCAGACGTTACCTTGATGCCGAACGGTGCCAGAAGGTCCGCAATTTCGACCAACTTGCCCTTGTTGTGGCTGGCAATGATCAGTTCGTTGCCGTCGAATTTACGCACCAGTCACCTCCTTTTGTATCGCGACCAGTTCATCAATGCCCTTTTCGGCCAAGTCCAGCAGTTCGTTCATCTGGGCGCGCGAATAGGTCGCCCCCTCTGCGGACATCTGGACCTCGATCAGTTTTTTCGTACCGGTCATTATAAAGTTTCCGTCGACACCTGCTTCACTGTCCTCGGGATAGTCCAAGTCCAGAATTGGTTGGCCGGCGTAAATTCCGCAAGAAATCGCGGCGACGGGATCTACCAAGGGGTTCGATGTGACGTCACCGGTTTTCATCAACTTGTCGACGGCCAGTCGCAGAGCAACCCAGCCACCGGTAATCGAGGCGCAGCGTGTCCCGCCGTCGGCCTGGATCACATCGCAGTCGATGGTGATTTGACGCTCGCCCAAGGCCACTCGATCCACTCCCGCACGCAGGGAGCGTCCGATAAGGCGCTGAATTTCAACTGTTCGTCCACCTTGTTTGCCCATTGCCGCTTCGCGACGCATACGCGACGTCGTCGATCGGGGAAGCATACCATATTCCGCCGTCACCCAACCCAGCCCGGAGCCTTTGATGAAAGGCGGAACGCGCGGTTCGATCGTTGCGGTGCACAGAACATGGGTGTCCCCAATCTTGATCAGGCAGGACCCCTCGGCATGTTTCGTGACACCGGTTTCGATTGAAACTGGCCGCATTTCGCTTAGATCTCTTCCAGATGGTCTCATCGGGTCCCCCTTTATCTGCGGCCCCTGATATGCAAGCGGGTGGTGCAAAGGCAAGCCCCGTTGACCTTTCCGCACTGTGCACTCTAATGGCGTTTCGGGGAAGGTTGAGGATATGGAAACGAACAAGTCGATCCTTAACGAATTGAACGACCGCACTCGCGAGGTTTTTCGTCGGGTGGTCGAGGGGTATCTGGATACGGGCGAGCCCGTAGGTTCACGAACCCTGACCCGGGTGATGAACGAAAAGATCAGTGCGGCCACCGTTCGCAACGTCATGCAGGACCTTGAGTATATGGGCCTGTTGGATTCTCCGCACGTCAGTGCCGGTCGTGTGCCGACGCAGCAGGGGCTGCGCATGTTTGTCGACGGCCTCTTGGAAGTGGGTGATCTTGCCAGTGATGACCGCGAAAAGATCGACGCGACAATCGGTAACGGCGGCGATGTCGGGGTGATCCTGGACCGCATCGGTTCGGCTCTGAGCTTTGCCACGCGCGGCGCGTCTCTGGTGTTGGCCCCGAAACATGAAGCACCGATAAAACACATCGAATTCGTTGGGCTTGGGCACGATCGCGCGCTGGTGGTCCTGGTGTTTGCCGATGGCCATGTGGAGAACCGCATCTTCAACCCTCCGCCGGGACAGACCCCGAGTTCGATGCGCGAAGCCGCTAATTTCCTGAACTCACTCATGGCCGGGCGTACGCTGAGCGATCTGAAAACGGTTGTTTCACGTGAAATAGAGGCGAGAAAACAACAAATTGACGGGTTGTCGCGCGCGCTTGTCGAAAGCGGGCTGGCCGTCTGGGATGGCGAGGGCGAAAGCTATGAGCGCCTGATCGTACGAGGCCGCTCGAATTTGTTGGATGGCGAAGAGGCCGATCTGGACAAGATCCGTGTCCTTTTCGACGATCTTGAGCGCAAGCGTGATATCGCCGAATTTCTGGACCTGACCGAAGAAGGCGAAGGTGTGAGGATTTTTATCGGGTCCGAGAACAAACTTTTCTCACTTTCGGGTTCCTCTTTGGTGGTCTCTCCTTATATGAACGCGGATCGAAAGATCATCGGTGCGGTCGGGGTCATCGGGCCCACGCGGCTCAACTATGGGCGCATCGTTCCGATAGTGGATTACACGGCGCAGCTGGTGGGGCGGATGATTTCCGACCGCCGCTAGCGGGCCGACGATAGAGGTGAACTATGGCAGAGCCGAGAGACGAGGAATTTCTGGACGACCCCGAGGCCGTGGAAGCAGAGGCTTACGAGGCCGAAATGGAAGAAATCGATAGCGAGGAAGCCGAGATCGAAGCACTTCGGGCTGAACGGGATTCGTTCAAGGACAAGTTCATGCGGGCGCTGGCCGATGCGGAAAACTCGCGCAAGCGGGCAGACAAGCAGCGGCGCGAGGCCGAAAACTATGGCGGGGCGAAACTGTCGCGTGACATCCTTCCGGTGTATGACAACCTGACCCGCGCGCTGGATGCGGCAGGCGAAAAAACCGAGGAAAATGCGGCACTTCTGGAGGGGATCGAGCTGACCATGCGCGAGCTGGTCAACACGTTCCGCAAGCATGGGATCGAGCCGATCACGCCGAAAGTCGGTGACAAGTTCGACCCGAACCAGCACGAAGCGATGTTCGAAGCCCCCGTTCCGGGCACGAAATCCGGTGAGATCATCCAGGTTTCGGCCGAGGGTTTCATGCTGCATGATCGGCTGCTGCGGCCCGCGCAGGTGGGTGTCAGCTCCAACCAGGGTTAGGCGCAGCTGCCCCGAAAAAGGGGCGGCGAGTCGAGACAATCAAGAGGCGTTCCGCGTTAGTTTTCGCGGGATGCCTCTTTCAGTTTGTAGAGCAGATCGAGCGCATCACGGGGCGAAAGTTCGTCCGGATGGATGTCGGAAAGCATGTCGGTAACGTGTCGGTATCCGGGCGGTATTTTTTCGGCAGGTTTGGGCGCAGGTGGCGCCGCGGCGAACAGGGGCAGGTCGTCGATCACTGCCTTGGGGTTCTTGCCTGAGCGCGCGGTATCTTCGAGCGAGGCGAGCACATCGCGGGCGCGGGCGACCACGCTGTCGGGCAGGCCCGCCAGTTTTGCCACCTGTACGCCATAGCTGCGATCCGCCGCGCCCATGCGCACCTCGTGCAGAAAGATCACGTCGCCTTCGTATTCACGCACGGCGACGGTGGCGTTTTCGACCCCGGCCAACCGCTTGGCCAGGTCGGTCATTTCGTGATAGTGGGTGGCAAAGAGGGCGCGAGAGCGATTGACGCCGTGCAGATGTTCCAACGTCGCCCAGGCAATCGACAGACCGTCATAGGTGGCGGTGCCGCGGCCGATCTCATCCAGGATCACCAGCGCGCGGTCGTCGGCCTGATTGAGGATGGCGGCCGTCTCGACCATCTCGACCATGAAGGTGGAGCGCCCGCGCGCCAGGTCATCCGATGCCCCGACGCGAGAGAAGATCTGGCTGACCAGACCGATATGGGCGCGGGTGGCGGGAACGTGGCTGCCCATCTGGGCCAGCAGGGCGATCAGGGCATTCTGGCGCAGGAAAGTCGATTTACCCGCCATGTTCGGACCGGTCAGCAACCAGATGGCGGCAGCCTCGGCGTCGGCGGACAGGTTGCAATCGTTGGCGATGAAAGGATGGCCCTGCCGGCGCAGGGCCTGTTCCACGACGGGGTGACGACCGCCGGTGATGTCCAGCGCGCGGCTGGTATCGACCAGCGGGCGGGTCCAATCCTCGGCCCGGGAAAGATCGGCCAGCGACGTGGTCAGGTCAAACTCGGCCAGCGCGCGTGACAATTGCGTCAGGGCGGGGGCGTCGTTCAGGATCGCGTCGCGCAGGGCGGCGAACAGGCGCACTTCGATGGCCTGTGCCTGACCGGCGGCGTTCAGGATACGTGTTTCGATGTCTGACAGGTCGGGCGTGGTAAAGCGTACCTGATTGGCGGTGGTCTGGCGGTGCTTGAAGGCGTCCGAATGCGGCGGCTTGAGCATCTTTTCAGCGTGGGTCGAGGTAACTTCGATGAAGTAGCCCAGCACGTTGTTGTGCTTGATCTTGAGCGCGGGAATGCCGGTCTGTTCCGCGTACTGCTGCTGCATCTGGGCGATGATGCCCCTGCCTTCGTCACGCAGGGTGCGGACCTCGTCCAGTTCGGCATCGTATCCGCGGGCAATGAAACCGCCGTCGCGTGCCAGAAGCGGCGGTTCGGCGATCAACGCGCTGTCAAGCAGGGCGAGCAGGTCGTCGTGGCCGGTGAGGTCGGCGGCAGCGCCGCTGAGCAGTTCTGGCAGGTCGGTGCCAGTGAGGGTCTGCGAAATCGCCTCGGCCTGTTCCAGCGCGTTGCGGATGGCAGCCAGATCGCGCGGGCCGCCGCGTTCCAGCGCCAGCCGCGACAGGGCGCGGTCAAGGTCGGGCACGCGGCGCAGGGCGGCGCGCAGGGTTTCAGACAGGCGCGTCTGATCGGCGGCGAAATCCACCGCATCAAGGCGGTCGGTGATGGTCGCGAGGTGGCGCGAGGGCGAAGAGATGCGACGTTCCAGCAGGCGTGCGCCAACGGCGGTCACCGTCCGATCGATGGAGGAGAGGAGCGAGCCGGTGCGCCCGCCGCCGAGCGCATGGGTAATTTCAAGGTTGCGCCGGGTCGCCGCGTCGATCTGGACGGAATTGTCGGCAGCTTCGCGCAGGGGTGGGCGCAGCAGGGGCAGTTTGCCCTTTTGCGTGATGTCGAGGTAGTCGACCAGCGCGCCCATGGCCGAAACCTCGGCGCGGGTGAACTGGCCAAAGCTGTCGAGCGTGCCGACACGGAACAGGTCCGTCAGGCGTTTGGTCGCATTGGTGCTGTCGTAGGAGCCGCGCGACAGAGGCGTCAGGGCGATGGCGAAATCTTCGACCAGCGGGCGCAGCGCAGCCTCGTCCGCGTCGCTGACCAGCAGTTCGGAGGGCGACAGGCGGGCCAGTTCCGGGCCGAGTTTGACGGTGGCCAGTGGCATCACGTGAAACGAGCCGGTCGAGATGTCGACCCAGGCCAGCGCGGCTTCGTCCCGTACGCTGGCGTATGCTGCAAGGAAATTGTGACGCCGTGCCTCGAGCAGCGAGTCCTCGGTCAGGGTGCCGGGGGTGACGAGGCGCACGACATCGCGGTGCACGACCGATTTGCCGCCCCGCTTCTTGGCCTCGGCGGGGTCTTCCATCTGTTCGCAGACGGCGACGCGGAACCCCTTGCGGATCAGGGTCAGCAGGTAGTTTTCGGCGGCATGGACCGGAACGCCGCACATCGGGATATCCTCGCCCAGATGCTTGCCGCGCTTGGTCAGCGCAATGTCGAGCGCGGCCGAAGCGGCGGTCGCGTCGTCAAAGAACATCTCGTAAAAATCGCCCATCCGGTAGAACAGCAGGGCATGCGGATATTGTTCCTTGATTTCAAGGAATTGTGCCATCATCGGTGTGACTGCGGCAGCGGTGTTCATGTGGCCCCCAAAGTGCTTTGCCCCAAGGTACAAATCATGAGCCAGCTGCGAAAGGCGAAAGCGCGTGACTGTTGAGAAGATCGTGGGCCTTGTGTATGACGCAGCGACCTTAGGAGTACCGTTGCGATGACCAAAGCCAAGATCAGCCGCGAAGACGCGCTTGCCTTTCACCTGGAACCCAGCCCCGGCAAGTTCGAGATCACGGCGACTGTGCCGATGAACACGCAACGGGACCTGAGCCTGGCCTACAGCCCCGGCGTGGCCGTGCCCTGCGAGGAGATCCACGCCAACCCCGAGACGGCCTATGATTACACCAACAAGGGCAATCTGGTCGCGGTGATCAGCAACGGCACTGCGGTGCTGGGTCTGGGCAACCTTGGCGCGCTGGCGTCCAAGCCGGTGATGGAGGGCAAGTCGGTGCTATTCAAGCGGTTCGCCGACGTGAACTCGATCGACATAGAACTGGACACCGAGGACCCCGAAAAGATCATCGAGGCGGTCAAGCTGATGGGCCCGACCTTCGGCGGCATCAACCTCGAGGATATCAAGGCGCCCGAGTGTTTCATCATCGAGCAGCGCCTCAAGGAAGAGATGGACATCCCCGTCTTTCACGACGACCAGCATGGCACCGCCGTGATCTGTGCCGCCGGTCTGATCAATGCGCTGCACATCAGCGGCAAGAAGATCGAGGACTGCCGCATCGTGCTGAACGGTGCCGGGGCGGCGGGCATTGCCTGCCTTGAGCTGCTGAAGTCGATGGGCGCCAAGCACGACAACTGCATCATGTGTGACACCAAGGGCGTGATCTATCAGGGCCGGACCGAAGGCATGAACCAGTGGAAGTCGGCCCATGCTGCGCGCACCGATCTGCGCACGCTGGCCGAAGCGCTGGACGGCGCGGACGTGTTCCTGGGTGTGTCGGTCAAGGGCGCCGTGACGCAGGACATGGTCAAGAGCATGGCCCCGAACGCGGTGATCTTTGCGATGGCCAACCCCGACCCCGAGATCACGCCGGAAGAGGTGCACGAGGTCCGCGAGGACGTGATCGTTGCCACCGGCCGTTCGGATTATCCCAACCAGGTGAACAACGTCCTGGGCTTTCCCTACCTGTTCCGGGGTGCACTGGACATACACGCGCGCGCCATCAACGACGAGATGAAGATCGCCTGTGCCGAGGCGCTGGCGAAACTGGCGCGCGAAGATGTGCCGGACGAAGTGGCGATGGCCTATGGCCGCGCGCTGACCTTCGGGCGCGACTACATCATCCCGACGCCATTCGACCCGCGCCTGATCTACGTCATTCCGCCCGCCGTCGCGCAGGCCGGTATGGAGACCGGTGCCGCGCGCCGCCCCATCATCGACATGGACGCCTATGAGCTGTCGCTGAAATCACGGATGGATCCGACGGCGAGCATCCTGCGCGGCATTCACGCCCGCGCGCGCAACGCACAGGCGCGTGTGATCTTTGCCGAAGGCGACGACCCGCGCGTCCTGCGGGCGGCGGTGATGTACCAGCGCTCGGGTCTGGGCGAGGCGATCGTCGTGGGTCGTGAAACCGACGTGATGGAGAAACTGGCGACGGCGGGCCTGGGGGATGCGTTCGAGGAGCTGACCATCGTCAATGCGGCCAAGACGGAGCATCTGACGCGCTACAAGGATTTCCTGTACGACCGTCTGCAACGGCGCGGCATGGACCAGCAGGATATTCATCGCCTTGCCGCCCGTGATCGTCACGTGTTTTCGGCGCTGATGCTGGCGCATGGCCATGGCGATGCGCTGATCACCGGGGCGACGCGCAAATCCGCGCATGTGATGGAGCTGATCAATCACGTCTTTGATGCTGACGCCGAACATGGCGCGGTCGGCACAACGGCGATCCTTCACAAGGGCCGTATCGTGCTGATCGCGGACACGCTGGTGCATGAATGGCCGAATGAACACGATCTGGCCGATATTGCCGAGCGTAGTGCCGAAGTGGCCCGCGACCTGGGGCTTGAGCCGCGTGTCGCCTTCGTGTCGTTTTCGACCTTCGGGTATCCGAATTCCGAGCGGGCTGAAAAGATGCACCTGGCCCCGACCGTTCTGGAAAAGCGCGGAGTCGATTTCGAGTTCGAGGGCGAGATGACGGTGGATGTCGCGCTGAACACCCGCTCGCGCGAGAATTATCCGTTCTCGCGTCTGACCGGGAATGCCAACATCCTGGTGGTTCCGGCGCGGCATTCGGCCAGTATCAGCGTCAAGCTGATGCAGGAAATGGCCGGCGCCACGGTGATCGGGCCGATCCTGTCGGGCGTCGATAAACCGATTCAGCTGTGTTCGACCGGATCGACGGTGAACGACATTCTGAACATGGCCGTTCTGGCCGCCTGCAAGGTCAAGTAGATGGCGATCTGGAACCTCGGGTCGGTCAATGCCGATCTGGTCTATCGGGTGCGCCACATGCCCACGCCGGGCGAGACGCTGTCGGCGTACGACCATCAAAAGGGTCTTGGGGGTAAGGGCGCGAACATGTCCGTCGCCTGCCACCGCGCCGGGTCACACGTGGAACATATCGGCGCGGTGGGCGAAGACGGCACATGGATGAAGGATCGTCTGGCCACCTATGGCGTGAAGGTCGGTCACCTTGCCAACCTGCCCGGTCCGTCCGGGCAGGCGGTCATCCTGCTGGATGATGCCGGCGAGAACGAGATCATCATCCTGGACGGAGCCAATCGCGACATTACCGAAGCGATGGTAGATGCCGCGCTGAGCCGGGCAAAACCGGGCGATACCGCGATCTTTCAGAATGAAACCAGCGTGCAGGACCACTTTGCCCGTGCCGCACGGGCCGCCGGCCTGCGCCTGGCCTACGCGGCCGCGCCGTTCGAGGCCGCGGCGGTTGCTGCGGTGATGGAGCATCTGGATATCCTGGTGATGAATGCCGTCGAGGCCGAACAGCTGGAGGCCGCATTGGGGCAGCCACCCGAGGCATTGCCGATTGCGGATGTAGTGATCACGCTGGGCGGCGAGGGCTGCCGCTGGATCAACACCGCAACAGGCACGGTGCGCACCTTTGCGGCGCCCAAGGTGACGCCGGTCGACACCACCGGGGCAGGCGACACCTTTACCGGATACCTCATCGCGGGTCTGGATCAGGGGTTGGCCATGGAGGCCGCGCTGGAGATGGCGCAGAAGGCCGGGGCGCTGATGGTCACGCGCCTTGGAACGGCAGATGTCATCCCGACGCGGGACGAGTTGTAACGCATCGGTGAAGCGACGTGATCGCGATTTCGCATTTCGCGGGAAACACTTCGGCCGCGCGGGACGTGTCTGTTCAGGATCGGGGCAAGGATGGCCCCGGCTGAACCGATACAAACAGGGAATTATGAGATGAACCGCATTCTGACTGCTGCCGCCCTTTCGCTGACCACATTTGCCGTTCCGGCGATTGCGGCGGATCACATGATGTCGCCGATGGTCGAGGCGATGGACCAGGACGTCTCCAACGGTGTTGTCAGCGCCAGCAAGGTGATGGCGCCGTCGAACGGCTGGATGGTCGTGCACCGTACGGACGCCGAGATGAAGCCCGGCCCCGTGGTCGGCTATGCGCCGCTGCGCATGGGCGAAACCGATGATGTGGCCGTGATCCTGCAAGAGCCGGTGATGTCCGGCGACATGCTGATGCTGATGGTACATGCCGAAGAGGGTGGCATGAAGACAGGCGTGTTCGAATACACGCTGGGCGCCAAGGAAGACGGTCCGATCAAGCCCGACGGCAAGCTGGTCATGTCGGTGATCACTGCGAAATAAGCGTCTCTCATCAATCTATTTGAGGCGGGGTCGGGGCAGGGATGCCCCGGCCCTTTTTGCGTCTATTGGCTTTTGTGTGCGTCGGGCCTAGCCTCGGGGCGAACAGGGGCTGTCGTTTCGGGTGCCCCTTGTCACACGTGAAACAGGATGGGATTCTATATGAAGCTGGCAGTCTGGTCCGGGCCGCGCAATATTTCCACCGCGATGATGTATGCCTTTGGCAACCGGGCAGATTTTGCGGCGGTGGATGAGCCGTTCTATGCGGCCTACCTGGCGCTGACGGGGTTGCAGCACCCGATGCGCGATCAGATCATGGCCGCGCAGAGCCAGGATGCTGCGGACGTGATTGCCGCGCTGACGGGCCCGGTGCCCGAGGGGCGCACGCATGTCTATCACAAGCACATGGCGCAGCACATGCTGCCCGAGATTCCGCGCGACTGGTTCAACGGAATGCGGCACGTGTTCCTGATCCGGCATCCGGCGCGCGTCGTGCCCAGTTTCGCGGCCAAGTATGACCAGACCACGCTGGCCGATATCGGGTTTGTGCAGCAGGCCGAGCTATACGATCAGCTGGTGGCCGAGGGGCACGCGCCGGTGGTGGTCGACAGCGTCGATATCCGCGCCGACCCAGAAGGAATGCTGCGCGCGCTCTGCGACGAGGTCGGGCTGGAGTGGGACCCGGCGATGCTGAACTGGCCAGCAGGCGCGAAACCATACGACGGCGTATGGGCAGATGTCTGGTACGGGGCCGTGCATGGGTCGACCGGGTTCGCGGGACCGGAGGGCGATCTGCCGGTGCTGAGCGGGGAGCTGGCTGAGATGGCCGAGGCGGCCTTGCCGTCTTACGAAAAACTGGCGGCCGTACGGCTGCGCACCTAACCCAGCATCTTGCCCAGTTTCATCGCGACGGACATGTCGCCCGAGACCTTGATCTTGCCCATGGCGAAGGCGGTCACCGGGTTCAGCTTGCCCGCGATCAGCTTTTCCAGGTTCTTGTGCGAAATGTGGATCGTGCAATCGGCCGGGTCATCGGCCAGACGGGCAGTGCCGTCGCTGATGGTGATCGCGCCATCTTCGCCGCAGTCGAATTTCAGGCTGTCATCGATCGGTTTGCGATCCAGCCCACGCTGAAACTTGTCCGCGATCTCTTGTAGGGTCATGCGCTGTCTCCTCCCATGAAAAACGCCGCTCCAACGCGTATTGGAGCGGCGCAATATATGCAGCAAGTGTGACGTTACATCACTTCATGCGGCGGTTCCGGGCGGCCAGCAGCTTGAGACGCAGGGCGTTCAGCTGGATGAAACCGGCAGCGTCCTTTTGATCGTAGGCACCGGCGTCTTCCTCGAAGGTCACGTGCGCTTCGGAATAGAGCGAGTGATCGGACCAGCGACCAACGGTGGTGGCTGCGCCCTTGTAGAGTTTCAGGCGAACAGTGCCGGTCACGTGTTCCTGGCTCTTGTCGATCAGGGCTTGCAGCATTTCACGCTCAGGGCTGAACCAGAAACCGTTGTAGATCAGTTCCGCATAGCGGGGCATGATCGAGTCTTTCAGGTGGCCAGCACCGGAATCCAGCGTGATCTGTTCGATCCCGCGGTGCGCCTCAAGCAGGACGGTGCCGCCCGGCGTTTCGTAGATGCCACGGGACTTCATGCCGACAAAGCGGTTTTCAACGAAGTCGAGACGGCCGATGCCGTGCTTGCCGCCAAGCTCGTTCAGCTTGGTCAGGATCGTTGCGGGCGACAGCGCCTCGCCGTTGATCGCGACGGCGTCGCCTTTTTCAAACGTGATCTCGACGAACTCGGGGTCGTTCGGCGCGGCCTCGGGCGAGACGGTGCGCTGGTAGACGTAATCGGGCGCGGCGACGGCGGGATCTTCCAGCACCTTACCCTCGGAGGATGTGTGCAGAAGGTTCGCGTCAACCGAGAAGGGTGCCTCGCCACGTTTGTCCTTGGCGATCGGGATCTGGTTCGCCTCGGCAAATTCCAGCAGGCGGGTGCGGCTGGTCAGATCCCATTCGCGCCAGGGTGCGATGACCTTGATGTCGGGGTTCAGCGCATAGGCGGACAGTTCAAAGCGGACCTGATCGTTCCCTTTGCCGGTAGCACCATGCGCCACGGCATCCGCGCCGGTCATCGCGGCAATCTCGACCAGGCGTTTGGAAATCAGCGGGCGCGCGATGGAGGTGCCGAGCAGGTAGAGACCTTCGTACACAGCGTTGGCACGGAACATCGGAAAGACGAAATCGCGCACGAATTCTTCGCGAACATCTTCGATATAGATGTTTTCGGGTTTGATCCCCAGCAGTTCGGCCTTTTTACGGGCCGGGTCCAGTTCCTCGCCCTGACCGAGGTCAGCGGTGAAGGTGACCACTTCGCAACCGTATTCGGTCTGAAGCCACTTCAGGATGATCGAGGTGTCGAGGCCGCCGGAATAGGCCAGCACGACTTTCTTGGGCGCGGACATGTCTACTTCCCTCATTCGGATTTTCGAGCGGCGATAGCGGGTTTTGCGGCCGGGCACAAGGTCGGGCCCCTTGCGTACAAGGCTTAAGAGCGTAAGACATCGCCCCATGAGTGAGTTTCAGGATAAAGCCCGTGCAGCCATGCACGCGATGCGAGAGGTGTTCCCCGCAACGCCTTTGATGCGCAATGACCACCTGTCGGCGAAATATGACGCCGATATCTGGTTGAAGCGCGAGGATCTGAGCCCAGTGCGCAGCTACAAATTGCGCGGGGCGTTCAACGCGATGCGCAAGGTAGAGGGGGCAAGTGCCTTTGTCTGCGCCAGCGCGGGCAATCATGCACAGGGCATGGCGTTCATGTGCCGGCACTTTCAGGTGCCGGGCGTGATTTTCATGCCGGTGACGACACCACAGCAAAAGATCGACAAGACGCGGATTTTCGGCGGCGAATATGTTTCGATCAAGCTGGTCGGGGATTATTTCGATGACACGCTGGCCGAGGCGCAGCGCCATTGCACCGAGATCGGCGGGCATTTCCTGGCCCCCTTTGACGACGATGACGTGATCGAGGGGCAGGCCAGTGTCGGGGCCGAGATCGAGGAAGACCTGCCAGAGCTGGCCGACATGATCGTGCTGCCGGTGGGTGGCGGCGGTTTGTCGTCGGGGATGCGCAGTTATTTTGGCGACCGTGTTGCCCTGCGCTTTGTTGAGCCGTCGGGCGGCATGTCATTGCGCGCAGCCGTGGAGGCGGGTGAGCCCGTCACGTTGAAAAAGGTCGACAGTTTCGTCGATGGTGCGGCGGTGGCACGGATCGGGGCAAAGCCCTTTGCGCGCCTGAAGGGGATCCGGGCGGAGGATGTTCTGGCCGCGCCCGAAGATCGCATCTGCATCACCATGCTGGAGATGCTGAATGTCGAAGGCATCGTGCTGGAACCTGCGGGGGCCCTGTCGGTGAACGCGCTGGAGGATCTGCGCGACGAGATCCGGGGCAAGCGGGTGATCTGCGTCACCTCGGGTGGCAATTTCGATTTTGAGCGCCTGCCGGAGGTGAAGGAACGTGCGCAGCGGTTTGCCGGGGTGAAGAAATACTTCATCCTGCGGCTGCCACAGCGCCCCGGCGCGCTGCGCGATTTCCTGGATATGCTGGGACCGGACGATGATATCAGCCGGTTCGAGTACCTCAAGAAATCTGCCCGCAACTTCGGCTCTGTCCTGATCGGGATCGAGACCAAGGACGCGGCCAACCTGGATGCGCTGTATGCGCGGATGGAGGCGGACGGCTTTGCCTATCGCGATATCACGACCGATCCGGTTCTGGCCGAGTTCCTGATCTAGGCGGCCAGCCGGGCGGGGAGTTCCGCCAGGAAGATCGCCTTGCTTTCAGCGTAGGAGAGGTGGATTGCGTCAAGGTCGACGGTATCGGCCTGACCCTGCGCCGCCCGTCGCTCCCCCTCGGCGCAGAGGGCGGCGCAGGCGTTGAAGCCAAGGGTCAGGGCGCTGCCCTTCAGGCTGTGCATGTCCTCTTGCAGATGAGGCGAGACGGAGAGCTGGTTCAATGTTTCCTCGAATTCCTCAAGAAAAATTGCGACGACTTCGTCGAAACCGTCCTGGCCGACGTCGTTGCGCAATTCCAATACCTGACCCCATGATATCATGTCGTCCCGTCCCGTGCTGCGATCCCGGTGGCAGGGTAGGGAAGGTATGTTAAGCGAACCTGAAAGATTAGGCAAAAATAGACCTTTAAGCGGCTCTTAAACCCGCGCTCCTATTTTGCGGCGTGAGGGTCGGGGTCGGCTCGGGCGAATGCGGCAGGGGCAGGTCAATCAGCGTGCAATCAAATCGGGAACGGAGACAGGCAGACCGGCCGCGCCCGGCAGGGTCCGACATGGATGGCCGTCAGGCGGTGGACCCGCCCCTGCGCCGCGTCCTGGTGGTTGACGACAGTCGCTTGCAGCGCCGGGTTCTGGCGACCTTGCTGGGCGGCTGGGGGTTTGAGGTCCACGAAGCGGACGGGGGAGAAGAGGCGCTTGCCCTGTGCCATAGCGTCAATCCGGATCTTGTCATCAGTGACTGGATGATGCCGGGTATGGATGGCATCAGTTTTTGCAAGGCGTTCCGGCAGATCCCGCGCGAACACTACGGATATTTCATCCTGCTGACATCAAAGGCGGACAAGACCGATGCGGCTGCGGGGCTGGATGCGGGGGCAGATGATTTCCTGACCAAGCCGGTCAACAAGGCCGAGCTGCGGGCGCGCCTGAATGCGGGCGAACGGATCCTGGACATGCAGCGCCAACTGACCGAGAAAAACCGCATCATCCGCCAGACGGTGGACAAGTTGCAGGCGGCGCATGATTCCATCGACAGCGACCTGATCGAGGCGAAAAAGCTGCAACAATCCTTGGTCCGCGAAAGGTACCGCGATTTCGGCTTGGCGAAAGTATCGCTGTTGTTGCGTTCGGCGGGGCGCGTGGGGGGGGACCTGGTCGGATATTATCCGATCAACGCCCGGTGCTTTGGCTGCTTTGCCATTGATGTGTCCGGGCACGGCATCACATCGGCGCTGATGACGGCTCGGCTGGCGGGATATCTTTCGTCAGCGGTGCCGGAGCACAACGTGGCAATTCAGGCGCTCGGCGATGGCAGCTATGTTCCGCGCCCGCTGGCCGAGGTGGCGCGGCACCTGAACGACCTTGTTCTGAGCGAGGTCAGGACCGAACACTATTTTACCATGGTTCTGGCGCATGTGTCGCTGATCGATGGAAGCGTCCGCCTGGTCCAGGCAGGGCACCCGCATCCCGTCGTGCAGCGTGCCAACGGCACGATCGAGGAGATCGGGCAGGGAGGTGTGCCGGTCGGGCTGCTGCCGGATGTCACCTTTGAAGAGGTCGCCGTGACGCTGGAACCGGGGGACCGTCTGCTGATTCAGTCAGACGGGATTGTCGAGTGCCCGGACGCCAGCGGCGCCTTGCTTGGCGAAAAAGGATTGTTCGAATTTCTGAATGATCTCAGAGATGTCGCAGGGGCCCCCTTGCTTGAGGCGATCCTTTGGAAGCTGGGCGACTACGCCGGTGCGGATGAATTTCCCGACGATATTTCAGCGGTGCTTGTCGAATACCAGGGGCACACATGATCGCAGGTCCGCACAGCGTCACAGTAGGGCGTTCAGGAAATCCCGGTCACCGTCACTGGCGATCAGGTCCAGCGCGGCCTCGGGCGCGAGCCAGAGCGCGGTGTGGTCCGGCTCTTTCGGGGCAGAGCGCCGCAAGATGGGTCGGGCCAGAAAGACATGGCACAGCTTTTCTGCGTGCAGGTCATAGTCCGGCATGTAGACGAACCGGCGATAGGCGCCCAGACGACGCGGCGCACCGATGGCCCAGCCGGTTTCCTCCCACACTTCGCGGTGCAACGCCTGAATGGCGGATTCACCATCATCGATCCCCCCGCCGGGCAGCTGAAATTCGGGGTCGGGTTGCGCCTGAAAGGTCACCAGCAGCTTGCCATCGCGGGGCAGGATTGCATAGGCACCGGGCCGCAGCGTGTAGTTCTGGCCCGTCACGGGAGGGCTACCATAGCGGCGCATAGGGGGTTTGTCCTTGAAGGTGGGTCGCTTGCCCCTTACCTCGCACCGCGTTATGCCAAGAGCAAGCGCATAGGATACCCCCATGACCCTCAGCACGAAAATCGCCTGGGACGACACGGTTCTGCCGTTCCAGCTAGACAAAGCAGACGTTCGCGGCCGCGTGGCCCGGCTCGACGGGGTGCTCGAAGGCATCCTTAAACAACATGATTACCCGCCGGCGGTCGAGGCACTGGTCGCGGAGATGGCCCTGCTGACCGCCCTGATCGGTCAGACCATAAAGCTGCGTTGGAAACTGTCATTGCAGGTTCAGAGCCGCGGCCCGGTCCGGATGATCGCCACCGATTACTATGGCCCGCAGGAAGACGGAGAGCCGGCGCGCATTCGGGCCTATGCCAGTTTCGACCGCGACCGTCTGACGGACAGCAATCCCTTTGACCAGGTGGGCGAGGGGTACTTTGCCATCATGATCGACCAGGGTCAGGGCATGGCCCCGTACCAGGGCATCACGCCCCTGGCCGGGGGATCCCTCACCTCCTGTGCGGAGGCGTATTTTGCGCAATCCGAACAGATACCGACGCGCTTCAGCCTGTCGTTCGGACGCTCGACCGAGAGCGGCGGCGAAGAGCATTGGCGTGCGGGCGGGATGATGGTGCAGACCATGCCCAAGGTCGGCATGCACGTGTCCGAAGGATCCGGCGATGGCGGGCTGTTGCAGGCGCAGGATCTGGTCAGCGGCGATACCGAGGAAAACTGGAATCGGGTGAATTTCCATCTGGATACGGTCGAGCAGCTGGAGCTGATCGGGCCCAGCGTGGCACCGACCGACTTGTTGATCCGGCTGTTTCACGAGGAACAGCCACGCGTCTTTGATGCGCAGCCGGTACGGTTCGGCTGTTCGTGTTCCGAGGACAAGGTGCGGCAGAGCCTTTCGATCTATTCCGCCAAGGACATCGAAAAGATGACCACGGACGATGGGAAGGTGACGGCCGATTGCCAGTTCTGCGGCGCCCATTACGTGATGGACCCCGCGACCGTGGGGTTCGAGGCCGGAGACGATGAAGGCTGACGCGGCAACACTTGATCGCATTTCCCAAGCTCTGAAGACGGCGCGCGCGCCGTCTTCGGATTTCGATCTGAACGACGATGCCCACCTGATTGCGGGGATCAAGACCCGGCCCGCAGGTGTGTTGTGTGCCCTGCAAGACGTCGGCGGCACATTGCAGGTGATCCTGACGGTGCGATCCTCGGCGTTGAAGCACCACCCTGGCCAGATTGCCTTTCCCGGCGGCAAGCAGGAGGACAGCGACGCGGATGTCATTGCTGCCGCCCTGCGTGAGGCCCGGGAAGAGATTGGCCTGCCCTCCGAAATCGTCGAGGTTCTGGGCTGTCTGCCCCCACATCAGACGGTAACATCCTTTCAGGTGACGCCGGTGGTTGCGCGCGTCCACGGTGATTTCATCGTCCGGCCCGAACCGGGCGAGGTGGCCGAGGTGTTTCGCGTGCCGCTGGCGCATGTGCTGGATTCCGGGGCCTATTCGGTGCAGTCGCGGGCATGGCGCGGCACCATGCGGCACTATTTTACGGTCCCCTGGGGGCCGTATTACATTTGGGGTGCGACGGCGCGGATGCTGCGCGAGTTGGCAGAGGCGGTGGAGTGATGGCGGTGGTTGCGGGTGACTGGCTGAGTCGCGACGCAACGCAGGCGGTCTGCCGAATGCTGACGGATGCGGGGTATCTGGCCTATTTCGTTGGCGGTTGCGTGCGCGATGCGCTGCTGGGCCTGCCGGTCGGTGATGTCGACATCTGTACCGATGCGCGCCCGGCCACAATTCAGGACCTGGCCGGGAAGGCGGGGCTGAAGGCGATCCCCACGGGCATCGACCACGGCACGATCACCGTCGTATCCGATGGCATTCCGCATGAGGTGACGACGTTCCGCCGCGACGTCGAAACCGATGGTCGGCGGGCGGTCGTGGCTTTTTCAAGCTCGATAGAGGAGGACGCGCGGCGGCGCGATTTCACGATGAATGCCCTTTATGCCGATCCGCAGGGGCAGGTTCTTGATCCGCTGGGCGGCATGGCGGATCTGAAGGCGCGCCGCCTGCGCTTTATCGAGGATGCGGATCTGCGCATTCGTGAGGATTATCTGCGTATTCTGCGATTTTTCCGGTTTCATGCCCGCTTCGGGGACCCTGAGGCGGGACTGGACCCGGAGGCGCTGAATGCGATCGCGTCGAATGCAGAAGGTCTTGAAACACTTTCGGCCGAACGGGTCGGTTCGGAAATGACGCGGCTGCTGGGCGGGGCCGATCCCGCCCCCGCGATGGCCGCGATGCAGCAGACCGGAGCCTTGGTGCATGTGCTGCCCGGGGCGAACCCGGCGCCTTTGGCACCGTTGATCCACGTGGAGCGGTTGGTCGGGCTGGCGCCTGATTGGGGCGCGCGGCTGGCAGCATTGGGCGGTGAGGATACCGCCGAGCGGCTGAGGCTGTCGCGCAAGGACACGGCCCGGCTGATGCTTTTTCGCGAAGAGGTCGGCTCGGCGCGCGGGCCGGGTGCGCTGGGGTATCTGTATGGCGCGACCGAGGCGGCGCATATCCTGACGCTGCGGGTTGTTCTGTTGGAACAGCCCTTTGACGCGCAGCTCTTTCAGGAGGCGCGCGAGGGCGCAACGGCGACCTTTCCATTGTCCGCGCGGGATCTGATGCCGGCATATGAGGGCGCGGCCCTGGGCCAGCGTCTGGCCGTTCTCAAGGACCGTTGGATCGGATCAGGCTTTACGCTGGATCGTGCGGCGCTGCTGCGCGAGGAATGACCAGATGTCGCGTCGGCTAGGCCGGTGCGCGGATCGGTCTAGATAGACTGGCAGACCGCAGGCGGTTCGCCCGCAAGGAAACAACACATGATGCACCCCGAGAACATGATCGACCCGTTCCGTCAGACGGACACGGCCCCGCCCCAGACGTTAATGCGTTTCATGGGCTGGGCGCTGAGCGGGGCCTTTCCGGCGTTGATCATGGCATCGCTGTTTTCGGCGCTTGCAGGCGGGATGGAGGCGGCGACAGCCTGGATCCTGGGCCGGGTCGTGGATGGCGCGCAGGCCGCCGGGCCCGAGGGGTTCTTTACCTGGGCCAACCTGCCGCTGGTCATCGGAGGGGTCGTATTCTTTCTGGTCGCGCGACCGGTCTTTTTCGGCCTGTCGTCTGCCTCGAATGCGATCATCGTGCAGCCGAACGTCTTTGCGCTGGTGCTTCAGCGGTTGAATCGCTGGACCCTGGGCCAGTCTGTCACGTTTTTTGACAACGATTTCGCCGGGCGCATCGCGCAAAAGCAGATGCAGACGGCGCGTGCCACGACCGAGGTCATGGTCGAGATGATCAACGTGGTCGCCTTTGCTTTGGCATCGGCAGGCGGCGCAGTGGCGCTGATCCTTTCGATCAACGGCTGGCTGGGCGCCTATTTCATGGTCTGGCTGGTGGCCTATTGCCTGCTGATCCGGTGGTTCATCCCACGCATACGCAAGCGTGCGGGCAAACGCGCCGCTGCCCGTGCCATGGTATCGGGGCAGATCGTCGACACGGTAACAAACATCAAGACGGTAAAGTTGTTTGCCCATGCCGATCACGAGGACAAGGCGGCACTTGGCGCGCTGGCCAGCTATCGCGCGGCGGCGTTGCAGTTCGGCTATGTCTCCGCGGCGTTTCGGGTTTGCCTGATGGTGATCGGTGGCGTTCTGCCAATCCTGCTGGTGGGGGGTGCGCTGATCTTTTGGACCGGCGGATCGGCCACGGTCGGTGATATCGTGGCAGCGGGAGCCGTGTCGGTGCGCATGGCGCAGATGACCGGCTGGGTGTCCTTTGCCCTGATGGGCATCTACGCAAATGTCGGCGAGGTCGAGGACGGGATGCGCACCCTTGCCGCGCCGCATCGTCTGCATGATGCACCAGACGCGAAGGAATTGCAGGTGCCGCGCGGCGAGATCCATTTCAGCGATGTCAGTTTTGCCTACGGACAAAAGAAGGGCGGCGTCCATGGCATCGACCTGACCATCCGACCGGGAGAAAAGCTCGGCATCGTCGGGGCCTCGGGGGCGGGAAAATCGACGCTCGTTTCCCTGCTGCTGCGCTTGTACGATTCCGAGAGTGGAACGCTGCGCATTGATGGGCAGGACGTCACTGGCGTGACGCAGGACAGCCTGCGGCGCGAAATCGCGCTGGTGACGCAGGACACCGCGATGTTCAACAGATCGGCGCGGGAAAACATCCTGTATGGTCGCCCGGATGCGAGCGAAGAGGACCTGTTTGCCGCAGCACGCAAGGCCGAGGCGGATGCGTTCATTCGGGATCTGGTCGATCTATATGGCACGACCGGGTATGACGCGCGACTGGGCGAGCGTGGTGTCAAGCTTTCAGGTGGGCAGAGACAGCGCGTGGCGCTGGCACGGGCCATTCTGAAGGATGCTCCGATCCTGGTGCTGGACGAGGCGACAAGCGCGCTGGACAGCGAGGTCGAGGCACAGATCCAGACGGCGCTGGAACGTGTGATGGAGGGCAAGACGGTGCTGGCCATCGCGCACCGTCTGTCGACGATTGCGCACATGGACCGGATCGCGGTGATGGAAGCGGGCCGGATCGTCGAACTGGGCAGTCACGCAGAGCTGCTGGCGCTGGACGGGGTCTATGCCCGCTACTGGGCGCGGCAATCGGGCGGTTTCCTGAATGCCGAGGACGGAGAGCGCGACGATCAGGCCGCCGAATAGGGCTTTGCCGGCGGCGGGTGCTGCGGTAGAGGGGCGGCCATGAACACATATGACATTCAGAGACTGGGCCATCACGGCGATGGTGTGGCAGAGGGGCCGATCTTTGCGCCCATGACCCTGCCGGGCGAACGCGTCAGCGGCGTGCTGAACGGGCAGCGGCTGGAGAACGTGAAGATCATCGAGCCGTCGGTGGATCGTGTCGCGGCGCCGTGTCGACATTTCAAATCCTGCGGTGGCTGCGCGGTGCAGCACGCGGGCGACGACTATGTGGCGGCATGGAAACGCGGGATCGTCGAGACGGCCTTGCAGGCGCAGGGGATCGAGGCCCAGTTTGCCGGGGTCGTCACATCGCCTGCGCAATCGCGACGCCGGGCCACCCTGTCGGCGCGGCGCACGAAGGGCGGCGCGATCGCGGGGTTTCATGGTCGGGCCTCGGGTGCGATTGTCGACGTGGTGGATTGCAAGCTGTTGCACCCCGATCTGATGCGCGCCTTGCCGGTGGCCGAGGCGCTGGCGATTGCCGGTTCCGGGCGCAAGGGCGAGATCGCCGTATTGGCAACGCTGTCCGAAGGAGGGCTGGACGTGGCCGTCAGCGGCGGCAAACCGCTGGACGAGGCGCTGCGGTTGAAGCTGAGCGAGGCGGCGCAGCATCTGGACCTGGCGCGGCTGGCCTGGGATGGTGAGGTGGTTGTCACCCGACAGCTGCCGGTGCAGCGCTTTGGACGTGCGCAGGTCGTGCCGCCACCGGGGGCGTTCCTGCAGGCGACGGCACACGGGGAAGCAACGCTGCGCGATGCCGTGATGGGCATCACCCGTGGCGCGAAAACCGTCGCTGATCTGTTCGCGGGCTGCGGGACATTTGCCTTGCCCCTGTCGGAGCAGGCCGAAGTGCTGGCCGTCGAGGGCGATCGCGACATGACCGATGCCCTTGAGCAGGGATGGCGCCGCGCAGGGGGGCTGCATCGGCTGCGCCCCATGGTGCGTGATCTGTTTCGCAATCCGCTGACGCCGGAGGATCTGAAGGGAATAGAGGCCGTCGTCATCGACCCGCCACGCGCGGGCGCCGAGGCACAGACCCGTCAGCTGGCCGAGGCACACATACCGGTCATCGCGGCCGTGTCGTGCAACCCGATGACCTTTGCCCGTGACGCGCGGTTGCTGATTGAGGCGGGGTATCGCATGGGGCCGGTGCAGGTTGTCGATCAGTTCCGCTGGTCTGCCCATGTCGAGCTGGTAACCGAATTTTCACTCAACTAATCGTGAGGGCAGGATTGCCTCTTCTGTGAAAAGCCCGGTTTTGATAAGGTGCGCACCAGAGCATCAATCAAAAAAAGATCGAAAACGATGATACGGGCAGTATTGATCCTGGTCCTGGCGTTTGCCGCGGCCGGGTGTTCTTCTAAGTTTCAAAGGTACGACGGGCCCGAAGTGACCCGCATTCATGTCTTCAAGGAAGATCGTCGCATGTACCTCATGCACGGTCCTCAGGTGTTGAAGGCCTATGATATCGGGTTGGGATTCGCCCCGGTCGGGACCAAGCAGTTCAGCGGTGATGGAAAGACGCCGGAGGGCGATTACTTTATCGACCGGCGCAATCCGAATTCCGCCTATCACCTGTCGGTGGGTATTTCCTATCCAACGCCGGAACAGGTGGCGTTTGCACAGACGATCGGAAAAAGTCCGGGCGGGGACATCTTTATCCATGGCGGGCCGGGCAAACTCCGCAACGTCCCCCAGGATTGGACGGCGGGCTGCATCGCGGTCACGGACAAGGAAGTCGAGGAGATCTATGCGATGGTGCAGGACGGCACGCCGATCTCGATCCACCCCTGAGAATTTCGATGTGAAAAAAGGGCGGTCCTTCGGGGCCGCCCTTTTTCATGCCTATCGAGTCGGCCGTTTCCTGGCTGAACGCCCTCAGTTCGAGGTCAGCAACATCGGTTGATCGGTCATCTGGCGGCTGCCGAGGATCATCGTCCACCAGATCTTGCCATTGCGTTCCTGGTACCAGGCAAAGCCTAGATCCGTCGCGCGTTTGTCCAGGATCACACGGCGCGTTCCGTCGTCATCCATCCATGCGGAGAGAGTCTCGATCTCGGTCTCGAAGGTTTCCGAGATGTTTTCACCGATCAGGTGACCCGGATATCCAACGCGCTGCACCCGATCGAGCGGCGAAGATCCGTCCGACCCAAAGTGCCAGGGCCGGTTCTGGTTCGACATGTCGCGCGAATGGGTGGCAGCCGCAGCCGTCAGCGCCGAGTCGAGGGTCAGCGGCTGGGCACCCGCAGCGGCGCGCAGCGTGTTTACGGAATCAAGGATCTCGTACGGGATGCGGTTTTCTGCGTTGCTGGGGATCCGGTAAAGTCTGGGCAGGGGTTTTCCGTCCGCGGCAAGGCGCGGTGGCTCTGACCCGGGCATGGTGGCGCAGCCAGACAGCGCGAGAAGAGCCGAAACGAGAAGAATTGTAATGCGCATATTCGTCCTGCCGATTAGGAGAGCTATCTTACCGCTTATCGCGGTGCTTGATCTGTAGCAAACGCTCAAGGATGTGAAGTGGTTCACTGACACTTGTTTGATTTGCGACTGCGGCATCTGCGCCATACAATCGTTACAAAATTCCGATGCGACGGACACGGAGACATACATGAGCATCCCCCCCGACACAAAACAGTCGCGCCGCGCGTTCCTGGCAACAGGCGCAGTGTTTCTGGCAACGCCGGCACTGGCGCAGACGCAGTCCGCGACCTATGCGACACCCTTCGAAAACTCTACCGAAGTGGAGCGCGACCCGACCGAGTCAACCCGCAGGAACGTTTCTTCTTTCCGGGCGCTGGATTGGCGGCCCTATTTCGACAACACCGTAAACGGCGCCATCCTGGTGGATATCGATTCGCGGGCCCTGCACTTCTGGTCCGAAGATCGCAGTATCTATAAACTTTACCCTACGTCTGTGCCGGTAACGGACGACCTGACGCGGCGTGGCAGCACCAGCGTTGTACGCAAGGTCGAGAACCCATCCTGGGCGCCGACGCCGGCGATGAAGGTGCGCAACCCGGAATGGCCGGATTTTGTTGGCCCCGGTCCCGATAACCCATTGGGAACACGCGCACTTTACCTGAGCTGGACCTATTATCGCATCCACGGCACACACGATACGCGTAAAATTGGCCGACGTTCGTCCAATGGTTGCATCGGCCTGTACAACGAGCACATCGAAGAGCTGTACGAACTGGCGAAAGTGGGCACGCAGGTGTTGCTAATTTGACGACATTTCCCTGTGGCCGTGAGAGCTTACGCATCTTCCAATTGCATTGGTATGGGTGTCCCGCTTATGACGGAATCACGAGGTAAGTCTTGGGTGCTTGCCGTGGTAACTCCTGTTCACTACGCAGGCCTTTATCTGGAGGATAATATGAAGAAACTCGTTCTCGCCGCTGCTCTGGCCGCCGCCGCTTCGTCCGCGACCGCTGGTGCATACTCTGAGCCGGTCATCGAAGCACCGGTTATCGTCGAAGAAACCACCAGCTCGTCGACCGGCATCGTTCTGCCGCTCATCCTGCTGGCTGTGGTTGCAGCTGCTGTTGCCGCCAACTAATCGGCGAACAACACCTGAAGATGAAAAGGCGGTGGAGCAATCCACCGCCTTTTTTCGTGTCCGTTATCCTCCGAGGCTCAGCCAAGCCTGTCGTGTCAAAGCCAGCCAGCGAGGTTTGCCTCGATTCGCCCCATCAGGGCGGCGATGTGCGCGTCATCGTCATTGAGGCAGGGAATATAGGTGAAATTTTCGCCACCTGCGTGCTCAAAGCTTTCACGGATTTCTTCGTTGATTTCTTCCAGCGTTTCTATGCAGTCCGCCGAAAAGGCGGGGGCGATGACGGCAATCTTCTTTTTCCCAGCCTCGGCAAGTGCGGCAACATGCTTGACCGTATAGGGTTGCAACCATTCCTCGGGCCCGAATTTGGACTGGAAGGTGGTGGTAATCCTGTCGTCCGCCCAGCCAAGGCGTTCTTTCAGCAAGCGCGTCGTCTTAACGCATTGGCAATGGTAGGGATCGCCCTGCGTCAGGTACCGGAAGGGCAACCCGTGGTATGAGCAGACCAGAATATCCGGTTCCGTATCCAGCTGGGCATAGGCCTTTTCCACCGATTGGGCGAGCGCATCGATATAGGCGGTGTCGCTGAAATAGGGCGGAAGGGTCCGGCTGGCCGGCTGCCAGGTTTCGTCCATCAGGGCACGAAAGAACTGATCGTTTGCGGTGGCGATCGTGGCCCCTGCGTATTGCGGATACAGCGGGCAGAACAGGATCTTGGTGCAGCCGGCGGCAACCATGGCGCGGACCTTTGATTTGGTCGATGGGTTTCCGTAGCGCATGCAGTAGTCGACCATCACATCGGCGCCATAGCGATCATGCAGCGCGTCAGACAGCTTGGCGGTCTGCTGTTTGGTAATCGTGAGCAGCGGGCTCTCATCCGCCTCGGTGTTCCAGATCGATCGATATGCCTTGCCCGATTTCGAGGGTCGGATCGTCAGGATGATACCCTGAAGGATCGGCTGCCATTTCCATCTGGGGTAATCAATCACCCGCCGATCCGACAGGAATTCAGAGAGATAGCGGCGCATCGACCAGTAGTCCGTCCCATCGGGCGTGCCGAGGTTGGCAAGTAGTATGCCCACCTTTTCGCGGGGGATGGCAGGGTGATCGGCGGCGGCATGGGCAGGTCTGGTCGCGTCGGTCATGGTCGTCTCCTGCAGGGGATTACGGGTGGATCATAAGGAATATCGTTCAAAACTGCGCCATGTCGCCGTGGCGATATGTCCACCCCGGATGGGTGTCATGATTTCAACGGGTTCTCATCGGTGCCGAGCGCCGCTGCAAGGGACGACATTGCGGAACCCGGACGCAGCGGCTTCTGCTGGGAGTCGTCCGGAGCCCAGCCTGTCAGCGTGATCAGCTCGAAGGTCGCGGGAATGCGGCCCTGCGCGTCGGCATGCCTTTGCACGTACAATTCCATCGCGCGCATGATGATGGCGCGACGGGTGGGTTTGCGCAGCCGATCATTCAGGGCATTCGCCTCGCCCATGTGACGCAGATCGCGCAGCAATTTCAGGGGCGAGCTGAAGGTGACCTTCATGGCGTCACTGTCTGCCACGGGCAGCGCCAGACCGGCGCGTTGCAGCAGGCCGCCCAGATCGCGGACCTCGCCCATCGGGGCGATACGGGGCGACAGGCCGCCGGTGATTTCCACCTCGGCCTCGGCCAGGCAAATCCGCAATTCCGTCAATGTGTTGCCGCCAAAAAGCACTCCCAGGAACAAGCCGTCCGGCCGCAGCGCACGGCGGCACTGGATCAACTGGCCCACAAGGTCGTTGCTCCAGTGCATATCGAAGACGTGCATCACCAGATCGGCAGAGCCGGGAGCAAGGTCGAGGACATCCGATGCTGGCACGATGCGCGGTGGCACCGCAAACCGCTGGGCCAGGTTCTGCCAATGGGCGGGAAAAGGCGTTACCAGGACCGGATCCTTAAAGGTCCTGTTAACGAAACTTATCCGATCCTGCAGGTCCTCGGCCACCAGCGCGTGCAGGAAGAGCCCATCCGCCGTCGCGCGGGCGCGGCGGTGTTGCAGGGCGACGGGGTCAGTCAGGATCGGATGTGTCATGGGCCGGATAGATAGGTCGTTGGGAACGGCAGTTCAAATGGCAATGCGGCTGATCTACCCGCCGCGGTGCCTGGGATGCGGGGGGCTGGTGGAAACCGACTTTGGTCTGTGCGCCGCCTGCTGGAGCGACACCCCGTTTATCGGCGGCGTCGTGTGCGACGGGTGTGGCCTGCCGTTGCCGGGCGGTCAGCGCGATGAGACCGCCCATTGTGATGAGTGCCTGACGTATCCGCCCATCTGGACGCAGGGACGGGCCGCTACGATGTACGCAGGGCAGGCGCGCAAGCTGGTCATGGCGCTGAAGCACGGGGATCGGCACGATATCGTCGCGCCCGCGGCGGATTGGCTGGCCGAGGCAGCCGAACCCTTGATCTGCCAGGGAATGATCGTCACTGCCATTCCCCTGCATTGGCGACGGCGCGTCATGCGGGGGTATAACCAGTCTGCCTTGCTGTCGCGCGCCGTCGCGAAGCGGCTGCGTGAGCGGACCGCCGATCTGGACCTGATTGATCAGCCGGATCTGCTTTTGCGCACACGCGCGACCGCCTCGCTTGGGTCCATGGGGCGGGAGGAGCGACATTCCGTGCTGAGCGGGGCGATTTCCATCAATCCCAGATGCCGCGACACGCTGGAGCAGCGGCCTGTCCTGATCGTTGATGATGTAATGACCTCTGGCGCGACGTTTTCGGCAGCGGCGGCGGCCTGCATTGCTGCCGGATCGGGGCCGGTTTCAGTGCTGGCTCTGGCGCGAGTGGGCAAAGCATCATAGGTTAAGCGCAAACGCAACTCGCGCCAAATCTGAACGGAGCCAACGATGCAGACGATTGATATCTATACTTCTCCTATCTGCGGATTCTGCCATGCGGCCAAGCGGCTGCTGAATGAAAAGGGCGCAGAGTTCAATGAAATCAATGTTCTGGGTGAGCCGACAGTCAAGGAGGCGATGATCCAGCGCGCGAAAGGGGGGTACACTGTCCCGCAAATCTTTATCGGTGACACGCATGTGGGTGGCTGCGACGAGCTGTATGCGTTGGAGCAGGCAGGCAAGCTGGACGCCCTGCTGGCCGGCGCATGAAGGCGGCACTGCTTCAGATCACGTCGTCGGACGACCCGGTTGCGAACCTGGCGATGGTTAAGGCGATGGTGGCCGAGGCGGCGGCAAACGGTGCCGGCTTCGTCCTGACGCCAGAGGTGACGAATTGCCTGTCGTCGTCGCGGGCGCGCCAGACCGAGGTGTTGCAGTCGCAGGAGGACGATCTGACACTGGCCGGGCTGCGGGCCCAGGCCGCCGAACTCGGCATCTGGCTGCTGATCGGGTCGCTTGGCCTCAAGACCGGCGATGCGGACGGACGTTTTGCCAATCGTTCATTCCTGATCAATCCGGCTGGCGACATCGCGGCATGGTACGACAAGATCCACATGTTCGATGTGGATGTCGATGAGCGGGAAACCTATCGGGAATCCGATGGGTACCGACCCGGCGACCGCGCCGTCGTGGCGGAGACCCCATTTGGCAAAGTTGGCCTCACGATCTGCTATGATGTCCGTTTCCCTTATCTGCACCGCAGTCTGGCACAGGCCGGCGCAACCATCCTGACGGGACCGGCGGCATTTTCGCCCGTGACGGGGCAGGCGCACTGGGAACCCCTGCTGCGCGCCCGCGCGATCGAAACCGGGTGCTATGTCCTGGCACCGGCACAGACGGGAACACACCCGCGCACCACTGGAAAGGAGCGTCGCACCCATGGCCATGCGATGGCAATTGCGCCTTGGGGCGAGGTCCTGCTGGACATGGGCGCGCAGCCAGGTATCGGGTATGTCGATCTGGATCCCGCGGCGGTCGACGCGGCGCGCAAACGCGTGCCTGCCCTTCGCCATGACAGGGACTATTCGCTAAGCCAATGAGTGACCCGAGAAATTCGCTAGCCATCGCGCTTTTTTCAGAGGTGCTGGCGGCCGATCAGATGATCCGCAATCGCCTCGCGCGGGTGCTGCCGAAAGGAATGGAGTTGTCGCATTTCTCGGTGCTGAACCACCTGGGACGCGCCAGCGACGAAAAGAGCCCGGCCCAGCTGGCCCAGACATTCCACGTGACGCGGGGGGCGATGACCAACACGCTCTCCAAGCTGGAATGGGCCGGCTATGTGCATATCCGGCCCGACTGGGATGACGCCCGCCGAAAGATGATCTCGATCAGCCCGGCGGGGCGCCTGGCGCGCGATGCGGCACTGTCTTCCATTGCGCCAATGATCTCCGGCGTGCTCGATGAACTGGGCGAAGACAAGGTCCGCGCCGCCCTGCCGATCCTGCGCGAATTGCGCAGCAAGCTGGAAGACGACCGCTGAGGTCGTATCCTACGCCGGGCGCAACGCTGCGGTAACGTAGTTCACGCTCAGATCGCGATCCGAAATGCGCCACTGCCAGCTGACCGGATTGAAGACATAGCCCTTGCGGTCCACGGGTGTCAGGCCCGCCTGGCGCATCAGGTCGTACAATTCATCCGGCGTGATGAACTTGCGCCAGTCATGCGTTCCCTTGGGCAGCCAGCGCATGATGACTTCGGCCCCGACGATGGCCACAGCGAAGCTCTTGGGATTGCGATTGATCGTGGAGCAGAGGTGAAGGCCGCCAGGCTTGAGAAGATCGTGGCACGCAGTCAGATAGGCAAGTGGATCTGCGACGTGTTCGACAACTTCCATGTTCAGAACCACGTCGAACTGTTCACCTGCGGCGGCCATGGCCTCCGCCGTGGTGTGGCGATAGTCGATGTCCAGGCCGGATTGTTCGGCGTGTAATTGTGCCACGGGAATGTTTCGCGGTGCAGCGTCCGCACCAACCACCGAGGCGCCCAGTCTTGCCATCGGTTCGCACAACAGGCCGCCGCCACACCCGATATCCAGCAGGCGCAACCCTTCAAAGGGGCGCTCCTGCCCAAGATCCCTGTCGAATTCCGCCGCGATCTGACGCGTGACAAAGTCCAGACGAACCGGGTTCATCATGTGGAGCGGCTTGAATTTTCCCGCCGGATCCCACCACTCTGCGGCCATCGCCTCGAACTTGGCGACTTCACCGGGGTCAATCGTATTTATGTCGGTTTGCATTCCGCGCTCCTTGCGGTCATGGTGCCTTTTGCCCCTTACTATACGAGACAATCATGGATAGAAACTCGGGCCAAATGCGCGCAGGGCAAGTGTTGTACCCAGCCACGGACCCGTTCGACCAGCAGATGCTGGACGTCGGGCAAGGCCATAGCATTTACGTCGAGCAATCCGGCAATCCGGCGGGCCAGCCGGTCGTGGTGCTGCACGGCGGCCCGGGGGGCGGCTGCTCACCCGCCATGCGCCGCTATTTCGACCCAGATCATTACCGGGTGATATTGTTCGATCAGCGCGGTTGCGGGCGCTCCCGGCCCCACGCCAGCGTCATCGACAACACAACCTGGCATCTGGTGCGTGATATCGAACTGATCCGCGAAACCCTGGGGATCGACACATGGGTCGTTTTCGGTGGCAGCTGGGGCGCCACCTTGGCGTTGATCTATGCGCAGGCGCACCCCGATCGTGTCACGCATCTGGCCCTGCGTGGCGTCTTCATGATGACGCAGTCGGAACTGGACTGGTTCTACGGCGGCGGCGCGGCGGCCTTCTGGCCGGAAACCTGGTCGCGCTTTGCCGACCTCATTCCGCCTGATGAACAGGGGGACATGATTGGCGCCTATCATCGCCGGCTGTTCAGTGGAAACCAGGCCGAGGAAATAAAGTATGCCAAGGCATGGTCGGCTTGGGAAAATGCCCTGGCATCCATGTCCAGCAACGGCAACGGCGGTGAACCTCCAGGACAGTATGCCAGGGCCTTCGCGCGCCTCGAAAACCACTATTTCACTCACCTCGGCTGGCTCGAGGAAGGTCAGCTTCTGAAACAGGCCGATCGCATCGCTCATATCCCCTGCTACATCGTGCAGGGCCGTTTCGACATGATCTGCCCGCCCCGTATGGCCTACGCGCTCGCCGCGAAACTGCCACTCGCGGACCTGCGCATGATCGGGGATGCTGGCCATGCCCTTTCAGAGCCGGGCATTTCCGCCGAACTAGTTCGGGTGATGAACCGCATTGCCAACGACTGACCCCGTTCGTTTCCCTGTTCAAAGTATCCCCGCCGGAGGCTTGGCGCCGCTTCGGGGCGCCAATTTCCTTTCCCCCTTGCGATTCGTCAGACCTCGGCGTATATGCCGGTCATCAGCGGCGTGTCGGTGCCTCTTGGAACCAACGCTCCACCGGAAGCAACGACGGGCCGCGCGCCCGTTTTTTTGTGCCCGGATATTCCATGACCGACCTGATCGCCAAGACCACAATCGATACCCGCCTGGCCGAGATCGTCACCCCCGTGATCGAGGACATGGGATTCGAACTGGTTCGCATTCGCCTTATGGGCGGTGAAACCAAGACGCTGCAAATCATGGCGGAACGCCCCGGCGGCGGTATCGAAGTGGACGAATGCGCCAGGATTTCGACCGCTGTCTCGGCCATTCTCGATGTCGAGGACCCGGTCAGCGACAACTACAACCTCGAAGTATCCAGCCCGGGAATTGACCGGCCGCTGACCCGCCTGAAGGATTTCGATACATTCGAGGGCTATGAAGCACGGCTTGAGACCGCTGAAATGGTTGGCGGCCGAAAACGCTTCAAAGGCATCCTTGCCGGGGTCGAAGGGGACGAGGTTCTGATCAATATCGAGGATCGCGGCGAAGAAGTGACCGTGGGTCTGGAGTTCGACTGGCTGGTTGATGCCAAGCTGGTGCTGACGGACGAGTTGATCAAGGAAATGCTGAAGGCTCGCAAGGATGCGGGCGTTCTGAATGAAGACAGTTTTGACGAGATCGAGACCGATCCGGACTCCCAGGAGGACTGAGAAGAATGGCCATCACCTCTGCAAACCAGCTTGAGCTGCTGCAAACTGCCGAAGCTGTTGCCCGCGAAAAGATGATCGACCCAGGTCTGGTCGTCGAAGCGATGGAAGAATCCCTCGCCCGTGCAGCAAAGAGCCGCTATGGCAGCGAAATGGACATCCGTGTCAAGATCGACCGGAAGACAGGTCGCGCCACCTTCACCCGCGTGCGCACGGTTGTCGGCGACGAAGAGCTTGAAAACTACCAGGCCGAGATGACCGTCAAGCAGGCCAAGCAATACATGGCTGATCCGCAAATCGGTCAGACATTCGTTGAAGAGGTGCCACCTGTGGAAATGGGCCGGATCGCGGCCCAATCCGCCAAGCAGGTCATCCTGCAAAAGGTCCGCGAGGCTGAGCGCGATCGTCAGTACGAAGAATTCAAGGATCGTGCCGGCACGATCATCAACGGTCAGGTCAAGCGCGAAGAATATGGCAACGTCATCGTCGACGTGGGTCGTGGCGAAGCCATCCTGCGCCGCAACGAAAAGATCGGCCGCGAAAGCTATCGCCCGAACGATCGGATCCGCTGCTATATCAAGGACGTGCGGCGCGAAGCCCGCGGCCCGCAGATCTTCCTCAGCCGTACCGATCCGCAATTCATGGCCGAACTTTTCAAGATGGAAGTGCCCGAGATCTACGATGGCATCATCGAGATCAAGGCAGTCGCACGTGACCCCGGTTCGCGCGCGAAGATCGCGGTCATCTCGTTTGACAGTTCGATCGACCCTGTCGGGGCCTGCGTGGGTATGCGCGGCAGCCGCGTTCAAGCCGTCGTGAACGAGCTTCAGGGCGAGAAAATCGACATCATCCCGTGGTCGGAAGACATGCCGACGTTCCTTGTGAACGCGTTGCAACCGGCGGAAGTCACCAAGGTGGTTCTCGACGAGGAAGCAGAGCGCATCGAAGTCGTCGTACCGGAAGAGCAACTGAGCCTTGCCATCGGTCGTCGCGGCCAGAACGTGCGCCTTGCGTCGCAGCTGACCGGCCTCGACATCGACATCATGACCGAGGCCGAAGAATCCGCCCGTCGTCAGAAGGAATTCGAGATCCGCACCAAGTTGTTCATGGATGCGCTGGATGTCGATGAATTCTTTGCGCAGCTGCTGGTGTCCGAAGGCTTCACCAACCTCGAAGAAGTTGCCTATGTCGAGGTGGACGAACTGCTGGTGATCGACGGTGTCGATACGGATACCGCAGCCGAATTGCAGGCGCGTGCGCGCGACAACCTGGAAGCACAGGCAAAGGCGGCGCTTGATCACGCTCGTGAACTGGGTGCCGAGGACAGCCTTATTGAATTCGACGGACTTACGCCCCAAATGGTGGAGGCATTGGCCGAAGATGGTGTTAAGACCCTCGAGGATTTCGCCACCTGCGCCGATTGGGAGCTCGCTGGCGGCTGGACCACTGTAAACGGCGAACGCGTCAAGGATGAGGGTCTTCTCGAGAAATTCGAGATGTCCCTCGAAGAGGCGCAGCACCTTGTGATGTCCGCCCGTGTCCTTCTGGGCTGGGTGGATCCGTCCGAGCTTGAGCCTGATGTTGAAGAAGACGCCGAAGAAGATGGCGATGCGGAGGAGGCCGAGGCCTAAGGCCTCGGTTCGGAGGTGCCGAATATGACACGCGGCGGCACAAACAAGGACCACGGCGACGGTCCTGAACGTAAATGTATCGTGACGGGAGAGGTGCAGCCGGTTGGCGGCCTCGTCCGTTTCGTTGTCAGTCCTGATGGCCTGATCGTACCGGATGTGTTTGAGAAACTGCCGGGGCGGGGCATCTGGGTGTCAGCGAATCGTGATGCGATCGAAGCGGCGGTGAAGAAAAAGCTGTTTGCGCGGGCGGCAAAGACTCAGGTGACGCTGCCCGACGGTTTGGCGGATCTGGTCGAAGACCAATTGCTGCGGCGTGTGACTGACCTGTTGGCGCTGGCCCGTAAATCGGGTGACGCGGTCGCGGGATATGAAAAAGTAAAAGACTGGCTGTCCAAGGACGTGGCCGAAGTCCTGATCCAATCCTCGGATGGATCAGAGCGTGGCAAGTCCAAGCTGTCTACGCCCTACATGGGCAAATTTATCGGCTGGCTCACCTCGAATGAGCTGGGCTTGGCCTTTGGCAGGGAAACTGTCATACACGCCGCCTTAGGAACTGGCGGTTTGAGCAAACGTGTTGTAGAGGAAGCCGCAAGGCTTAAGGGCCTGCGGGTCTGACGCAGAGGCGGGAGGGTCCCGCCTGAAAGGATTAAGAGCCATATGAGCGACAACGACGGTAAAAAGACTTTGGGTGTGCGTGGCGGCGGGTCCCGGCCAGGGAACGTGAAGCAGAGCTTCAGCCATGGGCGCACCAAAAACGTCGTGGTGGAAACCAAGCGCAAACGTGTTGTCGTACCCAAGCCGGGTACAGGCAAGGCGGGCGGTGGTAACGCGTCCCTGGGTGACCCCTCGAAACGCCCCGCCGGGATTACCGACGCGGAGATGGAGCGTCGGCTGAAGGCGGTTCAGGCTGCCAAGGCGCGCGAGGTCGAGGAAACCGCGCAGCGTGAGCGCGATGAACGTGAGCGTGAAGAAGAACGCCAGCGCCGCCGCGAAGAAATGGAATTGAAAGAGCGCGAGCAGCGCGAGGCCGAAGAAAAGGCCAAGGCGAAAGCCGAAGAGGAAGAGCGCAAACGCCGCGAAGAGGAAGAGGCCGCCAAGCGCGCCGCTGCCCAGGCTGCCGCTGGTCCCGCGGAAGAAGCCCAGCCTGCACGCAACGTTGGTGGCAAGACCGCTGCTGCTCGTGTCAACAAACCGGGCGGAACGCCCGAACGTGCCAGCGATCGTGACGACCGTTCCGGACGTGCAAAAGCGCGTGACGATGGCCGCCGCTCTGGCAAGCTGACGCTGAACCAGGCGCTGACCGGTGGCGAAGGCGGCCGTCAGAAATCCATGGCCGCCATGAAGCGCAAGCAGGAGCGCGCGCGTCAGAAAGCCATGGGCGGAAACGTCCAGCGGGAAAAAGTTGTGCGCGATGTGCAGGTGCCTGACGCCATCATGGTGTCGGAACTTGCAAACCGCATGGCGGAACGTGTGGCTGATGTGGTTAAATCGCTCATGAAAATGGGTATGATGGTCACGCAGAACCAGACGCTCGATCAGGATACTGCTGAGCTGATCGTCGAAGAATTCGGCCATCGCATGGTGCGCGTGTCGGATTCAGACGTCGAAGATGTGATCCAGCAAACCGAAGATGATCCCAAGGATCTGAAATCGCGCCCGCCGGTCATCACGATCATGGGTCACGTTGACCACGGCAAGACCTCTCTGCTTGATGCGATCCGCAAGACGAAAGTCGTTGCTGGCGAAGCCGGCGGTATCACCCAGCACATCGGGGCCTATCAGGTTACCACCGACAGCGGTGCGGTTCTGTCGTTCCTCGACACACCGGGTCACGCGGCCTTCACCTCGATGCGCTCGCGCGGTGCCCACGTGACGGATATTGTTATCCTGGTTGTGGCTGCCGATGACTCGGTCATGCCGCAGACGATCGAAGCGATCAATCACGCGAAAGCGGCGAAAGTGCCGATGATCGTGGCGATCAACAAGTGCGACAAACCTGCGGCAAATGCCGACAAGGTGCGTGCCGAGTTGCTTCAGCATGAGATCGTCGTCGAAAAGATGTCGGGTGACGTTCAGGACGTGGAAGTTTCGGCCATTACCGGTCAGGGCCTCGACGAATTGCTTGAATCCATCGCGCTTCAGGCTGAGATCCTCGAGTTGAAAGCCAACCCGGATCGCCCCGCCGAAGGTGCGGTGATCGAGGCTCAGCTTGATGTGGGGCGTGGCCCTGTTGCGACCGTTCTTGTTCAGAACGGGACGCTGAAGCAAGGCGATATCTTCGTCGTGGGCGAGCAGTACGGTAAGGTCCGTGCGCTGGTGAACGACAAAGGCGAACGCGTGACCGAAGCAGGTCCGTCAGTTCCGGTCGAGGTGCTTGGCCTAAACGGTACGCCAGAAGCAGGTGATGTTCTGAACGTGGTTTCGACCGAGGCGCAAGCCCGTGAGATTGCCGAGTATCGTTCGAACGTTTCGCGCGAAAAACGTGCGGCTGCGGGTGCCGGTACGACGCTTGAACAGCTGATGGCGAAAGCCAAGGCTGACGAAAGCGTCAATGAACTGCCGGTTATCGTCAAGGCTGACGTTCAGGGGTCTGCCGAGGCAATCGTTCAGGCGATGGAAAAGATCGGCAACGACGAAGTGCGCGTTCGCGTTCTGCACTCCGGCGTTGGCGCCATCACCGAGAGCGATATCGGTCTGGCCGAGGCATCCGGTGCTCCGGTGTTTGGCTTCAACGTGCGGGCAAACGCTCCCGCTCGTCAGTCAGCCAACCAGAAGGGCGTCGAGATCCGCTATTACAGCGTTATCTATGACCTTGTGGATGATGTTAAGGCGGCGGCCTCGGGCTTGCTGTCCGCGGAAATCCGCGAACACTTCATCGGCTATGCGAAGATCAAAGAGGTCTTCAAGGTTTCCAACGTCGGCAAGGTTGCCGGGTGCCTGGTGACCGAAGGCGTTGCGCGTCGTTCCGCAGGCGTACGTTTGCTGCGCGACGACGTGGTAATCCACGAAGGCACGCTGAAAACGTTGAAGCGCTTCAAGGACGAAGTTGCCGAAGTACAGTCGGGACAGGAATGCGGCATGGCGTTTGAAAGCTATGACGATGTCCGCCCGAACGATGTGATCGAGATCTTCACGCGTGAGGAAGTGACGCGGACACTTTGATCCGCATCCCTCACAGTTTGAAATGACAAAAGGCCGCTCGGATTGAGCGGCCTTTTTTGCGGTCGGGATTTGGAAGAGCAGAACCATCGCGACACGAGGGAAACCGTGAAGCAAAAGAAAAAGAGCAGCCCGCAGGCTGCCCTTTCGTCATCGCTCAGTCGTTGATTTCAGGCTGCTGCGGTCTGCGAAACGGGCGTACCCGCGAACAGTTTCTCGCCCACACGTACTTCGACTTTCCCGTTCGGGAGCGCACGTACGAACGTGCCTTGAACGGAAACACATGTGCCCACTGTTATGGTCTTCAGCATTGTCAATCCTAGCCCCCTTTAATGTTGCTTCCCCAATTGTATCTCGGAGGTTGTTAACAAATCATCTAAAAAATACTCATTCTTAACTATTTCGTCATAAAATCTGCGTAAATTCACGCCGCAATGCAGAGGAAGATGCTGCGCCGCCGCATTCATCGCCTCAAAACACATTCCAGCAAGGTGTTGTGCGTTTAAGTTTTGGGCAAGTGCCTAATATTCATCAAAAATATGCCCTTACCCTGCGGCAACGACTTGATCTCTCGCAGCGAGATGATTCGCGGCTCAGAGCCAATCTCGAAGGATCGGGATAAGCGGCACGTCGGCGGGAGGCATCGGATACTTGGAAAACTCCGAGACACGCGCCCACGCGAGTTTCTGCCCTTCCTTGCCGTGCGGCACACCATCCCACCGCCGGCAGGCGAACAGCGGCATCAGCAGATGAAAATCATCATAGGCATGGCTGGCGAATGTCAGGGGGGCCAGGCACGACGACCATGTGTCGATACCAAGCTCCTCTTTCAGTTCCCGGATCAGCGCGACTTCGGGGCTCTCGCCCGGCTCTACCTTGCCGCCGGGGAATTCCCACATCCCGGCAAGGCTCTTGCCTTCGGGGCGTTGCGCCAGAAGAACACGCCCATCTACATCAATCAGGGCTACAGCCGAAACCAGTACGACCTTGGTCAAGATCGGTAATCCGCGTTGATCGAAATGTAGCCGTGGGTCAGATCACAGGTCCAGACGGTGCTGCTACCTCCCCCCAGGCCAAGGTCCACTGAGATCTTGATCTCCTGCTGCTTCATCACCGCGGCCCCCTGTTCTTCCTTGTAGGTGGGCGAGACCCAGCCATTTTCGGCAACCAGGACATCATCGAAACGGATCGTCAGCAGATCGCGATCAGCCAGCGCACCGCTCTTGCCGATCGCCATGACGACGCGACCCCAGTTCGGATCTTCGCCGGCGATAGCGGTCTTGATCAGTGGCGAATTGGCGATGGCCATGGCGTGGGTCTTGGCATCGGTGTCAGAGGCCGCACCCGACACATGGATCTCGACAAACTTGGTTGCACCCTCGCCATCTTTGACGACCTGGTGCGCCAGGTCCATCATGACCCCACGCAGTGCGTCCAGGAAGGTGGTGCTGTCTGCGGTGACCTCCACACCCGAGGCGCCGGTTGCGCCCATGAGAAGGGTGTCTGACGTCGACGTGTCGCTGTCGACCGTGATGCAATTGAACGTGATGTCGGTCAGAGCCGATAGCATGTCCTGCAGCACCGAGCGTTCAATTCGCGCGTCGGTGAAGATGTAGACCAACATCGTGGCCATGTCCGGCGCGATCATGCCGGAACCCTTGGCGATCCCGGCTATCTTAACCGTGCCCCCGGGAAGGTCGACCTGTGTCGTGGCGCCCTTGGGAAAGGTGTCGGTGGTCATGATGGCGTGCGCGGCTTCTTCGATCTTGCCCGCATCAAGGGATGCGACGAGATCATCAAGTTTCGCGGTCACTCGGTCATGTGGCAGCGGCTCTCCGATCACTCCGGTCGAAGAGGAAAACACACGGCTTTCCTCGATCCCGAGCGCGGCCGCTGCGGCAGTCGTCACGGCGCGCGTCGCTTCGATGCCGTTCTTGCCGGTGAACGCATTGGCATTGCCGGAATTCACGACGATTGCCGCGCCACCAGTGCTGTCCAGGCCGATCTTTTCCTGGCAATCCAACACGGGCGCGGATCGTGTCGCTGAGCGCGTAAAGACCCCGGCCATGGTTGAGCCGGGGGCCAAACTGGCGAGCATCACATCTTTGCGCCCCTTGTATCGTACGCCCGCTTCCACGGTTGCGAAACGAACACCATCAATGACCGGCAGCGCCGGAAAGGAAGTCGGTGCGAGGGGAGACGTGGGATATTTGCCCGCCATTGGGGATCACTCCAAAAGACCAGTGTTGTCCAGAACCGAAGGGTCGATACCTTCGGATGCGCTCTTGTCCACATCGGCCTTTGCGACGAGTTCGTCAATATAGGCGTTGGTGACCTGCTCCTGCAGTTTGGAGCGGATCTCGCCCTCAACATCGGCCAGTTCAGGCGCCTGCTTGCGGGTCTCGATCAGCTCGATCACATGCCAGCCGAACTGGGTCTGCACGGGTTCGCTGACCTGACCGGGTTCCAGCGTCTTGACCGCATCTTCGAAGGGTTTCACCATCATGCCTTCGCTGAACCACCCCAGATCGCCGCCGTTGGGGCCGGACGGCCCGGTCGAATTGTCGCGGGCGAGTTTGCCGAAATCGGTGCCATCGTTGTATTGCTTGATCAGGTCTTTCGCTTCGTCTTCGGTTTTCACCAGGATATGCGCGGCGTGGTATTCCTCTTTCGGTTCATAGCCGTCGCCGTATTCGGCGTTGTATTCCTTCTGCACCATCTCATCGGTGACTGCGGTTTCCAGATAATCTGCCAACGAAACAGCGGCCATCATGGAGCGGCGCGTATTGTCGAGAGAGACCTGCACACCTTTGGGCACCTCGCCCGTAAACGCCTGTTCCAACACAGTCTGGTTGATCAGCTGGCTCAAAAGCCCAGGAAACAGCAGGTTCGCGGGCATTTGCTGGTATTGTTCGGGCAGCGACGCGCGCGCCGTGACCAGGTGGCCGAGCGTAATGTCGGTGCCGCCAACGGTTGCCACGACCGTATCGGCGGTAACTGGCTTGTCCGTAGCGTCCTGAGCAGGTGCAGCTGAGTCAGCTGCGCTGGTTTCGGGGGTTGCCGTCGGTGCGGCAGCGTCCTGCGAAAATGACGCGATCGGCATCGAAACCACCAGAACGGCGGCGCATGCGAGACGGTGCAACATGGGTTTTCCTTTGCATTGCCGCACTGGGGCGCGGCGTTGACACTTATGGACCCGCCCACTACATCGCCTTATGGCAAAGGGGCGGACGGCCGGTTCGGGCCTTTTGTATGGGTCCTGATCGTAACGCACAAGCCGGGCCCGAAACACGATGGCGTCAGAGAGCGGAACATAGATTATGCTGGGTATCGGAACACTCGCCAAGAAGGTCTTCGGGACCCCGAACGAACGGCTGGTGAAGGCGACGCGCCCACTGGTCGCGAAAATCAACGCACTGGAGGCCGAGTTCAAGGCCCTGACAGATGCGCAATTGGTCGAAAAAACCAATGAATTCAAAAAACGCGCCGCAGAGGGCGAAAGCCTGGACGATCTGTTGCCGGAGGCTTTTGCAAACTGCCGCGAAGGCGCCCGCCGCGCGATCGGCCTGCGTGCCTTTGATGTGCAGCTGCTGGGGGGCATCTTTATGCACCGCGGCAACATCGCTGAAATGAAGACGGGTGAGGGCAAGACCCTTGTGGCGACCTTCCCGGCCTATCTGAACGCGCTGAGCGGCAAGGGTGTGCACGTTGTCACCGTGAACGACTATCTGGCCAAGCGCGACGCCGAATGGATGAGCAACGTCTACGGCTTTCTCGGCCTGACCACCGGGGTCGTCCACCCGGGACAGTCGGATGCCGACAAGAAGGCCGCCTATGCCAGCGACATCACCTATGCGACGAACAATGAACTCGGGTTCGATTATCTGCGCGACAACATGAAGTCGGACCTGAACGACCTCTACCAGCGCGAACACAACTTTGCGATCGTGGACGAGGTGGATTCGATCCTGATCGACGAAGCACGTACGCCGCTGATCATTTCCGGGCCGTCGCAGGACCGCAGCGACCTGTATGTCGCGATCGACAAGCTGATCCCCGAGCTTTCCGAAGAACATTATGCTGTAGATGAAAAGCAGCGCTCGGTTACCTTCTCGGAAGAGGGCAATGAACTGCTTGAGCAGCTCTTGCATCAACATGGCCTGCTGGAAGAGGGGCAGACCCTGTATGACCCGGAAAGCACGACCATCGTGCACCACGTCAACCAGGGTTTGCGCGCGCACAAGCTGTTCCTGAAGGACCAGCATTACATCGTGCGCGATGGCGACGTCGTGCTGGTGGATGAATTCACGGGCCGTATGATGGCGGGTCGGCGTCTGTCTGATGGCCTGCACCAGGCGATTGAAGCCAAGGAAGGCGTTCAGATCCAGCCGGAAAACGTCACGCTGGCACAGGTCACCTTCCAGAATTATTTCCGCCTTTACAACAAGCTGTCTGGCATGACCGGTACGGCGCTGACCGAGGCGGACGAGTTTCACGAGATCTATGGCCTTGGTGTTGTCGAAGTGCCGACAAACCGGCCGATTGCGCGGATCGATAACGACGACGCGATCTACCGCACGCAGCGCGAGAAATTCGAAGCAATCATCGAAGAGATCAAGACATCTCATGCAAAGGGGCAGCCGGTTCTGGTCGGGACGACGTCGATCGAAAAATCCGAGCTTTTGTCCGATCTGCTGAAAGCGGCCAAGCTGCCGCACAACGTGCTGAATGCACGCCATCACGAACAGGAAGCCCAGATCGTCGCCGACGCAGGCAAGCTGGGCGCCGTGACCATTGCAACGAACATGGCGGGGCGTGGCACGGACATCAAGCTGGGCGGCAACGTCGAGATGAAGGTGATGGAGGCGCTTGCCGCCAACCCCGAATCCGACCCCGATGCGGTGCGCAGCAAGATCGAAGCCGAACACACCGAAGCCGAGGAGCAGGTGAAAGCCGCCGGCGGCCTGTATGTTCTGGCAACCGAGCGCCATGAAAGCCGTCGTATCGACAATCAGCTGCGCGGGCGGTCGGGTCGCCAGGGCGACCCCGGCCGGTCGAGCTTCTTTCTGTCGCTCGAAGACGACCTGATGCGTATTTTCGGTTCTGAACGGCTTGAAAAGGTGCTGTCCGGTCTCGGTATGAAGGAAGGTGAGGCGATCATCCACCCGTGGGTGAACAAGTCTCTGGAACGCGCGCAGGCGAAGGTTGAAGGTCGCAACTTCGACATGCGCAAGAACGTCCTGAAATTTGATGACGTGATGAACGATCAGCGCAAACTGGTGTTCAGCCAGCGCCGCGAGATCATGGAAGCCAAGGATGTGTCCGAGATCACTCAGGATATGCGGTACGAGGTGATTCAGGATCTGGTTGTCGAATACATGCCGCCAAAAACCTACGCGGATCAGTGGGATACCGAAGGTCTCTATGTTGCCTGCATCGAAAAGCTGGGGATCGATGTGCCGGTGATCGATTGGGCCGGAGAAGAAGGCGTGGATGACGAGGCGATCATCGAGCGCCTTGAAAAGGCCAGCGACGAAGCAATGGCCAAGAAAGCCGCCGCATTTGGCCCCGATAACATGCGCACGATCGAAAAGCAGATCCTGCTGCAAACCATCGACGGCAAATGGCGTGAGCACCTGCTGACGTTGGAGCACCTGCGGTCGGTCGTCGGTTTCCGGGGGTATGCACAGCGTGATCCGCTGAACGAATACAAGAACGAGGCATTCGCCCTGTTTGAAACGATGCTGGATGGGTTGCGCGAAGACGTGACGGCAACGCTGGGCCGTGTGCGCCCCCTGACCGAAGAAGAGCAGCAGGCCCAGATCCAGATGCTGCAACAGCGCATGGCAACACAGCAAGCCGCGGTCGACGATGCCTTTCACAAAGCCGAGGCCGCTGCGTCAGATGAGCCGGGCAACGAAGGTGCCCAACCGGGCTTTGACGAGAATGACCAATCCACCTGGGGTGAACCGGGACGCAATGCACCCTGCCCATGCGGATCTGGCAAGAAATTCAAGCATTGCCACGGCGAAATCGTCTGAGCGGGCAGTATGGCCGGGGCGAACGTGCCCCGGTCTCCGTGCACTCACCAATCTGCCGCAGGCCGCCCCTGGCATTGTGGCGTATTCACGACCGCCTTTCGTAGGTTGAAAAATCGGTGCGATGGCCCGACACTCCGGCCTACGTGGTCCTGGGTTCCCGAGGTTTATTGATGCGACTCCTACGTGCGGTGTGCTGCGCCGCACTCTTTCTGGCGGCCATCGCGGGCAGCGCCGTTTCGCAGGATGTGACCCTGACTTCGCGTGACGGCCTGGTTGCCGTCGGCGGCAACCTTCTGGGCTACGACGGAGAGTTCTATCGCGTTGATACCGAGTACGGCGTTCTGACGTTGGATGGCTCCGGTGTGCTTTGTGATGGTCCGGGGTGTCCAAACCTGGATGACTATGTCGCCGAACTGACGATTTCGGGGGCGGCGACGATTGGCAATGTCCTGATGCCTGCTTTGGTCGAAGGGTTCGGGCTGCGATACGGCTACAGCCTGCGACGCGAGGAGGTGGCGCCGAACAGCATCCTGTATACGCTGACCGAGGCCACGCAGAATCGTGTCGCAGGCAAGTTCACGATCACGAGCAGCAATACAGATGCGGGATTTGATGATCTGCTGAACGAAGGCACGGATCTGGTGATGGCGCTGCGCGAGATCCGCAAGCCCGAGATCAGGGCGGCCATCGCCGGGGGGCTGGGCGATCTGCGGCAAAAAGGGCGCTTTCGTGTATTGGCACTGGACGCATTGGTGCCGATCGTGGCGCCGGGCAATTCCGTGCACACCATTTCCATGCCGGATCTGGCCCGCGTCCTGTCGGGCGAATTCGACAATTGGAGCCAGCTTGGTGGGCCAGATGCGCCCATTTCTGTCCATCTGCGTGCGACGACCTCCGGTCTGGGACAGGCGGTGGAAGATACGTTGCTGACGCCGGTCGGTGCGGTACTGTCCGACCAGGCGGTGCAGCATGATAGCGACGCCGGTCTGCGTGAGGCCGTGTTGGCCGATCCGTTTGCCATCGGCATATCGTCTGCCAGCGAGACAGGGACGGCAATGCGCCTTGCCGTGGGTGGGGCCTGCGGTGCCACGCTCACCGCCACGCCGCGCAACGCCAAGACCGAAGATTATCCGATGACCGCGCCGGTGTTCCTGTATCAGCCCGCGATCCGTTTGCCCAAGCTTGCGCGCGAATTCCTTGGCTACACCGGGAGTGCCCACGCGCAATACGTGATCCGGCGTGCCGGTTTCGTCGACCAGCTGCCAGAAGAGGTACCCATCGACGCTCAGGGTGATCGTTTGGCCAACGCGATCCGCCAGGCTGGGCAAGAGGTGCCGCTGGAAGAGTTGCAGCGCATGATGACCACGCTTGCCGGAATGACGCGCCTGACGACATCGTTCCGGTTTCAGGCAGGCTCAGCCCAGCTTGACGCGCAGTCGAGGTCAAACGTGGCCTTGATGGCACGCGCGCTGGAAAGTGGCCAATACGATGGCCGGCAGGTGCTGTTTGCCGGTTTCTCGGACAGTGACGGCCCCGCCGAGGCCAACCGCGTGATCGCCGCCCAGAGGGCCGAGGCGGTGCTACGGGCGGTTCTGGCGGCAGGGCAAACCATTGACACGGCCCGTATCAACCTGACCGCGGATGCCTTTGGTGAAGCGATGCCAATGGCCTGCGACGACAGCGCCTGGGGGCGCAAGATCAATCGGCGTGTCGAGGTCTGGATCCGCTAGGGTGCACGGCCACCCATTGCCTGTGACAGGTCGGCGGCGATCCGTTTCACGATGTCGCCGCACCGGGCCACCTTTTCCGGCGTCATGCGCGCGGCCAGGCCGGAAACCGAGACGGCGCAGACCGGTTCACCCTCCGGGCCCCAGACAACGGCGGCGACACAGCGCAGCCCTATCACGTATTCCTCGTCATCCACCGCATAGCCGCACTTTCGGATACGGGCGATTTCGGTCTGAGTGGCAGAGCGATCCGTCAGGCTGTGCGATGTTGCTGCGCGAAAACCGTGGCGGCGCACCAGGCGTTCGATCTCGGTATCGGGCCGGGTCGCCAGAATTGCCTTTCCCATTCCCGAGCACAGCACCGGCACACGCCCCCCCGGTGGGGAAATGGCACGCACGATCTCTCGACTTTCCACCTGGCTGAGGGTCACGACCTCGCCATCCTCGATCACACCAAGATTTGCCGTCTCATGAGTGGCATCCCTGAGCCTGCGCAAGAACGGGATCGCAGGCGCCACCAGATTCCGCGACAGGGCATAGGCCGCCCCGACGGTATGGGCCCGCCGCCCGATATGCCAATGGCCTGAATGTGCGTCCGATTGCAAAAAGCCGCGTTGTTCCAGCGTGGTCAGAAGCCGGTGCGCGGTGGAGGCCGCCAGGCCTGCACGCCGTGCGGCTTCGGACAGGCGCAGGCCATCAGGCTCGCCTGCGATATGCTCCAACAAGGTCAGTGCGCGGTCGACAGATTGCACGATCTGACTGTCACCCATCCGTGGTCCTTTCCAAATCCCGTTCAATCCTTTCCACATCGTGGAAAGCGGCGCAAATCTGATCGCACAGCGCGCCATGCAGAGTATGGTGCCCTCAACGAGATCAGGAGAGATGCCATGACCCAATATGTGACACGCGCGGGCCTGTCGGTTGCCGCTGAACTGGCCGATCTGGTCGAAACCCGAATGCTGGACGGACTGGATATCGATGCCGATCGTCTGTGGCAGGGCTATGCTGCCCTGCTGGCGCGGCTGGTGCCCGAAAACCTGCGCCTGCTTGAGGTCCGTGAAAACCTGCAACGCCAGATCGACGCCTGGCTGATCACCCGCAAGGGCCAACGCTGGGATGCCGCGGCCTACAGGGCATTTCTGACGGACATCGGGTATATCGTGCCCGAAGGTCCGGACTTTGAGATCGGCACCGAAAATGTCGACCCCGAGATCGCGACAATTCCCGGTCCGCAGTTGGTCGTGCCGGTGATGAACGCCCGCTTTGCCCTGAACGCTGCAAACGCCCGTTGGGGGTCGCTCTACGACGCGCTGTATGGCACGGACGCGCTGCCCGGTGCGCCCGAGGGCAAGGGGTACGTCCCCGTGCGCGGACAACAGGCGGTGACCTGGTCTGCTGAATTCCTGGATCTTGCCGTGCCGTTGAAAAGCGCCAGCCACGCCTCCGTCACGGCCTACCGTCGCGACGGCGATCGCCTTGTGGCCGAGGTGGACGGGACAGCCCATGGCTTCAAGGATCCGTCGATCTTTGTCGGCTATGTCGAGGATGGCGCCACGGCCACCTACATGCTGCGCCACAACGCGTTGCATATCGGCCTGGTCATCGATCCGGCGCACCCGGTCGGCAAGGACAGCCCAAGCGGTCTGCGTGACGTGCTGCTGGAAAGCGCGATCACCGCCATTCAGGACTGTGAAGACAGCGTCGCCGCGGTCGACGCGGCAGACAAGACTGCGGTTTATGCCAATTGGCTGGGCCTGATGAAAGGCGACCTGAGCGAGACATTCGTGAAGGGTGGCAAGGAGATGACCCGGGCACTGAACCCCGACATGGCATTGATTGCACCGAATGGTGATCCTTTGTCGCTGCCCGGACGGGCCTTGATGCTGGTGCGCAATGTCGGCCACCTGATGACGACGGACGCCGTCAAGTTCGAGGGCGAAGAAACCCCGGAAGGGATGCTCGACGCGCTGCTGACGGTCACCGCAGCCCTGCATGACCTGAACAAGACCGACGGGCTGCGCAACTCTCGCTGCGGCTCCGTCTATGTGGTCAAGCCCAAGATGCACGGCCCCGAGGAGGTTGCCTTTGCCGACGCGCTCTATGCCGGGGTCGAAGATATCCTGGGGTTGCCGCGCAATACGGTAAAGCTCGGCGTGATGGACGAAGAGCGCCGCACCTCGGTCAACCTGCGCGAATGTATCCGTGCGGTTAAGGATCGGCTGGTCTTCATCAACACCGGCTTCCTTGATCGCACCGGGGACGAGATCCACACGTCGATGCAGGCCGGTGCCTTTGTTCCGAAGGGCGAGATGAAGGACGCCGCCTGGCTCACGGCCTATGAAAACGGCAATGTCGATGCTGGCCTTGCGACAGGCATGCAGGGCAAGGGCCAGATCGGCAAGGGCATGTGGGCGAAACCGGATGTCATGTCCGAAATGCTGACGGCCAAGCTGGGCCACCCGATGAGCGGCGCCAATACCGCCTGGGTGCCGTCGCCCACGGCCGCCACGCTGCACGCCACGCATTACCATCAGGTCGATGTCTTTGCCCGCCAGGACGCGCTGAAATCGCGCCAGCGTGCCAGCCTGGATGACCTGCTGCGCCCGCCCTTGCTGGGGGGCCGCAACCTGACCGAGGCCGAGGTCACGCGCGACCTTGAGAACAATTGCCAGGGCATCCTGGGCTATGTCGTGCGTTGGATCGACCAGGGTGTCGGCTGTTCCAAGGTGCCCGATATCCATGACGTCGGCCTGATGGAGGATCGCGCAACGCTGCGGATCTCGTCGCAATATCTTGCGAACTGGTTGCTGCACGGGCTGATCACCGAGACCGAGGTCGAGGATGCCCTGCAACGCATGGCGGTCAAGGTCGACGCCCAGAATGCGGATGATCCGGCCTATACGCCGATGGCACCCGGGTTTGACGGGGTTGCCATTCAGGCCGCCCGCGACCTTGTTTTCAAGGGGGTTCAGCAACCTTCCGGGTATACCGAGCCGGTGCTGCACGCCCGCCGCCGGCAAGCGAAGGGAGAGGCGGCATGATCTCGGTTCAGCGTCTTGACGCCGCAGATGCGCAGCTGATGCTCGCCGGGGCACGTGCCTGCGCGACCGAAATCGGGGTGCCGATGTGTATCGCGATCACCGACGAAGGCGGCAACCTCGTCGCCTTCGAACGGATGGATGGTGGCAAGGTCACCTCGATCACCATCGCCATCGACAAGAGCTTTACCGCCTCCGGGGCGAAACGCGCGACGCATGACTACGGCGCGGCCAGTCAGCCGGGCGCCCCGGCCTACGGCATCGCCTCTGCAATCGGCGGTCGCCTCATGGTGGTGGGCGGTGGCTTGCCCGTCATGGTCGACGGCGCCTGCGTTGGCGGCATCGGAGTGAGCTCCGGCACCGCTGATCAGGACATGCAGGTGGCGCGCGCCGGCGTAGACGCCTTCCTCGCCAGCCTCTGACGGATCCGGGACCGACTGACCTGCCGGCGCGTGCCGGCGGGCCAGACGGGCCTAGAGATACCCATCGGCGCGAAAGCTGAGTTCGCGCGATTTGCCGATGATGATATGGTCGTGCAGGGTGATCCCAAGCGCCTTTGCCGCCGCTTCGACCTGGGCAGTCATGTCGATATCCGCCTCCGACGGGGTCGGATCACCGGATGGATGATTGTGCACCAATATCAAGGCACTGGCATTGATCTGAAGGGCGCGTTTCACCACTTCGCGCGGATAGACCGGAACATGATCGACGGTGCCCCGCGCCTGCTCCTCGTCCTCGATCAGCACGTTCTTGCGATCGAGATAGAGCACCCGGAACTGCTCGGTCTCTCGATGCGACATGGTCATGTGGCAATAATCCAGCAGCGCGTCCCATGAACTCAGCACCTGTTTCTGCATGATCCGCGCCCGCGCCAATCGTTGCGCTGCCGCCTCGATCAGCTTCAATTCGCATATGATGGCATCCCCGACCCCGCTGACCGCCATGAGCCGATCCGGCGGCGCGGTCAGCACACCGTTGAAATCGCCGAAGCTTTCCAGAAGGGCATGGGCAAGCGGCTTCATGTCCTGCCGCGCATTGGCACGAAACAACACCAGCTCCAGCATCTCGTAGTCGGGAAGCGCTGCGGCACCACCGGCCATGAAGCGCGTGCGCAATCGCTTGCGATGATCCCGGATATAGGAGGGCAGCCGCCCGGCCGGCAGAGGGGTCAACGCGACCTCATCGGCGTCGAACAGGGGCAGGGATGCTTCGTGAAAGGCGGGCGGTCGAGTCATGCCTCAGAGGATGCGCGACGCCGGTTAGCAAGTGGTTAATGCCTGCCGTGGACACCCTGCGGGGCACCGACGTCGGCATCGCGGGAAAATGACGGCTCAAGCCGTTGAAAACGCTGGAATCCAACGTCGGTATCCTGACGGTATCAGAGCGGTATCTGAACGGTGAAAAAATCGCCACGGCAGAGGACCATCGCGGGACCTGTGCCAGCCCACGGCACCACCCCCGCAGCCTGCCGCCGTCGGCGGTGGCGCCTTGTCATCTGGCCGAAAATACCCCCGCCGGAGGCAACACGAGCGGTTTTCCCAACGGGAAAACCACTCGGCACAGGCAGCGCGCCGCAGGCGCACAATCCGGCTCGATCAAGAAAGGGCGGCCCGTGGGCCGCCCTCATCCTGTCTGACTGATCGGGAAAAGTGATTGCCGCCTCAGCCCTTCATCGAATCCCAGAAGTTCTTCACCGAGCGAAAGAAACCTTCGCTCTCGGGATTGTTCTCTTCCGAGAGATCCTCGAATTCGCGCAGAAGTTCCTTTTGACGGCCGGTCAGGTTCACCGGGGTCTCGACCGCCATTTCGATGAACATGTCGCCATACCCACCGCCGCGCAGCGCGGGCATCCCCTTGGAACGCAGGCGCATCTGGCGGCCAGACTGGCTGCCTTCGGGAATCTTGACTCGGCTGCGTCCACCGTCGATCGTGGGCACCTCGATATCGCCGCTGAGCGCGGCCGTGGTCATCGACACGGGCACCCGGCAGAACAGGTTGTTGCCCTCGCGCTCGAAGATCGCGTGCTTGGCCACCTCGATAAAGATGTAGAGGTCGCCGGACGGACCGCCGCGCATCCCGGCTTCGCCCTCGCCGCCCAGGCGGATGCGCGTGCCGGTTTCCACGCCTGCGGGAATGTTCACCGAAAGCGCACGGTCGCGTTCGACGCGGCCCTGGCCATGGCAGACCGAACAGGGGTTCTTGATGATCTGGCCCATGCCGGAACAGGTCGGGCAGGTGCGTTCCACCGTGAAAAAGCCCTGCTGCGCCCGCACCTTGCCCATACCGGCACAGGTGGGACAGGTGGTCGGTTCGCCACCGCCTTCGGCACCGGAGCCTTCGCATTTGGTGCAGGTGACCGCGGTCGGCACCTTGATCGACTTTTGCAGGCCCGAATAGGCCTCCTCAAGCGTGATCCGCATGTTGTAGCGCAGGTCGGCGCCTCGGGTGGCGCGCTGGCGGCCACCGGGCTGCCGCCCGCCCATGAAGTCACCGAACAGGTCGTCGAACACATCCGAAAAGGCCGAGGCGAAATCACCCTGGCCCGCACCGCCGGCGCCGGGACGCTGACCGCCGCCCATGCCGCCCTCAAAGGCGGCGTGGCCATAGCGGTCATAGGCTGCCTTCTTCTCGGCATCCTTCAGCACCTCGTAGGCTTCGTTCACTTCCTTGAACTGGTCTTCTGCCTTCGGGTTGTCGGAATTGCGGTCGGGGTGCAGTTCCTTCGCCTTGGAGCGATAGGCTTTCTTGATCTCATCCGCTGCGGCCCCCTTCTGGAGGCCGAGGACGTCGTAATAATCGCGTTTTGCCACTTCAGGTCATCCCTTCCTTGGAACGGATAAGGCCGGCCCGCCCGAGGGGAGGACCGGCCTCAGAGGTTCCTCAGCGTCGGTGCAACTTACCCACGCTTGTTGTCATCCAGGTCCTCGAAGTCGGCATCGACGATATCGTCGTCCGAGGTATTACCGGCATCTGCCGCGGCGGGTTCGTCGTCGGACTCAGCCGATTGCGCCTTGTAGATGGCTTCGCCCAGCTTCATCGCCGCTTCGGTCACGTTCTGGATGCCCGCGCGGATCTTGTCGGGGTTCTTGCTCTCGATCTCGTCCTTGAGCGCGGCCACGGCCAGTTCGATGGCCTCGACAGTGGTCGGGTCGACCTTGTCGCCATGCTCCTCGAGCGATTTCTCGGTCGAGTGGATGAGGCTTTCGGCCTGGTTGGTCGATTCGACCAGATCCTTGCGCGCCTTGTCGGCATCGGCGTTTTCTTCGGCGTCCTTGACCATCTTCTCGATGTCGGCTTCGGACAGACCGCCGGAGGCCTGGATCGTGATCTTCTGCTCCTTGTTGGTGCCCTTGTCCTTGGCGCCGACGGACACGATGCCGTTGGCGTCGATGTCGAAGGTCACTTCGATC